>ERZ773142.37-NODE-37-length-197222-cov-10.9923_pt1 | contig 197222 bp, 210 predicted proteins | sample MGYA00580853_ERZ773142 | MGnify/ENA primary metagenome ERZ773142 (study PRJEB29015, sample SAMEA2737862) | human gut metagenome | biome: human gut; feature: human-associated habitat; material: faeces | place: China | collected 2012 ...
TGATGTTATGGCTGCATGGATCAATTTTCAGATTCATGGTACTGTTATCAATTCAAATACTGTTCCGTGAATAATTTAGGATAATCCTGCAGTTTCCGCAATCTCCAACAAAAGAAACAGCACGTGCCCGTCACAAAAGAAAGCCCGTGCTGTTTTTAACCCACTTTATAAGTAACCCCCTACTCCCCGTCCGTATCTTCTCCCAGATGCAGACGTCCAAACACCATATCATAGCCGTCACTTCCGTAATTTAAAGAACGGTTTACACGGCTGATGGTAGCGGTAGAGGCTCCGGTCCTGTCCGCAATCTCCAGATAGGTCTGCCCTTCCCTGAGCATTTTTGCCACCTCATAGCGCTGGGAAAGGGACAAAAGTTCATTGATGGTGCATACGTCTTCAAAGAACTTATAGCACTCATCCGGTGTTTTCAGGGTAAGAATCGCATCAAACAAATGATCCACTGCTTCTGTTTTAATTTTTTTATTCATATCTATATTCTCCTTATTGCTTTATGACTTTTTATTTATATAATCTGCACTCAGTTATTTTAACATATTAAAGTTTGAAAGTCCATATCTTGCGAACAGTTCGAGAAAATAAAGTAAATTATTTTCAAACAACTTCATGTGTGGTATACTGTTATCAAAAATATTACGACGTACACGCAAGGAGGCTAACAAATCATGCAGTACCGTACTGAACACGATTCCATGGGAGAAATCCAGGTTCCTTCAGACCGTTATTGGGGGGCTCAGACCCAGCGCAGCTTTGAAAACTTTAAAATCGGAGCAGAAAAGATCCCTATGGAGATAATACGGGCATTTGCGATCCTGAAAAAGGCAGCGGCCATGGCCAATCACCGTCTGGGAAAGCTGGATGAAACACGCCTTTCCCTCATATCTGCAGTCTGTGATGAGATTCTGGCAGGAAAGCTTGACGGTCATTTCCCTCTGGCTGTATGGCAGACCGGAAGCGGCACCCAGTCTAATATGAATGTAAACGAGGTCATCGCCAACCGGGGAAATGAAATCGCCGGAAAGAAGCTGCTCCACCCCAACGACCACTCCAATATGTCCCAGAGTTCCAATGACACCTTCCCCACTGCCATGCACATTGCTGCGGCAGCCGAAATCGAGGACAGGCTCTTTCCTGCTCTGGATCTTTTAATCTCCACCTTTGACCGCCTGATGAAGGAAAATGAGGGTATCATCAAAACCGGGCGCACCCATCTTCAGGACGCCACTCCCATCACCTTTTCCCAGGAGATCAGCGGCTGGAAAAATATGCTGGAAAAATCAAAGGAAATGCTTGCCTTAAGCCTTAAGGGACTTCGGGAGCTGGCTCTGGGCGGCACTGCCGTAGGCACCGGCTTAAACGCCCCAAAAGGCTTTGATACGGAAGTGGCAAAAGCAGTTTCCGAGCTCACAGGAAAAGAATTTGTCACCGCAGCCAACAAGTTCCACTCTCTCACCAGCAAGGACGAGCTGGTATTTGCCCACGGCGCCTTAAAAGGCCTGGCAGCCAATCTGATGAAGATCGCAAATGATATCCGCTGGCTTTCCAGCGGCCCCCGCTGCGGACTGGGTGAAATCTTTATCCCGGAAAATGAGCCCGGAAGCTCCATTATGCCGGGAAAGGTAAATCCGACTCAGTGCGAGGCTGTCACTATGGTGGCGGTTCAGGTTATGGCAAATGATACGGCTGTAGGCATTGCTGCCTCTCAGGGAAACTTTGAATTAAATGTATTTATGCCCGTATGTATTTACAATTTTCTCCAGTCTGTCCGTCTTTTAACCGACGCACTGATTTCCTTTAATAATAACTGCGTATCCGGCATCCGGCCCAACCGTGAAAAGATGGATGAAAATCTCCGTCGTTCCCTGATGCTTGTGACCTGCCTTAATCCGCATATCGGCTATGAAAATGCGGCTAAAACCGCAAAAAAAGCCTATAAGGAAAATATTTCCCTGAAGGAAGCCTGCGTATCTCTGGGCTTTCTCACGGAAGAGGAATTCGATCAGGTATTCAAACCCGAAGCTATGGTATAAACACTCTGCTCCCAGAGCACATTTTATTTTACAGGAGGAACAAAATCATGGATATCAATCAGGCATCCCTGCAGATGCATTACGACCTGAACGGAAAAATCGAGGTCGTTTCCCGCAAAAAAATCGAAACAAGAGAGGATCTTTCTTTAGCCTACACTCCGGGCGTAGCCGAGCCCTGCCGGGTGATCGCAAAGGATTACGAGCAGTCCTTTAAGCTGACCCGCCGCTCCAACCTGGTAGCCGTCATCACAGACGGTACGGCTGTTTTGGGTCTGGGAGATATCGGCCCTGCAGCCGGTATGCCGGTTATGGAAGGAAAATGCGCCCTGTTTAAGGAATTTGCAGATGTGGATGCATTCCCTCTCTGCATTGACTCCAAGGACACAGATACCATTGTACAGACCATACATCTGATTTCCAAAAGCTTCGGCGGCATCAATCTGGAGGATATTGCCGCTCCCAGATGCTTTGAGATTGAGCGCCGTTTAAAGGAGCTGTGCGATATCCCTGTATTCCATGATGACCAGCACGGCACCGCTATCGTTGTGGCAGCCGCCCTGTTAAACGCCATCAAGGTAACAGGAAAAGAAATGGGAACGCTTCGTGTGGTAATTAACGGAGCAGGAGCCGCAGGCATTGCCATCGGAAAACATCTGATCAATATGGGCTTTGGAAATGTGATCCTCTGCGATATCAATGGTATTATCTGCGAAGGCGACGAGGGCTTAAATCCTGGCCAGGAAGAAATTTCCCATATCAGCAATCTGGATCACGAGCATGGCACTCTGGCCGACGCTTTAAAAAATGCGGACGCCTTTATCGGCGTATCCCGTCCCGGACTGGTGACAAAGGAAATGGTTGCCTCCATGAATAAGGGTATCGTCTTTGCCATGGCAAACCCCACACCGGAGATTATGCCCGACGAGGCCTTGGAAGGAGGCGCTGCAGTCGTAGGAACCGGCCGCTCCGATTTCCCCAACCAGATCAACAATGTACTGGTATTTCCGGGCGTATTTAAAGGTGCTCTCTCCGTCCGTGCCAGAGAGATCACTGAATCCATGAAGCAGAGAGCCTCCTATGCCATTGCCGGCATGGTTTCTGATGAGGAGCTTACAGAAGATAATATCATTCCCTCCCCGTTAAACAAGGCGGTAGCCGACGTAGTTGCAAAAGCGGTAGCTGATGTGGCTGTAGAGGAAGGGATCGCACGGATTTAAAGAATACAATCTATTTAAAAGCCATATAACATCAAAACACAGGCGCAAAAAGACCGCAGCCAGGACTCATCCGGCTGCGGCCTTTCTTATCTTTAATACGTTTTAGTTCTCCTTTACGGAAGGAAGAATGGTCTCTACCTCTGCATGTGGACGTGGGATTACATGAACGGAAACAAGCTCTCCTACTCTCTGAGCTGCTGCTGCGCCTGCATCTGTAGCTGCCTTAACTGCGCCTACATCGCCGCGTACCATAACAGTAACAAGGCCGCCGCCTACGAATTCCTTGCCGATCAGGGTAACATTTGCTGCCTTTACCATAGCATCTGCTGCCTCAATAGAGCCTACCAGTCCCTTTGTCTCGATCATTCCTAATGCATCATACTTCATGATTATTTCCTCCTGATTTATCTTAATTTTTTAGTTCACATGATTACAGTCCAGCCATTTTCAGCCGAAGACTTCCAATATAGTTTAGCAATGGATATGTACCACGGAAGTTCCTCCCAGACCGAAAGCATTTGCCTCCTCCATATCCAGATGGCATTCCAGCTGTGACTGTGCGGTCACACGGATTGCCGTATTTCTTAAAATACCTCCTCTGGGGCCTTCTGCCTCCAGATCTACAACCTGTCCGTCATGGACACCAAAGCGCTCTGCGTCAGCCGGAAGCATATGAATATGCCTCTGAGCAACCATTACGCCTTTTTCTGTCTGTACAGAACCTTTCGGGCCCACCAGGGTAATTCCCGGTGTTCCATCCAGATCTCCGGAAAGCCGTACCGGAGCTTTTACTCCCAGCTTAAAGCCGTCTCCTGCCAGTATTTCTACCTGTGTTTCCCGGCGTACCGGACCCAGGATGCGTACCTTTTCGATCGCTCCCTTAGGGCCGCAGACCGTAACCATTTCCTTGCAGGCATACTGCCCCGGCTGGGAAAGATCCTTCATCTTGGTCAGCTCATATCCCGGACCAAACAGGCGGTCTAAGTCAGCCTGAGACAGATGGACATGGCGGTTGGAAACACCTACCGGAATCCCCCCATTGGCACAGGGTTCTTCCTTTTTCTGCCCTTCCTGCTGTACCGCTTCCATTAAAAGCTTAAGCAGTTCTTCACACTGATTCATGTTCTGCCTCCTTATTCGTTCATGGATGCAATCAGCTGGCGTACCAGATCAGCCAGATGGGCGTCATCTGTAAATCCCTTAACAGAGGCCTCTTTTAACTGTTCTGCCGTATCAATGCTGGATTCCTGAACAGCAGCCCCACAGCAGCACCCGCCCTGGCGGCGTTCAAAGGATGCCACGATATCAGCCGGGCTAAAGCTCTGGGAAGAAGCTGTATTCTGAGAGCAGCTAGCCTGTACTTCCTGCGCCTTCTCCGGATTGCGGAAGGTTCTGTCATCTTTAAGAAGGGTAGAGCAGTTCTTTAATCCATAAGCAACCTTCTTTACATTGATCAGATTTAAGGGGCTTACATTTTCGGAAACAGAGCTTCCGCCGCAGGTTCCGCAGCCTAAGGTAAAGGCTACATTCAGTCCTGTGCTGATTCCGGTTCCGCCCATGCTGCCTCCGGTATTTACAAGGATACGAGAAGCCGGCTTCATGGCAAACTTGCGAACCAGTTCCTGATCATTGGTATGGATGCTCATGGTATGACCGATACCGTTCTGTAAAAGGTCAATGCTGAGCTTGCAGGCTTCTTCCCAGTTTTCTACGGTGTAAAATGCCAGAACTGTTGTAAGCTTCTCATAGGAAAGAGGATATCCCTCGCCTACGCCGCCCTGTTCTCCGATCAGAACCGTGGTTCCTGCCGGAACAGAAATCCCGGCTGCCTGTCCGATCACCTCCGGACTGCGTCCTACGAACTTGGCATTCATTGCATGGCCGTTCTTAAAGAGCAGACGGCATACCTTGTCGGTCTCTTCCTTCGTCATAAAGTAAGCTCCATGGCGTTTTAACTCTGCAACCACCTCATCATGGTTACAGCGCTCGCAGATGATCGACTGCTCAGAAGCACAGATGGTTCCATTGTCAAAGGTCTTGCTGGCAATAATAGCGTCTACTGCCGCCTTAACGTCTGCTGTACGTTCAATGTATGCAGGGGAGTTTCCTGCGCCTACGCCTATGGCCGGCTTTCCTGCACTGTAGGCTGCCTTAACCATTCCCGGGCCGCCGGTTGCGATGATAAGAGCCACCTCTTTGCAGTGCATCAATTCATTAGTTGCCGCCATGGTAGGTGTTGTAATGCAGCTGATCACGCCCTCCGGAGCGCCTGCCTTAACAGCTGCGTCACGCATTACCTCTGCTGCCCTTAAAGTACACTTGGCTGCGGATGGATGGGGAGAAAATACGATTGCATTTCCAGCCTTAATAGCAATGATGGATTTGTAAATTACGGTAGAGGTAGGATTGGTAGATGGAACAATGCCCATGATCAATCCTGCCGGAGCAGCTACATCCATGGTACCTCTGGCACGATCCTCGGAGATAATGCCTACGGTTTTCATATCACGGATATCTTCATATAATAATGTAGACGCCGCATGGTTTTTATATGCCTTATGAACTGCATTTCCGAAGCCGGTCTCTTCCACTGCCATTCTTCCCAGACAGGCCGCATGCTCTTCTGCTGCTTCTACCATGCTTTTTAAAATTTTGTCAATCTGCTCACTTGTATAAGTGGCCATTTTCTTTGCTGCTTCCTCACCCTGACGGGCCAGATTTCTGGCTTCCTGGATGGAACGCAGATCTAAATCAAAATTCTCCATTATCAGTTCCTTTCTCCGGTCAGACACCGGATGTTTTATTTCTGTCGCGTTTCATACCATTGTCTCAATTCCTTTAAGAGACGGGACCGGTTTGCTCTGGAAAGCTCCCTTCCGGCCATTCCCAGCTCCGGATAACTTCTGGCAAGCTTACGAAGCTGCGTTACATGACAGTTTTTAAGAGCTGTCATCACTGCCTCTGCTCCTGAAACATCATAAAGGCCATCGCACCATGCCCGTGTAACAGGATTGGGAATGCTTATGTCCGGCTCCTGTACGGCGGTATTGCCCACTTCTGCATCCAGCTCCTGTACCGCTGTGCCGTCTTCCCCGGTCTCTGCATCAGCCTCTTCAGCCCCGGTATCCTCCGACAGCCCTGCTGCCACAGTCTCCGGCTCATCCTCAGATGCAGTTTCCGGCTCTTCGGCTGCTTCCTCCGGCTCATCCTCAGATACAATTTCAGCCTCTCCGGCCGCTGCCTTCGGTTCATTCCGATTTCCCGGATCCTCCGGCTCTGGCCCGAAAAATCCCTCCAGCTCTTCATGAGGCCTTGGGATCACATGGCGGCTGACCAAAAGTCCTTCACCCAGATGCTCTGCTGCCGATGCGCCTGCATCTACAGCTGCAGTTACGGCTGCCACATCACCTGTTACAGTAACCGTCACCAGACCGCCGCCGATCTTTGTCTTTTCTACAAGGGTTACATCTGCTGCCTTGAGCATCACATCTACCGCTTCAATGGCTGCCAGGGTTCCCCTTGTTTCTATCATACCCAGCGCCTGCATTTATGTCCTCCTTTACAGAAGGTCCGCCCAGTTGGCCGGATAGGTTGCATAGAATACTCTTGCCTTGTCCGGAGAACCCCAGATTACCTTAGAACCGGATGGAACAAAAAGAACATCTCCTGCATTTGCCGTATATTTCTTTCCGTCAATGGTAACGGTCAGCGTTCCCTCGATTACATAGTCGATTTCCTCATACGTCAGCTCCCAGGCAAACTCAGAATGATCGATCACAAGGAATCCTGCACTGATATGAGATTCCTCTTTGCTTACCAGTTCCTGGAAATAAGCAGTGGCATTTGGATCGCCTGTGTCAAATACATCCATTTTCACTGTATTTCCGCGGACTACCTTTAATCCATTTTCATGGGTTACGCACTGATAGGGGCGGCTGCCGCATTTTGTCAGCAGTTCTCCTAAAAGTCCCTTGTCCATCAGAGCTTTTAAAAGCTGATAGATCTGTTCGCTGTCAATGCCTTCTCCGTCGCAGGTACATGCTGCCTTCTCCGGCTCCTTGTCTGAAAATGTGATTCCAAGGGCTTCTGCAGCATCCTTAGCAGAAGGTGTTACGATCACATCCGGTCCTGTCACGCATACTGTTTTTCCTGCCTGCTTCAGTGCTTCTATATCCGCAGCACAAATCAGCTGTTTCATTTTTCCACATCCTCTCCTGATCCGCCTTATGAATCCTCAAAGGCGCAGTCTTCGTCAATAATTCCCACTACTGCCGCATCAGCCGGAATTTCGTCGCTTCCCAGCATCCGTCTAGCAGAAGATCCGCAGGCTACGATCACCCGGTCCCCGATCCCGGCTCCGATGGTATCGATCACTACCATGCTCTCACCGGCTCTTGTGCCTCCGATGACCTCAGCTAAAAGGAGCTTATATCCGCTTAGAAGGTCTGATTTTCGTGTTGCCCAGATATTTCCTGTCAGTCTTGCTGTTACCATTCCTCCGCTCCCTCCTTTTCTCTCCGTCGGATTTCTTCCAGGGCCGCTTCTACCGAAGCCGTATCCCCAAAGATTGCCAGCATGATCATATGCTGGGGGCAGCTGCCCCGGATGTCTTCCACCGTAACGCCCACTGCTTTTTCTGCTACATCAGCGGCGCAGACCATTTCGATCAGACGTCCCTGAACCAGGCCTACGGCATCCACATCCTCCAGCTTTACTGCATTTCCCGAACCCTTTCTCCGGGCCAGGATCTCTAATGTACCCCGGCTTGGGGATTTAATGATCCGGTACTCCATATGCTTTACTCCATTTCCTGATCCGTACAGCTCATAGCGATTCCAAGAGGCGTAACGAACATGGGATTTTCCGGTTTATAGGTAGGGATCCCTGTTTTCTTTCCTATGATATCCTCGATTCCGGAAAGACAGCAGGTTCCTCCTACCAGATACAGTCCCTGTACATTATAACCCTCTATCTGGCGGCTGATGATGGAAGCCACTTTTTCAATCACCGGCTTCAACACCGGAAGGATTTCTTTGTGATTCTTCTTATCCCTCTTATAAATCTCCGCTTCTGAGAAGGGAAGCTTATAAGCTCCGGCTAATACCAGAGAAAAATGGGTTCCTCCGGTGGCCTCATCATCTACATTGATCACTTTTCCATTTTCTAAAATGGAAATGCCTGTGGTTCCGCCTCCGATATCTACTACAGCTCCGTTTTGGATCTTTAAGATCTGATTGGCGGCTGTGGGTTCATCTAACAGGGCTGTGATTTCAAATCCAGCGCCCTGCACTACATTTTTGATTGCTCCCCCGTCCAGAGCGTCGGTTCCCGGAGGAATGGCTGCGGCTGCATAGATCAGTTCCGTACCCAGCTTTTCCTCCAGCTCTTCCTTCATTTCACGCACCAGACGGATGGCACCGATATAATCTACTACCATGCCGTCACGAACCACATCTGCATACCGGTAAGCGCCTGCTACCGGCCGGCGGTTCTCATCCAGAACAGCTAAAACCACACAGGCTGTTCCCAGATCCACGCCGGTATAATAAATGGAAGAGCGCTTCTTTACCGGCTTTTTTACCACCTGTTCAAATTCCCTCACCAGGCGGTCACATTCTGCAAATGCTAATTCTTCTGACATATTTTTCCTCCAAACCCATGGCAGATCATCTGTGATAATCGGTTGATGATACAGTGTGCCATTTCCTTTCGATCGTCGGGAAGCTCCCGTTCCAGCTTTCTTAATCTGCTTCTGAGCACATGAAGCCGGATCACAACCCGGCCATTGGGTGACTGGGCATGAAATCCTGTGATTTCAAAGCAGTCTGCCAAACACTTTCTGCAGTTTTCAGGACCGATTCCCGTACAGGCCGGACAGAGCATTTCCCAGCGCCTTTCTCCTTCAGCCATCTCTTCCCCGGACGCAAGCCTGGCAAGATTCCGTTCCAGTTCAAAGATTTCCTTTGAAACAAGAACATCCTCTCTTTGAAGATCCAGTCCTGCCTGAAGAAAATCAGCCTGAAGGTTTCCAAGCTCAAGCTGCCAGCAGGGCAGTTCTTCTGCCGGATGAGCTCCCTGTGAACGCTCCTCTGCTTCCGTTTCCCTTGGCTGTTCATTCTGTTTCAGACTGCTGCCGGCTTCTTTTTTTCCAAAGCCGGTCTGTCCGTTTCCTGGACGAACGCCATTTTCTGTCTCTGTCAGGCGGATACCGCGGTCACTTAAAAACTGTCTTGCTCCCGGTGTAAGCCGCGTTCCCGCTTCTGGCTCATATTCTGTAAACCGTTCTCTGCGAAACCGCTGCCTCAAATCCTCTTCTGTGATAAATCTCATACGATTCCCCCTTTACAAAGCTTCTTGTAAAGGTATTCCAGCTCCTGCTTTTCAGGCACTCTGGGATTGGTAGCCGTACAGTTATCCTTTAACGCCTGCTCTGCCATCTGGGGAATGGCTTCCTCAAATGCCTCCCGTTCAACGGACAGGTCTGTCACATAAGCAGGACTTCCAATCCGCTTCATCAGATTCCGGATGTGGCGGATCAGGCCGTGTACTGCCGCTTTGGGAGTACCGCCTCCGATTCCCAGCATATCCGCAATCTTTTCATACCGGAGCAGTGCTTCATTTTCTCCATTCTCCTCCAGTCCCGCATTATATGCGATCACATGGGGAAGGATTAAAGCATTGCTTCTGCCGTGAGGAATATGGAAATGTGCTCCCAGGGCATGAGCCATACTGTGGCAGACGCCTAAGGAAGCATTGCTGAATGCGATTCCTGCCAGACAGGAGGCATTATGCATATGCTCTCTGGCTTCCATATCAGAACCGTCCAACACGGCCCGTTCCAGATATTCCCATACCAGCCGGATCGCTTTTTCTGCACAGGCATCTGTAAAATCATCCGCCTTTGCGGAAACATAAGCTTCCAGTCCATGGGTCAGCACATCCATTCCTGTATCTGCCGTAATCGCCGGCGGAACGGAAGCTGTCAGCCTTGGGTCTAAAAACGCTGCATCCGGTACCAGAGCCTGATCCCGCAGCGCATATTTTGCCTGAGCCTTTGTATCCGAAATCACCGCAAAGGATGTTACCTCGCTTCCTGTTCCGCTGGTAGTGGGAACGGCTGCCAGAAGAGGCCTTCCCTCTCCGTTCATGGAGCCATAAAGATGACCGGCTGCCTTGGCGGTATCAATGGCTGAACCGCCTCCCAGAGCAATGATCCCATCGGGTTCAAATTCCTTCATCCCCTGAATGGCCTTTGCAACCACCTCGATGGATGGATCCGGTACGACCTCTGAGAAAATCCTTGTTTCTGCTCCAGCCCCATTCAGCATGGCAGCAAGCTCTCCGGCCCGTCCGCACTTCTCCATAAAAGGATCGCAGATAATATATGCTCTTTTAAGTCCCAGATGTTCAATTTCTTCCAGAGAAGCTTCCCCTGTATAGATCCGGGTACTCATTAAAAACTGTCCCATCATCATTCCCTCCTTTCTTCTGATTTTTCCGGCTCCGAAGCATCCGGCCTGTATGGATCCAGAATTCTCCGAAGCTGCTTCATACGTTCTGTATCATAGATGCTGATCTCATAAAAGGGCGGCTGGATCCCGGCTCTTATCAGCTGGCGTACCGCTCCTTTGCAGTCTCCCTCTGCGAGGTCGCAGCGTGTGACCACTCCGATGACAGGAACGCGGAAGGCTTTTGCAAATCCCGGAGGATATACCTCCCGTTTTCCCTTTGCATCCGCAGTCATCACCACACAGGAGGCGTCCTGAGCCGCCGCAATGAGATGATGGTGCATCCATGGGCTTTCCAGATACGCTCCCGGCGTATCCAGTGTATTCTTTCTGTAAACCATATTCTGGACCCTGCGGATATCGCTGCTGTCTTCCAGCCAGGCAGCCAGCGTTGTTTTTCCGCTTTTTCCGGGCCCTATGATCATGATCCGTTTCTTCCTCACGTTCTCGTTATCTCCGCGGCCGCAAATCCCAGCACCCGTTTCAGCGTATCCGTCACAGCCCTGAGGGCCGTATCTACGCTTTCCACATCTCCGGAAATCACTACAGAACCGGTAAAGCGGTCTAAAAATCCGATCTCCACATCAGACGCCTTGGCTGCAATATCCGCCGCGATCATGGCTGTCTCAAAGGGAGAAAGGGTCAGAATGCCAATGGCTCCTCTGCCCTCAATTCCAAGACATTCATAGATCTCCGGCACCGGAGAAGCGATCACATGGGCGATCGTCACCTGTTTGCCCGGAACCGATTCTTCAATCACCCGTCCGGCAGGCATAATTCCTTCTGTCACGGCTCCTCCTTACCTGTCAGTGGCGCACTACGGTTACAGGGAAATCATAGGCTTTCATCCAGCCCTCGATCCGGTCTAAATCCTCCTGGCTTAAGCTGGGGTCTCCCTCAATGGGGTAGGGCTTATCCAGCTGCCCGTATTTTCCCACGCCCATTTTATGATAAGGAAGAAGATCCACTCCCTTAAAGTTTGGATCATCCCGGAACGGAAGCAGAAACTGGATCACCTGATCAATTTCTTCCTTGCTGTCATTGATACCCTTTAACATCGGCATACGCACCTTCACGTTATAGCGCCTTGTCAAAAGCTCTTTTAAATTGGATAAGATCAATTCATTTCCAATTCCTGTCAGCTCATTATGACGTTTGGGATCCATATGCTTAATATCAAACAGGAACAGATCCACATATTCCGCAATGGCAAAGAGCTTGTCCGGCTTCGTGTGTCCGCAGGTTTCAATGGCCGTATTGATTCCCTGGCTCTTGCAGGCCATAAGGAGCTCCCTGGCAGCTTCCGGCTGTGCCGTACATTCGCCGCCGCCCAGGGTAACGCCGCCGCCTGACATACTGTAAAATGCAGCGTCCTCCTCTACTATCTCAAGAAGCTCGGATACAGTTTTTACCTGGCCGTTGACTTCCAGAGCAGCCTGAGGGCATACGGATTTACATTTTCCGCAGCCGGTACAGTCAATATCCCGGCGCACCCGGTGGATGCCCTCCGGTGTGATCTCATGGATCCCCACCGGACAGGCGTCCACACAAAGGCCGCAGTTGACGCAGGAGTTTTTCTTAAACATAATCTGGATCTTCCGCTCCAGACCTTCCGGGTTGGCGCACCATTTGCAGCGCAGCGGACAGCCTTTGAAGAATACGATGGTGCGGATTCCCGGTCCATCATACATATTGTATTTCTGAACATTAAAGATCAGAGCTTTTCTTTCCATGATATCTCTCCTAACTGCCCCACGCCCGGATTAAAAATGAGTCAGCATGGTACGGCTGATGATCTCATCCTGTACATCCTTGCACAGCTCTACGAAGAAAGCACTGTATCCGGCAACACGCACGATCAGGTCGCGGTACTGCTCTGGATGCTTCTGAGCCTCGATCAGGGTCTTGTTATCCAGATAGTTAAACTGCATCTCGCCGTTTCCAAACATGCAGGCTGTACGCAGCAGGGTGATCAGGCTTTCCTCGCCCTCAGGAGTATCAAGAAGGCCTGCCATGATCTTGAAGTTATGTACCATACCGATGTTCATATTATCATTGGACATCTTGGATACAGACTTGATAATAGCGGTCGGGCCCTTGAAGTCAGCGCCCTGGCTTGGGCTGATTCCGTCAGACAGAGGCAGCCATGCATGGCGTCCGTTTGCAGACGCACCGGTCATCTGGCCGAATGGGGTATTATTGGAAATGGACAGAGTACCATGGCTCAGGATAGAGTAAAGAGTCTTGTACTGTCTGTGCTCATGCTCGGTAAAGTTGATCAGATCTGCCGCAATATCATCTGCGTAATCGTCATCATTTCCGTACTTAGGAGCGTTCAGACAGTCGGTGCGGATCTGCTCATATCCATTAAAGTCTGCTTTTAATGCTTCATTTAACTGCTCCAGCGTATATTTCTTATCGTCAAATACCAGCTTCTTGATGGCTGCCATGGAGTCTGCATAGGTAGCAAGTCCGGACCATACAACGCCTGGTCCAAAGTTATACATAGCGCCGCCGGAGGATACGTCCTTTCCCTTTTCCATACAGCCCTCGTACATAATGGACATCAGAGGCTTCGGAGCCAGCTCTCTGTGAACTCTCTGGGAAATAACCGTAGCAACGCTGGTCCACTTTGTGATGTATTTGATCTCTTCCTTAACGGCAGCTTCAAACTCTTCATATGTCTTAAAGCTGTTTAAGTCACCCATATCCGGGCAAACCTGCTTGCCGTACCACAGCGGAACACCGTGATTTAATACAAGCTCGATACAAATGGGCCACTGTGTATAAGCGGTAGAGGTCCACTGATAGAGACGGCCGGCCTTCTGAGGCTCTACACAGCCCATCAGACAGTAATCTCTTGCATCCTCGATGGAAACGCCCTTTGCCAGCATCATCTTGATATGTGTATCATCAAAGTGGCAGGCAGGGAAGCCCATTCCGGAACGTACTACATCTACGATCTTCTTTAAGTACTTTCTCGGGGACTTGTTGTGGATACGGCAGGCTAAAGACGGCTGGTAAATCTTTACATGACGTACTGCATCCATTAACAGATAGGTCAGGTCATTGGTTGCATCACGGCCCTCTCTTGTAACGCCGCCTACGCACATATTTACGAATGGCTGATAGCCTGCAAAGAACTTGGAACCGCCCTCGCTGGTGATCCACATCATCTCAGACATCTTGATCAGCATACAGCCTGCAAGCTCAAATGCCTGGAAGTCATTCATTCTGCCGGACTCAATGTCTGCCTTGTAGAACGGGTACATATACTGGTCTACACGGCCGATGGACATACCAGTCTGATTCTCTTCCACAACAAGCAGGGACTCGATGGTCCATACTGCCTGGATTGCCTCCCAGAAGGTCTCAGGCTTGTGAGCAGGAACCTTTGCATTAATCTCGGAGATCTTGTAAAGCTCTGCCTTTCTCTTTGGATCGGTCTCTTTGTCAGCCAGTTCCTTTGCATATTCGGACATTCTTCTGGCATAGATCATTACACCTTCAGTTGTCTCGATAATGGACTTGTAGAAGTAGATCTTCTCAATATCATCTGGATTCTCGTAGTGAAGCTTTGTTAAATGCTCTCTTGCTTCATTCTGGATATCCAGCATACCCTTCTTCATCAGGATTACATCATAGCCGGGGTTGGAGTCGCCGCCGCCGTTTAATGCATGGTAGGAGCAGTCGGATACGAAGGACTCGCCGGATAACTCCCATACGCCTGCCTCACGGTACTGATCCTCGCAGTACTCATCTACGGATTTGCCCTTCCAGAATGGGAACAGCTCCTCACGCATGATCTTCTTGTCTTCCTCGGAAATGTAGAATGGATCCTGAGGTCTTGTTCCGATGGTATCAATCTCATCTACCATCCATCTCCATGCGATATCTGGTGAGAATGCGCCGGCTCTGGGTGCGCCGCAGGGTGCGCCTACGATCAGCTCGTTATCCTGAATAACCAGAGGAGCTGTCTCACAGCAGTAGCGGAAGCACTTTGCTCTTAATTCGATCTTTGGCATACCGGGATTTTCAGCAGCAATCTTTGTGATCGCTCTTGCACGGTAGGTCGTGATGGATGGCTTCTGCTTTAAGTAATTCTCCTTTAACAGCTTTAAACGTCTTGTCATGCCGTCCGGAATCTGAGTTCCCTCAGAAGGATACTCGCACAGATCCTTTGCGGTCTCTTTTTTTGTATCTTCTTTTCCAATTTCCTGTGAAACAGATTCAAACATCTTCATCAGAGAAGCTTTCTCTTCAGGAGACATATTTTTTGTCGCTTCTGCAAGCTTATTTGAAAATTCTCTAATATCCAAAATAAATCCCTCTCTTTCTGGCTGCCTGTTTATGAACAGAGTCCATGGATCCCAAATGCTGCCTTTCTTCTATAGATCATGTGAAGAGGCGATACATTCTCTGCAGTGATCCCCTCTTTTGAGGTCACGCTTCCAAGGATCACTGTGGGGAACAGGTCTGTTGTAACTCCCATGGCGCCCCATACAGCCGGCGTATTGATCAGCACACGGCCTACGGGCTTCTTTAAGGCAAACTGCCGAATGACTTCCGGATCCTGCGAATGAATGGTAAGCGTATTGCCCCGGCTTTCTCCCACCAGAAGCTCAATACATTTTTCACAGGCATGAATCCAGTCTTCTTCAATGTAAAATGCCAGTACCGGGCATAAAAGCCCTTTGGCATATGGATTAAAATCCGTTATATAAGACTGCTCGGATACAAGGACCTTTGTATGCTCCGGCACTGCAAATCCGGCTTTCTGAGCCAGCCATGCTGCCGTTTTTCCGATGAACTCCTTATCCGGAAGCCCCGTTCCTTTTTCCAGTCCCAGAAACGCAGTCAGCTGTTTCTGTTCTGTCTCCGTCATAAAATAGGCCCCGTGACGGATCAGTTCCTCCTTTACCTGAGCGGCGATCTGCCGGTCTGCCACCACATACTGCTCGCTTCCTGCTCCGGTTCCGCAGTTAAAGCCCCGGCTGTCCGTAATACATGCCGCCGCCCTGCTTATATCTGCTGTTTTTTCAATAAATACCGGTCCGGGAGCGATCCCTCCGTATAAAACCGGGCATCCGGTGCGGCTGCAGGCTTCCAAAAGCGGCCGTTCACCCATATTCAGGATCAGATTTGTCTCCGGGTGTGAAAGAAGCTCGATGGCCCCTTCCTTTGCCGCTGTCTCACTGCAGGATAAAGCTCCCCGGACCAGTCCGGCCTCAAGAGCCGCTTCCTCCAGGATATGTACGGTACGCACCGTGGTCTTCACCGCTCTGGGATGGGGTGCAAAAACAATGGCGTTTCCTGATTTTACCGCGCATACGGCAGCGCTCAGAACCGCAGCCACCGGGCTTACAGCCGGTGCAGCCGCAGCGATCACGCCCATTGGAACGCCGATTTCCAAAACGCCCTGAGCCTCATCTGTGCTGAGAACGCCTACGCATTTCATAGGTTCCAGAGTTTTCCGCATTTTCTTGATCAGGAGCTTTGCCTGAAGCAGCTGATCCTTTGCGTCTCCGTATCCCGTTTCCCGAACCGCCTCTTCTGTGAGCTGTTCCAGCTTAAGCTCTAAAGCATCCATCATGCAGGCTGCGATCCGGTTCAGTTTCTTCTGTTCAAAAAGAGCCAGTGTTTTCTTTGCTTCGGCCGCCTCTTCCATCAAAACTCTTGCTTCCTGGACTGCCTTTAAGTCTTTGTCGATAAACTTCATTTCACTGCTCCCTTCTGCCTCTTATTTACTCTTCCTGAGGCAAAAGATTGGTCAGACTGTAGCGGGTAACGATCTTGCCCAGATCCTGATGCGGTCTTGGGATCACCACAGAGCTGTATACCTCTGCTCCCATATTTTCTACTGCCTTCACCCCGGCATCTACCGCTGTACGGCAGGCTCCCACATCGCCCTGTACAATAACGGAAATATAACCGGAAGCAACATTTTCATAGCCGATCAGTTCTACATCAGCCGCCTTGCACATCGCGTCTGCAGCCTCCAGAACAAATACCAGGCCGAAGGTCTCAATACATCCAATGGCTTCATATCTTTCCATATTTTTCCCTCTCACATCTCGGTTTATAGCAGCGGTCACGCGTCAATATCGTGTACCGAAACGATCTCTCCAACGGCACGGATCGGTCTTGGCATTACATTCTTTGCTGTCAGCTTTCCGATCGCGGCTGCGGCTGCGGCGCCGGCCTCGACAGAGGAACGCACAGCGGCCACATCGCCCTTTACCATGATTGTTACCAGAGTCGATCCAACATTCTCATAAGAGATGAGCTCCACATCTGCGGCCTTTAACATCTTGTCTGCCGCTTCCAGAGCCGGAACCAGTCCAAGGGTCTCTACCAGTCCGAGAGCCTCTTCACCATAATATCTCATATGCCGTTTCTCCTTTCCTATCTGCTGCGGTATTTAGCAGGAACGTATTTTTCCACGGTTGTGCGGCCGTCGTCTGTAATGGCAAATCGGAGAGAAAGATCTCCGTTTACATCCAGCTCATGGCTTACCAGAGTGCACATTCCGTTGGCCTCTAAGGACATCGTATGATCCAGATACATATCCTTTGTAAACTGTTTCTCATGTCCGTACTGGGGCTTCATTGCCTCCATGATCTCGTTGATATCAGCATTTTTCACAGTGCTTAAATAGTTGAGCACCGCCATTCTTGCGGGCAGCAGCATCTTACACCTCTCCCTTCTTGAAAAAGTCCAGCGGGTTCATGGTAACCAGGATCGCACCAAAGATGATTACAACAGAACCAACTACGATGGTAGTTGTTACAGGCTGTCCCAGGAACAGGATACAGAATAATACGCCCCAGAATGCATATGTAACGTTTAAGCTCATGCCGATGGCACAGCCGACTGTGGAATTTGCCTTGTACCACAGAAGGAAGGAAGCGCCTGCGCTCAGTCCGGATACTGCCAGCCACAGAGCCGGAATACCAGCTGACATGGTGCCGCCTAAAAGTCCAAGTCCGCCTACTAAGGGAACGATGATCACCAGATCTACCAGACCGGAGAAGAGCTGACGGATATTGGTTGCCACATCTGTGTCGATCATGGCTCCGCCGTAGCTGGAAAGCATTCCCTCAAGTCCCCAGCACACAGCCGCGATCAGTGCGCAGATAATTCCCAGTGTAAAGTTCGGGCTGCCTTCCGGTTTTACCCAGTTGATGATGATAGCGCCTGCCACACAGGTAAGCATACCTGCTACCACACGCTTGGTTGGACGCTGCTTTAAGAAAATCCATGCAAACAGAGCGCCGAACAGGCCGCAGGTTGCAGAAATGGGGATCGCATAAGCACCGGCCAGAGCCAGGCCTACCAGATAAGCGCCGTTAGCGATAGGGCCGCCCAAAAGTGCTCCCAGGATCATCATCTTTCCTGGGAAGGTATTGGCTGTACGTCCAATCTCTGCCAGACGTCCCTTTTTTGCATTGTAGATCGTAAGCCAGATACCGGCGAACAGATCGTTCAGTCCGGAACATACATAAGGGGCTGCCAGGATACCAACCGCACTTACAAGTGGTTCATAATAGCCCGCAACCAATACCAAAGTCGTATAGATTCCGTATGTAAGGCCGGAAAGAGCTCCTGCTGTAAGGCCTGTTACGCGGAATTTTTTGCTCAGCTGCTTCATCTTCATATCCGCAGCAGATGTGTTTGTCATATTGCCGCTCATTGCGTTTCTCTCCTTTGATTATTCTGCCTTTCCGCCTCCCGGAAGGATGGTCTCCACCTCTCCGTGGGGACGTGGGATTACATGAACGGATACCAGCTCTCCGATCCTCTGGGCTGCAGCAGCGCCTGCATCTGTAGCTGCCTTAACCGCGCCTACATCGCCTCTTACCAGAACTGTGATCAGGCCGCCTCCTACTTTTTCCTTGCCGATCAGAGTTACATTGGCAGCCTTTACCATGGCATCTGCTGCTTCAATAGATGCTACAAGTCCCTTTGTCTCGATCATTCCTAATGCATCGTACTTCATGTTTCTTCTCCTTCTTTTTCTTCTTTTTTACAGCCAGCGCGCGCAGTATGCATGATCTTTTCACAAAAAGCATACATTTTCTGTACATTTAGTATAATCCATTCCCATATGTGGAAGGTCAAGTGTAATTTATCGATTTTTCAACAGACGATTTCTCCATCTTTTATTGTATATATCGCATAATATCGTTACTTTTTTCACAGCAATATGACGAAGAAACCGGCGTACACAAAAAAGCAGAAGGGTTTTCCTTCTGCTTTTTATCCCTGAAAGAAGTTTTCCTGTAAGTGAAAGCTCTTTCCATTCTTTTCCCCTATGGGGAAGGTTTTTGTTTTATTCCTCTAAAATTCGTATGGGCAGAATAATCTCTGTCACAAATTCATCCTCATTTGCAGTGGTCCAGTAATCTACCACATACCGTTCATAAACATTCGGCCCCAGGGATGCCCCCTTTGCTTTCGCCCATTCCGCCAGCTTCTGATAGCTTTCCTCGATCCGGTCATGAGAGCCCACATGATAGATCGTCGCTGCCAGAAAGCCGCCGAAATTGATCTCATTCGTTCCGCAGCAGCAGGGATGGATGGGTTTCTGCATGATCCTGGCCTGTCTGCAGGTTCGTTTCATCTTTTCCTTCCAGGATGGAAATTCCAGGATTACCGGCCCGGTGATCTCATTTTTTACCGTGTCCAGATAATTGACCCAGGGAATATTGATAATCGAATCCATGTAGTGATATTCAAACTCCTGATCCATATAACAGTAATGATCCTCACTTACATAGCGCATTCCCACTTCCTGGATTTTATTGTAAAGCACTGCCCTTGCCTCCTGGATCAGTTCATACCAGTCCTTTACAGATACATAGCTGTTGTGGATCGCATGTTCCTGCTCCCGCAGCTCATTGATCTTGCTGCGAAAGCAGGAGCCTACCACATAGTAATCTCCGCCCTTTACCAGCCCCTGCATCTCCTCCAGCCGAAACCCCATCTGCTTGTAATATTTTAAAATAGGGATCCGGAGAATGGTATCCAGGGTGTAATAACGGTAACCGTTCTCACCTACCTCATCCGGCGCGATCACGCCGATCTTATCATAAAAGCGGAGAGCCTTTGTAGAGATATTGCACAGCTTGCTTACTTCTCCGATGGAATACAGTTTGTTTGCTGCCATAACCCCTATACCTCCTTTTCCTATCTCCTGCCAAGCTTCTGCTCCGCTTCCTCAAGGGAAGGATATCCGTAAAAAGCCACTGTATGCTCCAGCGTTTCCCGGACCGGATTGCGCCCATCCTTCATCCGCTTTAAAAGCATGGCTGCATAAAGCTTTAAGGTTTTGTCGGAATATGTACCAAGCTCGCCTTTTAGATACGTTTCACTTGAAGTATTGAACATCCCGTCCTCTGATGCAGAAAGGCTGCGCCCCATAGACATAACTGAGGGGAATTTTTCTGCTGTTTCCCTTGTCCAGTCCATCATAAGGGAAACGAGCAGCTCCTCCAGGACTTTTCTTGCCGGATCCCTGTAAGGCAGACGGTCCTTTAATGCATCATATTCCTCCGGCGCAGTATGCTCCATCATCCTGGCATACTTTTCCGTCAAAAGGTTCCAGCCTGATTGTTTGGCCTCTTTTAAATCTTCCTGATAACTTTCCAACACCGGCAGATCCCAGGTATAAAACTGGCTTTTGCGCATAATGTCAAAAGTGTAAGGATCTTCCTGACAGGAAGCCCGTCCGCCCTGATTTTTCACCTGTGTAAACTGCTGCCACTCCATAGCGGTAATCTCATCTGCCAGAGTCCTGATTTCCTTTGACGGAGCAGCATCAGATTCAGAAGATTTCTCCTCTTTTTGTGTTTTCTCCCCAGAAAGTTTTTCCATCCGCGATAAAACTTCCGCCTTCTGGCGCTCTAAAAACAGCTCGTCACTGTCTGTCAGCCCCTGCTTCTTCAGTTCATCTAAAATAATCCCGCAGACATTCTCAATCCGCTCCTCTGTTTCCTCCTCGTCCGGACGGCTGCCTGCCAGCTGTTCCAGCGCTCCCTTAAGCTCCCGCACACAGATAAACGCCTCCATAGCCCGCAATCTCCACTTATAAAAGGGCATATACTGGCGGTTTAAAAGATATCCCGCCTCTGCAGAAGCCTGAATAAACTCTGCAAGGCTGGCCTGCATCATCCCGATATCCCTTCTGCGGCGGCCCCGCTCATAATTATACTGTCCGGACTGGGCCATTTTTCCCAGACAAAGTCCCAGACGGTACAGGCGTACCTTTTCCGGACAGGCTTCAAATTCCCTCCTGCGTCTGGTAAATTCTCCCAGTTTATCTTCAAAAATAGCTCCGCTGACCGCAGTTCTTAACTGCTCCGGAGGGATCCTGTTCCATGCGGCCATGTCCTCAGCCGTTTTGCAGTCTGGAGCATGTTCCAGACCGGTAAGCCTTTTGTAAAAAGCACCGATTTCGATCACTCCCACGCGGCCCGCTCCCTCTTTTGTCGTATTTCGCACGGGAATCCCCTTAAAACTCTCTGCCAGCCTGTCATAATCTGCCTGAAGCTGTTCTCCGATTGCTTCATAGTCCTCTTTTGTAAGCCAGAAACAGAAGCCGGGACCAAAATCGTGATCTGTAGAATATACATCATCCAATCCCAGACATTCTGAGCCTTCTCCCGCCAGGCCTGCGGCAATCCGGTCCGCGTAGGCAGGATATTTTTCCAGCAGCATAGGACGGCCCTTCTGTTCATAAAAGCTCCTTGCCAGATCCAGTCCGCAGATCCCGCTCTTTTCAAAGGCCTCTCTTCGGGCTTTCACATCAAGAACCTGCTCCCGGTTGCGGTTTAACGTCTGCCATCCGTCATTTTTTCCGTACAGACGGTTGATGAGCTCCATAGCCTGTCTGTAATACGCTTCCGCCTCATCCAGTTCGCCCCGATGAAAACAGGCTTCCGCCAGACCGGCCAGAGCAGAAGGGTAATGGGGATCCGGATTTCCGGGAAGGTTTTCAAAAAGCGCTGCCGCCTCCTTCATATACCGTGCGCCTCTGGCTGTGCGGTGCATCTTAAAGCAGATATTTCCCAGATTGGTCAGCGTTGTAGCACACTCTGCCTGAGCGTCAGGAAGACGGCGGATCATATCAAGCGCCTTTAAGCCCCTTTTCTCTGCCTCCGAAAGCCGTCCGGTTTCCGCATACAGAAGGCTCAGATTATTGTGAAGGCCCGCCAGACGGTAATCCGGCTCCTTTAAAAGAGAGGCGTATACCTTCTCGGCTTCCCTGTAAGCCGCTTCTGCCTCCTCATACCTTCCCGCCGCACGAAAGCCGGTGGCTGCGTTCAAACAGGTAGTTCCGTGATGAAGTGTTCCGGAAAGCCCCAGTTCCCTCACCAGCTCCATCGCCTCTTTCGCACAAAGCACACATTTTTCATACTCTCCCCTTACACGATAATATCCTATCAGTTCATTTAAAACAGCCAGAATGCCCCCCTTGTCGTCTGCCTGCCTCGCTGTTTTCATGCCTTCTGTAAGATATTCTTCTGCCAGATCCATACGTCCGTTCTCATACAGACGATCCAGCCCATTCATAAATTCATCTAATTGGAACACGCTGCAACCCCCTCCTTTGTATGATTTGTATAAAATATATTTGTTTTGTGCGAATGTTTGTTTATTTTATCACCACCAGACGAGAATTGCAAGACCAACCCTATATCAGATTTGCTGCAATCGGAACTGCGATCACGGTCATCAAACCTGCCACAGCGATGGAGAGACTGCTCATAGCCCCTTCAATCTCCCCCAACTCCAGCGCCTTAGCGGTACCAATGGCATGAGCGCTGGTGCCTAAAGCCAGCCCCCTGGCAATGGGGTGGCGCACCCCCGTGATGCGAAATACCAGTTCTCCCAGTACATTTCCGATCACACCTGTGAGGATAATACTCATAACAGTCAGGGTGACGATCCCCCCCGCCTCCTCACTGACTCCCATTCCGATAGCCGTGGTAATGGACTTTGGAAGCAGCGTGACATAATTTACATGGGAAAGCCCCATCAGCCGGCACATGAGAAAAATGCTCACCACGCTGGCTGCCACTCCTGATCCAATGCTTGCAAATACAGCCGCTCCGTATTTTTTCAGCAGATGGAGCTGCTTATAAAGAGGGATCGCCAGGCACACCGTGGCCGGTGTTAAAAGCCAGCCCAAACCGGATGCACTTTGACTGTAGACCGCATAATCCACGCCTGTTCCCAAAAGAAAAACAATGATAACAGCCGCTGACACCAGAAGCGGATTTAAAAGAGCAAGCCTTGTCTTTTCTTTCAGCCAGCAGGCAGACAAATACGCTCCGACACTGAATACAAATCCCCAATACTGTGACTGTTCCAAAAATTCCTTCAGTATTTCCTTCATCCTCTTAGTCCTCCTCTTTCTTATTTCCGCTCTCCACCATTCTCTGGGCCACTGTTCCCGTAACTGCCATGACGATCACCGTTGACGTGGCAATAATAAGCAGAAACGGCAGGAGCACCTCCCGCAGCTGGTCTGCACTTTCAATAATCCCTACGGTAGCCGGAATAAACATCATGCTCATGGTATCCATGAGAAAATTTCCGGTCCCCTCTACGCTTTCCAGCTTCACGATCCCGCTCATCAGGGCTGTCAGCATTAAAAAAAGGCCGTATACGCCTGCCGGTACTGGAAACGGAAGAAAGTGGCTGAGGGCCTCTCCTGCCAGGGTGACCCCCAGGATAATGCCAATTTGTTTTACATACTTCATATGGATTCCTCCTGCTGTTTTATATGTACTCTCCCAACCATCCTATACGCCGTCCTATTCTATCACCACCCATTTTCAGGCGCAAGGTCTGAATTCATAAAATACAAAGGAAATACAATCCACCCGGTCTTGCATTCCGGACAATGGCCGATTACAATAAAAGAAAACATATCCGGAAAGGATCTGAATTCTATGAAATTTTTTTACGCTGACGCACTGGAGCATAGGCGGCATTTAAAGCTTTCCGCTCTTTTTGATCTCTGTTTTCCGTCCCCCGGCCTTCCCGGCGCTTTGCCGGCAGATGCAGACGGCCTCTGGCTGGCTGCTGATGAAAATGACGAACTGACCGGCTGCCTGCTCCTGTTCCAAACGGATCTTCATTCCTGGGAAGGAATCCCTTTCGTTCATCCAGCTTACCGCAGGAAGGGGATTTTTTCCGCTCTGCTGGCAAATGCCTGCCAAAAGGGGAACTGTCCCGGAGAGGATGACCTTTTCTTTTCCGTCCGTCCCACGCAGACACTCTGGCTGCAGGTTCTCAACTCCATTGAAGCCGAAAAAGCCTTTGATGAATACATGATGGAATACTCATTTCAAAACCTTCCATCTGCCCGCCTGAAAACAGAAGCCGATTTTTCAGACGAGCTTACCGTTTCCTTTCAGGGAACAGAAGGAATGGCCTCTTGCCCTCATGTATCCTGCCTTCTCTCCGCTCACGGCTCCTCGGTCTATCTGTATCAGCTCCTTACCGAAGAGGCGTTTCGCGGACAGGGACGGGCTTTGGCTTTTCTGCACCATCTTTTTCCCCGGCTGAAAGCCCTTGGATTTTCCTCTGTCCGTCTCCAGGTATCGGGAGAGAATCTTCCTGCCATGGCCCTGTATAAAAAAACAGGGTTTCATATCACTGAAACCCTGTCCTTTTATCTTTATTAAACGGAATACACCGCGCCTAATCCCGGCGCACCTCTACTCCCTGAGCTTCAATGCGCTTTCGGATCTCCAGCATCTTTTCATCTGTCTGGGCAATCACATCGGCGCATTCTTTTAATTCCCCGCTGATCTCCCCGTCTGTATCTACAAATGACTTTTTGTATTTCAGCTCATGATCCAGACTGGCCCAGAAATCCATAGCAATGGTGCGGATCTGAACCTCTACGCGGATAAAACGCTTGGAATCCGTAAAAAATACGGGAACCTCCACGATCATGTGATAGCTGCGGTAGCCGTTGGGCTTTGGATTTTTGATATAATCCTTTACCGCGATCACCTTTACATCATCCTGGCGCACCAGCATCTCTGCCACTTCGTAAATATCATCCACAAAAGAGCAGATAATCCGTACTCCCGCCACGTCATCCAAGTTTTTAACCATCGATTCCAGAGATACCTCCAGTCCCCGGCGCTGCAGCTTTTCCACAATACTCAACGGCTTTTTCACACGAGACTTGATCATCTCAATGGGGTTTCTCTGGTTCTTTACCGAAAGCTCGTCATTTAAGACCTCCAGCTTCGTTTTTACCTCCCGGATGGCGCAGGTATAGTGCATCATCACCTGCTGGAACTGTCTTGCCTGATCCAGCCAGATATCCGGAACCTGGGCCACATCCGGAACACGGACGATGGACTGGTGAAGTTCGCTGTTGGGGCTAAGATTCGTATTCATTGATTTTGCCACCTCATATTGTCCTACAGAGCTTCCACTGCTTCTGCAGCCTTTTCAAACCATGGCATCTCGATGTACTCTACCCGTCCGCCGTCAACCATCTGAGCGATCTTCGGATCAATCGGGATCTGAGCCAGAACCTTTAAGCCATTTTCCTGTGCTGCCTGCTCCACATGGCTTTCGCCAAATACATGGATGTGTTTTTTGCAGTCCGGACATTCCAGATAGCTCATGTTCTCCACTACGCCCAGAATGGGGATATCCATCTTCTTTGCCATATTAACAGCCTTTGCCACGATCATGCTTACCAGCTCCTGAGGAGAGGTAACGATGATAATTCCGTCTACCGGAAGAGACTGGAAAACCGTCAGAGGCACGTCGCCGGTTCCCGGAGGCATATCCACAAACATATAGTCCACGTCCTGCCACAGGGTTTCCGTCCAGAACTGCTTTACAGCGCCTGCGATCACAGGGCCTCTCCAGATCACGGGATCTGTGGCGTTTTCAAGAAGCAGATTGGCAGACATGATCTCCACGCCCTCTAAGGATTTTGCCGGAATCATCAGACGTCCATCCGGAGTCACAGCCGGTCTCTCGTCTGCCACGCCAAAGGCCATGGGGATCGAAGGGCCTGTAATATCCGCATCCAGAATGGCTGTGTGATGGCCCTTGCGGTTCATGCTTACAGCCAGCATGGAGGTTACAAGGGATTTGCCCACGCCGCCCTTTCCGCTGACAATGCCGATGACCTTTTTCACCTTGCTTTCCGGAGCCAGAGCCTCTAAAAAGCTTGTTTTATCTGTTGTACGGCTCTCACAGTTTGCGCTGCAGGAACCGCAGTCATGATTACATTCGCTCATGATCATATTCTCCTTCCAAATTTCAGTTTCCTTTTCTGCCAGAAGCAGACACTCTTTTTATTATAATCCTTTCCCGGCGGAATGTCCATTCCTTTGAACGTTTGTTTCTGCATTTTACAGGCTTAATCCCTTACAGCATGGCCCCCAGAAAATCCCTCAATCCAAACCGCGGATCCTTTGTAAAGCGCTCCTCCAAGAGCAGGCGGTTTTCGTCTGAATGCTCCACCTCTCTGGAATAGGTGTGTGCTGTATCCGCCATGGCCTTTACATCCAGGCTTCCCTGCTCCATAAAACGCTCTAAAGCCATATCCTGAATGATCAGTACAGAGGCCAGGGCCATTTTAAGCTTTCCATAAGGATTTTCATTGTAAACGCTTCCGCAGAAGTAGGTAAATACAAAGTATACCATCAGCTGCTCAGTCCATAATTCAAGTTCAGGACAGGCCTTTAAACATACGTTCCAGGCCTTTTTATAAGTCTCTTCCCCATTTCCGTAAAGAGAGCCTTCGATTTTCCCCCTTCTGGAAGGCCATTTGAGGTTTAAGGGCTCCATTTCCCCCAAAAGGGAAAACAGCTTTTTAAGAAAATCATACCGGCTTCCCTGAATTTTCTTTTCTTCAAAATACCTGATCCGATCCTCCCGTTCATATCTGGCAAACAGGGCGTCGGCTTCATAAAGCCGGTTTCTCCGAATCCTTCCCTGAAAGTCATGGCCCAAAGCCAGCACCATGGAAAGCCGCAGGGAAACCGGCGTCTTCCGGTCCTGGAGCAGTTTAAAAATAAGGCTTCTGGCATCTATGAGCTTTGTATACAGAAAAAAATCAAAGTCCTCATAGGTTTCCTCCCGCTCATCCTCCTTTTCCAGAAAGCGGACCGGTTCCTTACAGCCAAGGATCAGTTCTGCAGCCACTGGACAGGAAAGACACAGAGAAATCTCTCGGCAGCCCTCAAATTCCTCTGTATGGCGGGGATACTGCCTGCAGGTCCGGCACAGGCTGTCCTTTCCCTGTTCAATATAAAGATCGCAGAGATTTTCCTCATTTAAGAAGGCACAGCGCCCTTCATAGCGCAGAAAGGAACCCTCCTTCCAGTCAATGGAATTATGCAGGCGGTTTCCAAAGGAACCCTCTGTCTTCCGGTACCGTTTTAAGGCCTTATCATCAATCATAATTGCCCATCCGGAACAACAGGTATCGGGACATTTTGACCCGATACACTGAAACATTCTGTAATAATGGGGATATGTATACAGCATTTCTTATCTCTCTTTTCCGAATATGTACGTCTGAGGCGCACACTACTCCTGTGTTTTTGTTTCCTTTCGTCCCAGCCGGATCTCTTCCAGATAATCATTCAGCTCTTTATCTGCTCCCTGAAACAGGTAATGTTTGCCAGGTGCTCCCAGGCGTTTTTTCTCCTCGCGGATCAGCTGCTCCGTCCACTCAATATCCTCTCTCAAATCTTTTGCAGACATCAGGCGGCAGCCCTGTCCGTAAATGATCAGCTGCTCTAAACCGTCTGAGGTAGCCACGGTCACGCTGTACTTCCGCCCAATGCGGTGAGCCAGCTTTTCAATATATTGATCCGCTGTTTCCGCCTCTTTGGTGTATACTACATGGATGTTGTTGTAGTCCAGCGCTTCCCCTGTATTCCCTGAAACCTTGTAAGCGTCAAATACCAGGATCAGCGTACATTTCTTATAGCCCTGATAATTGCACAGAATATCCATCAAACGGTGGCGGGCGCCCTCAATGGTCGTTTTCGACAGCTCCCTGAGTTCCTCCCAGGCGAAAATAATATTATAGCCGTCCACAAGAAGGTACTCTGTTTCTTCCTCTTTTTTTTCTTCCGGCTTTCTTTTCTTTTCACTGGCAAAAACCCGGCTTCTCGCTCCCTCCTGGCCAGGATTTTTCCGGCGTACCGGGCCGAAGGTGCGCTCGAAAATAGCTTCCAACTCCTTATCATCCGTCCAGGAGCCTCCTGCACCGCCCAAAACACGGCCCGGCTCCGAACCGTTGGAACGGACATCCGCGGCAGATACTTTCCTTTCAGCCTCATTCTCCGCCTGTTTCTTCTTTAAAGGACTTTCCAGATGCATATAGTCCTCCACCTGATCCCAGGGTACCACAAAACCGGCTCCATGGGAGCAGAATACAGAACCGGTTGGATTTTCCAGGTCTGCCTCCGGATCATATCCTGCCTGGCCGATGATCTCCTCCTCATTGTGGCAGGGCTCATAATCCCTGTACCACAAGGACAGCCGTCCTCTTCCCTTTGTATAGGCAGTGACCTCTCTCTGATAATCCCTCAGATTCACCACCGGCCCTTTTCCTGTAAGAACCGCCATATCCCCTTCGGTTTCCGGAGGATCAAATACGCCGTTTTTCCGCTCTATATCTGCCATTGCCCGTCCCAGATTCTCCGCAGGAATCTCCATACGGAACCCATAATACGGCTCCAGCAGGCGGCATTTTCCCGCACGCAGCCCCTGGCGCAGAGCCCGGTACGTCGCCTGGCGGAAATCCCCTCCCTCTGTGTGCTTAATATGGGCCCGTCCGGTTAAAAGGGTAATCCGCATATCCGTAATCTCAGCCCCTGTAAGAACGCCTCTGTGACGTTTTTCCTCCAGATGGGTCAGCACCAGTCTCTGCCAGTTCCGGTCCAGCACATCCTCGCTGCAGACTGTGTCAAACTGCAGGCCGCTTCCCGGTTCCCCAGGCTCCAGAAGAAGATGCACCTCCGCATAATGGCGCAGAGGTTCAAAATGGCCCACGCCCTCTATGGGCTCCAGGATTGTTTCCTTATACACGATATTTCCCGTGCCGAACTCTGCCTCAAGACCATATCGCTCACGGATCAGCGTTTTTAAAATCTCGATCTGTACTTCGCCCATAACCTGAGCCTTGATCTCACCGGTCGCCTCTTCCCAGAGGATGTGAAGCTCCGGCTCCTCCTCCTCCAGCTGGCGCAGATCCCGGAGGCTTTTATGCACATCCGTACCTTCCGGAAGAAGAATGCGATAGGTCAGCACCGGTTCCAGTACCGGAAGCTCAGAAGCAGCCTCTGCTCCCAGCCCCTGTCCCGGAGCAGAGGAAAGAAGGCCGGTAACTGCGCAGACCGTACCTGTCTGCGCCTCCTGAACCGTCTCATACTTTGATCCGGAATAAATCCGGATCTGGTTGACCTTTTCTTCCCCGATCAGCGCATCCTTCACACGAAGGACTCCTCCGGTAACCTTTAAATGGGTCAGACGGTTTCCCTGGCTGTCTCTGGATATTTTATAGATTTTGGCACCAAAAGAAGAGCTTCCCTCCGGAGCCCGGACAATTTCAAAAAGCCCCCTTAAAAAGCTCTCGATCCCCTTCATCTTAAGGGCTGATCCGAAAAATACAGGAAAAAGCTTCCGGCCGGCTGTCATGCGGATAATCTCCTCCCTGCCAATCTCTCCTGTCTCCAGATATGTTTCCAGCACCGCCTCATCACAGACCGCCAGGTTCTCTGCAAAGCTCTCCCTCTCGTCTGTTCCGGGATTCCATTCTCCCCCATCTGCCTGCCAGCCTCCGAAATCCACACAGCCCTCATCCAGACGATCCTTTAGCTCTGCCATCAGGCGCTCCTTATCCGTACCCGCCTGATCCATTTTGTTGACAAACAAAACGGCCGGAATCTGATAGCGCTTTAGCAGCCTCCACAGCGTTTCCGTATGGCCCTGGATGCCGTCCGCTCCATTGATCACCAGAACGGCATAGTCCAGGATCTGAAGGGTGCGCTCCATTTCTGCTGAAAAATCCACATGGCCCGGCGTATCCATAAGGGTCACTTCCGTATCGCTCATGGAAAAAACGGCCTGTTTGGAGAAAATGGTAATCCCTCTGGCCCGCTCCAGCTCAAAGGTATCTAAAAACGCATCCCTGTCGTCCACTCTCCCCAGCCTGCGGATGGCTCCGGCGCCGTAAAGGATAGCCTCCGACAGGGTAGTCTTTCCGGCGTCTACATGGGCCAACAGACCTACAACTGTTTTTTTCATGCCTGCTCAGGCACAGCCTCAGCCGCAGGTGCTTCCGGTCTCTGAACCCCCGGACGGTTTACAGTCAAAGGAAGGTTTACTCCCAGCACATTTAAAATAATGCCGCCTGCTTCAGCCGCCAGTACGGTAGGCACCTTTTCTGCCTCCACCACAACCGGGCGCAGCTTATTGTCGCGGTTAAATTTCTGGAACTCCAGAATATCTGTAAAAGCAGGCTGGAACAGCTGTCCGTCCTTCATCTTTACAAGAGGAATCCCCTTCTCCTCTTTCTGAATGGCAAAAATATAGCTGCCCTTGCGGAAATCGGCTGTCAGCTCCTCATTGAGCTCTTTGATCCGTTCTGCCCGCGCCTCTGCTTCTGCCTCAGCTGCCGGCCGTCTCATCTCCTGAGCCAGATAGATGGCAGTCAGATGAAGGGATGGATTTTCCACCCACACGGTTCCCTGGGGCATATCATCCGGAGACTTGCGCTTTACAATATCTCCTACCTGCATGGAAGCCTTTTCCCCGTTCATCTCCACGATCAGGGCATTCACGCCCATAGCATAAAGACTGGTAAAAAATACCAGCATATCCTTACCGTTTACCTTTGCAACGGAAACAGGGATCTTCTGCTCTGCGAGGCCGGCTGCTGCTGTTTTTGCCTCCTCCTCATTTAAGTATAAGAATACCTCGTCATCAAAGGTTTCCGGATCACATACCACATACGGTTCCCTTGTGCACAGGGAAATCAGTACAAAAATATCAGCGTCATGTCCCAGCCGGGTAAGAAGCTCCTTCTTTACAGCTGCAACGGTGTTTTGCGTATCACTCATTTTCATTTTCTCCTTATCAACACATTCTTGTAAAATTGTACCACATTCCGCAAAAGGGTGCAATTAGTTCAGGAAAAAGAACCGGCGCTTTTGGTCTGCGCCGGTTCTTCATAACCTGCTTTTAAATTTCCTGTCTTTTTACTGTTGCTCTGCCTGTACAGCCTCTGCGATCAGAGTTTCAAAATCCTGATATGCCTCCGGATCAGGAACTGTGGGAACCTCTACGGGCTGGCCCGGGTCTGCGATGCCGATATCGCCGTCCAGCTTCATGGTGATGCTTTCACCATCTGCTTCCATTGCCATATCCATCTTCATGCGCATCTTAATGCAGTTTCCTGCCGGATCAATCACATATTCATAGATCACATCACCCATGGTAATGCCTGCCGTATCTAACAGTCCGCTCATGCCGGTAGAACTCATCACCATCTGGAAATATTCATTCATCTGGTCGGCTTCAGCCACAAAGCCGATCACCTTATTTTCTCCCTCATCCCATAAACGGAAATTGGATAAATAATTCTCAAACTCATCCTCAAAGGCCATAGCGGATGCCATGCTCTGCTCCATCATAGTTCCTATATCCATAGGCATCTTTACCTTCTGTCCCATGGAATCCTGATAGTAGCAGCCGTCCTGATAATATGCGGAAATGATCATCGGCTCTTCCATGCCGTCCATAGTCGTACGGGAATACATCATGTAGCGCATCTGCTGAGGCTCTGTCATATGGTTCATCTTCATATTCATTTCCATACGCAAATTCATGGCATCTACGCCTGTATCCTCCAGGATACTGCCTCCAATGGAAATCTTAAAATCAGCAAAGGCGTTCATGTCTGTAATGGATTTCTGAGTTTCGGATACCTGGTGATAAAGAGCTTTTGCATCCTCAGAATTATCTGCGTAGGCGGTCATAGGGCAAAGCAGCGCGGCTGATAGCAGGACAGCAAAGAAACGTTTCATTTTTCTCATAGCGTAACCTCCTCGGTAAAGAAATTCCTCTTAAATTGTCACTGATGATACTGCTATTGTACTCCAAAACAGCTCTGCTGTCCATGTAAAACGCAAATATATTTCTTACGATTTCATCTTTTCTCTTAAGAATTCTGATATTTTTTCATCTGTTCCCTATCCGGCAAAATACTGGTCTATACCGGCTGCCAGGCCATCCGCCAGCTGTTTTAACGCGGCCTGGGAATGGTCAGAGGCCTTATCTCCCAATTCAATGTCCACAGACGGAACGGTAGAATAGGAGGTCTGGGTCAGATCCATCTCCATGGAGCCGCCGGAAAAGATCTTAACCCCCTTTTCCTTTAACCCCGCAACCAGGCTTTCTCCCAGCGCGTTATGCTTCTGCCAGTTTGATTTTACCGGCTCCATATTCCGGTAAGCGGCATTGTTTGGAACACTCATGTAAAAGGCTCCCTTATTGCTGGAGGTGGAATCCCAGTGAAGCGCAATGTGGCAGTCGCTGGCATTATTGGCGATAAGTGTTCTGGCGATATTATCCAGCTGGACATCCTCTGTTTCACGGATCATCAGCACATCATAGCCCTTTGCCAGCAGCTTATCCTTTAAAATGAGCGCCATGGAAAGGGTAACGCTGCTCTCAGGCGTACCGTCGTCAAAGGTCATGCCGCCGGATACCGCCGCGGCTGTCACAGCTCCCGCTCCCGTAGTGCCTCCTGTGACCTTGGGGCTGCCGTCTGGATGACACTGAGTCTTTACAGAAGCGCCTCCTTTGGTACCATGACCTGCATTGACGCAGATGGTAAGGTTCTTTCTCTCTGCCGTCTGGCTCTGATAGAGAACCGCCGTTCCGGAGGTAATCTTTGCAAACTCTGCATAATCCCAGTTCGGATCCAATAAAACCTGCCTGCCATTTTCAGCTATGGCGCCGCCCTCTGTATTTACATAAACCCGATCGGAAACCGTTTCAAATTCCGGCACTGCAGCCCGTGTTCTGGACTGGGAGCGGCCGGAAATATCCGCTCCGGTCTCCGTCTGTTTGGATGTCCGAACTTCTGCAGCAGCCTGTACTTCTCCATCAGCCTGCGCCTCTGTACCGGCCTGTGCCCGCAGTTCTTCACTGGACTCATACTCTGAACAGCCTGATAAAATAAGCGCGGCCATTGCAGCGGCTAAAACACCTCTCTTCCAGAAAAACATTCGGACTGTTTTTGCGCGTTCTGCTCCGCCCCTCTGCCTCATAGGATAGTTCCTCCTCCCACTACATAGCCATTTTCATAAAATACCACAGCCTGTCCCGGAGCCGCAGCCCGTACAGGCTCATCGAACCTGCATTCTACCTCTCCATTTTCTATTTCGCGGATAGTGCACATAGCTCCGCCGTGATTGTAGCGGATTTTGGCCTTCACTCTCGTCTCTCTGCCGTGAAGCCCGTCCACAGCCATCCAGTTGAGCCTATTGCAGCGCACGGTACTGGTAAATACATCCTGACTGTCCCCGATCACCACCTCGTTTGTCTCCGGACGCAGGGCCGTGACAAAGACCGGATGGCCCATAGCCAGATTTAAGCCCTTTCTCTGGCCGACCGTATAATGGGTAATGCCCTTATGGCGGCCGATCACATTTCCCTTAAGATCTACAAAATTTCCGGGCTTTGATTCTTTGCCTGTATAATTCTCAATAAAGGAGGCATGGTCGTGATCCGGAATAAAACAGATTTCCTGGCTGTCCGGCTTGGATGCCACCGGAAGGCCCAGCTTCTGGGCCATCTGGCGGATCTCATCCTTTGTGTAATCTCCTACCGGCATCAATGTCCTTGACAGCTGATCCTGGGTCAGATTATAAAGGGCATAGGTCTGATCCTTTGCCGCCGTCACAGAGGTTTCAAGGGCAAAACGGCCGTTTTCCAGCTTTGCAATCCTTGCATAATGGCCTGTTGCAATGCAGTCCGCCCCGATCGCAAGGCTTCTCTGCAGCAGGGACTCCCATTTCACATAGCGGTTGCAGGCGATACATGGATTGGGGGTGCGCCCCGCCAGATACTCCTGGGCAAAATAATCCATTACCCTGCACTTAAATTCCTCTTTAAAATTCATAACATAATAAGGGATACCCAGTTCCATGGCGACTCTGCGGGCGTCATCTACTGCGCTCAAACCGCAGCAGCCTCCCTCTGCCTCCTGGACCTCGGTATCCTCATCCTGCCATATCTGCATGGTTACTCCGATCACATCATAACCCTGCTCCTTTAACAGCCAGGCTGCCACGGAGGAATCGACTCCTCCGGACATGCCTACTACAACTTTTTTGCTCAATAGTCTTCCTCTTCTTCCTCTTCTTCGATATTATCCTTGGGCTTTTCCAGACCCTCAATGGTAATACCGTTTTTCTGTGCATAATCCCAGAGGGCGGCGTGAATGGCCTCCTCTGCTAACAATGAACAGTGTACCTTAACAGGAGGCAGTCCGTCAAGTGCTTCCATCACAGCTTTATTTGTAACCTGCATGGCTTCCTGCACCGTTTTTCCCTTTACAAGCTCTGTTGCCATGCTGCTGGTTGCTACGGCAGCTCCGCAGCCAAAGGTTTTAAACTTTACATCCCGGATGATCTGGTTTTCGTCAATATCCAGATAAATACGCATGATGTCGCCGCACTTGGGATTTCCCACCGTTCCTACGCCGCTTGGATTCTCAAGCTCTCCTACGTTTCTGGGATGTTCAAAATGATCCATTACTTTTTCTGTATACATCGTCTCTTCTCCTTGTTCGTCATTTTCGCCCTTTAACGGCTGTGTTTTCTCATATAATCCTCATACAGAGGGGAAAGCTCTCTTAAATATGCTACGATTTCCTTAATCTTATCTGCTGTTATATCCATTTCCTCCATGGTATTTTCCTCACTTAAGGTCAGACGCAGAGAGCCGTGGGCAATCTCATGGGGAAGACCAATGGCAAGAAGCACATGGGAAGGATCTAAGGAGCCTGAGGTACAGGCCGATCCGCTGGAACCGCAGATTCCGGCCATATCCAGCTTGATCAAAAGGGACTCACCCTCAATAAACTGGAAGGCAAAATTGATATTATTCGGCAGACGGCTGGTACGGGAACCGTTGATCCTGGTAAAGGGAACCTCCCGCAGCACCTTTTCCATAAGATACTCCCGCATCTCAACTTCCTTTTTGGTCCGCTCTTCCATCTCATCCATGGCAAGCTGAACCGCTTTTCCAAAGCCCACAATGCCTGGAACATTTTCCGTTCCCGCCCTGCGTCTGCGCTCCTGGGCTCCGCCGTGGATAAAGGAACGGATCTTTACGCCCTTTCGGATATACAGAAAGCCGATTCCCTTGGGGCCGTTTATCTTGTGGCCGCTGGCGCTGAGCATGTCGATGTTGTACTCGTCCGCTGAAATGGGCACATGGCCGTATGCCTGTACCGCATCGGTATGAAACAGGATACCGTGCTCCTTTGCAATGGCTCCGATCTCCTTAATCGGCTCAATGGTTCCGATCTCATTGTTTGCAAACATGATAGAAATAAGAATGGTATCCGGGCGGATGGCCTTTTTCAGCTCATCCAGCTTTACTACGCCATTTTCATCCACATCCAGATAAGTGACCTCATACCCTCTTTTTTCCAGATATTCACAGGTATGAAGGATGGCATGATGTTCAATTTTACTTGTGATAATGTGCTTCCCCTTGGCTTCATAAGCCTCTGCCGCAGCCACCAGGGCCCAGTTATCCGCTTCGCTTCCTCCTGCTGTGAAATAGATTTCATTGCTCTTTACTCCCAGGGAGTCTGCTATGATCTCTCTGGCTTTTGTTACAGCCTCTTTGCTTTTTGCTGAAAATGTATATACAGAGGAAGGATTTCCATAGGATTCTGTAAAATAGGGAAGCATGGCCTCTACTACCTCAGGACGGGTCTTTGTGGTTGCCGCATTATCAAGATATATCATTTTTTCCATATTAAAACGCTCCGCCTTTCTGTTTCTTTCATTCTGTCCTTACTATACCATAGTATTCCTACAATTTCAATAGGAATACTATAAAATAATTCGGTTCTGATATTCTTATTCTTTTCATATAGTAATAATAATTTTCCGGTTTCGGAGGCCCCGACCATGCTCCAGCTGACTCCCCGCAAAAAAGCCTTTCTTACCGGCACCCTTCTTCTGACCTTTACCGGCCTGATCTGCCGGATTCTGGGATTCTTCTACCGGATCTATCTCTCCCGGACCATTGGGGCGGAAGGTCTGGGACTTTATCAGATGGTACACCCGCTTTTTGGCATCTGCTTTGCACTCTGCGCCGGTTCCCTCCAGACCGCACTAAGCCAATATGTGGCTGCCCGTCAATCTCAGGGCAAAAAGGCTCTTATGGCTGCCCTGTCCGTATCTCTAAGCCTTTCTGTCCTCTTAGCCTGGCTCATCACTTCCTTTCGCACTCCCCTGGCCCGGTATGTGCTTTTAGAGCCCCGATGCGCCCCATTTCTTCCTGTTATCGCTCTGTCCGTTCCTTTCTGCGCCCTTCACGCCTGTATTAACGGATACTATTATGGAATGCAGAAAACAAGGGTTCCTGCTCTTTCCCAGGTGGCTGAACAGGGAATACGCATGGTGACTGTGTGGCTGATCGTCTGTGTTTGGACAGAAAAAGGCCGGCCTGTTACGGTAGATCTGGCTTTTTACGGCCATCTGGCCGGTGAAATGGCCTCTGCTCTCTTTACCCTTATGTGTCTGGGAGCATTTCCGCCCCGGTCTGAAAAACGTCCTGCTCCAGGCTTCCAGAATCTTCCCCCTTTGTCACAGGCTCCTTATTCGTCTTCCCCCGAGACGGAACACTCCTTTGGGACGGAACACTCCTTTTTTCAGGTACTGTCCTCTCTTTTAATCCTGGCTCTGCCCCTGATGGGGAACCGTCTTGTATTAAATATCCTTGGAAGTGCGGAGGCCATCTGGATCCCGGACCGTTTAACCGCATTTGGCCTTTCAGATCCCCAGGCCCTGTCCCTTTACGGCGTCCTGACCAGCATGGCCATGCCCTTTATCTTCTTTCCCTCTGCCATCACAAATTCCATGGCAGTTCTGCTGCTCCCCTCAGCGGCAGAAGCCCAGTCGCGCGGAAATAAGGAGCGCATCTCTTCCATGCTGGCGCTTTCCATCCGCTGCAGCTGCTATATGGGAATCCTGTGCATCGGCATTTTTACCCGCTTTGGCAATACGCTGGGAATCAGCCTGTTTCACAACCAGCAGGCCGGAGCCTTTATCACCACCCTCTGCTGGCTCTGCCCCTTTATGTACCTTGCAACCACGCTGGGAAGCATACAGAACGGCCTCGGAAAAACCTCATCCACTTTTTTCCAGAATGTAGCCGCCATGATTCTTCGACTGCTCTTTGTCCTCTTTGCCATTCCCTCCTTTGGAATCCAGGGATATCTATGGGGGCTTCTGGCAAGCGAACTGGCTCTGGCTCTTATGTGCTGCTTAAGCCTTAACCGCATCGCCCCTATTGGCTGGGACGTTTTTTCCATGGTTGTAAAACCGGTGCTGATTCTTTTGATCGCGTTTGGAATCAATTTCGCCTTATGCGCTTTTATTCCCGCTCTGTCCTCCCTTCCTGTTTTTCTGAATGCTGCCGTGCAGATCGGCTTTATCAGCCTGGTGTATGGAGGGATGCTGGTGTTGTTTCACAAAAAGAAGTGAAAAATCCCGGCCAACTCTGCCCTTTCCAGCGCGCAGAATTGTCCGGGATCATCCGTCTGTTTCTATTCTTTTTATTATACCCGGTCATAAATCTCCTGCAGGAAGGCCACATCGCTGTGGAAACGTTCTCTGCTGGAGTTTTCAAGCAGCACCGGGATATGAGTTTTTTTCTCCTTAATGAGCTGCATCAGAGGCTCATAGCAGAACAGGCCCTCGCCAACGTGCCTAAACAGCTGATTCTGGCCATCAAACACAAAGTCCTTCACATGAAGGGCGCTGATCCGGTCGCCGTAATACTCAAAAGCCTGGCGAATGACTCTTTCCTGAGCCTCAGGCGCCACCTCATCCGGATGGATCAGGTTCACACTGTCTAAAATCACCTCTACGTTCGGGGAATCAATGTCATCCAAAAACCGCTTCATCCGCGCCGGACTGTAAAGGGTATGGTCGAATACGCCCTCCACTCCTACGATCACTCCCAGCTTCTCAGCAGCAGAGACAATCTCTCTCATGCTCTTTAACAGAAGCTGATAACCGTCCTCTGAATACGTTTCAGGAGTCACACGAAAATCCGAGGACAGACGGCCGGTTTCTGTTCCTACCATATCTGCTCCGATGATGCGGGCATATTTTAAATGTTCAATAAACCGGGCTACCTCTTTTTTGCGCAGCTCTTCTACAGGGTTAGTAGGGTTAATATAGCAGCCGAGAACAGCCACATGGATCTCGTTTTTATCCAGCTGTTCTTTAATGTAGCGGGCAAATCCAGGGTTGTAATGACCGGTGGTAAAGTCATAATTGCTGATGGATTTGGCAAAAGCAAGCTGGATCTGGTGCACTCCATTTTCCTTTGCCAGCTGGAACACCTTTTCCATCTCCATTTTTTCACACAGGTCATGGCAGCGCATACCGGTATTTAATTTCATGGCAACTCCTCCTTTTATAAACGGTTCTGATCCCTTCCGCCCAGGAACCTGAATATTCCTGCTGCTTCCAGGAGTTTTGCAATATGAAAGAAGATCAGGGAATCAATGGGCCACATGATAAGATTTTTAATCACTCTTGGCGGCAAAAGCACCATAAATGCCTTTCCGTAAAGCAGAGACAGGCACAGCGTATTAAGCAGTACATTACAAACCAGGCTCACAACAAGGTGGGCGGCAAATACTCGCCCCAGACTTAAGGGCTTTCTGTAATAGAAAGAACCGTAGATCACACCTGCCAGCATCGCCACAAGGGTAAAACCGGGGAAAAATCCGCCCACAGGCTTGATCATATATTTTAAAATATCAAGCGCCCCCGCAAACAGGCTTCCTGCCGCAGGACCAAACAGATAGTGGACCAGTTCATTTGGAATACCTGAAAAGCCAATACGGACAGACGGTCCCAAATCAATGCTTAATGACCCCAGCACGATAGCGATAGCCCCGAGCATGGCACAAACGGTAACGGTCCTTACCTCTTTTAACCGGCGGAAGGAACAGGTAAACAAAGTTGCTAATCTTGTCATAAAAAAATTACCTCCTTTGCAGACCTCTCAAACTACAATCGGAGATAATCAAATCCCTATGATCTTCTCTGATGCAGCGGGATGCGGCCCATGCACCGCAGAAGGATCGGCACAAAGCCGCTCCTTACTTTCGTCTGACTGGCAACTCCCTGTCCAGCCGGCACTTAACGCGCATAAGCCTACTCTGCTTATTTATTTTTTCATACATAACTATACACGTTTTTGGAAGATATGCAAGTTTTTTTTAAGAAGCATAACACGCACTCAAACAAAATACGCCCATTCTGCTTATATTTAAACAGAACGGGCGCAAGCCTCCTATTATGCCGCATATCTGGAAATTTCTTCCATCAAATCTTCACAGGATTCATCTGTGTGAACAATCACCTCCACTGTCCTGGATTTGGCCAGAGCCAGCACACCTACGATTGACTTTGCATCTACGATCCTGCTTCCACATTTTACATCTACATCATATTCATACCGATTCATAATTCGCACAAAATCAATGATCTGATCCGGCTGATTGAATTTAACTGCAACGCGCTTCATATTCATTACCTCCATCATCTGCGCATTACTCTCATCACAGAGAGCAGACATTTATAAAATTCATTGCCGGATACACGGGGATGACGCTTACGGTAAGCAATATCCGGCAATGCATGATAACATCTTATGTTTCATATGATAACAGCTGAAGTTGAAAAAAACCATGGTAAAATCCTTTCATTCGCTGTAATTTTTTTTGATTTCCATTGCATAAGTGAAGGCTTTCAAATAAAATAAAGGCAGAGCGATTGTTGAATCAAAAAATGGAGAACCTATATCCTATGAAATTACTGATTGCTGATGATGAAAAACTTACCCGTGAAGGTATATGCAGCCTGCTGGATCTGAAACAGTACGGCATTACAGAGGTAATCCTGGCAGACGACGGGGTCAACGCCCTTACAGAGGCTAGAAAGCACCGCCCGGATATCCTGCTTACCGATGTGCGGATGCCCCGCATGACTGGGGTTGAGATGGCTTCTCTGTACCTGGAAGAGGCTCCGGATACAGCCGTCATCTTTATGAGCGCCTACTCAGACCGCGAATATCTGAAAGCGGCAATTAAACTGAAAGCTGTAAGCTACATTGACAAACCGGCAGAAAAAAAGGAACTTGAGGATGCCATAAAGGAAGCAGCCGACCGTTTCCGTACCCTGAGAGCCGCAAAAGCCGGCGCTATGCTGGAGGAAAAGGATCTGCGCGGTCACCTTGCCTTGGCCCTGACCAATTCTTCCAAACTGGAGGAAGCCCTGGAACTGGCAGCCCGCGTTTCTCCGAAAGTCGAAACAGATTTCTGGTTTACCTGTGTGATCACAAGCTGTCTCACCCCCCTTTCCGAGCTTCCCTCAGAAGATCTGATCCAGGAAAATCAGCTTTTTTCTTCCTATTTGAAAAAAATGGGGATCGTGCGGATTCTGGTGCCCAAGGCAGACCGCTATATCGTAAGCTTTCTGTGCAGTTCCAACCGCCAGGAACCAGAAACAGTCCGCGCTTTTACCAGCTTTCTCAAAGAGCGGATCACACCCTACTGCCGTTTTTTTATTGCATCAGGCCCCTCTGTACAGGGCATGGATCAGGCTGCATTTTCGTATAAAAGCGCCATGAGCCTATTAAGCGAAAGCTTTTATCATGATTACAATTCCATCTTAACACAAACACCTCCTGCCGGCTCTCTGCAGCCTGCCGAAGATCCCTTTGCAGACTTTACAGCAGCCCTTGCAGCCCAAAGAGAGCTGGAAGCACTAAAAGCCGCCGGAAACTTTTATAATGCTCTAAAAAACAGCCCTCCTCTTCCGGAAGCTCAGGTAAGAGACCGATATTTCCGATATCTGAACAAGCTGGATGAGATCAGTCTGGCTAATCACATTTCTCTGTGGAAAAGAGAAGGTATCGAATCAGAATCCATCTGGGAGGATGTAATAAGCTGCGCCACCTTAGGAGAACTCCATGATTTTCTCTGCCACAGGATCAGGCACTATTTTCAATCCCTGATCTTTAATCAGTCTGAGCATCCGGTCGTCTTTCAGATCAAGGAATATATACGCCAGAATTTTGCCGTTCCTACCCTGTCTGTGCTGGATATCAGCCAGTATGCAAACCGCTCCTCCAGCTATATCTGCACTCTTTTTAAAAATGAAACCGGCCTGACGATCAACCAGTATCTGACCGATTACCGGATTAAAATGTCCAAGCAGTTTTTGAGCAATCCCAGATACCGGATCACGGACATCTCCGCAAAAGTCGGCTACAGCGACGGCAATTACTACAGCAAGGCTTTCCGCAAGATCGTAGGCCTTTCACCATCGGAATACAGGGAGAAAATACTCTGATGAAACGTCCCATAAAACAGTTTTTTCATTATTACATTTATGATATGAAGCTGAAAAAGAAACTGGCATTGTCCTTTGCCATCCTCTTTATGCTTCCCACGCTGACTGTGACCTTCTTTTTATTTACCCGGATTTTCCGCATTGTGTTAAATGACACGCTGCGCTCCGAAGAGGCCTTTCATTCCCAGTCCGCTCTTGCGGCAGAAAATCTTATGATCCATGTAGCTCATGCCTCTGATACACTCACCTATTCCCTTCCGATCCAGCGGCTCTTTTCCATCACAAAAAAACAGGCGCCCGGAGCCGCCCTGTCACGCACGCATCTGAACAATCTGTATCAGCTGGCAGATATGGCTGCGGAACCCTCTTTAATCCGCACCATACGGATCTATTACGATGACAGCTCCTATCCACAGCTTGACATTTTAAATAACGGCCGACAGCGCCTTTTTATCCCTCTCTCTGCAATAGACAGCGGATGGCTCGACCGTTTTGAGTCCTCTCCGGAGGACAGACTGTTGTGTGCAGCTCCGGATCTGTCGGAAAATGAAAAAAAATACTGCGGGAATCTGGCCTATCTGGTTCGGCTTAATTATCTTTCCGAAGATGAAAGGGCAGAAAAAGAAGCGGCTGCCTATGTGGCTGTTTATTTTTCCCGCAGTTCCCTGCAGCAGCTGATCACACACACGCATTTGATCCAGGGAGAAATCAATTTTTTTATGAACGCCTCCGGTGAACCGATTGATATGAAAGACGAGCGGCTCTCCAGTTCCATTCCCCAAATCCCCCACTCATTATTTGAACAGTTAAAACAAAAAGAACAATTCATTCCGGCTGATCTGGACGGTTCTCCTGTATATGCGGCATCATTTTCCATCAATGGATCCGACTGGTATCTTATGTCTGTCATCCCCAGGCAAAGCCTAAAGACAGCAGGCGTCTCTATGATCCTCCAATTTATTGCATTCTATGGCGTTATCTCCCTGTTGGCCCTGTTTCTGGCTTACCGCCTTTCAAAGTCCTTTGCAGACCGCATTATTCATGTTGCCCTGCAGATGGAAACCATCCGCTCTGGACGTCCCAGACCTCTTCTTCTGAAAAATGCCGGGAATGACGAAATCGGCATTCTTTCCGGTGCCTACAATTTTATGACTGCCGAGATCAATGAACTGCTAAACCAGAAGGAGCTTGCTGCCAAAGAACTGCAAAAGGCTGAATTTCGCGCCTTGCAGGCCCAGATCAATCCTCATTTTCTCTATAATACTCTGGATATGATCAACTGGCTGGCAAAATCTGGCCAGATCAGCCAGGTAAGCCAGGCAGTTCAGGCTCTCACCCGCTTTTACCGTCTGACGCTTGGACAAAAAGAGCTTTTCGGTACTATTGATGATGAAATTACCCATGTAACGCTTTATATGCAGCTTCAAAATATGCGTTACAATCACTGTGCCGACTTTATAGCAGACATTCCCCCAGAGCTTGGCAGCCTGACGATCCCCAAACTGACCTTCCAGCCAATTGTAGAAAACGCCCTTCTGCACGGCATCTTAATGAAGGAAGAAAAAAAGGGCTGTATTCTTCTTACCGGCTGGCGCGAGGGAGAAGATGCAGTCCTTGTGATCAGCGATGACGGGGCCGGGATTGCGCCGGAAAAGCTGGATACGCTTTTAGACAGCCTCTCAGCAGATAATGGCTTAACTTCTCTCAGGCACATCGGCGTGTCCAACACCAATCTGCGTTTAAAAAGCCTTTACGGAGATGCCTACGGTCTTTCCTTTACCAGTACTCCCGGTCAGGGTACTGAGGTTACTGTACGCATTCCTGCCCGGCCGGTATCCCTTTAGCAGCGTCCTCAGCATCATCATTCACACTCAAAGCTGCATTGTGAGCTGTTCCAATACCTCCGGTGCGAAAAGCTGAAACCGAAGCGCTGTTACTCCAATTATCACTGCTGCCATACACAAAAATGCCTCACACTTTTTTACTATCTTTTTCATTGTCAATTCCTCCTCATGTTTTAACGTTGTCCGTATCATAGCACCAAAGGAATTAAGATAGCACTCAGGTGTGAGGCATTCGTACTAAAATTGTATTAAATTATCCTCTGAAATTTTTTCCGCAGCTGTAGTACAAAAAGCACAGATCTGCCAATAACACCACTGCCAGAACAAACAGTGCCAACCAGGTGAGCGGAGAGCCAAAATCCATCTGTTTGAAAATCCACAGATTAGAAGCAGCAAACAGAATGAGCGGAAGGACTGCAATAGAAATCACGCGAAGCAGGCGGTATTTCCTTCTACTCATTCCTTCGGGCACATAGTCCTCCGGATGAACCAGTTCACAGTGCACCACGATCCCAAATCTTGAAGAAGTTCTGTACGCTCTGTACTCCTTTCCATCCATCATAAAATGCGGCGACCTGCTTTTCTTTGTTATAATGATCGTTTTTCCATTCTCTTTTCCGTACTTTAACAGCTCTCTCTCAAAGGTATCTGGCTCATCACACCGGTCATCAGGCATAAAGGAAAACTCCCGGATTGCTTCTGATCTTACAACTCTAGCATAATCATTGACGAAATCCATAAATACCGATCCCCGCTTTTCCTCCTGTTCCATTTCTTCCAGATAAAGATCGGGGTCTACATCTGCAAGCTGATTTTCCTTTATCCTTCCGCAAAATTCCAGGGCTGCCGTCAATTCCTCCTTCTGGGACTGCAGGCGGCTGATCTGATCCCCAATGGCTTCTTCCAGAGAAATGTCCCCTTCAAACATCCGGCGGATTTCTCCTATGGGCATCCCCAGCTTGCGAAACAAACGTATAAGCTTTAAGCGGCTGATCTCCTCCTCTGAATACAAACGATATGAATTTTCTTTATCTCTTTTGGGAGCCAGCAGCCCCTGCTTTTCATAATACCGGATATTCTGACTGGTCACCTTTGTCAGTTCCTCTGCTTCTTTGATGGTTCGTGACATATACACTCCTCCTTACCCCTATGGCTTAGGGAAATATTCTTTATTTACACAGTAAGCATAAGGCTTATACCTGGTATAATGTCAAGATTTTTCCAACAAAAAAATCCGAAACTCAAGTTTCCTTAAGTTTCGGATCATCATCCAGTGCAGAAGAAGGGAGTCGAACCCTCAAGGTATTACTACCACACGGACCTGAACCGTGCGCGTCTGCCAATTCCGCCACTTCTGCATATGCGGGAGATGGGACTTGAACCCACACGAGCATACACCCACAAGATCCTTAGTCTTGCCTGTCTGCCAATTCCAGCACTCCCGCAGCACGTGTTATAATATAGCACAGACTTTTCGATTTGGCAATACCTTTTTTTCAATTTTTTCAATTTTTTTCAAAAATAATTTCAAAGGGTATTTTCTCCCTAAAAACACCTGAGATAATAGTACGGCAAAAAGAGTCTTCCAAGCTGCTCCATCCCCGGAATCCATCTCCCTGGATCTACAAACACCGGACAAAATAAAAGACTTCCTATGATAAAAAACGGAATCATACAGCAGAGAAGCTCCGGTGAACGCACAATCAGCTTTAGCCCAAAGGCAAATACCGTACAGCCGCATCCATATAAAAGCAAAAGCCCCAGCTCTCTTCCCACAGCCCCAAAGCTTCCTCCCTCTGCCATGCCGCCCAGAAAAAGCGCACAAAAAACAGATAAACAGGCCAAGGCTCCGGGCGCTGCTGCAGCTGCCAGACGACAGGGCAGACGCAGTCCGATCCCCAAAGGCATAAACAATCCCCTTCTCTCGTCTTCTCCTGCCATCACGCCGCCGTAAAGAGACAGAATAAAAACCATGACGGCCCCCAGACCGCGAACCGGAAAAATACTGCCTGCTGCATCAGATTTTGGACTCTGTGTCTCCACCCCGTCCTCTGATCCTCCCCCTCCGTTCGTTTCATATATATATTGGAAATGAAACAGGCCCTCTTCCTGATTCCAACGGTCATACCTTTCTCCCGCTTCTTCTGCTGCTTTCGCTCTGGAGCTGCTGTTAACAGGCCCCATCCCTGCAAAAGCCTCCCCTTCTTCCACATAATCCATAAGCAGATTTCTGTTATAAAGAGCTGCCAGCTCTGAAAATACCGTTTCTGTAGAAATAGAGCCGGCTACCGTAGAAGGAGCCATATACAAACGAATTACCCGTTTCCACTGCTTTTGATCCAGCTTCTCTTCCAGCCCTGAATCAATCACATATCCGCACTCAGCTCTTCTGGACGCCACCTCATCCCGTACCTGGGCTTCATCCGAACAGATATAAAAATCAAACATCCCATCCTTCCTGTCTGCCAGGCGTTCTGCAAGTCTCCAGGCCAGCGATCGTTCAGATACATCCTCCTCTCCTGAAACGCTGACAGCAACTGGAATCTCCCCCTCTTCTTTATCTGAAAGCCTTCCGGCCACAAAGGCCGCCAACGGCATAAGAAGCAAAAGAAGAGGAAAAATCCCCTTTCTCAGGCAGCGTTTGCAGGAAAGAAGAAACCAGATAACTGCTCTTTTCATGCTTCTTTCACCTCCGCTGCAGCTGCAATCAGCCAGCCGCCCACCCCAAGAGCTGCAAGTTCCACTGCTGTAACCAGGCTCTCATTTCCTGTCACTGCCATCTTCACACCTTCCATCAGGATATGGGTAGGAAGAAATGGAGCAGCTCTTTGTATGCTTTCCGGCAAAAACACTTCCGGCAGAAAGCCTCCCGAAAGAAAATGAAATGCCGTCACCAGAAAAAACTGCAGAAAAATGCCGCCGATCCTACTTCCTGCGGTCTGAAAAAGACACACACTAAAGGATGCCGCCCCCAGACAAACAAGAAATCCTGTAAGAATCGTATTTAATCCAATGGAAATCATTCCTGTCCAAGCAGCTGCCGCAGCAGCCAGAACGGAAATCACGCTCAAAAGCACCGATACTCCCAAAATGCGGCTTCCCGCCGTCGTAAAAGGTCCGATCCCCATCAGAGACAGCTTCTGCCTCATAACAGCAGGCTCTCTCTTTAAAAGGTCAGATACCGAAATCACGGACAAAAGCAGCACCAGAACAAACGCACTTATTCCATAAAATACTGGAACAGATACATCCTTTGCCGCATTTACCATTACTTTTCTGAAATAATCCATTCTTGGAAGACTATAAGTTAAATAAATCTGATTCATATCCCGCTCAAATACCGCCATTTTATCTGTAAAACCGTACTCGGATAAAAGTTCATCACCACTGTAGATTCCGGCCTGCGCAGAACCCAGTATTTCTGCTCCCGCATCCGTCAGCTCCTTAAAAATGCGGCTTTCTGCTCCTGCATTTTCCGGCAGGATGACGGTTACCGGGGTGTTTACACCACTCATAATATCCTGTATAAACCCATCCGGCATTTTAAGAACTGCAAACAGCTCGCCCTTTTTCAGCTTTTCACCGGTCGCTTCTTCCTCAATATAGGTAAAATCGCAGAGGCTTTTTACACTTTCCAGAGAGCTGACCATCCGCATGGCCTGCCCTGCCAGCGCATCTTCCTCAGGCAGAACGACTCCCACCGGAATCCGTTCCACAGCCTGTCCGCCGTAGAGCAGTTTGCCTGCCAAAAGGGCGGCTGCACCCATGAGTACCACAAGCACCGCCGCTCCTGCCAGAATATGAGGAAGCCGTTTTAATGCCCGCTTTAATTCCATTCCTGCATAGCACAGATATCCACGCATATTATCCTGTCCTTTAATTTCCTGTATCCATCTGGCCGCTGAGACTTATAAAGCTGAACAGCACCTCCATAAGCACGCTGTTCCACTCTTCCTCTCCTGCTGCCAATACATCCATGGTGTCACCCTCTAAAGGAACAACCTCCTCCGTCAGCGGTCTTATATAATATTCGCCGCTTAAAACAGCATTTCCCGTGTCTCCCATTGCAGAAACATCCAAAGAATCAAGAGTCAAATGAATATTCTTTCCCTTTTCCAGTTCATCCACAACACCCTGAGCTGAAAAACCTAAAAGTTCCATTCCATCCTGGGCCGCTGCTGCCTGGACATCAAAACCGCCTCCCTCGCTGTTATAGGAGCTGTCAAGGGTGATATCCCATTTTTCAGCTATCTCTCCCTGATTTTCTATGGAAAGCTCGAAACCGGATGTGAGTTCTTTCCCATCATAAGCGCCCTCTTTCACTGCCTCAATCTGTACAGATGCAGCCCCATTTTCCAGCACTGCCTGAGCGCTCATATTCTGAGTCGGATAAGCGCCTCCCTTTAATTCACAGCCAAACTGCAGCTGAACCGGTTCAGCCTCCGACCCGGTACTGTTAAAGGAAGTCGTTCCCTTTACAGATGCCAGACATCCTTCTTTATCCACGTAAACCGTCATGCTCACATCATTTAACGAGCTGTCTAAAAATGCGATCATCCCGTCAATTTCCGTTCTGGCCTCCTCATAGGTCTGCTCCTGCATCTCCTGAGCGGTAGGGAAATCCTGTCCTTCCATCTGCGCACCTGCCAGCTGGCTTAATTTCACGCTCAGTTCCAGACGCTTTAAGAAATCCTTCTTTAAAACCTCATCTTGAAGAAAGAAATCAGAGGAGGTTCTCAGAAAGTTGATCATCGCTTCCTTGCTGACTGTAACCTCATATCCTCTGCAGGCCTGCTCCTTTCCGTCTATGGTAAAAGAAGCCTTCTCTCCCTTTTCCACAGTGAGTGCTGCCTTAAAGTCATCTTCCGCCTTGCAGCCTTCCCGGTAGCGTTTCATAAGAGCCTTCAGATCAAAGGAAGCCGCCTGCCCCTCCTGCGTCTGTCTGGCCTGCTCTGCCAACAGCTCCATATACTCTGCCATCACCGACGCATCTACTCCACTCTGCTCAAGAGCCGATCCGAGCATAGGAGAATTTTTCAGCCGTTCTTCCAGTCCTTCTCCAAAATCCAGAGTAAAAACTTTTGGACTCAGTTCCGGCACAGCAGCCATAACTGTATCATCCCCATAATAAAGATCCAGATTTACCAGATCCATTCCATTGTAAATGATTCCCATATTGGCACTGACTTTATTGTTTTCCACATCGTTTTTCGCATCGATCCGCAGTCCGCTCCCTGCATAGGTATTTACCGCAGGCTCAGAGCAGCTGTCCAGCTTTAACATCAGCCCCGAATTCTGGCTGGCAGAAACCCCTGCCTTCGCAAACTCCGACAGGCCAAACAGCTCCTCCATAGGGTCGGTCTGTCCCTCTGTATAAACATTTTCAAAGGCCTGGATCACCGTTTCCTTTGGATCGCCGCCGGCCAGCCGGGTATAAGCAAATACTCCTCCGCCAACCACTGCCACTGCTGCCGCTCCGACTGCTGCCATTTTCATCTTTTTTGTCATTTCCATACACGTTTCCTCCATTATTAACAGCACACGCCAACGTGCGCCTTTTTGTTCTTCGCCAATCCTTTTATCTGTTTGCTGCCATTAAAAATAGTGGATCAGTTCCCTGGAGCTTAATCCTGCTTCAATCTCTTTCAGACATCTGTCCTTCATTACATACAGACGGTCACAAAGCGATAGCTCTTCCATTTCATGAGAAGTAAGGATCACAGTTTTACCTTCATTTACATAACCTTTCAAATATTGCCGGATGGACTCCTTACACTCCAGATCCAACGCTGCTCCTGGCTCATCCATAATAAGGACAGGCGCATTTCCCGACAGAGCACAGGCAATACTGAGGCGTTTTTTCATTCCTCCGGACAGCTTGCCCGCTCTCATCCCCAGCATAGCAGGGATTCCCAAAAGAGCCGCGGAACCCGTTTTAAGATCCTCATTCATCTGCTTTTTATTTCCCCTGTGCCACAGGAGGAGATTATCTCTTACCGTAAGCTCTTCCATAAGAGGATTTTCCTGCGGAACATACGCCACATTCCGGGCAAATACCGATGGATGGCCAAGAGCCTCTTCCCCGTCAATCTTTACACTTCCCCTATCGGCTTTCCTGGTTCCGGCCAGAATAGATAAAAGGGTCGTTTTTCCGCAGCCATTTGCTCCCACGACCCCTACGCAGCTTCCCCTTCCGGCAAAAAACTCTGCCTGCTCAATAATCCTGCGTTTTCCATATGATTTACAGATTCCGGACGCCCGCAGCATCTTCTTCCCCCCTTCGCCATCGCACGATGTAATTTTTGTGCATTTTTAACATTTAATCTGCCAGTATCTTGAAATAAGTGTACCATATTCCCCCATTACAAGCAAAATATTTATATTTACAAATTTCTTAATGTTTTTCACCCCTTGTGTCTGCACCTGCATTTACGCTTAAATTACGTTTACGACCTTGACAGTCCGGTTTTGACCTGCTAAGATAATAAACAGCGAATTGCTTCGTTGGCACACCAGAATCCAATCTGAATATTCAGGGGTTGTACTGGTTTCGACGGGGATCATGCAGCTGGTGAAGCTATCCCTATGCGATGGGTTAAATGGCAAAATTAAAAATAAACGCTAACGACGAATTAGCATACGCTGCCTAATGGCAGCTGTCAGACTTAAGGCACCCACACTTTAAGACCCTGGCATCGACTATGTGGGAAACGACGTATACAAAGCTTTGAGTATATGGGCGTATTATGAAGCTACTAAAACCGTCAGAGTGTCTTTTCCCGGGCGGCGGAGGGAATGTTAAATAAGAGACTATGATAGTAGAAGAACAGGGAATTGGTTTTCGGACAGGGGTTCGATTCCCCTCAGCTCCACTTTTTAAAAACCGCGTAAATGCTGGGAAAGCCAGTGTTTATGCGGTTTTTTCGTGGTTTTGAGGTGTAAGGACAGGAAGCCAGAAAGTAATAAAAAACCCCTGTTTTCCGGGCAAGTATCACACGAAATATCACACGAAAAAAGAGCCGGAAAAGCCTGATTCTGTAAGGGTTTCAGAGCCATTGCAGAGGGCAAAATATCACACGGACAGCCAAAAGACAGCGGATAGTAATATAAAGGCCGGGAAAGCATGAGCCTCCCTGGCCTCTTTTTATCATTCTCAAAAATAAACGGCTTTACCGGCAGCCGTCCAGAAGGTCAAGCAGTATCTGCGCCCCGGCTCTGGCCCCTTGGGTATATGCCGCTTCATACCCATATAGTGACGCCTCCAGGTGTGCATCTATCAGTTGATCCAGCTCCGGCCTCTGCTCCATGGGGAGCTTATCTCTCAACGCCTGGTATTCCCTGTACGCTCTTTCCCTGGCTGCCTGATGCTCTGGGGTTTCTTCCGGCTCCTGATCGGCTGGCCTGTAATCTCCGTTGTAAATTTGCCTGATGATATTCACGCTGTCCATACCTCCCTATCTGTCCTCTTTTGCAAAATGAAGTTTTATGAAGTGATTTCTCCTGTGCTCTGGTTTGACTGAGGAAGATTCCCCGCTCATCTCTGCAATGCCTCTCTGGCTCACGGAAAGGCTCTTTCCTGCCCTTCTGTGGCTTTACATGATATTTTTATTGTGTTAGCCTATTTTGTGTGCTATACTGTCCACACGGAAAGTCAGAGCACATAAAGGCGGCCTACCCTCCCACTTTTCGGAGGGGCTAACCCTCCAGACGAAAGAAAGGAGGGCTTGCCAATGTATGTTACATATTCGGATCTGATCCAGATAGGTATCTTCATTGTATCCCTTGTAGGACTGTGTTACACAATCTTTAAGGGTAGAAAATAGCCGCCACTACTGCCAATAGTGACGGCCTAAGTTAAATTAAGCTGTTAATTATGGGTAGGCCGTGTGTTTCTGGCTTTCCCTTTTACGTCTTTACTATACCATATCTTTCTGAACCATTCAAGGGCAAACCAATTTTTAACTTTCCTGCGCGTTATCGTGTCAATAAATTCCCCGGTAACATCACAGCCCCAGCGCCACCCGCTCTGTGCTGCTTGTCCATGTCCGGTTGAAATGCTCCGCACCGTTGCCCCAGAGGGCAGAGGAGTATACCCGCTCATCCTCAGGTACGAACCGACGCAACCTGTTGGAGTTCTCCGGGTTTCTGAGCGCCCTCAGGGCCTTCATATGCTGTTTTCTGGCCTCTGCCTCTGTAATCCCACATACTTCCCCCACGCGGCCCATGGTAAGCCCTCCCTGGTATCGGCTGCGGATCACATCCGGCTGTTTCCCCGGCAGGCTGTCCACGCACTCCCACAGGAGAGAACAGAGGCTTTCATGGTCTATTCTCTCTGTGGCTTCCTCTTCCAGATCACAAGCAGAGGGAGCCAGATCTCCCAGCGTGATATCTTCTTCCCCTTCCCTGCCCCGTACAGGCGCGTCCAGGCTGCACACATGGCTCATGCAGGCATCAAGCTGTAATCTCCTTACCTGATCGACGGAAAGCCATAATTCACGGCCTATTTCAGCCTCAGACGGCCCTCTGCCGTGTTCTAACTGGAAGGACAAACAAAACCGCTTATATCTGCTGATAGCCTCCTGACGGTTTACAGGAAGGCGCAGGCAGCTGCCATTCACCTGCAGGTATCTCTGCATCCTCTGCCGGATCCAGTACTCTGCATAGCTTAAGAATTTCACTCCCTGGTCTGCCTCATAGTGGTCTATGGCATCATAGAGCGCAAGAAATCCCTCCTGCTCCAGATCCTCCAGCTCTCCCAGGCCTTTATACTTCCAGGCCACAGAGCGGATGAAGTCCTTTACCTGATCGTAAAGCTGGGCCATGTTCTCGCCCACATCTTCCCCGGCCCTGATCCGGGCGGCAAGCTGTTCGTTCGTCATAGTATAAATCACTCCTGTTATTTTCTGTCTATGCGCCGTGCAATCCATTCACCGATCAGCACGCCCGCAACAATGGTTATGAACTCTGTAATAATTCCCATCTGATACACCTCACTGCATACACGAAACCGGATTACGCTTCCTGATTCCATGGAAATAAATGCTTTATGCTTTTAACCGTATATTTGCCGACAGATTCTGAAATAACAAGGGGTTCCTGTGTTTCTTCCAAGGGGTTAAAATCTGCCGTTGCTGCGTCTAAATCAAACGCGATATTTCTCCTTTGCCCATTTCCCAGAAGAAAAATTCCTTCTTCTGTAGGGCAAGGGGAAAGCGTAATAGTGCCGGAATTAAAAAATTGGATCGCATGAATATGATTCAACTGCTCTTTTAATTTCTTTATTTCTGGCAACTGTGCCGATTCAAACCGCCTCATAATTTCATTGGCTGCACGTTTTTGCATTCCATCCCCTAAACGCATTTCACGCAGGCGCGGCCCGATCATTGTTTTAAACAGGTCAAAATATTCTGTAGAGCGGTATTCATCAACCAGATCAATAAGCTCATGATCTTCTGAACCGTTGATTTCTGCCTGCATTAACGCAATCATATTGGATTTTTTTAATAAGGCTGCTGTACTATTATCATCTGTGCTCTGGCCCTTGCTGCCAGTCTCTAAAGCGTTAATTTCCTCATCTACAATATTTTTAATGTGATTGTATGTTTCTTCTTTGATCTGCTGTATATACCTCAGTGCAAGCTCCCTGTTTCCGGGAATATTACGGACGGTCCCAAATTCCCGTACTACCCGCACATACTTGTTATCCTGTTCATGAAATTCATTTAATATTTTTTCTGTGATCTTTTCCATTTTACCGCTCCTTTACGTTTTGATTTTTCCTATACCCTTTAAATACAAAAAGACGCAGGAACAGGAGAAACCATTTCTGGCCTATCCCATTCCCGCGTCTGTGTTTCAAGACTTCCGGCACCTCTGCCGGGGTACTAAGCTATATTATACATAAATCTACCGGGAAATACAAGGTTATAACACGGGCAGAGAGGCAGATAGAGGCAGAGGCCCGAAAAGTTGATCTGGGAAAAAATTGTGTAAAAAGGAGGGCGATCGGTCTTGCAAAATTTTCTAAAAGATTCCCAGATATCCGGGGGATACCCTTTGTTACACTGGTGCAGCTCCTGCCCGCTTCCTGTCTCTATTTGTGTTTGTTTTTTTATTGCAACCTTCTAATAAACGTTCGGAACGTTGCAATCCTGGAATCATTGATTTTACTAGGTTTTAAGCACTTTTTAGGGGGATTCGTGTTTGTATTCGTTTCGTTTTCGTCGATTTTGGAAACGCTCGCAATAGTGTTGCGACGTCGCACAAAGCAGGCAGCAGTTCCCGTGCGTTATCGTGTCATTAAATTCCCTCCCAGCATTAAATCCTACTGTTCTCAGCCCTCGAATGCCTCTACTGTCCCGGTACTCTGATTCCAGCGAAATATCATGCTTCTCCCGTTCCGATCGGTCCCCCTGATGGTTTCACCGTCCACCAGTTCAATCTCCAATGCTCCCGGCTCAAAGTTCCGGTTGATAAACTCCATCACTTTGTACTGCTCCCTGGTTCTCATTCCCCTAATGGCTGCGCTGTTCCTCATTCCATCAACCTCTAGTTTTTCCTAGTATCCTCCATCACAACATAAGCTTTCAGGAACTTCCCTTCCCGGTTCTGTGAGGCCTTCCAGCTCTTTACATCCGGCCCCAGCTTCTTTAGGAGCCGTCTGAGTTCTTCCGGGTGCTCATAAGATACTTTAAGCTTTATCATGGTTCTTTCTCCTTTCCCTGATCCAGTTAATGAGGTATTGCCAGACCGGAAATACCTTTCACCCCAAAAGGGGAAGCCGATCCAGCGCCCCCTTTAAGTTCTGCCGCACTCTCGCAGTGGCCAACGGTTCAATCTATATTGTCTTTGAAAATCTATGTAAAAGCCGTTCTATTTCTTACTGGGCGCCATTTGGCGCTGAGATAAGGCCGCTTGTTTGCATTTTTGATGAATTACATAATCAAAAGCCAATTTTAAGAACTCTTCTGATTTTTTATGAAGCCGACCAGTCCGCCACATTTCCCGTAGCATTTTGGGGCGGAAGTCCTCCAACTCTTCCCGAGACATTTTATCTAATTCAGCTAAAAGCTCCCTTACAAACCTTTCTGTTTCAATTTTCTTCTGAATATCCATAATCTTCTCACCCTTCCCGCTACTGCAATAATAGTGCTATGTTCGCCACTTTTAATCCCTGCCTGTACCCGTACTGAAACGCCTGCTTGAACATATCTTCTTGCACTGCTTCCAAATAGTCCTCGAACGCTCTCGAATGCCTCTTATATGTTGTTTGTACCTCTGGCGGTGCAGGAGTTCGTGTTTCTTCCAGAAATGTCTCATAATATTTTTTTAATACATCTTCACTCATTTTTCTCTTTCCCTTTCCGCCGGGCCATGCTACACTATGTATGCGTTGTATATGTGCATGGCTCCGGCTATGTCTGCCCCCAGGGAGTTGGCGCTCCCTGAGGGCTTTTTCTTTGTTCTTAAAAGCTGATTCCGTCCAGCTTATTAGCAATGTCAAAGAGTGCATACACCTTAATCAGCTCGATTGCCTCTGACTCTGTGTATCCCATCTGTACCGCCGCAAGAATCAGATCGCCATAATGTCCTACTGCGCCTCTAAACTGCTCTACCGGATCCGGCCTCATGTATCCATATGCCATAATTATTCACCTGCCTTTATAAATGTAATCTGTCCGCCTGGTGTAATCATTGTCATTACATCAGCTTCCACAATGTCCGCTATGTCCTGGGAATCGGTGAGGGAAATTTCCCTCTCTCCTAATCCCTTGGCCTTGTGAACCTTCTCCAATTCCTTCTTGGTAAATCCACAAAATACTGCATCTTTCAATTTCATTGTGCTTGTCCTCCTTTTGTTTTCTCAGGGTTCGTTCGGGCTTCAAGCCCTGTTTTATCCTCTGCCCGACAGCCACAGCGGATTGATAACCGCAGCCATACAGGCGGCAACGTAAGCCATCAGGAACGCTAGCAGGCCATCAGTCTGAAATACCATTGCTGTTACCAAGAAAGCCACTGTTCCGGCCCCGGCAGAGGCAAACAGAGTATTTGCAATCAGTCCCAGCCTTCCGCAGCGGTGTTTATGCCGCTTTACCATGTACGAATCTTTATTCATAGTCCTTTTTCCCTCCTTTCCCTCTGCGCTCTATAGGTAACCATACTTATATGACACAACGGCGTAAAACTCTTAATTTTACTGAGTTTTTCCCGTAAGGCCAAATTGAACCAACGGACTAACGCGCGCCGCTGACCTCGTAAGGCCAAATTGAACCAACGATAAAAACATTGATTTTAAGGGATTTTCTCCCGTTGGGCCAAGTTTAGAAGTTTGCCTATAGGGTTTAACCATGCTATAAATCAAGCTCCTGCTGTTCTGCTTCCGGTTCGTCCTCTATATGTCCAGGAAGTACCCACACTGAACGGAATGGAAACTTGTCCTCTTTTCTCCTTTACTCTCTATGAAAAGTCTATCATCTCTTTACTCTTCCAGTATTCCGGGTTTACCTCTATGAACTCTGGAGGCCTCCCGGCTTTTTTGTTCTGCTTCTTTATGATCCGGATAAAACCTCTTTCAACCAGCATATCCAACCCCGGCTGCATATCCTCTTTTGTTTTAAAATGACCGGCACAAATCCGATGCAAGTCCCTTATTTTAAGGTTTTGTCGATTTTGTCCATTTTGTCCATCATAGAAAGAATCAATTTTCTTCATCAAATACTTTGCGTCCTTCTCTTCCTGCGGCTCTGCAATACCTGACAATCGGAACGCTGCCATAGCACACTCTAAGAAATACCGCCCGATCTGTATTGCTTCTTTCATGGTCTGGCCTTCAAGTACCACGTTGGCAGCTCCAAGCCTGTACTTTACCACATGGATAAGTCCAGCTATTCTCATAGTCTGCCCGTGATATTTTCCGGCCCAGTCCTCTATCTCCTCATAATCCTCTGCCATTTTCTGCTCAATCTCATTGAAAAACTCTTTGCTGATTTGATAGGCTTCATCACTGAGGTGGATCAGTGTGTTTTCCTGCTGCCATTCCCTATTTTCACCAATGGAAAGCAAGTCCTTTATCAGCTGATTGTAAGCGGTTCTTAACTCCTTTGGGATGGGCTTTGAATCATATACCCTGCTCCCTACCCTTGACGGAGGAAGAGAATATAAAAACCTTGCCATAAGTCCCCGTTCTCTAAAGTCCCTATTCTCTAAAGCATCCTGCAATACTTTGGGCTGAACCATTAAAAGCAGTGATAAAAGAGGATGATCCAACGCTTCCCCAGTCCTTCCCATTCTATCAGAGCAATAAGGCTCTCCCGCATAGGCCTTTAGAAATATATCCATATTGGGCTGGGTGCTGTATCTTCCTGCCAACATACCAAAAACACCTCCCTCAGCCGTAACCATGGCTATTTTCTCATCATTCTCTTTCATAACCTTTACCATAGCTTCCGGCGTAATATCGTCTACTATCAGTTTCAAGAGTGTAACTTCTTCCAGATTTGAAAGCTCCTGCTGTGCATCAAATACGTCAAACATAGAAGCAGCAGGCTTTTTCTCCTTTGATACCTTAGAAGCTGTTGAAATAAGATTACTAACTTTATTTTCAAGAATTTTTTTCTGCATCAGGTATCTATCATATAATGGACGCCTTCTCTGATTCTCCTCTTTGACATATTCATAAACCGGAGCAGATACCTCTTTCAGCACTGGGGTCTTTCTCTCTGATGGTCTGGCTGTAATCAATATATAGAGGTTTAATGGCTCCACCCAATCTGTTTTAGGTTCTATGTAGAAATTCCCCATAGCAGATAGAGATACCACTCCCAAAACTGCTACAGCGGCCATATCTTCCGATACTTGCAGGCTTTCCGATATAGCACGGGTATAATCTCCCAGCACTGGTGGAAGGGCCTCTATTGGGAAACGTGAAATTTTATTTAAATCTGGTTTGACAAAATTGACAAAATCCACAAAACCCACAGAATCCGAAAAAGTAACCTCTACGCCCTTTCGACTGAGCGCCGCAATAATGTCAGCAGTTCCTCCGTGCTCATGTTGTCCAATTTCTCCGCTCGTTGCTGCTCACCTACCTTTCTGTCCCATTCTTTCCGGCATTCTTCTGCATACCAGGATGCAACCTCTTTTAATTCTTCTTCTCGGTTGTGTTCGTACTCAGCCACTATGCAGCTGTAGTAGTTCCTGGCCTTACTGCACCCCATGATTTCCAACCGCTGCAACGCTACCTCTGCAAATCCCGGCCATGTAATTTCATAGCCATAAATCCGCAGGAAAAACCATTTATCAAGCCTCATATCCGGCCCAATGCTCTGCAGCAGTTCTTCACGGCTTGCCATCAGTATTTTTCCTTTGCTTCTTTGAGCATTGACTGTACTTTAAGAATTAAAGCACCGTTTACGCTGCTGGGATTCCGGCGCATATTGCCGACCGTCCGGGCCGTAACCCCCAAACGCTTCCCCAATTCTTCATCTGTCCAACCTCTGAACTCTTTCAAAGCGTACAGATCCACCTTGAACTCTATCGCCCATACTGGCATTTTCATGTAATCACTCCTTTCCGGCGTGTTCTGCCTGAGTTATATTTTAAATTCTTCATCTATCAGCCCAGCCAGAACGGCCAGCCCTTACCCGATCGGGAACCAGCGCAGAGTTGCGCCGGTACAACTGAGAGGTTCTTCCCCTCGTCCATGCGCCCCAGCCCGGAGCTTATTCAATAATTTCAGTTACATCCACGCCAAGAGCCTTGGCAATGCGGCCGGCTGTTACGGGTCGTACATCACGGCCAACTATCGCATTATTAAGCGTAGGCCGTGGGAGACCTGCTTTTATTGCTAAATCCGCAGGATTCATGCAGGCTCTTGCCATTGCAAGCTCTAACTTGCTTCTGTCTACTTTCATTTTCTCACCTCCTTAATAGATTCATTTGAATCTTTTTCAAAAATATCACATTCATTTGAATCTGTCAATAATAATTTTTATTCGTTTGAATCTGTTTTTTTATTTAAAACTATGGTATTATGGTTTCAGAGGTGATAATTTGAATACAGGTGAAAAAATAAAAGCAGAAAGAATTAAGGCCGGATACACCCAAAAAAAACTCGCTGATTTAAGTGGTGTAGCAGAAATTACAATAAGGCAATATGAATCAGGAAAACGCGAACCGAGAAATGAGCAGTTAATAAAAATTGCTCAAACATTAAATGTCAATTTTTATGATTTAATAGGATATGCCCCCGATGATTTGAAACAGCATGTAAAAAAAATCAAATCAGATATTATTATGGATCGCAGAAAAAGTGCCCTCCTTACATTATTTGATGAACTAAATTACAAAGGAGCCACTAAAGCTATAGAACATGTGGAAATACTAACCAGAATCCCCGAATACCAAAAAGAGCCTGCCTCTGCCCCTGAAAGCAAAATCATTGTTCTCCCCTACTTCCGGGCCGGAGTGTCTGCCGGATCAGGTATCTTTATCCTTGGCAATGAGGCAGAGGATGAAATAGAGCTGCCGGATCTGCCAGAGTACGAGGCTGCCGACTTTGCCATTGATGTAAACGGGGACAGCATGGAGCCTGATTTTTCACATGAAGATATTGCACTGGTGCAACAGGATGCGGAGTTGTTCCCCGGAGATATCGGGGTTTTTGTAGTGAACAGCAACGCTTTTATCAAAGAATTGGGAGAAAAAGAACTTATTTCCAGAAATAAAGATTATAAAAATATTCCCATACACGAAGGGGATAATGTTGTCTGTATGGGAAAAGTAATTGGGAAAGTAAAGACGGATGAGGAATAGCAATGTTTAAAATCTCAAATTTTTCTTTAGCAAACGTTGATGAAGTCGAACCCGATCCAGACGAGGAAGAAATAATGCTTGCTTATAGATCCGGTGCCCCTGATTATCAGGCTGCTATTTCTCAAGAAGATCTAATAAAAGAGTTAGGGTTGTAAGCCTGCCTCTGCCCCCTAGAAGCTATTATTTGCCCCCCCCAACAAAGAAAGGACGGTACTTCATGCCATTACCCAAAGAACAGTACACATCAAAAGATTACTGGGCCTTGCCGGAAGGTTCACGGGCTGAGCTGATTGATGGACAGCTTTACAACATGGCCCCGCCCAGCCGGATCCATCAGGAAATCACATTTCAGATAGCCCGTAAGCTGGCGGATTATATTGATTCAAAAAAAGGTAACTGCAAAGTATATCCTGCTCCATTTGCAGTTAATCTGGATACTGATGATAAAAATTGGGTGGAACCGGATATTTCTGTAATCTGTGATCCTGACAAGCTGACAGACCGGGGATGCTCCGGCGCTCCTGATTTTATTGTTGAGGTGGTATCTCCCAGCAGCCGCCGCATGGATTATTTGAATAAAACCGGACTTTATCTCAACTCAGGCGTTCGGGAATACTGGATTATAGACCCTTTAAAAAAATATACCACTGTGTACCTGAATGAGCAGGATCCGGCAGAGTTTGCCCCCATTATCTTCCCGTTTGAAAGCAGTATCAAGGTTGGAATCTTCTCTGACCTGTCTATCAATATCAGTCGGCTGCTGTGATCGTTGCGACGTCGCAACACCAAGGAGTAACAAAACGTTACCCCACTGAATAACAAAATGTTATTGAGTTGTCGTGAAACGCGACACCCTTTTTTACTGATGTTGTCATGTGCCCCTACCGTTTTGGTACTTGAGGCTACCAGAATGAAACGTTATAGCCCTGCTCTCCTTCAAGGGTAGGACATTTGTGGGACACCCTTTAGAAAACGAACCTGCTCATTTTTGAGCGGGTTGATTCTGAGGGGCAGAGGCCTAAATGTGGCAGCTGAATTTTCAGCCACGAGCGCAATTTTGCGTCCAAGTGCGAAACCTTAACATGCAGCCATTAAATCAGGGACGGGACAAAACCAGCTTTTCCCAACTTACCGGGAAAGCTCTGTTTTACTTAAAAATGAGTAAAACCACAGCTACGGTAAAACGCCGTATCCAGAAGTGCATACGATGCACCTCTTAGCCTTTAAAGTCAGTTTAACCAACCGCCCAAAGGGTATACGGTATTTTACCGCATACTTTAAAGTCGGTATTCCAGACCTTAGACTTTCAGGTGTGACTAATGGTAACATCTGGGGGTGTCCGAGATAAGGACACCCGACACATTAACAATATAATATACTTACCCGGGCAGCCAGTAGAGCGGCTGCGGTTCCCGCCCTGAGTCTTGGAAGGGAGGGGATACTTATGAGTACATATGAAGAATTGCAGTTAATTGTATCCGTAGCATTACTGATCGTTGCGATCCTGACATACACACATAAGAAATAGCCGCCCTGCTCTCTGGTAAAGAATAGGCGGCTACTTCTTAGCTTCTTATAATCACCAGGGCGGGGAGCCTTGACCTCCCTTACTGGCTGTCTTGTTAAGTATATTATATTCCAATCACACCTATTTGTCAAATACGCTCTTCCTTCCATCCATGCGCCCCAGCCCGGCAGAGGATCAGGAGGAACCGCATTGAAACACATTACAACGTATACAGGGGGCCTCTGCCCTTTTGTAGAACTATTACGCTGTCTTTGCCGTCCTGTGCGGCTCTCCCGATCAGAAAGGAGCAACGCACATGACAAACGCAAAGAAAAAGAACACTCTTCCCTCAGGAAACTGCCGGATACAGGTATACGATTATACAGATCTGGACGGGAAGAAACATTACAAGAGCTTTACCGCTCCCACTAAGAAGCTGGCGAAAATGGCCGCTGCTGAATGGAAGGCAGCCAAGGAGCAGAACCGCATCACACCGGACAATCTAACGGTATATGACGCTGCAGGGCGCTATATCGCAGCCAAAAAGGGCACGCTTTCCCCTTCAACCATAGTCGGGTATGAAAAGATACGCCGGAACTATTTAAAAGGCCAGATAGGCATGACACGGCTTCCGGAGATAGACAGCGCAACCGTGCAAATATGGATAAGTGAATTATCTGCCTATTTAAGCCCCAAGAGCGTAAGGAACGCCTACGGCCTTCTTTCTGCTGTTCTGGATATGTTTTCCCCAGATACCCAGCTGCACATCAAACTGCCAGCCGCTAAAAAGCCGGCCCTGTACTGTCCAAATGATACGGATATAAAAAAGCTTCTTGCCAGTATCCAAGGGACCGATCTGGAGCTTGCTGTACTGCTGGCAGCCTTTGGGCCGCTTAGACGGGGTGAGATCTCTGCTCTCGATTCAGATCACATCCGGGGGAATACCGTGACAGTAGAGTTTTCTATGGTTCTGGACGAAAACAAAAGCTGGGTTATCAAGCAGCCCAAAACCTCCGGCGGATACCGTACCATTGAAATGCCGTCCTTTGTCATTGAACGCCTGAGGCAGAAAAAAGGCCAGGTGGTAAACCTTACCCCGAACCAGATCACGCAGCAGTTTGGGCGCAGGCTTAAACAGCTTGATGTACCTCACTTCCGCTTTCACGACCTCAGACATTATGCCGCCTCGATCATGCACGTGATCGGCGTACCGGATCAGTACATACTACAGCGGGGCGGCTGGGCTTCTGATAACGTAATGAAAGCCGTATACCGGAATGTGATTGATCTGGAGACAGCCCGGCAAAACAGGAAGATCAACGAGCATTTTAAACAGTTCAAAATCATGTAAGTATCACACGAAATATCACACGCGGCCCGGAAATGCTGATAAATACTAGGGTTTTTTAGGGGTTCGATTCCCCTCAGCTCCACTTTTTAAAAACCGCGTAAATGCTGGGAAAGCCAGTGTTTATGCGGTTTTTTCGTAGCCCGTTTTCCAGATCTGCCAAGGTTTTATCCTGCATTTCAGACCTCTCACAATTTCCATTCACAAACTTCTTACACTCTGTTCATAATTCTGTTACAGATTGATCAAACTCTCTTCATGTTTGCTTTCTATACTGAACATTGTAAAGAGTTAATGCTATTAAACTTTTTTTCATAATACTCGGCCGGCTGAAAAGAATTCAGCCGGCCTCCTCCTTTTTTAACAAAATGAATTTTCTGAATATTGTCTTTATTTTTATCAATTAAACATCTTTATTTTTTTTACAAAAAACACTGGACAAATCGAAAAACTCATGGTAGACTATACGAGTTCTCAGCGATGAGGATACAGTATTAATAAGGCCTGATGGTCAAGCGGTCAAGACGACGCCCTCTCACGGCGTAAACCCGGGTTCGATTCCCGGTCAGGTCATTTGAAAGTGTTTTATAATTATACTTTCGTATTTATGTGTCAATTTAATAAGGCCTGATGGTCAAGCGGTCAAGACGACGCCCTCTCACGGCGTAAACCCGGGTTCGATTCCCGGTCAGGTCATTTGAAACAAGCAGTGTAATTTTCTGCTTGTTTTTTGTGTTTTTACCATCTACAGATAAGAGGACGTGAAAAAGGTCAGCGCCTTCAATATTCCCATGCTGTTTCTGTTAAATGCCGTCTTTGGCATGTATGGCCTTGTTTGGTCTCAGTTTACAGCTGATATATTTACAGTAATCCTGTCCTTCCAGGTCTACAGAAAACATTTTAATAAACTGTAAACAAAAACGTACAGCCTTTCGGAGCACAAGCTTCCTGCAGCTGTACGTTTTCATTTGCATAAACTCTTTTCAGATTAATACAGATTCCTCACCTTGAATTCTTTTTCCAATTCTCTGCGCTGATCCTTTTTGGCAATATCCGCTCTCTTATCGTAAAGCTTCTTTCCTCTTGCCAGTCCGATCTCCACCTTTACCAGACTTCCCTTAAAGTATACCTGAAGGGGCATCAGGGTGTATCCTTTTTCGGATATCTTTCCATTCAGCTTCATAATTTCTGATTTATGAAGAAGAAGACGGCGGGTTCGCAAAGGATCTTTATTGAAAATATTTCCCTTTTCATAGGGGCTGATATGCATTCCGTAAATGTAAACCTGTCCCTTATCAATCTTTACAAAAGCTTCCTTCACACTGCACTTTCCCATGCGGATCGATTTGACCTCTGTACCGAAAAGCTCAATTCCGGCTTCATATTTATCATCAATAAAATAATCATGGTAGGCTTTTTTATTATTTGCTACCAGCTTAATACGATCGTTCACCTTTTACCTCCCTCTGCCTCTCTTTTGCTCAGACAGATGTTATTATCATACCACAGGCCCACAGTGAAGTAAAGAAATTGTTACAGATCTCGATCCAGCACAAAATCTACCGTTCGAAGCATCCGGTCCGTCCTTGATACGATCACGCGCACCGGCTGTCCCAGCTTGTATGTTTTCTTTTTCAGTTCTCCTGTAAGCTCATATCGGCTCTCATCAAAAATGTAGTAATCATCCCGGAGCTCGCTGATATGAACCATTCCCTCCACCGTGTTGGGAAGCTCCACATAAAAGCCCCAGTTGGAAACGCCGGAGATCACCCCCTCAAAGGTTTCTCCTATATGCTTTGCCATATACTCGCATTTCTTTAATTTCTCCGTTTCCCGCTCTGCTTCCTCTGCACGGCGCTCTAACACAGATGTCTGGACTGCCACCTGAGGAAGAAGCTGCTCATAATGCGCCTGTTTTTTCTCCTTTAACTCTCCATGGATCGCTTCCTTTATAATGCGGTGGATCTGAAGATCCGGATACCTGCGGATGGGAGAGGTAAAATGGGTATAGTAGCGGGCCGCCAGTCCAAAATGGCCCGAACATTCCGTTGTGTATTTTGCCTGTTTCATGGAACGCAGCGTCAGCCTTGCTAAAAGCGGTTCCTCCGGTGTTCCTTCAATTTTGTCCAAAAGTTTCTGAAGCTCCTTTGGATGGATTTCTCCTTGCTGCATACGGATAAAATAGCCGAAATTATTGATAAAAACACTCAGCTGCTTCATTTTTTCCGGATCCGGCGTATCATGCGTTCGATAAAGAAAGGGTACGGACTGCCAGTAAAAATCCTCTGCCACCGTTTCATTTGCCAACAGCATGAAGTCCTCTATGATCTTTGTAGCTGTATTGCGCTCATAGGGACGAATCTCCAGAGGGCGTCCTTTTTCATCCAGAAAAATTTTACTCTCAGGGAAATCAAAGTCAATAGCCCCTCTTTTCCTGCGCCGTTCTCTCACAATTCCCGAAAGCTCTTCCATCCGTTTAAAAAGCGGCACAAGCTCTGCATGTTCCTCCTGAAGCCCTTCCATTTCTCCAGTCAAAATTCCGTTCACCGCAGTATAGCTCATCCGCCTGTCTACGCAGATTACTGTTTCGCAGATTCTGTGGTCTGTCACATTCCCCTGGCCGTCTATCTCCATGATACAGCTTAACGCCAGACGGTTCGTTCCCTCATTTAAGGAGCAGATTCCATTAGAAAGCTTGTGCGGCAGCATAGGGATCACGCGATCCACCAGATACACGCTGGTTCCTCTCCGAAGCGCCTCCCGATCCAGAGCGCTGTTCTCCTTTACATAGTGGCTTACATCCGCAATGTGGACTCCCAAAATATAATTACCCTCCGGTGTCCGTCCAAGCGTCACCGCATCGTCCAGATCCTTGGCGTCTTCCCCGTCAATGGTCACAGTCTGAAGCCCGCGAAGATCCAGCCGTCCTCTGTAATGCTCCTTCCACCCGTCATTAGAGACCAGATCATCCAAATAATACGGCATATCCTCACGAAAGCGTTTTCCTTCAGGCGCTGCTTCTGTCTCCAGCTCATCCGGTATCGTTTTTAATTCCTCCATCACATCCTCAGGAAATGATTCTGCAAGCCCATAGGCCCGCACCAGGGATAAAATATCCGTGCCGGGATCATTGACATGTCCCAGGATCTCTGTAATCCGTCCCTCCGGCTTTCTTCCCGGACCGCCAAAATCTGTAAGCTGCACCACTACCTTATGGCCCGTTACAGCCCCCTGGCTGCAGCCCTGAGGGATAAATATATCCCTGGAAAGCTTCACATTATCAGGCACAACAAAGCCAAAATTTTTACTTTTCTGAAAATATCCTACAATCTCACGGTTTGCGTGCTCCAGCACCCGGATCACCGCCCCTTCCGGACGGCGTCCTTTCTGTCCATCGGATGTGATCACGATCTGCACCCGATCTCCATGCAGGGCAGCCCCGGTCTTGTCCTCTGGAATAAATACATCCCTCTCCATTCCCTCAACTGTAACAAATCCGAATCCTCTGGAATGGCCGCTAAAAAGGCCGTTCACAGAAAAAGTCTCTGATCTAGCATATTTCCCCTTTTTTGAGACTCCGATCACACCATCCTCCACCAGCTTATCAAGGACCTCCTGAAGCTCCTCTCTTCTGGATTTTGGAATATCAAGCAGCATGGCAAGCTCTTTTGCCTTCATAGGCACATATGCTTTGTCATTCATCAGCTCTGTCAGCATTTTCTTTCTCTGTTCCAATTGTTCTTTTTCCATGTATCCTCTTTTCTGTCTATTCATTTAAAAAAACACCCTTCAATGCGATACATGAAAGGGTGTTTTTGTGTCCGTATTATTATCCCTGAACCTTTAAAATAATATTCAGGATCAGTGTGATGATCATAAATACAATAGCGCCGTATCTTGTAAAGTGCTCTAATGCACCCTCCATGGAACGGCCTTTATTTTTGCTCCAATAGCTCTCAGCCATGCCGCCGATAGCGCCGCCCAGTCCATTGGACTTACCCTCCTGCATCAGAATTACGATTGAAATAGCGATGCCAAGGAGTACATATATGATCGATAAAATAACCTGAATCACTGCCATGACCTGTACCTCTTTCCGTTTCCTTATAGTCAAACAAAATTAATATATCATACTTTTTCTGTAAACTCAAGGCTTTTCTTGCGGTTTTACCCGAAAAGACCGCCTTATATCCCGAAAAAGCTATGGAAGGATCTTAGCGCCGTCTTCTCCTACCGAATATCCATCCGGCGTTGTACAAGATACCAGCATAGCTCCTGATTCGCTGCAGAAATAGGATTTTCCGTTCCAGTCAATCCATCCTGTTTTCATATAGCCTTCACTGTCAAAAAAGTACCAGTCTGAATCGATCATCTGCCAGCACTCCTTCGGCCAGGAGCCGTCCCTGTTTTCATACCACCAACCGCGCTCATTCTGCTTCCAGCTTCCCTTCCACTCAGATAAATCCTCCTCTGTCACCTCAAACCATGGAGATTCTTCCCAATCGCCCAGATTGTCCCTGATATCAACGGCTCTTACTTTAAAATAATAATTTCCTGCCTTGGGAATCTGCTCTGCAAAATCAAAGCTGTTTTCTGTCACCGTATGAACCGAGCCCACGCCATCCTCCGTGGAGCTTCCTCCCCGGCCCCGGCACAGACGCACCTTATATTTTTTTGCGATCCCATTCTGATCCCAGTGAGCAATGGCATTGTCCTCATCCCAGATAAGTCCTGATACCTCCAGATCCTCATCCTCTTCATCCAGCTTGTCAAGCGTTACCACCAGACGCATCATTTCCCTATCATACTTGGTAGAGCTTGAAACATACTTCACATCATCCCCCGTAAAGGTAAACGCACTTTTTCCTGATTTTTTAAAATAACAGTCGCTGTCTGCCTCCAGCCATATTTCCACTTTGGGGCGAACGCCTCCTGCCCAGTATTCCTGCTCATTGACAAAATCTGCGCTTTCCACGGAGCAGCTTCCATCCTCTACCGATACATCGATGTACGCCTCTGAGTCTCCCGCCTGAATATCCGCGCTGAAATTCAGCGTAATGCGGCCTACCGGCGTCCTCTCCTCTTTCGCCGATGCCGGAACAGCAAGAAGACAGGATAATACTGCTGCCGTAAAAATCCCTTTCCACAGTCTATGCACGTTTACTGCTTTCATTGTGTTTTCCCCTTTCCATTTCTTATGTATTTTTGCTTTTCTAAGTATATCATAATCCACTCATTTAAGCTACCTTAACCCATTTCATCAAAAACCGAAGAGTTCTTTCAATCATAACGCATTTTTGTTTTGCCATTTTCTCATATTGACAAATCCTATCTTTCCCGCGTATAATGAGGCCATAAAACAGGAGCACGACTGTTTGCAGCTATCAACCCGGACGAAAGGAGGATTTACTATGAATGCAGCTATAAACAACGATACAGCAGTCAAATTTCTCAGAGGTTCTAAACTCCATATCTGATTGGATATTTCTGTATTCACAGGCAAAGTCCATTCCAAATATTTCCAGTTTCCCGCCTCTGAGCCTAACCGTTTATGAGGTGTTTTTTTGCGCCCTTTTTCAGGCAAAACACCCTTACAGAGAAAGGAATACAATGAAAACAGTAACTGGAATCTATACATCCGCTATCATTTATCACACAAATAACCCCAAAACCTCCATTGAGCCATATGCTTTGGCCCAGATCCAGATGCTCTGTGACAATCCAGCCTTTGAAGGCAGCAAGATCCGCATCATGCCGGATGTCCATCCCGGAAAGGCAGGCACCATCGGTTTTACTGCCACTGTCGGAAAACAGATCTTGCCGCAAACGGTAGGAATTGATATCGGCTGCGGAATTACCATGGCCAGACTGTCCGGCAAAGTCCGAACGGATCATTTTCCCAAGCTCGACTCACTCATCCGGGAACAGATTCCCTCTGGCTCACAAATCCGCAGAACACTCCACCGATACGCAGATCACTTCCATCCGGAAGCCTTCTGCTGCAAAAACAGCATCAATGAGGTAAAAGCCGTTTTAAGTCTGGGAAGTCTGGGCGGAGGAAACCATTTTATTGAACTGGATCAGGATGAAAATGGCTGTTTTTACGTTATCATTCATTCTGGAAGCCGCTGTCTCGGAAAGAATATTTTCGATCATTATATGAAAAAAGGCCAGAAATACTTAAAAAAACAGGGCCTTCACGTTCCATATGAGCTCACATGGCTGGAAAGCGGTTTAAAAGAGCAGTATTTAAATGATCTTGAACTGACACAGCAGTTTGCCGCACTGAACCGGAAAGCTATTCTGGATGAACTTCTCCGCGGAATGAAGTGGAAAGCGGATACGGTCATTTCCTGCCAGCATAACTATGTGGATCAGACCCAAAATCCCCCCATCCTGCGCAAAGGCGCCATTTCGGCCCAAAAAGATGAACCTGTTATTATTCCCATTCATATGAAAGACGGGGTTATTCTCGGAAAAGGTCTGGGAAATCCTGACTGGAACTGTTCCGCCCCTCACGGCGCAGGGCGGATCATGAAAAGAGTAGATGTGGGAAAACACTGGACTCTTTCTGATTACAAAAAAGAAATGAAAGGGATCTATTCCCCCAGCATCTCCAGGAGGACATTAGATGAAGCCCCCTTTGCCTACCGGTCTCTGGAGGAAATCCGTTCGGCGGCGGCTGATGCCGTATCCATAGAAAAAATCCTGCGCCCGGTATACAACTTCAAAGCAGGAGAGGAGGCGTAAAAATGGCTAAGTACAGAGAAATCCCCTGTAAGTATTATGAAGCGTTTGGCCTCTGCCAAAAAGGGCGGAACGCCTGCCACAAAACCTACTGCCAGCACTGCGGCAAATATGTTCCCCGGGCAAAGGTTCGCTGTATCAACAAAAAGAAGGAATTTCGCTTTCATTCCCCCATCTCATGATACAGCTGAAAAAAATCATCGGAGGTGCACTCTTCTCCCTGTGAAAAGTCCACGCCCTCCCAAATCCCGTTTTTCAGGCGGATCGGATGGTTCTGAATAAACGGCGTATAAATCTGGTCAAAGGCTCTGGCTTTTTTTTCTTCCAAAAGCCGGAGCTTTCTGGCAGCTGTAGCTTCCTCATCATAGGCCGATATGCATTTTTGAATATAAAATTTCCCTTCCCAGGAAATAATTTCGCTGATCTGATCCTGTTCCAGAGAAAAAGCCGTCTCCTCCAAAGCATTTAATGTATCGCTCCACTCCAGCTGAAACTCGACCTGGCTGCCGCCCGACTCTTTTTCAGCGATAGAAGCAAAATCAGCTTTTGGCTCATTGACCTTTTTCCACAGCGTCTCCGCCTTTTCTTCTGTATCTGTTTCAATCTGCAGAATCCGGATCACTTTTGCCTCTGCGTCACTTACCTCCAGCGCTTTTTCATCTGTCAGCTGAGATACGGTTTTATCCGCCAGATAATATTTGCTGTATAAATCGTAGATTTCATCCTTGGATACCTTCATATAATCCAGATCCTCCGGTGTAAGGGATGAAAAATAGGTATCCGTCAGACTCTGCACCTGCGTCTTTTCCTGATTGGTAAGCTCAACCCCTTTTTCTTCTGCCAAAAGATTTATGGCTGCCAGTTCTGTCAAAAACTGCTCCATCTGGCCTTTTAAAAGGGATTCAAAGGTGGTTCCCGATCCATCAGCCGCAACAGACCAGAGCTGTCCGGTGTAGATGTTCTGATAGCGGTTGCGCTCCGTCGCCGCAACAGTCATGATCTGCCCCGGCGTGTACTCTGCTGCAGAACCCTTTGCGTTCTGATAGGATGCCGTCTGTCCGCAGGCCGCCAGACATCCCGCTGAAAACGCGATCAGAAATCCCTGCTTTAAAGGCCGGAACCATTTTCTTTTTTTATCCTTCCTTCTCTGGTCCAATGAAGTCTCCTTTCCAGTCGTACATTCTACAGAAGATATTTAAGAATTTTCAAAACTCCGTCATTTACATTGCTATCCGCCTGAAATCTGGCAGCCCGGCGCACTTCCTCTCTGGCATTTGCCACAGCAAAGCTGTAGTATGCCTGATCAAGCATCTCAAGATCATTGAGCTGATCGCCAAACGCCATTGTTTCTTCCGGGCGGATATCCAGACTCTCCTGAATGGTTTTTACAGCATTTCCCTTATTTACCCCCAAAGCCATGCAGTCCATCCACATATCTCCGGCACAGGCAAGCTTAAGCTCTGTTCCAAATTCATCAAACACAAAACGGGTGGCCTCCTCGATGCCGTCCGGCTTGTAAATAGATATTTTTACAGGGGGCTCCTCAAGATCTAATAAATCTTCCACCCGGTTCAGCTTAAATTTATACCCATCAACAAGCCAGCGCACAAGGTCTTCATTTTTTGAATCCACATAATCTCCTCCGGCACAGGCATAAACAAGTTCAAGCTCCGGATGACGGCGGACGGAGCGGATCACCCGTTCTGCCAGTTTCTTATCAATCGTATAGGTATAAAGACTGCGGCCATGGCAGCCAATATAGGAACCGTTATTGGAAATATAAAAAATCTTTTTCTTTACCGGGTCAAAGGTATGCTCTACACTGGACCAGGGCCGTCCGCTGGCTATGGCAAACTGAATCCCCTTTTCTCTCAGTTTCAGGATCACCTCAAACAGTTCCGGATTGATATCGGCAGATCCGTCCTCTACCAGTGTTCCATCTACATCGGATACTATAAGTTTAATCATCCTGTGTTCCTCCATTTTCTGTCAAAAGTGTGTTCATCTCATGGACCAGACGCCCTAAAGGCAGTCCTACCACATTGGTATAATCTCCCTGTATCCCCTTTATATAGGCCGCAAAACTGCCCTGTATCCCATATGCGCCTGCCTTATCAAGCGGCTCCCCGCTCTGTGCATATGTAGAAATTTCATCCTCTGTCATGGGCCAGAGTTCTACATTTGTGCGCTCCGCAAAGGATGTTCCGTGCAGTTCTCCATTCTCCATACACAGGATTACCGTAACACCGGTATAAACCTGATGTTCCCGGCCCTGAAGCTTCTGTATCATTTCGACAGCCCTCTCCGGGGTCTGAGGCTTTCCAAGAATTTTCTCATCCAGGACAACCACTGTATCGGCTCCAATGACTAAGGTTCCAGACTCACAGCCTGCGGCAATATCCTGCGCCTTTACAGCGGCCAGTTCCATCACCAGCTCCTCCGGCGTCTCAGCCTGGGACTTTTCCTCCTGCACGCTGGGCCTGATCCGGGCTTTGATCCCAATCTGTTCCAAAAGTTCCTTTCTTCTGGGAGAACCGGAAGCTAAAACCACCGGATGACCCTTAAAATATTCTGTCATTTTCATTTCTATTCTCCTGCTCTTATCTGTAAATATGGGAATATGCCTGTACGCGGGAAAATACCTACGACGCAAAAGGGGCCATGGCAAAAGCCACGGTCCGCATCTGCTGGTTCATATGAATGTAAGGGGCTGCTGATGATTTCTCAATAATAGGAATCCAGAAGCAGAGACAGGCCAATTCCCAAAATCGCTCCGGCCAGAACCTGAAGGGGCGTATGGCCCACATACTCCTTAAGTTTCTCCTGAAGAACCTCCGCATTGAGCTTCAGAGGATTTTCCATCAAAATGGAATTTAAAAGCTTTGCCTGTTTTCCCGTCTCTCTGCGCACTCCGATGGCATCATACATGACGACCATGGCCAGAACAAAGGATACGGCAAATTCAAAGGAGCCTGCGCCGTATTCCAGCGCCGCAGCCGTCGTCAATGCACAGACCGTAGCTGAATGGGAGCTTGGCATACCGCCCGATCCCACCAGACGTTCCGCATTAAAGCTTTTGTTTAAAGCGCAGTCGATGAGCGTCTTTAAAACCTGGGCTACTGTCCAGCCTACTACGGCACTTACAAGGATCTGATTGCCAAGCATATCGTTCCAAACATTCATAGTGTAGTTTCTTTCCCCTTTCTTCGGGTATTTATCTGTTTAAATGCAGTGTCTCTCAGCCGATCAGCCAGTCATAAAGCTCCTGATATTTAGCTGCTGAGGTCTTCCATGAAAAGTCTGCCGCCATGGCACGGTCGATTATCTTGTTCCACTCCCGGCGTCTGCTGTAATATACATACTTGGCATAGCGTATGCTGCCTAGCATCTCATGCGCATTGTAATTGGCAAAGGAAAATCCCGTTCCAGTACTCTCATATTCATTATATGGCTGAACCGTATCCTTCAAACCGCCGGTTTCCCGGACAATGGGTACCGTTCCGTAGCGCAGGGCCATAAGCTGGCTTAAACCGCAGGGTTCAAACAGGGACGGCATCAGGAATGCGTCACAGGCTGCATAAATCTTGTGAGACATGGCCTCAGAATAATAGATCTGGGCGGAAACCCTGTCGTGATACTTCCAGTCATAGTGACGGAACATATTTTCATAGCGTTCATCACCCGTTCCAAGAACCACCAGCTGCATGTCGTCACTGCAGAGCTCATCCATCACACACTGGATCAGATCCAGGCCCTTCTGGTCTGTAAGACGGGATACAATACCCACCATAAACTTCTTCTCATCCACAGGAAGTCCCAGCTCCTGCTGGAGCGCCTTTTTGTTTTTCGCCTTTTCCTTGCGGAAATTCTTTGCATTATATTTCTGGGCGATAAAAGGATCGGTCTCCGGATCAAAATCATCATAATCAATTCCGTTTACGATTCCCCGAAGACTGTTGGCCCTGGCCCGCATCAGGCCATCCAGGCCTTCTCCGTAAAACGGCATCTTGATCTCCTCTGCGTATGTATTGCTTACCGTGGTAATGGCATCCGCATATACAATACCGCCCTTTAACAGATTGCCGTCCTTATAGGCCTCCAGCTTATCCGGAGCAAAATAGTAATCTGGAAGCTCTGTAAAACGCTTGATGGTCTTTACATCCCACACCCCCTGGAACTTTAAGTTGTGGATGGTGATAACAGACTTCATATTGCGGAAGAAATCACCTCCCCGGAAAGTATCCTTTAATAGTACAGGAATCAGGCCTGTCTGCCAGTCATGGCAGTGGACCACATCCGGCTGGAAGCCGATTACAGGCAGGGCAGAAAGAGCAGCCCTGCAGAAAAAGCAGAACTTTTCCAGATCCCAGTACCAATCGCCATATGGCTTTTCTCCGTTAAAATAGCTTTCATTATCAATAAAATAAAATGTGATCCCCTCATGGACATACTGTAAAATGCCTACATAACGGCTCTGTCCCAGATAATCCATGTAAAAATGATCCACATACTGCATCCTGTCTCTCCACTCCTGCTTGATGCACAGATATTTGGGAATCATGACTCTTACGTCAAAATAATCCTTATCAAAACATTTTGGCAGAGAACCTACTACATCTGCCAGTCCCCCAGTTTTAATAAATGGTACTGCTTCAGAAGCTGCAAATAAAATCTTCTTCATCCAAACCTCCCTCTCCTGACGTATCCAGGCGGCGTTTTGCCTTACCATATAGTATAGCGTACTTTTTCAAAATTAGGAAGCTGTTTTCTTAGGATTTGTCTTAAATTTTTTTGTATTCCAGGAATATTTTATCAGAAATCAGAGCAATGAATTCAGAATTGGTAGGCTTTCCTTTTCCCGTACTGATGGTGTATCCAAACAGCTCATCAATCGTTTCCATTTTACCTCTTCCCCAGGCCACTTCAATCGCATGGCGGATCGCGCGCTCTACGCGGCTGGCTGTAGTCTGATTTTTCTTGGCAATCGCTGGATAAAGAATTTTTGTAACAGAACCCATCATTTCCTGATCCTTTACAACCATAATGATCGCATCTCTTAAATACTGGTAGCCCTTGATGTGGGCGGGAATTCCCAGTTCATGAAGCATCTTTGTGATATCTGCTTCCAGATGTTCTTCCATATACTCTTCCTTTGTAACCGCAGGCTCTTCCATCACAGCCGGCCTTGGCACTTCCATCATCTTTCCTGCCGTGATCCGGCGCGGAAGATGGCCTGCGTGACGGATCTTCCTCATGAGGATATCCCGGTCAAAGGGCTTCATCAGATAATAATTTACTCCGGCCTGAAACGCTTCCTCCGTAACCAGCTCACTTCCGGCAGCACTGAGCATGATAAAAACAGGATGCTTGCGAAACGTGTCTCTGTGATTGAATTTCTCAACAATTGTAATCCCGTCTACTTTTGGCATAACCATATCCAGAAGCACAATATCTGGTGTAGTGTCCTTTATCATATCAATGGCATCCTCTCCATTGTCAGCTTTTCCAATGACCGTCAGCCCGTCCTCGGCATTGATCATCTCATCCAAAGTACTTAATACCATGGGATTATCATCCACAATTACCACGTTTAATTGTTCCTGCTTTTCCATTTTTCCTCCTTATTACATCAGGACCGGGAGTATTATCCCCCCCTTGTCCAAACTAGCACAAAGGAGCCGCCCATTTACGGCCCCTTTGTCTTTAAAAGTAACATTTTATATTATACCGTTACTTATTGTCATTTGACAATATATGGTAATCGCAAATTTAGACACAAAATTTCGACCATTTTTAGTGTTTTTCGACTATTTGTAACCCATCTTTTCATTCTTCCCCATATTTCATCATATCATCTGCCAGTATTCCATAGCCTCTTGATGGATCCTGGACAAACACATGTGTTACAGCTCCGGCCAGTTTTCCATTCTGAAGAATGGGAGTACCGGAAAGTCCCTGGACAATACCGCCTGTAAGCGAAAGAAGCTCTGGATCTGTTACCTTAAGAACCATTGCCTTATTTCGTTTGGACGGGCTTTGATCCACCTTCTGTATTTCTACTGTATAGTCCTTTACTTCACCCGAAACAGCCGTTCGGATGACTGCCGGCCCCGGCTTTACCTCCTGACATCTGGCGACCTCCATCGGTTCTCCCTGGATCTGCTTTTTAAGCTGCTGATCGACCATTCCAAAAATACCGTCCTCCGTATTAGCGGTAATCTCTCCCCTGCAGGACTGCGGACCATAGTAGATCACCCCCGAAAGAAGCCCCGGCTTTCCCGCCTCTCCCTTTTCCACTCCCATAATCTTAGCTGTGTAGAGAGCGCCTGTCTCTATTTCCACCAGTTCTCCCGTATCACTGTCGCTTATCCCATGGCCCAGGGCTCCGAAATGTCCGTTGGGATCCACATAAGTGATAGTACCGATCCCCTGGGTATCATCCCTGACCCAGGCCCCCAGCTTATAGCTTCCGTCCTCTCCCTTTACCGGAGACAGGGCTACCTCCATGTTTTCTCCTCTGCGCCGTATGGTAAGACTTGCTTCTCCCCCGTTCCACTTCCCCACTTCCCTGACCAGATCCTCCTTGGTTGACAGCGGCGTTCCGTTAAACGCTTCAATGTAATCCCCTGATTTTAATTTGCCGAAAGCCGGCTCGGTCTCCCGGCCGTCTTCCCTGGTAATCCGTCCGGTTCCTACCACCATAACTCCCTGAGATTTCAGATAGATTCCTATGGGACTTCCGCAGGGTATGGCATACCTGGTATCCACTACATCCACCTGTATTTCTTTCAGCTTGATCAGCCCCAGAAGCTTCAGATTCATCTGATAACTTCCCTTTTTTCCCGCAAAAACATGAAATGGCTCGCTGCTGTTTACAGTGATCTCATCCCCCGGAATATTGCTTTCATTTCCCAGGGATACCTCTGCGCTTTCGCTGGAAAGCGTAGCCCGCCAGGGCAGAGAAAATGAAAATTCCTCTTTCTGGTTTTCAAGCATACTGATCTGATCGGGTACTGCCCGGTATGCAAGATGCCACACAAAGGCCCCTCCGGCTATGGCTGACAGCCAGAACCCCAGGGCCAGCTTCCGGTAAAATCCCCCTGTTCTCCTCATCATATGCCCTGCCTCCTTTTCTAATGATCCTGTCATTAGTATGAGTCTGCATGGCATATTTCAATCTGGTTTTATCTTTCCATCCATGGCTTTTTTGTCTGGTCTGCCAAATCCTTCATTTCGTGTGCATTTTTAAGAACTGCCTCTGTGATCTGCGCGCCGCCTAACAATCTGGCAAGCTCTCTTATGCTTTTCTCCCGTCCAAGACGTTCAATGGTGGTAGCAGTGGAACCCTCACTGGCCGATTTAAGTATTTCAAAATGGATATCCGCCATAGCTGCGATCTGAGGCAGGTGGGTGATACAGATCACCTGGTGGCTGCCTGCAATATAAGAAAGCTTTTCTGATACTTTCTGGGCTGTGCGTCCGCTGATGCCTGTATCAATTTCATCAAAAATAAGCGTGGGGATCTCATCTGAATCCGCCAGCACCGTCTTGATCGCCAGCATAATACGAGAGAGCTCGCCTCCGGAAGCCACATCCTTTAAAGGACGCATAGGCTGTCCCGGATTGGTGGAAATAAGAAACTGAACCTCATCCCAGCCATCCGGCGTAAAATGATCCAGCGTTTCAAATTCCATATCAAATTCCACATCCAGGAAATTTAAATCAAGAAGTCCGCTCCGGATCCGTTTTACAAGCTCCACCGATGCTTTTTTACGTATTTCTGATAAGTCTGTACAGAGTCTGCAAAGATGATCCGTGGAAATTTTCAGCTTCTTTTCCGTCTGTTCCCTAAATGCATCATAATTTTGCAGTTCTTCCAGGCGTTTCCTTTTTTCTTCCAGACTGGCCTGGATTGCCAAAACCGAAGCTCCGTATTTGTTTTGGAGGCTGTGGATCTGATCCAGACGCTCCTCCGTCTGTCTCCAGCTTTCCTCATCAAACTCCATACTGCTTATATAAGCTGAAATTTCCCTTCCGGCATCACTTAATATGGCCTCTGCATCATAAAGCTGATCTCTTATGCTCTGCAATGCTTCATCATACTCTGTCACCTGCTCCACCGACCGAAGGGCTCTTGTAACTGCATCTGCCTGAAGGCTGTCATAGGCTTCATTCAGATTTTCAGCAATGCGTCTTGCATGGGAGAAACGGCGGTAACGAGCGGTCAGCTCCTCCTCCTCCCCTTCTTTTATATTGCCCTCTTCAATCTCCTGGATTTCAAAACGCAGGAAGTCCGCTTCTCTGAGTCTGGCGTCATGATCCATCTCAAAGGAGGATAGCCGTTTCTTTAGAATACAGTAATTTTTGTATTCCTCTTCCATCTTCTTTTTTGCCGGTTGGGTTTGAGCCTTGACATAGGCATCCAGGATTTCAAGATGTTTTGATTTATACAGCAGAGACTGATGCTCATGCTGACCGTGAATATCTAAAAGCAAGCCTGTGATCTGTCTCAGCCTTGCTGCCGTAACTGTCTCATCATTGATGCGGCTGATACTGCGTGACGGGGTGATTTTCCTTGAGATGATCACCAGGCCATCCTCGGTAGGTTCTGTATCCAGTTCCCGCAGCGCCCGCAGCCTGTCTTCTCCCTTGACTGAAAAAACGAGCTCTATATAGGCATAATCGGCTCCGTGGCGTATGCTGTCTCTGGAAGCCTTTCCTCCCAGAGCCATACTCACGGAGCCGATTATAATGGATTTACCGGCGCCGGTCTCGCCGGTAAGAATATTTAGGCCCTCGCCAAACTCCACATCTGCTCTTTCAATAAGGGCCAGATTTTTAACGTGCAGCTCTAATAACATATCGATCAGTCCTCCACCATCTTTTTGATCTTTTCCATCACGATGATCGTGTCATCCACACTGCGTACCGCACACATGATGGTGTCATCCCCTGCAATACAGCCTACTACCTCCTGAAAATGGATGGCGTCCAGGGCGGCCGCCACTGCCATTGCCATACCGGCTACGGTCTTGATCACAAGAATGTTCTGTGCCATATCCATGGACATAAAACCATCCTTTAAAATACGGATATATTTGATCGCAGAGGTTCCTCTTGGACTTTCAAGAACCATATACCGTTGTCTTCCGTTTTCTCCCTGAATCTTTGTAAGCTTTAATTCACGGATATCTCTGGAAACAGTCGCCTGAGTCACATTAAAACCAGACTGGTTAAGCTTTTCAGCCAGTTCCTCCTGCGTTTCGATCTCATATTTCCCGATCAGTTCCACAATTTTACTGTGGCGTTCTACCTTCATCTATCTTTCCTCCTTGTTAAGCTCTGCAAAGCGCAGAGCTTTTGTGGCTGTTTCTCAGATTCCGCTTAAATGATCGCTTAAATTCTGCATAAACGACTGCTTTTTCCTTCGGATCATCACTGTCTCCAAAGCGGAACGCTCTGCGATCAGGCAGTCCCCCGTCTCCAGATCTGCCCAGGAATCTCCGTCAAAGGAAACTCTTCCGCTGCTTAATACCCCGATCTGGATCCGATCCTCTGCTGCGAGCACAATGCTTCTCGCATTTAGGGAATGAGGACACACCGGAGTCAGGGCCATCATCCGGCCTGCCGGAGCCATCACTGGCCCACCGGCGGACAGGTTGTAGGCAGTGGAACCGGTGGGCGTTGCCACCAGGACTCCATCTGCGCTGTAATGGTTTAAGTATTCATCATTCACTGATACCTGATACCGGAGTACCCGCAGGGGAACCCGGCTGGTAACAGCGATTTCATTTAGCGCAATATCTTGAAATACGGGTTTTCCCTGATGAAACACTGTTCCCCGTATCATCATTCTCCGCTCCAGCTCAAAACGGTTCTCGATCAAAGAAGCAATGGCTTCTTCAATCTCATCCTGAGAGCTGATCTGGTTTAAAAATCCCAAATGGCCCCGGTTTACTCCCAAAAGAGGGATATTCCTGCCTGCCAGATCTCTGGCCGCCTGGATCAGGGTGCCGTCTCCGCCAATGGTTATCACACATTCTGTATCCTCCGGGACCAACTCAGAAGGCGTATGCTTTCCGTATTTATTATGCTGAGCCAGGGTGAGAAAACGGCACTCAGCCCCTCTTTTTTCCAGGCATTCCCGGATATACGCCCTGGTTTCAGGAACAAACTCTTTCGCCAGATTGGCAATCAAAAAAAATCGTTTCATCTGCCACTTACCGCCATTTCCTATGAACGATCCAGAGTTTGATGTGCCTCAGCTACCACTGCCTTCGGATCGGCAGCCGCTTCCCGGCGCACCGCATACTCTGCCTCCTGATCCTCTGGATGCTTCTGAAGATAGAGCAGGTACTCAATATTTCCTTCCGGCCCCTTGATCGGAGAAAATTCCAGATTCAGGGCCTCAAATCCGATGGAAAGCGCATAATCGATCACCATGTCGATCACTTCCAAATGAACGGCCGGCTCTCGAACAACGCCTTTTTTTCCTACTTTTTCCCTGCCTGCTTCAAACTGCGGTTTAATCAGGCAGACGATCTGCCCATTGTCCTCTAAAAGAGCCTTCACAGGTCCCAAAACCTTAGTAAGTGAAATAAAGGACACATCAATACTTGCAAAGCCAATAGGATCTGCAATATCCTCCGGAGTCACATAGCGGATATTGGTTTTCTCCATGCAGACCACACGCTCATCATTGCGCAGCTTCCAGGCAAGCTGTCCATGGCCCACATCGACAGAATACACCTTCACCGCTCCATTCTGCAGCATACAGTCTGTAAAGCCGCCGGTGGAAGCCCCTACATCCATGCAGATCTTTCCATCCAGGCGGACGCCAAAACGATCCATGGCCTTTTCCAGCTTCAGCCCTCCGCGGCTTACATATTTTAAAGTACTGCCTCTGACCTCAATGGGCGCCGTTTCCTCAAAAGTCGTTCCGGCTTTATCCTCCTTCTGCCCATTTACATACACAATACCGGACATGATCAAGGCCTTTGCCTTTTCCCGTGACTCTGCCAGATTACGCTTTACAAGCAGTACGTCTAATCGTTCTTTCATCTGTATTTCTCCTGTCTTTCATTCAGACGGTCTCTGCCGTTCTTCTCCGTTTTCTTCCCTGTGGATACCGGAAAGCCAGCCCTCTTCCTTCAGTCTTCGGATAATGGAATCGCTGTCAATTCCCAGTCCTTTCCGAAGAAGCGATACATTTCCATGCTCCACATATGCATCCGGAAGAGCAATATTCACAACCTTAACCTCCGGATAATGGCTGTGGATATAGGCAGTCACTGCAAGGCCATATCCGCCCTGAAGCACATTTTCCTCCAGGGTCACAAGCAAACGGTGGTTTTTTGCCAGGCGTTCTGTCAATTCTTTATCAAACGGTTTTACAAAACGGCCGTTTGCCAGGCTGCAGGAATACCCCTCTTCCTTAAGCTTTTCCCTAATATGCTCTGCCGTACTTACCATGCTTCCAACCGCCAGAAGCGCAATATCACTTTCCTCACAGAGCAGCTCTCCCTTTCCGTAGATAATGGGCTGCCTGTATTCCCTAAGCCCCCTATAAGCGGTTCCTCTGGGATAACGGATCGCAAGGGGTGCATTGTAATCCATGGCAAATTCCATCATAGCGCGCAGCTCCCAGAGATTTTTCGGAGCCATTACCGTCATATTGGGGATGGAGGTCAGATAGGAATAATCAAAGATTCCCTGGTGGGTCTCTCCGTCGCTTCCCACCAGTCCTGCCCGGTCTACGGCAAAAAGGACCGGAAGATTCTGGATACATACGTCATGAAGCACCTGATCGTATCCTCTCTGCAAAAAGGAGGAATAGATTGCCACCACAGGACGCAGGCCCGCAGCCGCCATGCCCGCAGCGCTTGTCACTGCATGAGCCTCCGCAATTCCCACATCAAAAAAGCGGTCCGGAAACTTTTTTCCAAAAGCTGCAAGTCCCGTACCGTCAGGCATAGCCGCTGTCACGGCTACCAGCTTTGGATGGGTTTCCCCAAGCTGGCACAGCTTTCTGGAAAATACCTCTGTATAGGAGGTTTCCTTCTTTTTCCCATTTTCTTTTCCCGTTGCAATATCAAAAGGACCCACACCGTGAAATATGGAAGGATTCTTCTCCGCAGGTTTATATCCCTTTCCCTTTTTTGTGATCACATGGATCAGAACTGCGTGGTCTAATTTCTTAGCCTCTTTAAGAACCTTGCACAGGGCAGGTATATTGTGGCCGTCCACAGGACCCAGGTAGGTGATCCCCATATTTTCAAAAAGCATTCCCGGAATAAACAGCTGCTTAATGCTGTCCTTGGTGCGCTTTAGCTTGTCGATCACCGCATTTCCCACCAACGGTACCCGCTCTAAAGCCTCCACGATATTCTTTTTTAAATCATTGTAGCCGGTTCCGGTTCTGAGTCCACTTAAATACCTGGACATACCACCTACATTTTCTGATATAGACATTTCATTATCATTTAAGATAATAATGAAATTCTTTTTCATACGGGCAGCATTATTTAAAGCCTCGTAAGCCATGCCGCCGGTGAGCGCGCCGTCTCCGATCACGGACACCACCCGGTAATCCTCTCCCAACAGATCCCGGCCCTGGGCAATACCAAGGCCGGCAGAAATAGAGGTAGAGCTGTGGCCCGTGTCAAAGGAATCATAGGGGCTTTCCTTTCGTTTAGGAAAGCCGCTGATCCCTCCATACTGGCGCAGCTCGTCAAACTCAGCCATGCGTCCGCTTAATATCTTATGGGTATAAGACTGATGGCCCACATCCCAGATAATCTTATCCTGAGGCAGATCAAATGTTTTAAACAGAGCAATTGTAAGCTCCACCACGCCTAAATTAGAAGCCAGATGGCCTCCTGTACGGCTGATCTTTTCGATCAGAAAGGTGCGTATCTCTTCTGCCAGAATGGCCAGTTCACGGGATGAAAGCTGCTTTAATTCCTCCGGCCCCTTTATCTGTTCCAATATCATAGGCTCGCACTTCCTTCATTTTTATTTCATTATCTCTCTCTGTTTACCAGAAGGCGGATCAGCTGCTCCAGAAATTCATTATTTCCGGGAAGCTTATCCAGATCCCCAATAGCGGCTGCTGAAAGAGCCTCTACCTCTTTCCTGGCCTTTGAAAGCCCTTCTAAAGTTACATAAGTGGTCTTCTGGTTCTTCTCGTCGCTTCCTGCCGCTTTTCCGGTGACAGAGGCATCTCCGGTCACATCCAGAATGTCATCCTGAATCTGGAAAGCAAGTCCTACCTTTCCAGCCAGATCCTCTACAATCTTACAGTCCTCATCTGCGGCTCCTCCAAGAACAGCTCCTATGAGCATCGCTGCCTGAAGCAGGGCTCCCGTCTTTAAGCGGTAGATAAAATCCAGCTTATCCTTGGGAACGGGACCTCCTGCCAGCTCTACATCTACCGTCTGGCCTCCGATCATACCGTAAACGCCCGTCTTTGCTGCCAGGATCCCCATTGCCTTTCCGGCTCTCAAAAGCGCATCTGCATCCTCTGCCGCATCAAAGGCCTTGGATGCCGTCTCAAAAGCGTACATCATCAGAGCATCTCCCGCAAGGACGCCAATGTCCTCGCCATACTCTGCCCAGGTACTGGCTTTGCCTCTGCGGATCATATCATCATCCATACAGGGCAGGTCATCATGGACCAGAGATGAGGTGTGGATCATCTCAATGGCAGCCATAAAGGGCTTTACAATCTCAGACACCTCTCCTGTAAAAAGACGGCACACTTCCTGCATCAGCAGCGGGCGCAGCCTCTTTCCTCCTGCATTCATGCTGTAGTTCATGGCCTCAAAAATCGTCTTCTGGCAGCCCTTTTCCTCTGGAAGATACCCTGCAATGCCTGCATTTATCTCTTTTACTCTCTCTTCCAGTTCTTTTTTAAATGCTGTATTATCAATCATTATCTTCACCCTCGCTCAATATCTGAATCTGTTTTTCTACTTTATCAATCTGTCCGTTTAAGGACTGTACAAGCTTCATGCCTGCTTCATAGCCCGCAAAGGTCTCCTCTAAGGACTCTTCTCCTGCTTCCAGCCTTTTTATAATTTCCTCCAGCCGGGCGAAATTTTCCTCGATGCTGGCAGCTTCCTGCGGCTCTGCTTTCTTTCGCGGCACGGTCATCCCTTCCTTTCCTGCTATGAATATTCCACTCTTTTTACGATCCCGTCGATCCTGCCGTCTGCGGCATAGATCCGTATCTCTTCCCCTTCTTTTACCTGGCCTGCGGAGCGCAGGCACTTTCCCCTCTCATCCTGAATAAAGCCATAGCCCCCACCCAGCTTTTTTAAAGGCGAAAGGCCGTCTAAACGGCTGGATGCCAAAGCCAGCCTGTGTTTTTCTTTTGTAACAGCGGTTTGCGTCAAACGTTCCAGAACAAGTCTGTCCTCTTTTAAACGAATTTTTTCCGTTTCCAGCAGATCCTTCATCTTACGCTGCAGCGCCTGCTCCAAATCAGCCAGCCTCTGCCTCTTATCATTCACCATACGGACCGGATCCTTTAACTGCAGACGCATCCGGCACTGCTCTAAAAGGAATCGCGCCTTTTCAATCCTGCGGTAAACGGAACGTTCCAAAACCCGCTTATAAAGAGCTGTCTGTTCCTCAAACTGGCGATGATCAAAAACCGCCAGCTCTGCTGCCGCAGAAGGCGTAGGCGCCCTTAAATCTGCCACATAGTCTGCAATGGTAACATCTGTTTCATGGCCCACAGCCGATATCACCGGAGTCGTACAGTTAAAGATGGCTCTTGCTACGATTTCCTCATTAAAAGCCCATAAATCCTCAATGGAACCTCCGCCCCGGCCTACGATCAGAAGATCCAGTCCCATCCGGTCCAGAGTCTCGATTCCCTTTGCAATACTGTATTTGGCCTGCTCTCCCTGCACCAGAGCAGGATACAACACCAGCTGTACATAGGGATTGCGTCTGGCCGCAATATTCATAATATCCCGGATGGCAGCTCCGGTTCTGGCTGTCACGATTCCAATCGTTCTGGCATATCTGGGAATGGGACGCTTATAACAGGAATCAAACATCCCCATTTCTTCTAATTCCGTGCGCAGCTTTTCATATCTGGCAAAAAGATCACCGATTCCTTCTCTTGTAATCTCTCTGGCATAGAGCTGATAGCGGCCGTCCCGTTCATATACGTCTACCGTTCCCTTTACCACTACCTCCTGGCCCTCCTGCAGTGTAAAAGAAAGTCCCTTTCTCTGGCCTGCAAACATGACGGCGGCAATCTGAGCGCCGCCGTCCTTTAACGTAAAATATATATGACCGGAGGTATGGTATTTACAGTTGGAAACCTCGCCCCGGATGGAGATCCAGTTCAGGGCAAAATCCTGGGTAAACATATTTTTGATATATGAGGTCACCTGGGATACGGTAAATACACTTGCCATCTGCTCCCTCTGCTTTCTTTCCTACGCTTCTGTTTCCTGAGCCTGCGCAGTCTTCTCATTCGCCGGTTCAGTCTCTGTCGTTGTCTCTTCTTTGCGGATAAACTTTGCAAGTACACCATTTACAAAAGCCGGAGAGTCACTTCCTCCAAACTTCTTAGCAAGTTCCACCGCCTCGTTCACCGCTACCTTTGCAGGAACCGTATCATCATAGTCCATCTCGTAAAGGGCCAGACGAAGAATAGTAAGCTCCACCTTTCCCATACGTCTTGTCTTCCAGCCTGCAGCCACCTCATCGATCCGGCTGTCGATTTCCTGGATCTTATCTACTATATTTCCTGTTTTTGTCTGCAGATATTCCATATCCTTATCTGTAAGCTCTACTTTATGAAGGATCGTAAGGCTTCCCTCATCATTTGTCTCATATTCCTGAGGAGACTGGAAATACTGCCACATCTGCTCCTTTGCTTCCTCTGTGGTTTTATAAAAATCCGCGGAGAACAGCATTTTAAAACAGTGTTCTCTTAATTCTCTTCTGGTCATATCTTCTGCTTGTACGAAAAGCCTGGGCTCTCGAATACATTTTCCTTTCTCTATTCTGATCCGCTAACTGTGATTATACCAAAGGCGCCGGATAAACACAATAAAAAATATCAAAAGGTGCTGCAGACCCTTATTCGGACCTGAGCACCCAAACGCATTAAACTTTCTGTCAGTTTTCTTCCATATTCACGCCTGCAATCCGGATATTCACATCCAGCACTGTAAGCCCCGTCATATTTTCGATGGCAGCACTGACCTTTTCCTGCACCTGCTCGCTGACAGAAGGGATATTGAAGCCATAACGGATATTTAAGGAAAGATCCACAGATACATGGTTCTCTGTCACATCCACCTTTACTCCCTTGCTAAGATTCTTCATGCCAAGCTTTCCTACCAGCTCATTGGTAATATTGCCTGCCATAGAGTCTACTCCCTCAACCTCTGTAGCTGCCAGCCCTGCAATAATGGCTACCACCTCATCTGCGATCTGAACCTCTCCGATCCTGTCTTTTTCATATAATTTATGGGTACCGCGATTTTCCTCAGACAATCCTCTTTACCTCCTGTTCCTGAAGCTTGATTTTTATTACTCTTTATTATAACAAATCGTGGGAAATCTGTATAGGGGGATTTCTCTTTGAATAGGCGACAATTCCTCCCGTAAGAAGTCCAAATGGTAGACAAAACCGCATCTATATCCCAAAAGCCACAAAAGAGGAACCGTCAAAAGACGATTCCCCTCTCTGTTTAAAGGTTCATTTTTCCCTGTAAATCCAAGGTTTTTTATTAGAACTTGCCTTCCTTAGCAGCCTCCTCAATCGAAACAGGAAACCTTGATTTTAAGCCATTTCTTCCAGCAAAATGTAGGAATAAAATAGAAATAATCTACACTTAAATACTTCTAACTACTTCTATGTTGATTACGTCTCATTTTTTCTGTTTTTCAGCCATTCCCTCATTGCGTTTTCACAACATGAAAAATCACAGTATGTACGCCTTATATTTTGTGTTTCTTTTTGATGCTTATAAATTTTTTCTGCTTTTGTCAGTATTTTATCCTTAATGGTTAAGCAAAAAGCATATTCCTTTTCAAATAAGTCCTGATAACGCTCATCGCCCAACTCATCAAATATAATTCTTTTGTAAGCCTCATCCGGAACAGGTATCATTTTTTTGATATCCAAGACAGACAACACATGCATTTTTTTATCTTTGGAATATTCTTTGTATACATCACCCGAAATATTTACAGACTTATCTATCACTTCATATATTAAAAAATGTTCGTCACAACTATTTTTCCACTTCTTATGTTTCTCCTTTGCCGATGTTAAAGGAATAAAATATTTACATTCTGTCATGTCTATGATAATACCAACAAAAGGTTTTATCGCATACCTATAAGAAGCATTATAATATACTTCTGAATTCTTATTATTTAGATATTCCAAATAATCAGCATCAATAGTATAGAAACCAAAATTTTCAAATTCGGCCATAGTTCTCCTTAGTCAAAAAGTGGAGAAGATTTCTCTTCTCCACTAAGCTTTAATGTTCCACCTTTGGGATATAGGTAGCGGGACACCTTCTTTAATGCTCCACCTTTGTAATGGGTAGTGGGACACCCTCTTTAACATTTTCCCTTTTTCTAATTCTAATATACATTAGTATATGCGCAAAGTCAATAACTTTTGTCAAACGACAATATTATGTAAATCAATTATTCACACATCAAAATGTAGGAATATCATATAGGATTAATGTATAAATAGTGTAGGAGTGACCCCTTATTTGCCATAAAAAGTCACTCCCAAATTACTCTTAATTACTTCTAAAAACCGCTAAATACGGCTATTTACTAGAATCTGCCTTCTTTTGCAGCTTCTTCAATCGAAACAGGAAACCTTGATTTTAAACCACTTTTTCTATCAAAATACACAAGTAATGCAGCAATAGTCTGTATTCAAACACTTCTAAATGCAAAAAACATAGAATCAAAAGATTTTCAGGGATATTGCATTTCAGAATTGCATATGCTATAATGCCAGTAGGCAATAAAGGATATAGTTGTTCCATAGTGAGCGACAACAAAAAAACCCGGAGGTGTGCGAGACCTTCGGGTTTTTCTATTCCTATTTTTGGAGTGGGAAGGCTTAACCCCACAGGCTGGTTACCGGTTATTTATCGCCGTCCAACCATTTGATGATGTAGTGGCAAACCACACCAGCCGCGACAGCGACGATAAAGGATATAATAAATTCCATAGCAAGCACCTCCCTTCCTTACCAGTATAGGAGGCGGTAACATCAGCATTATATCACATTCATATCGTCCCTGCTACTTCTTTTTCTACCTTTTTATTCCGCCAACTCCGGCCACCGCAGCGCCCCATCCTGATCCGGCGTAAGCGTCACCGGCTCCACGATCATCCGCCCCTGATCGTCCATGATGTACCACTTACCGTCAATGGTCTGCTGGCCTGTTACCATAGCACCATCAGCGCCCAGATAGTACCAGTGGTCTTTATACTTGTACCAGACATTGGACACCATCATGCCGGAGCCATCAAACCAGTACCACTTGCCCTCGTACCAGTACCAGTCATTGCGGACTGGCTGACCGTTGCCAAGGTAATACCGCCAGCCGCCATCTTCCTGCTGCCAGCCGGATTTTTTTACTGGCTCCTCCAATGCCGCCTTGAAGTCTGTCCATAACTGCGGCTGATCCAGCATCTTACGTGGGCAGTGCTTGCGCTTGGCATCATAGTGCCGGATCACATGATCGGCCCCGATACCAGTCTCTGTCATGATCTGTTTTACCAGCGCAATGCAGTTTGCCCGAGCCTGATTGTAATCGGAGTCCGGGTTGACGCAGATCTCAATGTTGATGCTGTTGGTGTTGCTAACCCCAGGAACCAAAGGCGTACCGTACTGCCTACCTACTGCATAGGCACCGTCTCTGTAATCTAAGGTCTGCACTGCCACCGTATCGTCTACATACCAGTGGACAGAGGTGGACAGGTTGCCGTTTTTATGGGCCTCGGAATGTTTAAGTGCTCCAGCACCTTTTTTATAATTATCAGTTTCATGGACAACGATCCATTCCGGACGATTTTGACCTGCATAACAGTTTATCTGCTTAATCTCTTTTCGTATCTCCATAGCTTACCTCTCCTGCAACACTCTTTTTTCCAATGCTTCCAAACGTGTAACAATATCCTGCTTATCTTGTTTCGCTGAGTAAACAAGATATTTCTCTGGGTTTTTCATCACATCCTCAAGATCGATCTGTGATTTTTCTTCTCTAAATTCGTTGTAATCATATTCCAGATATGACGTTGTTTCCTCATCGTACTTTTCTGTTTTTTGTTCCTCGTTGAGACATATAAAAATGTAAACAAAGCCCCCATCATCCACCACTTTAACAGGTGGCTGTGGATCGAAAAACCTTGCTTTTATCGGCATATGATACCCTCCTTTTACACACACGGGCCACTTCCCGGACTTTATATTTTGCTACAGTTCTAAAGCTGTTTGTATTATCAAAAAATCCCTTATACGACAGACACCGCCTTGCCATTGAGAGCGGTATGGGCTTATGTGTTTTTATTTTGCGGTATGTCCTCATATACACCCGCCGGATGCGTTTCCAGACGCGTTTTCTTATCGTTACATGATCGCGATAGATCTTAAATCCCATCATATCCACAACTCCGCATGGCTGTATCGTCCATTCCTGTTTTATGGTAATCCCCATTTTGGCAGCATAGGATACAATTCTTTTTGCAGCCATATTGAGCAATTTTGCATTTGTTCCCGTAATGTAAATGTCATCCATGTAAAACAACACATGCTTTACCAGATTCACTCTTTCTGTGCCTCCTGCTCTCCGCTTCCGGATATGGTACATCCGCTCTGAAATCTCGTGATAGAGCTGAGACATATACAGGTTGCAGAGAAACTGAGATAGGTAAGATCCTATACTCAATCCTTTCCGGAACGTTTTAAGGAGCGTATCAACAAGCCACAAAAGCGGATCATTTTTAATGTACCGGGAAAGAAATTCTATCATTTTTTCTCTACTGATACTTTCAAAGCACTTTTTGACATCGAATTTGCCATAATAGCGCAGGGTTTTATCTCTCATCCATTTATAAATTTTCTTCATTCCCCTTACGGGGCCGCGTCCTTTAATGGATGCATATTGATGGACGCCGATCCGAACGCCTATTGGTTCTAATGCATTTACAGCAACATAATCATATATTTGCTGCTTTACATCCTGGATTCCTATTTCCCTGTTTTTTCCGCTGGACGGATCCTTGCGCTTTTTATACCAAATAGGCGGGTATTTAGGATTTCTGGCAATGATCTCTGCGTGAATATCGTTTATCACACGCTCAATGCACCAGTCTACCGCAATCCTCCCTCCCCGGTATAGCAAATAATATATCTGCTCCGGAGACAGGACGGTAACACTTGACAACAGCCGTAACGTGTCACGGCGCTTTAATTTATCTGCCAGGCATTGATGCACTGATTTTGATATCAATGCCCTATCAGTTATATCTACTTTTTTACAGTATTTTTTCATATTCTTAGACCTTCTGATTTTTCTTCGATTATCTTTGCGATGGTTTTCGGTTTTTCTACTAGCCACAACACCGGCCTACTGCACCGGTATTCCTTCGCCATTTTACTGGCTCCGGCGGGCCTATAAAAAGAATTTTGGACATCTGCCCGAGAACCTTTCGGTTACACTCTTTTCGAGTGCGAAACATGGTTTAATGCCGCCAATGCGGAAAATAGATAGATAATATCAGCCGCCGTAGTTCCAGCCAGCCCTGCCAAGCCTGTTCCTGCAGTTCAGGTACGCACAACCAGCGTTCGAGCCGTTCCTGAGATTGCCGCCACACCATGAGTCCTCTATTTTAGGGGAGATCCCCTCTTTGCTTCGCAAATTCACCCCCGACGGCCTTCTTTTAATCGCAGCCGCCGTAGTTCCAGCCAGCCCCGCCAAGCCAGGCCCAGCAGTACAGGCACGCACAACCAGCGAGCGAGCCGCTCCAGAGATGGCCGCCCTGCATAAATTCACGGGTTCCGGATGTGGATGTCCCGCCGGAATAAAGCATATCTCCATATCCCTGAGTGCTTCCACTTCCTTTTTTGGCCACAAACCATGCGCCGGTCTTCTTGTCCACTGATATATCTCCTATCCAAAAATCCTTTCCGTCCGGAAGCGCAGGGATATTTCCAATCATGCGGTAAGTGCTTTTTATAACTGTGTCCGCCGAGCTGTGGTCAAGTCCTCTCTCTGCTACATATACGTTTTTGCTATGATCGGGCTGAAAATCAAGCACAGTGTCAGATGCTATCGCATAGCATCCTACGGCGTATTCCCGCCCTTGGACACGGTACGGGTGCTTTCCGTCACTGTTGGATACAGCCGATCCATCGTGATGGCCTATTACCGCATCTGTATTTCCTGATCCCCACTGCATTGAACTTATTATAATTGGGGATTGAAGAGTTTCTGTCACCTCTACCGGAGTGGTGGAAAACCCCTCTGAAATATCTAAATACACCGCCTTATTGGCATCATCCAATGGCTCAATCCGTATAACTTTGGCCATATCTGCATAAGCCCTCATTGTATCAACGCCGCGGTCTTTATTAAGCGCCCCCTTATTATCGCTCCCATATCCCACATAGACACGGCTTCCAACCAATATGTCATCAGCCTGTGCGTTTGTTACCGGGAAATATGTCTCTTTCGTGCTGCGTTCTATGCTTGCATCGTGCTGCCAGTTATAGGACACGCATCCCGAATAAAGGCTCTGGCTGTTTTTCGTTGCTCCTTTTATGATGTTAAACACAATCTGGAACAAGTTCCGTACAGCCCCTGCTCCCCAGTATCCCTCGCCCTTTTTTTGATAGTTGACAATCATATTGTTATGGCTCTGGAAATTGGCAAGCGGCAAACCTGGCTGGGATCTCAAAAGTCCATCAGACGCAACACCGGAAAAATATTTACTGCCAATACACCACGGCACCACTGTACCATCTGCCTTTACGCATTCCGGCCATGGCGTAAGTCCAAGTTCCGGATGCGGCATATCTGATATCGTGACAAGATCATATTCCGGGTTGGAGGCGTCCCAATCCCACCAAAACGACATTTGCATAGTACCGACATCAACAGACCCGCTTGTCCTATAGTTTGATTCGCCCTCTAAAGCCACAGGCCGGGAAGTGCCGTCCGGGTCTCTGACATAATTAACATTTTTCCAATCAAAAAGAGGGATGTCTGCATAATCATCCGCGCCTTTTACTGTATCTGTTGACGGTTCCCAAGCGAGCCCTGCATTATCAAGCAGCTTTTCTCCTGCACTGGTCGGATTGACGTCAAACTTCCAGATTTTTGTTTGATATACTTTCCCTGTACGTCTCATAGCATAATAATTTTCCACCGCCCGTTCCAAAGATACTGCCTGTTTTAAGGTGTCAATATCAGCTTTATTCGCTGTAATCTGCTCTCTGTCCGCTACAATCCCAGCAGCCGCATCCTCAACCCTCTTGGCCTGCTTATCGCCCTCTGCGGTTACTGACTGCACCGCCTCGGTCTTGGCCTCAGCAACCTCACTGACCGCCTGTGTGCCTGCCTCCTGTACCGCTGTGGTCTGCTTCTGTCCCTCGGCCTCAACAGCTCCCACAGCTGTGCTCTGAGCCTGCCCTATGGCTGTAAGCGCATCTTGAGCGGTCTGTCCAAACTGCGCAGCTGTCTGCTCTACCGTCTGACGGTCTGCCGCCACTGATTCCCTCATCTGGCTAACTGCCTGCTTATCATTGGCAACTGCCTGACGGTCTGCCCCTGTATCCTCAGCGTACTGTCTTGCCCCATCCTCAGCCGCCTCAGCGCCCGTCTGTGCCTGTGCTGCGGCTGTCTCTGATAACTTGGCTGCCTGTGCTGATAACGCCGCATCTGAGGCCGCCTGCTGCACCTGAGAGAGCATACCAGCTACTGCCTGCTTATCCTGTGCCACGGTATCGGCGTTGGTCTCTACCTGCTCTGCAAGACCCTGTACAGCTTCCAGATGCTTCGCTGTCTGGGCGGCTGCTGCCTTGGCCTCATCCGCGGCAGACACAGCCTTGTCTCCGGCCTCTTCTGCGCGTTTGGCGGCGTCATTGACGGCCTCGATCGCTTCCCTAAATATTTCTCCATCTCCGGGTGCATCAAAGGCTTTCGGCTTGGGGCGTGATTTGACTTGCATCGTAATCCGCTTGATTGTCTCGCCGGATGACTTATCCGACAGGTATACCCACGCATAGATGTTATATGCCTTATCTGCCGTCCATGCTGTACTGTTGCCCTCCAGCATGCTGTCCGGGATTGTGACGGTTGTTACGCCATCCTTAGTGGTACCCACACGGGGTATGGCCTCACCACCGGTCTCCTGTAGCGCAAAGTGGATTTCTACCGCCGTCGGAAGATGCAGTCCCTCTATCCTGAGCTGCTGACCATAATCCCACTGCCATAGGCCATAGGTGCGGGCGTAATCATCGTTATCTGTAAATACTGCTGTAACCATTGGTCACCTCCAACTAAAAAGGACCCCAGAGATTTCCCTGGGGTCTGTCTGCGTTGCGACGTCGCACAGCTTACTTATCTTCCGTGCCTACCGCCCGCTCATCTTCCTTGCCGGTTGCAGGGCCGGTGGTTACAAAAGTGGTATCCTGTGCACCCTTGGGTCTTCTCTTCTGTGCTGCGTCGTTCTTTCTCTGCTCTGCTGTTCTCTTGTCCTGATTCTTTCCTGTTGCGTTTGCCATAATATTTGTCCTCTCTTTCAAAAATGATATGTAATAGTTGCTCCGGCTCTGACCCTGGCCGGACGGGAGACCTATGGATCACCTCCTCTCAGGTCTTGGCTGGCAGTTCCGGAAGGCCTGCAATGGATGTTGCCACCGACAGGATACCGGACAGCGCGGATGCACTGGCTACCATAGGCCAGTTGACCTCACCCATGACCGCTGCTGAGCCGATGGTGGCGACAAATGTCTGCGCCATGGTCTTGACCGCACGGATACCTGCAGCCTTGACCCACTGGATGGTATCCACATCAGCCCTAAATACACAGTTCTTAAGCATAGTTCCTCACCTCCCTTCTACTGGTCTATAATAGATTCCAACAGCTCGTCCCGGATCTGCTTCATCGTATCTATCCCATTACCAGTGATCTGATGATTGAGCAGCGCCGCAAGGCTCTTGGACTGCTGTTTCTGCATGTTTTCCAATGCGACAAGTCTTTTGTAATCCTTGTCTGAATGCTCCTCCAATTTCTGCACTCTGGCAGTCAAATGAAAAGCCGGCTTGATTACCTTAACGATAACCGCACCGGCTCCACCTATGATACTTATCCCTCCGCAAATGGCGAGGATTGTCTGTATGTACTCCATGGCATATCTCCTTACTGCTCTACTACCCTCAAAATCTCCTTCCGTTCCTCTTCCGTCAGGTTTTTGTATCCTTTCAGGATCTTTTCTGGATCTTCTCCAGCTTCCTTCCGTATGCGCATTGCCCGGATAATGATAGACTTCTGGATATTACCAATCATGCTGATACACCTCCTATCATGTCTGCCAATGCCATTGTTAACTCTGCATTTTCCTGACTCAACCGCATGATCTGCTCTGAATCAGTTGGAATATATTCAGCCGGCTCTTCCACATCTCCTGCAACCGTATAAAAAATGCCATTACGATACCTGTCCCCTGCCTGAACAAGCCATTTATACTCTTCTGCAAATGCCTCATCACCATACGCAGCCATGGCAGCTCTGTTTGCTTCTTCATAATCATTAAACATCGCAATATTCTGTACTGTGCCTTCCTTCATCGTATCAACCAGAATATATGCTTTCGCAAACTCTCGTTTCATTTTGCCCTCGCTTTCCTAATACAAATTTACAATTACAATGCCAGAACCACCATAGGCAGGATTGCATGATCCCCAGCCATCAGATGATGAGTATCTGCCACCTCCGCCACCACCAGTATTTGGAGTACCATTAGTTGGATAGACAGCTTTTCCGTAATTGGTTCCTTCCCATCCACCGCCATTTCCTCCGCCTCCGGCACCTCCAGTTCCACCTAAATTAAAATATTCTACGCGGTCCCCCTCATTATTTCTATTGTTATAGTGGTTATTGCCGCCAGCTCCGCCGCCTGCATATAAAGCACCCACAGAATTACCCCATGCTCTCGTGGTTCTTCCCTGTCCTGTACCATTTGGGAATTTAGGAAATGCTCCATTTCCGCCATCAGAACCACCATTTCCTCCTCTTACTCTACCTGTAGAGCTTCCTCCGCCTCCGGATCCCCCATTTCCGGCAGCTACTCCATACGAATCAGGAGCACCATTTCCTCCAGCTGCTGAAGCTTTCACCGCACCATTTACGCTAATAGATGAGGTACCGCCATTAGATGCTGGTCCGCCACCTCCTCCAACAACAACCGAAACATTATTTCCCGTAGTGATTGGAATCCCATATTGAGTAGCAGTATATCCGCTTCCTCCACCAGCATATCCAGCTCCTCCGCCTCCTCCAACAAGAAATACATCCATCTTAGTAAATCCCTCTACAACAAAAGAACCGGAAGCTGTAAACGTTCTGCTGGTAGAACCTCCTGTAGTAATCTCTGCATTAAGAGTTGGGCCAAACAGTTCGCCAATACTGGTAGTAACATACGGAGTACATGATAAGAAATATCTTGTATTCAGATTCGGCAAATCAAGAAACGCCTGTGAAGCAGCTCCGGCAGAATGGTTGTTCCCCGCTCCTTTATAAATCTGAACTCCGCCAGATGCGCCAGGATACCCTCCCGTGTCATATCGAATGATAACTCCGCTATATGGTCGGCCAGCCGCCTGATTCGGATTTGTCCAGGTAGCTATGACCCTTCTTCCGGAATAGGCGGCAACACTAAAAGACAGTAAACTATTAACCGTCATATTACCTGTATGTTTGGTTTTGGCATCATTGCTATAAAACGTCTCTCCATTCAGCACATGGGCTGCCTGGGCGTTCCCTGTCAATTCCAATATTCCCTGAACCGGTTCATCATCCGATCCTTTCAATATGCCGGTGTAGCCTTTCAGCAGTTCTGCGGCCGTTGCGGTGCAGTCATCACTCCCTGCTCCGCCTCCGCCTGAACCTGTCATCAGTATATTACCCATATGTTCAGCTCCTCCTTATAATTTAAGCCCAACTACGATATCTATAGCTGGCTTTTTGTAGACTTTGAATGTCACTGTTCCATCTCCGGTCTTTCCTGTTCCGGAAGCAATAATGCCAAATGCCTTGTTATATGCCTTCTGAACTTCTATCGTTGCACCGTCCGCCAACTGACTGACCAAAACAGGATTATCCTCTGTCTTAATGCTCGGAACTGCTACCGTCTGTGTATAGGGTACTGACGATCCAGCCCATCCAGAAGCGGTAAGGGTAATACGAATAGGGGCGGCATACAGGCGGTCAAGCAAATTTTCATGCTTCTCCATCTCCCGATCCACTATTTCTGCATTCTCATTAAAATCTTCTACATTTATATAATCGCTGGCCCCTGGTTTTTTTAATTTATATTTGTCTGTTAATTCCATTTATCCTATTACTCCTTATCTCTTCCCAAGTACGTGCTGCGGCCTGCTCCCAGGTCAACATCTCCACATCGCTCCAGACGTTATAGATGTATTCGTACTCCACCACCAGATGTGCAGGCTTAATTTCCTCAATAGTAAGCTTCAGATCTGCCATATTTCCCGGAATCCCCAGTATACCTACAAAGCGGATCACAAAACGATAGTGCGCCGCATCTTCAATTACTTCCACTTCGCCATTGGAGTAACTACTTGCTACATTCTTTACCATCTCTTTTGTGGTAGTTCCAACACCGGATATCTTGGCGCGGATCCGCCCCTGACGAAAATCATCCGGTTTTGATACGTCCACCTCCAGCCCTAAAAGCTGCTCATACCTTGCCAACAGCTCTGACGCTGTAGATGCAAAGCATTCTGATATTGTACTGCTCAGCCCCTGCTCCAGATCATCCGTTACCTCGGAAAGCAGTCCCTGTAATGTCTGCATGGTCACATTCTTTTCATAATAATCCGGAAGCAGTTTAATCAGTTCCAATCCGGCTCACCTCCGTCAGCTCAATGGTTCCAGTCACAGGAATCTGTTTTTCCCCGACTGTCACGTTTCCTGTCCCGCCATTTAAAAGAAATCCCTCAAAATCCTCTACTCCCGGAATATCCAGCAGCAGGCTTCCAAGCTTTGCATGACTGATCCTATATGTAGCAAATACGGTTTCCCTCAGAAATGAATCCACTGCCAATTTATACGCTGCCTGAATATCCTCCAGAGTCTTGCTTCCGTCCCTCATGATCTTTGCTTTCACATTGATCGTAACAGCCTCAGGACTCTTAACTGTTACCGAAGCACCGATCGGGCGCATCGTTTCAATGTATGCTGCCACGGTCTCCGGCAGGGAAGATGATATCTTTTTATCACTGTCTACCACAAGCACAGTAACCGTACCAGGACCGTCTGCCAACGGGAAAACTTTTGCTGCGCCGGTTCCAGAAACCTCCAAAGCCCACTGTTGGTAATGGTAAACATTTCCTGAAGTGGCCGGAAGTCTGATTTTGGTATACAGGCGCTCACGCAAGGCTTCATCTGTCTCTTCATCTGCGCCTGGAGTAATAATGTCCCCCAGCTCTGCAGTAATCCCCGTTATATTGGAAATAGGCTGCATTGCTCCACTGTACTGATTACCGATCACACCAGGTGTTTCACACTCCACCCTGTATTCTGTTTCTGATTCTTCTTCCTTCACACGATAGACAAGATTATTGATTCCCCAACGAGTGCCAATCTCCACCCGTCCGGAAGTAGTCATCATACGCATTGCTTTTGTGGCTGGCTTTCTGGAAACATTGTAGGCCTCTGCCGCCCGGTCCAGATACTCACCAAGGGCTGTATCTGGAAAGACCAGATCTATGAAGTTGTCCAGCTGAAAATCCTGCTGGGCCAGAAAATAAGCACAGGGAGCTAATGCATCATAAATAACACTGCCTTCCCGTTTATCTACATCACTTGGCACCCTGTCAAGCATTGCCTGCAGCAGTTCCTCATAGGTCATTTTCATACAGCCACCTCTTTCTCTATCTGTATTTCACCGTAAATGCTGGATACTTGAAAGGAACAATGGCAGCTGTCTCCAGAAAACTCAAACCGGAACCCGTCCACCTCCCGGATCCGGTCATCCTGCAAAAGGGCTTCCTCGATCATGCGACGCATCTCCGCTCTCACATAAGCCCGTTCCTCCCCGATCAGCTCTTTCCAGGCTATGCCATATTTAAAACTATAAATAGGATATTCATACTGCTCCGTAGACAGGATTTTATAAATGGCCTGTTTTAACGCCGCCAGTTCATCCACGAAACCCTCTATCTTAGTTTCCGATAATCCGTAGGTACGGGCCTTATAGGTCTGTTCCTGAACAATCAGATCCGTTGTAAGTTCTGCCATTATGTACCTCCTGCTGTCTGATATGGCTTTCCGATAATCTCCAGAATGTAATATTCATGGCCTCGATCATTACGAAGAAGCCGTACTTTATCTCCCGAAACCAGCTGGCTCTTTGCATTTCCTGTAATCATACTCATGGGTATCGGAAGTTTCTCGATCATAACGCCATTTCCTGTATAGGTTCCTACAAGCACAGCGGCTGGCTTACGGCTTTTCATGTAGTTATCAACCACCGTTTTTATCAGATTGAATAGCTCCTGAACACTTCCACGGTCATTCACCTGCCATCACCTCCATGGTCATTGTGTGCACGGGCAGAAAATCGTGCGTTACCTTCTTTACAATCAGCCTCCGATTTAATGCAATATCGGCAATGCTGCCATACACACTATTCCCAGCCCGTACCCGAAGATCTCCCAGGCACTCCAGCTTTAAGGTTTCCTTCTCATGGTTATACAGCTTCAGAAGGTTATTGGCTCTCTCCTGTGCCTTGGCTGCATTATCCACGCCTGAAGGAGAGGATTCCAGGTACTGCAAAAGGCCATACCGGTTCACGGCCTCCTGGTCATGGGCGGCCCCCACATCGATCTGACCTGTATCCTCATTTTTCCATACAACCTTGATCTGATTGTAATAATCATCATCAATAGACTTCTCCCAACTGTAGCCCGTACACAGACTGTTGTCCCCCAGGACCAAAGGAAGCTGCAGGTTCCGCATATTCCACAGGCACACTTTCCCGTACTCATCACGCAGGCAATAATGCTCCTGGGTACCAATCAGAGTATCCGAAACAGCCTGCACAATGTGATCCAGCCAGGACTTTTCATAATCAGCAATGGTTGGAATGATAAAGCCGGGATCCTCAACAGTTCCCGGCGTCATGGTCTGAAATGTGCACATATTTTCTACCAGATTTTTAAGCGTCCCATTTTCCAGCACAATGATATCCTTATTCTTTGCTCTCCGGAGCTGGTCATATGCTTTGATGGTTACTATCTGGCCGGTTCCTCCGTCTCCGCTGTCTCCTGACACTTTATATGCAGCGCCAAAAAAGATGCCATCCGTCTGATCATTGTCTGTCAAGCGGATCGCATCCCCATTCTGGAGTATCAGGCCGTCACTGATATAAGAGATATCCATACAGCTGGCTCCTTCATTCAAGGCTTCTGTCCATGAAATTTCCTTGCACATTTCTGAAATATCATAAATATATCCCTGGCTTTCTACCAGTACCTCCACGCTGTCACCTCCTACACCGGAATGGAAAGAACCTGTCCTGGATAAATCAGGTTAGGATTCTTAATATCGGGGTTGGCTGATGCAATCTTTGTATATTGGCTGCCGTTCCCGTAATACTTCTTTGCGATCCCCCAAAGAGTGTCCCCAGACTGGACCGTATGGGTCTTATTCTCCGTCACCGCCGGATTGGTTTCTGCTACCGCTGCTGTATCCTCTTGCTTAACAGTAGCTGCAACCGTCTGTACTGCAACATACCGTTTGCCTGGGGCCTTGTATTCCTGCAGCTTAATACTCAGGTACTTATCCCCCTCCTCACCGGCCTTTTCTACTGCCTCCACGCTCTTAACCAATACCATTACACTGATATCATCTGTAATGTCATTGGAGGCAATAAAGCGGACCGGCTTCATGTTCTTCTGAGCCTTCCGGAACATCTTTTCGTAATAATCTGCGTCCGCTCTGGAACCAGAATTCATGTAGTGGTAGTCCTGGCTGGGGAATTCCGCTTCAAAGCTGAACTCCTCCAGACTGTAGTAAGAAGGGACAGAAACCTGCCCTGTCCCAAGTACCTGATAATTCTCTATATTTAACTCCCTGCTCCGCTTGATCTCCTCGGGATTGACTGGTAGCTTGTATTTCTTACCCCCATATTTAAAATAGACAGAATATGACATTATTCAGGCACCCCCTCTGGCGCAGTGGCAATTACTTCCTTGAGGCGATCCACTACATGGCCTACAAGACCGTCTGTATCTGCTTCCTTGGTGATCGGGCCAGAAAACTCCACACGGATATTGGGCGCAAGGGTATTCTGGGCGATCCGGGCCACATAATCCCGCTCCGCAAGCTTACGCATCCACTCAATATCCTCTTTTTCTGTTTCTACCTTTACTGCTCCGCCTTTCCCTGTACCCTTTACAGTGGCAGGGTTTCCGGCAGTGGCAAACGAAGAGAAATCAATTCCTGATCCGCCTGCTCCGTCCAGACTGGGATTAAAACCAGAAAACAGGTTAGAGGCTTTGTCTGCCAGATTTTTTCCTGCGTTGTACCCCTTCGACGCCATTTCTGAGTAATCCAGCAGTTCTGGTTGTTTCACATACTCTTTCCAGCCACTTTCATCCTTAATTGCAGTGATCTTAGTTTCAAGTCCTGTCTGCAATCCTTCCAGTCCTGAAGTAATATCTACCGTAACCCCAGGTATTTTATTGACAATATTTTCAATCGACCGTGCCATATTAAGCACATAACCGATACAGGCATTCGCCATATCCAGAAATAACACTTTAACCGCTGCTGTCGCATCGTTAAAACAAGTATTTCCAATGAAGTTTGCCAACATAGAAAAAACTGCTATTATCGGATAAACAAAATGGTTATAAACGAACGCAAACAAGGCAAAGAATGCTCCCCCAATCAAGCCGGTAGCACTGATCGAAGTCCCCGCAAAATGATTGACCGCAGCCACCCCAGCATAAAAAGCAGCGACAAGTAAGATCACTGCCCCTATAATCCATGTAATAGGGCAGGCAGCAAGTGCGGCATTAAAACCTTCCTGAGCCCATATGAGCATAAAAATCGCTGCATACTCTGCCCAATCCGCCGTTGCCTTCAATCCCATAGCTGCTGCATTTTTCATTGTAGTAAGCCATCCGATCCCAGCTGTAGCATTATACACTAACCATGCTCCCGCAATTCCGAGTATAATCGGGCCGAAAATATCTAAACGGTCACCTACCCATCCAATGGCATCCAGCAGAGAGCTAAATGCGCCTGCTGCCATAAATACCAGGCCTGTCAGGTTTTCCACTGCTGCCTGCCCCATATCCGAATTGAGCATGGCATTCGCCTTTTCAAACACTCCCCCAAACGCCTGCATCCCGGTATTTTTAATCTGGTTCCAGACATCTGCAAACGTCATAGGCATACTGTTGAATTTTCCATTGATATCATCTGCAGCATTAAACATCGCATTTTTGATAATGTCAGAGGTAATTAAGCCCTGAGAGGAAAGCTCCTTCAACTCACCTTTGCTCTTTCCCGTATACTTGGCGATGGCATCCGCCACCATGGGGGCATTTTCCATAACAGAGCGGAATTCATCGCCCTGCAGTTTTCCTGCCGCCATAGCCTGGGTAAGCTGTAAAAATGCAGCACTCTGTTCTGCCTGTCCAGCACCAGATACCTTTAAGGACTTGTTAAGCAGTTCAGTGAAACCTATAGCCTCCTGGTTGCTCCCAAAGCTGTCACCGGCCAACATACGCATCTTTGCCACCGCATTTGCCGTTTCCGTGTAACTTCCCCGGGAACGGTTAGCCGATGCAAAAATATCGTTCTGCAATGCAGCCTGCTCGGCGGGGGATGAGGTGATCATGCCAAGCCTGGCATTGGTATTCGTATAGCTGTCCGCAATATCCATACCCTTTTTCACTGCTGCCAGACTGGCAACTGTACCGATCAGTGTCTTAAGGCTGCCGTTCGCGCGGGTGGCCTTTTTTGACACTACATCCAGCCCATCCCCTAAGCCTTTTACCTTCGGCGCTGCGCCGGATGCGCCTTTCCCCATCTTATGAAAGGAATCATTCGTTTTATCCGCTGCCTTAGAAGTACCCAGCATCTTATTCATCGCTTCATCTGTACGGTTTATCATCTTGTTAATCTGGCTGCTGTATCCGTCCATCAGCTTGAACATTGCATTTAAAGTTGGCATCTCTTCCTCCTTCCTAAGACAGTTGAGCCGCCTGCCTCTTTTCTTCTTTTACCCTGAGGTCAATGCTCGCATAAATAAAAGCGCGTTCTCTTGGTCCCACCGGATCATTAGCCCCGCAGATACCGGCCAGTACCCCAGGCCTGATATGAAGTCTTTGCAGGGCGAAGTGTGCGTAACATAGCTCAGGATCGCCCTGCTCGATCAGTTTTTTGCCTCATCCATATCCTCGTTGATATCCTGATCGAGTCCAGACAGTTCCTGTACAGCCTCCATGAGTGTTCCGTACTCTCCCACATACAGCATGGCGGACAATACCTTGTCTGCTCCTAAAACGCCATACCGTTTCTGCAGTTCTGCATTGTTCAAATCCGGCTCTACTACGGCCATAGCGGTCAGCTCACGGTTGTAACTGATACGGTTGAACTGCTCAACGCCGCTTTTTTTATCTACACTGCGGTGCTTCTTCATCAAGGTTTCATTTTCCTGCTGGGTAATAGGCCGGATCACAAAGGGAACCGTCTTTCCATTCTCCCGAAAGCGCTCTGATACAATGACCTCTTTGTTTTCTGCCTGTACTGGATTTAAAAATGCACTTAAGCTACTCATAGTCTTTTTTCCTCACTTTCTATCTCATATTCTCCGGAAGTGTATAGCTCTCCAGATCGTCCAAATCATCAAAAGTAAAATCTGAATCAGTGGTGTTCAGATCCTCACTTCCGTCTTCCAGATACGCCACTGGTGCTTTTGCCAGAATGCAGTCCCTCATCACGATTACTCGTCGACCAATAGTAGACGCCGGATCCTCGTTGGTAGTCTGAATGCTGATCGTAGGTGTCTTCCCCTCTTTGATGTACTGCTGATAAATCGCCGATGCCGCAGGGCTTACATTGTACATGGTGATGCTTCCTTTTCCCTCTGCCGCGACTACCTTATGCTGTTTCATCCTGTGCCCCAGAAGCTTCTTGGCGATCACTGTAAACTCAATATTTGCTTCGATCTTGGACAGTTCAAAAAAATAACGGTTCTGGCCGTCGATTGTGATATAGGCGCTGCCCTCACTGCCAGTCACAAGGTCTTTGATTCTGGTATAGTTTTTTCCTGCCATAGTCCTTCACCTCCTACGATAAATTAACGGTGATATAGATCTTCTCTACGCTGTCTACCGGCTGAACGAATACATCTACCACCACGGCATCTGAATCCGTTCCTGCTGCCACCGTGATATCGTCTGTTTCAAAATTCTGAATCGCTCCCATGTTCTGAAGGGTAGAGAAATAATCTACCAGAGCCGCTTTCAGAAGAGACTGGCCATCCGCATTGTTGTTGACTTTCCCTACATAGTTGCTTTCAAAAATATTGCTGATGTCGTTAGCAATATTGTCCACTGTACGAAGTACCCTGTTTTTTGTAAGCATCTTCCTTTTTTCCGGAGTAATCGTGGTAAGAGAATTGATGTCATACTCTACAGTCACGTTCTGGGCGCTGTCTACCTTGAAAATCAGCTTGCCCGCCTTGACCGCTGTTTCCATTTCACTTTTGGTCATTCTGGGAGATACGTCCACCGCTCCCGCATACTTCATGCCAGTATTGGAAGTTGTAATGCTGGCCCCGGCTGTTGCTCCGGCTACCCATGCAGTAGTTTCTGCCGCAGTTAACTTTGTACCATCTGTCAGGATAATCCCCTGCACCACATCAATGATTCCCTCTGAATCTGCCTCATGGTTTGCCAGTACTGCCTGACACTTAATGCCCTCATCATCCCTCATGGCTTTGATCCACGTAGCGATGGCCGTCTTATTGGCAGATGCTGTTTCCGGCTCTGTATCGTATGGGTAACACAGCACATTGAACTGTACCGTTTTAAGCTTACCCAGCGCTGTATTAACTGCCTCTGTATTATGCGATTCCGGCAGCTTGTAAAGAAGTACTGTCTTGGCTTTTTTAAGAGCCTCTGTAGCCAGCTTCTTATCCTCTGCTGTTGCTTTCTCCGGATACGCCTGCTCTGTGGCTGTAAGCGTATAGATCTGACCATCTTCCCCCACAGACATCTCCTGAAGGATCACAACGGTACCTCTGTCTCCCGGAGTGATGGACAGGGGCTCATTTGTCCGGATATTGATATAGGCTCCGGGCAATACTTTATTCTGAGATTCCCATGTACCTGCCATAGGTTACTCCTCCTTTATCTCTTCATTCTGGATCATAGACTGCATCTGCGGCGCGGAGTCTTCCAGGTATTCCCGATAATCCACATCAAACATAAAATGCAGTACCTTGTCCTCAATTTTTAAGTTCCTGTTTTTAATTTTAAAGCCAGGGGCCGTAAATTCTCTTGCCAGCTCCTGGCCTACGCTCCAGCATTCCTCCTGCTGCTCTGCCTGGTTTCGATTCTCCGGAAAATACAGGATATCCAGATTCACCGTATTTTTCAGCCGGCCATTGATGCCGCGGGAAGGATTCTGGTCATACAATGTCACCATGAAACAAGGAACCGTAAAATTCTGCGGTACATCTTCGCAATATACTTTGCAGTTTTTCACAGCTTTCAGGCCTGCTCCTACTGCCTTATATAACTCATTGATCGTGTCGATTCTGCACCGCCTCCACTTCCTTTTTGAATAATGCAATCATGCGTTTGGATACATAATTCTGTGTTTTTTCAAGCACATGAGTTCCTTTTACAAAACCTTTTGTCGGGCCGTCCTTTTTCGTAACAATCCTGTGTCCATAATTCCAATAGGACGCATACTCCATGTTATTGACCATCTCCGTCTCCAGAGCGCCTGCAGTGCGTCTGGTCGGCAGCTTATGCCAGCTTTCCCGGAGTTTTCCTCCCACACCAGGGCTAGAAACCTTAAAGCTGACAACCTCACCCACTTTAGGGCCGTTCCTGATGGTAAAGACTACCGGGTTCGGGTGCGCTCCTACCGGTGTCCTTCGTTTAGCATAAGCAACTCCCTCATTAACAGCCTGGTTAAGCACCCTCTTGTCGATTTCCCGGATATCATCCACCATATCCATAAGTTCTTTTCGGAACTTCCTGATGGCGGCTTCGTTCCTGCGGTAATTACTGCTGCTCATGCATTATCATCCCTCTTTACTTCACACTGCCACTGATAGGTATACGGGTGACACTCTCCCAGGGTAAGCTCTACGGTCTTTCCTGTACGCAGAGTAACCACGATCCGGTCTCCCTCCCGAACATCCTCCTCCAGCCCGCAAAACAGTTTATGACTGTTCTGAATAGAGGGATTCGGGGCACCAGTCGGTGCCTGTCCGGAAGAGCTGTACCGGCAAGGACGATCCTGTGCCACAATCTCCAATTCATTCCGGGTATACCCGTCCTTTTCTACCTCCTGCCAGCGCTTCACTGTCATTCTGGCATCATACATCACTGCATATGGGCTAATCATAACCTCTCAACCTCCTGTGGCGGCGCAGGGCTGCCTTATCACTTGAAGACAGCCCATAGATGCTCTCCTTTGTGTTTCCGTCTGTCTGAACCCATGTGATGCTGCCATCACCCTCCTTGATGCTGGCAACTTCCGGATGGTAGCCGGTTCCATTGGCCTCTTCATAATTCAGGATTCCTTTCACCTTCTTCCGGATCACTGGTTCCAGAATATCCGGGATGCAGTTCTCACTCAGATTACAATAATCACACACCATCCGGATCACATCCGAAATCAACAGCTTATGTTCTCCTGCTGCGAGCTCCAGATTCTTTTCTACGGTCTCCAGCATCTCAGAAAATGTCATGGCAGCCTCCTTATTTTGCAATAATCCCGGCATCCCGAAGAGATTTAAGCAACGCATTAAACTCCTCCTGAGTCGGAGCGGCAGCGGCATCTTTTACCGCTGCGCCCTGTTTCATTCCTGCAGCCGGGATTCTCCCATCCAGTTCTTCCAGAATTTCACGCAGTTTCGGCTGAATCCCGGACATATCAAAATTCTTCTTCATGTATTCACCTTATCCTTTCAGTCCAGTGATTGCACCGTGCATAAATGCCGGCCCGTGATCCAGACCAAACTGTCCAAAGATCTGGCCCTCTTCCGATGCTCCGGCCTTAGCAAGCTCTTCATAAAAGAAATTGCCTTTGCCCGGTACCGGCTGGAATACTGGCGCCATTACAGACAGCTCTGCAGCCAAAACAGCGGTCTGGGGCACGAAACGATCAAGGGCAATACCGATGTTTCCAAAATCGGTCTCAAGCTGCTTAATATTGGTTCCACCCACATTTCGGTCAGTAGGAGCATAAGAGTAGATATCAGTGATAATCTGCTTTTGAGTACTGCCCACATACAGAACCACATTAGAAAAAATAGCTCCTGCATCATACATAGCTTTAAACAGCTGCTGCATGAGAGCCTTGGTTAAAACTGCGCTCTTTCCGTCTACTTTGGTACCGCCATCACCCCCGCAAAGAGCCAGAAGGCCTCTGGTCTTGCTTGCCACATCCGGGCTGGTTGCCTTTGCATACACCCCGTTGATAATGGTGTACTCAATATCACGGGCAATCTTTTCCAGCTTTCTTGCAATCTGCCAGTCTTTCTCGGTAGACTGTACATTGTTCTGCTGTCCAGCAGTGTTAAGACCGCTCATCCGTCCGCGGTTGCTCTCCTTCACATAGGAAATAGACACCTTCTCATGAAAAATCTGGGTCACATTGGTATTCTGGCTTCTCACGATCTCTTCTGCCTGAGGCGCAGTCAGGGAAGCTGTCTCGGTAATTGCTGGCTGTGCTGCCACCGGAAGACTGTACTGGGAATCGGTTGGGAATTCAAAGTTATCTGTCTGCACACCGCCGGTCATACCGCCAATAGCGGAAAAAATCGGTGTATTGACTGCATCCGCAGTAAATAAATCTCCTGCGTAGTTAGGTAAATTCCAGGTTGTACCTGTTCCTTTCTGATTTGCCATATGTTATTCCTCGCTTTCTGCCTGATTCAGGCTAAATAATTCATTTCTTGCTGCGATCCGGTCTGACAGACGGGTATTTGGATCGTTGATCAGCTTCTCCAACTGTTCCCTCCTCGTCGCATCACCTGTGACCTGTGGAGTGGTTTTCCCGTTGTTAGGCGGGGTCTTCCCGGAGACCGGCGGGGTAAACAGCTCTTTATAAGTCTCCTTTACCGTCTTCAGCTGGTCGGTCAGACCAGACACGGTTCCATCCTCTGCCAGGATCAGCTTCGTCCGGTCAATCTTATCCGCTACCAGTTCTGGATACTTACAGTCCGTCAGCTGGTCCTTAATGGCACTGGTCAGCTTCATATCACGGATCTTATCCTCATATGACTTCTTAGTAGCCTTGTTGGCATCCTCCAGCTCTGTGATCTTATTCTGAAGAGCCTCGCTATCCTTAGCCTCATCCTTTAAGACCTTAAGCTGCTTATCCCGGTCAGCCACCTGTTTTTCCAGATCGGCTTTCGCCGTATTCACTTCATCAAAACGGGACTTTGGGATAAATCCCTTCATTTCCTCGGTATAGATGTCCATGACGGCCTTAGCCTGCTCTTCTGTCAGACCTTTCGCAATCAGTTCCTCTTTCTTCATGTTCGGTTGCTCCTTTCATCTTCGCTTGTTATCCCGGTCGCGCCCGGTGACGTCCCGTTCTTTTTCGCCTGCGGTACCGGAAAGGCGAAAAAATAACACCCAGGCCCCGCCTGCGTGTCTATGACTAATCCTATGACTTGCTATGACTTAATTTTCCCACATTTCACGCACCGCCTTACATACCCACCATAAGGTCCATGGCGGCGGCACCAGTGCTTTCTATATCGGTGTTCACATTCAGGCTTTGCCCGACAAAAGAACCGTTTCAGCCAGCTTAGAAATCTATTCATCATGCGCTCCTTCCTGTTGCGACGTCGCAACACCTAACTGCCAAGCCTCGCGACAATATCAAGTTCCCTCTGGGATAATTGGTATATAACCGTGTTGGCCTTCTCTGCCGCTGCTTTCTCTGCCGCTGCCTTCTCTGCCGCTGCTTTCTCTGCCGCTGCCTTCTCGGACAAAAGCAGTCCTGCACCAAAAATTGCTTTCCGCTCTGGAATCTGTGCATCTAACTGGCTAATATGTTCACAGTCCTTGCGTTTCACCTCGAAATCAACTTCCCATCTTGCAAGCTTCTGCATCATTGCGGCAGTTACAATGTGATCTGGATATTCATATTTAGGCAACTCCCGAACTTTTTTCTTTCTCAGCCTTTCCGATACATTGTTAACTATCCGTGTTAGTTCCGGACAGGTCTGAGCAATCACATCTTTATCCAGATTTGTTACAAATGATGTTTTTACATTTGCACCATTCTCATAGATAATACTGCAATCACATATTAAATGATTCATTTTATCCCATGTCTTTCGGCTAGATAAAATCGTAAGGGAAGGCGCAAATAAAAAGAACCTTATACCATGCTCCAGATAATACTCGCAAATCTGAGACAGGATGGAAAACGGCGGATTATCCAGAACTATACTGTCCTCTGAATAATCAAAAGACTTATAATCTGCTCCCGGCCAGAAGGGACGTACTGTATCCTCTGGGTTAATCCCGTACCTTAAGTATACCCACTCTTTGATCGCCTCATATATTTCTGGAGGAGTGTAACAGTCATCTGTTGTCTTTTTAGGCTTGAATTTCTCTACGAATTCGTCATAATTTTTACTTTTCATTGTCTTATATCCTTAATTTTGCGTATAAAAATACCACCGGCCATTTCTGACTGGTGGTTTTTAATATCCTGCTTCTTTTAATATTTTTGAAACGTCTTCTTCACTAGGTAACGGGTATTCCTCATTATATGCATCACATTCTTCCTGTGATAATTCCTTAAAGCAGATTGGCATCGAGAGACGATCTTTATACCATTCATATGCCTCTTTTTCTTCTCTTGTCATACTTATAGCACCTCCAAGATAATTCTTCCCTCTTGATTAGATATTACTCTTAATCTGCAGCTTTTGTCAAGAAGAAACTCCCTTTGTTTTGGGTATTTGCTAATGCTTTCTATGTATGCACCGCAAGCATCTTTGTGGACGAAAAAGACCATTTCAACTTTCTTTTGTAATGCTGCATTTTTAGAGACCGAGGTGCTTATGAATTGCTCTGCGCAAATAACCTTCCCCACAGGATAGTCTTTGTAGGGATTAAAATCCATATTTCTATAGCATATAATATCGTGGTCAAGCTTATTCTTCATTAATGCTTTAGATATAGTAGCTGAATACTGTTCCAATTTTTCATCTTTCGGCTTCTCCCCTCGGAGCATAGCATTTAATCTCTCAAAGAATCTGTTAGGTTTTTTATCTCCAGAATTATATGTATATTTCTGTATTGCGTGCTTTTCAGCTTCTGAAAGTTTTTCTATCCATCTTTTAGAATCTTCCCTCAGAACATCAACTACTTTTTCCTTCGGTAAGGCTCTGAAATTTGCCAATGGACGTTTTGACTGAACATATTCATGGCTATTCATACCGCCCGTCTTAAAACGTGCCCTCTTCCATTCCCTTGCTTTTATTCCATAGCGCTTTTGATTCTCCTCATCCAGCGAATACTCAGCCAACCGTTCATTCTTCTCTTCCTGCCACTTCGCATACTGCTGTTTCCGTTCCTCTCGTCTGTTTGCATATCGCTTCTGATTCTCTTCCTGCTTATCGACATACTTCTTTTTCCACTCCTTCCAACTCATATCCTCCGGAACTTCAATCGGATTTCCATCTGTATCCCTTGCTGCTCTGGTCAGCCCTTCGGTTGGAGTATCATCATAGTGCGGGACTGTAGTACACCGGCACAATGGATGGAAGGGCGGCATATTGACACCAGTGACCTCTTTCCCAACCTCATACACCTTATTGTCCAGCTTTCCACAGACGTTGCAGGTCTTGCTGTCCAGTGTGGCAAGGATCTCATATTTTGGCACACCATCCTCTTTGTATCCGGCGTGGGTGGCCTCACTCATCAGGAAGGAGCTCTCCGTATGTAGGAGCCGGTATGCATCGAACTTTTTAGAGTTCATCTTCTTAGCAAACTCTTTCGTCAGTGTAGAAGGGTGTCTGCCCTGAATGAGCATCGTGGTCACCGCCTCCATAAGCTGGGCTTGAAGATGGTCCTTCTGTTTCCAGAGCCGGTCGGAGAATGCTGCACCGTTAAACGGATATTCCAGAAGCTTTTTCACAACGGTTGGATTTACCTGCGCAAACTCTGCATGGAAACCATGATACTGATCTGCATTGTACCAGGTACGGTAATAAGTATCCCCATAGACTTCCTGCATGGTCCTTTCCGCCTCTGACTCATAGTCGATGGTATACAGCTGCCGAAGAATCGCGTCTACCTGTGCCTCCAGAGCCTGATAGCGGGTGATCCGGGCCTTGATGGACATATTATTGACCTGCTGATTGTATTTTCCAATATTCTTCATAACCAGGTCGATAAAATCCTGCAGCTCTCCCAGTTCCTCTGCATCCAGCTTCTTCTGGGCGGCTGCAAAGGATAGCCCGTTCTCCTCTGCATACCGGAAGTAAAACGCATCTATGGTCTTCTGGAGTTCTCTACGCGTCTGATTAAAGGCTTTTTCCAGACGGGTAAAGTATTTGTTGACTTGCATCTCTCCGGCCTTGTACATGGCCTCCTGACGCTCCTGCCAGTATCCCATTAAGCCTCACCTTCCTTGCCATCCAAGTTCGGCGGGAACATATCGGATAATTCCGCTTTCTCGGCTTCCTGCTGGGCCTTTAAGCGCTCAAGCTCTTCTGCGGCATCCTCAACCCACGGATGGTTTTTAATAATCGTCTCGTCTGAAATGATACCCTTGGATGCGGCGCAGTCGGTAATAGCCTGGCTCTCGTTAATTGCGATATCCCGATTAAAAACAATGTTGATCTCACACCCTTGGTAGCTTCCTGCCCCGATCAATTCCAAATATTTATCCACAAAGCCGAACAGCTGCTCCATGCCTGCCTTAAACGCATTCTCCATACGGTTGCATTTCAAATCCAAACCGGAGTACACAAACTTCAAGGCGATACCAGAGGGGCTATTGCCAAGTTTATCGCTGTTCTTATCTACGCCCTGACCAAAGTCATAGATATCTTTCCGCAGCGTGTCAAAGTCATCCTTGGCCGCTGCGATATCCACAGGTGCTGTGATCGCCTCTGCCCCGCCATCCTCATCCAGAGAGATCGCCCGGAAATAATTCAGATCCCGCATAAACTCGCCCAGATCATGGCCGCCATAGCCTTTTAAGGCGTACACAATGGAGCGCACCTCGTCCAGGAAATTGGCCACATCAGACCGGGCCTTGTCGTATCCGTCGATCAATGACTTCACAAATTTAAGATCCGGCAGCTCGTAGTCATTGTTTTTAAACGGCACAAACGGGATCCTGCCCCAGTTCCCGGCCTCTTTGCCGATATGAAAATGCTCCATAAACTCGCTGTTCTCATCTGCCACCGCATCCAGATAGCGTTCTGAATCCAGCCGCAAGTCCCATCCCTCACCCTCAGAATCGGAGACATAATAAGCAACGGCCTCTGGGAGCCAATACTCCACCTTGGTGACAGTCTTCTGCTCCTGTCCCTCGATGACCTGAACATTGTAAAACCAGATAAAGCCATTCAGCTCTTCATGATCGTTATCTCTCCAAAGCGGAATCCCCTGTTCTGGCGGAATGATCATGGTCTGGAATTTTCCCTGCTCATCGATATACGGATGCAGCCATGCAATCCCGCCATTGCTGGCAGATACACCCAGACGCATCAGGCGCCTGTTCTGAAAGTTTTTCCCTAAGGTATCCTGTACCATAGACAGATACTCTTCTGATTCCTCGCAGGTCAGTGTATAAGGCTTTGAAAGCAGATAATTGGTCTTATCCTCAATCAGCAAGTGCATAAAACCATGCGCACGCTTATTATTAGGCTTGGATCTATCCAGTACCTTTTCTATCTGCCCGGTAGTCTTCTCTTCCCGGTAGCGGTACATCTTCCGGTTCATGATCTCCGGATTGTCTACACGGTAATACGCCTCCCCGTCCAGCATCCACTTCCGCTCTGAAGATCTCACAAACTCGTCCATGTACAGCCGGCACAGCTGCATATTAGTCATCCGGTTTTTATTTGGGTCAAATAATATATCCATCCAATCCACCTCACTTCAAAATCCGGATTCCCGGACGCATCTTAATTATTGTCATGCAGAAATACCTGAGAGCATCAAGTGCGTGATCGTGCTCTTTCACTGGTTTGTCCTCACCCTTGTCCGCTGCTTTCGCATCCCAGATATAGGACGCAAACTCTTTGATCAGATTTTCGCACGACTTGTCTATAAAAATAGATCCCGTAAGCAGCAGCGTAGCCACTAACCGGATCCCGTCTATCACATCATTCTTTGCTTTTTTAACCTTAAAGCCGTCTTTTTCCAGCTGTGCTTTGAAGCTGGCGGCTGCCGGATCCAGGATCACGCTGCGGATACTCTCGTCATGCAGCCAGTCTTTTAAATCCCTAGAAAACTCTGCATCAGTCTTTTGCCTGCCCTTATCCCGGCCTGAATAGTAGTACTCCCTGCGGCAGTACCATTTTTTATCTGCTCCCTGCTGCCAGAATAAGAAGGCTGTCGGATTCTGGGTACCATAGTCACAGCTGACATACTTATCACCCGTCCAGAGATCATGCCCTGTTTGCGATTTATATGCAGCAGCCAGAGCCTCCGTATCAACGGTGTGCTTATCTGGATCAAACATATCATAGATAACGCCCTCGGCCATAGCCCAGAGCCCCATGATATAGCGCTTGAAGAATACGCCGGTGTACATGCTGCGATATCGGGCTTTGATCTCCTCTGACAGACTCATATTGTCGTCCATGGTGAAATGGACATACAGCAGCTTTTTAAGATCCGGCTCCTTCCCCGCAGCTTTTGCCTCCTCGCGGATCTTGGCGACCTTTTTCTTTCCCAGGTAGCCGATGGCCTTGTCGATCCAGTTTACCTTAAACCAGTGATAGGGGCCGTCCGGGTTGCAGTTGAACCAATATTTGGATCCGGTCACAGAACAGCGGCCAGTTGCCTGATTGACGAAGCTCTCCGGCATAAGCGCCACCTCGTCGCAGAACAGGCCCGCCAGAGTAATACCCTGAATCAGATCCTGGGATCTCTCATCCTTGCCGCCGAAGATGTAGAAGTAGTTCGTGACCTGTCCCCGGCTGATCTCCACCATGTTGTCTGCCCGATGGTCTGTCACTTGATATCCTCGGCTTTTAAGCATCAGTTTTAACCAGAACAGAACATTGCGCCGGAAGGAGCCAATGGTCTTACCGCACATGGCAAAGTTCTGGCCGGAAAAGGTACTCATGGCCCACATCACAAAGGACAGAGACATACAGACGGTCTTACCGGATCGGATAGCCCCGTCTGCTATAATGCCGTCATAATCCTTTACAGGACTGTCCGGCACCCACCATGTCAGGATCTGCTTCTGCTTGCGTGAAAAGGGCTGAAACTTGAAGATCTGAACCTTTGTCAGGATATTCCGCTGACTTTTCATCTTTTCAATCTTCTGTTTTGTCTGGCTGATCCGCTCCTTAATCGTCATCGGAATCACCCCACAAGTCTCCCGCCTCTGTATTCAGTGCCTCCAGGAATCCATCCTCTTCCACTTCTGTCTCCTGGCCTCCCAGTTTCAGTGCTGCCATATCCAGTTTCATAAGTTCGATCTCCAGACGGGCATCGTCCACGCCGAACCGATGCAATGAATCAATGGCAGCCTGCTTTCGGGCCTGAACACGGGTCAGGGCGTCCTCTATGTTCTGGATCTGGCCCAGTGTTGCGTGTTTCTCATCCAGATCCGTCCACTTATCCTTTTCAGTTCCCTTTTTCTTTTTGACGGTGATGAAGTCCGCCTGCCGCAGATTCTCAATCCGTTTCAGCATCCGGCGCTCCCTGACAGTCAGCAGCTGGATCTCCTGGAAGAGAAGCTGCTCCTTGTCATTCGGCACTGCTGCGGCCAGCTGCTTTTCCTCGGGTTCCAAGCAATCAAAAAGGAGAGTTTCAAACTCCCCTGTGGTGACTGCATTCTTGTTTCCGATAGGTGCGGCGCCTCCTTTATTACCAATAGCATTTTTATTGCCAGGCGGTGCGCCGCTGGTTGCAACTTTTTTCTTTTTGGATTGCAACTTTTTATCACTCTGGTTGCAACCCTTTTTTGTCTTCCAGTACCGGGCCGCCCAGGACTTCACTGCCGACAGACTGACACCATACTTTTCTGCAATTTCCTTGTATTTCATGCCCTGCCGGTAATCAGCATAAGCTTGATCTCTCAGTTCTAAATTTTCACTCAAGCACCACCACCTCTCTTTTCAATTGAGTTTGTTTTTGGTAAAAGAAAAGAAATAGCCGGAGCTACCCTAAAAAGACCAATACCAGTAACCACAACCATCCAATACCATAATTAACTGCCATATATACTGCTAAAAATACAATAGCTGTTTGGCACAAACATTTCATATGCCATACCCCTCCATATCCAAAACGAAGCAGAAGATTTCATATTCTCCTGCTTCAAACATTAAACTATCTTAATATTTACTGTAAAACCATTTTTCTCATAATAATTTTTTATATAGTCTAAAAAACCATCAACGGATTTTCTAACCACAATATTCGAAAGGATCCGACCAACTTCAGTAAGTGAAACGTACCCAATCGGAACCTGTTCCCTTAAGTTCCCGATTTCAATAATATTACCATGATATTCAAATCCAATACACGCTTGTTCCAAATGCCAGTTTTTAAGAATCAATCTGTCATCTATCGCATTTACTTTTAACAATCCTAACGATTGTAAATCATTCAATTTCTGATACGACACTCTTACACTTTTGAGAATTTCCGTACTTTCATCTGCCGCAATTATTAACATTCCCTTTCCTAAGCCGTAATCGAATATTCTATTAACCGCAAATTTACATACATTATCAAAATCAGCCGCATCATCAGCACTCATTATGCTCAATATATGAACCAATTGTTTTGGAATACACCCATTATTTTTACTTTCTTCTGATAATAATTTCCCCCATAATATTTTAGCATCATCGCGGCAAATATTTTTAGCTTTGTCTAAAAAGAATGCACACCAATCATCATCTAAGAATCCCTGGTTCATATTCTCATAAGACATTCCAAAACTAATAGCATGCTGAATAATATCATGCATATTTGTGAATTCTTTTAATTCCCTTCTAACTTTACTAATTTTCATCGCCTTTATCAATGGCGGCATTTCTGCATCGTTTTCATATTCCTCTTTTAAGTATTCAACAGCATCTTCAAAATCCTTTTTAGATCCACGAGGGGTAACTAAAAACTGCATCAATTCCAAAGGCGAAATTTTATCAAACATATCGCACTCTCCAATCCGACATTTTTCTACATTATATCACACATTGAAAAGGAAAATCTTGCCAAAGTTTGGAGCGCTATTTTGTTGATTTGTCATCACAGAACATACGCTCTGTTTTGTAAAATAACTTAATATAATAAAAAGACACCCTCTCTCAAGGATGTCTCTCTGTACCTGGAACGTCTGGGTGGAGATCCCTAAACCAGGCAACGGACCCTCCAGGAATCGAACCTGGGACACGGTGGTTAACAGCCACCTGCTCTACCGACTGAGCTAAGGATCCGAAGAAGGGGGGCGTCCAGCCCTGGGATGGAACCAGAGCCAGACGAACCGGCCACCCGGCTGTGACACCTGGCGACCGTCGATTTAAGTGTAAGCCGTCGGCTGTATGCCTTTGGCTTCATGATACACTATAACATTTTGATTCGTAACATTGGTAACATTCGTAACAAACTTTATGCCGCAGACATAAATCTTTGAAATTCCATTTTTACACTTGCTTCTGTGGCCTTTCTCCCCATCTTCATAGCCACCTGCGCCCAAGTCATATCCTCAAACACCCTGTACCGGATAATCCGCTGCATTCTGGGCGAAACTGTATTGAGCCATGCTTCCACCTGACGCTTGATCTTCTCTGCGTTCCGGATCCGCTCCTCCAGCAGCACTTCCATACGTTCCAGCTCATCCGGATCCTTAACAGCTGCATATCCAAGCCCCTCCAGATGATAGGTCTGTAAGGTGTAAGGGAACTCATGTGCGGAGCCCTTAACACTGTCCTGCTGGATCTGGCTCCGGTGCTTCCTCAACTTCCGGATCTCCTCCTTGGTATCCTTAATCAGCTCACAGGCATCTATGTACTGCTCTAATATCTGCTTGTCCAACGGTATCACCTCCTCGCCCTCAAAATCCTCTGTCTGGCCTCATCCCACTCAGCCGCCCAGGTTTCCATATCCACTCGGACAATCAGGTACCGCTTCTGGTACAGGATCCCCATATCACTGTACTTATCGACCTGAGGCCTGCACTTCCAGCCAAATCTCTTTTGCAGCTCAATGCCACTGTACCGCCCTACAAGCTTTCCACAATCGTACAGGTCATAATATACTGGCCCCGGCATAACATCACCTCCAGATCATCAGCACCGCCATCAGGGAGACCCAGACCATAAGGTAATCCCTGCGGTCAATGTTGTGCCGTATCAGATTGACCGTCCCCGTTATGGCCCACATGATGATTATTACGCTCTTGAGTACATTCAACTTTCTACCTCCTGTATTTCTCATTTGGACATAACGATGTATACGCATATGCCGGCATCCGTGCGGACCAGACTTCCAATTTCGGCCCTCGGATCGCATCCATGTCACTAGCTGCCACTGCTCTCTCCCTCTGAAGTCGGTTCACTCGTCTCTGGGCCTCTGACTTTACAATCCCCAAGCTGCATCCCTTCTTTCTGCCCTCGTAATAGGGCAATCATGTATTCCAGGTATGGATTTTTCTTTTGCCACATGGCCTCATTCGCCTCCTCATAGGTAGTCTGTGTAGTTTCCGCCAGTTATTACTTTTTAAGACAGGAAGTAATATATTGGCAAGTGATCGTGCCATTTCTACTATGCTTTTAACCAGATTTGCAAACGCCTCTGCTGCCTTTCCTATTGCCTTATTTAGATCTTTCATATTGTCCCTTCCTCCGCTATATGTCAGTTTTACAAAACTGGTTTGCATTTATTTGACCACTGTTTATCTGGATATTTTGAAACAAATTTTTCACAATCATTCCGATTTTCTATGTACGAAAAGAAAAATCTCCCACAGTCTGAACATTTCCTCTGGATTTCTAAATATCTGATATCATTACCATTTGGCCCATGTGTCCAATGCCAACAAATAACTTCACTGTTTTTATGCTTGCAAAACAACTTTTTGATAAAATTCATAGCTGATCTCCTAAACCTTAATTTTCTTGTTTGTATTCTTCTCCGCAAAATGGACACTTTGATAACATTAAAGGAATTTCCTTTGTCCTTTTCTTTCCAAATTCTCTGCAAGTAAAGGATAAATACACTCTACCTGAAAGCAATTCTACCGGAGGGTCTACATTTACATATCCCCCAGCTTCTTTTATTTTGTAACAAATTTCTTTAATACAATCACACATATTCTCCTCCAAATCTCAGTTTAACTTTGTACAATTCAAAAAATCATCTGGTCCATTTTTGGTAAATGATACATTCAATTTTTTACAAAAATTATATGGCAAAACACCATGTGTGATAATCTTCCGATGTTCACAATTCAAACATTTCTTCGGACATTTTCTATCCGCATACGCTTTCTTGTCTTCATCTGTCATATTTTCCTCTAAATCTTAATTCTCTCTAATAGCCTGTCCACACCATTTGCAATGCCCTGCAAACAGATCTGCATCTCTTAGCCCGCTACCACATTCAGGGCATTCGTATTTTTCTCCCATTGCCCAACAACTTGGCAAAGCAACCTTCGGAGTTTGTTTTTCCAATGCCTCATATGCCAGTTCCAGAGCTTCATACTGGTCGGTTGTAGGCGCACCCTTATGCATACGCTTGATAATATCAATGGCCTCTTCTGGCTTCATGCTTTATTTCTCCAATCTCTCGATACAACAACTACTTGTTTAATACCACAACTGTTTACAACAACTTACCCTTTCTTGCCCTGATACGGCTCCGGCAGCGGCATCCAGGCGATAACGGAATAACCTTGCCCGAAATCATCAAACCACGTACCATCCGGAGCAAAATTCAGTGTTGTTGCTTGAACTGCGCCTTTTGTCATTACATTAAATTCTGGACAGTAATCGTCTTCTGTTCCTTCCGGCAGTCTCTCCTCCACGGGAATCCAGCGGTGCTTGCACTGCTCCTCATTCAGTTCTTTCAGCATATTTCCCTGCTCATCTTTCTGTGTTAATCTCTTCATAGCTATTCTCCTTTTTTATTCTCCCACATATGACGAAAACGTTCCCCTGCCGCTACCTGCTGTTCCTCTGAAACCTTCCTTGGAGGACTGCATTTAATCCAGGCAACTGGTACATGAAAAAATGCTGAACCGTCTTCATTAACCGCTATAACCTTTACATCCTCTGGATGTGATTCTGCATATCGGAGGAGTTTCGTTTTCCAAGCTGTACCACTGGGAACCGTCACACCTGCATAGTCCCGATCCTTTGTCCATTCAATCGCATATTCATTCATCGTCTTTTCCTTTCCTGCATGGCATACACCCATAATGGATATGCAGCTCTGTTCCTCTCCTTGTTTTGATATATACATGATCTCCGGCTATATCCTTCCCACATATGCTGCATATATAGACCGGTTCACTCTTTGGCTGTTTCATTTCTTCTGCCCCTTTCTGCTTCTGGCCTCCAGTTCATCCATAACAAAATTAACAAGTGGAGACGCTACCGGCTCTTCCTCCGTTGTAGGGGATGTACCTTCCCACTTCCGAACCATATGGTTCCCGTACTTTTCCTTGATTGCATCTGCTTCCGCTCTCAGTACATCCCATTCCCCTGAATCTTCTGGCGGCACACGGTCACGCCATTTCATCCAGAACCGGTTATAGACATCCACGAAGATATCTGATATAGTTTTATTATCCATTTTTCCTCCTGTCGTCACAATGCGTTACAGCTTCATGTAACCAAATGATAGGCCTCAAACCCGCATAAATACTGGCTTTTTTATGACCAGTTACAAAGTTACAAGGTTACAACACTTTTTTCCCTATACGCGCGAGGCACATAGATGATTAAATTGTCTGACTTCTTTCACATACATATGCCTTCCTATAAGCTTATAAAAAACCTGTAACTTTTGTAACTTTGTAACCGCACCCCTCAAACCCGCATAAACACTGGATTTTCCGGTTACAAAATACGTTTTTTAAATTGTAACCCTGCCTCAGGATTCTGTAACGGCTTCATTTAAACGGCAGTTCGCCGTCCTCCACAGGGATAAATTCTTCCTGCGGGTAAATCTTCTCAGCCATGTTGATACACGCACACCGGGCCGCCTTTCCATTGACCTTGGCAGATTTATACAGGTTATCCTTCCCTTTTGACAGCCTTCCCGCCTGATCCAGCCATGACAGCAACGCTCTGGGATTGTATCCCCCTTCTTCACAGATGCGCTCAAACACGCTCTTGATTATACGCACCTCATCACCGGATACAGAGCCGTAGCAGGGATCTGCGCTGGGGTCAAACCTGGCAGCATTGCTGACATAAAAATCCTGGATATATTCATATCCGCGGGCACCGATATCTACCGCCTCCCTGGAATGGAGGTATGGTTCTATATCCCCAACCGTCAAACCCCTGCCATCGCAGAAGATCCATTCCGTAGACAGCGCATCGGCTGTCAGCAGGATTGCAGCTGCCATGGTCTGTTTTTCCGTGCTGGATGTCCCTATATCACGGTAAAACTGCTTATAGAGGCCGGCTGCCTTTTCTTTTGCCTGATCGGTGGACATAAATGCCATGAACAGTTTCCCGGCATACCCATAGTTAGACCGGATCACATCCAATACCTCAACTGCATCCTCAAACAGCATCTCCCTGCACTCAATTTCTATGATACGGTTTACCGCACCCGCACCGGATGCAGCATGGGTAATGGGGGATTCTCCTGATGTAATAGTGCAGTTCTTCCATGTAGGGGTCTTCTGTAAGCCTCCGGCTTTTGCCCCTCTTGTCTTCCCAATTCCTTCACACAGCATATATACGGTTTGTTCAAAGGATTTTTTATCTTTCACAAGCTGGAATTCATCCAGTATCAGGGGCAGGTTGTTCACAAAACCGGCCAGCTGCTCCAGGCCTACAAGGGTGCCGTTAAATGTCTGGAGATACCCGGCCCCGTCATTTGGGTCAGCCCATACAGAAACTGCCAGAAGCTGTGCCACTGTCTTTCCTGTTCCAGATCCGCCCCACAAATGCAGGAGGAAATTCAGCTTTCCAATGGCTTTAATAACGATTGATGCAAAGGCTGCTGCCAGAGCGATCCTCGCCGCCGATCCTGCCTGCCTGACTTTTCTTGCCACGCCGAGCCATTTCTCATAATCTCCATAAGGGTGCACCGATTCAAACACTTTCCGAAAGTTCTCCAGGCCGTCAAACTCCAGGTTTTCCATATACGGACTGAACAGCCCGTTGGATGTCCATCCCAGATGGCTCACGGACTGGGCCTCCGGGATGGTGTTATGGTTCAGATCCTCCAAGTCCTGAAGGTATTCCACCAGGAAGGCTGCATTCTTGTCCGAAACCGAAATGTCCTTATCTGCCAGCTTCTTGATCTCCCTGGAACTGAAAAGGGTGCTTTTATTGGCAATCACCTCCCGCCAGCCGCGGAAATCCCTCCGAAACATAATCCGCAGCCGCACGGTCCCGTCATCAATATTTACCAGGCGCTGCACGGGCAGGATCGGGTGCACACAGGCAACATCCATCCCCTGTTCGCCGTTCCTCCGGAGGATCCCGTCATCATTGGCAATCCAGTCTCCGGTCAGCAGTTCAATGGGCTGGTCCTTAAAATCCGTCAGGTTATTTACCACGCTGCTCAGCCCGCTCCTGCGTTCTTCGTGCTGTTTCATATATGCCTTTACCATGGTCCCGAAACGCCTGAACCCGACACGTTCTGCGTTTGCATTCAAGTCATTATAAAGCTGCAGGTATGCAAACCCATTGTCCTTATGTTCAAACAGGAGACGGTATGGCTCTTCTGTATTAAATTCTTCCCTGCTGTACTCCTTCCTGATCTCATCCATCCCTGTTTCTCATTTCCTCCTGTTCCTGTTTCGTTCCAAATGCCAGTATCTCGTAATAATAGCGGTTCCTCTCCCTCAGGCTGACTGCTGCCTCCCAGACCTCCGAATACGGCTCCATACCAGGGATCAGCCTGTCCAGCATCCGGAGGGTCCGGCAGACTTCGCCCAGACGGCTCCATTTCCAGGCGGTTCTTTCCCGCTCCGCCTCACGCTGCTCTTCCCGTTCCCTTTTTATCTGTTCCCTCCGCCTCTGGGATGCAATCCGGCTGCAGGGCCGGTATGTGCCTCCCAGGCTCAGGAATGCTTCTTTGAATGAAACGCCCTCTATTTCCTGAACAAACGTAAAAATATCCCCGTTTGCCCCGCAGGCATGGCAGTGGTAGTCTTTTTCATACACCTTCAAGGACGGGGTTCTGTCCCCCTGGTGGAATGGGCAGCTGATAAAGCCGGCACGGTTCGGATGGAACCCATAACGCTCCACGATATCGCGCATACTGTATGTATTCTTAATCTCACTGCAATCCACATCTATCACCGCCCAAAAGCTCAATGATCCGTTTTCCCGTATCCTTCTTATCGCAGAACAGAAAAAGGCATCCATACTTTTCCTGGAATGTGCGCAATATCTTATACAGCTTGTCCCCTGTGATTGCTTTTGTCTCACGCTCTGTCCACTGGCCTGTCTCTGGATCTACAAACCGCTTATGCCGGCGTGGATTATCCCACCATATCACATCCTCCAGCTGTTCAATCCCTTTCCCATGTTCACACAGGATTATCATTTGTATTCCATGCTCCTGTGCCCGCAGTATTTCATTCCGAAACCGGCTGTGTCCCTGGCACACATTGCTGCACAGCTCTGTCAGGTTCTGTTTCCTGTCTATAATCAGACGGGGATTATCATAATTCATATAATCCCCCACATACAGCTTTGATACGAAATGATCCACGCCCCGGCGGTCAAATTCCTCTACAATCACTCGGATTGCCCTCGCTTTTTCCCTTGAGTCAATCTGTATATTCATGCAGCCACCTCTAGTTAAACGGCAATTCTTCGTCTTCTACATCATCCGGAATATCCATGAACCCATCTCCTATATCTTTTCCCTGGAATTGGGCCTGCCTGTCCCCCTGTTTACTGGATCCACTCCTGCTTTCTACAAATTCTGCTGTGTCCACCACAACATCTGTTGTATAGACTTTTTTTCCTTCCTGATTTGTATAAGATCCTGTCTGTATCCGGCCAGTCAGGCCCAGCCGCTGGCCTTTAAAGAACCATTTTTCCAGAAATTCCGCTGTTTTTCCAAATGCTACACAGGAAATAAAATCAGCGTTTTCTCCCCCTTCCTTTTTTATTCTTCGGTCCACTGCAAGGGTAAATCTTGTTACTGTAGATCCATTGTCCAAGTAACGGACTTCCGGGTCTCTGGTCAATCTCCCGACCAACTGAACATTATTCATTCTTTGGCTCCTCCCTCTTTTTCGTATAACTTCAACTTTTCCATGCAGTCCTTATACTGCTCTGTATCCATATCCGTAATTGCAGTCAACTTATACATGGAAAGGATTTTATCCATCTTAAGGCCCTTGGCACTGTAACGTTCTGTCATAGACTGCAACGTACGTATCATAGCTTCCGTAACCTTTCCTGCCTGTCCCTGGACTTTCCGTGCGTCATTTTTCCTGCTGCCCTTAGATGTCCCTTTCCCCGTTCCCCCGGAGGCATTATTCTGATTATCTGCATCCTTTACATCATCAATGCAAAACAGGCCATTCAGTGCATATTTCCTGGCATAGCTGCTCGTACTGCCAGTAACCTGTGAAACGTCCATGCCCTTTTTTTCCTGTTCTTCACGGGCATATGCCGTATTTTCCACAGTTTCTCCAGATTCGCAGTCTATGAACCTAGCAGTGGCCTTTATGTAATACCGATCTCCAATCAATACTAACTCATCCCCCACCACCAGCGCCGCCTTCACTGCTTTCAGGAGCGGCTTCACTGCCTCCTGGATATCTTCACAATTCCGATAATTATAACCGCCAAATTTGTTGTACTGGTTCTTGGGAGCCTTCAAATCAGATTGTACCTGCTGCAGTTTCTCATGTATGTTCATTCCATATCCTCCTCAATCTTAATGATTGTGTCATTGGACGCATATTTAATCATGCTGGATGCCAGTTCCTTTACTGACAGGCTTCCCCGCGCTTCACGGAGGAGCCGCTCCAGGGTATCCGCCGCTTCTGAGTTGATCTTTATCACTGCATCCCCGTGTACATCCCGGTTGATTTTCATGCCCTTGGGCTTCCTGACCATAATCACGTTAGGCATTTTCCACTACCTCCACAATCTCCTCCGGCTCCAACGCCAAGGTTGTATATATGCTGCCTGCGTGGCAGTCCACATTGATATATCTTCCATCCGGTTTTACTGCATCTACCTGGAAATTAACCCAGTTTTCGTAATCCCCGTACTCTACCCGGATCACCTGTCCCGGAACCAGTTCTTTTACCTTTACTTTCATTCTGCTTTTCCTCCCTGTCCCTTATCTTTCTTCTCAGCCAGTTCAAAGCCCAGCACTGCCGCCACAGTCTCACATTCAATCATCGTATACTTGCTTGCCTGGATAATTCCGGCCAGCGCATTGACCCGTCCCATAAGCATCAGAGCCTCTTCATACTGGTTGTCCGCACAAAAAACATCATTTTTTCTGTTTGCCATCTTGTTTCCTCTCTCATTCTCCCTTATAATAGAGGGTGTTGATTTTTTATTTTCTGGGCCTGCCACAGTTGCCGCTGTGCAGGTCCTTTTTTATTCTTTTCCTCTCCCTCATATTTCTATAACCGTCCGTGTTTCCTGATCGTAGATCAATCTCAGTTTGTCTCCATTCACATCTGTCAGCTCTGCTTCATTCTGGCTCTTCATCTCAAATGATATATTGTCCATCACAAGGCCTCTCTCTTCCAGTTTTTCCAGATGTTTACGGATCTTAAATTCCGCTATTGTCTTTGCTCCTCTAACCATCCTTTTCTCACCTCCTTTCACAGTGTCACAATCCCACAGGCCACCAATAGCAGCACCGTCTCCATCCCCAAGAGGAATGCCATCACCGTAGACAGCCGACCAAACAGGCGCACATCCTTATGGCTCTGTCTGAGCTGCTCCCCAGCGATCCGGCCCAGCTTCAGGATCTGCTTCTCTTCCTCCTGAGTGATTACAACGTCCTCCACTGGGGGCTGATACTTAATTGCTTCTGCTTGCATTTTCTTCTCCTCTCCATATGTACCCAGTCCACTCCCATAACTTTTTGGGACTGATATAGTAATTGGTTCTTTTTCCTGATTCCATCTGTTTAAGATCTGTAACCTGCCGTTTGTCCTGAGTCGCTATTCCAATAGGCAGCCATCCAGAAATGATTCCTGCCTGAATCCAAGTAGCATCCTTCCCGAAAACCCGTGCTGCAACGGCCACCGGAACGCCTTTCTCTCCAAACTCGGGTACAGAATTCTCACTCATAAGCATACGAGCTATATGTTCTCCTATTTCTTTTGCTTGAGTCAGCTGTATTACACTCTCTGTCATACTCTCACCTCCCGTCCTCAGTCTCCCTTAGCAGTTCCTCTACCTTACGCTATCCCCAAATTCATCTGAGAATTTGCTTCGCTAATCAGCTCCTCTAAATAAGTTGGAACTTCATAGCAGTCAATCAACTCATGGGCGTCTGCTATGTACTTCCGTTTCAGTGCTTTGTATGACTGGGGCCGACCGCTGTCATCATAGATACCGAACTCTCTCTTAACCTGATCGTAAATATCTCGATACACCTTGGAGCGGATTTCTGTATCCTTATAAGCTTCCGACTGCTTTCCCCCTAATACGGACACGCCTTTGCGTTTTACATGACTGGACAGCTCATCCGCTTCGGAGCCGTACAGAGGAATGTCATATTCCAGTCTGTCCATGCGCTGTTCCATCTTCACCTGCTTCTGATCGATCATCAGGATGGCTTTCATTTCAGTGGACATATTAGGCATCTCATAGGAGCCTGTCTTGCGGAGCGTTGGAAGAACCTCGGAAGTTACCCAACGCTTGAATTTCTTAGCATTTGGCATCTTACTGGAAAGAATGAGGCTGTAAAGACCTGATTCGTTGATACATACAGGATTTTGTTCTCTTCCGATGGAGTCACGAATCGTTACCCCATCCGTTTTGTCCTCTTCATCTACATGGTCAATAATCGCTTTACGTGGATTTGAGTAGCCCAAAATCTCTGTTACATCCTTACCGACAAAATAAATTTCTCCATCAATCTCGACCGTTCTGATCTGGCCGAACTCCTCATTGTTAAAAATCTGTAACTCGTGCATTTTATACGCCTCCTTCCTAAATTTTAAGCTAAGCTTGTCTTTCCTTTCCCTCTGTCCTATACTGTACTCATACCGAATACAAACGAGAGGAGAATTTCCGTGTCTAACATAAAACCATTTCTGCATCCTGTCCGTCCTAAAGAGGTTACTGATTCAGAATCCCAATCTGATTTAGATTTATTTATCAATTCTGGATTTGCTCAATCTGATGCTTTAAATACAGTTTCAAATACAAAGCTATCCCGCCTATCCGAAGAAAATAGGCAAGCAATACATGAATCTCTAAAGTCCGATTCACAAAAAATCATTGAACATTTCAGTCCTAAATTTCAAGAGCAGCAAACTACTTTAAAACGACAGGTAGAGGCTATCGAACAAATTGCGGTAAGTGCAGAAAATCAGGCTAAAAATTCTTTGCAGATAGCCGAATCGTCTAAAATTCTGTCCGATATCTCAACTAAAAAAGCTAATAAAGCCGATATAAAAAGTTGGCTTGCCATTGCAATTTCATTGATTGCCTTGTGCATAGAAATCATCTTAAACCGAAACGAACTTGCCATTTTCTTTCAGTCATTTATTTAACGCCAGACTTGATAACGACTTCGATAAAAATAATTACTGCTAAAACGAAGGCAGAAACTCCGAGGGCAATATTACTAAGTCTTTCGGATTTTTTTGCTTCCTGATTGATTTTGTCTTTTTCCATAGCATCTACCCTATCTTTTACATTTTGTATTTGACAGCATAAAGAATTCCAGTCGTTTACCAGACTCCAAAGCCTAGCCTTAAGCTTTTCATCTTCCAGCCAGTTATTAACAACTTCTGTAGCTTCTCTTATAGAGTCTTCCTTTTCTTCCATCACTCCACCTCCTTCTTTTCTGGTAATCTGGGGTTACAAATCCCTCATAGAACCCGTATTACGTTTTAAATAGCTGCATATTCCCCACTTCCAATTTAGATTTTCAATATAAAAGTTTTGATTATTAATATTTTTGTAATTTCCGTCATTTTTTTGTAATATTTTACTTGACTTAGAGAAAATATTTCTATATACTGTATCTAATTCTAAACACGACTACTATATCTTGAAAGGAGTACTATTTATGAACATGATTTCAGTATCATCATCAAACATTGATTCTATTGGATATGAAGGAACCACATTATATGTGAGATTTAATTCTGGTTCGTTATATGCATATTACAATGTCCCTCGATCAATATACAGTGGCTTGATGTCAGCATCTTCACACGGTAAATATTTAGCCGCACATATAAAGGGGGTATATCGTTACCAGCAAATCGGTTAATCAGTAACAATTAAAATGATGGCAGGACCTTCCTCAGTTATAGTTTCTATCTGATGGGGTTCTGCCAAGAACTTTTTCACCCCTTCCCTATTTTCTAATTCTTTAACTAATTCGCATGTTTTTACATGTCTTAAATCCATTCCTCTCACGCTCCTTTCTCATCTGAAACACCAGATGCACCAATCAGTAAATAGTCTATATCCGTTCCGAACATTTTGGACATTCTTAAAAGCGCTGAACTTGGAACGTCGGTTTCTTCATTTACCCAGTTATAATAAGTCTTAACGGAAATCCCTAGTTTTTTTGCTAACTCTTCCTTAGTTAAACCTTTTCTAACTCTTTCAGCTTCTATACTTGTGAGCATTTCCCTTCTCCTTTCTGCTCGTTTTGAGCTTTTATGCATACATAATATATCCGTTTTGAGCATTTGTCAATAGCTTTTTGAATAATTTTGCTCGTTTTGAGCATTTCAATATTGACATGGTGTAATAAATTACATATAATGAGCATAAAGGAGGTATCCATAAATGACTTTTGGAGAAAGACTTACTGATTTGCGTATTTCTGCCGGATATGCAAAGAGAAATGAATTTGCAGATAAATTAGGAATCCCTAGTACAACATTAAGAAACTATGAAACTGACGTCAGAGAACCAGGGCATACATTTTTAAAACAAGTCTCTGAATTTTTTAACGTATCTGTAGATTATTTATTAGGATTGACAGATGATAAAGAGGTATTGAGTTCTTTTCGCTTAAAATCCTCTGAATACGCCCATATAGAAAAATACCGCTCCCTCGACCCCCACGGTCAGGACATGGTGGATACCGTTCTTGTCAAAGAATGCGAGCGTGTAAGTAAGTATGGAAAGCTCACTGCCCCCTCTACTATCATAGAGTTTCACCCAAAACAGGATAACAATCTCCTTGTCCTCCCCTATTTCCGGGCTGGAGTATCTGCCGGAACAGGAATCTTCATATTGGGAAACGAAGCCGAAGATGATATTGAACTCCCGGCACTGCCAGAATATGAAGCAGCCGACTTTGCTATTGATGTAAACGGAGACAGCATGGAACCGGATTTTTCCCATGAGGATATTGCACTGGTGCAACGGGACGTGGAAATGCACGTCGGTGATATTGGCGTATTTATAGTAAATGGGGATGCCTTTATCAAAGAATTGGGAGAAAAAGAACTTATTTCCAGAAATAAAGATTATAAAAATATCCCCATACACGAGGGGGATAATGTTGTCTGTATGGGAAAGGTGATTGGAAAAGTAATGTATTAAAAACCCGTGGCGTTTTGGGCACAAAAGAAAAGGAGGTTTTATGAGTAAAGAAAAAACTAAAACTGAATTATACAACCACAAAGAAACAGCCTTCCAAAAATTAGATCAATATTTAAATACACTTATTGAATCTGATGATAAAAAGGCAAAAGGAAAAGCCGACAAACTTTGCTATTGGTTACGTGACTGGACAAATTTCATCTCTTTTGAAGATCAGTTTTCACCAATGCGTCTACGTCGGTATAAGCGTGGCGAAATAATAAAGGTGCATTTAGGTTTTAATGTTGGAAGCGAGGAGGGAGGATTGCATTATGCCGTTGTTTTAGATAAGCATAATGATAAGTCTTCTGCTGTAGTTACCATTGTACCTCTTAGTTCTGTTAAACCTAACACTGATTTGTTAAATTTAAAAAAAGGCACTCTATTTTTAGGAAATGAAATTTTCACAAGTCTTAACAGTAAAATTTCTGCTACTGATAAACACCTTAAAGATGAATTATCTATTTTGAAAGAGTTTGCAAACACACTAGATGACAAAACGCCTCTCCCAGAAAAAGCAAACGCTTTCAAACGCCTTAAAGCCTGTGAAGATGAACTAACCTTTTTAAACAAAATGCGTGCAGAAGTTTTGAAAATGCGAGTTGGGAGCTTAGCTCTGGTAAACCAGATAACGACTGTCAGTAAAATTCGTATTTACGATCCCAAGACAGATCACGACGTTTTAAGCGGTATTAAACTCTCAAATGAGAAACTTGACTTAATTGACAAAGAAATCATAAAATTGCATACCAATGCTTGAGAATATTTTCATTGACAATTTCATAAAATAGGGTTACAATGGATACGAAATAACATTGCCGTTTACCGGCCGTATAAAAGACATTGTTTCTAGTCAACTAGAAACCGTATTCATTGAAGACCCTACATCTTGTATGTGGGGTCTTTTACGTTGCATAAAATTTATTTGTTATAAAGCAAAAACCGCCCCTGCGCCAACAGGAACGGCTTTTAGATAAATTCTGTACAGGCCATGGAGGCCAAATACAATATGATCTCAACACCCATATTGTACCATACCTCCTTACACCTGTACAGGTGTATTTTTTATACCCAAAAATGTGCGACGTCGCAACAATAAGGAGGAATGATACATGGCACTGATCCAATGTCCGGAATGTCAGCTGCAAGTCAGTGACAAAGCCCTGGCCTGCCCCCATTGCGGTTATCCGCTGAATCGAACGGCGATTCAGAACAATTATAAAAAACGTGCCAGACGAAAACGGCTGCCTAATGGTTTCGGAAGCATCACAGAAATCAAAGGCAAAAACCTGCGCAACCCCTTTTGGACTCGAGTCTGCGTTGGAAAAACAGAATTCAATAAACCCATACTGAAACCGCTGAAGCCAAAAGCTTATTTTCCAACTTACAACGAAGCTTATCAGGCCCTGATAGATTATAACCGCAATCCTTACGATCTTAAAGATGATATTCTCGTTGAAGAACTCTATGAAAAATGGACCGATACCTACCTGAGCACCTGTGATGAAAGCTATGCTCGTACGATCACATCCGCCTGGGCCTACTGTTCCAGCATCTACCGGATGCGGGCAAAAGATGTACGGGCAAGGCATATAAAGGGAGTTATGGACGAAGGATACCGCATCGAAACACGCGGAAAAAAGAAAGGTGAGAAGGTATTTCCCAGCGCCGGTACAAAGGCACGGATAAAATCTCTCTTTAATTTGATGTATGACTATGCACTGGAATATGAAATTGTGACCGTGAACTATGCCAGAACATTTGATATATCGGAAGACATTATGAAAGAAAAAGAAGCGTCGAAGCGAAGCCACATCCCCTTCTCAGACAATGAGCTTAACATCCTATGGGAAAATGTCGGGAAAGTGAAATACATAGACTGGATCCTGATTCAATGTTATATGGGATGGAGACCTCAGGAACTTGCCCTGCTCCGTTTGGATGAGATCAATCTCGAAGAATGGTATATGCAGGCCGGAATAAAAACGGATGCTGGTAAGCAGCGTATTGTCCCAATCCATACCAGAATCCGAGACTTGGTAAAACAGAATTATGATATTGCCATGTCTCTGGGAAGCCCATACCTCTTTAATGATAAGGGGCAAACCCATGCCGGCTCTTATAAAATTACCTATGATAAATACAGCTATCGTTTCAAGGCTGTGATGGCAGCGCTCAATCTCAATCCAGAGCACCGCCCTCATGATCCCCGAAATACCTTCGTCACCAGAGCAAAGAAAGCCGAAGTTGATGAATATGCATTAAAGGAGATGGTAGGCCATAAAATCCAGGACATCACCGAATCTGTTTACACTCTCCGGGACCTGGAATGGCTGCGATCAGATCTTGAAAAAATCAGGTAGGGCCAATTTTCAGCCCTACCTGACGGTAAACAAATACGGTAATCAAATAATAAACAAGTAGTAAACAAGTTATGTGCATTTTCCTACTTTTGTATACTTTTCCGTACTGCTTAAATCCTTGATTTTACTGGATTTCTTAGAATCTGCCTTCTTTTGCAGCTTCCTCAATCGAAACAGCTACAGCTACAGTAGCGCCAACCATTGGGTTATTACCCATACCGATCAGACCCATCATCTCAACGTGAGCCGGAACGGAGGAAGAACCTGCGAACTGCGCATCAGAGTGCATACGTCCCATGGTATCGGTCATACCGTAGGATGCAGGACCTGCTGCCATGTTGTCAGGATGCAGGGTACGGCCTGTACCGCCGCCGGATGCTACGGAGAAGTACTTCTTGCCCTTCTCTACGCACTCCTTCTTGTAGGTGCCTGCTACCGGATGCTGGAATCTGGTTGGGTTGGTGGAGTTACCAGTGATGGAAACGTCAACGCCTTCCTTCCACATGATAGCAACGCCCTCTGTTACGTCGTTAGCGCCGTAGCAGTTAACCTTTGCTCTTAAGCCCTCAGAGTAGGACTTTCTCCACAGCTCCTTAACCTCGCCTGTGTAGTAATCCATCTCTGTCTCAACGTATGTAAAGCCGTTGATTCTGGAGATAACCTGTGCAGCGTCCTTTCCTAAACCGTTTAAGATAACGCGCAGAGGCTTCTGACGAACCTTGTTTGCCTTCTCTGCGATACCGATTGCACCTTCAGCAGCTGCAAAGGACTCATGGCCTGCCAGGAAGCAGAAGCAGTCAGTCTCCTCTTCCAGAAGCATCTTGCCCAGATTTCCGTGGCCTAAACCAACCTTACGCTGGTCAGCTACAGAACCGGGAATACAGAATGCCTGAAGGCCCTCGCCGATGGCAGCAGCAGCGTCAGCAGCTCTTCTGCAGCCCTTCTTGATCGCGATGGCTGCGCCTACAGTGTAAGCCCAGCATGCATTCTCGAAGCAGATCGGCTGGATCTTCTTAACCTGAGCATAAACGTCAAGGCCTGCATCTTTTGTAATCTTTTCAGCTTCCTCGATAGAAGCAATGCCATAGCTGTTTAATACGGAATTGATCTTATCAATTCTTCTCTCATATGATTCAAATAATGCCATCTTCTTTATCCTCCTAATTGGTCCTCATCATTCTTTGCGTGGGTCAATGATCTTAACAGCGTCATCTACACGGCCGTACTGTCCCTTTGCTTTCTCCCATGCAGTGTTAGGATCGTCGCCCTTCTTGATGAAGTCGGTCATCTTTCCAAGGTTTACGAACTGGTAACCAATAATCTGATCTTCTGCATCCAGAGCGATGCCTGTTACATAACCCTCAGCCATCTCCAGATAACGCGGACCTTTCTTAAGAGTTCCATACATAGTACCAACCTGAGAACGCAGTCCCTTGCCCAGATCCTCCAGGCCGGCGCCTACAGGAAGTCCATCCTCAGAGAATGCACTCTGTGTTCTTCCGTAAACAATCTGTAAGAACAGCTCTCTCATAGCAGTATTGATCGCATCACATACCAGATCAGTGTTCAGTGCCTCAAGCAGGGTCAGTCCCGGAAGTATTTCAGATGCCATAGCTGCTGAATGTGTCATACCGGAACATCCGATGGTCTCAACCAGAGCCTCCTGAATGATACCCTCTTTTACATTCAGAGTCAGCTTACATGCGCCCTGCTGGGGAGCACACCAGCCCACACCGTGTGTAAGACCGGAAATGTCTGTAATCTGCTTTGACTTTACCCATTTTGCTTCTTCTGGAATTGGAGCAGCGCCATGATGAACGCCCTGTGCAACTGTGCACATTTCTTCTACTTCATGTGAATAAATCATGTGTTAAAACTCCTTTCAAATTGAAATTTGATGTAACAGTTTAGGACGGCATGATAGCAGAAACAAAAACAGACGTCAAACTTGCTTGTACGCACAATTTTTCCCCTGCCTTCACATCGGATGGACATCCGATTTCTTCAGCCGGACTGAACATCCGGCTGAAGGATGCCGTCCTGCTCCATACAGTTTAATAAGTATCGTGTTCCTTGTTAATTTTATCACGTTATACTCGTGTTTATTTTCTCACAAAATACGACATTTGTCCAGTGATTTATCCCTGTTGCAACTGCCTATTTTTGACTCTTTTTTACAGAAAAATCAGCAATTTTTATAGATTCTCTTCCCTTTTCTGACTCTTCATGGGGAATGATGGCATGCAAAACCAGGCGCTTTCCCCAACCGTGACAGGTAGAAAGGGTCAGAAAATCTTCATTTTCATATTTTTTAATCCCCGTATCATAAAGAGACTGTTGGGACATCGCAGTAAAATAGGCTTCCCGCTCTGTTTTTGTCATCCCTGCCTGATACGGTGAATGATCATTTTCCTGAACCACATGGCAGGAAAAAATAGGGCAGACAATCCATTTTCCCTGCCTGAAAATCCGAATACAGGGCGATTTTCTAAAAAACTCCGAATCCATATAGGCCTTAAGGCCTCCAAACATGGAGCCGTCTTTCATATTATGGCCATAGAGAACCGTGTGGCCGGACGCAAACGGTTCCGTAAACGGATCTGTAAAAATTACTCCCGATACGCTGTCCTTCCCCTCAAAGCTGTGGTTCAGATAAAAGGAAGTGTCTTTTCCCCTGACTACAGGATAATCCATCTCTGTTTCCGGAATATGGAGCCAAAAGGAATACTCTGGATTCATCATCCGCAGCATTTCTTCATCCGGCACTCCCCCATTCTGTTCCCCTTTCTGAGAAATGCCGTTTCCATCTGCCAGAACGATATTTAAATCCCCGTCTTTCTCTGCAAATGCGTTATTCCGGAGAATCTCATAATCCCTCCTGGCCTGATGATAAAGCTTTGATACCGAAAGAAACTGAAAAAAACATACGACGGAAACAACCAGAAACAGTATCGGAACAAAATATCTCCTGCACGGCTGTTTTTTTAGAAAAAATCTCCGCGCACAAAGCCCCCAAAAAAGGGCAACCGCTCCCAAAAGTAGCAAATCCATCAAAAAAATGGACTTTCCTGCTCTGATTCCTTCTGTTATCACACTGTTTTCTGCTAAATTCTGCCCCTGATTTTTAACAGCCGCTCCATTTTGCCCGGCATGTACCAAACCGCCGTACTCCACCCGGCAGTCCCAAACCTTCCTTTTTCCATAAGCAGTCAGCTTCCTGTTTTCATCCCCTGAGCTCGTATCTTCTCTTCGGATCCCCTGAATCTCATAATCTGCCTCTGAAAGTCCGGCTGCCTTAAGGAGCTGTCCGCCCCGGGACAGAAAGCCCTCCGGCTCTCCATCCCAGATTACTTCCTCTCCCAGTACATATCCCTGAACATTTTCTCCTAAAACAGAAAGCTCCAGTTCAAAATCCTCCTGCCAGCGCTCATTGCCATATTCTCTGCGGATCTCCGGAAAAATTCTCTCTTCTGTTTTACCTGTCTGAGGATTTTTCACTGATATACGGGCCGTTTCCGGAAGAATTTCCCTTTTCTCTACCGCTTCATACAGAATCGTCTGGGAAATATTCTCCGTATTTCCCTCACAGACCGTCTCCGCATGGGCGGAAACAGAAAACAGCAGACAGGCCCCCGTCAAAACGCCAATCACTGCCAGCATTTTCATTGTTCCAAAGCGTCCCTTTCTCTTTCCTTCACGCTCAGGCAGAGTAAGGAACATTCCTGCAAAAAACAACAGTGACAGAACCATCCATTCCCTGTACGCCATGGTATCTCCGGTGCGTATGCTCCCTGAGCCGCTGCCTGAACCATACGTAAAATTGCCAAACCGGTTTTTCGGCTGATACACCGCCCGTATCTGTCCCAGGGTCTTCTTTCTCTTAAAATTATAAACCGTAAGACTTCCCTCTGTACCTCCGTCCTCTTTTATGGTAAATTCACAATAGCTTTCCGTTCTCTCATAGCCGTCAGGCGCCATTGTTTCATAAATACGGTACGTGCCGGGATGGGGCGCATGGAACACAAATGTACCCTTTCCTTCTGGATTTTCTCCTGAAATTCCCTCCTGTACGATATGCTCTGCGCCCGTCTGCCCTTCCACGCTTCGGATTTGCAGAGCGGCTCCATCCAGAGCTTCCTTTGTATCTCCGTCCAGTTTTCTTATAATTACCTTCATTTCCCTGTCTGTTATCTCATAATCCCCCCGGTATATCTCCCCCTGGCTGACTGTAAAGCTGTGAAGTACCGGATCCAGTCCATAGCCCTGAGGCGCTTTTGTTTCCCGGAAGGTATAGGTTCCATCAGAAGGCTTCGGGATGGAAAAATATCCCTTTTCGTCACTTACTGCCCGATCCATCTCATTTCCCCACTGGTCATAAAACGTAAATTCCGCTCCTGGTACAGGCAAATGATTAACATCTGTCTTTTTAAAGGAAATGTACTCCTTTTGAGGCCTGTGGCTGCCTCCGCCGCCGGAAGAAGTGATTCTCGTATTCGCAAAGGAAAATGTCTGAATTTCAGCGGATTGATCCTCTATTTCAATTTCCATATCCTCTGCCCTTTCATAGCTCTCAGGCGCATACAGCTCATGGATCCGGTAGCTTCCCGGCTTAAGCCCCACAAAGGTCTTTGGGGTGTGCTCTTCAGAGGTCCACTCCTCTATCACTTCCCCTGTATCCGTTCGGATCAGCTGCAGCCTGGCTCCTGCCAGAAAAGCTCCGGAACTACGATCCGTCTTGGCAATCTGTACAATGACTGTATAATTTTTCATCACCAGCTGCAAAGCCTCTTTCATACCGTCTGCAATGGTAAAATAAACAGGCTCTGCCAAAACATTGCAGCCCTCCGGAGCTTTCTGCTCTGTAAGGCGGTATTCTCCTTCTTTAAGCCCCTTTTCTAAATGAGGCTGATCTCCGCTGATCCACTCTGCCGCTGTTTCCCAGCGGATTTTCCCCGTATGGCCTCCGTCCTCCGCAGATATCTTTCTTTCTAACCGAAGCAGGGCGCCTTTTAACCGTTCTCCCGTATCTCCCAGCTGTTTTTCCACCTTCACCCGATTACTGTCGTTTTCCGGATCATGCTGCACGTTCAGGATCTTCGTCCTTTCATCCTTATATTCAAACTGAAATTCAAAGTCCGGAGCTGAAAGCATATGGCCGGGAGCTGCCTTTATTTCTCTGCACACATAGATATAGGGGGCAAAGCTTCCGTTAGAGGCCAGATACCCGGCAGGCTGCTTTTCAAACACAGCCCTTCCTCTGAAATCGGTGACTGCCTTCTGACAGGAAATTCCCAGCGTTTTGTTAAAGAGCTCAAATTCTGCTCCTTCCAGTAAAAGTTCATGGTCGTCTCCATCATGCTTGATAACCTGCAGCACCCCATCGGGGATTTCATCCTTCATTTCCAGTTTCTGAATTACTCTGGAATCTATAACGGAAAACGGCAGATCTACGGACTGTAAAAAACCATAGGGCGTCATTTCTTCTCTGAGAATATAATCCCCGTCCGGAATATACTCAATCAAATGCGGCTTTAAATCCCCTTCTTCAAAATCCTCCGGGATGGTTCCCGCCTCTGCCTCTTTCTGTGTATATTTTCCATCATTTCCTGAAATCCACCTTGCTTCTTCCTCACGGCAGCTCCCATCCTTTTCCGGGATATGGAGGATCAGCGCTTCACTGGATATCCTTCCATCTTCTGATACCGGATAAATGGAAAGCTCCGCTCCGGCCACCTCTTTCCCGCCGGAAATCACACGTTTGGACACAGAAAGCTTTAATGGCTCATCCTTCATAGACCACTGTCCTACGGACACCATATGACCCTTATCGGGAATCTCAATCAGGATTGGATCTGCTGTGGCATACCCTTCCGGCGTCTGAGTCTCCGCCAGTACATAGCTTCCCACCGGCAGATATTCCATCCGGACCGATGCATTCTCTGTATAATAATACCTTCCCTGAAAGGTTCCAGGGATATCATTATACTGATAATCATATTTCATAATAGGATAAAGTCCTGCTGCATCCGTTTCCACCCGTCCGGTAGCTGCCACTTTCTGTCCATCCTCCCATGTAGCTGCCCGGAAGGTAAATACAGCCAGATCCTCCCGAATGGCCGGATGGCCCTCTTCCATCACCGGCCTTCCCTCTGCATCCAGAAGGGCTCTGTAAAGGGTAAGTCCTGTTTCTGTATCACCGCAGAGCACCTCGTCCCGCTTTCCATCCAGTTTCCAAACCTCAATGGCTGTAAAATCGTCCTCCATTTCAAAGCTCTGAACATGGCCTGTTTCCTGTATTTCCACATTGACAGACTCCGACTGTACATAGCCCTGGTCATAAGGACAAAGCGTTTCCTCCAGCACATAAAATCCAACGGGAATGTGGTCGATCCAGTGAGGTTCATCCGTAGGGATGGGATTTCCCTGTGAATCCTTTTTCATCACGCCTTTATCATCATACGCATATCCGCTGATCCAGGCGGCCCAGGGCTCCCCCTTTTTGTAAATACCGGTTTCTTCTGTTTCCGGTCTCCCATTTTTATCCAAAAGAGCTCTGTAAAGGGTCATCTCTGCCCCTTTGATCTCCTTTTGTGTGCGGATATCAATTTTTGCAAAGGCAGCTTTTGTAAATTCATCCTGATGGAAATATTTCTGAGGTCCTTTCCTATCCTCAAGGATCAATCCCTGATACGGAGCCTGGACATATCCCTGCTCAAACGGAACGCCTTCCTCCTGTAAAATGTACGCTCCAAAGGGAAGGCGGGCGATCACATGAGCTTCATCCATCCCTTCTTCCTTTCCATCCGGGCCTGTGCTTTCTCCTGTAACCCAGCGTTCTTCTTTCCATACCGGCTCTCCGTTTTTATAATATACCGGAAGTCCGTTTTCATCATCTGCGCTCTGCTTGTCCTTATAAATAGAAGGCGCTCCTCCGTTTTCTCCCACGCAGATCGAACGCACCGGGATTTTTTCTCCCTTTTCATCTGCCCGATATGCAATGATCCTTCCATAATCATCCCTGACATAGGCCATACCGGAGGCTTTATCTGCAAAGCATATAACATTTCCTCTCTCATCCAGTACCTGCAGTTCTCCTGTGTGGATATCCTCCCGCAGCCGTCCCTGGCTCTTCTCCTTCTCTAAATCGTAAAAATACAGCTCTATGGGTTCATTGGGCTGCTTTTGATCCTCCCAGAGATCCAGCTTGCCCGGCCCCAGATCTGTACCGCTTTTTAACAGCTCCCTGTGGGTACCTGTATGCGTATTTACTATTTTTTCTGTCCTTCCCTCACGGCTCAGGACTGTAACACCCTCATACCCGCCGTTTTTCTTTGGCTCCAGACAGCTTCCTTCATAAAGCACCAGTTCTGCCCCGGAAACCGGCCGGTCAAAACGGATGCCTTTTCCCGTAAATGTACCATCCAGCTCATACAGAAGCTTCACCCGGTCCATAGCCTTTAATTCCTGCTCGGTTCCCTCTATTACGTGTTCGGAATATGAGTCAAAGGCCTTTGTTACATAGCCGGTCCATATTTGCTTTTCCTGATCAAAGGTAATTTCCCTAACATCCCCTCTGGCCTCCAGCTTTTCCTTTCGCCCGCTTACTTTATAGAGGAGAAGATCGCCCCTGTCATTTACATAAATTTCCTCCTGATTTCCTGTAAAGCCTCCGCTTGCTTCTTCTTTTCCCTGAGCATCTGTCTTTTTTAGGCCGTTCCCATTTCCAACCAGAGAATCGCCGTCCTCCGTCTTGTAGATCCAAAGCTCTGATGGGTAATCCTGTACAGGTACCTCACTTACCTTCTCAGTGCCTCTGCGGTTTTCCTCCCCGGTTACAGGAATGGCATATTCATACTGTCTGGCCGTTTTTCTCTCCCAGCCATTCCCTTCCTTTAAGGTGTTTTCCTCATAGTAAACGACCTGGTCTCCGTAAATCTCAAAGGCTACGGGCCGGCTCTTTGTATATCCCTTCGGGGCCTGAACCTCTACCAGCACATAGGCTCCCGCTCCCAGAGGACGCGCCGTTTCGATATAGCCCACAGGTACCTCACACAGTCGTCCGTCAATCACCAGCTCCTTTAAGGTAGAATAGGATCTGAAAATTCCCTTTTTTATCCCATTTTCATCTAGCTGGCTGATCCTCTGGCTTTCATCATAAAGGGGAATCCCATCCTCATCCAGCCGGATGGGAACATCACTTTCAGAACTATTGTCTGCTCCCACTCTTGGGTAAAGAATCTGCTTCCCGTTTTCATCTTTCACCGGCTTTCCCTCTGCATCCACAGCCGAACCGAAGAGGACCTGTCCGCTTCCTCCTGCCGTGCCGGTTCCTGTCTTTTTTACATCCCGCTTGGCAGCATAGATACGAAAAAGAGCCCCGTCATGGAAAATAGTTTCTCCCGTTTCTGCATCCATCTTTTCGATCCGCAGCCTGGAGCTGAAATAGGTATTTTCAACATCCTCCTGAGCAAAGGAAACATAGTTAAAATCGGCTCCGCTTCCTGACGGATAAAGCGTTTCAATGCTTCCCGTATCCGGATTGACCCGGTCTGTGGCAGGGGCAAGAACCGTCCAGGGTACAAGCATGGGAGCAAATTTACCGTGAATTGCAGTGCCTTCCCCTTCCATTACAGGAACCTGATCCCGGATCTGCACCTGTCCGTTTTCCGTTTCATTTCCATCATAGACAACCCCATCCATGATTCCCTTATTCTCACTTTCACTGGTATAGCCACTGTAATAAGCCTTTACCGCCGGATTGGCTCCATCCATATATTCTTCTTCATAAGGTTGTGAGGAAGTAAGGCTGTGACCGGAACGGCTGTTTAGATCCAGACCGTATTTATATACCTCAAATTCCCCATCCTGACCGTTCGCCCGGATCACATGGCTTTCTCCGTTAAAACGGATCTTATACTTACGGATCAGTTCCTCGGCAGAATCTGTACTGTTATAACGGAAATAGGAACTTCCTGTTTCATCCAGAACATTTTCTTCCCCGGTCTGCTCATTTTCCACGATTTCAGGCACAAAAGGAAGCGTAATTTCTTTTGGTTCCTCAATCCGATAATGACGGTTTGCCAGCTCCCCTTCAAAGGCAGAAGGCTGCTGCTCAACCATCACATATTCCCCGTAAGGGAGCATGATAGAGGTATCAAAATAATCATCTTTCCCATTCCGTGTGCTGCACTGAAGGGTCTTTTTATCCCGGTCTGCACCCCCTGACGGATCCCGATCCCAGGCAATCGAAAGCTTCTCATCCAGTCCCTTAAAACGCTCTGTATAAGCTTTGGCCTCCTCTTTGGCCTGTGCAAGAGCCTGCCTGTAGGCCCTGTCTTCGTTCAGATCTGGCTGCTGCTTTAAAATCTCCTCCTTATATGCTTTTACATCCACATAAGACAATGCAAATTCTGTCAGCTTCTGTTCTTCTGCCTCAGTTCCCGGCCTTTGGTCTGCCGTATACAGTGCATCAAAAAACTTTTTATAATTCCAGCTTCCGTCTGCTTTTTTCTCTAAAAGCTTCTGCCCGCCGCCATCCTTTGGCGGCAGAAAATGAGCCTGAACTGCCTCTATAAAATCTTTGCTGCTGATATCCTCTGACAAAAGATTTCCTGCCTCATCTGCATAGAGATTTACAAGATCGCTCTTTAAATATAACCGGAATTTAAACTGATCCAAAAGCTTTGTTCCTCTTCCGGAACCACCGAAAAGTCCCAAAAGCGCTGTCATGGGATCATTGTGGACCGAACCGTATGTGTTTACATTTTCATAGGATTCCTGTGAAATGTCTTTGGAAACCCTCACAGACTGTTTAATCGCCCGTTCCAACACCTGAACCGGTTCTTTTTGCGTCTCCCCATCCTGTACCGGCTGATTCTGGCCCGGATAAGACAGCAGCACCGGCTTTATATAGCTTCCCGGATCCTGTTTTATGATAGAAGAAGCCACATCCACAGCCGCTCCCATTTCATGGATCAGATACTGATTATACGGGATTGCTGTTCCGTGAAGCTCGATGGTCTTTTTATCCGTAACCGCCCGAAATACATCCTGTACGTTCTGTCCTTTGACCGATTTCGGAATAAAATGGATCGTATAGCTGCCTGCGGATGCATCCCACACGGCCTCCACAGGCTCCTTTGCCAGAGTCTGGTATACAACCTCTTTTTCTTCATAAACAGGCACCTGCTCCATCTCAGGAATCGGATTTCCCTGAACGTCAAGCAGGATTTCCCCCTCCTTATAACACTCATAAACCGGCTGACAGCAGACTGCAGCATGATCCAGGGTGTTTTCCTCTAAAAGTACCTCGCCTTCAAGCTCTCTCTTTTCTTTCAGCGTCACTGTACGGCTTTTGAGGCTGTAGGTTCCCTTTTCGTATTCCAGCCAGTAAATTCCCTGCTCCGCTTCCTTTTTTACATACATCCGCTGATCTGCCCGGTCATAAATACCGCTCATAGGAGGAATGTTTCCCGAATGATCGTAATGCAGACGGGCAAACCACTCTCCCTCTTTTTCATAGACCGCTCCCACTCCGGCGCAGTCATAAAACCCATGCTCTGTATACCAGTCCAGTATCTGACTGGCCGCTGTGGAATTATCCAGAAAAGAATTTTCTTTTTTCAACGGGATATTGACCCAGGGAGCACCCATTTCTTCCGCTGTCAGATGATAGCCAAGCTGAGCCAGCATGGCCTCTGCCTGCTCCTTTAAATAATCCTCTTCCACAGGCTGATCCCATAAGGAGAGATCCTCCGGCTCTGCTGTGCCAAAAGGATAGGGAGCTGTGCGGAAACGGTAGGGAAGCGTCTCTTTTAAAGGAAGCTTTTCCTCTTCTGAACTATCTTCTTTTAATATAGGATTTCCATGCTCGTCTGTTTTCAGTTCACCGCCTGCAGCCTTTTTATAAACAGGCGTTCCATGTTCATCCACCTTTTGCTGCGGTACTGTATTTACAATCTGCTTTACATTTTCCCTGCGCTCCTCCGAACTCAAACGGTAAAACCGCGTATGCTCCGGATAGCCTGTAATTGTAATATCATAGCCATTTTCTGCATCATACGATTCGATGGTAAAGTCATTCCAGGAGCCGTCCGCTTCCATACTGTTGTGATCAGAAAGGCCATTTTTCACCCAGGCTGAACCGGAAGAAATCACTGTAACGCTCTCATCTGCCTCCCGGTTTGTCTCTGCCTTATTAAGGCCCTGCACAGAAAGCTCATATCCCTCCGACCGGCTCAATTCCATAACGTAATAGCTGCCCATGAGAAGGGGACGTCCAATCCAGACCGAGCCGTTTTCTGACTTATAATCCGGATAGATTTTCGTTCCAAAGCCATGATCGGATGAGGTAATCTGACTGCCCTGATACAGATTTTCAGGCCCCGTAAACGCAGAAACTTCTGTACCGCTGCCATTCCACAACGTACCCGGACATTCAGTGTATGCTAAAAATGAGGCGTTCCCCTCCTTGTCTGTGGCAGCGATGGCTGTCAGCTGATCCCTGCCATATACGACACCGCTTTTCCCATCCGGATGAATAATGTCCTGAGCAGCAAAAAGACCGTATACCGCTCCCTCTAACGTGGCATTTCCCTGAGTTTTTCCATAACTTCCTTCGGGATTTCCTTTATAAAGCTCCAAATCCCGCTTATTGATATGAATCCGTCCCTCTGTCCGGTGATCCCAGATTTTGAAACGATAAAGACAGCGAAGAGGATCCCCATAATCGGAAGGATCCATTGGCTCCAGATCATCATCTATGAAATCCGGAAGTACAGCATAAAGACTGTCCCCCTCCTCCTCATCCTCTGACAGAAATGAAAAAAGTGCTTTTAAGCTGAATGGGTGTTTCTTCTGATCCTCTCTGATTTTTTCTCTGGGAGCAGAGGTATATTCCGGTTCGGATAGAGGGAAGGGGGCAACGGGATGTTTTATGTATTCAAACTGCTCCGTAACCGGCATATCTTCCTCCTCCGGCAGCAGTCCTTCCTCCTGTTCCCCCTTCTCTGGCAGCTCTTCCTCCCGTTGTGCATCATTGGATGTAGCCAAAAAGTGTATCGGAGCAGAGGAAAATGGGCTTAAAAGACGGCTGCGCAAATGAGGACTTATGGCAATTTCGGCAATATCCGGATCCCTTTTCTCTGCTACGCTGCCGGATTCCTGGCTGCCCGGCTGGTTCCCGGCTTCTTGTCCGCCAGTTTTCTGACTGTCTGGCGGATTTTCTGAGACTTCTCCACCGACTTCCTGACCGCCCGATTGATTTCCAGCTTCTTCTCCGACATTGTCCTGCTTGTCTGACGGATTTCCCGAACTTTCTCCACTACTTTCCTGCCCTTCCGGCGAATTTCCGTTTACTTCTCCGCCGGTTTCCTGCTTATCTGACGGATTTCCGGCCTCTGTTCCTTCCATTTTCTCATCTTCCGACGGATTTTCGGCCCCTTCTCCTTCCGTCTCATTCCATCCTGACTGTCCTCCCGCCTCTTCCTTATTCCCGGCTTCTCCACCAGTCTGCTGACTGTCTGGCCGACTTTCCAGTCCCTCCTTATCCGGTTCCTGTGCGCCGGCCTGCTCCTGACCTGACGCACTCTGGGTCTCCTGAACACCAGTCGTTTCCCCGGCACTTTCCTTCTTTGCCGGTTCTGTACGTTCCTGTTCCCGGATTTCAAGGATGCTCCGAAGCTCTTCCAGATCCATTTTCTCCCCTTCCGGGAGCAGACAGCGGTATCCCCGCTCCTCTCCCAGCGCTTCTAAGCTCTCTCCATACGTTTTTAAAGCTGGAAGCCCCATTTCACCGGAAACCTCCATCTCACCCTGCCGTACATTGCCTTCTGCCTGGGCAGACATAAGAACTACGGTTTCAATCATGGGGTCATCGCGGTGCGTTCCGTGAATGGTATACCCGTTTCTGGCCTTTTTCTCCTCTGCGGTGTACCCATACTCCAGACGGATAAAATTTTCATACGTCTCATCCCTGTCCTCCAGCATTGCTTCCATGGCTTCTGTGCTCTGGCTATGGTTATCTTCGTCCTCATTTCCCACATGAAAGTCACAGGTTCTGCTGCAAAGCTCCTGTTCTGCCAGCCACTGGCTGCGCAGTCTTTCATTTTCCTCCTCACAGCTGCATTCCTCTGCCTCGTCTCCTTCCCCCTCTCCCTCATGGTCGCATTCAACCCATTCCGGCGCAGGATGGCCCATACAGTAGGTTTTGCTGTAATGATAACTGCGGATATCGCTGTGGGAAGCCGTTCCGTTTTCATCTGTGGAAATCACATCACAGAGAATACGTTCCTCCGGTTTTGGAGACATGCAGTTTACATAAACCTCTCCTGTGCTTCCGTCCGGATTTCCCTCCTCATAGCCGTGTTCATTGACCTGACCGAAATCAAAGGTTTCCCATACGTTAAACTCAGCCTCCTCTAAGGGCTTTCCTGTTTCTGCGCAGTATTTTTCCACCTGCACCTTATAATTGGACTCAAATACCTCTTTATGCCTGTAAAGTTCCAGTCCCGGACCTTCCTGAGAGTCCAAAGACGGGCCTGCTTCAAACCAGACCTCTGCATCCGTATCCGCCATATCCAGCCATCCCATCTGCATCTGGTATTTCTCCTCCGGCTGGAAAATGTAAGCGTAATACTTTGTTTTAATTCCGCTTAAAGGCCCGGAAGAAATCCGTCCGGAAGGTGTTTCTCCCTGATAGATAAAGGTAACAGAAGTTCCGTCTGCTCCTATTTCATAGATCCAGTTCCCGTCCGGAAACTGCCACACTGCATTCTTAAGCTGGGGGCAGCTGCTGATATCCAGAGTAAGCTCATATCTCCCATCCTTGAGCTCCATTCTCTGCTGGCGTCCGTTCCACTCCGGCAAGTCCGTATTTCCCTGATTATCGTATTCCTTCAGACCATTTTCCACATATTCCCGCATCTCATGGAAAAATGGGAGCACCTTTCCATCCCGGATCACGCCCTCTAATTTGTGCATCATCTCCTCCTGCACATCCCAGGCCTCCTCATAGCCTGCAAGGCACCCCCAGAGATAGGTCTGCACCATAGCATATCGGGTCTTATCATAATAATTCCCGGACACCATCCACTCATAAGCTAATGTCATAGGAAGATACCGGTCAAAGCTTCCGATGACAGGCACAGATGCTCCCGGCTCTGCGTCATACCGGGTATAAGATGACACCGTATGATTGGGCAGCTTTTTTCCGGGCTGAAGGCAGAAGGCCGGCACATGGCCTTCCACCGGATTTACATAGTAACATGTAATCGAACGGTGGCTGTGTCCGAAAATATTGATGGGACGGTTCTGAAATGCATCTCCCCGGATGATCATTTCCACCGTGTTCTCCTTTGCCGCCGACTGGAAGGGAATCCCCGTAATGAGAATAGCGGCTGCCAGAAAAAGGGCGCAAAAACGCCTCCAATGTCTTTTATTCACTTGTTATGTCCCCCTTGGTTTCTCCTGAACAGTTACATTTGTTTTATAAAATAATCCTACCAGGCCATATATGGACATTCCCCCTTTTCATACAGTCCCCGGATATACGATCCGCAATTACGGGTGCGCAAAATACGCCTCGTCTTTCCAGACTCTGTTCTGATTCAATTTTTCTGTTTTTGTTCTGAAATGCGGCTGAAACAGCCAATAAAATGAAATTTAGATAAATGATACAGAGAATTCCGTATCGGTTCTTACAGAATAGCATAAGAAACAGGACAAGTCAACTCTCCTGTCCTGTTTTTACAGAAATTTTGCAACCGATTTTCCTGATTGTCCTAATCCATCAATCCCTTTTTCGCCCAGTCATATTCCTCCATTGCGAGAAGGAAACGAATGGATGCCTGTGCCTGATTTCCTTTTTCTTCCATATACTGGCTGTAAATCTCCAGATATTCTCCCTCAGCCATTGTCCCCAGTTCCCTTTTTCTGACCGCAGACTGCCACACTGCCCTTTGCGCCTGTTCCTTCGCACAGGCTGCCTCCCATTCTGCCTGACAGGAACGGATCTGATCCCCCAGAGTCTCAAGGGAATCGAACATCTGGTTTTCATCCAGCTCTGTCTGTCTCTGTTTTTTGTGAAGCTCCTGATTGCTTCCTGCATTTCCCATGCGTCCGCTGCGAAGCTCATAATTATTTCCCAAAGCCTGCTGCCTGTCCTCCTGTGGATTCACAAGAGCAGCTCTTGATACATCGGGCAGGGGCATTTTTTCTAAAACAACCGGGCTGTCCGGTGAAAAGCCTGTGAGCAGCAAAAGCTCCTGACGGACCCGCTCCTGCTCCTTTTTAAGCCGTTCATATTCATTTAGGGCGGACTGCCATTTCTGATAAGCCTCCTGTGAATGGTAAGAGGTGCTGCTTCCCAGCATTTCCTGATCTTTAACTTTCTCAGATAAATGCTTTTGTGCCTCTGCCCTGGCGCTGGCCGCAGCCTGCTCCGCTTCCAGACTGTGATACGTTCCCATCAGGTTCTGAGCCGTCCAGAGCATGGTATCCTCCATCCTGCGCAGTTCCATCCGTCCTGCGGCATTTCCCGCCTGACGGATCTGCTCTTTCAGGCTGTCTGCACCATCCAAAAGGGCCTCCGCCTGCCATCTGTAATGTTCTGCTCCTGCCGCATCGCCGTCCTTTTCCCGATCAGAGGCCTCTTCTCTCAAAGCCCTCCGGCTCTCTAAGAGTTCTTCCCTTGCATCTTCCAGACGGCCCAGACGCTCTTCAAACTGCCTTCGCTCCATTTCCACCTGCGGACAGGACTCCTTTACCAGATTCTCCAGATTCTCATAACACAGCGCCATTTCCGTTTCTTCCCCTCTGCTCACGCCGGAAGCTGCCACTGTACCGGCCATTATTCCCACAAAAAGCACAGCCATCACCCTGATAACCGTCCGCCTTCCCGCTTCTTTTTTCATCCAAATCCCCTGCTTTCCTCAACCCTCATACGCTGCCAGCCCTTCGACTGCCCATTGGTAGTCCTCGTACGCCTGCCGAAAAGACAGGCCGCTTATCTCCCAGGCTGCCTTTTTAGATGACAGCTCTGCCTGAGCCGCCATCCGGTCATTGGCAGACAACAGCCCCAGCTGATATCTTCGTTCATCAGCCTCTAGCTTTTCCTCTGCCAGGCGGTATTCTTCTTTTGCCTGACCGTAATCCATCTGAGCCTGCATCAGGCTGTTATATTTCGCCTCTATATCTGCTTCTATTTTCTGCTGCCCGGCTTCCACCTTCTGATTAAGCACATCCTTTGCGGTACCGGGATCTGTATTTTCCAGTCTGCGGCGGTCTGCTGCCAGACTGAAATTCGCAGCTAATGCCTGTGTTCGGTCTGACTCCGGGTCTGTTTTTTCAGGCAATGCTTCCTCAGGAATGGGAATTTCTCCCAGACAAGGCATATCATCATATTGCCACCCGGTCATAACAATCAACTGGCGGCGCAGCTCCTCCTGCTTAGTCTTCCCTGAGGCTTCTGCTGCCTGAGCCGTACAGACGGCTGCCTCTGCCTCTAAAAGCTCCGGCTGTGAAAGCATTCCAAGGGCTGCCTTCCGTCTGGCTGCCTGAACTTCTGCTTCCGCCTGCTGCAGGGCTCTCTCCAGAGCCGGACGCTCCTTTTCCTTTTTCCAGTATTCAATCATCAGCCCCTGGGCCTTCTGGATTAAAAGAGCCTCCTGCCTGTCGTACTCCAGTTTTTTTACCCTGCCGTCTTCATTTTCCATATCTGCCTGATCTCTGGCCTGCTCTGCCTGAAGCCGTATACTCATGGCCGATGCCTCTGCGGCTCCATATCCGGGCTCATCTTCATTTATCCCGTCCATCATCCGGTCACTGAAGTCCTCTAAACGATCCGCCATTTCAGAATACGTATTGCGGAAATCGTCATTGGACTTTCCCCGGTAATCATCATATTCCAGACGGCTGTTGATCACCTCTGCATTGTATTCGTGGATCAGATCTGCCAGTTCCTCATATTCCAGCACATCATCCCGCAGGGACGCCCATTTTTCCGGCGGGTAGGCAAATTCAGGGCTGGCTAAAACAGTCTGAGCCGCAGCAAAGCCAAAGAGAAATGTCAGGCCGATGATCTTCATGCAGCCCCTCCGGCCACAGCATATCCCCTGTGTTTTCATCTTCCTTCTCTCCCTTCTGTTATTCATACCTGAGAGCGTCAATCGGATCTGCCTTTGCAGCCTTTAAGGCCGGATACAATCCAAAGAAAATTCCAACAACCGCTGAAAATGTAACCGCAATAAGGATCACGGAAGGCTTTATCACTGTTTTTAAGCCCAGAACCGCTCCTCCCAACGCCACAACGCCCGTTCCCAAGATCACTCCGGCAATTCCTCCGCAGGCAGACAGGATGGCCGATTCGGTCAGAAACTGGATCAGCACATCCCTTGTCCTTGCTCCCAGGGCCTTTCGGATGCCGATCTCACGGGTGCGCTCCGTCACCGACACCAGCATGATATTCATAATGCCGATGCCGCCTACCAGCAGTGAAATAGCCGCAATCCCGCCTACTGCTGCAGACAGCCCTCCCATAACAGAATCCACGCTGTTCATCTCATCCATGGCTGTCTGGATATACATATCCTCCGGCTCCCTGCCGTGAAGCCCTGCGGTATAAGTCTTAAATTCTTCAAAAAAGCGGTTCAGATCCACATCCTCCTCTGCAAATACATGGAGCATATAAAACCGGTCATTGGGCCAGGTAAGAAGGGTATAGGGAAGAAAGGCAGAGCCTGTATCTTTCGTTCCTCCCATCATCAGAGCCTGAAATGCATTCACTTCCTTCCGGTAGATCCCTACCACGGTGTATTCATCCGTATTGCCGTAAATGGTGGTCCTGAAGGTCTTTCCCACTGCATTTTCCGTACCAAACAAAAGCATGGCGCTGTCCGTATCCATAACCACATTTTTCCTTCTTCCAAGCACATCCCCCTCATTGAGATACCGTCCGTAAACCATATTCACCGGCTGTACCTCTTTATAATTGGAATCAATCCCCTGAAAATCAAAGCTGATGGAGGTGCGCTTATATTCCGCATCTGCCGTCGTATAGGCATTGCTGTCAATATAGGCAATTTCATCCGAAAATGCCTCCTTTGCCCGCTCCATTTCATCCAGATTGAAATAATCGCTGTCCCTTACATCCTCTACCCAGTATCCGATCCCCACATAAGCCTGAGTAATACCCACATCCTTATAGAGCTCAGCAAACATTCCCCGCATGGTATCTCCAATGGAAACAATGGCAATCACAGATCCGATGCCGATAATGATCCCCAGCATGGTAAGAACCGAACGGAGCTTATTGGCCCGGATCGCATTAAAAGCCATCATCATGTTTTCCGCTAACATGGCCGTCTCCTTTCTCCCACACCGGATGATTGATCCGGTCGCTTAAGATTTTCCCGTCTCCAAAACAGATGATCCGTCTGGCAAAGGCAGCAATATCCTCCTCGTGAGTAACCAAAACCACCGTAGCTCCCTCCTGATAAAGCTTTGTAAAAAGCTCCATAATCTCGATGGAGGAAGCCGTATCCAGATTGCCTGTGGGCTCATCTGCCAGGATCAGCGGCGGTTCATTTGCAAGAGCCCTGGCAATGGCCACTCTCTGGCGCTGTCCTCCGGAAAGCTCATTGGGGAAATGATCCATGCGCCCTTCTAAGCCCACCCGGACTAACAGCTCTCTGGCCCGCCTGATTCGTGCAGCTCTGGGAATCCGCGCATAGGTCATGGGAAGCTCTACATTTTTAAGAGCCGACGTACGGGAGATCAGATTAAAGGACTGAAACACAAAGCCGATCTTCCGGTTGCGGATTTCAGAGAGCTGATCTGGCGTCATGTCCGCCGTATCCACTCCATCCAGATAATAATGTCCCAGGGTAGGCCGGTCCAGGCAGCCTAAAATATTCATCAGCGTGGACTTTCCTGAACCGGAATGTCCCATGACAGCCACAAATTCTCCCCGGTGAATCGTCAGGTTGATCTTTTTTAATCCCAAAACCTTAAGTGCTCCCGTATCGTATACTTTTACAAGATTTTCCAGTTGGATAAGGGGCCTTTGTGCAGATTCTCTTTCCTCATATTTCATTCTTATCTGCCCTCCTGACTCCCGGAAACCATAACCTCCATCCCCTCCGTCAAGCCGGGGTCCGGAGATGTTACCACAGCCATTCCTTCCTGCAAAACCGTTCCATCTGCCGGGAGCACCTCTACCTTTGTTTCCCCGTCCGCTCCAATGGTTACGGGAATCCAGCAGATCTTTCCATTCTCAACAATCTCTATATAAGAAACTTCTCCGCTGTCAAATACCGCTGATACAGGAACTGCAAACGCGTCCTTTGATTCCCTGACAAGCAGCTCTGCACGGGCCGTAATCCCTGCCATCAGCTTTGTATCCGGCGTATTGACGCGGATAATCGTGGGAATGACCCGTTCTGTGGAACCGCCTCCCTTTTCTTCACCGGTAGGAGAGATTTTTATCACCTCTCCCTCCTCTTTTTTGCCGTTTAATATATCCGCTCCAATCAGCGCCTTCTGGCCTTCCTTTACCTTTCCGATGGAAAACTCACTGATCTTAACCTCCAGCTCCAGCTGATCCAGATTTTCAATGCTGAATATGGGCTTATCATCCTCCACCTTGTCGGCAAACTGGCCTACCTTGGAATTGACCCGAACTACTGTACCGTCAATCTCACTTTTAATTTCTGTCTTTTCCAGCTCCTCCTGTTTCTTTTCCAGCTCATAAGCCGCATTTTCCACCTGAAGGCCGTAGGAACGATCCGAAACGCCCCGGCCGTTTTCCACCGTATACTTCTCCATCGCCCGTCTGGCGTCATTTAAGGCATTTGCGCTCTGCTCCATATCTGCCTGTGAAATGTCTCCGGCTGCAAACAGCTGGCTGTTTCTGTCATGATCCGTACTTGCTTTTTGAAAATCCTGCACCGCCTTCTCATATCCAAGCGCCGCTTCCTTATCCTGGGCTTCCTTATTGGCCACTGCCTGCTCATAGGCATTGCGGGCAATATTTACCTCCCGTTCCAGCTCTGTGCGGTCAAGCACGGCCAGAACCTGCCCCTTTATAACCTTATCCCCTTCCTTTACGTTCATCTGAAGAATCTCTGCATGGATATTCGACACAACATCCACGCTGTCCGTACCGGATACAGGCCCGCTGATGGAAAGCTTTTCCTGTATATCCTGCTTTTCCAGAGGAATCACAGCTACCACGGGAGTCTGGCTGCCTCCCGTGGAAACCATTTTTATACCTAAAATCCCCAAACCGAGAATCCCCGCTGCCAGGATCCATTTTTTCTTTCCGGGCCGTTTCTTTTTCTCCTGTTTCTGATTGTCCATTATCTGTTCCAGTGTGCGGTCAATTTCCTCACTTTCAGATGCCCGCTCCGGCCCCCTGTTTTCTTCCCGTCTCCCCATTTCTTCGTCTCTTTGTTCCATAACTCCTCCTCACCCGCTCTGTCGGCAGCCCTGTCCTTTTCACTGCCGTTCCTGTCTCATATCATACCAAAGCCTCCCGAATATTTACCTCTGATAACTTCCAATTCTTTCTAAATGAAAATGAAAGAATTTCTAAACACGCAAAAAGGCAGGATATCCTGCCTCAAAACTTTGCCAGCACAAGCACATCTCCCTCGCAGACCTTTGTATCTCCTGCCGGGATAATGGTAGAAGTGCCCCTTCGGATCATAACGATCAGCGTCCCCCCAGGAATTGTAATTTCGTGAAGATATTTTCCGTTCCATTTATAATTTTTATCCACCGTTACTTCCTGAAGGGTCATATTTCTCCGGTCTTCAAATTCCTCCGCCGCGGCGATCAGAAGATCCCCCTGCTCCAATATAGTACCTCCGTTTGGAACCAGAAGTTCTTTCCCGCGGATAATCAAAACTACTAAGAGTTCCGGAGGAAGAACGATCTCCTTTAACGTCTTTCCTATAAAGGGGTGGCTTTTATCCAGATGGAATTTCACAAAACTGATGCTGCCCTCTTCCTGATAATCCGTAAAAGTGCGGCGCACATCCGCCTTTTCATCTATCATGTTCAGACGCCTGGAAACCCATGGCAGCAGGCTTCCCTGAATGGAAATGGATAACAAAACAATACAAAATACCAGATTAAACAGGTCGTATTTCATCGGTACTCCGCGCAGCACAGCGTAAATGGCAAATACAATGGATGCCACGCCCCGAAGCCCGGCCCCGGAAACAATTCCGATCTGACCCCAGGATGCTTTAAAACCGCCCAGAAGCGCTGTCACAGCCAGAGGACGTCCGACTAATGTCAGAAATACCATGATCACTGCCGAAGGCAGCAACACCACGCCCAGTCTGGATGGAGTCACTAACAGCCCCAGCAAAAAGAAGATCATCATCTGTGCAATTCCTGTAAGCGCATCAAAAAATTGTACCATATTCCTTTTATGAGGCATGGAAGAATTTCCCATAATGATTCCGCAAAGATACACGCTTAAATACCCGTTTCCTCCCAAAAGCACAGGAACGGCATAGGCAAGAACAGCCGCGGCAAATACAAAAATGGTCTTTCCCTCTGCAATCTGAAACTGCAGGCGGTTTAAGGCCCAGACCGCTCCCTTTCCGAAGAGAACCCCAAAAATCAGACCGAAAAAAAGCTGCTGAAACAGCATAGCCGGAACACGGATGGACGCGCCCGTGAGAAGCCCTGTCAAGATCACTGTGAGCATATAGGAAATAGGATCATTGGAACCGGATTCCATTTCCAGTAAGGAGGCCGTATGCTCCTTTAAGTTCAGATTTTTAGAACGCAGGATGCCGAACACCGAAGCTGCATCCGTGGAGCCGATGACAGATGCGGTCAAAAGGCTTTCCAGCAGAGAAAGCCCTAAAACGAAATGAATAAAAAGACCCGTAAGCCCTGCAGTAAGAACTACGCCTGCGGTAGACAATACCACAGACCGGGCAATCACCGGCTTTGCCTCCTTAATGTTGGTTCCAAAGCCTCCGTAAAACATAATGAACACCAGGCTGACGGAACAGATCATCTCTGATGCCTCATAATCATCAAAAGGAATTTTAAAAATACCGTCCACTCCAAAGCACATGCCAAGGGCAATAAATGCCAGAAGGGACGGTATGCCAAGACGATCCGTAAACCGGTCCGTCAGGATACAGAGCATGATCACAATTCCCGTGAGAAGCAAAAGTTCATTCATAGAAATCAGAATCCTTTCCCAGCAGTATAATGGGTTTTATTATAACAGCCGGAAAAAAAGCCGTCAAATGTTCCAGCGGTCAAAAAGGAACCTTACTGCAATTTTAACGCCTTATTAACGGAGCACTCCCATCAAACAGCCTGAAATCCCTCTCACCGTTCGCTGTCATATGGGCTTCTCCTTCTATTCCAAAGACCTCACGGGTCCGAGCAGAATTCAGCACATTCAGAGGATCGCCAGCCTCCAGAATTCTCCCATCCTTCATCAGACATACCTTCTGACAATAATGGGAGGCCAGACGCAGATCATGAAGTACTATCAGAACCGTCCTTTTGCACTGTCTGAGGTATTCCATAAGAAACAGCTGATGACAGATATCCAGATGATTGGTCGGTTCATCCAGGATCAGCGTCTCTGCTCCCTGTGCAATGGCTCTGGCAATAAATACCATTTTCCGCTCCCCGCCAGACAGCGAAAGGATACTTCTGTCCTTTAAATGCAGAATTCCCAGCTCATCTAATGCCTCTGAAACCACTGTCTGTGCAGTTTTCGATTCTGCCGGCCGCTTTCTGTCTCTGTTTTCAGATCTGGCATACATTGCCATAGATACCACATCCCACACAGAAAAATCAAATACGCAGCCTGCTTCCTGACCTACATAGCCGATCAGAGACGCCAGTTTCCTGTGAGAAAGAGATGCCGATTCCCATTCTCCGATAAAAACCTTACCCTCCGCTGGCTTTATCAGTCCCATCGCTGTTTTTATCAGGGTGGACTTTCCGCATCCGTTGGGTCCTATAATTCCTGTGACCCTTCCTTCCTCTGTACACAGATCTGCCCCTTTTACAATCTCTTTTCCACCAATACGCACATGGATTCCATCAAAACGAAGTATCATGTATTTCCACCCCCATATCCATTTCGTATCATAAGGTATAAAAAGAAAGGCGCTCCTGCAAAAGCTGTTACAATACCAAGGGGCAGTTCAGCAGCGCCAAAAAGACTTCTGGCCAGAGCATCTGCCCAGATCAGATAAATCCCTCCTCCCAGAGCACTTAAAGGTATAATCACCCTGTTCGTGCTGGTTCCGGAAAGAATACGGGCCATATGAGGTACCACGAGTCCCACAAAACCGATAATTCCCGTAACAGACACCAGCGATGCCACTACAATCGAGCAGAACCCAAACATCAGAGAACGGAAATGCTTTACAGATAATCCCAGAGCGGCCGCATCCTCATCTCCCATCATCATCATATCAAAATAACGGCTGCAAACAGTAAATATCACTGTTCCAGATAAAACGCCAGCTGCCGGAAGAGCAAGATTTTTCCACTGTGCCGCCGCGATGCTTCCCATCTGCCAGTTATATACAGCAGCAATACTCTCCGGGCTTTTTGCCAGAAAAATAACAAAACTGGTTACTGCGCTCATCACCGCATTGACAGCCGTTCCCGACAAAATAAGGGGCACAGGCCGTATCATTCCTCCCCCTGCCGTTTTCGCCATAAAATAAACAGTGCCGGCAGATAAAAGCGCGCCCAAAAAAGCCGCCGCAGTCGTCTGAAAGGGACCGGAAAGTAGTGAAATCGGAAGCAAAAGCGCACAGGCAGCTCCTGCAGATGCTCCTGATGAAATCCCCAGAATATAAGGATCGCCAACAGGATTCAGCACCAGAGCCTGCATAGCCGCTCCGCAGACAGAAAGACCTGCTCCGCAAAGAAGACCGAACAGAACTCTAGGCAGCCGGATATTCCATACAATCTGAAAATGAGGTACGGACCATTTTCCTGCCTTTAAACCTTCTCCTCCGTAAAAAAACTGATCCATACAGATCTCAAAAACTTCCTTTATCGGAATCTCTGTAGATCCGATATGAATCGTCCACAGAACAGATCCTAAAAGAACCATTGTCAGCACGGGAAAGAGGAGGCGCTGTCTCCCCCTCTTTCCCTGCCGTCCTACTGGAAACATTCCGGATGGAAGGTTTCAGCAAATGTACGGCAGGCTTTGGCAGCCCGTACATCCTGCATTACTTCCACCAGCGGAATCACAAGATACTTTTTATTTTTTACTGCCGGAATCTCAGATAAAGCCGGATTCGTATCTAAAAATTCTTTCTTCTCATCTACCGTCTGAGCGCCATAATCATTGATGATAATCCAGTCGGGATTCGTTTCCACCAGCGTTTCCACGCTTGTATTGAACCATCTGGCTTCATCCATATTACGGGTACAGTTGATCCCTCCCGCCAGCTCAATCAGGTTGCTCTGCAGTCCCTTTGAGGTTGTGTAAATTTCATTTCCCTTAAATGTATCAAGAACAAATACCTTCGGTTTTTCATTCTCCGGTACAGAAGAAACTGCTTTTTGTGTCTCTTCAATCTGAGAACGGATATCCTCTATCAGTTCTTCCGCCCGGTCCTCTACCTTAAATATTTTTCCCAGATTTTCTATATCTGTATAAATATGTTCTACCGTTTCATCCGGTACAATCGTACCTGTAATTGTAAGACACTGGATTCCCTTGCTTTCTAACTGGTCATAGCTTCCCCAGGCAGATTCCTTAAAAGCACTTACCTGACCAATCACAAGATCCGTTCCTAAAGCCACTGCATTTTCATGGGATTTCTCCACCTCCGGAATCGCAGCAAATTCGTCCTCCAACTCTGGAAGAGGGCGCTCTGCCGGATTCGCCGGAGCAATACGTCCAACTACACGGTCTCCCAACCCCAGCATAACCATATTTTCTGCTGCATAAAGATTCGCACAAAGTACCTTTTGCGGCATCTTTGTAAATGTGATTTCCCGTTCTCCATTTACAATGGTTACAGGCTCATAAGCTCCGTCAGAGCTGCTCTGGGATTCTGAAACGGCTGCACTCGTTTCCTGTACTGCCTGAGAATCACCCTGATTGCTTCCCTGTGCACCACAGCCGCCTATCATGGCAGCACTCAGGACAAGGATCACTGTTTTTACCAGTTTTTTCTGTTTCATGTTCTTTCCCTCCGAAAGTATATGATCCCGTATGCATCTTATGCATCCTCTCATGGCAGCAGGTCTCCTGGCTTAAATTCATCCTCCGTCTTTGCCTTCCCAGCTTTTATGCCAGTGACATATCTAAAGACTTCGTCCTTCAGTACAGTAGCGGGGGCTGCGCCGTTTTTTAAGAAGCTGTCGGCTCTGCTTCTTCTAGGTCCGGCTTCCCTGTCAGGCCTTTTCAGGCACTGCCATATATAACAGCAGCCCTGTTTACAACCTTAAAACGGTATGTAAACAGGGCCGTGTACGGGTCAAAGCTATTATATCAGCTTTTCATCATATGTCAAAATTTTTCCTTAGTTTTTGCTCATCTGCTCATTTAAGCAGGCCGCTCCTATGATGCCTGCCCCATTTCCAAGCTCTGCTAACACGATACGGGTGTTTTTCTCTGAAGCTCTGGAATAAATCTTCGGAGCTGTTTTCTCCCTTACAGGAGCAAGGAGGGCTTCCCCGGCTCCGCTTAAGCCTCCGCCGATGCAAAGCACCTCCGGCTGAAGGATATTGATGATATTGGCAATTCCGTCCGATAAATCCTCTGTAAAACTGTCCAATACCTCACAGGCCGTCGGATCTCCTTTTTTAGAAGCCTCAAAGATGATCCTGCCATTTACTTCTGAGAGATTTCTTCCGCAAAGGTTCCAAAGCATAGATGTTTCACAATGCTCCATTGCCTCCTTTGCACGGCTCACCAGAGCGGTAGCAGAAGCATAGGCCTCCAGACAGCCTCTCCGCCCGCAGGTACAGGGGCGTCCATTCTGATGGATCACCATATGGCCCAGCTCTCCGGCTGCCCCATTGTGGCCTTCTAAAATCTTTCCATTTAAAATAATGCCTCCGCCGACTCCGGTTCCCAGGGTTACGGCTGTCATGGAACGGCTTCCCCGTCCCGCACCGGCCAGATATTCGCCCCAGGCGGCTGCCTTGGCGTCATTTTCCCCATAAACCGGGCATGGGAAAAGCTCCTTTAACATTTTAAGAAAAGGAACGTTTTCAAAACCAAAGTTATTGGCATACTCGATACAGTCCGTTTCCTTATTTACCGTTCCCGGAATGCCGATCCCCACACTTTCCACATCCTGAAAGGTAAGTCCCTGTTCCTTTAAAAGCCGGTATGCCAGATGGTAAATAGCCTCTGCCAGCTCTCCGGCAGGCCTTGGCAGGCCCGTGGGTTCCTGAATGGACGGCCCCAGCACTCTGTTTTCATCTACCAGTCCGGCAGCGATTTTTGTTCCCCCAAGATCAATTCCGATTCTCAGCATATTGTTTCCCCTTTATGTATTCATAGATTATGATCTGGTTTATTTTACCATAAGGGAAAAATGCTTTTCAAGAGGGGTATAGCCGTTTGCATACACCGTATAACCGGCGCTGTTAATCTCTTCTCCTGAATAATGCCCCTTAAAAGAGTGCTCTCCAAAACCGGGGCCGATCTCCACGGTTGTTAAACCGTCATGAATTTCCAGATACCCATCCTTTAATATCATGCTCTCTCCAGCACCTGCCTCCAGCGCAAAGGCCGGATGCTCGATGGAAACGCCTGCCGGAATACAGATTTCCAGCCGTAAGGGAAGACGATCCAGGCCCTCTGCCTTTAAGTTAAGCTCCAGACCCTGCTCCTTTTCCCGGATCTCAAGAGTTGTCTTTAACCGGCTGCTGATAAGCTTTTCCCGCTTGCTCTGATCCATTTTCCACCAGTCAGAGGTATCCTGCTTTTCCTTAAAGGGCAGATAATACCAGCTCTGTGCCTCCGCCTCCAGGCGGCAGCCATCGGGCAGCTCCTCTATGGTCTGAGGAATGAAATTGCGGATGTCACAGCAGCTCTCTCCAATTTTTACGCAGAGTGTGGTTCCTTTGGATTTGAAATACAAAAATGCACTCTTTCCGTTTAACACAGTATAAGTATAAGAGGGCTTTCTTACCCGGAGTACGCCTGCATGGCGGAAAAACTTGCGGTATTCCTCCAAAAATCCGTATTCCTCAAAATGATATCCCATCATTTCATCATGGTTCATCACAATATGCAGACAGTCGGGAGCCAGATCTCCGCGCTCCATATTGTCCTTTATAATCTTGTGGGCAGCCCCGTCAAAGGCAGGATTTTTCTCTCTGCTGCACATATAGAGATACTGGTAAAAATATTTATCCGCATATTCCAGCTTTCCCTGATCCTGTCTGGTAGAATTCTGGGTAAAAATGGTATCGTCCGGATCCATGTAGGTCAGCATCATGGAAAGGTTGCGCTCCACATAGCCTAAAAATGCCTCGTCACCTGTTTCCTGATACATGGCCATCATGGCATTGTTTACCACTGCATTATAATTTCCCGTGGACCGCTCCGCATACTCTCCGTCCTCGTCTCCGTCAATGCCCTCTGCCAGATACTGTTCTGCCCGGTTTTTAAGCCCTGCGGCAAACTCTTTTTCTGCGGCAAAGAGATTGGAGCCCTGAAGAAGAGCCGCTGCGATCCCCCATCGATGGTTCGGCGTATGGAAGCCCCCCTCACGGATTGCATCCAGAGCCTTATGCATAATGGTTAAATACTTTTCCTTTAAAACTCTAATAGCCTCATCAGCGGGATTCCCATATTTTACCAGAAGACGGTAGGCTGCAATCAGCCGTTTGAAACAGAAGGAAGTATCTGCTGCTGATTTAAAGTTGCAGGAGGGATAGTCAAAGCTTCCGTCCTCTCTCTGGGTTCTGGCAATAAAATCAAGGGCCAGATCCACTGCCTGATACAGCTCCTTACTCTTATAAAAGCAGCTGTCCTCATGGAAATACACAGCCAGGGCAGAAGCCAGGGCATAGATCGTCGGCTTTGCCTCCCAGATATCTCCTTTGATCCCTCCGTACTGCAGGGAGGCAGGATTTTTCACCTGACTTCCCATAAACTGTCTTGTTCTGTATTCTGCTCCCTTCAGCAGATGCGCCATATAACGTTCCATTATAAGCCTCCGTTTTTAGCCCTTTACACCGCTGGCAGCCAGGCCGCCGGTGATATAACGCTGTAAGATAATGAAAATAACGATAATAGGAAGGATAGATAAAATAGAAGCTGCCAAAATGGAGTTCCAGTCCACACCCATGGTTCCGATATAGCTCTTGATCGCGATCTGTATGGTAAAATTTTCCTGATCGGAAAGCACCATCAGAGGCAGAATATAATCATTCCAACGCCACATAAAGGAGAAGATCGTCAATGTAATGGTAACTGAAGATCCCAGGGGAAGCATGATGGAGCGGAAAATCCGAAACTCGGAAGCGCCGTCCAGTCTTGCAGACTCTGCAAGCTCCAAGGGAATGGACATATAGTGCTGTCTGTACATGAAAATACCTGTTGTGGTGGTTACAACCGGAAGGATGCAGCCCCAGATATTATTGTAAAGCCCCATTTCACTGACTACGGTAAACTGTGCGATGGTCAGGATCTCTCCGGGGATCAAGGTTCCTAACAGGAATACGGCAAATACCTTATTCACATAGGGGATCTCCTTGCGGTAGATGGCAAGAGCATAGCCGCACATGGCACTGATCACAACAGTGATCACGGTACCTACCACTGCCAGAAAGAGACTGTTTTTTACATAGTTAAAAAATCCGTCTGCCACTACGCTGATGTAGGATTCACCGGTAGGAGCCTGCGGGAAAAGATGTAAGGGATAGGCAAACAGCTCGGAAGAAGGCTTAAATGAGCTGAATCCCAGCCAGATGATCGGGAAAACCATGAGTCCTGCTACTGCCAGTCCTAAAACGGTCATACAGATGGTTTCTACTTTGCGCTTTGCTGATCCTTCCATTATACTTCACCTCCGCCTTGGGTTGCTTTAAACTGTATCACTGCGATCACGATAAACAGAAGGCTGATAAGAATGCCTGCTGCGGAAGCGTATCCGTACTTATACTGATTAAAGCCCTGATCAAAAATGTACTGTACCATATATGTAGTCGAGGAGCCGGGTCCTCCAAGAGAAATACCCTGTACCAGCGCGTATTCCTTTAAAAGAGATACGGTAGAAAGAAGGAGTACGATAAAAGTAGTGGGCATCAGAAGGGGAAGTGTGATATTGGTAAATGCCTGGATCTTCTTTGCACCGTCTACACTTGCTGCCTCATACAACTCCCGGTTGATATTATTGATACCGCCTACATATAAAAGCATATAGTATCCTGCTGAAATCCAGTTGGATGCCACACTGATCACCACTGTTGCCAAAATGGGATTTAAAGACCACTGAAGAGGATCGATTCCCATTTTCTGTAAAATAAAATTGATCAGACCGTATTCCTGTCCGAACATCCAGTTAATTGTAATACCTGCTACCAGAGCCGATAAAAGAACCGGGATGTAGATCAGGGTACGCATCAGTGTCTTTCCCTTTACCAATCTGGAGGTAACAAGTGCTGCTAAAAGCAGGGGAATAGCAATCTTAAAGGGCAGGTTGCAGACTGTATATAAAAGAGTCCGTCCTACTGTCTTATAAAAATCTCCATCCTTTAAAATATCTGTATAGTTCTTTAAACCAATTACATCCATGGTCTTCCAGCCATCATAATTAGTGAATGAAAACCAGATGCTTAAAACCAGAGGCACCAAGAAAAATACTGCAAATAATGCCAGCGATGGAAGTACGAACAGCCAAAAGCTGTGCGTATGGCAGAATGACTGCCTTCTACTCTTTTTCATATCGATTTCCTCCTTGATCCTTCCTTAAAAATCACTTATATGCTTCCTGCATTCCATAAAGAAAAGCATGGCCAGAGCCTGTCCGTATGGCATTGGCTTAAGCTCAATCTCTTTGTAGAAATCCTTTGTTTCACGTCCCATAGGTGTTCCGTAGGATACCTGGTTTACAACGCCGGTCTCATCGGTGTATTCCATAATGGGTTCAAGAGCCTTAAGAGCAGCTTCCACCCAGTCTGTTTCTGCCAGTCCCAGTTCAGCCCCCTTTAAAATGCCATACGCAAATCCACAGGTAGCACTGGACTCTACATAAGAGGTCTTATCATCAATGAGCGTATGCCACATTCCTGTAGGCTCCTGATACTGGATCAGAGCTTCTGCCTGGCGCTTCCAGGTTTCTTTTAAGAACTTTTCCACGCTTGGACTGCAGGGACAAAGATCTAAAAACTCCGGGATCGCCGCTGTGATCCAGCAGTTTCCTCTGCCCCAGAAGGCTGCTGCAAAATGGCTCTTTTCCTTAAAGGACCAGCCGTGATACCAGAGGCCTGTTTTGCGGTCCGTGAGATATTTGATATGAAGCAGGAACTGATATTCTGCCTCATCCTGATATTTCTTTTCTCCCAGGATCCGGCCCATATTTGCCAGGAACAGAACCGTCATAAATAATGTGTCATCCCACAGTTCACCCTCATTTAAGGTATCTGAAGTAATATGCTGAAGGCCGCCCTCTTTTGTCCTTGGAAAATCTACATAGATCCATGCTGCCCATTCCCGGCAGACCTCCATGTATCGCTCGTTGTCTGTTTCTTCTGCCACAAAAGACATGGCTAAAAGAGGCGTCACCGTATTTACATTCTTGGAAGGAAGCCCGATTTTTAACTGCCTCTCATAATAAGAGGTCAGGATATTCATATATCTCTCATCTTTCGTCTCCTTGTAGAGTTTCCATACTCCATAAAGGCCTACGCCCTGAGTCCACTCCCAAAACTGATACCGCCTGATATCATCGCCGGCCAGACTCCGTGTCTTCATCCCCTCCATAAACTGGGAATCCTCTTCGTAAAGAACCTTTTCAAAGCTGTTAAGATACAGATCAATGTAACGGTCAATATCTGCTGCTGTGTATTTCATCCTCTCGCTCCTTTCATCGGAAGGCGTTCCTCGCTTCCATCACTTTCTGGATTTATCTTAACACTTTGATAAGTCAATTTCTACATTTATTTTGTCTTTTAGGTATAATAATATCGCATATTTTGCTTTATGTGCAGGTTTTTGCTTTTTTATTCTACCAGCAATCCATCCTCTCTGCAACAAAAAAACAGCCCATTCCCCAAAAAAGAATGGACCGTTTTTCGTCTGGTATAATTAGTATGCCATACTCCAGTTGGAAGCCTCAGACAGCTGCTTTGCAAATCCGTCCAGAGCCTCTTTTGCTGTGATCTCTCCGGATACAGCGCGCTTTAATGCATCTCTGTACTCATTATCCTTGTAATTTCTCCAGGAAGAACTCTCATCTGTCATAAATGTATCGGTTACATAAGCGGTCTCGCCCTGCATCAGCGCAAAGTCTTCCTTTGCCTTGTCAGTCTCAGGCTCATAAGCAACATCGTTCATAACAGACAGACCCTTGTGAAGCTGCAGGTACTCCTTGTAGTGTTCCTCTTCAAACAGCCACTGTACGAACTGCTTTGCCAGCTCCGAATTCTTTCCGTTCTGAGGAATTGCAAGAGCTGCGCCGCCGATGATGGAAGACTGGCACTCGCTTCCCTTTGGAGAAGGCATTACGCCGAAATCAAACTTGGAAATTTCATTTGTGAAGGTGTTGTAGTTCCAGGAACCGGATAACAGGATCGCTGCATCTCCGTTCTTGAAGTACTCAACCGGGTTATCTGTGGTGCCGCCTGCCCAGATTGCCTTTGGCATTACTTCGTTGTTCGCCTGCACAAAACGCTCCAGGGTTGCAATGTTTTCAGGGCTGTTTACGGTTACCTTAAAGCTGTCCCCATCCTTTTCTACCAGAGAACCGCCGTTTGCATACATCATGATATCGTAACGTGCTCTTGATACGTCAGCTGCAAAGCCATACTTTACGCCGCCCTTTTCCTGAAGCACTGCGGCATTCTCATACAGCTGCTCCCAGGTCCATGGATTTTCCGGTGTAGGAGCTTCAATGCCTGCTGCAGCAAAAGCATCCTTATTATAGAAGACACAGGTCGTTGTAAACTGCTCTGTAATACCTGTAATCGCGTCGGAAGAATAGGACTTGCCTACGATATTCAGCGCAGACTGGTTAAATTTGGAAAGATCAACCACATCTTCCATGTTTACGAACTCATCCGGATAGATCTGATGAAGGAAAGTAGTGGAAACAATGTCCGGAAGGTCTTTATTCTTAGCCATAGCCGGGAACTTGCTTCTCATATCATCATGGGAAATAATGATCTTTTTGATCGTGTTTCCGCTTTCCTCCGCCCAATGGTTTAAAACGTTTCCAAGAGCATCCTGCTCTCCCGGCTCCTCAGAAAGCATAACAGAAAGAGTCTGTCCTGTGATAGGGCCTGAACTTTCTGCTGCCGCTGCTGTCTCTCCTCCTTTTTTTGCGGAATCAGAACCGCCGCAGGCTGTCAGCGCTGCTGCCATAGACAAGGTAAGAACGCCTGCCAATGCTCTTGCTGCTTTCTTCTTCATAATAATGTCCTCCTTAATACTTCTTGTTTTTGCATTTCCTCGTAACTGCTTTTGATAAACCCATAGTATCATTTTAATCCATCAATTTCAACACTGTTTTTGCCTTTTTTGATATATAATATTGTATATATTGCTTTTTAGTTCTATCTTTGCTCTTATAATCCTGGTTTTACCTGCAGCACTTTGGTGTAAGGCGAATAGAGAAAATTTCATATGGCTTCATCTCAAACTCCAGAGTCTGTCCCTTCTGCACCAGTTCTGTCTCTGAAACAAAGGACTGTGTCTTTTGATCCGTCTGCTCCATCAGATCACAGACTGCCGCATCAAAATCAGAAAATAACGGAAATACCAGATGTACCCTGGTACGCATTCCATATGCCTCATACAGCCGAATGATCAGGTCATCGCCCTCTTCTGCCTTCTTTACTGTATCTGCAAAAATATTTTCCTCGGAAATCTGAAGGAAGGACCATTCTCCCTTTTTGATTCCGCTCTGTTTCTGTACGGTCAGAGGACAATTTAAGTCGTACGCCTCCTGAATCACTCGTCCTCTTCTGAAATCTCCCCTGTGGGGATAGAGGGAATATGTAAACTCATGCAGTCCCTGATCTGCCTGGGGATCCGGGAAAATTCCGGATTTGATCAGAGTCAGGCTCATGACGGAATCATGGATGTCACATCCATATTTACAGTCATTTAAAACAGCGGCTCCGTACCCATACTCGGACAGATCCATCCACTTATGGGCGCATACCTCAAAACGTGCCTGATCCCAGGTCGTATTTTGATGAACCGGACGCTTCACATTTCCAAACTGAATCTCAAAATCTGCCTCATTGCTCTGTATATCAAGGGGGAACGAAGTTCTTAAAAGAAGCTGGCTCTCTCTCCAGTCTGCCTTTGTCTTAAAATCGATCCTGGCGGTATGGGAATAAAAACAGATCCTCTGCTCTAAAACAGAATCCAGAAAATGACGGCGGATCAAAAGGCTGCCTCTCACAGGCCCGTTTTCTTCCAGGTAAAACTCCGTAACCCCTCCGAATTTCCATTTCTTTTCTCTGTATCCAGCGTCAATATTCCAGGCATCAAACTCCATGGGACGGTCCTCATATACAATAAGCTCATTTCCCACAGCACCTTTTTTTAACAGCTCTCTGGATTCTCTCAGATCCCGTATGCAGCTGATCTCTCCCTGTGGGTCAAATTCCATATGGAAAAAGGGTGTATCCAGACTGATGGGCCAGCCCCGTTCATCGGTTACAAGACTGCGGATCACCGGCTCCTCTGCCTGTATATCGAATACACTGTTTTCATATACTCCAAGGCCTTTGGAAGGAGCATCCTTTACCAGAATCAGCATACCGCCTTCCCCTGTTCTCTGTATGATCATTCCCTCCGGACAACCCCCTTTCAGACCATTTTCTGCCCATCGGGCCTCTTCTGCCGAAAGCTCTGCTGCAGAAGTCCGGCGAAAGCTTAATGGATTAAAGACAGCCAATCCCTCTTTATTATTTCCATTTTCCTTTAATGAGGACAAAATGGCTTTTCCTGCCCCTTCTGCAATTCTTCCGGCTGATCTGAGGATTTCTTCATACTGGACAGCTGAGTCCTCATACACATCCTTTATAGATGAACCGGGCAGAATGTCGTGAAACTGGTTTAAAAGCAAAAGCTTCCAGTTCTTTTCCAGCTCTTTTTCAGGATACTCATATCCATTTCCCAATCCATTTGCCAAAACGGAATAAAACTCTGCATCTGCCATCATAAATTCACAGATCCGGTTATACTTCTTATTTTTTGCCTGAGAGGTATATGTTCCTCTATGAAATTCCAGATACAATTCTCCGCTCCAGGAAGGAAGACAGTTTCGGTCCATCTTGTTTTCCAAAATATGGAAGAAGTCTTTTACAAAGGTCTGACGTACACAGGGTACACCCACAACGCCGTTTTCCATTCTGCGGCTCTGCTCCAGCATTTCCTCTGTAGGACCTCCGCCTCCGTCCCCATATCCGTAGCAGGTTAAAACATCACAGCTTGTTTCCTTGTTCTGGTATCTCTGCCAGGTTCCCTTAATCTGGCTGGGATTCTGAAGTCCGTTGTAGGTGGTGCTTCCGTTTGGCATATCCTTAAGACTGCATCCGGGAAGATAATTTCTGGTTGTGATCAGATGGGTCAGAACCTGGCTTCCGTCAATTCCCTTCCACATAAAGGTATCATAGGGAAATACATTGTACTCATTCCAGCCAAGCTTTGTTGTCATAAAATAGGAAAGGCCTGATTTTTTCATGATCTGCGGCATGGCTGCACTGTAGCCGAACACATCAGGCAGCCAGAGCACTTCCTGTTTTTGAGCTCCCAGTTCCTTTTCAAAAAAACGTTTTCCGTAGAGAATATGGCGGATCAATGACTCACCGGAAGCCAGATTACAGTCCGGTTCCAGCCACATTCCTCCTTCTGCCTCCCAGCGTCCCTCGTGAATCTTTTCTTTGATCTTCTCAAACAGCTCCGGAGCTTCCTCCTTTACAAACGCATAAAGCTGAGGCTGGCTGGACATAAATTTATATTCCGGGTACTGTTCCATCAGATTCAGTACCGTTTGAAAGCTGCGGACTGCCTTCTGCCTGGTCTGTCTCAAAGGCCATTTCCACGCCACATCAATGTGGGTATGTCCAATGGAGTGAACGGTTACCCGACTGCTGCGGCATATATCTGGCAAATTTTTTTTCACATATTCCCGCACTTCCCTTACAGACTGATAAAATTCCTCTGAACCGGGCTTTCTCAAGTCCAGACCGGAAATGGCGGTATTTAAAAATTTCATGGCCTCAATGCGATCCAGATCCTCCTCGAAACAAAGCTCTGCCGCCTCAAAAGGAACCTTTAAATCATAGTACAGATCTGCGATTTCCCTGTCATAAACAGCGGCTTTCAGATGGAAAAAGTTTGTCGAATTTTCACTGTTGGAATAGGCATAAAATACCAGTTCAAAAACCTCTGCCTCCTCCGCCTCTTCTGCCAAGATCAAATCCTGATGGTTCATATCCATGGTTCCCGATAAAATCCCGTTTTTATATGCCATAATCTGAGGATTATCTGTATTCCATATATCATCTGCACCCGTGTTCAGAGTCACCCGTACTTCTTTTCCCGCCCATTCCTTTCGTATCACAACCTTTGTCCTGAACCAGAAATGTCGGTCCCTTCCTCCCCATGTTTCACAAGCTCCAAAAGACATCCATCCGTCTTTCAGCTGATCTGCATCCAGCTTCTCTGAAAAATGATAATCGCCCGGACGGATTTCCACCTCTGTCAGTTCTTCACTGAAACGGCAGCGCCACTGTCTCAAACTGTCTAAAATCGGCCGTATTCTGTTTCTCATTACATCCATCTGCCCGTTCTCCCTTTTCTATTTTCATTTTTCCTCAATTCCTTTTCAAACTTCTTGCGAGCCTCAGATACAAACCATAAAAAACAGCCATAGCCACAGGAAGGATCATAAAGCTGCTGCCATACCCCCACTTGGAGGAAACTGCGCCAAAGAGCAGATTAAACACAATATCTGCTACCGTAGCTGCACTGATGATAACGCCTGTACGGGTGGCTGCGGTCTGAACCGGATAAATCTGCTGGATCAAAAGCACCATGGTGGGATACAAAATCGCCAGCGCAAAGCCTGATGCTCCCAGAACCCATACGCCGCTCTCTCCCAGGATACAGCCGGCGCAGAACATCACCGTTCCGATGCCGCCAAAGAGCTTCATGCTCTTTACCGCGCCCATTTTCTGAACCACGGGAGCAAACATCAGACGTCCTGCCGTCATGCCGCCCCAGAACAGGGACAGGCTTGCAGAAGCGCTGGAGGCTTCCATGGAAAATGCAGAGATACAGTAGGACATCAGCCAGTTCATGATGCCGTGTTCCCCAATAAAATAACAGCCCATCATGGCAATAAAAATCCAGAATATCTTTGAATCCGGCTCTTTTTTAAAAATTTCCTTCTCCTGCTCCTTTTCCTCTCCCTGTTTTGGGATCTTTAAAAAGAAAAACAGGACAATTACCAGAAAGGCCACTGCCAAAAGGGCAGCGTTAATCCATTTCCATCCTGCATAGTGGAAGGCGTATCTTCCCAGCAGAAGCTGGCTTCCGCTGGTACCGATCCCCTGGATAAAAAACAGCACATTTACCATAAGGCCCGCATAGCCTGCGAACACCGCCGGAGTCAATATATTGACCGTAGTATTTAAAAGGGTGGATGCTCCCAGAGCAAAAAACATGGATACCAGAATCCATATATAGCTGTCGGACACCAGATTTAGGGCAACTGCTCCCGCCCAGACAGCCGTTACCGCCACAGCCACATTCTTTCTGGGAAACAGATCCAGAAGCTTCCCTCCGATGCTTAAAAACAGCAAATTTCCCACATAACTGATGGTGACGATCAACGAAAGCTGGCTCCCGTTTAAATCGTACCGTTCCTGGAACACAGGGGCAAAGATCCCCCGAAGGGCGTCATTTGCTCCAAGACCTGCCATTAAAAAAGCAAAGCATAAAAATGCAATCCACTTTGTTCGTTTCATTTTCTGTTTTCTCTCCTGTTTATTCTTTGCGCTTTCCCGGAGTTATAACCCAGGTTCTGGAAAATTCAGGCTCATTGAACTGATATTTTTCCAGCAGCTGAGGCCCGCAGCTTCCGGATCCGATGCCGCTCTGATTGTGATCCAGGCAGAGAACGGTGCATCCTGCCTCCTTAAGTTCAAAGTCATGTGCTTTTTCGGACAGTTCCTCCTGAGTATACTCGCAGGCCTGGAACATAAAGCCTTCTTTCGATGAAGCCTGAAAGCTCATCTCTTCTCCTGAAAGCTCACACCAGCTGCAGTCCCAGTGGGAACCATACTCCTGAGGCTTCAGATAAGGCCTGTGCATAGCGCGCACATCTCCCTCGAAAATACCGTGCCAGGACGCCTGATGCTTATCCGGATAGCTTTCATCCGGCCCCATTCCGCAGTATCGTACCCGGTCAAGACTCTGATCTAGGAACAGGCGCAGGCCGAATCTTGGCAGAAATGGGAATTCCATATCTTTTTTTACATCCAGCTTCACCTGGATACAGCCATCCCTATGGATCAGCCAGCTGGCTTTTATATTTAAAATACGCTGGATATGAACGGCCGACAGAGACAGCTCTGTCACAAGCTCTGCAGAGCCGTCTTCTCTCAAACGAGCCTCTGTGGTATAGGTACGCACCTTGGTGCGGTCATAGCCGGCTCTCTCCCACTCCAGCCGGATCTTTCGGTCATTATCCGTTGGGGCGCGCCAGATATTGTACTCCATGGGACGGATGAGGTATTCCTTTTCTCCCTTTCTGATCCCGGAAAAAGCTCCTGAGAAGGTATCATACACATAGGTAAAATCCGCCCCGGTTACTGTAATCCGACGCTCTGTCTGCTCCAGTGTGAGTGCGCCGGAGCAGGCTGCAGGCCGGCTTTCACATCCCAAAGCTTTCTCCTGCCTTCCAGCCGCAGTCTCCGGCATCCGGATCTCATCAAAGCCAAGCTCCCAGCCTTCCTTAAGTCCTGGAACCGGAGATTTTAACAGATATCTCACTCTCAAAAAGCAGCTTCCATTTTCAGGGAGCTTCCCTGTATAATACACCGTACCGCACGTATGAGGCAGTACGGACGGCAGCTCCTTCTGTATACTTTCCTCTATGATGATCCCATCCTGAACCGCTTCCCATTTCAGATACACATAGTCCTTAAGGTCTGTAAAATCCATATAGTTTTTAAAGACAATCGCTCCCGTTTCCCAATCTGCGCTCTGAATCCTGGCCGGGCGGTATACATTTTTAAATTCCCTTAAGCCCGGATGTGGAATCCGGTTCGGAGACACCAGTCCGTCCACACAGAAATTTCCGTCATGAAGCTCTTCCCCAAAATCTCCGCCATAAAGAAAGCCTGATTCGGTTTTTACTGCATGATCGCACCATTCCCAGATAAAGCCGCCACACATTCCATCATATCGGTGGATCAATTCAAAATAATCCTCCAGGTCTCCCGGTCCGTTTCCCATAGCGTGCGCATATTCGCACATCATAAAGGGAAGATTTTCAGAAAACGTACGGCTTTCCTGCTCCTCAAAATACCGTATGATCTCCTCCTGATCCGGGTACATCCGGCTGTACAGATCCATATTGGAAAAATCATATTTCTTTACATCCGGCACATATCTGGCGCCCTCATAGTGGCACAGCCTGGTATCGTCTCTCTCCTTCGTCCAGGCCATGGCTGCTTCAAAGGCACAGCCGTAGGCGCTTTCATTTCCCATGGACCACATCAGTACGCTGGCATGGTTTTTATCCCGTTCCACACAGCGTCTTGTACGGTCCAGAACCGCCTCCGTATATGCAGGATTATCTGCAATCGGACGGTTCCACTTCTTTACATGGGTATCCCAGTCATCCACCTTTTTAAATACCTTATCCGTACCGTGACTCTCGTTGTCCGCCTCATCCATTACATAAAAACCCATCTCGTCAAACAGGTGGTAATACTGGGGACTGTTTGGATAATGGCTGGTACGGACGGCATTTACATTGTGCTCCTTCATCAGCTTAAGATCCCGTTCCATCTGCTGTCTGCTTATGGCATAGCCAGTAACAGGGTCACTGTCATGGCGGTTCACTCCGTGGAACTTTACCGGTGTTTTGTTGATAAACAGAACACCGTTTTCCACAGAAATCTCACGGATGCCAAATCGGTCGGTGATCCATTCCTTTTCGGTCTGGATCTCAACGGTATAAAGCCAGGGCGTTTCTGCGGTCCACAGACGGCAGTTTTCCAGATAAAACCGTATTTGATCCCTATCTGCTGTTTCGTTCCAGCTCTGTTCCCAGACTGCCTTTCCCTCCGGGTCAAGCACACGGATCCGGCCATCAGGACGGCTGTTGCCATAAAAGGACAGCTCCATACAAACCTCTGCCCCATTTTCCCGGATATAAGGACGGATAAAGTAATCGCGGACTGCCTCCTTAGGACGTCTCAGCACATACACATCACGAAAAATGCCGCTCATACGTAATTTATCCTGATCCTCCAGATAACTTCCGTCACACCATTTTAACACCAGTACGGTCAGGCGGTTTTCACCCTCTTTCAGATACCGGGTAATGTGAAATTCACTGGTGGAATGGGATACCTGGGAATATCCCACAAAGATTCCGTTGATCCACACATAAAAGCAGGAATCCACACCCTCAAAGTTCAAAAATGCCTCCGGAGCATCGAGACAGCATTTGTACTCAAAACTTCGTTCATACAGCCCGCAGGGATTTTCCCTCGGCACATAGGGCGGGTCAAAGGGAAATGGATACCGGGTGTTGATATACTGGTTTCCATCCACGCCGTAACTCTGCCATACGGCAGGAACCTGCACCTCTTTTCCCTTTCCTGCTCCCTCCTTCCAGAACTCCTGCGGCAGATCGTATACGCTTTCAAAATACTGAAACTGCCAGGAACCGCTTAAAAGGAGAAACCTGTCTGATTTCTCCCGATCCAGAAAGTAACAGCCTTTGCCAGAAGCTGGAATATAATACGCCCGATCCGGCTCTGTATTTACATGTAAATAATTCATATCCTCAAAATAGCCTGGTATCTGCATTATGGTGTCTCCTATGATTATTATTTTTTAACATTATACTACAGTATACCTGCTTTTTAAAGCAATAACTATTTCAATTTTGTCTTTATGATATTTGGGTATTGCATTTTTTGTTTTTCTGTGTTTTACTGAATGAAATATAACTGTTTACTATGTTCAGGGGGAACACACTTATGAAAACCTACCACAACTCTCCGCTTCTCTACGAAGAAGGCTTTTCCATTATTATCAATGAGGTAGCCACACCCATTGAAAACTCTACCTTTTATTACTTTGACTACGATAAACGAAGTCACGCTATCAACATGGATTTTCCACATTTTCACAGCTTTTATGAACTGATGATCCTCTTAAGCCCAAAGGCATACCATTTCGTAGAGGGAAAACGCTATGATATCATTGCCAATGATCTGGTGCTGCTCCCTCCATCGGTGCTCCATCAGTCCGAATATCTGCCCGGCCCGCCCAGCGATCGTATCATCATTGGATTTATGCTGCCAAAACAGATGAATTACGGTGCTTCCGGCTATAAGGAAATCCTTTCCGTTTTTAACAGCTCTGTACCCATTTTTCGTTTTCACAAAGAGGAACAGAACCGTTTATACCAGAAGCTCAATGAAATCGTAATGATTGCCAAAGATACGCCCAATGTCAATATCCGCAATCTTCTGATACACACCAAATTTACGGAATTTCTCTTTCTCCTGTATGAAATGCAGGGGCTAAACCATTACGTTCCTAACGTTGAAAACGGTGTGAAAGAAAAGATTTATACTATTACCAACTATATCCATACCCACTACACGGAAGATATTTCTCTGGCCGCTCTGGCAGAGACATTTTACATCAGTCCCTACTATCTGTCCCACCAGTTTAAAAATGTCACTGGCTACACGGTGGTACAGTACATCCAGCTGACACGGATTAAAAATGCCCAGTATCTCCTGCTCAATTCACCTATGCGTATTACGCAGGTAGCAGAATCCACTGGTTTTTCCAGTTTTTCACAGTTCAACCGGGTATTCCGAAAGTTCTGCGGTATGTCTCCCTCGGACTACAAGCTGACTTCCCACCACTCCTCCTACCGTCCTACGGCCCCAGATGAACAACAGTAATTTTACCGTAATTTTACCCCGGCATTACCAAAACGCATAAAATGCATATTCCCCTTCTCAAAACACGCAAAATATGAGTAGTCTTTGTCTGTTTTTCTTTGTTATGATGAATTTAAAATTGATTCGCGAGGAGGATTTTTTTTCTATGAAACGTTCAAAATTCATCAAGCAGGCAGGTGCTCTTGGAGCAGCGCTGGCAATGACTGCCACACCAGTTATGGCTGCCACTGATCCAGCTGCCATCGAACCAGTTCCGGGTCCCCATGGCTACTTTGTAGATACCTACAAGACAAATGCCATGGAAAACCAGTCCCCTGAGTCTAATGCAGTCGTAGGGGTTCTCTCCCCCTTCTTAAACATCTGGGAGCCAGGATCCAGCTGGGATAACGGAACCAAGCTTGGCGAGGACGGAAAGCGTCTTCTGGACCAGAATATCTTTACCTGCATTACCATGACCCAGAACCGCACGCTGGAGCAGGAAGTTCAGGCTTATCTCACCGACCGCCAGAACCAGAACTGGTCCGCACTGGACGGACTGGGTTCCTATGAAACCGCGTTTAAAAACCTGGCAAATGCGAAAACCTCTCTGCCGGATGCCATCCCTGCTGATGCAGAAACGAAAAAATACAGTGATAAGGGCAATGAAAATGGATCCTGGGCCGATGAAACCTCCTCTCTCGGCAGCATGGTAGAGCTTGTAAATACAGTCCGCGGCCCTCATGCCAGCGGCAATCCTGCCAAGGTTTATTTCCAGTATATGCGCCCCTTCCGCTGGAGCAGCGACGTATCCATCGTACCGGCCTTAAAGCCCTGCGTATCATCAAAGCCCATGGAGGACGGCGGCTTCCCAAGCGGCCACACAAACGCAGGCTATCTGGCATCCCTTTCTCTGGCCTATGCAGTTCCGGAACAGTTTAAAGAATGTCTTACCAATGCATCTGAGATTGGAAATTACCGCATCATCGCAGGTATGCACTCTCCTATGGACGTAATGGGCGGACGCACCATGGCAATGGCCCTGGCTGCCGCAGCCTTAAATGATCCGGACAATGCCCAGTTAAAGGCAGACGCCCGCAAAGAAGCAGAAGAAATCCTTCTTAAGAATCCTTCTGCCAAGGAAGTAACCTACTATGATGATGATGAATTAAACGCCATCCGATACAATGAACGCATGACCTACAATATGCCTCAGACCGGTGATCCCACACAGCCTATGCGTGTTCCAAAGGGAGCAGAAGTTCTTCTGGAAACAAGATTCCCTTATCTGAATGCAGACCAGCGCAGATGGGTTCTGTATTCCACAGGCCTCCCCTCCGGCTATGTATTTCTGGATGACGCCGAGGGCTGGGGACGCTTAAACCTCTATGAAGCAGGCGACGGCTACGGCTCCTTTGATACAGACGTAACCGTAACCATGGACAGTTCCAAGGGCGGCTTTGATGCCTTTGACCAGTGGAAAAATGACATCGACGGAGAAGGAAGCCTTACGAAAAACGGCTCCGGCACTCTGGAACTGTGGGGAAATAACAGCTATACCGGCGGCGTCCATGTAAACGGAGGAACGCTCACCGCAGCCTCTCCTTACGCCTTCGGATACAGCTCTGTAGACAATCATGCAGCCATTACAGAAAATGTAAACGGCGCGCTTAATATCTCGGGCGACTTTACACAGGGCGCTGAGGGTGATTTAACCTTAAAGATCAGCGGTCCTGAAGATATGCTCGCAGTAGGCGGAACTGTAAATGCAGGCGGCGACCTGATCCTTGATTTCACCAATTATTCCCAGCCAGCTTCCGGCATGACCGTTCTGACTGCCGATCAGATCAATGGCAGCTTTGCTTCTGTAAAGACCGTTGGACTGGCGGATGGAAAGACCGTAGAAGTAACTGATCAGGCAGTTATCGTAAAATAATAAAACAGCATGCCATCAGGCACACTGCATGAAGAATGCGGCAGACCCACACAAACAGTCTGCCGCATTTTTATAATCGATCGCCGGTTGATCATCCTGTATACGGAAATATCCCCTACCGGATCCAGGCTCCGTCCGCTCCTACCCGGTATCCGTCCGGGGTTGTGGCATTTGTCATCATCACACCGTCTGCTCCCAGATAGTACCAAACTCCATCCTGGCTTTCTTCCCAGTAGTTTTTTGCCATAGCACCGTTGGAACGCAGATAGTACCACTTTCCATCAATCTGGCGCCAGCCTTTTGCCATAAATGTATCTTCATCGATCCAATAGATTCCTTCTGCATCAGAAACCCATTCCCCACTGGCTTTTGCTCCGTTATCCTTGACAAAATTCCAGCCTTTTTCCGTCTTTGCCCAGCCGTGCTGAGAAGAAACACCAGGTCCGCCCTCTGTACCTGTGACCGGAACACCCGTGTTTCCCGGGTTCTGGGGAGCACCCGTATTTCCCGGTACAACCGTTACTCCTGATGCTCCTGTACTTTCGGGAGCACCGGCTGCCCCTGATGGGCCGGCACCAGCTCCGGGACCGCCGCTTCCCGCTCCTGTCTGGGAAGAACCTGCATTCTGTCCCCCAGTCTGGTTTGTTTCAAGCGCTCCTGCCTTTGCCAGCTCAAATCCATAGTCCAGCATGGCCTTTGTATCCACATAGTGGGTGGAACGGCTCTTCATCACTACCGCGATCATGCGGACTCCATTCCGTTCTGCCGCCGTTACCAGTGTATTTCCTGCCTTGGAGGTATAACCCGTCTTCCCCCCGATTATCCCCTCATAATAACGGGAATCATTGGGATTTAACATCTTATGTCCCATTGTGACCGTAAGCCCGGAAGGATTCTTTTTCGTAGCCGGAAGACTGTATGTCCTGGTGGACGCTACTGTCCTTACCACCTCATTCTGAAAAGCAGCTCTGGCGATCAGCGCCATGTCCTTTGGCGTGGTATAATGCTCCGGATCATTTAATCCATGGGGATTCGTAAAATGGGTGTTGGTACAGCCAAGTTTAACCGCCTTCTCGTTCATCCTGTCTGCAAATGCCTGGACACTGCCTGAAACGTGTTCTGCCAGCGCATTTCCTACTTCGTTAGCAGACTTTAAAAGCAGGGCATACAGACACTGGCGGACCGTCATGGTATCGCCCTCCACTATACCGATGGAAACAGCTCCTGATTCCAGATTTGTAGTAGCTGATGCTGAAAATGTCACCGTATCATCCAGGCTGCAGTTTTCTGCCACTAAGAGAGCCGTCATCAGCTTTGTAATACTGGCCGGATAATAGCGGGTGTCTCCATTTTTGGAAAACAGCACCTTTCCCGAAGCCCCGTCCATGAGCACCGCCCCCTCAGAGGACACAACCGGCTGGGCAATATTTAAACGTTCTGTATTTTCCTGTGATGCAGGTGCTCCCGTTCCAGAAGGCTCTGAGGAAGAGCTTTGTCCTGTTCCCGGATTTAAAGGCGTAATCGTTACCGCATAAGCCGGAAAAGACAGCCCCAGGACCGCAGCTGTACATATACCAAGAACCCGCTTCCATCTGTATGGTTTCATATATCAAGTACCTCGTTTTCTATCCAATGTATTTTTCCAGTATATCACAGTTTTCTTTTACAAAAAAGCACAGAAGTATTACATTTTCATTAAGGCTGTACCCGTTTCTTTTCTCAAAAACCCTCATTTACGCAAAAATCCCCCTGGTTCTGAGAATAAATCCCAGATCCAGAGGGAATCCGTAGTTTTATATTTTACCAGTTTTGGCAGGGAAATTAGTACATTCCGCCCATGTCAGGTGCTGCAGGAGCTGCGGGAGCCGGCTCCTTGATCGCTGCTACAACAGACTCTGTTGTAAGCAGAGTAGATGCAACGCTGGTAGCGTTCTGCAGAGCGCTTCTTGTAACCTTTACAGGATCCAGGATACCAGCCTCGATCATATCTACAAATTTCTCATTGTATGCGTCAAAACCGCATCCAACCTCAGACTCTTTTACCTTATTTACAACAACAGCGCCTTCCAGACCTGCGTTGGAAACGATGTGGAACAGAGGAGCCTCCAAAGCCTTTAAGATGATCTTAGCGCCTGTCTTCTCATCACCTTCCAGACCATCTACTACCTTCTGAACATCTACGGTAGCATGTGCGTATGCAGAACCGCCGCCTGCGATGATGCCTTCCTCAACTGCCGCACGGGTTGCATTTAATGCATCCTCCATACGCAGCTTGGCTTCCTTCATCTCTGTTTCGGTAGCAGCGCCTACACGGATAACAGCTACGCCGCCTGCCAGCTTAGCCAGACGCTCCTGCAGCTTCTCCTTATCGAACTCAGAGGTAGTCTCACCGATCTGCTTGCGGATCTGAGCCACTCTTGCTGCGATTGCTTCCTTATCGCCCTCACCATCAACGATGATAGTGTTTTCCTTCTGTACCTTAACAGATTTTGCACGGCCTAACTGATCTAAGGTAGCATCCTTCAGATCCAGACCAACCTCTTCGGAAATAACGGTACCGCCGGTCAGGATTGCAATATCCTGAAGCATCTCTTTTCTTCTGTCGCCGTAGCCCGGAGCCTTGACAGCAACTACATTGAAGGTACCTCTTAACTTATTTACGATCAGAGTTGTTAATGCCTCTCCCTCAACATCCTCAGCGATGATCAGCAGTCTTGCGCCCATCTTTACGATCTGCTCTAACAGAGGCAGCAGATCCTGGATATTGGAAATCTTCTTATCAGTGATCAGAACGTATGGATCATCCAGATTTGCTTCCATCTTATCCATATCGGTGCACATATATGCGGACAGGTAGCCTCTGTCAAACTGCATACCTTCTACCAGATCCAGCTCTGTCTTCATGGTCTTGGATTCCTCGATGGTGATAACGCCGTCCTTGGAAACCTTCTCCATGGCGTCAGCTACCATTGTACCTACCTCATCATCCGATGCAGAGATAGCTGCTACTCTTGCGATCTGAGCCTTGCCGCCTACAGGCTTGCTCATAGCCTTGATCGCCTCAACAGCTGCGTCTGTGGCCTTCTTCATACCCTTTCTTAAGATGATCGGGTTAGCGCCTGCTGCCAGGTTCTTCATGCCTTCATTTACCATAGCCTGTGCTAGAACGGTTGCTGTGGTAGTACCGTCGCCTGCTACGTCATTTGTCTTGGAAGCAACTTCCTTGATCAGCTGTGCGCCCATGTTCTCAAATGGATCTGCAAGCTCGATTTCCTTTGCAATAGTAACACCGTCATTTGTGATCAGCGGTGCGCCAAAGGACTTGTCAAGAACTACGTTGCGTCCCTTAGGGCCTAAGGTTACGCGAACGGTATCTGCTAACTGATTTACGCCTGCTTCCAGTGCCTTGCGGGCATCTACGCCATATTTAATCTGCTTTGCCATGTCAATCAACCTCCAAATTTATAAATAAGTCCGTATTTTTAATGATTACTCTACTACTGCCAGAATGTCGCTCTGCTTAACGATCACATACTTCTCGTCATCCAGCTCTACCTCTGTTCCTGAATACTTGGAATAGATTACAGTGTCGCCGGCCTTTACCTGCATAACCACTTCCTTGCCGTCAACCACGCCGCCTGGTCCAACTGCGATTACCTCTGCCTGCTGTGGCTTTTCCTTTGCTGCTCCCGGAAGAACGATGCCGGACTTGGTAGTCTCCTCTGCAACTAACTGCTTTAATACGACCTTGTCAAATAATGGTACTAACTTCATATCTGGATTCCTCCTTGTGATCATTCATTATTTTCTCTCAGCTTTTGCTGTTTCCTGCTTCTTTTGTTCACAATGTAAGTTATACCACTGCTTATTAGCACTGTCAAGAGTTGAGTGCTAATATTTTCTAAAATATTTGTGAAGTATCATTAGATCATACAGCGCCACTTACTCAAATATGACTAAAACAACGCCATTTTACTCAATTTCACAGAACACCTCATAGGAAGGCTTTTCATTTCCATACAGATCCGTCGACCCATGGATCCGCTGCTTCATTTTCCCCTCCCCATATTCCCCATAGTGAGTTCGATAGTCATTTAAGGAAAACCATACATAGCCTGCCATATTTTCGAGGCTTTTATATACCGGGATCCGCTCTCTTAAGATCTGCGCCCTTCTCTCATCGCCCCCTTCAAAAGCGGGCTCACACAATCCAAATTCCGTAACCATGGACGGCATACCGCCAAACTTCTCATACGTCCTTCGGAGCACCCCTTCTACATCCTCACAGGGCTGCCAGAGACCCAGATACTCATTCCACATGGCAATATCGCCATACATGGCCGCATCATCCAAATCAACATTTGCATCTCTGGAAACCGTATTGGAAACATAATTCACCAGCCTGCTGCCATCCAGTTCTTTAAAATACCGGTACATCTCCTTTACATACGCAATGGTTTCCGGAAGTTCTCCCCCAAGCTCATTTCCAACGCCCCAGCAGATAATGGACGGATGGCTGCCGTGATAATGCACCATTTCCCCGGCCTGCTGCTTTGCCAGCGCAAGCTGCTCTGATCCGGCTTTCTTTGGCTGTCCCCAGAAAGGAATCTCCTCCTGAACCATAAGTCCGTTTTCATCGCACCAGTCCAGGATCTTTCTGTCCTGCTGCCAGTGGAAACGGGTAAATACGCAGCCCGCCTGTTTTAACTGAGACAGGCATTTTCTGCTGTGCTCAAAGGGCTCTGCCATGCCATAATCCGGATGAGAACCCGGCATCCACTCACAGCCCTTCATAAAAATTCGCTTTCCGTTCAGATATACGCCCGCTCCCTTTACTTCTATGGTGCGCAGGCCGATCCGTTCAGAAGCCATATCCTGTTTTGTGCGCACCTGCACCACATAAAGCCGGGGATGCTCCGGCGCCCATAGCTTAAGGCCCTCAAAGGGGATACGGACCAGCGTGTCTGTATGGATCGTTTCAGACAGCACTATGTGTCCGGTTTTGTACTCCGACACCTGAACCAGGGCCTCTTTCGCTGTTCCTTTTATATAAAACTCCAGATAACCGCTGCAGGTCTGTCCGCTTATGGATTCAATGGCATACCCTGTTTTCATTTCCATAATATCGTCCTTTTCCATCCGGATCAGACATACATCCCGGAGCAGCCCTCCGTCATCCGCCCAGTCATAATCCAGTCCATGAGGGAGCATATCCTCTTTTTTACTGTTGTCTGCGACTACACAGATCTGGTTTTTCCCCCGTACTGCCAAATCAGTTATATCCAACTCAAAGGGCGTATATCCAGAGCCTGTATGGCCTCCTGCCGGTATTCCGTTTACAAATACCCTGGCCGTATGAAATACACAACCAAAATACAGCACTGCCCTGTCCCATGGCATTTCATCCAGTTCAATTTCTGTTGTATATTCTGCCGGTCCTCTGTAAAGCTGTACCGGCCGCTCATTTTCCACATTCCATGTATAAGGAAGCGTCACTCTTTTTTCAAATCCAAGCTCCGGGATTTTAAAATCCCAATCCTTTAATTCTGTAATACACTTCATCTCTGCCACCTCTGTTATATAGACTTAAAGATTCACAGGCTGATTGATTGACCCCTGTTCTGTTTTAGTATACAATGAAGCAGCGGAAATTTCTTTTGAAATATCGCCGAATAATTTCAAAATCCTGCTGTATGGCAGAGTAGGAGGAATATGCAAAAAGGTATCTTACAGTCATCCGAGCTTTTTTTCTATTCCGGCGCTTTTAATCCCAGGCTCTTTTTTTACCCTTTAAGCGCAGGCCATTTTTACTGTACCAGTGGATACCGGGTAGACCGCAGCTCCTTTGACAGTATTTTAATCGCTTACATCGTCCGCGGTACCTTTTCTTTTTTATATCAGGGACGTGAGCTCATGATCAAAAGAGGCTGCATTATTTCCCCAGCTTCTGTAATTCCTGCCCATATCTGTGAGCTTTTTGAGCTTATAAAAGCCAGAGAAGCCATAAGCATCAGCCGCTTATCCTCCAGGATATACACTGATCACAGGCCTGTTTGAAGAAACCATGGATTCTGAGGGAGAAAACAGTTTGTCCTTTGCAGCGGTCCGCTATATGAAGGCACATTATTCCGAAAAAATAACGGTTGAACATATGGCAAAGGCAGTCAGCCTGAGTCCTTCCCAATTTTCCAGACAGTTTAAACGCCAGACCGGTGTTCCGCCCTATGAATACCTGCTGTCTCTTCGTCTTTCCAAAGCAAAAGAGCTTTTAAAAACCACCGAACTTCCCGTTCACGAAATCGCCTGCCAATGCGGCTTTGGAGGAGAATCCAGTTTTATCAGCTTTTTTAAAAAACAGGAGGGCATCCCGCCTTTAAAATTCAGAACCGTTTTATTCCGATAAAAATTTTCTTTCTCTGGATGATTTTCCTGTAATTTAATATTTTTTTTATGATTTCATGTTTATTTTTTTTCCCATTCGTATTACAATAATAGCAAACAGTCATAATCAGACAACTTATCAAAGAAAGGGGAATTTATATGGCAAAAAAAGGTTGGGGAAAACTGGTCGCTTTAGCCGCCGTATCCGGAGCTGTGGCAGCCGGTGTTTCCTATGTACTCCAGTATAAGACCTATCACAAAGAGCTGGAAAAGGATTTCAGGGAATTTGAAGAAGATGAGGATAGTGAATTAAAAAAAGATGGATCTGAAGACAGTACCTTTGAATCAGCGAAAGTAAACCGCAATTATATTTCTCTTACCTCCAGCAAAGACGAATTTAAAGTAGCTGCCAAGGATATGGCTCAGGCTACAAAAAATGTGCTCCGGGACGCAGGAAGCCTGTTCTCTGATACGGCCCATGAGGCTGTATCTGCCGCTGTGGACACCGCACATATAGCACTGAATTCCATGAAGTCAAAAAAAGAGGAATGGAAGGAGGAGCATGAAAAGGAGGATGAGCCCGAAGAGGTACACATGGAGGAGGACGGCTTCCTAGATGACGATTATGTAGACGATGATGATCTCTATGACTATGAACGTCTGGATGCCGAACCAGTCTATGCGGAAAAACAGCCTTCTGAGACCGAAGATGGGGGTTCTTCGGAAGAAGATGATGATGAAACAGAGGATGTAGTTTCAGTGGAACTTGCAGAAGATGAAGAGGGGACCATTCTCACTGAGGATGATGAGCCGCTGGTTTAGGTTTATATACGGGACAAAGCTATTTTCAGGCTTTGTCCCTTTATTTTCCCCTTATACTTCCCACCCCAGCAGGTTCATCCACATCACTTGACCAGCCTGTTCCTCGCTAATGAAGTAGCCATGGCTCTGGGCATCGGCAGACATAAGCTGATACTCTTTCTCCTCCTCCATCCAGGTCCAGCGGGTATCGATCACTGTCGCCCCTTCTGATGCCGCCATATACCAGTGGGATACCGTTCCATCTGCACCAGTAGTTTCATAGGAAATTTCCCCTTCTAATAAATCATTTTTAAAATTCCCCTGCTTTACTGTTTTAGCCATCTCTCCCTGAGGCACATTTTCATAATAACAGTATCCTGTGCTTCCATAGCCCGTCATCCTGCCGTTTCTCCAGATTCCATAGGAATAATTGTAACGGGGGCTGTCTACATTGATAAACTGAAGAGCCAGACATTCCCCCCTGGGCTTTCCATCTTTAAAATAACCATAAAATACCGTTCCCGGCATGGTAAATACCATTCCTTCTCCCTCGATCTGAGCAGTAAAGCCGGATGGTGTGTACAGATACCGTGTTCCTCCCATTGTCTCATAAAACAGGTCTGCCAGAACGTCCTGCTCTCTGTCCATGAGCCGGGCCGCCTGTTCCAGATCCAGGCTTTCAAGGGAAGAAAAAACCGCCTCTGCCGCGTCAAGCTGCTCTGCCGTAAGGCTTAGTTCTCCAAAAACAGTCTCCGAACCGGTCGGATTTTCTTCATTCTCTTTCACTGCGCCCTGCTTATTTACCGGCTCCACCTCTCTGACCGATTCGCTTTGCATCCGGGCATTTTGGCGATTCTCTGTCATTCCCATCAGTCCACTTACCGGCAGCACCACTGCATACAGCACTGCAACAGCAGCCCATAACCTGTATCGTTCCTTTCTCTTTCTCTTCATCTTGCGCTCCTTTCTCTGCTTTCCTCAGGCTCTCTGTCCATGTACTCATTTCCAGGCTCTTGCCAGACGCATACAGCCCTCCTGTATTTCCTTTTCCTTTAAATTGGCATATCCCAAAATCACTGTAGACGGCACCAGATCCTTATTTTCCCCTATCACGGCTTCCGACATGCCATAAACCCGTACGCCCTCACCGGCAGCCCGTTCGATCAGCTCTTTTTCCGGCATCTGCCCTTTATGTGTGAGAAGCACATGGATCCCCGCATATTCTCCCCTGATCCAAAACATATCTTCCAGTTCTTTAAGGCCGCTTAACAGAACATCATGCTTCCCCTTATACACGGCCCGCATCCGGTTTAAATGGCGCTCATAATACCCGCCTGTAATAAAATGATACAGCACCTTCTGATCGATCCGTGAAACCGTACAGGCATAAAATCCGGCCTGGCTCCGATACCTTGAAAGGAGCTCTCCAGGAAGCACCATAAATCCCACGCGGATCGCCGGGGCAATGGAACGTGAAAATGTCCCCATATAAATGACCCTTCCCCCCTGATCCATGCCCTGAAGAGCTGGGATCGGACGTCCTTTATAGCGGAATTCACTGTCATAATCATCTTCGATCACATACCTGTTTTCTCCTCTGTAAGCCCAGCTTAAAAGCTCCTGTCTGCGCTTTACAGGCATGACTATCCCTGTGGGATACTGATGGGACGGCATTACATAAGCAGCCTGAGTTTTGCTCTGTTCCAGATCCAAAACATCCATGCCATACCGGTCCATTTTTACGGGAACAACTAGATGTCCCAGGCTCTTTAGTACCCGGTAAGCCTGACGATAGGTTGGATTTTCCAGGGCAATTCCCGTCTCTCTCCCCAAAAGCTGCGACAGCAGCATGAGAAGATACTCGCTTCCTGCTCCAACCAGGATCTGCTCCGGACGGCAGCTTACCCCTCTGGCCGAGTGAAGATAATCGCGGATCGCTGCTCTGAGCTCATATTCTCCCTGCGGATCCCCCACGGCAAACATTTCCTTATTATCGTCCACCAGCGTATTGCGGCTTAACCTGCGCCAGGTATTAAAAGGAAAGCTGTCCAGATCAATACCTCTGGTGGAAAAATCCACAGCATACGGCATTTCTTTTTCAGACCTGTTTTCCGCAAATTCCTCATCTGCGTTTTTTTCCACCCGAACTAGTTCTTCGATCCTGCATACAAAGTATCCTTTACAGGGCAGCGCTTCGATATACCCCTCAGAAAGAAGCTGTTCATAAGCCATTTGAGTGGTACTGCGGCTGACCTTCAGATTTTCTGCCAGAATCCGTGTAGAAGGAAGCCTGCTTCCTGCAGGAATCCGCCCGCTCTGTATCTCTTCCTTCATATATTGGTAAATCTGTTCATACAGAGGAAGTCTGCTCTGATTATCAATAGGCACCATCAGTTCCATCATTTTCTCCTTTCATCAGGGACGTACAGAAAAAGGCCCCCTGTTTCCAGAGAGCCTCCTCCTGCTTTTTCCGGCAAAGCCGATTTTATTCTTTTTATAAAATCTTATCGTTTCTCACACAGCTGCTGCATTATTTGGGAAGCTTAAAGGAGCTCTTTAATGAAACAATCCTGTTAAATACAGGCTTTTCCTTTGTGCTGTCCTTGCAGTCCACGCAGAAGTAACCATTGCGCACGAACTGGAAGCTGTCATAGCTTTCTGCCTCTCCCAGTGCAGGCTCTACATAGCAGTCCGGCAGTACGGTCAGTGAATTGGGATTTAAGTTCAGGCTTCCGTCTTCATTTAACTTGCCCTTTTCCTCATCCACAATATTTTCATACAGACGGCACTCTACCTTCTTTGCAGTAGGAACAGCTACCCAGTGGATGGTTCCCTTTACCTTTCTTCCCTCAAAACCGGAACCGCTCTTTGTCTCAGGATCATAGGTTCCATGTACCACTGTCACATTTCCATCTGCATCCTTCTCACAGCCGGTGCACTTTACAAAATAAGCGCCCATCAGGCGGACTTCATTTCCGGGGAACATGCGGAAATATTTCTTCGGAGGCTCTTCCATAAAGTCCTCTCTCTCAATATAAAGCTCACGGCCAAAGGGAACCTTACGGCTGCCAAGCTCAGGATTTTCCAGATTGTTCGGCACATCCAGCTCTTCCATCTGACCCTCAGGATAATTGTCGATCACCAGCTTTACAGGGTCAAGCACAGCCATCATACGGGCTTTTTTAAGCTTTAAGTCCTCACGGATGCAGTATTCCAGCATCGCATAATCTACCGAGCTGTTTGCCTTGGAAACGCCTACCAGCTCCACAAAACGGCGGATAGACTCCGGTGTGTATCCTCTTCTTCTTAACGCTGCAATGGATACCAGACGGGGATCATCCCAGCCGTCCACAATATGATCCTCAACCAGCTTCTTGATATAACGCTTACCTGTAACTACATTTGTAAGGTACAGCTTGGCAAACTCGATCTGGCGGGGCGGATTCTCAAACTCGCACTCCTTTACGACCCAGTCGTAAAGAGGTCTGTGATCCTCAAATTCCAGTGTACAGATGGAATGGGTAATATGCTCAATGGCGTCCTCAATGGGATGGGCAAAGTCATACATGGGATAAATGCACCACTTATTTCCCGTATTGTGATGCTCCATATGAGCCACACGGTAAATAACCGGGTCTCTCATGTTGATATTGGCTGAAGCCATGTCGATCTTGGCACGGAGCACCTTTTCACCGTCCTTGTACTTTCCTTCCTTCATCTCCTCAAAAAGGCGCAGGTTTTCTTCAACGGAACGGTTTCTGTAGGGGCTTTCCTTACCGGGATTGTTAAAGTCGCCGCGGTACTCTCTGATCTCCTCTGCGGAAAGATCGCATACAAAGGCCTTTCCCTTCTTAATCAAGAAGACAGCGCATTCATACATCTTTTCAAAATAATCGGATGCAAAAAACAGACGGTTCTCAAAATCAGCACCCAGCCACTTCACATCCGCCTTGATGGATTCTACAAACTCTACCTTTTCCTTTGTAGGATTGGTATCGTCAAAACGGAGATTAAAGGTGCCGCCGTACTTCTGAGCCAGTCCGTAATTTAAAAGAATGGACTTAGCGTGTCCGATATGAAGATAGCCGTTTGGCTCCGGCGGAAAACGGGTATGGACATTATCATAAACGCCCTCTGCCAGATCTTTGTCAATCTCCTGTTCTATAAAATTCTTGGAAACAGTTTCTTTCTCCTCTGTCTCCAATACCATGTCTTTTTCTGCCATGATTGCTCCTCCGTACATTTCTCTTCCATCATGGAACCCAAATGATTCCCGTGTATTGAATAATCATATCACATTTTTTTCAGGGAGAAAAGAGGGAAACGTTAAGAAATAAGAATCCCTGACACTTAAGACTGGAAATTTTTTCTTTCGTCTGCTATACTAAATCAACGTGCAAAAGTGATTGAACTATTTCAATCCGGAAAGGAGCATCTATGAAAAAAGCAGCTGGATTTGCCCTGATAAAAACAATCCCTGTTTTTCTGGGATATATTTTTCTTGGAATTGCCTTTGGCCTCCTTCTCCAAAAGGCCGGTCTTGGAGCCGGCTGGGCCTTTCTCATCAGTCTCTTTGTCTATGCCGGTTCCATGCAGTTTGCCCTTATAGGGATTCTCACAGAAAGGCTGAGTTTTGCCGCAACAGCCATCATAACGCTTTTGATCAACAGCCGACACGCATTTTATGGCCTGACCTTTATTGAACGTTTTCGTAAAATGAAAGCAGCCGGCCCCTATATGATCTTTTCCCTTACAGACGAAACGTATTCCATCCTGTGCTCCGCCAAAAAGCCGGATGATTTTACAGACCGTGAATGGAAGCTTTCTTCCCTTTTTATCTCCCTTTTTAATCACTGTTACTGGGTGGCCGGTTCGGTGGCAGGAGCCCTCATCGGACAATTTCTTCCATTTGACACCACAGGCATTGATTTTGCCATGACTGCTCTCTTTATTGTAATCTGTGTCAACCAGTGGCGGGAAACAAGCTGTCATCTGCCGGCTAAAACAGGTTTTTTCTGCGGTATGCTCTGTCTGGCTCTTTTCGGCCCCTCCGGCTTTATCCTGCCGGCCCTTATTGCCGTATCAGCCCTGCTTCTTATATTCAGGCATACCATACAAAGAAATATGGATGATTTCTCATGATACATTCTTCGCAAAATACTTCCTATATAATCATCACCCTTTTAATCTGTGTTCTGTGCACCCAGGCAACCCGCTGGTTTCCTTTTCTTCTTTTTGGAGGGAAACGGCAGCTTCCGGAACTGATCCGCTATCTGGGAACCGTGCTTCCTCCGGCCATCATGGCGGTTCTGATCGTCTACTGCTTAAAAGGCGTCACTCCCCTAACCTGGCCCCATGGGCTTCCTGAGCTGATTGCATCCGCTGTGACAGCAGGTGCACACCTTTGGAAAAAGAATACTTTAATCAGCATTTTTACAGGAACTTTATGCTATATGATCCTGATACAAAAAATTTTTTAATTTTTTTAAAAAAAGTATTGCAAAATACAAAAACATATGATATTATATCGAAGTCGCGTGAGACAAGAGTTCTTACGGGACAGAAAAAGAAAGTTGCTACTGTGGCTCAGTCGGTAGAGCGTCGCATTGGTAGTGCGGAGGTCACGGGTCCGATTCCCGTCAGTAGCTGCGAAAAACCCTTGTGTTTGCAAGGGTTTTTTCTTTTGTCAAAAATGCCCGGTACAAAACCGGGCAAAATTCCCATCGGCAGCCGTCACAGTAATTGACTGATGTTGATAGACAGATCGGCGTAGATTCCCACCTTGATATTACTTTCAAAAGGAAAAATAATGGGAGCAAACTCTGACGGATCCTGTTCATTCAGATATACTGTTGTACATTTTTTTAACGGATCAACAATCCAGTATTCCCGGACTCCAGACTCCAGATACAGGGAAACCTTATGGGCGTAATCCATCCGACGGCTTCCGGGCGATACTACTTCTACGATAAAGTCAGGAGCTCCAGAACATCCGCGGTCTGTCAGCTTGTCGGGATCACAGATGACGGAAATATCCGGTTCCACCCAGTTTTTATCATCAGCGTCCAGATTAACTGCAAATGGAGCGGGATAGACCTTACAGCCGCCCTTTTTTGATTCAATATGTTTTTTTAAAAGATAGAGAATACCGGAAACAATCTCCTGATGAATCCTGCTTGGCGGAGCCATATCATAGAGCTGTCCGTCAATCAGTTCAGACCGACATCCTTCAGGCAGCGCCCAGTAATCCTTTGAGGTATATCGTTCTTTCAATAATGGCATAAAACCATCCTTTCTTTATGGGAAGACAATGATGTTGATACCTCTATACAATAACATAAATATTCCATATTGTACAGGTATGCCCTTCCCAAACGCTGCATATGCCGCGGCCTGCTTTGCTCACACAATCCCCTCAAAACTTTCCCTCAGGGTTTTACAGGATTTCCCAAACTTTTCCATCTCCTGTTCCGACAATGAAAGCTCCAAAACACGCTGGACTCCATTTTGATTGATGATGCAGGGAACGCCTGTATAGATGTCTCTCTGACCGTAATCTCCCCGAAGCATAGCAGATACGGTAAGGACACTGTGCTCATCTCCCAAAATAGCCTTGGTAATTCTGGTAAGAGCCATTCCAATGCCGTAATAGGTGGCCTGTTTTGCCTCGATAATCCGATATGCTGCCGTCCGCACCTCTTCTTCAATATGATCCAGACAGCTTCTCAACTCATTTTCCCCATTTTTTCCCAACTCTAAAATAGGCTTGGTTGCAAGAAAGGCCTGACTCCAGGGGACAAATTCGCTGTCTCCATGCTCTCCCATTACATACGCATGGACATTTCTGGGATCAACCCTCAAATATCCTCCCACCAGATACCTAAGACGTGCCGTATCAAGAGCCGTTCCGCTTCCCAGAACCCTTCCGGGATTAAATCCCGACAGTACACAGGTAATCCTTGTCATAATATCCACCGGATTGGTAGCCACCAGAAAGATACCGTTAAAGCCAGAGGAAATCACGGGTTCTATGATCGAACGGAAGACCTCTGTATTTCGCCTTAAAAGATCCAGACGGCTTTCTCCCGGCTTCTGGGCCACTCCCGCCGCTATGACAACAATATCTGCATCACGACAGTCCTCATAATTTCCTGCTGATATTTTCATATTGGAAGCTGCAAACGCAAGCCCGTGGTTTAAATCCATGGCTTCTCCCTCCGCCCTTGTCTTGTTGATATCGATCAGCGTTAATTCATCGCAGACAGACTGGTTTAAAAGACTGTAAGCATAACTCATACCCACCATTCCCGTTCCGACAACTGCCACTTTTCTTTTATCCGACCTCATGCAAAGCTCCTTTCCAGATTTAAAAAAGAAGATACCTCATTCAATAAATGGTATCTCCTTTTCATAATGATTTTATGCTTATCTGGACAGCTTTCGTTCCATTAGTTCTCCGTTGCTGCTGTAGGTCACAGCCGTTTCCCTGCTTATAACTCCCTGGCGGAACAGGCGGATCAGGCTGTTGTCCATGGAAATCATTCCCTCCTCCTGAGAAGTGGCGATAATGCCGTCAATCTGATGGATTTTGGATTCGCGGATCATATTGCGGATCGCATTATTTAAAAACATGATCTCAAAAACAGGCTGTACGCCTCCATCTACAGTAGGTACCAGCTGCTGGGAAATGACCGCATTTAAAACCATGGAAAGCTGGGTGCGGATCTGCTGCTGCTGAGCCGGAGGAAAAGCGTCAATGACACGGTCAATGGTATTGGCCGCGCCGATGGTATGAAGGGTAGACAAGATCAGATGGCCTGTCTCTGCAGCCGTCATTGCGATGCTGATAGTCTCATAGTCACGCATTTCTCCCAGCAGGATCACATCCGGAGCCTGACGCAGAGAAGCTCTCAGGCCGGTTACATAGCTGCTTGTATCTGTAGCGATCTCTCGCTGCGTTACTACGCTCTTTTTGTGGCGGTGAAGATACTCAATGGGATCTTCCAGGGTAATCACATGTGCTTCTCTTGACTCGTTAATGGCGTCAATGATACAGGCCAGAGTGGTGCTTTTGCCGCTTCCCGCCGGCCCTGTAACCAGCACCATTCCCTTCGTCATCCTTGAAACATTCATAATCTCCTTTGGAAGATGCAGCGCATCCGCATCCGGAAGCTCAAATCGCACAACACGGATAACGCCGGCCAGAGAACCTCTCTGACGGAAAATATTGGCGCGGAAACGCGATACCCCCGGTACTGCAAAGGAAAAATCATCATCTCCCTCATTTAATACACGTTCTTCGCTCCGGCCGCCGGCCAGCTCATAGATCTGACGGATCATATCGTCCATTTCATCCGGCATGATCTTCTCTGTTCCCTCGCAGATGATCCTGCCGCCAATCTTATAGGAAAAAGGACGGCCCGGTATCAAAAAGATATCAGCTGCCTCCTGCTCCACTGCCGCTGTAAGAAGCTCCATTACCTTCATATCGTTTCCTCCTTATTATGTACCCGAACGATCTTTGCCGTCCCAGACCTTCACTGTATCATCAATTTCATATTCACCGCTGTCATATACATACCAGGACCGGATCTCATACCGTTTGTCCCCCTCTTTTAACTCCAGATCAATGTGCAGGGACTCTCCCCGCTCCATGGGAATTTCTGTAAAAATAAGGCCGGTCTGCTCATCATAACCATTTCCCGGCTTGGCCGCCAGAGCCTCCAACTTTTCCTCTAAAGACCGCCCTGCCATCTGCTGCAGCATCCGGTCTGATCCAGCCAGCCACTGCTGTCCTTTGGAATCTGCTTCATAAAATTCCTTTGCAGCCTGAGCGCCCCTCTCTGCCAGCTCCAGATCGCCTCTGGCACTGCTTAAAGAAAGAAGGCCGAAGGTAGACAGACAAAGCACGATAAAGATCAGGATCAGCGATGACAGCCCTATATTCACTTTATTTCTGGATGTTTGTTCCTCCATGGCTTATTTCCTCCCGCTTCTTTTTTCAAGGCTCATACTGGCTGCCTTCCAGGCTGTAGATCACAGTACCGTCTGTTTCTTTATCCCCTTTTGTCACATCCACCCGGATCTGCTTCATAGAATCATCCATTTCTACTGTGATCTCTGCCTCATAGGCCAAAACAGCTCCTGACTCTGCCGCCTCCCTTTGCGTATATGCCTTCCAGTCCTTATCCCAGACCGTCTGAAGCTCTTCCTCTCGTTTCCCGGATTTCAGCTCTTCCATCAGGCTCTGGGCCGCAAGCACAGCATGATTCAGATCATCTGCCTTCCGGCTCAACCGGTCTGCTCCTGCAAATACGGAAACACAGATGGAGGCACAGACAATAAAAAAACCGACGACTGCCAGCATCTCCATCAAAAACGGTTCTGAACCGGACCCGCTTCTTCTGTTCATCCTTCTATCCCCCCGCTTTCCGACTCACCAAAAACAGGATTTTCAGCCAGACTGCCGCTTCTAAGAGAAAGAGACAGAGTTCCCCCGTTCTCCCCTTCCGTACGGATATGGAGAACATTTCCCTCTCTGGAAAAAGACAGTCCTTCACATTCCAAAATTTCCAGACCATCCTCCAGTCCAAGGCCGCTGCCGGTATCAGTAAAAAGCTCCCTGATACTGCCGTCCAGCCAGTAAATCCAGGTCACATAATCTGTCCCGCCAATCTGCTGGCGAAGCTCCAGTACCTGTGTTCCTTCTATTTCTTTTATGTCTGTCATCCCGGCACGGTCTCCCTGACGTACCTTATTTGCTATATAGCTTAAGGCAGTGGAGCTGCTGAAATTTTTATCGCTTCTGGCAGTGATATTTTCATACACGCGGCTTCCTGTCAGCACGGTAAAAAGAGCGCTTAAAATAAATACCAGAAACAGCAGCATGGTAAAAAGGCCGCCCATCAGCTGGCCTCTTTTCCCCGTTTTCCGCTCCATACGTTTCCCTCCTATTCCATAACAGGCACTACTGTGATATCCGGCATCACATTGGAGGCAAAGCCATCATAAAACACATTGTATTTTTTCCGGTTGATCATTACCCCGTAATGCTCCTCCAGATACTCGATACTTGGCGGATATCTCCCCTCAATGGCATAGCACTGCACGCTTGCTCTTGCTATGGCCTTTTTCAGGGTTTCCTGATCCCCGGCTGTGGTCCTCTCTCCAAACTGTACAGAGAACAGGGTAAAAAACAGGATTGCTGCCATCATAAGGAGCATCGAGCCGATCATGCCCGCAAGTCCCCGTCCTCTTCGATCCTGCCCGCGTTTTACTCTCATATCCAGCTCCTCCTAACCGATTGCAGAAAGCACGCCTACCAGAGGCAGCATCACGGAAAGCAGCACCAGTCCCACTGATACAGCCAGCACAGCTACGATCGTAGGCTCAAACCGGGTGATCATTCCGTCAATGGCAGAATCCGCCATTTCCTCATAATCCCCGGAAATTTCCTCCATTACCTGATCCAGATGGCCGCTGCGGCTTCCCACCTTAATCATCTGAATATAAAAACCGGAAAAAAGCCCTGCTGCCTTCATGGCGTCATAGTAGCTTTCTCCCTCTTCCAGACGTCTGGAGCAGTCATCGATCTGACCGGCCACTGTTTCATTTTCAGCCAGCTCTTTGGCTAATTCCATACTCTTTTCCAGTTCCAGCCCGCTCTTTAAGGTCAGAGCCAGCACAGAGGTAAAGCGGCGCAGCGCAACTGCTCTAGCAATACGGCTGCGGTTTTTTACTGCTGCGACGCCCTTTTCCACCAGTGAAAAACGCTTTCCGAAACGGGCAGCAATCCATATCACGGCCGCAGCTGCACCAGTTACAGCTGCCAGAACCAATGCTGCGCCGCTTAAAATGCCTCCCAGACGGATTGCTGCTGCAGCCGCAGGCGGAAGGCTGGCTCCCAGCTGCTCATATACCCTTGAAAACACCGGCATTACCTTTGTAAAAAGCACGAATAGAACCACTAACAGCATGAGAATCATCATTGCGGGATAAGTGGCCGCATTTTTTACCGCCTTTAAAAGCCTGGCTTCTTTCTCATAATAATCAGAAAGGGATTTCATCATCTGATCCAGCGTACCTGTCTGCTGCCCCAGTCTGGCCATACGGACGATATAGGGGGGAAACACGCCTGTATCCTCCAGTACCTTAAAGAAAGGATCTCCAAGTTCTGCGCCCTCTGCCATATAAAGAAGCATGGCCTTTTCTTTTTCCTCTGCCGCATCCTCTGCCATGATCGTCAGCCCTTCCTCCAAAGGCACAGCCGCCTCCAGCAAAAGGGCAATCTGTAAGCAGAAGGCGGACAGCTCCTCATAGGAATACCGATCGTATTTCTCCCCCTGTTTTTCCATTTTCTCTGTCCTCCTGACTAATAGCTGTATTTCGCCTGGTAATTGGCTCCGTTTCCTATATACTGCATAATCTCCTGGCTCTGGTTGCCGGAGGATGCAAAGGTCGGATCCATCAATTTCCAGCTGGTTCCGTCAAAATAAATGATATTGTCCACCCAGCCCTGGCCTTCCAGATATACATTGATCCAGGCGTGATACCGGTTTCCTGTATATCCCACCACCAGCTTGGTGGGAATGTCCTGAGAACGGAGCATGGCCGTCATAAGAGCCGCATAGTCAAAGCAGATTCCTTTTTTCTGGGCCAGCACCAGATCCACATTGGGAAGATAGCCGGACTGTACGGAACTGGCCTTTGCCGTATCATAAGTCAAATTCTTAACCACATAGTTGTAAACAGCCGATACCACGCCAAGCTGATCTGTAACGCCTGCCGAAAGCTCTGCTCCCTTTTGAACTGCCGCACTGGCAGAATTAAAATTCACATACTGGTTGGGATACAAAAAAGGACCGAAGGGATTGGAAATGGATACGTCCAGATTCTGGCTGAAGGCCTGGGAATACTGATTCCCCTGAATATTTTCAAACACCTTTACCTGATAGGAGCCGTTTCCCTCCGAAAGAGGAAAAACTTCATAAACACCGCTGTTATTTAAATCATATGTATATGTTTCTGAACCGTTTTTGGAAATCTGAACCTTAATTTTTCCTACACTGCCGGTATATTTCACCATTAGATAGCCCTCAGATGTATTGGACGCATCCAGAGTGGCCTTATCATTTTTATATACCGTCACACCGGAAGCAATGGGAGTACGCACATAGCTTCCGGCAGGCTTATCATACAGCGGCACCTGTGTATCCTCGATCACTGCTGTCTGAGACGCTTTTGCCGGAAATGCTCCAAAAAGGCCACAGACACCTACCACAGCGGCTGTCAGAACCGCTGCCCCGGAAATGTTTCTTCTGTTTTTTCGGATTCTCTCCATTCTTTCTTCCTCTTTCCAAACTGCTATTTTGCCAGCCTCTGGCGGACAATCTCATAGGCCAGAACACCTGCTGCCACAGAGGCATTTAACGAATCAATATCTCCCTTCATGGGAATGGAAGCTGTCATATCACAGTGCTCCCGAACCAGCTTGCTGACGCCCTCGCCTTCATTTCCGATCACAAGGCCGATGGGGCCTGTAAGATTCATGCGGTACATCACGTCCCCGCCCATATCGGCGCAGACAAACCACAGCCCCTTTTTCTTAAGATCCTCCATCACTGCGGTAAGGTTCGTCACCTTTGCCACAGGGGTATAATTAAGCGCACCGGCTGAAGTCTTGGCCACCGTGGCAGTCAGCCCCACTGCCCTGCGCTTTGGGATAATGACGCCGTGAGCACCAGCCAGATTGGCTGTACGGATAATCGCTCCCAAATTATGGGGATCCTCAATGCCATCCAGCAAAAACAAAAAGGGCGGCTCTCCTTTTTCCTCTGCCAGCTTAAGCATATCCTCCACCTGGGCGTATTCATAGGCAGCCGCATAAGCGATCACTCCCTGATGCTTTCCCGTCTCAGAAAGCTGATCCAGACGCTCCTTAGCCACATAGTTGATAATTGTGTCGTGTTTTTTCGCTTCCCTTACGATGGTGCGCACCGGGCCGTCCTGGCAGCCGTCCAGCACAAACAGCTTGTCAATGGTCTTTCCGGAACGAAAGGCCTCCAGCACTGCATTGCGTCCCTCGATGGTCAGTTCTTCGTATCTCATGAAATGTTTCTCCTTTATATTTCCTCAAAGGCTCCTATTTTTTCAAGCCCCAGGCTGATCAACTCTGCAAGACGCTCAAATCTCTCTTCCAGAAACAGCCAGCCCACCAAAGCCTCCATGCCTGTAGCAGTACGGTAATCTGCCATAGTAGCGTGTTTTGCCATGGTAACGGATTTGGCATTGCGCCCCCGTTTATAGACCGCGTGCTCCTGAGGCGTAAGCTCCTCTTCAATGGAGCGGATAAGCTGTGCCTGCGTGCCTGCGTTTACCAGCATCGCGCTTCGTTTATGCATCTTATTTACCTGCATACTTCCACGGTTAATTACTCTGGCGCGGATCATCACCTCATACACCGCATCTCCAATGTAAGCAAGAACCAACGGAGAATAGGAACCGGCATCTACCGGTTCCAGTCTCATGGTCTTTTTATAGTATGCAAGGAAGTCCTTTAATGTTATGCTCTCTTCCACTTTACGCCCTCTCTGGTATCCTCCAGCACGATTCCCATATCCAGAAGCTTTCCGCGGATCTCATCGGCAAGAGCAAAGTTTTTCTCTTTTCTGGCCTGCTGTCTGGCTGCGATCATGGCTTCGATCTCCTCGTCCAGCACCTCTGTCTTCCGCTCTGTGATAATACCAAGCACCTCGCACAGACGTGAAATCAGATCTTCAAGGCCCTTTACATAAGCTGCGGTGGAATCAGCATCTGCTGTAGAGTTAGCAAGCTTTACCAGCTCAAACACAGCGGAAACCGCATCCGCCGTATTAAAATCATCCTCCATGGCAGCCTCAAATTTCTCTCTGAGCCTGTCAGCCTCTGCCATTTTCTCTGTCTCGGCTGCTGTCATATCACCGGCCTGAGCCTTTGCCTTCAGTTCCCGCAGCTTATCCATGCAGGTCATAATGCGTTCCAGGCCGTTTTTGGAAGCCTCCATCAGCTCGGCACTGAAATTAAGAGGACTGCGGTAATGGGCGCTGAGCATGAAGAAACGCAGTACCTGCAGATCATATTTCTCCGCAATATCCCGGACAGTGAAGAAATTCCCAAGGGATTTGGACATCTTCTTATTATCAATATTTAAAAAGCCGTTGTGCATCCAGTATGTGGCAAAGGGCTTATCATTGGCGCACTCACTCTGTGCAATTTCATTTTCATGGTGAGGGAAGATCAGATCCTCGCCCCCTGCATGGATATCAATGGAATCTCCCAGATAGCGCTTTGCCATCACAGAGCACTCAATATGCCAGCCCGGACGGCCCTGGCACCATGGAGACTCCCAGTAAGGCTCTCCCTCTTTCTTGGGCTTCCAGAGCACAAAATCATTAGGGTCTTCCTTGCCTTCTTCACCCGTTACCTTAATCTCACGAAAGCCAGACTGAAGCTCATCTAGGTTTTTGTGGGACAGCTTGCCATATTCTGCAAAGGAACGCGTCTTAAAGTACACCGTGCCGTCCTCTGCCACATAGGCGTGTCCCTTGTCGATCAGGGTCTGGATCATATTGATCATTCCCTGAATCTCCTGAGTTGCCTGCGGATGTACCGTAGCAGGCTCCACATTCATATCCTTCATATCCTTTTTGCACTCTGCAATATAGCGCTCGGAAATAATATGGGCATCTACGCCTTCTTCATTGGCCTTTTTGATGATTTTGTCGTCCACATCCGTAAAGTTGGAAACAAATTTCACCTTATATCCCTTGTATTCAAAATACCGGCGCACAGTGTCAAACATGATCATGGGACGGGCATTTCCGATATGGATCAGATTGTATACCGTAGGGCCGCACACATACATTTTCACCTCTCCCGGTGTAATCGGCTTAAATTCTTCTTTTCTCCTGGTTAATGTATTAAATATTTTCATACGATTTCTCCTCGCTTATGATCATTCAGAAACACTGTTCACTTCTGCTCGCAGCCGCAGCCTGAGCAGCCCGGACAGCCTTCTGTCATTATTTTATTATCATAGCAGTAATCCGCTGTTTCCGTCAATAATGTAATTGCCTGAGAAGCAATTCCCTCTCCGCTTCCCGTAAATCCCAGCCCCTCCTCTGTAGTGGCTTTTACGCTGACTCTGGACGGATCCAGATGAAGGGCCTCTGCAATATTCTCTTCCATCTGAGGACGGTAGGAGGCCAGCTTTGGCCTCTGGGCGATGATCGTAGCATCAATATTTTCAATCACATAGCCCTTTTCCTCCAAAAGTGCACCTACCTTACCCAGAAGCTCTATGCTGGAAATCCCCTTATAAGCAGGATCTGTATCCGGAAAATGCTGTCCGATATCTCCCAGAGCCGCTGCCCCTAAGAGCGCATCCATCACGGCATGGATCAGCACATCTGCATCCGAATGGCCTAAAAGCCCCTTTTCATAAGGTATCTCCACGCCTCCCAGAATAAGCTTACGGCCCTCTGTGAGCCTGTGAACATCATAGCCTTGTCCGATTCTCATGTTTCTGTCTCCTCTATTTCGTTCTTTTGATCACAATTCTTTTTAACAGTTCATATTACCGGCCGGAACAGCCGTATTATATCCCCATTCGGATCTGCCGCGAAATGCACTCTGCCCGCAGGTCTGTCTGAGTACCGCAGAATTCTCCATCCACATGAATGGGAAGAGGGGCGTCTGTGTGAATGGAAACCTCTCTGCATTCAAACATCCGTGCTCCCTTATGCTTCTTAAAACGGCCGGTCAAAGCCTGCAGCATCACAGGGATCAGCCGTTTTCTGGAAGAATGGCTTACCACACAGACATTCATCCTGCCGTCGCTTCCGTCTGCTCTGGGAGCAAAAACAAAACCGCCTCCCTCTGATGGCTGAATGTGACAGGATATAAACAGGATATGATTAAATTCCACTTTTTTTACACCATCCAAAAGGATATATCCCCGGCTGGACCGGCATCCTGCCGCCTGGCAGAGTCCAAGAAGAAAACAAAAAAGTTTTCCAAGACCCAGCCGCCCCATAATGCCCCGCAGCCTGGAAGCGGATGCCGCACAACACACAGCAGCATCAAATCCCATACCGGCGCTTACCATAAATCTCCGATGAGAAATCTCACTGGAACCAAGAGAGAGCACCCCGTAATCTACCATTGAAAAATGTCTGGGATACAGCTGTTTTTTCAGACAGCGTACGGTACGTTTGGGAATGTGGAGACAGCGGGATAAATCATTTCCCGTGCCTGCCGGAATATAACCCAGATCAAAAATCCCATGAAGGACAGCTCCATCAAGAACCTCATTGACCGTTCCGCTTCCGCCGACCACGATCAACAGGCCTGGCTGGCGTTTCTTCTCCGTCAGTTCTCTGGCAGCAATCCTCGCATCGCCGACGCTGCCGGTAAGTACCGCTTCATATTCAATATTGTGCAGATCCATATAGCAGGCAATGGCTTTCCACACTCTCCTGCCTCTGCCGGAGCCTGCACTGGGATTTACAATAAAATAGTACATAGGGGCGTAGGGTCCTTTCCTTTCGTCCACACAGCGGAAAGCACAAGCCTGCGCCCGTCCGCCGATGGCAGCATCTACTCTGGAATAAGTATACCACGCCCGCCCCCAAATGAATATAAACCATTAAAAAATTTTCTATAAAATATCGAAAAAATAAATGCTCTCCCATCTCTGAAAATGCCGGAAAACCAGCAAAAATAAGGGCAAAAAAACTTTTTTAAAAAAAATTCAAAAAAGTGTTGACAATTACCACAATTTATCATATACTGTACAAGCAGTCGCGAGTGAGACAAAAACAAACAAGCGACACACTGGATACGGGGTCTTAGCTCAGCTGGGAGAGCATCTGCCTTACAAGCAGAGGGTCACAGGTTCGAG
>ERZ773142.39-NODE-39-length-194932-cov-33.9621_pt1 | contig 194932 bp, 155 predicted proteins | sample MGYA00580853_ERZ773142 | MGnify/ENA primary metagenome ERZ773142 (study PRJEB29015, sample SAMEA2737862) | human gut metagenome | biome: human gut; feature: human-associated habitat; material: faeces | place: China | collected 2012 ...
CTGCCGCCTAAAACTCTCCGCTGATTTATGGATCAGTTAACCGGGAGTTCCGGATCAATCGAAAGGCCTGAAGCACCAAATGCTTCAGGCCTTTCATTTAGGGGATTAACGGAGCTTGTGAACTTATCGCCAGCAATCAGATGAATTAAAAAATTTCATAGGGCGCCACGTGTTCAAAGTCGCGTGAGAAATCACTTTCGCTTTGCACATAGGCACGCATCGTACGCATATCGTCAGCGCGCTGAGCATTATTTGGGCTATCGAGCACCACCATCACAAGACGACGCTCGCCCACATCGCTCTGCACGACCATGCAGCGGCCTGCAGCGGTCGTGAAGCCTGTCTTTTGAATGCCGATGCGCCACGAGGGATCACCGATCAGGCGATTGGTCGTCGCGAGATTGACCTGCCGGCGGCCCGTGCTGATGCGGGCCATGGAAGTGGTCGACGCATCCCGAATTTCCTGATGCTGGTAGACCGCTGCAACCAGTTTGCCCAAATCACGTGCCGTGGAGTGATTGCGGTTATCCAACCCCGTCGGATCAGCAAAAAAGGAGTTCGTCATCCCGATGGCGGCGGCGCGTTCATTCATTTTGGCGACAAACGCCTTTCGTCCGCCCGGATAGGTGCGGGCAAGAGCGGCGGCCGCACGATTGTCGCTTGACATGAGCGCGGCTTTGAGCAGCGATTCACGCGTCAGCCGCATGCCGGAAATCAGTTTTGAGTGGGCGGTTGAGCGGACATAGTCTTCGCGCGTGATACGGACTTTTTCATCCAAATCGACATCGCTCTCCGCGATAACCAGAGCCGTCATCAATTTCGTCACCGAGGCGATCGGCAGCTCCACATCGGCATTCTTGACGACAAGTTCCTCTCCCGTATCTTGGTCCATTGCATATGCAACGGAACTGCCCAACTGCAGCGGATCGTCCGTTTGGCGCAGCCCTGCAAGGGTCGCCTGAGAAGGTCCTGTACGGCGTACTACGCGGCGTGCCTTCTGTTTTGGTTTTGGCTTCTTTGCAGCTGCCTGACGCGTATTTTTAGCCGCTGTTTTAATAGAAACCTTTTTCACTGACGCCTGTTTGGGTTTGACATTCTTTGTCTGAGCTGTGCGCGCCTTCGCAGCAGTCGATCCCGCCTTTATCGGTACTAAAACCGCTTTTTTGCCGGCTGCTTCAGCAGCACAGGCACTCTCAAGAGGGAGAGCAATAAGGGACGCCCCGAGGGCGAATACGAGAGCGACTTGGCGGAAAGGGAGAAACATGGGACCGGCTTCAAGAACGGCGGACGCACAACCGCTCAGCTTTCTCCCAACAAGAAAGCAGATCAGCCAGACGTCGGAGGGAGCGGTACAGACGGGTGCACCGCTCCGTGGTGTAAACCTTAGAGAGATCTAAATATTGTCACTCATCAATCTTCCCGCGTACAGGGTATAGCGCTTAAGTTTTACAAATTTATGGAATTTTGTCTTAAGCAAACGCCAGTCCCGTTCTTGCCATTAAAGGCGGGTTATCGACTGCCAAATACGCTCCAAACGCTTAACCGACACCGGCATGGGTGTGCGCAGCTGCTGCGCAAATAAGGAAACGCGAAGCTCTTCGAGCATCCAGCGAAACTCTTCAAGATGAGAATCAGGCTGCCCTCGGCGCGCAGCAACCGCCCGTACCCAAGGGAGCGTAAGACGCTCGACATCTGCCTGCCGTGCAGCATCCCGAGCCGGATCACTTGAATAATGCTCCAGTCGATAGAGAACGGCCTTGAGGTATCTCGGGTAGTTCATCAGCTGCGACAAAGGCGCAGACAATAGAAAGTGCGGCGGAAAGAGACGCTTGAGCTGCTCAGCGACATCTGCTGAGAGTGCCTCATTTTCTATGCGTTTGAGCTTTAGTGCTGCCGGAGCAGCCTGCGCAACAATTTCAGTGAGGAGCCGCGACACTTCGCCTGCAACCAAGGAAAGTCGTCCCCGGGCATCTTCCCGCCTCGTCTGGAAGGCCTCTTCATTCATCGGAAGCGGATCGACAAGGGCAGTGGCATCCAATACACAGTCGACTACATCGTTTTCCAGATCGTCGATACTTTCGAAGTTCTTGTCGAGCCCCGGCACCACTGACGCCTGCATCTGAACGCGGCCGAGGTCACGCAGGCTGCGCTCAATAAACTTCACCTGCTCACGCAAGGTGAGACGGAAGAGCCTTCTGAGTCCTTTGCGATGTGCTTTCTGTGCTTCGAGCGGATCGTCGAATACTTCGATGCGGCAGGCCTCTCCCACATCCACCAATGCCGGATGCCCAATGAGCGTTTCACCGCGGCGTTGAATTTCCATGAGTTCGGGGAGTTCGCCGAAGGTCCAGTTTGTAACTTCGCCACCCAAATCCTTGGCAACGGCAGCATCTTGCTGCGCAACGTTGCGGAAAGTTGCTTGAGCCTCTTCGCCGAGTTCTGCACGCAGCTGAGCAAGATTGCGGCCCAGTGCGAGCTGACGGCCATGCTCATCAATCACTTTGAAGTTGAGGATGAGATGCTGGGGCAAACCTTCGGTCTTAAAGTCTGATGGCTGGCAGGGCAGCCCCGTTTCGCTGCGGACGTCAGCCGCGAGCGCATCAACAAATCCTATGCTCTGAGGCGTCCCGTTTTGGGTGCGGGTCAGAAATCCTGCCGCATAGTCCGGAAGCGGCACACAATTGCGCCGAATCTTCTGCGGAAGCGTCTTCAATAGCGCCTGAGCCTTTTCCTTCACCATTCCCGGAACGAGCCATTCAGCACGCACAGGATCGAGCTGATTGAGCGCAAAAAGCGGCACAGTCATCGTAACGCCGTCACGAGGGCTGCCCGGCTCAAATTGGTATGAGAGCGTCATATCGATCCCCGCCATTTCCATGGTTTTGGGGAACCAAGCATCTGCGGCAGCAGAGGCTTCGTGACGCATGAGCTCTTCGCGCGAAAGCCGAAGTACCTTGGGGTTCTCTTTTTCAGCCGCCTTCAGCCATACTTCAAGCGTTTTCGTGGAACAGACATCCTGCGGCAGCTCTCGATCGTAGAAAGCGAAGATCATTTCGTCGTCAACGAGCACATCCGGACGACGGGTCTTGTGCTCGAGATCTTCAATTTCCCGCACCAGCCGCTGATTGTGGTGATAAAAGCTCAGTTTGCCGTCGAATTCGCCGCCAACGAGTGCCTCGCGAATAAAGAGTTCGCGGGAAAGCTTCGGATCATGTTTGGCAAAGGATACTCGACGCTGCTGATAAACCGTGAGGCCGTAAAGCGTTCCGCGCTCCAAAGCCACGACCTCGCCGCGGCTTTTTTCCCAATGCGGCTCGCTCCAGGAGCGGCGAATGAGCGGTCCCGCCGCCGTTTCGATCCACTCGGGCTCGATGTCTGCAACGCAGCGCGCAAAGAGCTTAGACGTTTCAATGATCTGGCCCGCAAGGATCCATCGGCCGCTCTTTTTGGCACGTACCGATCCCGGCCAAATCCAAAATTTGATGCCGCGAGCTCCCGCATAGGGCGGCGCCCGACGGTCGCTTTCGACCGTCTTGCTTCCGATATTGCCGAGCAATCCTGAGAGGAGTGCACGATGCACTTCCTCATATGTAGCGGGTGCCGTATTGAGACGCCAGTCCAGATCGTCGACCAGTGCCTTCAGCTGCCCCATGACCTCACGCCATTCGCGGAGTCGACGCGGCGACAAGAACCGACGCTTGAGTTCCTGATCGTACTTGCGGTTGCTTTCTTTGGAAGCACGCGCAGCCTCAGCCCAATCCCAGAGCTTGACATAAGAAAGGAAATCAGAGCGTTCGTCAGCCAATTTTTTATGTGCTTCATCGGCGGCCTGCTGCTGCTCGGCTGGGCGTTCGCGCGGATCCTGCACCGACAGCCCCGAAGCGACAATCAAGAGTTCGCGCAGTGCACCGCGGCGAGCCCCTTCAAGGAGCATTCGGCCGAGCTTGGGATCAATAGGCAGCCTGGAGAGACTGCGGCCGACTTCCGTCAGTTCATTGTCTTCACTGATGGCTCCCAATTCCTGCAGAATTGCAAAACCATCGGCAAAGGCCTTCGGAGGCGGCGCCTGCACAAACGGGAATTCACGCACGTCACCCAAGCGCAGCGCCTTGGCGCGCAAGATAACAGCAGCGAGATTCGAGCGCATGATCTCTGGATCGGTGAATGCAGGCCGACGAGCGAAATCCTCTTCACTGTAAAGCCGAATACAGATGCCTTCCGCTACGCGGCCGCAGCGGCCCGAGCGCTGGTTGGCAGAAGCCTGACTAATGGGCTCAACGAGCAGCTGCTCGACCTTGGAGCGATAAGAATATCGTTTGATACGCGCGTAACCGGTATCCACCACATAGCGGATGCCGGGAACGGTAACGGATGTTTCAGCAACGTTTGTGGCGAGCACAATGCGTCGCATATTCCCCGAAGGCTTGAAGATTTTGTCCTGATCGGCCGCAGAAAGACGAGCGTAGAGCGGCAGAATTTCTGCCTTGCCAATGCGCGAGCGCCGCAGCTCTTCGGCCGCAGCATTAATTTCGCGTTCGCCCGGCAGAAATACCAAAATATCCCCTCGGCCGCTCATTTCACACTCGCTTACTGCATCGTCTATCGCAGCAAGCATCGTGCGGTCATCGTCTTCATCACGGTCTTCAACCGGGCGCCACCGGATTTCCACCGGATAAGTGCGCCCGGAAATGGTGAGCACCGGCGCGGGTTTGCCGTTGACCGCAAAGTGATTGGCAAAACGCTCGGCATCAATCGTGGCTGACGTCACAATGACCTTGAGGTCGGGGCGTTTAGGCAGCAGACGCTTCAGGTAGCCAAGCAGGAAATCGATGTTGATCGAACGCTCATGAGCTTCGTCGATAATGATGGTGTCATACGCTTTAAGCAGCGGATCCCCCTGCGTCTCAGCAAGGAGAATGCCATCCGTCATCAGCTTGATGGTAGCGCCCGAAGCCGTTTGATCTGTGAATCGAACCTTGTAGCCCACCACGTCGCCCAACGGCGTTTTGAGTTCTTCAGCGATACGCTTGGCAATGGAGCTCGCAGCGATTCGGCGCGGCTGCGTATGACCGATGCGGCCGGTTTCACCTCGTCCTGCCATCAAGCAGATCTTCGGGAGCTGCGTCGTTTTACCCGACCCCGTTTCACCGCAGACGATGACGACTTGATTCTCTTTAATCGCCTTGACAACATCGGCTGCGCGTTCAGAAACCGGCAGCCCCGGCATGAGTTCAAAAGGCGGAATGGGATTACGGCGTTCTGCCCAGGAGAGTTTCGGACGAGCTGAACGCTCCGATCGTCCTCCACTGAGAGCACGCGTGTCTTGACGTCCATTTTCAGTTCGTACCTGACCGCTCTCGGGCAGATTGGGACGACGAGGCCGCAACTGACGATTTTGACGACTGTCAGCTTTTGCCGACCGTCCTGCCGCTGTTTGCAAGGGCCGATCTGCTCGCCCGGAACGATCCTCTCTATGTCCTGCATTCGCCTTCGCTGCAGATACGCTCTCAAAACGGGGATGCAGGATTTCGCGTTTGCCGTTCTGCACGGTTTTATCTGCAGATGCGGCTTTATTGGTCAGCGGCGCCTTGCTGCGTTTCCCTGCGCTTTCCCCCTGCAGCGCAGGAGACTCACGAAAAACAGCGCCGGACGCCTGAGCAGCGCCGGCAAGCACCGCTCCGAAAGCACCCTTTGGACTATAGGTACGGGGGGCTCTGACCGCCGTATTTTCTGAAACCCTCGCTGATGCTTGCTTGGCGGCTGAGGACGATGCCTGAAGGGGGGTCACCCGAGCAGCTTTAACCATTGACTGCTGGCTTTTGCTTTCCCTTGCGCTATTCGCTTCGCCCGCAGAAGCTTTATCCGACTGCTTGGCTGCAGCGCTTCCCTGCCGTTTTTCACGCCGCTCCTGAGCACGCTTGGCTTCTTCCGCAGCGCGGGCAGCTTCCTCCTTACGGCGCGTCTGTTCGAGTGCTTGATCCACATCCGCCCGAACTTTCTGAAATGCCGCCATGAGCGCGCGATTGTCCGCCATTATTTTGTCCTGTTTAACTGCAATTGAATTGAACTCAGTCGGTTCACTTTATCTGCCGCCGCTCTGCGCGGCGTCCTTAACTTTGAGAGCAAGTGAGCACGCGGCGGCATTATACGGAGGCGCCGAGATCCGTCCTGTCTCACAATCCGCGCAGATGAAGACAGATTTCTGCTTCGCAGGCTGATGATCCTTCGAGTAGACTTCTGCGCACAAGATCAGGATTGTTACGTCTGTTCGTCGTTAGCCCACGGACGATCCTCCCGCTTTCAACATCTTCGCCGCACGCCTTCGCGTTCCGCGGCAGCAATCGGAGACTTCACGATATGGCTCGCATGGTCAACTGCGTCAAGCTACATAAAGAGGCCGAGGGCCTTGACTATCCGCCTTTCCCCGGCGAACTCGGCGTGCGCATCTGGAAAAACGTGAGCAAGGAGGCTTGGGCCGACTGGACGCGTCTGCAGACGATGATGGTGAACGAATACGGTCTCAATCTCGCCGATGCTTCCGCCCGCAAGCACCTCATGACGCAGTGCGAACGCTATTTCTTCGGCGATGGCGAGGCGGTCGCAGTTCCGGGCTACAAACCCCATCCGGAAGAAGATCAGAAATAAGATCTTCTGCCCTCTTTTATTGAAGCCATGGGCTCGACTTTTTCAAAAAAGTCGAGCCCATGGCACATTTAAACTGCTGCAGCTCACCCGCGCTTAAAGGTCTTAACGCCTTCGGAAGTGCCTAAGAGCAGCACATCAGCGCCGCGAGCGGCAAAGAGACCGACAGTCACGACACCAGGCCAACTGTTGATCTCCGTCTCCAATCCCTGAGGATCTCGAATCTCAAGGCCTGCAGCATCGAGAATGCTGCAGCCGTTGTCGGTGACAAAGTCGCGAAGCTTTACGTCAGCGCCCAAAGCTTCCAAACGACGCTTAATCTCGCGCGCTGCCATTGGGATCACTTCAACGGGAAGCGGGAAACGTCCCAACACATCCACTTTTTTCGACGCATCGGCAATGCAGACGAAGCGGCGAGAAATACTCGCCACGATCTTCTCCCGGGTGAGTGCTCCGCCGCCGCCCTTAATCATTGCAAAATGGCCATCAATTTCGTCAGCACCGTCAATATAAACACCAATCGAATCAACCTCATTCATGTCGAGCACCTTAAAACCGAGCGCTTCAAGACGCTTGGTCGAACGCTCCGACGAAGAGACGCAAGCCGGAATACGATCGCGAATTTCAGGAAGCTGGTCAATCAGCTGATCAACGGTGGAGCCGGTGCCGACGCCGAGCACTGCGCCCGATTCGACATAGTCGAGCGCGGCACGTGCGACGAGGCGCTTGAGTTCACTTTGAGAGAGCGGACGGGATTGTGTCATGGGAATTTCAATGGAGTCTTCTTTGAATCACGCAGCAGAGTTCTCAAACTGACAGCGTCTGCGGCGCATTGAGTTGAATTCTAAAGGCGCCGCCCATGCGGCGCTTAAAATGAACTGCACACAATATCTCTTCGCAGAAGCTTTCTTGCGCCATGCCTGCCGACCAGTCCGAACATCTTATTTCCGACGCATTCCGCCACCTCAACGCTGCAAACAAAGAGCTGCCCGCAAAACTGCCGGCATTTTCTGAACACGGTTTGTGGGCTGCCTGGGCCGCACTGCTGCTTGTCGCGGCATTTCTCACAGGCGTTGCATGGCTTGTGATTGACTCGGATCGTGAAGCTGAAACCATTCGTTTGAAGCAGACCACCGACCTCGTGGCCCAGTCCATTGAAGCGCAGGTTCTCGGTGTATCCGAAATCCTGCAGAAGATGAGTCTGCGCCTTGTGCGCGGACAGCAAGGCGACTTTGCATCGGCTTCGCTCGACCTCGCCGCACAAACACTCTTTATTGACCGCCGCGAAGTCACAGAACTTGCGCTTGTCACCGAAAAAGGCGAAGTGCGCCGCGTATGGTCATCGTCGACAGCTCGTGCACCATCGCTTTTTGAGGGCATCAATCAGATCAATGACGCGCATCTGCTTCGTGCTGTCCGCTTGGCCAAGCGCTTTGACCGCTCGCTTTCCACGCCTTTTTATGTCGGTCCCTATTCACAGCGCATTTTTGTGAATATCGTGACGCCGTCGGCCATACCAGATACCCTTCTGATGGCCCGCATCGATCTCACGCGCCTGCTCCTGCTGGCTCAGCAGCGCTATGCAGACACGGGGTCATACCTTCTGAGCTTCGCACTCAACGGCCGCTCCATTCCGGCTCCCGTTGGCAGCCGCGGACCTTCTAAACCCCCAGTCAATCAACCCGAACTCACCGAACCCATCATCTACGCAACGGACATCACACTGCTCGACGCTGCGCCGGAAGAAGAGATGTCATTGGTCGCCAAGAGCTACGACCACGCACTCTTCGCCAACAACCGCGTGCAGTACTTTGCTGTCGGCGGCCTGGCGCTGATGCTCCTGGCAGCTATCGGCCTCGTTTTTTACTACCAACGCCAGCAGGTTCGATCGCACCGCACACTCATGGCCGAATATTCTCTTCGCCGCGCCATGTCTGAATCAGCCGTTGTCGGCCTGCGTGTCACCGACCTCAAGGGACGTATGCTCTATGTGAACGACACATTCCCTAAGATCGTGGGCTATCCGGCTAAGGAATTGATCGGGCAGAAGCCGCCCTATCCTTATTGGGCCAAAAACTATGTCGCAGAGCTTACCGAGAGGCTTCTTTCGGCCACTAACCATCCGGAAGCTGAAGAAACATTGCCCGTCGTTACACGTTTTGAAGCCGTCCGCAAGAACGGTGAGGAATTTTGGGCAGAACTGCGCATTTCCCCGCTTCTTGACGACGATGGGAAGCCCTTTGGCTCCATTGGCGCGCTCTTTGACGTGACGAACTCGGTGCTCGCACAGTCACGAGTTGAAGCCGCAAATGAACGCTTCACACTGGTCGTTGAGTCGATGGCGAGCGCTATCGCAGTGCTCGCGGAACCCAACCGCGACGTGCTTTTCTTTGCCAACCGCTCCTACCGCACACTCTTTAATGATCGACCCAACGGTGCGGCAAAACTCCTTGCCCGCCTGGAAAAGGCGCCTCCCACGGTACAAAGCGACGGCATTTTCGACGAAGAAACATCAAGGTGGTTTGATGTTCGTTCGCAGCGCATTGTTTGGACGCGCGGCGAAACCGCTGTCATGGTGATCGCAACCGACATCACCAAACGCCGTGAACTTGATCTTGCCCGAGAAGCGCAGCTGCGCCGCGCAGAGTCCACTCACCGATTGGTTACGATGGGTGAAATGGCGAGTTCACTCGCGCATGAACTCAATCAGCCGCTTGCAGCCATCGCAAACTACGCCAATGCCGCAGCGACGATGCTTGCCAACGGGACGCTTTCCAAAGAACGCGAAGCCCAGAGCTACGCCCGCATTGAAAATCAAGCGCAGCGCGCCGGCCGCATCATTCAGCGCATTCGCGGCTTCGCAAAGAAAACCGACGCCAAACTCGAACCCGTCGCCGTGGAAACGGTTATTCAGGAAACGCTCGAACTCGCCAACATTCAGGCGCGTAAGCTTGACAGTCGAATCAAACTCGTCATAGCGCCGGGGCTCCCTTTGATGATGGGGGACTCGGTCATGCTTGAGCAGCTGCTTTTAAATCTCCTGAAGAACGCTATGGAAGCGTGCGCCTCGAGCAACATCCCCATGGAGGAGAGAACCATCGAACTCCATGCCGATCCTTGGGAAAAGAATCCCGAGCGTCTTCAATTCCAGGTCGTTGATCACGGACCGGGCATTCCGGAAGAATCTCGTTCCAAACTCTTTGACGCCTTCTATTCCACAAAATCCGAAGGCATGGGCATGGGACTCAATATCTGCCGCTCCATTGCCGAACTTCACGGTGGAGAGCTGCGCATGGATCCGACGCCGGGCGGGGGTTCCACCTTCTCCTTCACTGTCCCGTTCGTCAAAGAAGCTGTCACACACGCGCCATCCATCGGTGAAAATAGCTCACAATAAGGACTAACCCGCGAAGGATCCCTAGGTATAACCGAGGATTCAAAAGGCTAAAATGGGGAATTCCTGAAGGAGGAGGAACTTCAAATCATGATGCCAAATTACGATTATTCAAAAGACCTGACCTCAGACAATAAGAACGGTCTGGTATACGTGATCGACGATGACGCCGATGTGCGCGAATCGATCAAGTGGCTGCTTGAATCGACCAACTACCGCGTTGAGGATTATGAAAGCGGTGAAACCTTCATCGCGCAGTTCAACGAGTCGGTACCTTCTGTTATTTTGTGCGACCTGCGCATGCCCGGCATGTCGGGTGCAGATGTGCAAGATCATCTGATGCGCCGCCGCATTGACGCCCCCTTCATCTTTATCACTGGTCACGGCGATGTTCCTCAGGCTGTTCAGGCCTTTAAGAAAGGTGCCATGGACTTCATTCAGAAGCCCTTCCAACAGCCTCAGCTGCAAAAGTTGGTCGATCGTGCCATGCGTACCGCCAAGGAGCTCTTTGCCCGCCGTCAGACACTCGCAGCCAACCGCGCTCTGATTGAAAAGCTCACTCCTCGCGAACAGCAAGTGCTCGAGCGCATCGTCAACGGCCGTCTCAATAAGCAGATTGCCGATGACCTTGGCATTTCGATTAAAACAGTGGAAGCACACCGTGCTTCGATTATGGATAAGACGGCCTCAGGCACCGTAGCCGATCTGATGCGCGTGGTCGTGAAGTCTGAGCTCTATCCGAAGATCAGCTCAACGCTTGCCGAAGCTGTTGCCGCCCTTCCAAGCCGCCTTGCGGAAACAGGGCTTCCTCACACGGAGGAGCATGTTGAGCATCTGCGCCGTCTCGACCATGAACTGCGCGAATCTGAGGCCGAACGTGAGCGGCGAGAAGCTGAAGCAGCTGTCACCGGCATCAACAGCTCGATGAACGGCTCTTCGAACAGCCTGCTCTAATACCCGCAGCCAGTTCGGCAAACTGCCGAACAAAGACATACCTCCTGAACGCCTGCAGCGATTCCCTCGCGGCAGGCGTTTTCCCGTTTAAAGACTACGATTAATCACAAGGTTGGAGGCGAGCGAGGCGGAGCGCAGGTGATAATGCTTTTGGCATCGATTCTGCTTATTTAAGAGAACCGGAAGTAAAACGATTCCGATACATTTTTAAGGAGGTTTCCCATGACGGCACGCATCATTGACGGCAAGGCGCTCGCGCGCGAGGTGGAGGCGCAGGCTCGCGCCCGCAGCGAGGCGCTTGCCTCCCGCCCGGGAGGCCGTCGTCCCGGTCTCGCCGTCGTACTGGTGGGCGAAGACCCGGCAAGCTGCGTCTATGTCAAAAACAAAACCCGCGCCTGCGAACGTGCCGGCGTCATTTCAACCGAATACCGCCTCCCGGCCGATACAACGGAAAAGGAGCTGCTCGAACTGATTGAGAAGCTCAATAATGACCCGGCTGTAGACGGAATCCTTGTTCAGCTCCCGCTGCCCAAGCAGATCAATCCCGATGCTGTAATTCTTTCGATTTCTCCCGAAAAAGATGTTGACGGATTTCACATGCTTTCAGCCGGTGCCTTGCTTACAGGCCGCCGCGACCGCGGCTATCGTCCCTGCACGCCCGCTGGCGTAATGAAGCTTATTGAAGCCTCCGGCGTTAATCCCGAAGGGCTTGAAGCAGTGGTAATCGGCCGCTCGAATATCGTCGGAAAGCCTCAGGCCGTCATGCTGCTTGATGCGCATGCTACCGTCACCGTGGTACACAGCCGTACTACGAACCTTGCCGACATTACCCGCCGCGCAGATATCCTTGTTTGTGCAGCCGGCCGCCCCAAAATGGTGAAAGGCGACATGGTAAAGCCCGGCGCCGTTGTGATTGATGTGGGTATTCACCGTGACGAGAACGGCAAACTTTGCGGCGACGTGGATCAGGCATCCGTTGAACCGGTGGCCGGCGCACTGACGCCAGTGCCGGGCGGCGTCGGACCGATGACGATTGCCATGCTGATCGACAATACGGTGCTCGCAGCAGAACGTCACTTGGCGTGAGATTTTGTATAAAAGAACATAAATAGGGCAGAGATTGTTCTTGAATAATCTCTGCCCGAATCTTGATATTGTCTTCGAAATAACCTAAAGCAGTACCGCACACTCTCTCGGTCTTCCCATTCAGACAAGCTGTGATGGACCGAAAACCAATGCCGCCCAAATGAAAATAAAATTGGGCGCACAACCTTTTTAAGAGTATAAATATCGAATCTCAATACCTCTGTTGGGAGAAAGACCATTCAACCAGCGAAGGTCTTTTGAAGCCATTAAAACGCTTGTCTAACAGTCGACAGCTATGGAAGTCAATATTCAGCAGACATCTTTAGCTCTTTGATTTCTCAATAAGATGCTTGTTTTATTTAGAAATAAAACAAAATACCATTTCTTTTTCAATCAAGCGTCATACACCAGCTCCGCCTGAACGGCAGGCCGCTCACAGCGAGCCAGCACTGATCAGTGAGCTGCTGCAGAGATCTATCTTCTGCTCTCATGATGTGCTACAATGAGAGAACCATAACCTGATCTTAACCCTTGAACTTGTAGGCAACAGAGGATCTGACAGTACCTCATAGAAAAGGTTTGTAAGGCATTAAGTTCACCCTATGAGCGAATAAATCGCTCTTGCTGACGTATGTGTGGACCTAGAGCGTGATTATTTTTTCATCCTGCATACCCGGCGGTCCATCTGGCCATACTCACCTTCATTTGGTTTCTCCACATTTCATACCTCTGCTCATAACACATTTCTGTTCGAATGGATATGTGTTTCAGAGGACCAAGTCTGCTTATGATCGAATCGAAATCCAAAATCGCATCTTTAGATTGATCCCATGCGGCCGATAGCGATCGTACCGAAAGAACCGCGCAGTCCCAATACCGATTCACGCCCAAACATGCGGCCTTCAAAGGTCATTGCCCCATCGTCAACGCTGTAGCCTTGTTCGAGCTTGAAAAAGACTTCTGTGCTGCCGGTCAGTTCTTCGCTGCCCTCTAATCCGAAGGCCGGAGAGTAGTTATCGCCGGAAACGAGCTCGAAGGTATTGTCACCTCCGCGCACATTGGTCATGCGGAAACCCGTATCGACAGTACCGTAGATACGGGTTTCCGCGGCTGAACTAACTGCAGCGGAACCCAGAGCAGCCGCAGCCAGAACGGCACAGACCAAAATTTTGCGAGTGAAGATAGACTGCATGTTTGTCATCCTTGAGAGAACAGAATGAACTTCACCTCAGTTGAGATGAAGATTCAGGATCCGCCTGCCGGCCTGCCGATTGGCAGAAGCAAGCGTGAAGGGACCGATCACCAGCGCAGCGAAGGCGAGCCCTACTGCGGCGCCGATCCAAAAGCCAAGCGCACCGAGAGAGAAAGGATCTGCAGGGAAAAGCCCTGCAAACCATGAACCCAAAGAAAGCCCAACCCCGCACAGCAGACAGCTGTGCACAAGCATGGGGATGAGCGTGATGCGGTAACCGCGAAGAACGCAGCTGCCGGAGCACTGAATAGCGTCCGCGATGTGATAGGCACTGGCTACGGTGATGAAGCTCACCGCCATTTTTTGCACCGCTTCATCAGACGAGTAGAGCGAGGCAATTTCGCTGCGAAAGATGAAGTTGATAATGGAGACTGCAACAGCTAGAAAAAGCGCCATGATCATGACGAGAAAAGCTGCGTAGCGAGCACTTTCCGGTGAACCGGCACCAAGACTTTGAGAAACTAAAACGGTGCCTGCCACCCCGACTGCAAATGGAACAACGTAATAGAGCCACACCAGGTTGGCTACGATCTGATGAGAGGCAAGAGAGACCGCACCGAAACGAGCAATAAAAATCGCCATCAGCGTGTAGGAAGTCATCTCAAAGAAAATCGACAATCCGATAGGCACGCCGATTTTGAGCTGGATGCAGATGCTCTTCATCGATGGCCTGCACCATCGTCTTGATCGCATGGCTCGGTAATAGGGGTCAATGCGCCAAATCAGCACATAAGCACCCAACGCAAGCCAAGAAAGCATGCAGGTTGAAAGCCCTGTACCAGCGCCGCCGAATCCCAACTTATTCATGCAGAACCAATTCACGGGGATCTTCAAAACGACAATCCCGAGCGTCACAAACATGGATGCTGCAGGTCGCGAAACCGCGGCATTGACTGCAATGAAAGTTCGACCGCAGAGAATAGCCGGAAGTGCAAGGCCGGCGAAAAGAAGGTATTGGGAAGCGATCTCTGCGACCAAACCGGACGTCTCGGCAACAGCCATCCACATTTTGGTCTGCAGGGTCAGTACCAAGCCGGGAACAGCGAGACCGACAGCCAAATAAAGGCATTGATGAAGTGAGTCACCGACTTCGCGAAATCGTTTAGCGCCGAATGCAAACCCGGAAATTGGCGAAACGCCCTGCAGAATGCCTGCCAATGAAATCGAAATCCACGTTGCTACAGCGATGCCAAGCGCAACCCCGGCGAGATCTTCCGCCGAAGTTTGCCCAGCCATGATCGTATCGATCGTGCCGGAGCACACGATGGCTAGGTTTGCTGCGCCTATAGGCGCAGCGAGCTTAAGGATGCTCTTAATGCCGGCACGAAGCTTCGTTCTGGTTGGCATCATCCGAAGGACTTTTATAGAAAAGGAAATAGGAAAGAATCACTAACCCGGTGAGTCCGGCCTCTGCGAGAAACATGGAGAAACCGTCAGTGCCGAACCAGCCGCTGACGATGATCAGTACATTGGCGGTGATAACGATGACCCCCGTCCATGGATGCCACCGAACGCGATAGGTGCTTTGCAGATAAGGTTCGAGACCGCTGTCGACCAAAGCACGGTATTTAAGCTGACAAGCGCAGATGACGATCCAGGCGACGCAGCCCACTTGGGCCGTACTTGCAACCAGAAAAAGAAAGAGTCTGCGGGCGTTGATAAATTGCGTGAAGATGCAGACCAGTGACAAAGCTGCGCAGAACCAAATTGCACGGCGCGGAACGCCGTTGACACTCAGTTTTTTAAAGAATGCCGGGGTCATCCCCGACTGAGCCATAGACCAGAACATGCGCGAGCAGGCGAAAATGGCGGAATTGACGGCGGAAAGAGAGGCCGAAAGAATCACCAGCTTCATGAAGTCTTCTGAACCTGGAAGTCCGATTTCGCGGAACACTTCCACAAACGGACCGCTATCGCTGCTTTTAACCCAGCCACTCGGATTCAGAATGGCGAGCACGCTGACCGCGAGAATGTAAAAGAGGATGATGCGTATACCGATCGTCCGGATGATCTTCGGGAGCGCCTGTTCCGGGTGCGGAGCTTCACTGGCCACATTGCCGACTAATTCCGCCCCCTGAAATGAGTACACCACGATGGCCATACACTGAAAAATCGGGGCAATGCCGAATGGGAAGAGTTCCCCCTCCACCCGCAGTGTCGGCACCCATTCGGTTGTTGAGGCTTTATCGCTAATGAGCCAAAGACCGCAGGCGATAAAGAAAACGATGGCAAAGACTTTGATGCCGGCGAGCCAATATTCAAATTCACCAAATGCGCCCGCAGAGAGCATGTTGACCAATGTGAGTATGGCGAGGTATCCGCCGCAGTAAAGCCAGATCGGGATGTTCGGCCACATTTCGTGCGACACGATCCCTGCGGCGACAAGTCCTGCGGCCAGTGCAAAAACCCAACTGAGCCAATACATCCATCCGATGGTGTAGGAAATCAGAGGGCTGGGGAAAAATTTGTAGGCGTAGTACTGAAAGCTGCCTGAATGAGGAAAGGAAGTTGCAAGTTCTCCGAGACACATCATGGTCCCGAGCATTACAAGCCCTGCGGCAAAGTAAGCGAGGATGGTTCCTAGTGGACCGGCTTGCGTCAGCGGTTCAGCAATGCCGATGAAAAGTCCCGCACCGATTGTGCCGCCCAGACTAATCATGGTGACATGACGCGGCTTAACCGAAGAAGACAATTTGCCGGAAGGCTCGGGAGACTTCGAACTCATAAGTCAAAAAGGGGGCGAGCCGGTCTGCTCGAGAGCCCGCCCTCATAAGCAAGGAGGAAACTCAGGTGGACTCACCGCCTCTGCCGCATCTGCCGCAGAGGGGGTGAATCATGTTTTCAGCCTGACGGCGTCAGTTGATGAAGCGCTTTTCCACTCCGTCTGTTGTGCACGCCGCTAACAGCCCTGTGTAGTCGAGTTCGAAAGAAACCTTGTCGCCTACCTTGAGTGGCGTCTTGCAATCCTCGATGTCGATGATGGTGTGATCGGACGTCTGACCGAGCACAGTGATCGAATCGTCGCAGGGCACACAGTTTTCACTCGGCACATCCTGACGACCGAAAGCGAGGAGTGCACGCCGACGAATGCCGCGATCCACAAACGTCTTCGTCTGCAGGAATGCGTCAACACCAAGTTCGCCGATCGGTACAGTGGGTTTGGAGTTGAGTTCAATGATTTCGGCCGTCAATGTATAGAGCGGAGAGCAGACCTTTTCGACCGGCTTCTGCGAGTGGTGGTACTGGTCGAGATAGTGCACTTTGACGTATTCAATGCCGTACTCGTGGAGACCGCCGATGCGAAGATGATTGAGCCCCTCAGGCCACTTGCCCTGATCAATCAACACGTAGCTCGTGCAGTTGCCCGCAGAAAGCCGCGGAATCTTGATGCCTGTGTCAGCCTCGACCTTTCTCGCAATATCTCGGAAATCGCAGCCGTTCTTCACCGTGGGCATCACCGTGCCGTAGCAGTTGAAATTGGTGCCCAGACCATAGAGCTTGAGGTTAGGCAGCTCATTGATGAGCTTTACCGTATCAACAATGTCCTGATAGTGATCGAACATGATCCCTTCCCGGAGGTCGCCCATGTCGACCATGAGAAGAACTTCATGCGTTTTACCTTGACGAACAGCTTCTGCCGAAAGCGCCTTGATAACTGCGACTTCTGAGTTAAGCGAAATATCGGCGTAGCGGATGACGTCTTCAATTTCACTCAGCACAGGACTGCGCAGCAGGCAGGTATGACACCCGAGGGCGTCTTTGAGTTTTTTGAGATTGTAGGTGCGGGACTCAGCAATCACATCAATACCGCCCTCGAGTACGGCACGCGCAGTAGCTACGCAGCCGTTAAAGACTTTATTGACGGCCATGACTTCAATACCGTGTTCACCAAGCTCCTTCTTTTCGACGCGAGCGTTGTCGCGCAATTTAGGAAGGTCAATCGTAAGAATGGGTTTGTACATCCTGAAATCTCCAAATTACTTGTTTGCCGCATTGCGCTTCTGTGCGCGGTGATATGTCCATTCCGCCAACGCGATAGCGAGCACCGCACCGCCAAGCAGCTTGGCCAGATAGAAGCCGTAGCCGCCCATATCGAGTTCAGCCGGCGGAATGAAGACGAGAACCACAGCAAAGAAGATCGAGCACCAACCAAGCAGAGGCAAAACGATGGGCAGGATCTTTCCGGGGATGCGGAAGGAGCGAGGCACATTCGGCTGGATCTGGCGCAGACGAATGAACGACGGGAACATCACGAGGTAAGGGATGAAGTAGCAGATCGTGGTAAGTGCGGTCAGCATCCAATAAGCCGCTGCCACAGAGGGAGAGATGAAGGTCGAGAGGCAGAGAATGCTCACGATCACGGCCTGAATAATCAGGGCAAAGGCGGGCGTTCCGTACTTCGGATGCAGTTTGGCAACGTTCTCACCCAGAATCTTGTCTTCGCGAGAAGCTTCCTGAAGCATGTAGATCGGCCCCACAAGCCAGGAGTTGACCTGACCAACTGCGCCGAAGAAGAGGCAGACGGCCATCAGCGGAAGGAGCCAAGGGGCACCCAGCGTCTCAGCACCGGACTTCATAGCCTGCATAATGCCGGCCACGATGTCTGTTTTCCCCGCAGGAACCAGCGTATTCACAGCAATCGTGCCGATCATGTAAATGCCGACGATGACAATGGCTGAAAGCGCCATCGCTCGCGGGAAGTCGCGCTGCGGATTCTTTGTGCGGCCAGCAACCATCGGAGCAACTTCAAAGCCGGCGAATGCGAACATCATTGAAGAAAGGAAGACGATCGTGTCCCACTTGGTGAAGTCCGGCATCCAGTTGGCTGCCGTCATGTAGTCCGTCGACATGGGATGACCGGAAATGAGCCAGGCACCGGCAACGAGGATCAGGATGGCGGCCGGAATAAATACACCGAGCCAGGCTGAAACCGAGTTGATGATCTTCGTCCACTGCATGCCTTTAATGTTCATGAAGGTGAGGAACCAAAAGATCACAATGGAGCTCACACCGATGAATGTCGGGTTCTCTGCCAATTCTGGCGAGATGACGTACCCGAGCGCCGTAAAGGCGAATTGCAGCATCAGGGGGAAGAAAAGCACACAGGAAAAGAGGTAGCAGACCACGATGATCCAGCCGACGCGCTTGCCCCAGGCCTCCTTTACCCAAACGAAAATGCCGCCGTCTTTCGGCCAGCCGGTAGAGAGTTCACCGCAGACCATCGCAAGCGGCAGGAATAGGCAAACTGCAGCGAGCAGCCACAGCAGCATTGCGGAGGCCCCGTAGGGCGCTACGTTGGGAATTTGACGAAGTGAGAGAATCGCAATCACATTCATGATCACGATGTCGCGAATCCCCAAGAGCGTGTTGTTTTTGTCTTCAGACATTCGATTCTCCAGTCTGAATATCTGCGATGCAGAACCTGCAGCGCAGGGGTGAGTTGAGGCGGCTGACGACTGAGCAAGAAGTCAGCCGCTTTCTTTGGGAAGATCCCAAAATGGTTAGTAGATGTCGTACGAAACCATGTCTTCGTAGGTGTCTGCGTGCCGGATGAGACGATCCTTGCCGTCCTTGTCGATCAAGACAACAGCCGTGCGGGCGCGGCAGTTGTAGACCGTCTGACTTTCAATCGAGTACGCGCCTGCATCGAGGAAGACGAAGACATCGTCGATCGTGGTGTCCTTAGGCATCAGGAACTCTTCGCCTTTGACGCCCATGTGGTAATAGTCGCCGCCGTCACAAAGCGGACCGGCAATCTTGACGTAATGATCGTGCGGTTCAGCAATGCGGCTCGCGTTGTAGATGTAGAAGAACCAGGCGTAGTGCTGAGCGTCGGCCATGACGTTGTAACCCGCGTCACAGAACTTCCAATCCACATGACACTGAACATTGCCCTCCAAGTCATAGTTCGTCTTAATCTTTTCGCACTTGATCGTGGAGAGCATTACCGCGGCTGAGGAAGGAATCTTGCGGCCGGGTTCGATGCAGATCTGCTTGTCTTCGCCCCACTTCTGCACCTCACCGATGATGGCGTCGGCAAAGTCCTTCGAATTGATGCCCGCATACATGTTGTCGTGAAGCGGGTCGCCATTTTCTTCGTCGTACTTGTAAGGCACCGGGATGCCGCCGCCCACATTAATCAAATCAAACTTAATGCCAAAGAGCTTTTCCAAACGAATGCTTTCATTGACGAGAACTGCGGTGGCCTTGGCAAACGGTTCGCTTTCGGGCACCTGATCGCCGACATGCATGTGCAGACCGCGAACCTGAACATACGGCATCTCCAGAATGCGGCGAACAGCACCTTCGGCCTGCTGCAGATCAATGCCGGACTTCGCGTGGAATGCAGTCACCAGACCAGGATGCGTGGCCGACGGGACATTGGGTTCAACGCGGACACAAACATGCGCCACTTTCTTTTGAGCACGGGAAATCTCATCGATCATGTCGAGCTCATAAAGAGAGTCAACATTGATGAGATAAAGGTCATGAGCAATGGCGTATTCCAAATCTTCACGGGTCTTCATAACCCCGTTGAATACGATATCTTCGCCTTTGAAACCGATTTCTACAGCCTTCTTGATTTCATTGAGCGAATTCGTCTCAATGCCGCAGCCTGCATCCTTAAGAATTCGCAGAATAGCCATGACAGAACAGGCCTTGGATGCATAGAAGATCTTGGTGTTCTTATGTCCTTTGAATGCCTCTTCAATTTCAGCGAGATTGCGCAGCAGCTCCTTTTCGGAATAAACATAGACCGGCGAACCATATTTCTTGGCGAGCTCTTCGACATTGACGCCTTCGAAGCAAAGCTTTCCGTTTACCTCGCTAAAGCGCCGATCTTTCGTGATAAGGTTGTAACGAAGGTGCTCAAAGATTTCGGTGGTCTTATCGCTCATGACAGCTCCTGAATGAATGAAAATGAAACCCATATGCGGGGCATTTCAAGTTCATACAACGCAGAAGTGATGCCAATTCGTAATTATTTGTTATATAAGGAATATCGCCTTATCAGAGGTGTGGTGAAAATTAATCAGTGACAAAAATTCACCATAGGCAGATGTGTGTAGTGATCAAAATTTGTCAGTTTTGTCCCATGCAAACTGCAGCCGCATCGAGACGTGATTGCTTATAAACACCCTTCTTCCGTGGGTTCTGCACATCCCGCATTGCACCGCAGGCGGCCATTGAAAGCGCTTGAACCGCGCACAGTCATGAGCCACGCCCTACAATCAGAGACTGCAGGCTGCAACAGACCTGTACCGAACACCCTACCGCCCGAAGGCTGCGCACGCTTGAAGCGCTCTTCGGGCGCATGTATTTCTTTTCATCAGCGGAGACCAGCCTCCAAGCCTCTCCGCTCTCCGTCCGGATTGACTAAAGTCCGTTCGAAGCGCCAATGTTCAACTTTCTGAAAAAAATCATGCCCACCTCCGACACGACACCTAACCCTTTGCTCTCGATCACGGATCTGATCGACTACGCTTCCGTGCGTCCCGAACATGTCGTGCCGGCCGTCAAGTCGCTTGCCGCTCAGGTTGAAGCGGCGCTTGAAAAAGCCGATGCGCCGTCCACTCCGGCGTCATGGGAAAACACGGTTGAGCCGCTCGAAAAGGCTGTGCTTGCTTTTGGAAGAGCCTGGGGGGCTGTCGGACATCTGCAGAGCGTTGTAGATACACCGGCGCTCCGCGACGCCTTCAATGAGGCGCTGCCTATCGCCACGGATCTTTTCCTCCGGCTTTCTCAGGATGAAAAGCTCTGCGACAAGTACCGAGAACTCGCCGCTTCGCCTGAGTTCGAAGAGCTTGCCCCGGTGCGCCGCCGCATTGTTGAACGGGAACTGCGAGACTTCCGCTTGTCGGGTGCTTCGCTGCCTAAAGTGCAGCGCGAACGCGTGAAAGCGATTGGACAAGAACTCTCGCAGACTTCGCAGAAATTCAGCGAAAACCTGTTGGATGCCACCAACGCCTACGAACTCCTCATTGAAGATGAAAAACGTCTTGCCGGCATTCCGGAGGAAACGCTCGCCCTCTATCGGGCGAGTGCCGAAGCTGCCGGGAAAAAGGGCTTTCGCCTGACGCTGCAGTATCCGTCCTACCTCCCTGCTATGAAGTACTGCGCTGACCGCGGCATTCGCGAAGCGCTATACCGTGCGTTCTCCACACGCGCCTCGGAATTTGACGGCGGCAAATTTGACAACACGCCGCTCATCAAGCGCATTCTCGAACTGCGTGCTGAAGAAGCGTCGTTGCTCGGCTTTAAGAATTACGGTGAATTGTCGCTTGCGACCAAGATGGCCAAGAGCCCTGCGGAAGTACTGGACTTTCTGCGCGATCTTGCCCGCCGCTCTAAACCTCGTGCTGAGGACGACGTCGCTCAGGTCGACGCCTATGCTCGAGACGAACTCGGCATCGATAAAATTGAACCGTGGGACCGCGCTTATGCTGCAGAAAAGCTTCGCGAGGCCCGCTACAGCTATTCCGACGCGGAAGTGAAGCGCTACTTCACACAGCGTGCGGTCTTCAAGGGACTTTTCGGCCTGGTCGAAAAGCTTTTTGGCATCGAAATCGAAGAAGCTCAGGCCTCCGTCTGGCATCCAGATGTCAAGTATTTTGAAGTGAAGCGCAACGGTGAAAAAATTGCCGCCTTCTATGCTGACCTCTATGCCCGAGAAGGCAAGCGCTCCGGCGCCTGGATGGACGGCGAACGTACTCGCCGAATTGAAGACGGCAAGCTCATTACTCCGATCGCTTATCTTGTCACCAACTTTGCGGCCCCGCAGGCAGGCCGTGAAGCCACGATGACGCACGACGAAGTAACGACGCTTTTCCATGAATTCGGCCATACGCTGCACCACATCCTCACCGCTCAAACCGAACCGCAAGTCTCCGGCATCAACGGCGTCGAGTGGGACGCGGTCGAACTGCCCAGCCAATTCCTCGAAAACTTCGCTTGGGAACACGAAATTGTCAAGAGCATCTCCGCTCACGTCGAAACGGGTGAACAGCTCCCCGACGAACTCTTTGACAAAATGATTGCCGCCAAAAACTATGAGGCCGGTGCATTTTGCGTGCGTCAGGTTGAATTCGCGCTCTTTGACATGCTGCTCCACTCGGCCTTCGATCCGAAGACGGATTCCGTGCAGGCACTTCTAGACTCCGTGCGCCGTGAGGTTGCCGTCGTCTTCCCGCCCGCTTGGAATCGCTTCCCGCAGAGCTTCTCGCATATTTTTGCGGGCGGCTACGGTGCGGGTTACTACAGCTACAAATGGGCGGAGGTCCTCTCGGCGGACTGCTTCAGCGCCTTTGAAGAAGAAGGCGTTCTCAACCCCGACACGGGGCGACGCTACTTGAAGGAAATTCTCGAGCGCGGCTCGAGCCGTGACGCGATCGACAATTTCGTTGCCTTCCGCGGCCGCAAGCCTGAACTCGACCCCTTGCTTCGTCTCTCGGGCATCATCGAGTCTCAAAAGCATTAAGCATGCCTCACTCCCGCCCAATTCCATTAGGAATTGGGCGAGGCATCTCGCTGCAGCGGCATCGGCCCTGCCGCCCTGCCTAGTTCGATCACGGAATGAATCCGCATTGCAGACAGCCAAAAGCCGCCGGACACTCTAAAAGGCCGGCGGCTTTTATTGAGCTGAAGCGGTATTCAGAGCGCATGATCAGCGCAACTGAAAACCGTCATTTCATACCGTTTATGGATGGAAGGCTTTCTTCACGTCAAACGGGAACGCCTGATAGCCTTCTGCACCGTGAAGAATGATTTCAACCGAAGGCTCTTTGGCAAGCCACTTGAATTCATCAATCACGGGCGACGGGAATTTCGTATAGGAGAAGGTCTTCCAATCGAATTCCGCACCAGCCGTCGCCGAGTAGACCATGATGGAATCCTTGTCGCCGTAGTACTCCGTCAATGACGTTACCGGGCTGTACCAAGCGTGGCCGCGCTCCTTGCCGTATTCCCACACTTGTTCAACCGTCATCTTCTTCTGGTCGACTTTGTAGACCACCGCTCGAGAGTACTTCATTTCTGGCAGCGCCGGCTGCTCCATACCGCGGGCATCGCCATTATCAAAGGCCGAGATATAAATCACATCTCCCTTGCTCAGCTCGCTTCTCACCTTCCAGCCCGTATGCTGCGTCCAAGTCCAGTCGAAGTCGCCTTCACACTTGGAGCCTTCACACTTGATGGGCTTGCCGTTCTTGTCGACCGGCTGCAAGAGCTTATCCTGATAAGGCGTCTTCCAACCTTCGTGCGAGCCGAGAATCCACTTCACCTTCTTATCGCGGCCGATTTTGATAATCGCTGACTGATGGCGAGAGCTGATGATGATGGAATCATCGGTTTCATCGTAGTCCACAGAGTTGATGTGCGCCCAGTTGCGTCCGGCACCGCTGCCGACGATGTCGCCAAAGTGATCGTTTTGATCCTGCTTGGCAAGTTCTTCAGCCGTCAGGGTCTTGCCCTGCTTGGCCGGGTCGATGTTCAGGCACACCGCACCCTGGTCAATCGCTTTGAGCACGTTGTCGCGGTACGGATCGAGAATTTCAAAGAGCCGGAAGTCGTCAACCACATTGCCGTCGCCATCCACCTCAAGAATCACGTCGCGCACGGTGCGCACAATCTTGTTGTCCGGGCGTTTGTATCCGTCGGAAGCTACGCGCAGCAGATAGTGGCCGTTCGATTCAATCTTTTTCGAAGCATGCGAAAAGTCGGCATACCCGGTCGGCAGACGGCGATTAAAGATCTCACGACCCATGATGTCATACTTAGCGTAGCGCTGACCGTAACCCCAGCTCATCGCGCCGTCAGCTTCCTGACGGAAGCCCATCATCGTGCCGCCGTACCAAATATTGTCAAAGGAATAAATGGTTTCGGGCAGCATGTACCAGCGAATTTCGCCCGTCGTATCAATGATCGTGTTCTGCGGCGAATAGTTCCACTGCAGCGCGCCGCCCACAGGGTTATTCCAAACGGTCTTGGTACTGCGTGCGTCAAGCTGCCCGAGGTTGTTGACGAAATAGAGGCGATCCTTAAATTCCGGATCAACCTTCTTCACTTCCGGATTAAAGAAACCCGTATCGCGGGCACCGTAGCCGTCTGTTTCAACATAAGCAGGCGCTGTCCAGATTCGGTACGTTTCCTTAATGTGCTTCATCTGATCGCCTTGCCAGCGGTCATACTCCACTTCCACGGTATTACGCCAGTCCGCATAAAGCCCAAAAACCGGAATGCCGCCATAGGTCTTCGCCTGGTTGTCGCCCACTTTGTAGGCGATTTCCTGTCCGTTTTGTTTCGGGACGATGCGCACTGAAACGTTCTTCAGCACATAACCGCCGTTGTAGATGACCGCAGTGAGCGGCGCGATTTTATAAGGGTTCACGGCGACAGCACCGAGCTGACCAGGCACTTCATACGTATAGCCCGGCCCCGAAGGACCAGCACCTGCCTGAACGGCTGGAGCAGCTAGCGCAGCTGCCGCAGCCATCATCAATACGGCGGTCAGCTGATTGAGCTTCTGATGAGCTTTCTGCTTAGACATTGGATCTCTCCTTGATAGCAGTGGTTTGGATTAGTTGCTGAGGAAAAATTCTATTTTTCAAGGCTTGACCGCCGCATTGCGGCTTTCCTCAACGCCCGTTTCATCTTTCGCGTCGGGCCGATCGTTTTTCTTGCATCACGGCGTCTTGATCTCCCCCGTATCTCGCCCTACGATCCGTAGCATTCCATCCGCCGCACGAACAGCGCTTTCTCATGCACATTGACAAACTCGCCATTGAAGAACTCCGGCTTCTGGTTCTTCTCTACAAAACGCATTCACTCAAAGATTCAGCCGTTCGCCTGAATGTCAGTACGCCCACGGCCAGCCGCATGCTGGCGCGTCTGCGTGCGGCTGTGGAGGATGAACTTTTCATTCGAAGCGCTTCGGCCATGACGCCTACTCATGCCTGCCGACGGCTCTTCCCCCGCGTTGAACGCATTCTTGCGGAAATGGATGCTTTGACTCACGAACCGCAGGTCTTTCGCCCATCACACATCAAACGGATATTCCGTGTGATGCTCCACGAACAGCTCTTTCTCGCGCACTTTGCAGATGTCTTTCGCGAAGTACGGCGGCTTGCACCAGGCGTGAGCATTGTTATTGAAGCAGTGAGTGATGCGGGCCATGAAGCGCTGAAAACCGGCGAGCTCGATGCGATGATCTTTCCCATGACGGACAACGTATCTCCGGACATCAAAGCTCAGTTTTTAGCCACCTGCGACTTCGATATCCTGATGCGAAGCGACCACCCATGGCTTGCCGAAGTCAATAGAGACGGCACGCCAGACTGGTCGGCGCTTAAGCGCTACGAAAAAATCGAAACAACCATCGACAGCTTCGGTACGCGCGCGCCGGGCGGGCTCGATCATTGGATTTTCAAAGGCAAACTTCCTGAGCAGCACACGGCCCTTTGGTGTCCTTATGTTCAAGCTGCAACTGAACTGCTTCCAGAGAGTGACCTCACCATGGTGGTCTATTCCCCGCTTGCGCGTGAACTCTGTCGTCGCGGCGGACTCACCGCTCTGAGTCTTGTGTCCTTAGGCTGCGGATATCCGCTGGGCTTTCTGCGGCACGGACGGCGTGATGATGATCCCGCCTTAGAATGGCTGCGCGCCGTTTTCGTCTCTTGCTTTAACCAAAAGCATTAAGGCCGCCCTTCCTGCGTTGGGAAAGACGGCCCTAACCAAACTGAGTTTGAGCGGCTCAGTCTTTTAGGCGAGTGTCGCAACCATCAGCGCTTTGATGGTATGCATACGGTTGCCAGCCTGCTCAAAGACGATAGACGCCGGAGACTCAAACACTTCTTCCGTCACTTCCACGCCGTCGGCAAGTTCAGGATGCTCCGCAATCACATTGGCGCCAACCTTGGTTTCATCATTGTGATAGGCCGGCAGACAATGCATGAACTTCACTTGCGGATTCCCTGACGCAGCCATCAGGGCAGCATTGACCTGATAGGGCTTCAAAAGCGCAATACGTTCTGCCCATACCTCTGCCGGCTCACCCATCGACACCCAGATGTCGGTGTGAATGAAGTCAACGCCCGCCACGGCCTCGTTGGGATCCTCTGTGATGGTAATGTGCGCGCCGGAAACGGCAGCCAGCTCTTCAGCCAGAGCGATGATTTCTGCCGAAGGCCAGTAGGCTTTCGGTGCGCCGATGCGCACGTCCATACCCATCTTGGCACCAATCATCAGCAGCGAATTGCCGGTATTGAAGCGGGCATCGCCAAGATAGGCAAAAGAAATGTCTTTCCAGGCTTTGCCACAGGACTCCTTCATCGTCATCAGATCGCAAAGCATCTGAGTCGGATGCCATTCATCGGTCAGGCCGTTGTAGACCGGAACGCCGGCGTAGGCAGCCAGCTCTTCAACCGTTTCCTGCTTGAAGCCGCGGAACTCAATGGCATCAAAGATTTGCCCGAGCACACGAGCCGTGTCCTTGATGCTTTCCTTGTGACCGATTTGCGAAGAATGGGATTCAAAGAAAGTGGTGCCGGCGCCTTGGTCATGCGCCCCTACTTCAAAAGCACTGCGTGTGCGGGTGGAGGTCTTTTCAAAAATAAGGGCGATGTTTTTGCCTTTGAGTCGCTGCACTTCATTGCCCATGCGCTTGGCCTTTTTAAGGTCAATGGCGAGATCGACGAGATAGTCGATTTCAGCAGGCGTGTGGTGAACGAGGGAAAGAAGGCTGCGGCCGCGAAGATTCATCGGCATGAAAAGCTCCTTGGGAGTGGGTTCAAAGAACTGCGAAATAAGACTGCTGGTCGGATCATCCAAAGCATTTCATCTTGAAGGACTGTCCCTTTCCAGCAGACATTTCGCAGCTCTGCGTGGGATACGTGGATTCATTCTACGGAGAAGCGATCTTGAATCTTTAGGGCATTATCCCTATGTGAACTGACGGCTAATTAGGCTTTAACTCTTTGTTTTTATTATGTTTCTAATCGTCGACTATTGTGCAGATACCGCACGAGTGCCGGGCGAAAAACTTGAACAAGAAAAGAACGTCTTCTCTTGAAAAGTCTTTTTCCGCCGCCCGTTAGGCGATCTTCAATAGGATGGCTGGCCGAAGACAATTGGCGCAGCCGTCACAATGGAGGGTCAATCTTTTGCTGGTATTGCAATACCACGCCGCTCAGCTTCGGCAATACAGGCGTTGACCACTTCGCGAGCCCATCGCGCACCGCCGACAGCGCGAAAGAACTCTCGCTGTTCGCGCGTCACGCGCGCAACGATGCACACGGATGCGCCGCTGCTTTCTTCTGCGCCGCCCAAGCGTCGACGTGAACGCTGATCCGCAGGCTGAAGCTTTGAAGGCAGACGGCTCAATGACTTTGAACGTCCAGTCGTCGGCTTGCTCTGAGGCAGGATGACGGAAGCCGGATCGCCGGCGCTTAATTTCGGCATCACTTTGGGCTGCGTCATATCCTCTCCTTAAATCCTGTGCATTGTTTGCTTTAGGCCGCCTCTGCCAGCCGGCCGACTAGCGGGACGGACCGAGCCGCCTGTGGCAAACTAACTGCTTTAAGGCAATCCTATTCTTTCAGGCGCGCAGAGAATACCCGTGCTTTCGCGCAGAACAGCACGCCAATCTGCATGCTGCGCATTTCAAGACTCATTGATCATGTCCCGACTTCGACTGGCCTCCTGGAACGTCAACTCCCTTAAAGTGCGTCTGCCGCAGGTGCTCGACTGGCTAGAATCAGCCAAAATCGATGCATTGGTCATGCAGGAAACAAAAACGACTGACGACGTTTTTCCCCAAACCGCATTCGCCGAAGCCGGATTCGATGTTTTCTTTTTAGGTCAGAAAACATATAACGGCGTTGCACTCTGTTCTCGCCAAACAACAGTTAAGACTTCGGATGTTGTGCTTGGTCTCCCTGGCTGGCCCGATCCGCAAAAACGTTTTATTTCGGCACTCCTTTCACCCCTAGCGGCTCCCGAACAGCCGCCGATTCGTTTTTGCGGGGGCTACTTTCCCAACGGTCAAGCGGTAGGTTCATCAAAGTATCTCTATAAGCTCGACTGGATTGCCGTGCTTGAACGTACGCTCAAAACTTATCTTGCCGATACCCCCAGACTGGTGCTCGGCGGCGACTTTAACATTGCGCCCGCCGACGCCGACGTTTGGAATCCGGAAGCTTGGCGCGGAAAGATTCTCTGCTCAGAGCCGGAGCGAAAGGCACTCGAGCGCCTCTTTGCACTCGGCCTTTACGACAGCTTCAGACTCTTTACGCAGCCCGCAGAGCGCTTTTCTTGGTGGGACTATCGTCAGAGCGGTTTCGAACGCAATCACGGCCTGCGCATTGATCTGCTGCTTGTTTCCGAAGCACTCAAAGGGGCTGTTGAAAGCGCATCCATTGACGACGGCCCTCGCGGCAATCCTCAGCCTTCAGATCATGCGCCGGTTATGTTGGACCTCTCACTCTAAGTGACCTCAGTGAGCAACTAGCCGATCCCCATAAAAAACAAGACATCATGAACGCTAAGCCCAAACTCCGCATCGGCATTCCCGGAGACTATCTTCCTTTCGGCATCATCAATGAGGATTCTCCGCTGGGATTTGCCGGGCATGATGTGGATCTGGCGGCTGAGCTCTGCCGCGAAGCCGGTTTGGCACCGCTTTTCGTTCTGACAACTTGGCCCACGTTTATGACGGATCTCGCCGAAGGCCGTTTTGATATCGCAGCGGGCGGCGTATCGTGGGTTCCTGAACGCGCGCGCTTAACCGATGCGCTACCGCGCTATGCGCCCTTTGCCAAAGTTGCGCTTATTCGCCGAGACTCAATCGAACGCTTTCAAACACCCGAAGACCTGAATCAGCCCGATGTACGCGTCATCAAGAACCCCGGCGGAACCAATGAACGCTGGGTGGACGCCAATCTGACCCGGGCACAGGTAGCCACCGTGGCAGACAACGCCACCATTCCTGCCCGCATTGCCAATGAAGTGGGTGACGTCATGATCACGGACTCCTTTGAGGCGCATTGGTACGCCTCCCGCGATGTGCGCCTCACGCTTGCCATGAATGGACGCCACCTGACGCCCACGGCGTGGAAGACGATGCTCGTTCGCCGCGGCGCCCGCCGACCGGTACTTCCCGGCCGAGAACATACGGCCGCCGCTTCCGAACCGCTTGCCCCGATCCTCTTTTCTGCCTGGGGTCGCCTGGAGCGCGCTGGTGTTCTTCAGACGCTGGCTGCCAAATGGCTGGGTGCAGGCAAACCTTCTGACGGAAACGCTCCACACTAAGAAAAAACCGCACAACTCGCCGAAATGACCGTCTGCCAAAGCAGACTGAGGGACTAGAAATCCTTTCAAGCTAGTCCCCCAAGCGTTTGGATTATTTGACTGCATTCACCCTGCGCGGCTGATTGAAAATACGAACGGGCGGCACCTCATCCTTCCAGAGTGAAACTTCCACATTGCCGGTTGAAGAAACATTGCCTCGGGCAATTTTGGAGGTAATAACGTCAATGGCAATCGTATTGGCATTGCCGTGAACATCGATGCGGCCTGCCGGCGTGTTTTCCGGTTCAAACCAAGCGCCGTGCTGAATAGAAACCACGCCCGGCTTGATGCGGTCACTAACCTGCAGTCCGCAGAGGCATGCTCCGCGACGGCATCTCACAAGTACGACGTCGCCATTTTTCAAGCCGCGCACTTGAGCATCCGCAGGGTTCATCCAAACGGGTTCTCGTTCTTCAACTGACCCGCGTCTGGCTGTGTTGACGTTGTCGAGCTGGCTGTGCATCCGATAGCGTGACTTCGGACTCACAAAAGCCAACGGATACTCCTTCGTTGCTTTAGCGGTACCTTCAATCGGTTCAAAGTAGCTGGGATGGCCTTTACAGTCGTCATAGCCGTAGCTCGCGAGCTTGGGTGAATAAATCTGGATGAGCCCCGACTCTGTACCTAGGGAGTTGGCTTTTGGATCTTCTCGGAATGTCTTAAAGGAAACAAACTCTCGGTCCTTTTCTTCCACCTCGAAAAAGAGATACCCCTTCTCCCAGAAATCTTTGAATTCCGGCATGACAATGCCTTTTCGAGCACCGTTGTTGCGGCAATCGTTGTAGAACTTTTCGATCCACTGCATTTCGGTGCGGCCCTCCGTAAAGGCTTCTTCTATACCCAAACGCTTAGCGAGCTGCGTACCAATCCAATAATCGCTGCGCGACTCGTATTGCGGCTTGATTACCTGCTTCATTGCAACCAGACCGTCATTGGTTTCTGCGCCGATGTTGGTAATGTCATTGTGCTCAAAGGTCGTGCAGGCCGGCAGCACGATATCGGCGTGACGAGCCGTCGCAGACCATACATAGTCTGCGACGATCACGGTATCGGGCTTCTTCCACGCCCTTTCAAGGCGGAAGGTATCGGGATGATGGCAGAACGGATTGCCGCCGCCCCACATCACCAAATGAATATCCGGATAGGTGCATTTCTGACCGTCAAAATCAACGGTCGCCCCGGGACGTTCCAACACCTCCGTGATAGCGGCAACAGGAAGCAGTTTTGTAGATTTCCACGGCAAAACCGGGCGCACTGGCTTGGGCGAACCTGGAAGACCGCTCATGATGGGGCCATTAGAGACCGGCGAACCCGCGCTTGCCGACTGATAGCGAGTGCCGAAGCCGCCGCCGGGAAGACCAATTTGACCCAGTACAGCCGCGAGCGTAACAACCATCCAAGAAGTCTGTTCACCGTACTGTGCACGCTGCATGCCGTAGCCAAACATAATCATTGTGCGGTGTGCGGCCAGGTCCTGCGCAAAGGCACGGATCTTTTGCGCTGGCACACCCGTGATCTCAGCCGCCCACTCCGGCGTCTTTTTCACGCCATCCTCTTCACCCAAGAGGTATTTCTTCATCTCCTCCCAGCCGGAGCAGTATTTGGCAAGAAACGCATGATCGGCCTTACCGGTCACTTCGAGCTCATACATCATCGCAGCCATCAAGGCACAGTCGGTGCCCGGATTAGGCGCGATCCATTCAGAATTCATATAGGCAGCGGTATCCGTCACCAACGGGTTAACGGAATAGGTCTTGATGCCCTTCTTTTTAAGAGCGCGGAAATAACCAGCATGGTTGTGCAAAGGCGTAGCCGCATTGACGTCTGCTGTCACGAGCGGATTGCAGGCCCAAAAGACGATACGTTCCGTGTGCTTCAAAATCACTTCGTAAGTCGTCATGCGCGGATTGGAGGTGCCGACAACATACGGCATGATCGAAGCATGGGCTGCCTGACTGTATGAATTGCGTCTGCGTGAGAATCCGCCCATCAGATTGAGCAAACGATTGACGATAACCGTGGCTTGATTGAGCTTGCCAGTGGACTTCCAGCCGTAAGAGCTCCCATAGACGCCCGACGGCCCATAGGTGTCATACACACGTTGAATTTCCTTAGCGGCGAGATCGAGAGCCGTCTCCCAAGAAACACGCACAAAGCGGTCTTCGCCGCGGCGTTCGCGAGAAGCCGGACCATCTTTTAGGTAGCTTTCTCGAACCATCGGATAGTGAATGCGAGCCTCTGAATAAGGCAGTTCGGCAAGGCCCTCCAAAACAAAGCTCGGCGCATAGTCAAACTTAAAAGGTTTGACACGAGTAATGCGGCCGCCTTGAACGACCGTACGCATGATGCCCCAGTGCGATGCATTGATGCTCTCGCCTTCATTCAAAATGGACGCGGCCTGCTCAAAGGTGCCCGTTGTATTCAGATCAATACCGGCTGCCGGCACCGGTTCATACACCATCTTGCTCTGGAGGCCTGCCGTGAATTCTCTCGGAATCTTACGGATATCAGATGCCTGCGCCTTTTGAGTGGACGGGATACCGACAGCCAGCCCAGCCGCTGTTGCCGTCTTGAATAAATGACGACGAGAAATATTTGTCATATTAAGACCATCCTTATGTTATCAAGCTCAGCAGCTCTGCTTGTCGGATAGACCTCTATCAGCATCAATTGTCTTTATTTTGTGAAATGTAAACTCATATACCACAAAATATTGTGTTTTCATGCACAACTTCCGGCTTGTGAAATCCACTCTAATCGTGACGAATTGATATCTAAATTCGTAATTCCACTGCTTATTCTTGTATTAAATAGCGATACTTAAAATGAGGTACGAAATGAGAATCGTTTTCACATAATCCAGTCATCAATGATTCCGCTCGGTATTGGGCGATCTATTTGAGGAAAGCATCCGAAGGAAAGCATCCGAAGAAATGCGTCTGTCGTCAGCACTCAATCCAACGCGTTCAGAGAACTGCGACATTTTCTTAAGAGGACTGTCCTAGCCTGCATGAGGCTTCGCAACGCTCCTTCGACGGGCACAACGCACCGATCGCGAGCATGCTCTAATAATTAAGGGCGCCGTCTACTCGTAGAATGACGGCGTCATCTTTTGAAAAATCAAAGTTCTTCAAGATAAGGAAGAGCTTTTTTGCAAAAAAGGATTCATCATGCAGCGTCGTACTATGTTGGGCGCCATCGGAGCGGTGGCACTCGCAACTGCCGCATCCTTTCCGCTGACCGCCCAAGCGGCGCTCAAAGGCGAAGGCGGCAATCCCATCCGCATCGTTGTGCCGTATCCGCCGGGAGGCCCGCTCGACGTTTCTGCCCGCGCTATTGCTGATGCGGTTTCGCCTGTACTTGGCACGGTTGTCGTGGAAAACCGCCCTGGTGCCGGCGGCAATGTCGGCATGAGCTACGTGAGTCACGCCAAGGGTGACGGCCACACGCTTGTGATGGGCGCGGTGGCGACGCTTGCCATCAATCCTTCGCTTTATAAGAAGCTGCCCTACGATCCGAAGGGCGACTTCAAGCCCGTAACGCTCGTCGCTACGGCGGCCAACGTTCTCGTTATTACGCCCGCATTCTCTGAAAAGACCGGCGTCAAATCGGTGGCTGACCTGATTGCCTACGCCAAAGCTCACCCAGGAAAACTCAACTATGCCTCCGGCGGCAATGGTTCTGCCGGGCACATGGCCGGTGAGCTACTGAAAAACAAGGCGGGCATCGATATCGTTCACATTCCGTTTGCGGGCGCATCGCCGGCGCTCCTTTCGGTCATTTCGGGACAGACCGACCTCATCTTCGACAATCTGGCGAGCGCCGCCGCGAACATTCATGCCGGTAAGCTCATCGCGCTTGCCGTCACTACGGATGAACGCACGCCGCTGCTTGCCGATGTCCCCACAATGAAGGAAGCCGGTGTTCCCGACTTCGACATTTATACGTGGTTCGGCCTGATGGTGCCGGGTTCAACGCCCGATGACATCGTCGATGAGCTCAACGCAGCCATCGTTCCGGTTCTGCGTGACCCGGCAACCGTAAAGAAATTCCAAAGCTTTGGCGCACTGCCTGCGCCTAACACGCCGGCCGAATTTTCCGCCATGGTTGAGCGTGAGGCCGAAAAGTACAAGATGCTCGTGAAGATTTCCGGCGCTCGCGTCGACTGATGTACTCCAATACGGTGTACAGAACGATGATCTCCTCGCCGTTCTGAAAATCTTCCCGAAGAAGGAGCCTGTTGACCCATCAACCGGCTCCTTTGGCTTTTTTGTTAATTCCGCTTCTGGCTTCACCCTAAGCAGCCCAAACGACTCCCTGCTTAGGCCAGCATTTTTATAATGCGCGCGGAAACAACCACACCCCAACCGTATCGACCTGCTGTTCACGTATCCGCGCCCCTGCAATGCGGTCTGCTGCTCAGCACGAAGAAATGGTTGCAACCGCAATGATTAAAAATCAAAAAGACTTCGCCGCAGGACTTTTTTACATCGCGATCGGCTTGTTCGGCGCGACAACACTCGGCGAAAATGAAATCGGCAACCTCTCACGCATGGGCCCGGGCTACTTCCCGCTCATCATTTCGACTGGCATCATCCTCACCGGACTGGCCATCGCGGTTAAATCGCTTCTCCTCACGCCGGCGTTGCCCTCAGAAGGCCGAATTGAGCTCGGCAGACCGTTCTCAGGCCTGCTCATTCTCGGAAGTGTTGCGCTCTATGCCGCAACACTCCTGACACTTGGCTTCGTGCTCTCCATCAGCTTGATGGTGATTGCCGCCTCCTGTGCACACCCGCTCTTTCGCCTTCGAGACGCTGTTATTTCCGCGGTAATTCTTACGACGCTTTCAGCGCTGCTTTTCGTGGGCGGACTTGGACTGATCGTGCCGATGTGGCCGACGTTCTTCTGAGAGGAGGCACTTAGACATGGATCTTCTGAACCACCTCCTTATCGGCTTTGAGAACGCCGTCACCTGGACGAACCTGCTTTACTGCTTCGTCGGCGTGACTTTGGGTACGCTTGTCGGAGTACTGCCAGGCATGGGACCTGTGGCCACCGTGGCGATGCTCCTTCCCATCACGTATGCGCTTGACCCGTCCACTGCGCTCATCATGCTCGCAGGCATCTATTACGGCGCGCAGTACGGCGGCTCTACCACCGCCATTTTGGTCAACATCCCAGGCGAAGCTTCGGCAGTCGTGACGTGTCTGGACGGCCACCACCTGGCGCTTGCCGGCCGCGCCGGCGCTGCGCTCGGCATCGCCGCCATCGGCAGCTTCATCGCCGGATGCTTTGCCACTGTGGTGATTGCCGCCTTTGCTGAACCCCTCACGCAAGTCGCTTTCCAATTCGGCCCCCGCGAATACTTCAGCCTGATGGTTCTGGGCCTGGTCGGCGCTGTTGTGCTTGCATCCGGCTCGCTTCTGAAAGCGGTCGGCATGATCCTGATCGGCATTCTGCTCGGCTGCGTCGGCATGGATGTCAATTCCGGAGCGCTCCGCTATGTCTTCGGCATTGACGAGCTGATGGACGGCTTTGACTTCGTCGCGCTCTCGATGGGCGTCTACGGTTTTGCTGAAATCATCCGCAATCTGGATGTGCTCGGAGACCGAGAAGCCAAGCCCGTTCCTGTGGGCCGCGTGCTCCCGTCCAAAAATGACCTCAAAATTTCTGCCGGCCCGATTACCCGCGGCACACTGATCGGTTCATTCCTTGGCATTCTCCCGGGCGGCGGCGCACTGCTCTCTTCTTTTGCGTCCTACACCCTTGAAAAGAAGCTTGCCGGCGAAAAGGCCAATCCGCCCTTTGGACAAGGCAACATCCGCGGTGTAGCCGGCCCCGAATCGGCAAACAATGCCGGCGCACAAACGAGCTTCATTCCGATGCTCACGCTCGGCATTCCGTCTAATGCCGTGATGGCTCTGATGATCGGCGCTCTGATGCTCCACGACATTGCTCCGGGCCCGCAGGTAATGACCAACAACCCGTCGCTCTTCTGGGGACTCATCGTTTCCATGTGGATCGGCAACGTCTTTCTCGTGATTCTCAATATCCCGCTGATCGGCCTTTGGGTGAGGCTTCTGCGCGTACCGTATCGGCTGCTTTATCCGGCGATCCTCGTTTTCTGCGCGATCGGCGTCTATTCGATCAACAACAATCCCTTCGATATCTGGATCACTATCGGTTTCGGCATCTTCGGCTGGGTCGTCAATAAACTGGGCTGCGAATGCGCCCCGCTGATCCTTGGTTTCATTCTGGGCCCGATGCTCGAAGAGAATATGCGGCGGGCGCTGCTGCTCTCCCGCGGTGATCTCTCGACCTTCGTGACTGGCCCGATTTCGGGCAGTCTGCTCGCCGTCTCAGCCCTTCTCCTTCTCATCGTGATACTCCCGGCCGTGCGTTCGGGACGCGAAAAGGCATTTGCTGAAGAGGATTAACGAGTGAGCCTCTGACGAGACCACTTCCATAAAACTTTTGCATCGTCCGGTTCGCTGTTTTACGGCGAACCGGACGTTTTTTTCTCCTGAGCGCTTCAGAACACCTTGCCGGCAAGCACCGTCCGCAGATGCTCCGTCCAACGGCGAGCCGCCTGCCAGTCGTCCTCCGAGGCGCCAAATGACTGAGCGGACTGGTCCCACCCCGAGAAAGCGAGCAGGTCACCGGCCTCGAGCGCCGGCAGGTGAACCCCGGGAAGCGTATCGGCCGCCACCAGGTGAAACCCCATCCTTTTGGGGTCAAGCGTCGGGAAAGCCGCCTCCCAGCCGAGCATCGGAATGAGAATGCCTGCGCCCGACGATTCACGCTCATGACCCAAAATGACCGGCAGCGCAATGCCGCCTTGAGCGTCTGCCGATGAGTCCGATGCGCTCTGCTGCGGATTGGGAGCCAGAAGAACAGCCGTTTCTTCCGCCCAAAGTGTCTTTGAACGCCGGCGATCTCGCAGCCATAAAATCGGCCAGGCCGCAAAGAGCACCCAGAAAGGCGCCGTCAGCACCGCCGCGGCGATGAGGAGTCCCCCCGCGGGCATGCCGCGAAAGGATACAGCTGCGCCAAAGACAGCCCAAAGCCACCAAACAAGCCAGTAACGGCGGCGGGCCGCACAAACCGGTGTTTCGACCTGACGGTCGACCAAGTCGAGCGTCGTTTCCTTCGAAGCAGATTGAGCAGTCATGCGTTTGAATTCCGATCAAATGGCGTCGCGGTCCGCCGTACGGCCTGCTCGGCACGAGCTTTCGATTCAGCAGAAAGCACTCGGGCGCGAAGCTGTCCGCAGCCGCCGTCAACGTCTTGCGCGGCGGAATCCCGCAGCGTCGCGACAATGCCGGCTGATTTCAAACGGCGTACGAGATGGGCAGCATGTTCGCGGTCAGGGCGGCTATAGACGCTCCCATCTACGGCGTTCACAGGAATGAAATTCACCATGGCGTAATGGCCGGTCAGCAGTTCAATCAACCGATTAACCTCTTCTTCACCGTCATTTACCCCCTGAATCAGCGTCCACTGGTACTGCGTCGGGTAGCCCGTCTTCCGCGCCCAAGCTTCCGCTGCCTCGGTGAGTGCCTTCACGGTCATTTTTGCTCCGCGGGGCAAAAGCGTTCGGCGCTTCGCATCATCGGTGGTATGGAGCGAAACGGCGAGTGCCGGACGAGCAGACATTCGGTTGAGCGCCTCAAAGAACCGTTCATCCCCCACCGTCGAGATCACCAGGTCTTTATGCCCAAATCCGCCGTAGAGCGCCAGAAACTCCACTGCTCGAAGAACATTGTCAAGGTTGTGTGACGGCTCGCCCATCCCCATGAAGACCACCTTTTTGGTCTCTGGACGCAAACGCCGAGCCAACGCGGCCTGCGCCGCAATCTCCATATCAGAGAGCTGCCGCACCAGACCACCCTTGCCTGTCATGCAGAAAACGCAGCCGACGGCGCACCCCATCTGAGTGGAAACGCAAACCCCTCGACGAGGCAGCAGCACCTCTTCAATGGTCTGACCGTCGGCTAGTGTCAGCAGCAGCCGTTCACTCTCAGGATCCGCTCCGGGATGGCGAGAGCGCACCGTCAGCACAGCGTCGAGTCGGCTGCGGATGTCCGCAAGGGCCGCCATAAGCGCCGCAGGCAGCCGAGCCGCCCGGCTGCGGGCAGGCTGCTCGGCTTCAGCGCCCAGCGCATCCGGCCATGCCGCACTCGCCGAACCCAGCCAAGCGCGGCAGATGCGGCGCAGATGCGCGGGCTTCGCTCCGAGTGCACCGAGGTGCGCTTCAAAAGCGGCCAGCGACGGGTACGCCAAGGGACTGCCCGAAGAGGGGTTGGAGCTGATCGACGCATCAGTGCGTTCTGTCTGAGTCATGAAGCTGCTGCTGGATACGAATGGGAGGCCGTGAAAGAAATGGCGCATTGCTGCGACCATTTTTTCCAATGCGCGACACTATACGCAAACGACGCGTTTTATTCAGCTCGGGAGCAATTCCTCACGGCGAAATATAGCGGCAATGCCCTCCGCAATCGTTTCTTCTGTTTCAGGCGTAAAGGTCTTCCGAGGCATCGGCAAACCGAAGCAGAGCGCCTTTACCCAGCGCTGTGCGGTCACTCGCAAGCGCAGGTCTGTAATGCGGCGCACGGGCTCCGCGGGATGCGCCAGCACAGGCTCAAGCGCCTCTAAGACTTCGGGGAGATTGGCGGCATCAAGGAGTTGAGCAGAAACAAAGAAAAGAAGGAGCGGCCGACGCTTTTTTACTTCTTCGGCGAGCCGCGCCGCATCAGCAGCAGCCGCTTTCAGCACCCGTCGATCCAGCGGCCGATCGGCCTCCCAGTGCTGCGGCCAAGTGAAGATCGAAAAACGCGCAGCATCTTGCGCAACGGGGAATCCTGCACGTTCGAGCCACTTCAGCAGCTGCGGAACCTCCGGTCCCCGGTCAACCTGTCTTGCGGTGATGCGCCCGCGAGGGCGAGAAAGCTTTTGCCGCTCCAGCGCTTGCGCTGAAGCATCGAGCCCAGGACTGAGCGTCGGTCCAAAGCCGGGCGGAAAAACGAGAAGTACGCCGCCCTGCAGATTTTCCGGCGTATCGGCCGTTCCCGGTACATCAATCCGTTGAGAAAACTTAGCCTTTGACCCCATTGATCCCTCAAGGCGCATACGCATTACGCTGCGCCATCGTCCAAGGACTTGACTTGATCCTTCTTTCGCACTGGCGGCAGACGGCTTGCCAATTCATCGGTGAGGCCAAGCTCTGCAATCTTGCGGGTAAGTGTATTGCGCCCGAGCCCAAGGCGCTCGGCCGCCTCAATGCGGCGTCCGCGGGTCGCGCTCATGGCCGTGCGGATGAGCGTGCGCTCAAACTCGTGCGCCAGCGTTTCCCAAACCTGCGGCTCGCCCGCTTCCAGAATACGCTCCGCCTCGGCAGCCAAAAGCGCCTTCCAGTCACCATCCGCATCCGTCGATGAGGCGGCCGCTGAATGGGGTTTGGCACGAAGCGGCGCAGAATGCACCTGTGCGGAAGCCGCTGCCGGCGTTTCTGTCTTAAAGCCCTCTTCTGCAGGATTGCCAACGGCCCCCTGCGTATTGACCGCATTGAGCGCCTCCGGATGTGCGGCCGCCGCGGCTTCTTTATGACGAATTTCGTAGGGAAGGTCTTCCACACGGATTTCCTGAGCCGGCGCCATGACAAGAAGCCACCGGCAAAGGTTTTCGAGCTGACGAACATTCCCGGGGAACGGGAACGTACGGATGACATTCAATGCCTCTGGCGTCAGGGTTTTAGGCTCCACGCCGAGTTCCCGCGCACCGGCAGCGAGAAAATGCGCCGACAAGGGGGCAATGTCCTCAACTCGGTCACGCAGCGGCGGCAAGCGCAGACGGATGACGTTCAAGCGATGGTAGAGGTCCTCTCGAAACTGTCCGCTCTTGACGCGTTCTTCCAGATTCTGGTTCGTCGCCGCAATGACGCGGACATCGGCCTTAATGGGCTGGTGACCGCCTACGCGGTAAAAGTACCCGTTGGAGAGTACACGCAAAAGCCGAGTCTGCAGCTCCATCGGCATATCGCCGATTTCATCCAAAAAGAGCGTGCCGCCCTTGGCCTGCTCAAAGCGGCCCAGACGCGTGGCCACCGCGCCGGTGAACGCACCTTTTTCGTGGCCGAACAATTCACTTTCGAGCAGTTCTCGAGGGATGGCCGCCATGTTGATCGCAATGTAAGGGGCGCGGCTGCGGCGGCTGTGCTTCCAAATGGCACGCGCAACGACCTCCTTGCCCGCTCCGGACTCTCCGGTGAGCAGCACGGTGACGTTGCTCTGCGAAAGCCGTCCGATGGCACGAAAAACTTCCTGCATGGCTGGCGCCTGACCAATCAGGTCAGGCACCGGTGCCGAGGGTTCTTCAATCGGCGAGGCTGCCGACGCCGCACCTTGTGCGGCCGCGCCTGCCTGACCGGCTGCTGCATGCAGACCGCGGCGGCGGGCGTCTTCCATGGCTCGGCTGATGAGTTCAACAGCCTTCAGCACATCAAAGGGCTTGGTCAAATATTCAAACGCACCGCCCTGAAAGGCGGAAACCGCACTTTCCAGGTCAGAGAAGGCCGTCATGATAATGACCGGCAGTTCCGGCACAAGCTCCTTTACCTTCGTGAGGAGATCCACACCCGAGAGACCAGGCATACGAATGTCGGAAACCAAAACGAGGGGAAGCTCTCCGCCCACGGTCTTCGCGGCCTCGAGCGCATTCAAAGCGTCCTGACCGCGCTCAAAGGTGCGGCAGCCAATGCCGGCACGCGCAAGCGCACGGTCAAGCACCCAGCGGATTGCCCGGTCATCATCAATCACCCAAACGGGTTCGCGGCCGGCATCATGTGCGCCGCGGAGCTCCCGCAGAGGCGGCTTGCCTGTGCTGCCGCCCGCTGCCGGTTGAGTTGTGCCGTAGTCCGAGGTGCCGTAAAGGTCGTCCACCATGATTTGTTCTTCCAATGTTTGTCGTCAGCGTTTCAGAGCGTCTTTAAAAGCGATTCGCTACGCACCTTTGCCGTTCTTTGCTTCTCGGTTTTCACGCGCTTCACGGCCTTCCAGCGGCAGCAGTACCGTGAAATCCGTCCGGCCGGGACGGCTTTCGAGCGTAATGCTTCCGCCGGCTTCCTCCACAAAGGTCTTTACCAATGCGAGTCCGAGGCCCGAGCCCTCCGCACGGCCGGTCACCAACGGGAAAAAGATGCGCTCCTTCAAGTGCTCCGGCACCCCAGGACCGTTGTCGACGACATCAATACGCAGTGCCGTACGGGTGCGGGTACCAGCGAGCATCACATCGCGCGCAATGCGTGTTTTAAAAATAATGACAGCCGTCCCGTGAGCGCGACCTTCCGTCATGGCCTCTGCGGCGTTTCGCGCAAGGTTCAGAAAGACCTGTGTAAAACGGCCGCGGTCACCGAAAACGGCCGGCGCAGAAATGTCGTAATCACGCTCAATCGTGAGCCCTTGGGCAAATTCAAGGCCTATAAGGCTGCGCACATGTTCGAGCACTTCATGAATATTGACCGGGCCGGCTGCTGCCGGCGCCCGATAAGGCATGAGAAGTCGGTCAACGAGTTCCTGCAGTCTTGCCGCTTCTTCCAGGATGACGTTCGTGCATTCACGGTCTTCGTCACGCACGAGTTCGCTCTCAAGCAGCTGCGCCGCACCGCGAATGCCGCCCAAGGGATTCTTGATTTCGTGCGCTAAATTGCGCAGCAGCTCACTGTTGGCGGCACGCCCCGCTTCTGCAATCGCGTCGCGTTCAGCGCGAAGCGCATCATCAAGATCAACCACTTCCAGAAGCGCCGTGGTGCCCGACGGGGCATTCAAAGGCTTAGGCGAAAGCGACGAAAAAGAGGCTCGCACCCGCACGGACGGAAGAAGCCCCCGCAGAAACTCCACCGCCGGAAGCATGAAGGATGCTGCTTCAACGGCTCCCGGGGCAGCCGCACGCCGTCGAAACCAGCCGGCCGCTTCGGGGAGGAACTCCGCTACATCTACGCCTGACAATGCCCTGCGCGTACGACCGATAAGCGTCTCCGCCGCTGCGTTGGCCGACGTAATGCGGCCCTCGTCATCGAGCAGAAACACTGCTTCGGCGAGCGCATCGAAGAGATCAAAGCTGGTGCCGACGGCATCCGTCAGGCTTTCCTTCTCAGTCAATTGCAAAAACTCCTCTCAAAGCAGGCAGGCGGAGCATTGAAGCTCATCAGGTCCTATTTATGAAAAAAGGGAACAGTGCACGCACCGTTCCCTTCATTTCGACCATGGCCGTCAAACAATCGATCAGCATTGTCCGGACGGCCGGATCCCATTTTGACTGCTGCCGCGAACGGATGAGAGTTCGGAGCAGCAGAGGCTGAAAGGGATTAGTGCGAGTAGTAGAGATCGAAATCAAGCGCCGTCACGGCCATTTCAGCGCGGAGCACGTCCTTGCGCTTTTCGGCGATCCAGGCGTCGATCAGGTCGTCGGTGAAGACGCCGCCGCGGGTGAGGAACTCACGGTCACGGTCAAGACTGTCAAGCGCAACCTCGAGGTTCGGCGCAACCGTCGGGATCTTGGCGTTTTCTTCGGGCGGCAGATCGTAGAGGTTCTTGTCAGCCGCTTCACCCGGGTGGATCTTGTTCTGAATACCATCCAAACCAGCCATCAGCAAAGCCGAGAAGCCGAGGTAAGAGTTGCAGAGCGGATCAGGGAAGCGCACTTCGATACGGCGTGCCTTCGGGCTGTTGACGAACGGAATACGGATCGAAGCCGAGCGATTGCGCGACGAGTAGGCGAGCTTCACCGGCGCTTCAAAGCCCGGAACCAGACGCTTATAGGAGTTGATGCCGGGGTTCGTAATGGCGTTAAGCGCACGAGCGTGCTTGATCACGCCGCCGATGTAATAGAGCGCAAGTTCAGAGAGCCCAGCGTAGCCATTGCCCGAGAAGAGGTTCTGGCCGTCCTTCCAGATGGACTGGTGGACATGCATGCCCGAACCATTGTCGCCTTCGATAGGCTTCGGCATGAAGGTGGCGGTTTTGCCGTAAGCAGCCGCTACGTTCCACACCGTGTATTTGAGAATCTGCGTCCAGTCGGCGCGCTGCACGAGGGTGCTGAAGCGCGTGCCGATTTCGCACTGGCCGGCGCCCCCCACTTCATGGTGATGAATTTCAACGGGCACACCCTGCTGCTCAAGGAGCGTGCACATTTCGCTGCGCATGTCGGTCAGGCTGTCGCAGGGCGGAACAGGGAAGTAGCCCCCCTTGGCGCGGTTGCGGTGACCAAGATTGCCGCCTTCAAAGTCAAGACCGGACGACCAGGGCGCTTCTTCCGAACCAATTTTGAAGAAGGAAGAACCGGACTGATGATCCCACTGGATGGAATCAAAAATGAAGAATTCGGGTTCCGGGCCAAAATAAGCCGTGTCGCCGATACCGGTCGACTTCAAATAGGCTTCAGCACGGTGGGCGAGCGAACGCGGATCACGTTCATAGCCCTTGCCGGTCGTCGGTTCAAGCACATCGCAGTTGAGCACGAGCGTATTGGCCTCACGGAACGGATCCATGCGGGCAGTGCTCGGATCCGGCTGCAGCAGCATGTCGGACGATTCAATGCCGCGCCAGCCGACGAAGGAAGAACCGTCGAAGGGCTGACCAAGTTCAAACGTGTCTTCATCGATCTTATCGGCCGGAATTGTCAGATGCATTTCCTTGCCGAGCAGATCGGTGACGCGCAAGTCCACGTACTTGCAGTCGTTGTCCTTGATCATCTGCAGTACATCAGCAGCGGACGTCATATTCATCTCTCCTACTTCGACGGCGGTTCGGTTCTGGAACCTTCCAGACCAACGGGTTCCGCCGCGGTTCCCTTGCGGGGTAAAAACTGAATGGGGGAAGCCCCTCTAAAGCGGCCCGCCGGAGGCACTCTCCGACGCAGCTGCCTTGAAGAAGGCGTACTCGTATGAGAAGCAAGGTCCGTGCCAAACGCTGAACATGCCAAACAATGCGACGGCGCAAATACCCGAAAACCGCACCGTTGACGCATTTGCGGGATTCCCCGAATGATTCGTGAAACCCCTGACCAGACATTTCATTGCCAGGTCTCTCAACTTTGGGGCGCAATACCTTCCGACCTTCGGCATTATGCCTTGAAGCTCAGTCATTGCGCACCAATAAAGTGCATGCCGAGCACAATACGCACCAAAGTTGTTCTCATCAGTGCCTTCCGGTGCAGTCCCATGCACAACGTTATGCACGCCTAGGCTCGAAAAAGCCCGGCTGATGCGGCTGCAGAGGAAAGACGGCCGCTCTAAAGCTCAAAAGCTGCGCCAAAGTTGTGCATGGCCAAGACGAACTCAGCGCGGGCTGCTTATAGAAAAGCTTCCTGAACATCCGACAGGAAATCCAGTCCCCTGCGCGTCGGCGCAATGCGGTCGGGATCCGCCGAAAGCAGACCGTCACGGCGCAAGCGTTCGAGCTGGGGCAGGATGGACTCAAGCGGCAGCCCTGAGCGCTCCGCATAAAGCGAAGCCGGCACGCCGTTAAGCAGTCGGAGGGCATTGAGCATAAATTCGAACGGACGATCTTCGGGCGGCACGAAATGACTTTCTTCCGCGCCGCTCCCCGTTGCCGCTACAGCTGCAAGCCATTTCCGCGGATTGGCCCGCCGAGCCTCTCGAAGGATGCTGAAGCCTTCAGCATTCACAACGGAAAGTTTGCCGTGGGCGCCCGGCCCCGCCGCGAGATAATCGCCGAACATCCAATAATTCAAATTGTGCCGGCACTGACGGCCAGGCTGCGCATAGCCTGATACCTCATAGCGTGTATAACCCGCCTGCGCCAGTAAAGCTTCCACGACATCTCCCATTTCTGCCGTTTCATCAAGATCAGGCAAATCTTCCGGCAGGCGTTTTTCAAAGGCAGTGCCGGGTTCAATCGTGAGCTGGTAGCAGGACAGATGCGTCGCTCCTGAAGACAATGCTTCTGCCAGTTCCATCTGCAGATCCGCTATTGATTCTCCCGGGAGCGCGTACATCAGGTCTAGATTGAAGTTTTCAAACGACTGTCGCGCCATATCAATGGCTGCACGCGCATCGTCAGCAGTATGAATCCGCCCCAAGCGCTGGAGTTTCTCGTCGCTGAAACTTTGCACGCCGATGGAAAGACGATTCACCCCTGCGGCACGAAAGGCTTTGAATTTCTCACTTTCTGCCGTACCGGGATTGGCTTCCATCGTGATCTCACAGTCTTCGGTCAGTCGAAAGCGGCTGCGGATGCCAGTTAAGAGCCGCTCAACCGTTTCTCCCGACATCAGAGAGGGGGTTCCGCCTCCTACGAAGATCGAAACAATCGGGCGATCGGCAATCTCGGGCGCTTGACGGCACCAAGCCTCCAGATCCTGCAGTACGCCGGCCGCATATGCCGACTCAAAAGCCAATCGATCCGCTTTTGAAGCCGGCAGACGGTGTGAATTGAAGTCGCAGTACGGACACTTACGAAGGCACCAGGGCCAGTGCAGATAAATGGAGAGCGGCGGCATGACCGGCGGACTGAGTAAGGGCGTTTCTGCGCTCACGCCGCACCCCAGCCCCAGCGTTCCTTCAGCAGCTGAGCCATCTTCACGAGTGCCTTGCCGCGGTGACTGGAAGCATTTTTGGCTTCTGGCGAAAGTTCCGCTGCCGTTGCGCCGGCTTCAGGCAAATAAAAATAGGGGTCGTACCCAAAGCCGCCGCTGCCCTTGGGCGCTTCAGCAATCACGCCCTCCCAGGTGCCTTCAGCAATGAGGGGCTCTGGGTCGTCGGGCGACCGAACAGCAACCAGCACGCAGACATAATGCCCCTGGCGGTTCTTAACGCCATGCAGTTTTTCCATCAACAGGCAGTTGTTGTCCTCGTCTGTGGCATCTTCGCCCGCAAAGCGGGCGGAATAGACTCCAGGCGCACCGCCCAATGCATCCACGCACAGCCCCGAATCGTCAGCCATCGCCGGACGTCCGGTTTCTTTAGCGGCATGCCGAGCCTTGGCCAGACAGTTTTCAATAAAGGTGTGAAAGGGCTCCGGGCAAGGCTTTACGCCGAAGGTCTTTTGGCTTTCTACGTGCACATTGAGGTGCGAGAACATCGCTTGAAATTCGCGGATCTTGCCGGCATTGCCGGAGGCAAGCACAAGAATAGGATCGTTTTTCGTCATGATTTTTTTACTGCTTTGCTTCTGCCTTTTCCGTCAGGGCCTTGCGCTGAAAAGCGGCCAGTTCGGCATTCCCTTTTTTGGCCAGCGCAAGAAGTTTGGCGAGGTCACCTTCAGAGAACGGATCTCCCTCGGCAGTGCCTTGAATTTCGACATACTTTCCGGCACTCGTCATGACGACATTCATATCCGTGTCGGAAGCACTGTCCTCAACGTAATTCAAGTCCAGCACCGGTTCGCCGGACCACATGCCTACGGATACCGCGCTCACCTGTGCGAGGATTGGATCTTCTGAGATCATGCCCTTGGCGAGCATCCAATCCACGGCATCGCGAAGGGCAATCCAGGCGCCTGTAATCGAAGCGCAGCGCGTGCCGCCGTCGGCCTGCAGTACATCGCAGTCGATCTGGATCGTATGTTCACCGAGCTTTTTGCGGTCCACAACGGCGCGCAGACTCCGGCCAATCAAGCGCTGAATCTCCTGCGTGCGCCCCGTCTGTTTGCCGCGGGCAGCCTCACGGTCGGTGCGGGTACCGGTGGAGCGAGGCAGCAACCCATATTCAGCCGTCACCCAGCCTTCGCCTTTGCCGCGAAGGAAATTCGGCACGCCGACCGTCACACTGGCGGTACAGAGCACATGCGTATCACCCGCACACATGAGAACGCTGCCTTCAGCATATTTGGTGAAGCGCCGAGTGATTTCAACCGGGCGGAGCGCATCAACTGCACGACCGTCGGGGCGCGGAACGAAAGCTTCTTTGGGTGTAGTCATCATCTTTTCAAGCATAAGTGCATTTGACGCACTGATCTGCGCATCAATATTCATCATCTTGCGAAGCGTCATTATCGTCGAACGGCGAACACTGTATCCGCAGGACTATGCGCCCTGCTTTCGCTCGGATTCTGTTTCTGACAAACCTAAAGATGCTTGAAAGCTTCAATCCCGCCGGCCGGCGCTCTACAATTCGCAAACCTTGAAGTTAAGTCAGCTTCACTCATTTCGGGTGGATGCAGCCCCCTCCACCCTCCGCTATTCTGAAGGAGCAAAAGTTTCCATGCCTTCAATTGCCAGCATGACGGGCTATTTCGCCGCGGACGGGATGACGCCCGCCGGTACCGTCACCGTTGAATGCCGTTCCGTCAACTCCCGCTTTCTAGATCTCACGCTTCGTCTTGACGACACACTGCGCTTTGCCGAACCCGCTATTCGCGAGCGTCTGCAAAAGCGCCTCACGCGCGGCAAAGTTGAAGTCCGCATGTCGCTGTCAGCCGATGAATCGGCGCTGCCAGCTCAAATTAATGAAAGTGCGCTGAAGCGCCTCCTTGAGCTGCAGTCCGCCGTGCTGCGTCATTCTCCTGAAGCGGCAGAACTTTCGGTTTCAGAAATCCTTGAAATGCCGGGTATCGCCCATACCGCTCAAACGGATAAGGACGAACTGCTGCAGGCAGTTCTTACCGTGCTAGACAAGACCCTGGACGGCTTCATCGCCGCCCGTGAACGTGAAGGCGCTGCGCTCGCCAAGGTCATCAACGGCTATATGGACAAGATGACGTCCGTCGTTGAAGAAGTCCGTGCGGCTATTCCGCAGATTCTTGCTCAGCTGCAGGCCAAACTCGCCGCACGCCTTGAAGATGCGTTGTCTCAGACGCTCACGCAGCAGGGAACGCTGACGAAGGAAGAAATTACCGAACGGATCCGCCAGGAAGTCACGCTCTACGCCATGCGCATGGACGTTGACGAAGAGATGAACCGCTTAACCACTCATATTGCTGAAGTTCGTCGTCTGCTGGCCGCTGGCGGCGCTGTCGGACGCAAACTGGACTTCATGGCGCAGGAAATGAACCGCGAAGCCAATACGCTGGGCTCCAAGGCTGCTGCCATTGAAATGACGCAGGCTTCGCTCTCGCTCAAGATCACCATTGATCAGATGCGCGAACAAATTCAGAATTTGGAATAAGGAAGGACGAACATGCCTGAAGTGAGCATTAGTGAACATGCCCGCAAAACCCGCCATCCCGGACGACTTTTTCTCGTAACGGCACCCTCTGGTGCCGGCAAGTCGTCACTCGTCAATGCGCTTCTCGCTCGTCAGCCTAACATCAAGCTTTCAATTTCCAATACCACGCGCGACCCGCGGCCCGGTGAAGTGAACGGCCGCGAATACCACTTCGTCACCGAAGACATGTTCCTCGAGATGAAGTCGCGCGGTGAATTCCTCGAAAGCGCTTACGTCCATGGGCACTACTACGGCACGAGCCGCCCCTGGATCGAGTCCCAAATGGCTCGGGGCAATGACGTGCTCCTTGAAATCGATTGGCAAGGCGCTCGTCAGGTACGCGAAAAATTTGAAGGGACCGTCGGCATCTTCATCCTGCCGCCCTCGATTGAGGCGCTTGAATGGCGGCTGCACCATCGCGGCACCGATTCTCCCCAGACGATTACACGTCGTCTGATGGGCGCAGGCGCCGAGATTGCACATGCTCCAGAATTCGAGTACGTTATAATTAATGAAGAATTTGATACAGCTCTGGCGCAGCTCGAAGCTATCGTAACAGCGAGCCGCCTCACTTATGAACAGCAGGCGCTTCGTCACCGCGACCAATTCGCCAATCTCGGCGTTCCAGTCTAATTTCCTGACGATTGAACCTGCCGCTCTTCAAACGAGCAGCATTCTCTTAAAAAATTTCTTTTACTGGGAGCGCATTCTCACTATAGAGGAGCGCTCTTCATTTTCCGCTCAAGATAAAAATGGCCCGCATTACTGTTGAAGACTGCCTGAAGAAAATCCCCAACCGCTTCCAGATGGTTTTAGTTGCCGCCTACCGCGCACGTCAGCTCTCTCAGGGCTATGCGCCGAAGATCGATGCCAAGGACAAGCCCGGCGTTATCGCACTGCGCGAGATCGCCGACGGATTGATCGGTACGGACATGCTTAAGAACGTCCGCTGATCCTCTCTAGGCGCGCTTCAGGACGGCCGGAAAGCCTCTCTGCTAAGGGGAGACGCCGGCCGTTTGTCGTCTCTTGGAAAAATAACTGCGTCCCTATAAAGATGAATACGCGACATTTCGCTGCAATCGCGCCACAATGGTAGGCAGATAAAAGAACTGGAATCAGAGCAATGGCCCTCGACAACCTTCCTGCTTTTCCCGACGACATGTACGACACCGCTCATGATGGTGCCATTCCGCAGCCCGTCACACCGCGTAAGCCCATTTCGCCCTTCAGCTTCACGAAGCATCTTACGCGTACGCCCGTGCCGGTAGCCGTCGTTCCGGAAGATCTGCCCGACGCGGACCTGCCGCTCTTCACGCCGCAGCCTCCCGTTGGCGTCGTGACTGCTCAAGCATTGGTTGATACTTGCCGCAGCTATCTTTCAAATGCCGACGTTGAAAAAATCCGCGAAGCTTACCGCTACGCCGACAACGCTCATTTGGGACAATTCCGCAAATCCGGAGAGCCCTATATCACGCACCCGATTGCCGTGGCTTCCATTCTGGCGTCTTGGCGCATGGATGCCGAAACGATTGAAGCCGGCCTGATGCACGACGTGCTTGAAGACACTGGCACCAGCAAGCGGGAAATGGCCGAAAAGTTCGGCATTGAAGTGGCTGAGCTCGTCGACGGCGTCTCCAAGCTCGATAAGCTTCGCTTTTCTTCAAACGAAATTGCTCAGGCCGAAAGCTTCCGCAAGATGCTGCTGGCCATGGCCCGCGACGTCCGAGTGATTCTCGTGAAGCTCGCTGACCGCATCCACAATATGCGTACGCTTGGCGTCATGCGCCCTGAAAAACGCGCCCGCATTGCTCGCGAAACGCTCGATATCTATGTGCCTATCGCACATCGTTTAGGGCTTAACAATGTGTTCCGCGAACTGCAGGAACTTTCGTTCGCGAACCGCTACCCATTCCGCTACAAAGTTCTCTATGCCAATGTTCTGAAAACGCGTCAGGCTCGCCGCGAATTCCTTGAAAAGATGATGGAGGATACTCGTACGGCACTTCTCAAAGCCGGTATTCCTTGTCGAATCCTCGGTCGTGACAAAACCATTTACGGCATCTACAACAAGATGCGCGAAAAGCATCAATCCTTTTCGGACGCGCTCGACATATACGGCTTCCGACTCGTCGTGAAAAATCTTGACGACTGCTATCTCTCGCTCGGAGCCCTTCATCGACGTTTCAAACCCGTTCATTCGCGTTTTAAGGACTTTATTGCTATCCCTAAGTCGAACGGCTACCAAAGTCTGCACACGACAGTGATTGGTCCTGACGGCACGCCGGTTGAGTTTCAGATACGAACAGAGGAAATGCACCGTATCGACGAAAACGGCATTCTCGTTCATTGGCTCTACAGCAGCAGCGAAGACACTTCTGACTTGCAGTCAAGAACAGCTGCGTGGCTTCAGAACTTGCTTGAAATCCAGCGCACCAGCACGGACAGCACAGAGTTTCTTGAAAACATCAAAGTCGACCTCTTCCCCAACCGCATTTACGTCTTCACCCCGAAGGGCAAGATTATTTCGCTTCCCAAGGGATCTACAGCCATCGACTTCGCCTACGAGATTCATACCGACGTGGGCAACCATACTCAGGCCGTTCGCATCAACGGCGAAGCCAAACAGCTTTCAACTGCGCTTCGTAACGGCGACCTTGTTCAAGTTGAAACCTCTCCGGATGCGCACCCATCCCCTGAATGGCTCGAATACGTGCATTCCGGCCGTGCCCGCGCGGAAATTCGTCAATATCTGCGCAGCTGTCAATTCGGTGAATCCACGAAACTCGGCCGTCTAGCACTCGAAGCCCTTGCCAACGAACAAAAGATTGACTTCACTACCATTCCGATTTCGATCGAGGAGAAGCTTCTCAAGGAATTTGGTGCCGACAGCCTTGCTTCGCTATACGCCATGATCGGGCTCGGCAAGGCTCTCCCTGCCGCGGTTCTTCATCGACTGCGTTCGCTTATGCGCGAGGAGAATCTGGATTCCTCCGGAGAGGAACTCCCTGCCGTCATCATTAACGGCAACGAAGGTATCGCCCAGCATCTGGCGGTTTGCTGCCATCCGATTCCCGGTGACGACATCACGGGCTACAACCGCCCGGGACTTGGACTCACAGTACACCGTGAGGACTGCCCGCATGCCGCCCGCGGCAAGCAGGCGGATCCCAACCGTTGGATGCATCTGGAATGGGGCCCAACGAAGCAGGGAGCCCACTTCTCAGTACCGCTTGAAGTTCGCGTGAAGGACGCACACGCCGGCCTCGCGACTGTAGCCGCTGCCGTGGCCGAGGCTAATTCGAGCATCACTGCGGTAACGCTGGATGACTCTCAAGGCGAGCACATCGTGCATGTAACGGTTTTAGTGCGCGATAAAAATCACCTCATTCATGTCATGCGCACAATTCGTCAAAATGATGTTGTTATCAAGGTCAAACGCAGTCTTGAGGAAGGCGTTTCTACCAAAAAGAAAATCAATTAAACCGGTCTCAAGAACCACCGCGCCTTGAACAGCGGCTCTAACAAGAAGGGACGATTTTGAAGCTTAAAATCGTCCCTTCCTCATTGACCTTTTGTGCCGACTTTACGGTACCGGCTGCTGGTCGGTATAGGTAACTTCAAGAATTTCCAACCTATCTACGCCGGCTGGATGCGTGCTTGTAGCCGGCGTCGGGAGCTTCGCTTCGTCGCCTTCACGACGACGAAGGAATACACGCGCAATGGGACTAATCCAACTCACATCGCCGTGCTCTGCATCTGCTTTATGGGCTCCACCGATAAGGAACTGAAGTAGCAACAGTAAAATCAGAATATAAAATATTGCACATTAGAAAACATTATTCATGCACAAAGGACAAACACTGTTTTCTAAGATTATCACTATATTCCTTATAATCTGCTTTATTTAAAACCTTACCATCTCCATCAATAGAAATACTACATTTTCCACTATCTATCCAAAAATAATTAAGTAATTCAGCGATGCCATCAAATCTCTTTCGATCGTAAGGACAAATTAAAATTACTGGAGTTCCCAATCCCAAACACGGCAAAGCCGCATGAATTCTTGACGTAATAACTAATTTAGCATTTGCATATCTTTGCAGTAATGCTTTTGCCAGTTCGAATCTTTCACGATGCGGCACACTTAATTGACATTCATGTGTAACGTATGAAATTGCTTCTTGTGCGTAATAATTACGAAGCAAAGCATTAATCCGATTAATAGATCTATTTTTATTTATAAACCTATTAATCGGGAAAAGCTTGCTATAGAAGTCATTCGAATAATCAGAAAAGATTACCCCAGATCTATTTCCTCCGTCAGAATAATCTTTTCTTTGCAGAGTTGTCGTTAAACATGAAGAAAAGAAGCACGCAATATCATTTGATTGCAAAAATCTTTGCGTCGCAAAGTCTCTGCATCCTATAGGACTTTTTTTGATGCAACTTTTAGTTTAGCAAGCACATTGTGAAACTCATTAGGGTTATCTGTATTATTAATGTGTACAGACGTTAAGAGCGGCTCCAAACAATCCGACCACTGGTGGCAACCATCAAACAGATAGTACCATCCATTTGCTATCAATTTACATTTAAATTCTTTACGAAAATCACTTAACCCATCGCGATCAACAAAAAAGTCAACATTTGTAAAGTATTGTCTCGCTGCCAATGACTGAATATAGTCCCCAAGATTACATGTCGTAGGCTTATATCTTCCGAAATGGTTGTATTCATAGATAAAATTTGCATATTTCATAAAAAAGCTCTGCAATAAGTTTTGATTACATCAAAAATAAATGTAATCATAGAAAACTCTATCATTATTAATGCATTTATACAGTATACAGCCTAAGATCCTGACCACTAGAACTTAAAGGAAGCTGATTTAAATCAAATTATGATGAGACGCTATACATCATAAAAAAATCGTAAGCTCATCTAGTATCGATTACCCTAAGTATTGAGTCGTTGCTAGTCTATTTAGGCTTCAATTCCAGACTACTTCATTGATTTCTTGGTTCTCATTGAGCTTACTGATGAGTTCCCAATATGCAGCTTGTTAAATTATTAATTATTCGACAAAGTTGGCTCAAGAAAGCTAGACGGCTGTTATTTGAAACCACATCAACAGTCGATCCAGAAAAAGAATGTCGACAACGATAGCATCAAAGTCAATATTCCAACTTTGACTATATCACATGACAAAAAAGACTGAGCCAGACCCAAAAAGACAATCTTTTAACTGAAACAATTGGGCCCTCAATATTTTATTCAGCGCAATATTTATGGTATCGGTTGCTGGTTGGTATAGGTAACTTCAAGAATTTCCAACGTATCAACACCGGCTGGATGCGTGCTTGTAGCCGGCGTTGGGAGCTTCACTTCGTCGCCTTCATGACGACGAAGGAATACACGCGCAATGGGACTAATCCAACTCACATCGCCGTGTTCGGCATCTGCTTCATCGATGCCAACAATGCGAATCTTGCGCTTTTCACCGCGCTGATTGCAGTAAAGAACCGTAGCGCCAAAAAAGACTTGATCCGTTTCTGGATGAGCCGCAGGATCAACAACCTCAGCTGACTCAATACGTTTATTCAAAAAGCGAATGCGGCGATCAATCTCACGCAGTCGTTTTTTGCCGTACAGATAGTCACCGTTTTCGCTGCGATCACCGTTGCTGGCCGCCCAAGCCACAACATTCACAACATCAGGACGCTCAACATTCACTAGATGCTCACGTTCATCAAGTAAGCGGCGATAGCAAGCCGGCGTCATGTAATTCTTAGTATTAGGTGGAAGCGCTGGGAGCTTCACGTCTTCATTATTTTCAACCATAAAAATTTACCAAAAAATCAATATACTGCATCTATTTTCTTTGTGAGATACGGCCTCAAATCGATAGCTGGATCATCAATTGGCTTCTTTTCTGCCAAAATCTTTTGATACCCATAATCATATTCATCATTAACACCATCAAAGAGATCATACGCAGATATATTTTTATTTTCAATACCCATCCAATTTGCAAGGCCATCGACAAAACGCACCCCATACTTCCGACTTTTATTTATTTTCCTATCAAAAGAATAAGAATCAATTTTTATTAACGGGACCTCATAATGGAGAGCACTGATAGAATTATTATTCAAAATAATCTTATTAGAATCATGGTAATGAACTTGCCCATGATCTGCGAAATAAATCATCGAAAACCTTCTACCATTCTCGATCTCATTTTTCTTAAGTAGGTTAAATACTCGCTCAACAAAAGCATCAGTCTTTAATATTGTATTTATATAACACGTAAGATATTTATATTTTTCGTCGGTAGCAATAAACTTATTTTGCACATCTGATATTTTTTTACAGGCATCCGGGTGTGAACCAATAGTATGGAGCACAATCAACATAGGCTGCTCTCGTTCCGTCGATAAAATGGACTGAAATCGCTCAAGTAAGAAAAAGTCAGCCAAACCATTTTTATGGTATTCTCCAGCCACAGGAAACCGATGCTCATCTGAACGATAACCTATAGACGAAATTGGAGTATCATGTTCGCCAATAAATCCTTGATTACTCAGCCAAATTGTTTTTAGTCCAGCACTTTTAGCTAAATCAATAATATTGAAATCATAACGAGGTGACCACATTTTAGTATCGGCATGAGTGAGCATCAACCTCAATGATCCTACTGTATATGAATTACCGGCAATCAATCCATCCACCAACAACCCCGGTGCCTTAGACATAAAAGGTGTTGTGTCAATAGGATACCCATATGCAGAAAAATAATCTTTTCGGGCACTCTCTCCAATTATAAGAACATAATTTTGAAATTCCCCATTAAATTTACTTGCTCCCCAAGAAGATTTGTTTACAAACTTTTCTAACGCTGCCATCTCTTCTTTTGTAGCAATCACTCCATGCAACAAGCTTGAAAAGAATGATGTCAGTCCTACAATACAAGCCAAAACAATAACAGACAATATAACAAATGTTTTATTCCTCCATGGCTTAATATTAAATTTAATCGCTAAAAAATAAACAATAAAAATACTAAGAATAATTTCTAGCGATCTTTTATAAGCTCGGAATGGAATATCAGACAAAAAATCGTTTGTCTCAGACAAATTTGTCGATAATACTGAAATTAAACTCTGAAAATCAGGTTGCCCATAGATATAAGCAATTGGAGCATAGATTGACGATAATAGTGCCAAAGGAAAGCTTAGGCACCAAAAAGTATTACGAGACGCACATAAGAATGCCAATAATACCCCTCCCCCCACAACTTCTCTCATATGCGGAGAATCTCCGAAGCCTTTTAACATCAATTTTGCCAATACTGCGCATACAAATAAATAAACAATAAACGCAGCAAATTTTTTAGCATTACAAGATTTATTTATTAGTTTTTTCATCTCATTAATTAATTTGGAATTACAAAATTTAAATATTTAGATATGAAGTATACACCTAAAATTTCTAAATAAGATGATCCGTATGCATATTGATTGGCATCTATCCCATCGGGGATTAAAACCAGATTTACAACAATTCAGGAAATCAAGTGAACGATGATGTGGTTCACATCCAAACCGACCAGACCAGTGAAACGCTTGCCAAAAAGGCCGAACTTTATTGTTCATTGGCGGGTATATTCAGTCACACGGACGAGGCGAGCTCCTTCATCTCACCGTTTACAAATTGGACCAGGGCGGCAGTATGAACGCTTGGGCGAATGGAGGAAGGTGGTCTATTTCAAGAAGGCCTGCCCACTTGATGATCAACGCAACAGTGAGCTGCTTTCAGCGGCCAACGTCAATGCATTTGAGGATTTTTTAGGTTTCATCACGCGGCCAAGCTCGATCAAGCCAACGCTGATGACGTTAAAAATCTGACCTGAGCTTTGGATAACACATCCATCTTCACAGACTTCAAAACGATTGGCAATGCGCGTATGGTCATGCCAGAAAAATCCCAAATTCGGGCAACCTTCCTATGCGATCGAAAAGATAGAGAATTCTTCTTTGCTTATACGTATGAAGGCTCCATCAATGATGCTGAAACTCTAAGCCTTAAAAGAAATTATTTACCGCATGCGAGCGGCAGATCTCGATCTTTCCAACGTTATCCTGGTGACGGATCGAGGTTATTCCTCACTGCAGAATGTCCAAAAAATGATCAATCTCGAACTGAAGTTCATTCAAGGCGTTCGCATTATTGAAGACGTCATGAAGCTCAGATTCGATGAATACCGAGAATCGTTTCGCGACATTGGGTTTTACGACGCAGAGACTCGTGCCTATGCCCGAACGGTTAAGGAATCGTGGAAGCTGGAAACCGACAGCGGAACGCTTAACAAGGAGCTCTTCGTACATCTGTACCGCTTCCCCGGTGCTGATGAAGACGAGATGACTGAATTGGCTGCCAGAGTTGCAGAGATTCTCAAGTTCAAAGCAGAGAATCGAGAGGTGCCGCCTGAACTTTGGCGTACATACAGGCGCTACATCAAAGAACTGCCGGCAGCCGAGGGCAGAAAGAAACGTTGGGACCGCAATGATGAGGCCATTCGTGAGGCAGTCCGATATGCCGGGATGTTTGTCATTCGCAGCAATATCGAAAGCGATCCTTTTGCTGCGCTGCAGGCATACAAAAAGCGGAACATTGTTGAACTGGACTTCAGCCAATACAAAAATTGGGTAGACGGAGATCGTCTGCGCTGCACGAACAAGAGCTACCTGGGCAAGCTCTTTGTCTGCACGATAGCGGCCTCACTGCGGCTCATGATGATGAGTCGTGCTCAGACCAATGCCAAGACTGCGGGTTTGAAAATTCCCAAAGATTCCATGGAGGTGCTGATGGCAAAACTGCGCGGCATCAAAGCTGAAAAGCGCAGAAACGCCAATGCTTGGGTGGTGCGTCAGTTAAGTAAAAAGCAGCGCGATATGCTCGCGCTGCATGAATTGAAACTGCCGTCTAAAACTCTCCGCTGATTTATGGATCAGTTAAGCGGGAGTTCCGGTTCGGGGGAATATGTCAGTTTCAAGACTGCATAACGACAAAACCGGAAGGTCCGATGGAACCTTCCGGTTGAAATTCTGGTGGTGGAGAGGAGGAGGATCGAACTCCCGACCTCTGCATTGCGAACGCAGCGCTCTCCCAGCTGAGCTACCCCCCCGCCAGAGGAGAGAAATTATGCCTCTCACCCAAATACTTGGCAAGAGAACTCATCCAGTCATCACGTATATGCGGTATATCACAACTCAGATCGGTTCTTTGGGCATTTAGCAAAGAATTGTTCCGTCTTCCCACATCACAGATTCGGCAGCTGCATGCGCCATAATGTTGCACATGCAGAAGATTGATTTTCACTTCAATGTCCCCAATCGCCTACGGTATGCGTGTCTTGTTGCGCGTACTGTCTATAAGCGTGGACTCACACTCGCGATGTGGTCGTCGGAGACGAAAAAACTCACAGAGCTCGATGAGCTGCTGTGGCGGTTTGACGATCTCGCATTTCTTCCGCATGTTTTCGCTGATGATCGTCACGCTGCTGAAACGCCCATTCTTCTTTCAACCAAACTGCCTCAGCTCACCGGTGACGTACTTGTGCTGCTAGACGACGCACTGCCCGCTGACTGGCAGAAAGAATTCGGACGTTTTTCACGCATCATTGATGTTGTGAGCACTGAGCCCACCGAACTCAAACTTTCGCGCGATCGTTGGCGTGCCTATAAGACGGCGGGGGTAGAACTCGCCGCCTATGACCGCCGCAAATAATCCGCTGCCGACCCATTTTGAAGGACTTCACCCATGAACCGTCAGGAACCTGTTATCGATTCACGGTTTCTTAAATGCCGCACGCTGAAGGATCGCGTGGACCTTCCTTGGGAAACTGTTGAAAATTTAACAAAACAGACGCAGACACCAATCCCAACACAGGTGCATGTTCAGTCGCAGCCCGTTGCTGAAATTGAGCCTCAGCCATTCGAGCCTCAGCCTTTGATTCTGACTGAAGCGGAAAAGAAAGCGCTTATTGCCCGTCTTGCACCAGCAGTAGAAGCCGCACTTCGAGAAAACTTGAAGAATACGGTTGAGATGGCAGCCGAAAATGCAGTAACCCGGATCAAAGCAGATCTCGAACGTTCCGTTGCATCAACCATTCAGCAGGCCGTCGCCGCAGAAGTCCAAAAACTCGACCTCTCTGACATCATCAAGCGCTGAATCATTTTCGAATGCAGAAGCCCGTTGACTCAAGTCAGCAGTTGTTCGTGAGAAAATGGCGAAATGCTTTGAATTTACGCAGAGGACGGTCGTCTGACCTGCCTCTGTTTTTGATTTTTCCTTGCGCGCTCTTGGTATGACCCCCAGCGATCGCGCGAAACCCTCTTTGTTAGTCGACAACTCACCATGACGGATAAAGAAATGCAGGAACTCGCCAAGAGTTTTGAACCCAATGAAATTGAAGCGCGCTGGTACCCTGCCTGGGAAAAGAGCGGCTGCTTCAAAGCCGGCCTTGATCCGAAAAAGCCTGCTTTTTCCATTCAGCTCCCCCCGCCCAACATTACAGGCATCCTGCACATGGGCCATGCCTTTAATCAGACCGTAATGGATACGCTTACCCGCTATCACCGCATGGCGGGCTACAACACAATGTGGCTGCCGGGCACAGATCATGCCGGCATTGCCACGCAGATCGTTGTAGAACGCAAGCTTGAAAAGGAAGGCATCTCCCGTCGAGACATGAAGCGTGAAGACTTCATTGCGAAAATCTGGGAATGGCAGAAGTTCTCCGGCGGCACGATTCTGGAACAGATGCGCCGTATGGGTGACAGCGTGGATTGGGATCGCCTTTACTTCACGATGAACCCGAAGCTCTCGAAGGTTGTCATTGAAACCTTCGTGAAGCTTTACGAAGAAGGCCTCATCTACCGCGGCAAGCGCCTGGTCAACTGGGATCCGAAGCTCCAGAGCGCTGTTTCCGACCTTGAAGTTGAAAGCGAAGAAGCTGACGGTCATCTTTGGGAAATTCGCTACCCCGGCGCTGATGGCTCAGAAGGCGTCATCGTTGCAACGACCCGTCCGGAAACGCTGTTTGGCGACCAAGCCGTCGCGGTTCACCCCGAAGACGAACGCTACAAGTCGCTTGTCGGCAAGATGCTGAAACTCCCGCTCACTGATCGTGAAATTCCTGTCATTGCGGACGAATACGTTGATCGTGAGTTTGGATCGGGCTGCGTGAAGATCACGCCGGCCCATGACTTCAACGACTTTGAAGTCGGCCGCCGCCACAATCTCGCCATGCTCAATGTTCTGACGAAGACTGCTCGTATGAACGAGAATGTACCGGCGAAGTATCAGGGCATGGATCGCTACGAATGCCGCAAGGCCGCAGTTGAGGATCTCAAAGCTGCAGGTCTGCTTGTCGCCGTGAAGCCCATCAAACACATGGTGCCTCGTGTTTCTCGTACCGGTGAGATCGTCGAACCGATGCTTTCCGAGCAGTGGTACATGGCAATGAGTAAGCCCGCTCCTGAGGGCTCCCTCTATCCGGGCAAGTCAATCGCTGAAGTGGGACTTGATGCGGTGGAATCCGGCGAAGTAAATATCTTCCCGGCTGAATGGCGCGGCGTCTACCGTCAGTGGCTCGAAAATATTCAAGACTGGTGCCTCTCTCGTCAGCTCTGGTGGGGTCATCAGATCCCTGCCTGGTATGACGAAGCTGGCCGAGTCTATGTTGCGCGTACAGAAGAAGAAGCGCAGAAGCAGGCAGGCGAAGGTGTAAAGCTGACGCGCGACGAAGATGTGCTCGACACGTGGTTCTCGTCCGCCCTTGTCCCCTTCTCGACTCTTGGCTGGCCCCATCCCGAAGGCGACGAAAAAACCGCCTACGACCTCTATCTGCCGAGCACCGTGCTTGTAACCGGCTATGACATTCTCTTCTTCTGGGTAGCCCGCATGGTGATGATGACGCGTCACTTCACGGGTCGGGTTCCCTTCAAGAATGTCTACATTCACGGCCTCGTGCGCGACGCAGAAGGTAAGAAGATGTCTAAGAGCGAAGGCAATACGCTGGATCCGCTCGACATCATCCAAGGCATTGACCTTGAGCACCTCATTGAGAAAAACACCCGCGGTCTGCGCCAGCCCGAGAAAGCTCCTATCGTTGAAGCCAAGCTCCGCAAGAACTATCCAAACGGGATTGCTGCCCATGGCGCTGACGCCCTTCGCTTCACCATGGCGGCGTATGCGACCCTCGGCCGCAACGTCAACTTCGATCTGAAGCGAGCTGAGGGATACCGTAATTTCTGCACTAAGCTTTGGAACGCCACGCGCTTTGTACTGATGAACGTTGAAGGAAAGGACTGCGGTGTCGGCGCTACGGCGAACGAACCCATGCAGTTCTCCTTTGTCGACAAGTGGATCATCAGCGAATTCGAACGCACGGTGAAAGAAGTGACGACAGCCTACGAGGACTATCGCCTCGACAATGCCGCCAATGCCATCTATTCCTTCGTCTGGAATCAGTACTGCGACTGGTATGTGGAACTTTCCAAAGTTCAGCTGCGCGGTTCTGAAACCGAACAGCGTGCTACGCGTCATACCCTTGTCACGGTGCTCGAAGCTGTTCTGCGCCTCGCCCATCCGATCATTCCGTTTATCACGGAAGAGCTTTGGCAGAAGGTTTCTGTCACGGCTGGCGTGCGTAAGTCTGATGAAGATGCCTTCCTCATGCTCCAGACCTATCCGACATTTGATGCGACGAAAGTGGATGCCGACGCCGTGGCACGCATGACGACCATTCAGGCGCAGATCGACTCGATCCGCAATCTGCGAAGCGAAATGAAGCTTCCGCCGTCGCAGAAGATGCCGCTCCTCATTTCTGGACCAGAAGCAGAATGCGCAGCGGCGGCACCTTATCTGCAGCAGCTTGCACGCCTTGAATCCGTTACGCATGTCGAGGATCTTCAGCAGGCCGCTCAGGGCTCCGTAGCACCCGTGGCCATCGTTGGCGACTCCAAACTGATGCTCAAGGTTGAAATTGACGTCAAAGCTGAACGGGAGCGCCTTTCCAAGGAAGCCGCTCGTCTTGCCGGAGAAGTCAAGAAATGCCAGAGCAAGCTCGGCAATGAACGCTTCGTCTCGAAGGCTCCTGCTGCTGTAGTGGATACAGAAAAGAAACGCCTTGCGGAATTCACGGCGCTCCTTGCTAAGGTTGAAGAGCAACTTGACAAGCTACCGGCTGAATAATCTCCTCTAACCTAATAGTTTTAAGGGGTAGGGGCACCTTTGTCCCCCTGCCCCTTTATTTGTATGTATAGGTCATCCTCTTTTCATCATTCCATTAGAAATGGTCTATTGCTGATCACTCTAAGTCTTCTCCTTTTAATTTCCGAAGGTTTATATAGGTATTTTTTTGCTGTTCAAATGACGGCAAAAAACCTTACAGAAGAATTATTTTTTATACTATTTTTTATATCAATTTTTGCATTTGCAAAATTTACGATTACTAGAATTATCGTAGTAACCTTCTTTTTCCTCTGCTGTGCCGCCAATAATATCCATTACGCAATCTATCAATCATGGATCAATGCCGTAAATTACTACTTGTCTTTTGTTGAATTAAGTGAAGTAACCAACGCCATCCCCTCATATATCGACAAAGCACTTATTCCCGTCATTTGGTCCATAGTAGATGCCTGTATATTTTGTTCTGCCGCATTGATCATAAAAGAAAAACGAAAATTCGTGGCTTGCGATTTGCTGTTCTTTATAGCCATTGCGATTATTTCAATTAGATCAATAAATACCAGGCAGGAACAAGGCATCAGTCCTAAAGATATATATGGTCGTGTGAAGAGTAATTTTTTTGTTACGGGTTATTTATTAGGCAGAACCATTCCTACTTCTCTTCTTAATTTAAGCTCAGTTCCGATTTATCTCCAATCTGCACCAATTTCATCAGCGTCGCCTAAAGTTAAAAACATCGTTCTACTGATGGGAGAATCTGCCACATCTAAGCATTGGTCATCTTTTGGATATAAAAGAAAGACAACACCATATCTAGATCAATTGAAAAGCGAAGTCTTAGGGGCATCACTGTTCTTAACTGAGTGCCGATCTGCCGGTATGATGACTGCCGTATCATTACCGTACTTCATTAACAGTATCCCCAAACCAAATGGCCTTAACCAAATTGTTAGTGGAAGAACTAACCTTTTAAGATTAGCTCAAGCTCAAAATATGGAAACTTTTTGGTTTACCGCTCAGCCAGAAAGTGAAATGAACATCATCAACTTAATTGGCAAGGCTTATATTGACCATTTAACATATCCCTCCACACTAACAGGGGGAGGGGTTAAAGAAGTTGCAAGAGATGATGTCCTAATCGATCAATTAAAAAATATTGATTTCAACAGTTCGAATGGAAAATTTATTGTTCTTCACCAACGCGGAAGTCATGTTCCGTATGGAAAATTATTAAATAATGAAGAACTTATATTTGGGACAGATAATGCAAATAATATGTATGACAATACCATCATACATACTGATCACATCATTCAGAAAATATTGACCTACTTAAAATCACTAAAATCAAAAGATTGGATTTTCATCCATACATCAGATCATGGTCAATTTGTGAAAGGAGAAATAGCTAATCAAGGAATGGCAAACAATGAGGATAGCTACACTGTCCCTCTAGTCATTTATTCCGAAAACAAGAAGCATATTGAATTAGCTACTCAAGATATTCAGGCTCCAGCGGTCCCATATCAATATCAACTTGCTGTTTATATCATGCATCTAATGGGTTACGATGACGTCCCTTCGGACAAGGGGGCCGTAGGTTATGTAACGGGTAATTTAATTACCGGAGATGCGGGATATTTAAAATTTGAGGGCTCATCTGAACCTGAATTCATCAAACCCTAAATGAGCATATTGGCCTGCCCGGCAGGAATCGAACCCGCGACCCTCTGCTTAGAAGGCAGATGCTCTATCCAACTGAGCTACGGGCAGGTCTACGTTGAATTCTGGTCGGGGCGGCGAGATTCGAACTCGCGACATCTTGCTCCCAAAGCAAGCGCGCTACCGGGCTGCGCTACGCCCCGAAGAATGCGGATTATAGGGGATCCTAGATTCTTTTGCTTCCGCACCCCCTGTTAAAGGCCGATTTAGGCCGACACCCCTTAAAATTATCTTTTTATCTCCATCCTCATACTACTAAGAAGAGGCAAGTCCATGAGCCAAGCTCAAGACAATTCCAACGATCCCCTGCATGCCAAGAAAAAGGCCTGGTCCGGCCGCTTCAGCGAACCCGTCGACGCCTTTGTACTCCGTTATACGGCAAGCGTTGATTTCGACAAACGCATGGCGCTCGTTGATATCGACGGATCCGTTGCACACGCTACGATGCTCGCCAAAGTTGGCGTCATCTCAGAGCAGGATCTGGCAGACATTAAGCGAGGCATGGCTCAGATTCGTGAAGAAATCCAAACCGGCAAGTTTGAATGGCAGCTTGAACTTGAAGACGTGCATCTCAATATTGAAGCTCGACTCACTGCATTGATTGGTGACGCCGGCAAGCGTCTTCACACCGGTCGCTCCCGCAACGATCAGGTTGCAACCGATATCCGCCTCTACTTGCGCGGTGAAATCGACGAAATTATTCGTCGTGTCGAGCATCTTCAAGAGGTCCTCGTCGCTCAGGCTGAAAAGAACTACAACATCATCATGCCTGGCTTTACGCATATGCAGGTTGCTCAGCCGGTTACGTTTGGTCACCATATGCTTGCCTATGTCGAAATGCTCGAACGCGATCATGCCCGTCTGATTGACCTGCGTCATCGCGTCAATTCGTCACCTCTCGGCGCAGCTGCCCTTGCGGGTACGACCTACCCCATTGATCGAGAATACACAGCGAAGCTCCTTGGTTTTGAAACGGTTGCTCAGAATTCTTTGGACGCCGTTTCAGACCGTGACTTTGCCATCGAGTTCTGCGCAGCAGCCTCTCTCATCATGGCGCACATTTCCCGCCTCTCTGAAGAGCTCGTCATTTGGATGAGCCAGCGCTTCGGCTTTATTAAGTTGCCGGACCGCTTTACGACGGGCTCCTCCATCATGCCGCAGAAGAAGAATCCGGATGTTCCGGAAACAGCTCGCGGCAAATCCGGCCGTGTTTATGGCGATTTGATGTCGATGCTCACCCTCATGAAGGGAACTCCGCTCGCTTACAACAAGGATTTCCAGGAAGATAAAGAACCGATCTTTGATGCGATTGATACCGTCAAGGATACGCTTCGCGCCTTCTGCGACATGATGGCTGGTGTGGAACCCCAGCCTGAAGCCATGCATCAGGCTGCGCAGATGGGCTTCCCCACTGCAACTGACCTTGCTGACTATCTTGTCCGTCACGGTGTTCCTTTCCGTACAGCCCACGACATCGTCGGTCAGACGGTTCGAGCGGCTGCTGAGCGCAAGTGTGGACTTGAAGAACTTCCTCTTGAAGTTCTGCAAAGCTTCTGCGACAAGATTGAAGCAGATGTCTATCCGGTGCTCAGTCTTGAAGGCTCCGTCAAAGCCCGCAATCATGTGGGCGGCACGGCACCGAATCAAGTGCTTGCTCAGGTGAAGCGCTGGGAAGAGATTTTTAACGCTCGTAAATAACGACTAAAGCATTATTTGCAAAAAATGGCTGAGTTTGTCACTCAGCCATTTTTATAGCAACATATTCATCAAACGTATTCAACTGATTTGTGCTTAACCGTCTTCATCAATTTTTTAATGGCTTCTACAGAAGAATAAATTTGAACATTACCAGATAAGTCGGCTGCTCTCACAGTGATATTAATAACTGGAGCATATCCTTCAGCATTAGAGGGACGTTGCTGTAAAAATGAATATGTCTTCAGTGCATCAACGGAATCCACACATATCGATATTGCTTTTAGCCGAGCGAAAACAGCATCATCTGCTGACATAATTTCTTCTGGATAGATTGTCACCTTCTTAGAAAAATCATCATATTTTGGCCGTCCCTTGACCCAAACAGCCATCTTGGGCGCAATCCAAGTCTTCAGTGTTGCCCAAAGATCCGAAAATGCGAAAAACTCTATACTGTGTGTCCCATCGTCAATGCCGACAACACCCATTACACCGCGTTTTCCATTGATTTGACGAATAGAAGATATAACCCCGCCGACGCAAACGTTCTCTTTGCTGACCTGAAGCTCATCAAGAGGCATGCATCCGATTGCCCGGAGGTCGTCCTTATATTCATCAAAGAAATGACCGGAAAGTGAGAAGCCGAATGCCGTCATCTCTTCTTCTAGATTTCGACGGAAAGACCACTGTTCGCCCTCTACCCAATTGACGATCTTTTTAGTCTCCTCTCCGCCGAAAAGACTGTCTTGACCAGCGCTTTGACGTACAGCGGCGCCACCTTGCAATGCATTACTAATGTTGCTGAAAAGCCTGCCTCGATCTGCATCTGTGGAATCAAACGCTCCTGCACGTACCATGCTTTCAAAGATGCGATAATTGACACCTTCTACACGAGCAGCAAAGTCAAAAATATCTTCAAATGGTCCATTCGCTTCGCGCTCGGACACAATTGCTTCAACTAAAGCACGGTTGATACCTTTAATCGCACCAAGACCAAGCTGAATGACGTTTTCTGTCGGCACGGAGAAGAACCATTCGCTCACATTCACGTCCGGCAGTCTGAAGTCCACACCGTTTGCTCGAGCGTCATCGATCAGTGCCTTCATCTTGTCACCGTCGTCCATCACCATGCACAAGTTGGCAGCAAAGAATGCCGCTGTGTGATGAACCTTGAGATATGCCGTCTGGTATGCGACATAAGAATAAGCTGCGGCGTGGGACTTATTAAAACCGTAGCCCGCAAACTTTTCCATCAAGTCGAAGATCTCGGTGGCAACCGATTCCTTTACACCTCTTTCTCCTGCACCCTTAATAAAAACAGCGCGCTGGCGCTTCATCTCTTCGACATTCTTTTTACCCATTGCGCGGCGCAGCAAATCTGCACCGCCCAATGAGTAACCGCCCACCACCTGAGCCACACGCATCACCTGTTCCTGATAGACCATGATGCCGTAGGTTTCCTTAAGGACCGGTTCCATCCGGTCGTCAAGGTATTCAACCTTTTCCCGCCCAAATTTTCGATCGATATAGGACGGAATCAGGTCCATTGGGCCCGGACGGTAAAGTGCATTCAAAGCCACCAAGTCTTCTAGTCGATCTGGACGCGCCTGTTTCAAAAGTCCTCGCATGCCATCCGATTCAAACTGGAACACTGCGGCCGTATTGGCTTGCTGGAAGAGTTCATAAGTCGCCGCATCGTCAACCGGAATACGTTCAAGTTCAAAATGCTGCTCTGGATAGAGCTTGTCGATGATCTCTACTGCTTTGGCAAGAATCGAAAGTGTAGTGAGCCCCAAGAAGTCAAACTTCACAAGACCAACGTTTTCCACGTCCTTCTTGTCGAACTGACTGATAGTGTTTTCGGGACGCCCGTCGGAGTTGTAGAGCGGACAAAAATCCGTGAGCTTCCCTGGTGCAATCAGCACGCCGCCGGCATGCATACCGAGGTTCCGAGTCAGACCTTCCAAGGGTTTGGCAAGTCGAATGATTTCTTTATATTCGTCATCGCGTTCAATTGCCTCTTTGAATTCCGGCACCTCGGCAATTGCATCGTCGAGAGAAATGTTCCGCCCCGGCTGCATGGGGATAAGCTTCGCAAGCGCATCCGTCTTCATATATGGGACGTCTAGTGCACGCCCCACATCACGCACAACCGCCTTGGCCCCCAAAGTGCCGAACGTTGCAATCTGACTCACGGCATCCACACCGTAGGTTCGCTTGACGTAGTCAATCGTACGGTCTCGGTTGTACTGACAAAAGTCGACGTCAAAGTCAGGCATGGAGACGCGTTCCGGATTCAGGAAGCGTTCAAACAGCAAGTCGAAATGAAGGGGGTCCAAATCCGTAATGCCGAGCGAATAAGCGACGAGCGAACCTGCACCGGACCCTCGGCCTGGCCCCACTGGCACGCCATGCGTCTTCGACCAATTGATAAAGTCCTGCACGATCAGGAAGTAACCAGGAAACTTCATCCCTTTAATAATGCCAAGCTCATATTCAAGGCGCTTGTCATAGGGCGGACGCTTTTCTTCCAAAACCTTCGGATCTGGATACAAAAACTCGAGGCGCTTTTGCAGACCTTCCTTTGAAAGCTGATCGATATAGTCGTCAAGCGACATGCCGTCGGGCGTCGGGAAAAGCGGCAATTGAGGCTTAGAAAGCACGCCGTCCAAATTGCACCGTTTGGCAATTTCCACTGTATTTTCGATGGCGACCGGAATATCTGCGAAGAGCTCGCACATCTCGGCTTCACTTTTCAAGTACTGTTCCGGCGTATAGCGCTTGACGCGTCGTGGATCCTGCAGCGTGTAGCCCTCGGCAATCGAACAACGCACTTCATGTGCTTCAAAGTCTTCGGGCTTTAGGAATTGAATAGGATGCGTGGCTACCACTGGCAGCTGTTCCTCAACCGCGAAGTTCGCTAGACGAGCCGTGGCGAGTTCGTCTGTCGGACGACCGGCACGCTGCAGTTCAACATAAAAGCGGCCCGGAAATTGAGCTTTAAAGCGTTCTGCCGCTTCGTGAGCCAGCGACCACTTCTTACCTAAGAGCAAAGAGCCCAATTCGCCCTGCGCAGCGCCCGACAATGCAATGAGGCCTTCGGATCCGCCATCATCAAACCATTTGGGATCCACCAAACCGCGTGCTGCATCATTGTTCGTCAAGAATGCCTTGGTCAGCAGCACTGAGAGCGAATGGTAGCCCTCGTGATTCATACAAAGGACCCCCAGCCGGAAGGGTTTGTTGAGATCCTTCGAATTAATGACCTTTAAGTCACACCCAAGAATGGGTTTCAGCCCTGCCGCCAGCGCATGCGTATAAAAGCGCAGGCCGCCAAAAACGTTCATCAAGTCGCTGATGCCCACTGCAGCACCGCCGCCCTCAAGGACGGCATGGATCATGGGGTCAATGCGGACAATACCGTCCGTAATTGAGTATTCAGAGTGGAAACGCAGGTGAACGAAACGTGGAGACGGCATCAGCGTAAAACAAAGAAAGGCATGCAGAAATGAAAACGGCGCCCGGTTCCTCAACAGGCCTTGTTGAAGAAGGAGCGCCGCAGTTCGGAGGCAGTATGAATTAAGACTGCTTCAGCAAACGAATGCTCACTTCAGGGTCGTATGGCTGAATCTTATCGCGGAGTGCTTCACTTACAAGCACATCCTTCAAATTGTCCCTAAGCAGCACCGCATGCACGTCAGGGTGGGCAAGCAAAAACGCCTCAGCCTTCTCCCATCCCATAGCAAAGAGAGCCGTGCAAAGAGCATCCGCCCGAGCACCGTTTTTATCCACAATCGTCACAGATGCAATGTCCGTTGCTACTGGCTGGCCTGTTGTGGGGTTAAGAATATGCCCATAGCGATGGCCGTTCTTCTCGAAGTTGCGTTCATATGCACCAGAAGTAATAACGTTTGTGTCGCTCACCGCAACCACAGCAAAGTAGGCGCCGCGGCTCTTATCGGGACTCTGCAGACCAATGCGCCATGGCGTTCCCGGGTATTTTTCCCCCATTGCTACGATATTGCCGCCCAAATCAAGCAGCGCATGTGCAGCTCCGGCAGCCTTGAGTTTCTCTGCAAGTTTCTGTCCAATGTAGCCCTTAGCAATAGCGCCCATATCAACATTTTGGTCGCGGCCAATCTGCATGAACCACTTGCCGTTCTCCTCCGTCACACGGACGTGGCGATGATCCACTCGGCGAATCGCTTCCTTGATCGCCTCATCACTCGGCACATGATCGCCGCCGAAACCGATCTTCCAAAGGTTCACCAACGGTCCAATCATCGGCTCAAATGCCGAATGGGTCATGTCTGCAATAGTGAGCGCTTCCCGAGTCATCTCGGCGATTTCGGGCGTGACTTCCACCTTCTCGCCGGCATGCTTATTGACATTGTTGAGGGGAGAATCCTTATGCACACTCATCATGTCGTCAAAGCGCACGACCTCGTCCTCAACGATTTGCGCAAAACGCTTCGTCTCTTCTGGTGTCTTCCCAAAGACTTTGATCTGGACAACCGTTCCCATATGGAAGGTCGTTGTGTCTAATTCGTATTCTTTGGCTTCCTGCTGCTCAGACTCGGCAGTAGCTGCCGTTTCTGCAGCATGAATAGAAAATACCGGTAACGAGGCACAGAGCGCCGCAGCCGCGGCAAGCCAAAAGATTTTTCTTGCAAACATCACGTATCAGAACAGAGATAGGAAGCTCAGACAACAAAAAAGGAGGACGCCGCAGATGCGAGAATCCTCCTTTTCGGATTCAGGGCTTCAGGAGAAGCCGCTGTCCTTAAGCCGAATTACTGGGCCTTGGAAAGGGCGTCCTTAACGGCAGCCTTGATGCCTTCGGACGACAGCGTAGCGCCGCCGACGGAGTCAACGCCTTCAACGCCGTTCTTCTTGACGATTTCCGGAATCATCTGTTCGATCGGAGCAGCGATGATCATTTCCGTTTCGCCGTGCTTGACGACCTTGACGTCGGCAATCTTGCCGCCCTTAACGTCGACCTGAACGGTGATCACGGATTCGCGGCCCTTGCCTTCACCCGTGTAGGAGCCATCTTTGTAGGTGGAAGCCTGGGCACCGACGGCGAGCAGAGCGGCAGCGGTAGCGACGATGATCTTCTTCATGATGTCAAATTCCTCGAGTATTTGTGTGCGGTGACTTGCCTGGAACTCTTTAAAACCGATTCCGGCAGAAGTCTTTGCTTCAGGAGCCGACAGTAAAAACCCGTCAGCTCAGCTGACGGGTCATATTATCACAGTGAAAAATGAAATCTACGGGTTAAGTCTCATTTGCTGCTTAGGCCCCTCGCATTAATTCTTTCGAATTATTTCCCCCAAGAGTCGCGCAAACCCACAGAGAGATTGAAGACCGGATGTTCGGGAGCATGATCCTTACGATCAGCAACGAAGTATCCCGTACGCTCAAACTGGAAACGCTCTTCATTGGCTGCATCAGCAGTGCAAGGTTCCACATAACCCTGAAGAATCGTCTTGGAGTTGGGGGTCAGATGATCAAGGAACGTTCCTTCGCCCGCTTCAGGATTTGGCTCATTAAAGAGCCGGTCATACACTCGGAATTCTGCCGCACGAGCAGTCTGGGCATCCAGCCAATGAATCGTAGCCTTGGTCTTCACGGACATTGAGCCTTCCGTGCCGGACTTGGTCTCCGGGAGATAATTCGCATGAACAACCGTCACACGCCCCTCTGCATCCTTTTCAAAAGATGTCGGAACGATCACATACCCGTAGCGCAAGCGCACGGGTTTAGCAGGAGAACCATCCGCCGGCACCGTTAAACGACGGAAACCCTTTGGCGGCACTTCAGCAAAATCGGTTTCTTCAATCCAGAGTTCACGAGAGAACGTGATGCTGCGGGAACCCATTTCAGGCTTTTGCGGGTGATTCTCTGCAACCAGCTCTTCAGACTGGCCCTCGGGGTAATTGTCGATAATGAGCTTCAACGGTTTCATCACAGCCATACGGCGATGTGCACAGCCTTCGAGATCCTCGCGCAGGCACTGCTCGAGAACGCTGTAATCGATCCATCCGCCAGACACCTTTGAGATGCCGCAGCGTTCAGCAAACATCTGCATACTTTGAGGTGTATAGCCGCGTCGACGCAAGCCAATGATGGTCGGCATGCGAGGATCATCCCAACCATCGACATACTTTTCCTTCACCAGCTGAATGAGCTTACGCTTGCTCACCACAACATAGGTGAGACTCAGACGATTGAATTCATACTGATGTGAAAGCAGGAAAAAGTTGGGACGAATAACAGCAGAAAGCGCCGATTGAAGAAGCGGTGTGAAGTGTTCAGGATGATCTGTGAGCAGTTCAAAAAGTGCCTTGACTGAAGCGTCAGACACCTCCGGGACACCATTCGTCCATACATTGAGAATACTTGCAGCATTCTGCTCCACAGCACTTTGGCCGAGTTTTTCGCGAGCTGCAAAGCAAGCAGCGGCAAACTCAGCAGCTTTGGGATGCGTACTGTCCTTCATCTGCATGAGGATAGCCTTGGCTTCCTCGAACTGCGGCGTGCGCAGTACCGGAACCACGCGCTCAAGCGCCCAGTCATAGAAAGCACGCTGATCCTCAAACTCCAGAGTGCAAATGGAATGTGTGATTTCTTCAAGCGAATCTTCAATCGGATGCGCAAACGTATACATCGGATAGATGCACCATTTGTCTCCCGTTGCATGGTGTTCGGCAAAACGAATGCGGTAGATCGCCGGATCACGGAGATTCATGTTGGGACTGGCCATGTCGATGCGCGCCCGCAGCACCATGGAGCCCTCCGCATGCTTGCCCTCACGCATTTCACGGAAGAGTCGCAAGTTTTCTTCAATCGGGCGATCACGATACGGTGAATTTTTGCCGGGTTCCTTCAGCGTGCCGCGATTGTCACGCATTTCGTCTGCAGTCTGCTCATCAACATAAGCGTAGCCAGTGCGAACCAGGTGTTCTGCAAACTGATACATGTACTCGAAGTAAGAGCTTGCAAAATAGAGATTTTTCTCTCCACCATGCTCCCACGTGAAACCGAGCCAGCGTACGCTGTCAAGAATGCCGTCAACGTACTCCTGATCTTCCTTCACCGGATTGGTATCGTCAAAGCGCATATGGCAGCGCCCGCCGTAGTCACGCGCCAGACCGAAGTTCAGGCAGATGCTCTTGGCGTGCCCAATATGCAGGTAACCGTTCGGTTCCGGCGGGAAGCGCGTACGAATTTTGGCCGGATCAGGCACCCCATTGGCGGCCTGTTCGGAATAAGGCGCAGGATGCCCGCACCAAAGCCGGGGTTGATTCACGCCGGCAGCAAGATCTTCTTCAATAATGTTGCGGATGAAGTTGGTTGCGCGCCCAGTCTGAGCTTCCGTGATTTCACTCATCGCCGAATTCCAAGAGGGAAAAAATGAGGTTTCACCGCTTGGCGAACCTCTGATATTGAATTGTGTTGAATTTTTGATTTTACCGCCGTCAGATCCCTCATTCGGAGATCACGGCACATTTCAATCAAATTTCCCCAGCCGCCTGATACCGTGCGAGATACCACTCCACAGTCTGCTTCAGTCCGACAAGGAACGGCATTGCTGGCTTCCACCCGAGATCTCGTTCCAGTTTTTGCGCATCGACGGCATATCGGAAATCATGTCCTGGCCTATCGTCAACAAAGGTGATGAGCTCTCGGTATTGATGACCGCTCCAAGGGTGCATCTCATCGAGCAGCCTGCAGATTCCTTCAGCAATATCGAGATTGCTTCGCTCACAATGCCCACCTACGTTGTAACGAGCACCCGGTGCCGCTTGATGAAAAATCAAATCAAGCGCTCGACAGTGGTCATTTACCCATAGCCAATCGCGCACGTTGAGACCATTGCCGTACAGGGGCACTAGGGTATGAGACAAACAACGCCGGATGATCGTTGGAATGAGCTTTTCATCATGTTGCCAGGGTCCATAGTTGTTTGAACAATTGGACAAGGTCACGTTCATCCCATAAGTTTTGGCGTAAGAACGAGCCATCAAATCGGATGCTGCTTTACTTGCCGAATAAGGGCTGTTGGGAGCATAAGCACTATTTTCGTCAAAAAAACCGGTCTCCCCCAATGTGCCGAAAACCTCATCAGTCGAAACATGATGAAAGCGCGACGACGCTAACCGTCCCGTACGCTGCCAATACCGGAGAGCGGCATCCAACATCACAGTCGTACCGTGAATATTGGTGAACACAAAACGCATCGGATCAGCAATGGAATTGTCTACATGACTTTCTGCAGCAAAATGAATTACACCGGTAACGTCATACTCCTCCATCAAATCTCTGACAGCTGATTCATCGCAAACATCACCGTGGATTGGAATAACATTCGACAATTTAGCTTGTCGAGGAAAAGCTTCTTTATTCGCAGCATAGGTCAGCGCATCCAGATCGATCAAACGATAGGCTGGATATTTTTGAGCGAAATACTCTACAAAATTCGTACCTATAAAACCGGCGCCGCCGGTGATCAAAATAGTTTCCATAACAATTAAGACTTAATTCGGCCGCACTGCACACAAGCCTCAGTAAGAGCGTCTTGCCATGAACGGGGCTTAATTCGCCAAGCCTGAAGACTTTGCAGAGACAACACACTGTAGTGTGGACGCCGTGCTTTCGTCGGATACTGAACTGCCGGGACTGCCTTAAGTTTACAGGTCGTTCCTATCTTTTCCTGGATTGCTGAGGCAAAGCCATGCCAAGAGGTCTCACCGGTATTTGTAAAGTGCAGCACCTGCATGGATCGCAAATGTGCGCCTTGCAGGTAAAGCTCTACGAGAGCATCTGCCAAATCTTCTGCCAAGGTTGGAGCACTGAACTGATCACTAACTACGCCGAGCGACTGTCTTTCGGAAAGCAGTTGAAGCATTGTTTGAAAAAAACTCTTCGTTCCGGCAATCGGTGAATACAAGCGAGAAGTACGAATGATGCAGCCACAAGCCTTTGAGGTCAAAAGTGCGGCTTCCCCCCTCTGTTTACTTCTTCCATAAACTGACAGGGGTGCTGTTTGGCTGTCAACTTCATACGGCTGCCTTGCCCTGCCGTCAAACACGTAATCAGTAGAGATATGAATGATGGGAATACCCGTATCCGTTAGATATTTTGGCGCTGTTGCATTAACCGCAAAGGCATCACTGGAGTGATCTTCGGCATCGTCAACAGCCGTATATGCAGCACAGTTAATAACGCAGTCAAAAACACCAGGCTGGAGAGTCTGAACGACTGCTTTCTGATCCGCAATATTGAGCTCATGCCGATCAAACCCTAGTTCCAGTATTCCCCTTCTCCTAAGGGCTGACAGCACAGTTCTGCCCAATTGACCGCCGGCACCGGTTACAGCAATCACCTCATGCATCCTTTAGTGAAATGAAATGCTGGAGTTTGACAATAAGCTTCAAAAGAGGCTGCATTTAAATCTTTATTCGAACGGATGTATTGCTCTTCAGGGATATGCCAATCGATACCCAATTGAGGATCATCTGCAGCAATACTGCCTTCCGACTCTGGAACATAAAAAGCACTGCATTTATATGACACGACTGCGTATTTAGAAAGAACCGAAAATCCATGTGCAAAACCTTTAGGGATATATATTTGTCTGTGATTTTCGGCTGAAAGTTGACAGCAAACGACTTGACCGAACATTGGGGATCCCATCCGAATATCAACTGCGACATCAAGGATGTCACCACACAGTACGCGGATCAGTTTTGCTTGAGCGTGGATTCCTCTTTGGAAATGCAAGCCTCGAACAACGCCGTAAGAAGATGCCGATTCATTGTCCTGCACAAACTTATCAGAGATACCGATCTTTGCGAAACTCTGTTGATTGTATGTTTCACAGAAATAACCACGATCATCTCTGAAAAATTGGGGCTCAATCAAAATGACATCTGGATGTCCAGTAGAGAGCTGTCGCATAGAACTTTATTTAACGAGGCGCTTGATAAGACTCGAAGTATCAAGACGGCCACCGCCCATCTGCTGCACTTCTTGGTAGTAACTGTCAACCATTTTCGCGATATCAAGCTTGGAACCATTTCGTTCGGCTTCTGCCAACGCAATCCCCAGGTCTTTACGCATCCAATCCACAGCAAATCCAAAATCGAATTTACCTTCGACCATCGTGGCTCCCCGATTGATCATCTGCCAAGAGGATGCTGCGCCGCCGGAGAGCGCCTTGATGAGTTTCGGCATGTCTAGTCCTGCATGCATGCCGAATACCAACCCCTCTGCCAATCCCTGCACACACCCCGCTATGCAGATTTGGTTCACCATCTTTGCAAGCTGACCAGAACCCACAGCACCAAAATGCGTAATTTGAGAAGCATAAGCACGCATCACCGGTTCAGCTGCCGAGACATCCGTATTCGTACCGCCGCAAAGTACGGTTAAGCAGCCATTCTCTGCACCTGATTGCCCGCCGGACACAGGAGCATCCACCCACCCGATCTGACGTTCAGCGGCTTTTTGGGAGAGCTCTCTCTCCACCACGGCGCTTGCCGTAGTATGGTCTACAAACACACTGCCGGGATCCATACCTGCCAGAGCCCCATTTTCACCCAACACAACGCTTCTCAGATCATCGTCATTGCCGACACAGGCAAATACAAATTGGGCTCCACACGCCGCTTCTCGGGGAGTTGAAGCAGCCCGACCGCCAAACTCGGCCGCCCATTTAATTGCCTTAGCAGCAGTACGGTTGTAGACACATACATCTAACCCGGCTCGAGCCAGGTGCCCCGCCATGGGATACCCCATGACACCCAGACCTAAAAATGCAACCTTTATGGACGGCATTTGCGGATAGTTTTTCTGCTGCATTGCATACACCTATAAAAAACAGCGGGACACCTCACATATCAAGAGATGCCCCGCCACAAATCATTAATCAGCGGATACCGGTAGCGGCATAGGCATCTTCAGCAGTCTTTACCACTTTCCGAGCAAGGGCTGCCGTTGGATCGACGACAATGACTCGACTGCCGGCGACTTCAAAATCGTCGGATTCATCAAGAATCAGCGGCAGTTCGGTGCAGCCCAGAATGAGACAGTTGCAGCCATGAGTCTTTACCAGATATTCAGCGGCAGAAATCAGATCCTCTCGGCAAATGCCGTTCGTGTACCCAGCTTTAGCTCCCTGAGGTCCGTAAATCGCTGCCATAACACGCTCCTGATGCACATCATCAGGCACAAACATCGGTAAGCCCATGGCATTGGCTTTATCACCATAAATACCTGTCTGCACGGTTCCCGTTGTTGCCAGCAATCCAATTTTGGCGCGCGTGCCTAGTTTGTTTTGAATTTCATCCAAAGCCGCCTGCTGCATATTGATAAACGGAATCTTGATGAAGCGTTCAAGATATGGCAGGAATGCATGAGCGGTGTTGCAGGGCACAATCAATGTGCTGCAGCCATCGGCTTCCAGACGCTGTGCGCAATGAAAAAGTGCAAGCGTCGGGTCTTCACCGCCGTTCAAGAGACAAGCCGTGCGATCCGGAATCTGAGGATTCTGTTCGACAACCAGCTTGATGTGCTCCTGATCTGTCTTGGCAGGTGTTGCCTTCACAATTTTGTCGTAAAGATCCACAGTTGCAGCCGGCCCTAATCCCCCAATTAGTCCGACCTTAAAGGGCTTGGGTCGACGAGCGGGAGTTGAAGCAACGGCCATTTCAGCCGCATCAGAAAGGAGGTCTTCTACGGGCAGACCTTCAGCTTGAAGTTCTTCGACAAATCGTGCCATCTGCGAGCAATTAGGGATCAGCACCTCCGCACCTTGTGCCATGAGTTCATGACCGGCCTTGACGAGATAGGCTTTAAATGCCGGCGTCAAGCCATTGCGGCGCAATCCCTCGCACGGATTTTGGATCTTGGCAAATTCTGCCTTCATCTCGTCATTGGGAGAAACCCATTTGACCGCTGGACCAAAATGCTCTGCGAAGAAGTCCTGCGGCACTGCAGTCCCAAGACAAGCCATTGTCTGGATAGTGCCGCTTTTCACTTTGTCATCCAATTTTGACAGCAGCGAAACAATCGGCATCTCCAACTCTTTTCTCAACTCATCAAGAAAAGGTTCGCTCTTAATGTCAGCCAGCACCGCGGCTTCACAGCCTTGACGCTGAAGATGTTCAAGCGCAATCAGAGCCGTAATCTTGCGGTCTGCGAGCGCTATACGCGGTGTGGGGGCGTCGAGCGGAAGCTCCGCATTGCTTTCCACCACTTCGACCGGCAGGTCGAGTTTGGCGCCGACACCGATCAGACAAGACTTCATCTTCAAAGCCGGCAGCGGATTCAGCCCCGAAGTCAAACCAATTTTTTTTCTGCCCATCATTCTTCTCCTTTCGCGCAGCAGTACGACGAACTTCGATTCGTCGTACTGCGCATGAACTCAATTGGTACGGAAACGACTTATTTCGTACTCAATCGCTCAGACGGTTCCCAAGTGTTTCACCCCAATCGTAAAGTGCTTCGAGCACTTGTTGATGTCTTTCATCATCATAGAGTCCGCTTGCTTGCGCTTCATCGATCTGATCAAAATAGTCGGAAAGTTGAAGCATTCCGTCTCGTCCTGACATGACCCTATCTACACAGAACTGCCTCCACCGTTCAGTCTCTTCGGCTGTGAGCATTTCAGGCCAGTTCCGAGCGCGGAAGCGGAAGAGCATTTCAGCAAACTTCTGGTCGTCAAAACGAAATTTTGGAGCTTCCGCAGTGAGACGCTCGGGCGTCATGCTGCGGATCTGAACAAATCGCGCCTTATCCCCACTGCTCGCAAATCCAGAATAAAGAGATTGTTCTGGATCCACGCTTGGCGCTGCAGCATCGTTAGAGCGCCGTTCTGCAGCCAATTCCGCAAAAATGGTCTGTACCGCCGGCGCTACAGTCTTCAGTTTTTGAAGATTAGCGGCAACAACGTCCAGATCAATGCCGTATTTCTGTGCCCGTTCCCGAGAGAGCACTTTGAGATTTGCACAAACAAACGGTGAAGCATTCGCCTTCAATCGCCGGATCGGCAGCCGCTCAATACCCTGCGCTCGCTCCTTTATCGAAGGAAAGAGCCGCTGCTTGATTTCTTCATAAGAGAGCGATTGCAATACAGTCGGATCAAAAGAAAGATCCCACATCCAACAGTCGTGCTTCTCTTGAAAGAAGCAAGCTACGATCCCCGTACATCCCCGAGCGATACCAAATTTAGGCGTAACCCAGACCACAGGTTTCATATCCGCTACTGCAGCAGACACTTTGGCTGTCGTCCGATTTTCAAAAGCCCAACGCCATAGCTTAGGCTCCCTCTCCGCCAAAAGTTTCGCCATTCCAATCGTGGCTTCGACGTCGGAAAGCGCATCATGCGCATGACCATGTTCAATCCCGTTGGCCTTTGTCAAAAACTCCAGCTTGAAGCACACGCCTTTACGACCTTCGGCCTTCGGGTACTTTATTGGATCGATATCTTCCCATCGAGGCCAATTGATGGTGTCTCCGCGAAGCGCCCATGCAGCACAGACAACAGGAAATAGATCCCATCGGGAACATCCCTTTGCCCAACTATGAGTGTACGGGTCAAGAAAATTGCGCCAGAAGAGGAAGCGATTGACTTCGTCATCAAACCCCAATGTGTTGTAGCCAATGCTGACGGTTCCGGGAGTATTGAGCCGCTCCCAGATCAAATCCGCAAATTCACTTTCGCAAACACCTTTTTCTGCACAGCATTGCGGCGTAATACCGGTCAACAGACAGCTTTCAGGATTAGGCAACTGATCTTCCGTTGGGCGACAGTAGAAAATTTCACCGGTATCACCCGAAAGGGACGAAAAATCGAGTCTTGTGCGTCGCCCGGCGAATTGCGCCGGTCTGTCCTTGCGCGGATCGACGCCAAAAGTTTCATAGTCATACCAATAAAAGGTTGTCTCAACAGATTGGGCGCCCATCGAAGATTGAGTCATGATGCTGTCCTTCTTATTTTTAAGCGATGATGACATCCCATTGCTCCTGCGTATAAACGGATTCCACCTCCAGCAGGATGGGACGTTCGATCGCCTGCTGCAGCAGCTCGAGCGCCTGTGATTCTTCTTCTAGCAGTAAGTCAATGACGGTTTGGCTTGCCAAAATACGAAATTCCTTCATTTCCTTATAGAGTTTCGCTAAGCGTGTAATTTCGCGCAAAATGTCATAACAAACCGTTCTCGCTGTCTTAATCTCTCCGCGCCCACCGCAAACAGGACAAGTTTCGCAGAGGGTATGCGCAAGAGATTCACGTGTGCGCTTCCTCGTCATTGCAACGAGACCGAGTTCGTTGAAGCCGCTCACCGTCATCTTGGTGCGATCGAGTGAAACAGCTCGACGCAATTCGCTCAGCACCGCTTCGCGGTGCTCGTCTTTGGCCATGTCAATAAAGTCGACAATGATGATGCCGCCAAGATTGCGTAAACGAAGCTGACGAGCAATAACCTGAGCCGCCTCTAAGTTAGTTTTGAAAACGGTATCGCTAAAGTCTCGTTTCCCAACATAAGCACCCGTATTGACATCGATCGTCGACATTGCTTCTGTCTGGTCGAATACAAGGTATCCGCCGCTCTTCAACTCAACTCGGCGCCCAAGTGCAAGTTCAATTTCTTCATCAATGTCATACTGTTCGAAAAGCGGTCGCTCTCCCTCATAATGATGGAGTTTGTCAACTGCTGCTGGCACGAAATGCTTGGCAAACTCTAATAAGGCTTCATATTCAGCCTCATCATCAACCTCAATGACAGCTGTCCCTTCATGCACCATATCGCGCAGCGTTCTTTGAGCTAACGTCAAATCTTGATACAGCAATGTCGGCTTCTTGACTTCCTGCGCCCGATGACGAATGCCATCCCACAACCGAGCCAGATAAGCCATGTCAGAAAGGAATTCCTGTTCTGTCGCCCCTTCTTCAGCGCACGTCCGAACGATATAACCGCCCTTTTCATCCTTTTGCCGAACAGTCGTTGCTAGAGTCCTGAGTTCTTCACGCAGAGCCGCATCCTCAATACGCTGCGAAACTCCAATATGAGAATCGTTGGGCAGATAGACGAGCTTACGGCCAGCAAGTGAAATCGTTGTTGTCAACCGTGCGCCTTTGGTACCGATCGGATCCTTTGCCACCTGAACCATCAAGCGCTGTCCTTCATGCAGAAGAGACTCTATCGGCTTGAATGTTCCAGTGTCCATTCTGGCTCCTTCAATCTCTGCAATGTGCAGAAATGCCGTACGCTCCAGACCAACATCCAGAAATGCGCTTTGCATTCCCGGCAGAACGCGAACAACCTGTCCCCAGTAAACGTTTCCGACTAACCCGCGAGCGCAGGCACGTTCAATAAAGAGGTCCTGAAGAAGGCCGTCATCTAAAATAGCGACACGCGTTTCTTCTCTAGAAGTATTGATAAGTATCTGTTCCACAGGACGATGCTCAACTTGCCGTTTGAATAGTGTGCACATTGTAAAGGGCTAATCGTTAGGCAAGTTCTTGCCCCATTCATCATACGTTCATGAAATTCCTCATCGTTTCCCTTCGCTATCTTGGTGACTGCCTCTTGGCTGCCGCTTTGGCCCCAGCACTAAAGGCTCGTTTCCCCGATGCCCAAATCGACATGCTCACCTTTAAGGACAACGCTCCCATTTTGGAAGGCATTCAGGATATTAGTCATGTAATAGGTGTTGAACATCACCCCAATAAGTTTGTTCAAGCCTGCAGCCACCTCGCATCGTGGAACAAATACGACTGGGCATTAATTACTATGAATAGTACCCGCACAGTTCTATATGGTTACTTTGCAGCAAAGCATCAAGTGATGGTGCGTCCGTATCTATCTCTAGAGGAACTTTGGAAACGAATTCTGATTACAGATCAAATAGATTTTGTCGGCGGCCAAATCCTTGAACGCACACAACCTCTTCTTGGCCCACTTTTCAAGGGAACAGCCCCTAAACTCTGCCCTATTTTTCCTGATCGGGAATTATCAACCGACCTTCAAGCAAGGTTACATATGCTTGGGCCGTACGTCGTATGCCAATGTAATTCTCGATACCAAGACAAAAATTGGAGCATAGAAAAGTGGATCGAACTAGCACACTTGCTTATGACAGCCGGATATGGCCTTTGTTTCACCGGAGGACCAGGAGATGTTGACTATCTCCTCAAAATTACTGAAGCGCTTCCTCCCCAAAAAATCTTCATTGCGGCGGGTCATGCAAGCTTTGGACAGACCTCGCGAATCATCATGGGAGCAGTCGCTTATATTGGTGTTGACACAGCAACATCGCACATCGCTGCAGCTACAGGCATACCCTGTGTCTGTCTTTATGGTCCAACACATGTCGACGCATGGGGTCCAGCGCCTAAATGCGGCCAATCAACACCTTATTCCAACAAGTTAGATATTCAAACAGTAGGCAACGTCACCATCGTGCGACGTAATAACACAGATATCCCTTGCTCAGGCTGCACTCGCCACCTCTGCGCTCACTACAACCCGCCTCAACTATCACGTTGCATGCAGAGTATTTCTGTAGAAAAAGTTTGGAATGCACTCTGCTGTCATACACCGATAGGCTCTACATTGCTTTAATCTCAGTGCGATGAAATACTCGCACTGAAGCAAAAACACCTGCCAAAAGAAGCACCATCCCGACACTCATTAATGTTGTAGGCAAAGCCTGTCGCATAATGTGTGCATAGATCACTGCGAAGATTGTTTCGAAAATAATCATTTGACCACCCAATGCGGGCGTCAATCTGCGACTCATATCATTCCAAAAACAAATGGCAAGCCAGGAGCATACAATCCCCAAAAATAATACGCCGATAAAAAAATGTGTCGGTGTAGGCTCCCAGAGTGATGTTGAAGACTTCGTCATAGCGGCATAAACTGCCAAACCGATAGTTGCTGTCGGCAGTGTTGCAGCACCTTGAGCTGCCGTCCAAAACATTGGAGAAATTTTCGGATGCGCAATTAACCAATTCGCATTGCTGATTGGATACCACGTCCAAACTAGCAAACTTAAAAATGCATAGAACACGCCCAGCCAAAATCCCGCTGGGGGCTCATTGGAATTTGCAAGGAAGTAGCTGAACTCTGTCCAGTTGAGGCAAACCATGCCGGCAGCCACCAAGCTGAGTGGAAAGACGAGACTGCTCCAAGGCACTCCTGCCCCACTCCGCCTTGCTGAGGAATTGGCCACAATGGCCACACTAATTGGGATAACCGCAGTAAAAGCACCAGCAATCGGCGCGCCAGCCAATTGAACTGCAGACGCCAACAGCCAATAGAAAAAAAGATTTCCCACCACGCCTAAGGCAGTAGCGCTAATCCAATCCTTCTTGGAGACTTGAGTCAGATACTTTCCGTTGAAAACCAGAAGTACTGCCGAAAAAAGACCAAAAATCGTGTATCTAGCCAGCGCTATCAGCATCGGATCATATGTAGAGAGCCACAGCGGGATGATGTAGACAAGCCCCCACAGAGCACAAGCGATGATGCCGAAAATGATTCCGATGAACATGAAGCAGAATCAGTTCTCTTTCGAAAACTGAAGAGTATAAAGATGGTTGTATAACCCGCCTTTGGCAAGCAACTCTTCATGCGTACCAATTTCGGCGATACCGCCATTCTTCATCACAATAATGCGGTCAGCATTGATGATGGTTGACAATCGATGTGCAACAACAAATGATGTACGTCCCTTAAGGAGCGTATCCAGCGACTTCTGAATGTGCTTTTCACTTTCCGTGTCCAAAGCACTTGTTGCCTCATCCAAAAGTAAGATGGGGGCATTCTTAAGAAACGCTCTCGCAATAGAAACACGCTGTCGCTGCCCACCAGACAAATGGTTGCCATTGGGTCCTGCTGGAGAGTCCAACCCTTCCGGCAGTGTTTTGATGAAGTCTGTCAATGCTGCAGCCTCTGCTGCAGCTTCAATTTGCTCCCGAGTCACCTTGTCACGACAGCCATAAGCAATATTGTTGGCTATTGTGTCATCAAAAATTGTTACGTCTTGACTGACAAGGCCTATTTGCTTACGCAAACTCTTGAGGGTGAGCTCACTCTGCGCGATGCCGTCGAAGTAGATCTCACCTTCAGTAGGAGCCCAGAAGCGAGGGATCAAATTGATGAGGGTCGATTTACCTGCTCCGGACGATCCGACTAACGCAATCATCTCCCCAGGCTTCACTGATAGTGAGAAATGGCTAATCGTCTGCTTATCCTCGTTAGGATAAGCAAAACTTACATCGCGGAAATCTACGGCGCCACTATAGTTTTCTAGAGTCTTTGTGCCGGCATCTTTTTCCGGCAGTTCATCAATCACGCGAAATAAGCTTTCTGCAGCTGCAGTCATTGCTGCCGTTGTACCGTTGACGCTAGAGAGTTTTCGGATGGGCGGCAGCAGCAAAAGCATTGCCGCTAAAAATGTTGTGAATTCTCCAACTGTGAGCAACCCCATGTTAGCTTGCAACAGGGCGAAAACTATAACAATCGATACCCCCGCCATTGAGGTGAACTGAGTGAGCGGTGTTCCTGCAGAGTAAACCTTTTGCGCTTTCAATGTAAGTGCACGCAATCGTTCATTGACATCACGGAAACGCGCGAGCTCGTAGTCATAACCATCATAGACTTTAACCACCCGCTCACCGCTGTAGCTTTCCTGAATTGTGCCGATCAGCTCCCCAAATGTTTGTTGAGTCTGCGTTGTCAAGCGCTTGATATGTCGGTTCACCCATTTAAGAATTAAGGCAATGACCGGCCCCACGATGAAGGTCACCAATGTAAGCAACCAGTTATGCCAAAAAAGCACCACTAAAAGGCAGACAATTTGAATGGAGTCCCGAATGATGATAGTTAGTACACCAGCCGCATTGGTCAGAGCTGTGGAGGCTTCATTAATGAACTTCGCCTGCACCTCTGCGCAACGATACTTCATAAAGAGATCATCCCCCCAATGAAGAATCCGTTTGAACATTAGAGTTCGGATCTCAAGCATTACTCCTTGCGCAACACGCACCAAGAGAAATTGGCTAAGGTACTGACTGCCGCCATGTAATACTGAAATACCAAGTAGAGCAATAGGAGCAAGATAGACAACTATCGAATCCTGCTGGTAAAAAGCCATATCAGTCAGCTTCCCGAGCACTAATGCAATCAGCGAAGAAGCTCCGCCACCAGCGATCATGGCCAATGCCGCTCCAATAATATATTTTTTGTATGGCGGCAAATAACGGAAAAGTCGCATTAATTGCGGATTTCCGAATATGGGAAATTGCTTGTAATTCACGTTGAGCACAGCATTCAGGATAGATGCGTCATGATACAAGGATTATCTTTTCACTGGCATCATTACTATCTACAAGTGATGCGTACCAACCGTATCCTTTATTGTCAGCGAAACTTTCAAAAATATTCCCGGAAGAGATCTTCATCATGCTTAATGTTCTCTGTCGAATCCCCAATCATGTCGGCGATTGCTGCATGGCCTTGCCGGGGCTACGACTTCTTGAGGCTAGCGGCCTCACTCCTGTATTGACAGGCAAACGTTGGGCCGAAGATCTTCTCGCCGGCACAGGTTGGCGATTTGAACCTATTGAAGGGCACGTTACAGAAGATCTTGGCCGTATCCGCAATATTGCACGTCGTTGGGGAGAACATCCCAAGGGGCTGCTCTTTCCCAATTCATTAAGTTCAGCGCTTCTTTACCGCATTGGGGGCATCCGTAGTGCGGGATTCCCCACAGATTTTCGCCGTATTCTTCTCGATACGGTTGTACCCGAACCTAATACAGTAGTGCATGAGGTTGAACGGTTCTTCATACTTGCCCATGAAGCACTCGAAGCTTGGGATATCAAGCCTGCCTGGGACAAAGTTCCTCCAAGCCTTGGTCTAATACCGCTAAAACGTCACGAAGCGGGTGCTAGAAACTTGAGGGCACAGTGTCACATTCCAGCCAACTATGCACTTCTTGCACCAATCGCTCGAGGGCTTCACCACGGGAAAGAGAAGCACTGGAAACACTTCAATGAGCTTTGTAGGCCACTTCGTGATATGGGAATAGAACCAGTTGTCTTCCCTGCCGCTCGAGAGGTTGAATTGGCGAAAGCCGCCTGCCCAGACGCCAAAATTTGTCCTCCGACATCTCTCGGCACTATTGCTGCGCTTGCCAAACATGCACGCGTGGTTATTGCCAACGATTCCGGCATGAGCCATGTAGCTGCAGCGGTTGGCGCCAATCAGATTACATTGATCGGCGTTACGAACCCAGTTCGCACACGTCCGTGGAACCCTAGGGCTATTGTCCTGGGCAGCGAAAATGGATGGCCGACTGTGGATGAAGTTTTAGGCGCAATGAAGAAAATCGTGAATGCGTCATGAAAGCCAGCATCATTTTGTCTACTTACAATCGCCCTCAAGCATTGCTGACAGTGCTTGAAGCATTGAATCTGCAAACAATTCAAGACTTTGAAGTTTGCATTGCTGATGACGGCAGCACGAAAGATACTCAACAAATCATTGAGAATTTCCAGCAAAAGTCAGCCTTTCCAATACTGCATGCCTGGCAAGATGACAGAGGATTTCGTGCTGCATCAGCTCGCAACAATGCCGTCCGGATGAGTTCTGGTGATTACCTTTTATTTCTTGATGGGGACTGTATTCCCCGTCCGAACTGGATTCATCAGCACCTGACACTTTCAGAAAAACATGCATTTGTTGCGGGCAATCGAGTTTTGTTGGATGAAACACTGAGTCATGCAATTGAAACACACAGAATCCCTTTTACAGATCTATTCGGTTTAAACGTTTTAAGACATAAAGATCACATCAATCGGCTTATGCCGCTTCTTAAAATCCCATTGGGATCAATGCGCAGACTTAAACCAACATCATGGGCAAAAGTTCGAACTTGCAACTTAGGGGTTTGGCGGCAGGATTTTTTAGCTGTCAATGGATTCGATGAAGCCTATGAAGGTTGGGGATTTGAAGACTCCGACCTAGCGATCCGTTTGATCAATCTTGGGATGCAGCGCAAACTTGGTCTTTTCGCAACGACTGTTTTTCATCTGTATCACCGTGAAAATGATCGACATTTAGCAGGCATCAATCGTCAACGTCTCGAGCAACGGCTTCAAAATAAAATCACTCTTCCTGAGAAAGGTTTGCTTTAACCATTTCCTCGGCAAGTACTTTCGTTTTCTGCGTGATGAGGAGTCCTCCCAACATGCGAGCAATCTCTTCCACACGCTGGGTTGGATTGAGTTCTCTCAAATAGCTCACAGTCTCAATACCGTCAGAAACCTTCTCTACTTTGAGATGATGGTCGCCGCAAGCAGCTACTTGCGGCAAATGCGTCACGCAAAGCACCTGCCTCGTCAAACCAAGCTGCTTTATCATTCGACCAACCACTTCACCTGTAGCACCCCCTACGCCACTGTCGACTTCGTCAAAGATAAGCGTTGGGACGCTTGTATTACGGCTGGTTAATGTAAAAATCGCTAGACCAATGCGAGACAGCTCCCCGCCGGACGCCACCTTAGCCAAGGGACTCACATCGACGCCTGGGTGGCCTGCCATTAAGAATTCACACTTTTCAACGCCGACTTCACTGCGCGGAATGGGGACAAGGTTTACTTCAAATCGTCCGCCCTTCATGGACAGCGTTTGCATTTCATTCGTAACCGCCTTGGCGAAACGTGCTGCCGCTTCTCGACGAACTTTTGTAAGCTTTTCCGCTGCTGCATCATAGATTGCTCTTGCCTCAGCTTCTTCAGCCCTCAAAGCATCCAGATTTTCGTCGTTCTGCAGCTCCTCCAAACGACGCTTATTTTCAGCCTCAAAGGCATAAAGCACTTCCGGTTCAGTGCGATACTTTCGTGCCATCGTAAAGTATTTGGATACGCGTCGATCTACTTTTTCAAAACGATTGGAATCCGCTTCTGTCTTATCCAGAATCCGCTCAAGATCGTGTGCCGCATCATCGATCAGCTCAGCTGCCGTAGTCAGAGTTTCACTGACACCTTTGAGACGTTCGTCGTAATTAGACAAATCATCAACACGAGATTGCGCACGTGAAACTAAATCAGACGCCGAATCTTCACCTTGGGTAAGCCAATCAACAGACGCAGTGAGACCTTCAATAATAGAAACGCCGTGGGAAAGTCGAGTATGTTCTTCGTTAAGCGACTCCCACTCTCCCTTTTTAGGCGCCAATGTGGAGAGACCCTCAAGCAGCCAGGTGAGCTGCTCGATTTTAGCGGTGCGAACTTCTGCACTCGAACTCGCTTCTTCAAGGCGTTTGGCCTTGGCGTTCCAAGTCGCGAAAGCTTTTTTAACCGCCTCAAGCTGAGCTGTGTTTTCTGCATAAGCGTCAAGCAGCTTCAATTGATTCTGCGTCTTTAAAAGAAGCTGATGCGCATGCTGCCCTTGTATATCGACTAAAGTGTCGCCAAGCTCCTTCAGTTGCGAGAGCGTCACCGTAATGCCATTGATCCAGGCACGTGAGCGTCCGTTTTTATCGATGCTGCGGCGTACAAGCACTGTTGACGCGCTGGAATCCTGCAAATCATTGGTTTCAAGCCACCGAAGCGCCTCTTCCGAAGGCATGAATTCAGCAATGATATTGGCTCGTTCAGCGCCCTTACGCACCATATCAGCATCGGCTCGAGCTCCGCGAATCAATTGAATTGCATCAATCAAAATGGATTTGCCGGCACCGGTTTCTCCAGTCAAAACCGTGAAGCCCGTAGAGAGATCAAGCGAAAGCTGATCAACGATGACGAAGTCTTTAAGGTTGAGCGTTGTAAGCATCGTAAGAGCTTCCTTCAGCCGCTGATCTGCTCGTGGTGCTTCACACTGGTGGGTGAGAAGTTCCACTTTAATTTTCGGCGGAGCAAGTCGTAATAGTCGTAACTGAGCGGATGAAGAATCTCCATCACACGTTCCGAGCGCTGAATGCGAAGCATGTCACCCGGTTCGACGTCACAGAATTCCTGCATATCGAAATACGCTGTTGCATCACGAGCGTTTACAAGCTCAATTTCAATGCGTTTTGAGGACGGCAATACGATGGGACGATTGGAAAGCGTATGCGGAGCAACCGGCACCAATACAACGGCGTCCATTGAAGGATGCAAAATGGGACCGCCGGCAGCGAGTGCATAGGCAGTTGACCCCGTGGCGGTCGAACAGACAACACCGTCTGCCGACTGAGCACTCATCTGCTTCCCATCGACATAGATGATGAAGTCAACCATGCCTCCGGCACGGCCATGGCTGAAACCAATATCGTTCACTGCAACATTGCGAAAGATTTCTTGCCCATTGCGAAACACCACGCCTTCGAGCAGATGACGTTGGTCTGCTGAACATTCCCCGGCCAGCATGGCAGGCAGCACCCTGTCCATATCGTCAAGCACAACGTCGGTGATGAAGCCTAGACGACCGGCATTTACACCAATCAACGGACAATGGGAATCCGCAATCTGCCGAGCGACACCAAGCAATGTTCCGTCACCACCCAGTACCACGGCCACGTCGCTGCGACGTCCCAACTCAGGGCGAGGGAAGCCTCCATCAGGATTACCGAGAGCTTGAGCCGCGCGTTCCTCTAAAAGGACCTTGCATCCCGCACGACGGAGCACACTCACCAAATGTTCAAGGGGTTCACTGAGATTTTCAGTTGGTTTGACGAATACGCCGACGGTTTTCATAGCTGATATCCAGAGGCTCAAAGTTCACCAGAATAGTATTTCAGAAAATAGTATTTGACGTATTTATTCATTGTGTAGAAAGCGTGATTGATACTGAAGATGAAACCCGCACGACCGTCAAGCACACCGCCATTGATGAAATAGACCTTGAGAAAAGCCCATATTGGGCGAAGTATGATGTCCTTCACGAAGGAAACGTTCCGGCCCTCTTCAAGATACTTTTCTGCCGAAAGTTCTGTGTACGTATTGAACTTATTGAAATAAAGCTTCCAACTCCGGTAGGGGTAGTGCGTAAGACCTGTACCGCCGAGACGTTGTTTCTCACAATTCACACGAATTTCTTCATGCACACGTCCGTATACCTTGACTGACGTCTTAGGCACCATGCGACAAACCCAATCGGGTCGGAGAATCCCATGTGTAGCATGAATATGCCGAAAAGCGTTGTGCCTCTGCACGAAGTATGCACATCTCGATCCGGACGCCGCATCCTGCAGCTGTTTGGCCAGATCCGGGGTTACGCGCTCATCTGCATCAATCAAAAAAATCCATGGACCTGCAGCCTGCTCAATACCAAAATTTTTCTGCGACGCCCAGTCCCCGCTGAGACTTCGAGAGAAGACCTTCGCCCCAAGTCGTCGGGCCGTTTCCACTGTACCGTCGGAGCTGCCGTCGTCCACGACGATCCACTCGTCGGCGAAACTGCAGCTTTTAAGACACGCTTCAATGTTATGCACTTCATTGCGCGTCAGGAGCACAACAGAAATTCGCTTAGCGTTTTTCTCGTTATCTTCGACCACGTTGTGCCCTCATACAGTGTATTAAGTGTGTATTCAAAGAAAAGGCTCCGTGGCCTGATGTCGCCAGACGGAGCCCTGTCTTTAGTTTAAAGGCTGATTAGTCTTCTTCAACGTCAGCTACTGCCACGGCGTGGAAGCCCGCATCAACGTAGCAGATGTTGCCGGTAATGCCGCTCGCCAGATCAGAGAGCAGGAAAGCAGCAGTATTGCCCACTTCCTGAATGGTCACCGTACGACCGAGCGGCGCATTCTTTTCCATCACACGCAAAAGCTTGCTAAAGCCCTTAATGCCGGATGCAGCGAGCGTCTTGATCGGACCGGCGGAAATGGCATTGGCGCGAATGCCTTCACGGCCGAGTGACTGAGCCAGATAGCGCGTTGACGCATCAAGCGCTGCCTTAGCCAAACCCATCGTGTTGTAGTTTGGAACGGCACGCTCTCCGCCCAGATAAGTCAGCGTAAGGCAAGACGCATTGCGTCCCTTCATCATCGGCAGGAAGGCCTTGGCCAGGGCCGGGTAGGAATACGTTGAAATATCAAGCGCAGTGTGAAAAGCGTCGCGAGAGAAACCTTCAAGGAAATCGCCGGCAATTGACTCACGAGGAGCGTAGCCGATGGAATGAACGAATCCATCGAGCCCACCCCACTTTTCCGTGAGCGTCTCAACAACGGCAGCAATCTGACCGTCTTTGGTAACGTCCATCGGAAGCACGATATCGCTGCCAAACTGCGCGGCAAATCCCTTCAGGCGTTCTGTGAAGCGTTCATCGGAATACGTAAAAGCCAGTTCAGCACCTTCACGATGACAAGCTTCGGCGATGCCGTAGGCGATGGAACGGTTGGAGATAACGCCCGTGATCAGGAGCTTTTTGCCGGTCAGGAATCCCATGTTGGTCCTCTTTTAATAGGGATGGGAAAAACGCTGTCGTTATGATTGGCAGCGGGGTCTCCCCCATCAATATGAAATTGGAGTGCAGACGGCGTCAGCACTCGTAATGCTGCCCGCCATTTTAAGCGGGCAGTCTACCGCTCGGATAATTTCCCCTTAAATACGCACATCCAAACGGACGAACGGCCAGCAGAGCGGATTAAGGAATGCGCAGGGACTGCCCAACGTTCAGGCGACTTGTCGTAAGCCCGTTAAAACTCATCAGGTCGGCAATAGACACGTTGTGGGCCGCAGCAATGGAAGTAAGCGTATCTCCAGAACGAACGCGGTATCTGCGGGGTTCACTGGCACTTGCTACTTTGGAAGCTGATGCAGGAATCACCAGACGCTGACCAATTGAGAGTCTTGAACTTCTCAATCCATTGGCACTTCTCAGCTTTGCCACGGTTGTACCGTAGCGCTCAGCAATCGACGTAAGCGTATCTCCAGAGACCACACTGTGCACTGTGGTTCTCGGGCTCGCTGCCGTTGCCGGTGCGGGCGGTGCTTTAGGCGCATCGCTCTCCGGAATCTCTAACCGATCACCCGCCTTCAGAGCATTGGAGGCAAGCCGATTTAAGCGCTTTAGCTTCACAACACTCACGCCGTACCGATTGGCAATCGAAGTAAGGGTGTCCCCTTGTTGAACAACATAGGTTGTCGTTTCTTCGTCGATAGGTTCACCCGACTTTGGAATGCGCAGTCGCTGCCCGGCTCTGATGGTATTGGAGCTCAGTCGATTCGTCGTTTTAAGGGATGCCGTCGAAACGCCGTAGCGCTTGGCAATAGACGCCAGCGAATCACCGCGCTTTACCGCATAAATAACGTGTCCAGAAGAAGAGGGGGCCGAAGTTTTAGCCGCAGTACGAATCGGTTCACGCGCAACATTGGGCACTGTAAGCACCAAACGCTGCCCGGAATGCAGACGATCTGAGCGAAGTCGGTTGCCCTGTACGATTGATTTCACCGTAATGTGCCAACGGCGCGCAATACCCGAGAGTGTGTCGCCCGAACGCACGCGATAGGTGACGCGGCGCCAAGTCGTAAGCGGCGAAAGACGCAGTTTTGCATCAGCTTCCTCCGCAGCGATGTCTGTCTGCTCATCTGCATCCGCGAGAACAAGCAGCGTGGAATTCGGAAGCACTTTGCGGCCGGCAGGGATGCCGTTCACTTCACGCAAGAACGATTCCGTCATGCCAGAGCGTTCAGCCACAGAAGCCAGCGTATCCCCTGCCTGCAGTCGATAGGTTGTCCACCGTGAAAGCGGCTGTCCAGAATCCATCCAGCTGGCGAGATTGTCAACGAAAAAGTCAAGACGATCTGCCGGCAGAAGCATCACATTGTTGTGCGATGCCACAATGACCGGAAGCTTAAAGCTCGGGTTGAGCTGCCGGAACTCCGCTTCAGACATGCCGGCCAGTTCCGCCGCCGTTTTAAGGTCAATATCGCGAGGCTTTGTAATCCGCACGAAGAAGGGCTCGTTACCAACGTCGGGCAACTCAATGCCATAGCGGCCGGGATCCTTCACGATGCGCTTGATAGCCTCGAGTTTCGGAACGTAGTTGGCCGTCTCTCGAGGCATTTTCAAATGCGCGTAGTCTGTTGCCTTGTGGCTTCGTTTGGCACGCTCAACAGCACGCCGAACACTTCCTTCACCCCAATTGTAGGCAGCGAGCGCCAACTGCCAGTCATTAAACATCCCGTGCAGATATTCAAAGTAGTCGAGTGCTGCACGAGTGCTTTCCAATACATCGTTTCGGTCATCGCGCCAGAGGTTTTGTTCAAGCGCATAATCCGCACCTGTTGCCGGCATGAACTGCCAAAGACCGGACGCTTTTGCGCGAGAAAGGGCTTCCGGCTGGAAGGCACTTTCTACAAAAGGCAAAAGTGCGAGCTCCATTGGCAGTCCGCGAGACTCCACCTCTTCGACGATGTTGTAGAGATATTGACTCGCACGCATCGCCATGCGCTGCACATACTCCGGATCCTTGGCGTAATACGTCGTCCACCGATCCACCAAAGGCGAATTCAGTTCCGGAATACCAAAACCTCCGCGAATTCGATCCCAAACGCTGGCGGGCACTGCGGACTCACGCTCCAAAGCCGCTTCCGTTAACGCAGTCTCGACCACAGTCCCTCCAGCAGATGCATTCGTCTGGGCATCCTGAGGAACATCCTCCGCAAAGGAATAGGTCGGATGAACCGCCGCAGTTGCTATGAAAAGCGCGACAGACAATTGAGTAAGGGCAGATCGAAAAGACGACGGGTTCATGAGCGGAGAACTTCCGGAACAGTTAACGGGCGTAAGGCCTGCATAATCCGTTAATCTTAATGCTTGTAATGCCTCGGACTTCCGTCATCCGGGCATTTCTGCCTGCTTCAAACTTCTGCAGCGGGCAAGTTTCCGCAACGAGTTGTTAACTGCACCTATGTTCCAGCGCTTTTTTGGGCGCTCCGAGCGCCCTGACAAGGGCGCGGGAGCTCTGCCTGCACGTCTTACGTTTGACGGGTTCCTGCGCACATCGCCGGGCCGACTGCTCCTTGAATGGGAAGCTGAAGCCTACGACGAATTGACGGTTGATGTCTTCGGCAGCTGTGCGCTGCAGATCGGCATGCCCGAACTCAACACGCTTGCCGAAAATCGTATGCAGTCGAAGTGGCTGATCGAGCTGCAGAGTGCGGTTTCCGTTTCCGCCGACGTCTTAAGCGGAGATCTCGGCTGCATCGTCGCTGCGCCGGAGCTCTTGCCTATCGCTGATGAATCGATGGATCTCGTAACGCTTCCGCACGTGCTGGAACTTTCCCCTAACCCTCAGCAGGCACTTCACGAAGCCGTTCGAGTGCTCGAGCCCGAAGGCCGGCTTATTCTTACCGCCTTCAACGGCGCAGGCTTTTGGTGGATGCGGCAGCAGACCGTCCGGCTCGGCGCCAAGCCCTATTTGCCTACCGACATGGCGCCGATTCCGCTTCGACGCCTCAAGGACTGGTTTGCGCTTCTCGGACTGGAAATTGACCGCGGACGCTTCGGACTCTATCGTCCGGGATTTCGCAGCGCACGCCGGCTCCATGCTTGGGAGTGGCTTGACAAAGCCGGCGACAGATGGCTGCCGCAATGCTCAAATATTCTTTTGCTCTCCGCTGTTAAGCGACGTCCCGGAGCGAGAATCGTGAACTGCAGCGAATTTGCCAATATTCCAGCTAAAGTACCGACCTCAGGCGTGCCGGCCGCCGGCCGTGTCTCGTCAACTTTCTCCCAAACCTCCATCACACCGTCCGCACCGATTGCGGAAAACCATAAAGCACCATGACTCACGCACCTACACCTACTGTTCTTGAAATTTGGACTGATGGGGCCTGCAAAAAAAACCCCGGCGTAGGGGGTTGGGGAGCCTGGCTCGTCTGGGGTAAGTACACTCTGGAGCTCTATGGCGGCAGCGCGCTTACGACCAATAACCAAATGGAGCTGACAGCTGTCATTCGTGCACTCTCGGCGGTTAAACGGCCTTGTCCCATCATCATTCATCTTGACAGCAGCTACGTTAAAGACGGTATTACACGGTGGATTCACGGGTGGAAAAAAAACGGCTGGCGCACCGCTGACAAAAAGCCCGTCAAAAACGGCGAACTTTGGCAGGAGCTTGATCGATTGGTCAGTCAGCATCAGATTGACTGGCGTTGGGTAAAAGGACACGCCGGCGATCCAGGCAACGAAAAAGCCGATGCGCTTGCTAACCTCGGCGTTGAGGCCGCTAGAGGCGAACGACCTGAAAAACTATCGTAAGATCGCGTAAAGGCGGTATCCGTTCGACGCATCACTTGCAAAGCATCGTTTTCTCAGTACAATTCTTTTTCTCTCAGCGCGCGGTTAGCTCAGGGGTAGAGCACTGCCTTCACACGGCAGGGGTCACTGGTTCAATCCCAGTACCGCGTACCAGATTCTTACAAAGGGCTTGAACTGCATAGTTCAAGCCTTTTGTTTTTTGAATTCAGCCAGCACGATCACCACGAAAAAACAAAGGACCTTCAAGCCATACCGCTCAAAAGCCCTTTGGAGAACAGTGTCAACGATCCGATTTCATCAGATCTCGTCGTTTTTCTGTTCCTTCTTGCGGCAATCGCCGCAGATGCCGTACAGCACCAGTGAATGATCAGTGAGCTCGTAACCCTTTCGAGCTGCAACCTGACGCTGAGCGCGCTCAATTTCCGGGTCTACGAATTCTTCAACATTGCCGCAGCGCACGCAAACGAGGTGGTCATGGTGCCGACCTTCCTGAAGCTCGTAGGTCGCTCGCCCTTCGTCGAAATGACGGCGCACAAGAATGCCTGCATTTTCAAACTGAGTGAGCACACGATAAACCGTCGCCAGGCCAATGTCGCTGTTTTCCTCTAGAAGAAGCTTGTACACTTCTTCAGCTGACAGATGGCGCTTACCAGCTTCGTGAGACTCTGAAAGCTTCTGAAACAAATCTAGAATCTTGAGGCGCGGCACTGTAACCTTAAGGCCCATGGTCTTCAGATCGGCCGACTGCTGCTGTTGGTTTTCCTTCACGACCTAACCATCCTGTCTTTGTTCAATAGAGTCTTTATGATACGCAGTTGAAGAGCTCGCGACGAGATCTTGCACTGAAATTCCAATTCTATTCGGTTTATGCTCAAACGACACATCCTTTCATTTACGACGGCGGCTGCATGCGCAATCGGCCTGAGCGGGTGCTCTACCGTATCGAACGTGATGGACACCGCCACGTCCTACGTGCCCTACATTTTGAAGCCCTACCGTGCCGACGTACATCAAGGGAACCTCGTAACGAGCGAGATGGCGCTACAGCTTGAGAAGGGCATGACTGACGCTCAAGTACAGTTTCTGCTCGGCGTACCGCTCATTAAGGATCCGTTCCACGAAAACCGCTGGGACTATACCTACTATCTGCGGCGCGGCAATGGTGAAGAGCAAGTTCGTTCTCTCACTGTTTTCTTTAATGAAGACCGTCGGGTAGATCACTGGACATCTGATCCGCTCCCGGATGAACAGCAGGCCGACCAATTGATTCTGGGGACGATTGATACGTTTGAACCTCGTCTGCCTAAGACCGATATTCCGGCGGCCGCCCCCAAAACTTCGACCGAACCGTCCCCATCCTCTGCCGAGTAACGCATGCCTACCATCCAGCAGGAAGTCGAGAGACTTCGCAGTCTCGTGACGCAGCTCATCAACCGCCTGCAGAACGAACGCGATCAGCGTCAACAACTCGCCCACCAGCTTGAAGTTCGCGACGCTGAACTCAAACGCGCTCGCCAGCAGCTTCATGAAATGAAGAAGAAAGTCGACGAGATGCTGTCGCAATTTCGTGACGCTGGTTCTGCGTCCTGACCGTTTTCCTTCGCGGAGACCACCATGTCCGAAGTCAACGTCACAATTTTTGATCGCAACTACCGCCTTGCCGTTACCACCGGCGAGGAAAAGATGCTTGAAGACTGTGCGCGCCAGGTCAATGAACAAATGCTCGCCGTACGTGCCGCCGGCCGCGTTATTGCAATTGATCAGATTGCAGTTCTTACTGCGCTCGAGTTGGCTTATGACGCCAAGAAGCGCGAGCATGACGCTAAGAAAACCGCTGCTGCGCCTCCGCAGACTCCGCCGCAGCCGGTTCAGCAGCAAACCCCTGCGGCAGCTGTACCGACAGCGGCATCAACCCCAAATGAGGCTGATTCAGCGCTCTTTGCAGAAATTCATTCGCTTTGCAGTCTCTGCGAAGAGGCACTCTTCCGAGACGCAAAGATGGGATCGCTCTTCTAAGGTGATCAGCAGGAAGCCCCGCAAATGCGGGGCTTCATATTTCTCTTGGATCAAGTTTTATGCGGCAGTGGTTTTTGATCACTTGCGCGAAGTGTGATTCCAGGTAAAATGAACTTAAGTCCTGCAGCGGCAAGCATCCGGGCTCCAAGGTACCTAGAACCAATGCATCCTGCAATAGGTTGGCCTACTCGAGAGCCGATTGAGTGCCGGTCACGCGGTGTCCAGCCCGTTCCGCTCCGGAGCCGACCGCCCTGAACTCCCGGTTCAGGATACGTAGCCCCGCCCCGCTGCAGGTTCTTGATTTTCAAGGGCAGTCTTTCGCTGAGAGACTGCCCTTTCCTACTTTCAGGATTGGACCGCGTGATGGCCATAGACCCCAAAACAGCTGCCGTATGCGCCGAAGCATCCGGATTTTGGCTGATGAAGACGGAACCGTCGGAGTGTTCGATTGACGACGCCTTCGCGGCAGCCAATCACGCCGTCTCATGGTTCGGCGTACGCAATTATCAGGCGCGCAACTTTATGCGAGACCAAATGATGGTCGGAGATGCCGTGCTCTTTTACCATTCCAGCTGCCCCAACCCCGGCATAGTCGGCATCGCGCGCATCGCCTCGAAACCATATCCTGATACCTGCCAGTTCGACGAAAAAAGTGACTATTTCGACCCCAAATCCACAAAGGATGCACCGCGTTGGGTGGCGGTGGATGTTGAAGCACTCGTCAAATTTCCAGTCATTCCTGTCAGCATATTGAGAGCTCAGCCAGAACTTGCCGACATGCTCATTCTTCGACGAGGCAACCGTTTGTCTATTACTCCGGTTGAAAAGAAAGATTTCCTATTCATCGTCGAGCATCTTGCCCAACCTCATTCATAAACAACAAACCTAGATCACCTCGGAGATTCACCCAATGGAGATTCAAATCATCCTCGCTCTAGCGGCGCTCGGATGCTGCACCGGATTCCTTGCCGGACTGCTCGGCATCGGCGGCGGCATGGTGCTAACACCTTTCCTCACGCTGCTTCTCGGCTATGCAGGCATTCCGATTGAGCACATCGTGCACGTAGCCATCGCCACTTCAATGGGCACGATCCTTTTCACGTCGCTCTCCTCCGTGCGTGCACACGCCAAGCGCGGCGCGGTTCTCTGGAATGTTGTGTTTTCGATGGCCCCAGGCATTCTCGTCGGTGCTGTCGTGGGGGCTCAAGTTTCCGGTGCGCTGCCGACCTTCTGGGTGGCACTCATTTTTGCCGTGTTTGTCTACACTTCTGCCGCAAAAATGTTCCTCAATGCCAAACCCACGCCTTCGCGTCATCTGCCGGGAACTGCAGGCATGTTTGGTGCCGGTACGGTTATCGGCGTGATTTCCGCGCTGGTGGGAGCTGGCGGCGGTTTTATTTCCGTGCCTTTCATGACCTGGTGCAACGTCAAGATGCATAACGCCGTCGGAACATCCGCCGCCTTTGGCTTCCCCATAGCGTTTGCCGGCACCATTGGCTATATCATCAGCGGCTGGCATTTGACGGGACTTCCCGGCTGGCCCTACACCATCGGTTATATTCATCTGCCGGCCCTTGTCTGTGTCGCCGCAACGAGCATCTTTTTTGCGCCGCTCGGCGCAAAGGTCGCACACTCGATTGATACGAAGCCTTTAAAGCGCATCTTCGCCAGCGTGCTTTTCCTGCTTGCAACTTACATGCTCTATAAGGCAATCAGCGCCTTCTAAGCAGCTTTTCAAAGCAGATTGTTATCGGGAAGAGAGCGGGTTTGCACCTCGCTCCCTCCCACACTACTGGACGTGCCGTTCGGCATCCGGCATTTTCTAAAGTCAGAATGTGGATTCAATGGGCAGGCCTTTGACAAGAGACTGTAAAGCCCCATTCGTCGAAAGACACTGTAGGTAAATGCCTTGAGCATGTGGGGGGCGTTGGCGTTCCACCATGGACCGCGTCCATTTACGGACGATTTCCATGCTTGTTCGCTTGGCAGTCCTCTGTGTCTCAACTCTCGTTCCCGAGTTTCGGGACGCATTCATGCCCGCCAGATCAGTTTGTGCAGATGACGGTGAATGTCGATATCTCTTTCCGATCATCCAGCGCGTGATAGGTTCTCCATCCGCGCAGGATCATCGTCAAGGCCTTTATCGTTCTCAAGAGGGATTTTCCTCGGCCTCGACGCAGTCGTGCAAAGCTCGCCTTAGCGACACGCGGCACCCCGATGTTCCCACGACCGTATCAAATTTGGACTTCGAAGGATGAAAGAGTTTGAGCGTCCTCTATGAACTTAATCCGTCTTTTCCAGTACACGATCCACGGCCTGCGAGAACTGACAAACAGGTTGCAGTCGTCAGCATATCTGCAGAAACTCAACTCTCGGTCCTCCAAGCGGCCTACTTATACACTTTAGATTCGGTCCCTCGAGGTTTGGCCTCTAACTACAACCTCAGCTGACTTCCCTGTCAACATCCCTCTGCCTTGTAGCATCGACAGGGATCTCCCGTGTATCACACATGCGCACCTGTCGGATCTACACATAGCCTTTCCGGATCGGAATTGGGTTAACTGATCTTTGACTGCTTTCTCAGGTTTTGTTCCTCATATCCGATTCCTGTTCGTCAGGCAGGCGTTCTTACTAGCGGCTTCCTTCATCGATTCGTTGCCTCCTCTACTTTACTGATTCGCCAGTCCTTCCCACGACCGGATGGACAGTGTGGACTTTCACCACTCAATCACATGTGCGCTTCCGGGCGCACTGATACGAAAACAGCGCGAGTGGTTCGCGCTGTTTGGGATGACTCCGATGAAAGGGACTAGTAATAATTAAACGCTAGTCTTCGGAGTTTTATGATCTAACCATTCTGGAGTTCAGGGGGTTTTAATCTGTAAGTTTGATAGACTTTACCTTTGATTCACCCTTCCAAAACTGAATTGCCTTAATAACTTTGCGTTTAAAGCGGAAGAACCTAGCTCGCGATGGGTGATCGCAGAAAAGCATATAACGCTTAAATGTTTTGGAACGAATAATTCCCTTTTTTGCCGCTTCCAAAACGAGAGCCTTATATGGTTTCAGATCGACTACAGGGAGAGATTGGGCATCTTTGAAAAGATTGACTGCAGCGTCAGCAAATGCTGAGACGACAACCATTGCAGAACGGTCTGAAAGTCCTTTGACGACATCTACACAAAGCGCTCTCCCCTTAAACATTTGCCAAGCGAATCGTTCATTGCGAATGATTGAATCAGGTCTCTGCCGGTAACCGTATAACGTTTCAGGGAGATATGAAAAAATTTGAGCGCGGAGAGCTGCCTGTAGGCAAAAAATTTCATCCTCAAGTACGTCTCGGTTTGATGGGAATCGAATGCTTCTTATAGAAGAAGCTGTAAAAAGCTTTTCCCAAACCATCCCTCCAGCGCCACAGGTTTTTTCCCATCGCAACATGGAGAAAATAAGTTCAACGAATTCTTCTTGATCGATGGTCCTCGCAGTCTGGATAATGCCTTCTGTTTTCGTTCGTCCTTCATCGTTGAATTTGAAGAACCCACAAACGGTGATGTCAGCTTGAGTTTGAACAGCGTTTTGCACGAAGTGGGCTAAAAATTCCGGTAATAACTTGTCATCACTGTCGACGAAAGCTATATATTCAAAGGTGCCATCCCTTTCAATGAGATCCAAGGCGGCGTTTCTTGCAGCAGAGAGACCGCCGTTTTTTTGTCGAATCACGACGAAACGTGTGTCCTTCGATGCCCACTCATCAAGAATGGCCCCGGACTCATCGGTGGAACCGTCATCAACCGCAAATACGGTGAAGTTGGTATATGTCTGCGTCAGAATCGAATCAAGACATTCGTTGAGATATGGAGCAACGTTGTATACAGGAACGACGATTGCTACTTTTGTTTTTTTATCAACATTTGGTAGTATATGTCGGGGAGGGGGGGGGGTAGTAATATCTTGAATCATATTTAATATGAGTAGGAAGCGTACACATAACATTATCACACCGCCTTTGGGTGTTTTTTGGATACACGTCTCTGAACTGGTATTGAAATTTTGGATAGGTTGAAAAAGCAAATTTTCAATGCGTTTGGGCCTGTTCAATTATCGACTCGGCGATTGAAAATACCCTTTGCGATCGTTCACTTCTATGCAATGTGCAACCCCTAAGCGCGTACAGCCGTTACATATCACTGCGTCAAGTCCTCAGGAAGGGTCCGTAGAACTGCATGCGATACGCCGCAAGCATTTGGTTATCGATTACAGAGCACGGGCGCTCGTTGGTGTAGAACTCGACGTAGCTACCAATAAAGTCGTTCTGCGCCTTGAAGCTTGGCCTGTCCTGTGTCAGCACCGGGTTATAGAGCGCCTCGACCTTGAAGGTGCTGTTGAAGCACTCCATCGTGCATTGTCGTGACAGTTAGCCGTTCGCGATAAACTTTGCGTCAAGCCCTGCCGTCGGCCGCATCCCTGAATGCCTGAGCGGTATAGATACTGCCGCGGTCACTGTGGAGCATCGCTCCCGGAGCCAAGCCTCGGCTTGATAAAAGCCGGAGTGTCGCCAGTCCCAGCCGAACATCCTGCTTTTTGGAGTAGACCCAAGCGACAATGGCGCGATTAAAAAGGTCCTGCACGAGCGACAGATAACCCCAGTGCCATTCGTCGTTTTCGAAGTACGGCACATAGGTGACATCTGTAACGAGGCGGTGCATCGGTCGATCAGCGTGGCACTCACGGTTGAGCAGGTTATCCGGCAGCTGCTGCCGAGTTGCCTTGCCGGCGCAAGGCTTCGCCTTGCGCACCTGGCGGATGCGTGCAGTCAAGCCGCGGCGGCTCATGACTCGCTGCAGCAAAGTCTCGCAAACCTCTATGCCGTAACGCTTATGCAGGACGGCACCCATGCGGCGTCGGCCAATTGTGAAGAAGCAGGAGTTTTGAACCTCAGAAATCTTCTCGGCCAACTCATCTGTTTTGATTTGCGCCGGCGTCGTCTTCTGTGAAGCGTAAAAAATGCTGCGGGACAGGCCCATCAATCGACAGGCGTGAGCGACGCTAAGGCCTTTCTCGTGAGCTCTAACTGTCGCTGCAATTCTTTTTTTGAGCTCGTCTTTACAGCCTTCAATGGCAATTCCGCACAGATCAGGCGGCCTCGTGCGTCCTGCATCTCTTTGAGGAGAGCCTTCCGTTCTGCAAGCGTTAAGGGACGATCGGCAGGAATGTCGGAGAGTTTTTCGATGACCATTCTGAAAGTTCCAAGGCTGGTTTCTGGTTTGACGTCCCAGAATAGGATGGGCTTGGGGCGCAGCTGCTCGGGGAGTTTAGCAACTGTGCGGCGGATCTTTTGGAACAATGTGGCCGGTCTCACGCCAAACTGCTTAGCCACATCGGTGTAGCCAATGGGGTAATGCTCGAACCAGTAGTCGACAGCGCTTTGGAGCAGCTCAGGCCGGCGTGTGACCCAAGGATTGTCGACCCAATCGAAGAAACCGTGCTGGATATAAATAGCCCTGTCTCGAATCGAACCAACGGAAACACCCAGCTCTCTGACCAGTGCCTTCTTCGGGGTGAAATGCCAAAGCCCTTCGCAGGCTTGCAGTCTCCCTGAACTCCCGAATGACTAGATCCTAACTAAAACGGAAAACAGTCTTCGGGAGTTTTGTTATCCCCAGCAGAGCCAGCAGATCCCGATGTCGTTTTGCGACAGTGCCAAGTACAAAGGCGTTGGTTGTCCGATGCTTATAAGCCTGCATGCACTGAAGCTGGGTAATGAGCTTGCGCATTGATTCTTCCGGCATTTTCAGCTCCGGATGGACTGCATGCACTTCTCGTGCTTTGCTCAGCATGCTCATACGCAGAGCCTGAGCAAGCGTATAAACAAACAGTTTTCCTCGATACGCGGCTTCCGTCGCTTCGAATCGTGAACCGCCGACTTCATTTTTGAGTTGATTGAAGCCTTGTTCAATGATCTGGCGCTGACGATAAAGTTTCAGGGCGACAAACGGATTGGACTCGGCATTGCTGCGAATGGCTTGGCAGCCTTTGAACTCGACGGCTTCTTTAAGCTCATCGAACTTGATGCTCCAAACAGATTCGTCGTCCTTAGCTCTACGGTTTTCGTAAAGAAACCGCTTGATCTTTTTCCATTGCACCGGGTCAATGAGCTTTGAGTTCTGCTCCTCCTGCTTCCTAACGAGTTCAGCCGCACTGCTTTTCACCTTTTTGACGGCGGCCTCTCCTTTTTGAGCAGCTTTTTCAATGGATTTCAGAGTTTCACTTTCGATCTGTCGGATCTTTGCCGCCCCTTCATTCTTGAGTTCAAGTGCTTTCAGCACATCACGATACAGTTCATTGGTCTGCAGCTCGGCCATTACGGGGTCACGATACAAATGCAGATAAGCCTTGACCGGAATAGGACCGGCATCCGTGTTCTCCTTCCAGTCGTCAGGAACTGCAATCGCAGAGATCCCCAAGACAGGATCCTTATGTGCAATCGAATCGCACAGGGCCTGTTTGTGCCGCTGCAGGTGAGCTTTGACGGCTCCTTCTTTAAGGCTCAGAAACTGGATGTACTTCAAATTGAGGTTAATGGCCGTCTGTGTGTTGTAAATGCTCTGAAAGCCGCGATCTGTCACCAGAATGTTGTTGGTTAGATCCAAACCGGCCAACTTCATGCGCAGATAAATCTCCGGGAGGATTGTCTGATCGTTGATGGATCCGTCGTAGCTGCAGGCAAAGACCACATCGCCTGTGGCATGGTCGCATACCGTCATATAGTTGACCTGCCGGAGCTCCGGATTCTGTTTGGCATGTCCCCAAGCTGCCGCATTGATGGTGTTTGAATATGTGGAGATGCTCGTACTGTCAAAAGACAGAGTAACGGCCGAGTCGCTGTGTTTGCACGCGCGGTCGTAGCGCAGTTTGTAGTAACGCTCAAGCTGCGGCTGCGTGATGCTTGAGAGCATTTCGGATATTCGCCGGCCGTCAAGCGGCTGAACTTCAGGCAGCCAGACTTGCGGGAGCCAATCCTCGAAAGTCATCATTGCCCCGCCGCCGTCCAGCTTATAAACGCTGAGAGCGAACAGAATTCGTGCGGTTTGTTCGCCAAACACACTTCGAAGATCTTCGTAAATGCCGGTATTTTGGCCAAACTGCCAGGCGGCATACGACACACCGATGCGCACGGTGTCACAGCTCCAGGAGATGTCGGTCGATTCCGGCTTCTGTACAAAAGCTTCAGAGAAGCTTTCTTCAGAAAGCAGTTCATGATCGCCCCAAAACACGGTTTGATGAGCGTATTGCGGGAACTTATCAACAAAGTTCTTTGAAAGCCGGATGGAACCATCGTCGAGCAGCCGTCCGACTTGGACCTTGGACTCAACGAAAGAACGTTTCTTCACTGAATCCCATCGATTGCGGTAAGCCCTGATGTAGATGCGGCCAGCTTTGTCTTTGGAGGACATAAGCGCCCAGAGTTTGCCTTCGAAATCCAGTAATTTAGCCATGATAGATATGGCTGATTAAGTATGTATCTATTATACAGGAAATAAAAATTCCTGCAATCTCAACGTAAGAAAAATTGCAGGAATTTCAAAGTGAGCTAAATAATATTCAAGGCTGATTTGATGAGGCTCAACCCTTTAAAAGATCTAGTATTCCAGGAGTTTGGGCTGTATCCCCTTGGGGTGGTAGCCAGGGAATATTGGTTGACATTCGTGAGCTTTGTCGTTTTGGGCCAGAGTTTTAGGCCACGTCTTCCATCAAATTGCCACAAACCTTATTGACGGTTGTGGTTGGTTTGTTATTGTCGCTAAACAACGAGTGTCACTGAGTAGCTCATTTACGCATCGGATTCTTCAGAAATGTAGTGATGATCAAGACGAGATTCCATTTATCAAATGGAATCTTGCGTATTTTGCGTGGCACTTCTGCGGACGAAGTATCAACAGATTATCCTCGTTTGTAAAGCCACCCACATCTCTGCTCATAACAACCCCATTCTTCTCGATCTTGGTATCAGGTACGCGGCTGCAATTGGACCATGTGAACGGCAGATTAAAGTTGGAAAACATTCGTGGGATGAGCCAAAAGACCACTGACCTTGCCGTTCGTATGTACAGCGGTGCATACGAGCAAAGCTTGGCACTTGTGCGAGCTACGTGCTTCCTCTGTGGCATGAAACCAACCACAATAAAGTCGATCGAGGTCGGAAAGATGATGTCATTCTGGGCGTATTTTGTCCGGTATTATCATGCCAGAACACGATTTGTTGGAATTCAAAGGAGATTTCTTATGCGTTCATTGATTGTCGTTCGTTGCGGAGATCAGAGTCTTCACCTCAACTGGTGCGTTCCTCGGCAGGATCGCACGTACGACGTTGCGGTGAGCTATTTTGGCAATTACCCCGATCGATGGATCGAAACTTGCGACATCTTTCATACCTTTAAAGGCAGTAAATGGGAGGGACTCGCCGACTTTCTACGCCTATACGACGGTATTTGGCATGATTATGACTATATCTGGTTCCCAGATGATGATCTTTGTATGTGCCGCGATGATCTTGAAAGATTTTTCGAAATCTGTCGAGACGAACATTTCGTCATCGCACAACCTTCACTCTTGCCATCGAGTTTCTTCAGCTGGTCCATAACACTTCAGAGACGTTGGTGCTGTTGGCGCAGTACCAACTTCGTAGAGATAATGGCTCCATGTTTTCGAGGCGAAGACTTTGTTTTTTTTCAAAGCAGTTTCTCTGAGAACACCTCAGGTTGGGGACTGGACTATCTCTGGTGGTGGCTTGCAAAACAACATGGATTAGGGAAATTCGCCGTCGTTGATGAAATTGGGATGCTCCATACTCGTGCAGTCGGCACTGCTATGTCAGGTGGAGCAAAGTCAAATCCGCGAGTTGAAGAAGATGCGCTTTATGAAAAATTTAACTTCCGAAAAGAAAAGCCACGCACACTTTCATATAACACACAGCCATTAAAAATCTTAGCAAATAAAATATTCAATCACAGAAATTACTGCACAAAGCGATTCTATTAGATTAATCTAATAGAAGTCGTAATAAGAAATTATTGAAGATTTATAGAAATATATAATGAAAATATTAATCGTTGGCGCGGGTATATCTGGCGCTTCTGTTGCTCGAATTCTTGCAGAAAAAGGTCATTTCGTTACTGTCATTGAGCAGCGAGATCATATTGGCGGGAATTGCTATGACTATTTCGATCACGATGGTATTTGCATCCACAAGTATGGAACACACATTTTTCATACAGATAATCATGTGGTTTGGAACTTTGTTAGCCGTTTCACCCAATGGTATCCGTACCAACACAAAGTTCTAGGCCTCATCGATGGTATGGAGGTTCCTATTCCTTTTAATCTGAATTCTATAGATCAAATATTTCCAAAATTTATGGCGGAGAAACTCACTAAAAAGTTGATAGATAAATTCGGATTCAATATCAAAGTTCCGATTCTTAAACTTCGTGAAGTTGGAGATGATGATCTCGAATTTTTAGCTGACTATATCTACGAAAAGGTTTTCTTTCATTACACACTCAAACAATGGGGAATGAAACCTGAAGATCTCGATCCCTCAGTAACAGGACGTGTTCCTGTATATATCAGCCGAGACAATCGATACTTTCAGAGTCGATTTCAAGGAATACCACTTCAGGGATATACCGTTATGATCCAACACATGCTAGATCATAGGAATATTAACGTCTTTTTGAATACACCATTCATTCATGAAATGGGGTCAGAATATGAGCGCATCTTCTATTCAGGACCGATTGATGAATATTTTAATTACAAATTTGGTGAGCTGCCTTATCGTAGCCTTCGATTTGAATTCTTAAAGTTTGAGCGTCCATACTTTCAATCTAATGCAGTGATTAACTATCCATGTAATTACGAATTTACACGTATCGGAGAATATAAATATTTCCTAGGGAGCCAATCCAAAGCTACAACTGTATCCTATGAATATCCTCAATTGTTTGTATTATGGAAGAATGAGCGTTATTATCCACTTTTTACCGATTCTGCTAGGGCCGCATACTTAAAATATGCTAGTGAAGCATCAAATGTTGGTAATTTAATATTATTTGGCAGATTAGGGGATTATAAATATTATGATATGGATACGGCAATCGCTGGCGTAATTTCAAAAACAATAAATCTGTGAAAATTTGATATATGAAGTTACTGTATTATAATTGGATTCAATTCGATAATCGGGAAGGTATCGGTGGCGGCGTAAATGTTTACCAGAAAAATTTGATTGAATATTTAGTAAACAATACTGACGATGAAGTTTACTTTTTAAGCTCGGGATGGGCATACGACGCCTTTAATCAATCGACTCGGATTGAAAAGACTGACAATATTTTCTCAAAAACCAATCGGTGTCATACTTACGAAGTAATAAATTCGACAATAATGTCGCCGGCTTTTGAAAACCACATGAATCCTGGTCGATACGTTAAAGACCTGGATACTGTAAATATATTTGCTAAGTTTATTAAAGAGTTTGGGCCGTTTGATGTAATTCATTTTAACAATATGGAAGGAATCTCTATTAATGTATTGAAGTTAAAGAAAATATTTCCAAATACAAAATTTATTGTTTCGATTCATAACTATCAGTTAATTTGCCCCTTAGTGCAGTATTTCCAAGATAATACGAATAAGATATGTAATGACTTTCATGCGGGGACTGATTGCCTTAACAGTGCATTCAATAGGCCCAAATATAAGGATTATGCTAAGCGAGCGAGCCGTTATTGGATTTTGCATACTAAATTTAAAATAGTAAAACCCATTTCGGATTTGTTGATAAAATTCAAATGTATTGATAAATCACGAGAGTTGATGGGTGGTGCTGAAACAATGAAGGCTGAAAAATATCAACTATATCGACGGTATAATATTGAACAATTGAATAAGTATGCGGATGCTGTTCTATCTGTGTCTCAAAGGACAGCAGAAATTATGATGGAGAGGGGGTTAAAGCCTGAAAAAAGTAAGGTTTTGTACATAGGCACAAAAGTTGCTGAAGCACAAGTAGGGAAATCAATTGCGCATAAAGGTAGTGTTTTAACTATTGCGTATCTTGGTTATAAACGAATCGATAAGGGTTTCTATTTTTTATTGGAGGCATTATCTCTATTGGACACTAGAATAGCATCTAAAGTTAATTTAGTTCTAGCAGTTCGTGGCGCTACAGTTGAGGAGGTTTATTCGAAAGTTCCAAATATATCGAAAGTAATGATCTTTAATGGATATTCGCATCACGAACTCAAGCATATATTAAATGATGTTGATCTTGGAGTAATTCCTGTACTTTGGGAAGATAATTTGCCTCAAGTGTCTATTGAAATGGTGTCGATGGGAGTCCCAATACTGTGTAGTAGTTTCGGTGGCGCTTCAGAGCTATGTGGCGATAATGATTTTGTATTTGAAGGTGGAAATTCTATTGATTTCATTAATAAATTATCTAAATTTGTTGAGCATCCAAACCTGATTGATAAGTATTGGGGCAAAGCAATGAAATTGAAAACAATGGGCATTCATTATCGAGATTTGATGCAAATTTATGAATAATAAATTGTAGGTTAGGGTGAAATTTGGATGTTATCAATGACGTTGTAAGGTTTGTTGTAATGTCTTAAGACGCCAAAATAAATACATATATTAAGATAATGAACAAGAAAACCATATTCAGCTAAAGTTTGAGAAAGCGTCCTGAGTAAAGCACTCTTCAACAAACTTGGCATTTATGAAGCTGCGTGCAAGGATGGTGCCAGTCTTGCCACTCCCTATGCTTGGGGCAAGCAATGCTGCGAGGGAATCACTGTGACAGTTGGGATTGTCCCTGACCTGAGACGATGAAGAAGGGGCGCTTCAGCCCCGTCGTCACGTGGTTGGATGGCGCAGTGGTGTTGCGGGAGCATTTGGGTGCCGATTCTGAAGAATTCGGCACCGACTGCCCCTAATAGCTGGGATTGCCAAGTTGGCGCGGAGGTTTGAAACTCATGAGATTACTGACCTGGAAGCACGATTGGCGGCAGAGGTCAACTTGCGTGGGAATGAGTGCAAGATTAAAGAGTTGGAATTTAAACTGAGCCGTAAAGACAAACCCTTACAGAAGCAGCCGTCCTGTTAGTTTTATCAAAAAAAGCCGAGGCTATCTGGGGGCGCCAGATATTTGCGCACCGTATTGCGCGAGAGGCCGAGTCGCTTGCTGATCTTGAGCGAGCTCTCCCCGCATTCATGCAAGAGCTGAATGTATTTCAGCTGTTCCGTTCTAACCATCTTGGCTTTCCGTTGCTTGAGGAAACCCCGATTCTTCCAGCTTCGTCGTCTTCCTTCCGTCATGTTTTGTGACCTGTTGGGGTAAGTCATTTTTGCGTTCGTTAGGTAGGTAATTTATGCGTTCGCGTAACTCTGTGTTTCTGGTTTGACATCTCAGAATAGGATGCGCTTGAGGCGCACCTGCTCGGGAAATCTAGCAACTGTGCGACAGGTCTTTTGGAACAATGTGGCCGGTCTCACGCCGAACTGCTTAGCAACATCGCTGTAACCAATAGGGTAATGCTCGAACCAGTAGTCGACGGCGCTTTGGAGCAGCTCCGGCCTGCGTACGACCCAATCGAAGGAACTGTACTGGGCATAAATAGTCCAATCTCGGATCGAACCAACGGAAACACCCAACTCTCTGGCAGAGTCTTCTTCAGGACGAAATGCAAAAGCCCTTTGCAGGCTTGCTGCCTCATTTCTTGCGTTATGTGCATGGGTTGGACTCTGTATGTGTCCAAAATATCCATACCACTTCACTGTGTGTGTTGAAATAACAAAACTCCCCAAAACTGTTTTCCGTTTTAGTTAGGATCTAGTCATTCGGGAGTTCAGGAAAAAAATGAGCTTGGCTTCATTCCCGGAGCCAAGCTCGTTTTTTCACTTTTTCAACTGCAAATTCAGATACGCCGGCGTCCCGCCAAGACCCAAAGCGTCAGCCCGGCGAGAATCAGCGGCAGCGTAAGCCACTGTCCGCGAGAAAGCCCCAATGCCTGCAATCCAAGAAACGCATCGGGTTCGCGGAAGCATTCGCTCACAAACCGCGCTACCCCATAACCCAAGGCAAACAAGGCGGCTGTTCTGCCGACCGGTCTCGGCGTGCGGGAATAAAGCCAGAGCAACAGAAAAAGAGCCAGCCCCTCCAGTCCTGCTTCATAAAGCTGAGAAGGATGACGAGGGATACCGCCGTCCTGCGCCTGAGGAAAAATCATGGCCCACGGAAGATCCGGGGATGCTGGCCTGCCCCAAAGCTCACCATTGATGAAGTTCCCGATGCGGCCGAAAAAAAGTCCCAAGGGTACGAGGGGAGCCACAAAATCCGTCAGCTGCCAAAACTGCATGCCATGTCTGCGAACATAGAGCGCCATCACGATAAGCACTCCCAACAGACCGCCATGCGCACTCATTCCGCCCTGCCAAACCGAGAAGATCTGAAGAGGATGGGTCAAGTACCACGCAGGCTGATAAAAAAGACAGTAGCCCAGCCTGCCGCCCAGCACAACGCCAAAAACGCCCCAGAAAAGAAGGTTCTCAACATCGTCGGGCGTCACGCCCCTCCAATCATCCTGCGCTCGTCGACGACCGAGGAGCCAGAAAGCGAGAAAACCCAAAAGGTACATCAAACCGTACCAATGCACTCCCAAAGGACCGATAGAGAACGCGATGGGATCAAACTGCGGATGAATCAGCATGCGGCAACCACTGCAACTTTTTTATAAGAGCGCTCATTCTAACGATGCGGTTATTCACGAAGACTTCATTGACGTACTTGGACTCGTGAGATAGTGTGTGTCGTCGCTCTGAAAGCGATTTTCGCAATGCTGCAGAACACTCGACCTCCATACAGAACCTAAAGGAGCCGCCTTTCATGTCGGTACAGACTGTTTCTTCAACTGCCGTAGCTCATGCGCTCACCGCACTTCGTGCCAATCGGCCGCTCGTACACTGCCTCACCAACGAAGTGGTTCAGGAAATCACTGCAAACGTACTGCTCGCCGCCGGTGCGTCGCCCGCAATGGTTGTCGCGATGGAAGAAGCACCTGTCTTTACGGCCATCTCGGGAGCTCTGCTCATCAACACCGGCACACCGTACCCAGAGCGTGTCGCGGTAATGAAGGCCTGTGCTCAAGCTGCCAATGACCATGGCGTTCCCTGGGTACTTGACCCAGTAGCCGCTGGCGCAACCCCTTGGCGAACACAAACCATTCGGGAGCTCCTTGCACTTAAACCAACCATTCTTCGCGGCAATGCCAGTGAGATTCTTGCACTGGCCGGTTCCGGAAAGGGCGGCAAGGGCGTCGACAGCACAGACGACAGCCGAACCGCCCTATCTGCCGCTCAGCGGCTTGCCGAAGAAACAGGAACTGTAGTTTGTGTTACAGGCCCGGTTGATTATGCGACTGACGGTAAGCGAACACTCTCCATCGCCGGAGGCAACGTCATGACGACGCTCGTGGTGGGCACCGGATGCTCTCTCTCGGCGCTCTGCGCAGCTTTTGCAGCAGTGGAAAAAGATCCTGTTAATGCCGCCATTTCCGCTTGTGCACTCGCGAAGTACGCAGCCGGCACTGCCGCAAAACATGCTAAGGGGCCGGGGAGCTTCCATGATGAATATCTTGATGCGCTCTACCTCGTCCAGCCCGAAGCGCTCACTGGAGGAGATGCGGCATGACCGTAAAGCCGCTGAATCTTACGCTCTATCTTGTTCTGGATCCTGATCTTTGCAGCCAATCTGTCGGCATTGTTGAAACAGTATTGGCAGCTGTACAAGCTGGTGCGGGTATTGTGCAGCTGCGGGCACCGACCTGGAAAAAGCGCCGTATGACGGAATGCGCTCGCGCACTCAAATCTGCGCTTACACCTTTCCATGTGCCGCTCATCATTGATGACCACGCCGATGTAATGCTCGCCGCAAACGCTGACGGTCTGCACGTTGGCCAGCAGGATCTGACCCCGGCAGATGCCCGACGGCTGATCGGCAGCAATCGCATTCTGGGACTGTCTTTAGGTTCGCTTGAGGATTGCCGCCCCGATGAACTCGCCCTTGTGGACTACGTCGGCATCGGACCGACTTTCGTTACACAATCCAAACCGGATGCGGGCGCGGCCATTGGTCTCACCGCACTGCAGTCTATCGCTGCCAAGGCGCAGAAGCCTTCAGTGGCCATCGGCGGCATTCACATCAACAATGCTGCGCAAGTCGGCGCAGCTGGCGTTAACGGCATTGCTGTTATTTCAGCTATTTGTGGTCAGCCAGATCCCTATGCAGCTTCCGTCAGTCTCTTGAAAGCATTCCAAAGCAACCGCAAACAGTCTTAAAGAGACCGTAATGCCATTCCCCTCTGTCTTCGGGTCTTTGTGGACACCTCATCGAGCTGCCGCATGGACTGCACTGTTTCTTTTTTTGCTGACAGCGAGTGCTTACTTCTGTGGCGTCAATGCTAAACGCGCCCTGCAGCATGCCGTCTTTATCGTTCCGTTTATTGCGCTCTGGCTGCTATCTTTGCCCGCCCGAAGTAACGAGTCACGAAGCGGCTGGCAAAAAGTGTGTCTCGCTGCAGCCGTTGTCGGACTGCTGCTTGCTTTTATCGACGCTGCTCTACGGGCATTCCTCTATCAAACGTACTCGGCCGAACCCATGTCGACTTTCGTATTGGAATCAGCAGCCAATACCAATCTTGACGAAGCTCTCGGCTTTTTGGCCACCGAATGGACCGGGGCGCTCTTGGGGACGTTACTCTCTCTCGCAACGTTAACTGTTGCCCTATTCGTCATGCATTTGGCAAGCAAGACGTCTTCAAACAACGCGATGGCTTCCGGTTGGAGGCGGTGGTTTTGGCGATTCTGGATGCTGCTTTTTGCGTCCGTCTGTATCCTCAGCTGGGCCAAACCCTCCTGGCGAATTCACTATCCCCCTATTTTTTGGTCTAAATGGATGGAATCCGTTGCAGGCATGCAATCGATCTGGATGAAAGCCGACCAACATGAAGCCGCAGAAATTACCGAAGCCAGATCGGTTCTGCTGGATGCTTCACCGGCGCCACGCACAATCGTCTTGGTCATCGGCGAAAGCACTACTCGCGACGACTGGAGTCTTTATGGGTACTCACGCGATACCACGCCGAAGCTTAAAGCCCTCGAATCAAAAGATTCAAATTTAGGCACCTTCAGGCAGGCTTGGTCCGTAGACGCCTCGACCATCTCAGCCTTCCGTTCCATGTTCACCTTTCCCGTTCCGCAATCTGCGGGCGACGGCCGCATCAATCTCTTTGCGCTCTTTAGCGCCGCTGGCTGGACGGTGCATTGGATCAGTAATCAGGACGACATAGCCATTCAAACACAATATGCTGTCTTTGCCTCTGAAGCGCAGTTCATCAACCGCATGACCGGGCGCTCAAGCGCATCGATGGATCTGAATGTTTTGCCAACCTTTAAACAAGCACTTGCTGATCCTGCTCCGAGGAAACTGATCGTTGTCCATCTGATCGGTGCGCATCCGCACTACGCGCTGAGGTTCCGCGATTCAGACGAAATTGACTGGGGACACGACCAGGTAATACAGAATCTGAATCATCTCGACCGATCCCCATGGGTGGTTGCCGCCCGCAATCAATATGACTGGGCTATGCGCTATCAGGACGAGGTTCTTTCGGAACTCTTTCACCTCTCTAAAAATGCTCAGGCCTCAGCCAAGTCTCCGTTAGACTGGATTTTTCTATCCGACCACGGTCAGGAGCTAGGAGATACGGCAAACCGGGCAGGCCACTCACAAACAGCACTATCAAGTTATCGCATTCCGTTTCTGATCTGGAGCTCCGAGCGAAGCTTCAATCCATATGAAAATCGTCCGTTCCGCGCTGATTTTTTAAGTCCGCTCTTGCTTGAACTTGCCGGCATCAACTGGAAAGGCGAAGATCCTCGGCAAGTCCTCATTGCCGACGACTATAGTTGGATAAAACCTCATTTACCTATCCAAGATCCGCAGATGCCGTCATCGGACAACCCATGAAGGAATCCACTCCCCCCGTACTGAAAGTCTCTCTTCCTGAAGCCGAGGAACTGCTTCAAGCAGAAGCGCTTGAAGCACATCCGCCGATGGGTTGGAGCGCTTCAGAAAGTGATGCCGCTTCACGCGACGCACTGGCCGTCGCTGGCAAAAGCGATATTCAGGCATTTCTCCTCACCCGTGCCAAACTGGTGCTTTCGCGCTTGACGAAGCATGACCCAAGCCTGAAGCGTCCCCGGCTGCCGCAGACAGGGTGGCTTATAAAAATCATTTCCTTAGGCATCATTTTTCTCGGCTTTTTTTCTGGGGCTGTGACGGACCAGCTCACCAGTGCTGGCGCGCAACTTAACCTCCTCTCTCCGCCGCTTCTGACCGTCTTCGTCTGGAACATCCTCGCGATGCTTGCTGCCATTGCAGGATTGGTTATCAGCTTCCGACGCAGCACCAGCCCCGCCGGTCTCTCGGCCGCACTTGCCAGAATCCTTGGGTCTGCCGCGCATGTCATGCGCTTTGTTGCCATTGGCAAAGCTGCTGACAAGACCTACTTCAATAAACTTCTGCCGCTTCTTCTGCCTCAAGCCGCCTGGCAATTCCGCGCTGTTCTGCATTGGGCCGCACTGGCCTTCGGCATCGGATTGGCAGCCAGCCTCCTTGTGCGCGGCATTGGAACCGCCTATTGGGCTGTCTGGGAAAGTACATGGTTTGCCGACAAGCCCGATGTGGTTGCTGCCATTCTTCAAGGACTGTACGGTTGGCTGCCGGATTTCCTCCCAGGCCTCTCACCGCTGCCGGATGCTTCTGCACTTTCTGCGCTGCGAGTTGACGGCACTGCCCCAAGTGCGGCTGCGCTTTCTGCCGGAGCGCCGTGGCTTGCCCGCATGATCTGGAGCATTGTCGGCCTCATCATCGTCCCGCGCGCCGTTTTGGCTGCTCTTTCCATGGTCTGTGCTGCTCGAGCAGCAAAAACGCTCCTCGTTCCCATAGACAGCTCGCGAACTGAGCAGCTTCTGCAGACGGCCGCAAACCATTCTGTCAAGACTTGGCTTCTCAACGGATCTAATCACCCCGCAGCAAACCAAGGAACGCCTCTCCTGTCAGTCAATCCATGGAGTGCTCCTGATTTCCCAGAGCTTGCTGCCTTTACCCCGCAAGCAGGGGACCGCGCCATACTGGAGTTGGATCCATCAGCTACCCCCGAAGAAGATGTGCACGGACTATTGATTGATGCCATTCGAAAGCGTTGCGCAAATACCGTCCTCCATCTCGATTTCTCCGAACTCCAAACGCGCTTTGCGGACGTGCCCGAACGCATCCAAAGCCGCCGAGCGCTCTGGGAGCACTTTGCCGCACAGCATGACATACCGCTTGAAGTGAATGGGCTCCGTTGAGATCATTCGCCTCGGGCGATAATGAAGCTATTGGATTGATCAATGCTTTCACCATGGCCGACCAGCAAGATTCCCTGCGCATTCACCTGAGCCTTGTGAGCCACACGAACATCGGCAAAACAACGCTCGCCCGAACACTGCTCATGCGTGACGTGGGTGAGATTGCCGACCGTGCTCATGTTACAGAAACAACGGATGACTACCTTCTCGCCCGCGGTCAGGATGGCAGCGAGCTCATCCTCTGGGATACGCCGGGTTTTGGCAATTCCGTCGCTCTGGCTAAACGCCTTGAAGGCCGCTCCAACCCGCTCGGATGGTTCCTCTCTGAAGTGTGGGATCGCTTCACCAACAAATCTTTTTGGCTTGACCAGAAAGCAGTGAGACACATCCGCGATATTTCAAGTGTCGTTCTCTACCTCGTCAATATCGCGGAAACACCGGACAAAACGCCCTACATTCAGGCAGAGATGCAAATTCTCAGCTGGATCGGCAAACCGGTCATTGTGCTTCTCAACCAAATGGGAAAACCGCAGGCGCCGGACATTGAACATGCGCAGGTGGAGGCTTGGAAGACAGCGCTCAAACCTTGGCCGTTTGTCAAAAAAGTGCTGGCGATGGATGCTTTTGCCCGTTGCTGGGTACAGGAAGAAATGCTTTTCAATGCCATCGGTGACGTTCTTCCTGCTGAGGATGAGGCCGCTTACAAAGTACTGCAGTCTGTTTGGCGCCGAGGCCGCCAAGCCGCTTATGCCAATTCCATCGAAGCTATGGCCAGGCATCTGAAGCAAGCCGTATCAGCACATGTTTCACTGCCAACACCTACGCTGAGGGAACGAGCGGTAAGTGTGGGACGGCGTTTAGGACTCTTTAGAGACGAGCGAGATGTGATTGCCGACGCTCAAGCAGCCATGGCATCTCAAGCCGCCGACAGTTTTTATGCCTTAACGTCCAAACTCATCGCCGACAATGGTCTTTCCGGCACAGGTGTTTCCAAGGAAATCTTCCAGCGCATGAAGACGGACTGGGATTTGGCTGTCTATTCCGTCGATCCGCAAAGTGCGGCGGCTGTCGGCACCAGTATTGGAGCAGCTTCCGGAGCCGCGGCAGGGCTTGCGGTTGACCTCTCTGCCGCCGGCCTTACGATGGGACTTTCAACACTGGTTGGCGGGCTCATTGGTGCCGTGAGCGGCATGGGTGCCGCGCATGCTTGGAATCTCCAAAAGAAAAAATCCGGCGCTGAGCTTTTTTGGAGTGAAAAAGCGTTATCCGGATTTCTTCTTGAAACTGTGCTGCTCTATCTCGCAGTAGCGCACTATGGTCGTGGCCGAGGAGATTGGAAGGAAAGTGAATCTCCTGAATTTTGGAAGGATGCAGCGCTTCGCGCTATTCAGGAAGAAAAACTCTCCTTTGAATCGCTTCGTGATTCAGATCCTGACACAGCATTGGGAAATTTGATGCAATCCATTGACCGTATCCTTAAGAGAATTTTTACTGAACTCTACCCATCCGCATAAGCCCACGCATCATGTCTTAATGCTCTTTCCAAGACTGCTTATCAAGAATAGGACCGTCAATAATGAACAGCTGACCGTTGAAGTCGTCCATCTTTGGTGCTCCCTTGAAGAAAGTTCGGCGATGTATATCTTCTCGAGCCGGGCGACCAGCAATGATCTCACCAATATTTTTGTTGCTCGTAAGTTCCTTACTTTCTTTAAATGGATAGTCAGCGTTGAAATCTTTCATTAAAAAGAAAGCCGCTGCGACGCCATCATCCATTCCCGAAAGACGCGACTTAGCTTCAGGGCTGTCAGGTTGACCATGATCGGACGCCAAAATAATTCTGGTGTTGTCGTAGATACCTTGTTCACGCATCCACCCAAACCATTTGGAGAGCGAGCGAAGTGCGCAAACTTCCGTTGCCATATGGTTTTCATTCAAGCCGTCATCGCGAACGTGTTGCTTAACGTCTTTTTGCAGGCGGCATTTCCCCAACTCCATCATCCAAGGCCTGTGCGTCATTTCGCTGTCAATGAATTTAAACGTACTCTTCTCTGCATTGACGTTGGAAATATCGGGAAGCTGCTCAAATAGCGCCCAATCTCGCAACGCTCTTAATAAGAGTGTTGAAGACTTATCGCGCATGAAGTCCGATATCCAACGGCCGTCTCTATAAATCAGGTTCTTCATGCTCCATGGCGTCGCGTTAAAAAAACTGACTGCCAACAGGAAGCTGTCAGAACTGCCTTTGCCGACCTCGAGATTGTTTGCTTCGATGAAGCGGTTCAGATAGCTGTCACCCAGCGAACGGATCGTGAGCGCATCAACCTTGGCATGCTGTTTAAACCGCTGGGGTTCAAGCCAATTACGTTCATAAATTGAGGCTTCCACATCGTTGCCAAGCGTATTGACGAACTCGGCATAGTGACGATTGATCTTTTCGGCCAGCAAATTTTCCGGTTTTTCAGCATTCAATGCTTCCGGTGTACAGCGCAGCCCGCAAAGCATGGAAGCGATGCTTGTGATGGTGTTTCCGCCTGTCGCGAGCGTATCGGAATACCACGTGAAACCTCGATAGGCATCCTTAATGTCAGGAAACTCCTCTACGATCTGACGCATGTGCGTGCCAGTAAAGGCATCGAGCATAACGACTACGGTGTTTGGCTTTGTTTTAGAGAATCCGAAAAGACGGTCGTTGAAGTCAGGCAGATCCACCGATTCCGTATGACTCATATCCCGCCATTTGTTTTGACTCTGCCACAAGCTGAAAGTGCCGTTACCAATAGCAGCAACAATGCAGAGCACAAAAAAATTCTGCAGCCATTTTGAACGGCCAGAACGGACAAGAAAAACAAAAAGCGCTCCGACGACACTGAAGACTGCAAAATCGACAGCTAAATTGCGAAATTGGTAGAGCGGTGCCGTATCAGCAATTTGGAACGCATCGATTGTGCCTACATTCATCGGAAGCAGGAACGCGTACACAGTAAAGAGTACAGCCAGAAACCCAAAAAGATAGCCGGCGACATTTAACCGCCCCTGGATGCTGAAAAGCTGCCCAATGACCCAAAAAAGAACACCCCCGACCACAATCCAGCAAAGCGACTTTGCCAAGATATCAGCCGCAGGCGAGAAGATCTCCGGAGCAGTGCAGTACGCCTGAATAGGAAGGTATCCCGCAATGAGGATCACAAGCCAAATGGAAGCCGACGTAAATAGCGTCGTCGGACTCTTCTTCGGATATAAAAATTTCGAGAAGTTGACACGCACGGAAGTGAGTGCGAGCGTCGGAATCAGGAAAAGCAACCCGCCAATCAGTGAGAACTGATGACGATTGTCACCCGCAAAAAACCACTTGAACCAAACCTTAAGGCCATACCAAAGAATGACAGCGACAACGAGAAGCATCACCTTATGATCCCGCCAAATCCGAAGCCGCACAATCTCGATAATGCTGAGTGCAGCAAGCAAGAGGTAGCCAATGTCGGAAACGGTACTAAAGTGGAGCTTGATCGTTTCGGGCAAAATTGACATCTGATTGCTTGATGCAAATGCCAATATGGTCGCGAAAAGCCATACGCCGACCAGCAGCCAAGGATAAGCCGCCGGATACCCCTCCTTGGAATCCGGTCGATCAATTGTCTGCTGGCGCCAAAAGTTCACTCTCGCCAGTAAGCTCGCAAAGTTCATGCGATCAAACAAGTCATAAACGATGTTCTTCCCTAATGAGAAGATGTTGTTGCATGTCCAATAAAGGACGAGACCGCTAGCAGCGTCATAGAGCAAAACAAGAAAAACAGCCGCCATGCCATAGAGCTGAATCTTGTCCCTGCGAGAAAGATTGTGCGTGTAGACGAGCGCAGAAAAGAGATTGATCACCGTCATAAGGATCGGCATAACGTTGATCGACCAGTTTCCTAACGAGATCATCGCATCGGGTTTCGAAAGATCCGTAAGCCCCAGAAATGAAACGCCCGAAAGAGGCGCAAAATGGCTTAGAAAATGATAAGCGGCAAAAAAGAAAGGAATTTGAAGGAAAAAACCGATGCTCGAACGCAACGTCAAAAGCGGCGTATACCCCGCCTGACGTTGCATAGTCGAAATCATTGCAAATCGCTCTTGCCCCTTAAAAACTGCCTTAATCATGGCTTCCTTAGCTTCGAAGCGTTTGCGGATAGCGCGCTCTTCTTCTTGCCAGGATTCGGCCTTGATATAAATCGGCAGGATGACGAAGTTGACCACTAGGCTCATCACCACGATGGCCCACCCCCAAACATGGAGACGGTCATAACCCCAGCAGAGCACCGCATGCATCCAGTATTCGAGCGGTGCAATCAGTATGGTGTAGAAGAAATCGAGCATTGCGGGGAACTGCCGCTTCAAGCGGCTTCAACAGAGCTAGGAAGGGAAGACTGCAATTGCACAGAGTGTGCTTGAGCAGCAGCAACGAGAGCATCGGCGATCGGGCCGCCGGCATAGCCGAAATTGACGACGTTTTCGTCGCGTACCCTGCGAATCGCTTCTGTTTGAGTAGTAAGGTCACCCAACATTTCTTCAACCACTGCCGGAATTACGGATTCGTTGCCTGCCGGCACGCGACGACCGATTTGGTCGAGTGCTTTCATTTCCCAGGCTTCATGAGGAATTTCCCACGCCTCAAATCCTTCTTTCAGAGGACCGTTCCCCACCGAAATAACCGGCCGCAAGAACACAAAGGCGAAATCGAAGATGACCCCTGAAACGTCCGACACCATCAGTGATGCACGCGATAAACTCGAGAAGCCATCGGGATTGCGATCCCACTCGACGTTTTTACATGTTTGAAGATCCGCCGCAACTCGCTCCATCACCTCTCGGTCAGAAATAAAGCTTTGCGGATGGGGACGAAGGATAACGTGGTAGCCGGCCGATGCCAAAAGTTTCGGCACCAAACTCCCCGTACGCGTCAACAAACCGTTGCGTCCCCAAGTCGGCGCAATCAGTATCGTACGGGGTTCCGGCACACCGACCTGCTCCGCTCGTGCAGCATAGACATCCAAATATGGACATCCGAGGAGCGGTAAATCTTTGTGAGACGTTCCGCGAAGTTCCTCGAGTCTGCGCAGACTTTCTGCCTGCCCCGGTCCCGAACAAAACACCGCATCGTAATAGTCAAAACTGTAGAACTTATAGGTGTGAATGTCACCCACCGCATGCACGATGTGAACGTATTTTTTAACGCCCGGAGAACGGCGAATCTGCAGCACATCGATTCCCGGCGTCGTAAGCGCAAATACATCGGCTTCGAGAAAGCTAAGTGCCGTATAAGCAGTATTACCCTTGCCGATGTACTTCGCTCGGACAGTGTCATCCAAACCAGCATTGAATACCGGATCATCTTCATCGCTTGTCAAATAGGTGCACTTCACACCGCGCTGATGCAACGCTTCCAGCACAGGCTTAAAAGTGAGCCAGTAGGATCTGCTCTCAGAATAAAAAACAATGGAATTGTTTTTTAGATCGTCCCTTTTCCCTGTCATACGGAAAAAGAGCGCGCGCATCATGGAAGGCAGTCTCCGGATTACAAAGTAGCCCGTGGAAACCAACCCCATCACGACGGAAAGCAGCATACTCCCCGTCCCAGGATCGAGATAGGCATGAGCATCTATCGGCAGCAACCCTAAAAAGACTGTTGCAACAAGAAAATCAAAGCGTTTTTTCAGCATGCATCAACCGGAGAGTAAGAAGTCTCACCGCCAAGACGGAAGCAAAAATCAAAGTTGACATAGCAGCGCCCTCGGAAATGAAGCCGCTGTCAATCAGATCAATCACTGCCACCGCCGCCACTATACTGGCCGGCTTATAAAGAAACACCACTGCAGAAATAGTCGTCATCGCCGAAGCAAAAAGGTAAGTGAAAATTTCCGCAATTCCGCTTCGGGAAAGCGGCAGTACTACACGCAGAAGGGTTCGGAAACCCGGAACGCCAAGACTGCGCCCCACGGATTCGTAACGCCGATCGATCTGTGAAAGCACATTCACAGCCGTCAGATGCGGTACGGTGTAAAGGTGAATTGTCGTATTAAAGATGAGGAGCATCATGCTGCCGACAAATCCCGAGAATAGCGAAAGTCCGGAATAGGCGAGCGCAAACCCAAGACCAAGCACGGTTCCTGGAACACAGAGCGGAAACGATGCTGCTGCACGATAAATGCGCACCATACTCGGTGCGGCCGATGCACGCAAACAGGCATAGGCACCAGCAAACGCTGCAGCCGTGCCAAGGACGGCGACGGAGAAGGAGAGCACTAAACTATTAACCCACGGGCGAAGGCCATAGGTTGAGGAGCGGAAAAGAAAATTTTCCAGTGTCAGTTCGGGCACATAAGGCCAGAAGGTGATGAACGACCCGTAGATCACAATGCCGATGGATGCCGCGAGTGCCAGAACAATCCCCCAGACACAAAGATTGGCAACCAGATCGCGCAGCGGATTGGCATGCAGATCAAAAACTGCGACGTTCCCGACAATGTTTCGCTGCTTTAAACGGCTCGAACACCAGAACGCCAAAACTGCAGGCAAAAGGAGCCAGAGAGACAATACCGCCGCGGCAGCGAAATTCTGACTGCCTATCGCTTCATAATAGATTTCCGTCGCCAATACAGGAAAACTCCCGCCAAGCAGCTTCGGGACACCGAAATCCGTTACTGTCAGGATGAAGGTAATAAGAAAGGCGTTGGTCATCCCCTTGGCAGCATAAGTGAAGACGATTGTCCGCAAACGCCGCCAGTAACCCGCTCCCAAAGATTCTGCCGCAATAAGAAGACGCTTATCGAGCGTCTCGAGCGACAAGCTGATCTGCAAAATGGCATGCGGAAGTGCAAAAATGAGCCCGCCCCAAAAAAGTCCTGCAGGGCCGTAAAGTTCTGTTTGCAAAATGAGGCCATTGCTGCCCACCAGATAAATAAGGCCAATGGCCGGCATCACTGAAGGGGCAAAAAGCGGTGTTAAGTAGAGCGCCTTTACTACAGCTCTTCCGCGTATCCTTGCCACGGCCAGAGCATATGCCGCGATAAACCCTAACAGCGTAGCTGCCGCAGCAACCGCCGTCCCAATCATTAGTGTATTGAGAAAAGCTCGTCCGTAATATGGCGTCCAGCAGGCAGCACTCATGCCGTCCCAAAGGGCCTCTCCGAGCTTTTGCGCAGGTACAAGCACCCCCGCGCCCAAGAAAAGAACGAGTACAGCAACGAGCACAGTACTTGGCGTCAGCGTCTTCATTTTTCCGACCATTGACGCCAACCAGGCAGAGGAAGCCTCACCGCATATAGCGCCTTGAGTGTAAGCTCCCTGGCGATAGGCTGAAAACGAGGAACGTCGGCAGTAATTCGGGTTTTAAAATCGTTGAGCAACAGTTCCACTCGCACGTTGTCGCCCATGAACGCACATTTCTCAAGTTGCCCGACATAGGTGTATGGCTTTGCGAGCGACGCTTCTGTTGGTAAGAGCACCTGAACGTCACCCCAGCGTATGCCCGTCGGTTCGCCATTGTTGACGGCCGGCAGCCGAACGATGTTCATACCGCCCACAAAGGTTGCAACGAACTCCGATTCAGGGGAGTCGTAGACCGTCTGTGGTGCACCAGCCTGCTCAATCTTCCCGTTATTCATGACAACGATAAAGTCCGATAACGCGAGCGCCTCCGTACGGTCATGCGTAACCATCAAGGTCGTGACACCGCTCTTTTGCTGAATTTCTCGGAGTTCCTCACCAATCGACGAGCGCGTCCAAGCATCCAGTGCGGAAAGCGGTTCGTCAAGCAGCAAAAGCTTGGGATTAGGCGCAAGTGCTCGAGCAATGGCCGTGCGCTGCTGCTGCCCGCCCGACAGTTCATCTGGATAGCGGTCGGCAAACCCGTCAAGATGTGTAAGAGCGGCCAGTTCATTAAATCGTGCAGCCATTTCGCTGCTCGAGGCCTTCCCATGCAGACCGTAAAGTACATTTTCCTTTACCGTCAAATTGGGAAAAAGCGCATAGTGCTGAAAGACAATACCGATACCGCGCTTTTCTAGCGGCACATGCGTAATGTCCTCACCGTCAAGCCAGACTTGACCGCCGCTCGGCTCCACAACACCAGCAATCATCATGAGCATCGTCGTCTTGCCGCAGCCAGACGGCCCAAGAATGCTCGTGAAGCCGCCCTGCGGCAGGCACAGAGAACAAGGAGCAACGGCCGTCGTCCGGTCATAGCGTTTCGTAAGTTCGTTGATTTTGAGAGTTGAAGTAGTCATTGCCGAACCAGATTTTGCCAGCGACGAACAATTGCTCTTTTTTCCTCTCCGGCCCGCCCAAAGTCGAGCGGCAGAAAACGCGAGGAAATATTCCGCCCTTCGGGCGTAGAGAACGCGGGCAGCGCGGCAATGCCGCTGAAACGGGCAGCAATGCGAGCAACAGCCTCTGAAGCGCAGAAATCCAAAAAGATCTTGGCGTCCTCCGGATGAGGACTCCCAATAGGCAGGCCGCAAGCCTCCGCATCCCAAGCAATTCCCTCAATCGGTTCGACCGTAGCGACGGGTATGTTGTAGCGCAGAAACGGCTTGATGAACGCAGCAGAGCTTAGACCAACAGCAATTTCACCCTGTGCGGTCATCGCTGCCGGACGAGCACCCGAACTTGTATAAAAAAGCATATTGCGGTTCAGCCGCTCGCAATAGTCCCATCCCTTCTTTTCCCCAAAGCCCTGCAGCCAGCCAAGGAAAAACATGTAGCCGGTACTTGAAGCCGCAGGACTCGGCATGACAATGCGTCCTCGAAACTGAGGATTCAAAAGATCCATCCAGCTTTTGGGGTAAGGTATGCCGAGGCGAGTTATCAGATCAGTATTGATGCAGATCGAGCCTCCCCAGGCATTGATGCCAAACCAATGGAAATCCGAATCACACATGCGTGGATCTAGCGCCGCAGCATTTTTCGGCCGATAGTGTGTGAGAATTCCCGCCTTCTTCAGGCCCATCATCGCAATGGCAGAGAGGCCCAGCACAACGTCTGCCTGGGGACGTTCTCTTTCCGCGACGAGCCTCGCAGCAATAGGACTTGCAGACGCACGCACATATTCGATGGCAATGTCGGGGTGCTCGGCCTCAAAAGCCGACTTATAAACCGGAAGCCATTCTGGTTCAACGGCCGTATAGACCAGAAGCGAACGCCGCTCAGCCCTCACGGCCGGGGCCGCCAAGGACGCTCCCAACAGGAGTCCTAATTGTCGTCTGGTACAGCGCCAATCCTTCAGCACGCTTTACTCCAGACGGAATTCCTTCTTGATGGATTCAATCAAAAAGCGAGCCACCTTATCCGAAGCGCGGGAATGCTTGGGATCGTCAAGATTCATCTCAATCAGTGAATCGAGCACTCGCTCACGCAGCATTGAAGAACTAATCCCCTCAGTTCTCGGGAAGATGATCAGTTTTTCCGCAGGAATATGGTTGGAATTATCTGCGCCGTGCACTAGAAGGTCACAGTGCTGCGACTTCATGAAGTCTTCAGTAATGAGCCAAGGACAAGAAACCACTTCACTTACATACTTAATGCTCTCAAGGATTTCCTTTCGCTCTGCAAAGTTGAGTTCAGGCACATATCCCTTGGTTTTCTTAACTTCATCATCAGACGTAAGCGCCACTACCACTTCGCCAATCTCTGCAGCCTTCTTGAGCAGACGAATGTGTCCGTGATGAATAAGCGTCGCCGACATATCAACCATTACACGCGGCCGCTTGCTCTCTGCCATACTTTTCTCCAACCTTATTTAAGGCATTGCGCATAACTGCCGCCCAATCTTACCGGCGGCCAGTTCATCTATTCATATAAAAAACAAGCCCCGATGATCGCACAAACCGTTCATCGGGGCTAATCGCGAATACCTGAATCAACTATTCAAGCGATTTACGGTACCATTTCCTCAACTTCGTCGCGCTTACGCTGCTTAACGAGATCCTCGCGCTTGACGCCGAGATAGAGGGCGATCGCCGCCGCCACGAAGACGGAGGAATAAACGCCGAGCAAAATGCCGATCGTCAGAGCAAGTGAGAAGTAGTGAAGCGCAGGGCCGCCGAAGAAGAACATCGAGAGCGTCATGCAGAGCGTGGACGTATGGGTAATGACCGTACGAGAAATCGTCGCCGTAATGGCCGAATTCACAACTTCCATGCTGTCAGCACGACGCATCGTGCGGAAGTGCTCTCGTACGCGGTCGAAAATAATGACCGACTCGTTCACCGAGTAACCCAAGACGGCGAGCACCGCCGCCAATACCGGCAACGTGAACTCCCAGTGCATGACGGAGAAGATGCCCACCACGATCACAATATCGTGGAGGTTGGCGATGATGGCTGCTACCGAGAACTTCCACTCGAAGCGGAAGGCTAAGTAGATCATGATGCCCACCACCACCAAGGCAAGCGCCGTACCGCCGTCGCGAGCGAGCTCATCGCCCACCTGAGGGCCGACAAACTCCGTACTCTTTAACTGCACATCAGGGGTTTTGGCCTGCAGCACCTTCATCACTTCAGCGGCAACCTGGCCGGACGTCTGTCCTTCCTTGGTCGGGACGCGAATCACCACGTCGCTCGCCGTGCCGAAAGTCTGCACGAGCACTTCCTTGGAAACCTGCCCGAGATCCTCGCGGATCTGTTCAGTGTTGGCCGCTGACGGATACTTAACCTCAAGCTGAGTGCCGCCAGTGAACTCAATTGAAAGCGCCAAACCGTGCGTGAAGATCCAATACACAGCGACGATGAAGCTGACGAACGAAATCGCGTTCAGCACATGGCGATAGTGCATGAACGGAATGGTTCGATGAATGCGGAAGAATTCCATTTTCTTGTCTCTCCTCGCTTACTTCGCCTGAACCTTCGCGGGGTCCGGACGCCAGATTTGGCCGATATGGACGCTCGTAAGCTTCTTCTGGCGGCCGTAGATCAAGTTGATCAGGGCGCGGGAAACGATGACGGAAGTGAAAATCGAAGTCCCAATGCCCAAGCAGTGCACCACAGCAAAGCCGCGAACCGGGCCGGAACCAAAGATCAAGAGCGCCAAACCGGCGATCAAGCTCGTTACGTTCGAGTCCAGAATCGTGGCAAAAGCGCGTTCATAGCCCTCACTGATAGCGGTCTGAGGCTGTCGTCCGATGCGCAGTTCTTCACGAACACGTTCGTTAATCAGCACATTCGAGTCAACGGCCATACCGAGCGTAAGCGCGATAGCCGCAATACCCGGCAGCGTGAGCGTTGCCTGCAGCATCGACAGAATCGCAATCAGCATCATGACGTTGCAGATCAGCGATATGGCACTCACCACACCAAAGACCTGATAGTAGACCGCCATGAAAACGGCAATCACAATGAAGCCGTAAAGCGTTGAGCGGAAGCCCGCCTCAATGTTGGCTTCACCGAGGCTCGGGCCGATCAGGCGTTCTTCAACGATTTCCATCGGTGCAGCAAGCGAACCCGCACGAAGCACCAGCGCAGTATCAGTCGCTTCCATGGTCGTCATCTGACCGGAAATCTGCACGCGGCCGCCGCCAATTTCCTGACGAATAACCGGAGCCGTTACGACCTCGCCTTTGCCCTTTTCAAAGAGCAGGATGGCCATGCGGCGACCGACGTTTTCGCGGGTGACTTCCTGAAAGATACGGGCACCACGGTTGTCAAGCTCAAGGTTGACGGTCGGTTCCTGCGTCTGGCTGTCAAAGCCCGGCTGCGCATCGTTGAGATTTTCACCCGTAAGGATCACGCGGCGCTTGACCAGAATCGGACGTCCGTCACGGTCAGTGAAGCGTTCGTCGCCAAAAGGCACCGTGCCCTGCGCGAGCTGAGCCAAGGCTTCGGGAGAATCGTCAACAAGGCGCACTTCAAGCGTCGCCGTGCGGCCGAGAATGTCCTTGGCCTTAGCCGTATCCTGCACACCCGGGAGCTGCACCACGATGCGGTCGGCACCCTGCTGCGCAATGACCGGTTCGGCCACGCCGAGTTCATTGATTCGATTGTGAAGCGTCGAGATATTCTGCTTCAGCGCGTAATTCTGTACGTTCTGAATAGCCTTCTGCGAAAGCTCCGCGTGGATCACATAGGGAGCCTTGGAGGCTTCGGGCAGCGTGAGCAGCAAATCAGGCTGCGTGTTGCGCAGCAGGTCGTTTGCGCGATCACGTTCTTCGGTCGTCGCAAAACTGACTTCAACATCGTTGCCGATACGGCTGATGCCGGTGTGACGGATGCGCTTGTCGCGAAGCTGCGTACGCAGATCGGCAGCAATGGCGTCTGCACGCTTGGTGAGCGCCGCACGCATGTCAACCTGCAAAAGGAAGTGCACACCGCCGCGCAGGTCAAGACCCAGATACATCGGCAGGGCATTGATCGAAAGAAGCCATTGAGGCGTATTCGGCACCAAATTCAAAGCCACGATATGGCTCGGATCCTTCGGATCGGAATTGAGCGCCTTCTCAATAACTTCGCGCGCACGAAGCTGCTCTTCAGTCTGAGTCGGATCAAAACGCACGCGGATGGTATTTTGCTGTGCGCCTTGTTCAAAGAAGAGGCCGTTGGGCTTAAGGTTCGCGTTCGCGAGCGCAGTCTCTACCTGCGAGAGCGTCTGCTCGGTGACCTTCACCGTTGCTTTGCCGGAGGTAACCTGCACCGCAGGCGACTCACCGTAAAAGTTCGGCAGCGTATAGACGAGCCCAATAATGAGCACGATGCCGATCAGAATGTATTTCCAGAGAGGATAGCGATTCATCGTTCGCTGTCTCCAATTGCCAGTTTTGAAGGGTGGTCTCCGCACTTGCGGATGAGAGGGGCTGCGTCAAGGCGGCCCCTCAGCAAGCGCAGGCCCGATGCCGCTGAAAAAGCGGCGCCGGGCCTCCAAGAGAGCCGATTCCGACCGGTGAACCGGACCGGAAATACGGCGTTCAATTAGAACTTAACCGAGCCCTTCGGCAGAACCATCTGCACCGCAGAGCGCTGCATACGGATAACGACGGGCTTGCCGTCCACGGAAGCGACCTGCAGAGCCATCGACTGTTCGTCAACGCTCTCAATGCGGCCGGAGATGCCGCCCATGGTCATCACTTCATCACCCTTGGCGAGCGCGTCGCACATCTTGGCGTGCTCCTTTTGACGCTTCTGCTGCGGACGGATCAGGAAGAACCAGAACACCACGAAAATGACGATGAGCGGGACAACCTGAACGAGGAAGCTTTCCATCCCGCCGGCGGAAGCGGCTTCGCCCGCTGCCAGGGCATCGCTGATAGGGAACAACATGAAGACTCCAATCAAATAAGAACGGATCAAGAAAACGTTCGGGAATTCAAGACCCACTTTGGAAGGTTGTGATTATAAGGAAGCGTTGAGCGGCATGACCTTAAGACATCGAGAACGTCTTATTGTCTTATTCAATGCCGCGCGCACGGTCCGTACGAAATTGCACTTTCCAGGCTTCAAACGTGCCGTTTTCAATGGCGGCGCGAATTTCACCCATAAGTGTTAAATAGTAGTGAAGGTTGTGAATCGTGTTGAGCCGCGCACCGAGGATTTCCCCCACCTTGTGCAGATGATGGAGATATGCACGGCTGAAGTTGCTGCAGGTGTAGCACGTGCACGACGGATCAAGCGGCCGCAAGTCATTGCGATAGCGGCTGTTCTTTAACTTCAGGTCGCCAAAGCGCGTGAAGAGCCAGCCGTTTCTCGCGTTGCGGGTCGGCATGACACAGTCAAACATATCGATGCCGCTAGAGACGCCGTCGACCAAATCCTCTGGCGTCCCCACCCCCATCAGATAGCGCGGATGGTCTTCGGGAAGCTTGTAGGCGACTTCGTCGAGAATGCGCAGCATCTCTTCCTTGGGTTCACCCACTGAAAGGCCGCCCAACGCATAGCCGTGGAAGCCGATGTCCTTCAGGCCTTCAAGCGACTCTTCACGCAGGTGGTTAAACATCCCGCCCTGCACAATGCCAAAAAGCGTATTGGGATTTTCCAAGCGGTCGAATTCATCCTTCGAACGCTTGGCCCAGCGCAGACTCATCCGCATGGAAGCGGCGGCTTCGGCTTCTGTCGCCGGACGGTCACCGATCTTATAGGGCGTACATTCGTCCAGCACCATCGTCACGTCGCTGTTGAGCGTGTGCTGAATCTGCATCGAGATCTCAGGCGTCAGGAAAAGTTTGCTGCCGTTGATGGGATTAGCAAAGCGAACGCCTTCCTCGGTGATCTTGCGCAGTTCGCCGAGACTGAAAACCTGAAATCCGCCCGAATCCGTGAGGATGGGCTTATCCCACCGGCCGAAACCGTGAAGGCCGCCGTGAGCACCGATCACTTCGAGTCCGGGGCGAAGCCACAGATGGAAAGTGTTGCCGAGAATGATCTGCGCACCGACCTCCTTGAGCTCATAGGGCGCCATAGATTTGACAGCGCCGTAAGTGCCGACCGGCATGAAGATCGGTGTCTCAACGATACCGTGGTTGAGTTCAAGCGTACCGCGGCGGGCTTTGCCGCACCGCGTCTTGACCGTAAAGCTGAATGCCATTGCGTTTAACTCCAGGAGTGCGGTCAGGCCCCGCGGGCCTTTTCAATGAAGCAGGCGTCGCCGTAGCTGAAGAACCGATAATGCTCACGCACGGCATGGGCATACGCCTCGAGAATCCGCTCGCGGCCGACCAATGCCGACACGAGCATGACAAGAGTGGATTTGGGCAGATGGAAGTTTGTCACGAGCGCATCGACGATGCGGAACTTGTAGCCCGGCATGATGAACAAACGGGTATCGCGCGCGCCAGCCTCAACATGGCCGATGCGATCCGCAGCGCTCTCGAGCGTGCGCAGTGAGGTCGTCCCCACCGCAATGACGCGGCGGCCCTGAACCTTCGCCTCATTGATGCGGGCGGCCACATCTTCGGGCATGCTGAACCACTCCGAATGCATGTGGTGCTCGGACAAGTTTTCCACACGCACGGGCTGAAAAGTGCCCGCTCCCACATGGAGCGTCACGTATTCAATATCCACGCCCTTGGCCTTCAGACGATTCAGGAGATCATCGGTAAAGTGAAGCCCTGCCGTAGGCGCCGCCACGGCACCGGGATGACGTGCATAGACCGTCTGGTAGCGGCTTTCATCGGCTTTTTCCGGCGCATGTTCGATATAGGGAGGCAGCGGCACACGGCCGAAGGCTTCAAGCACCTGCAGAACAGGTTCGGCAAACTTCAGCTCAAAAAATTCACCGGCCCGACCCGTGACCTCGACTTCAGCTTTGAGGTCAGTGCCGGGGGCGGCAAAGAAGAGTTTCGAGCCCGGCTTCGGGCTCTTGCTTGCGCGAACCATAGCGATGGCGGTGAATTCACCTGTCACGCGCTCAATGAGCGCCTCGACAGCTCCTCCCGTAGCCTTGGCGCCGAGAAGCCGCGCTTTAATCACGCGGGTATTGTTGGCAATGAGGAGATCGCCGGGGCGAAGGAATTTTTCGATATCCCGAAAAGTACAGTCTTCAATGACCTCTTCGGTAATATGAAGTAGCCGCGAAGCGGCGCGATCTGCCAGCGGATACTGGGCAATGAGTTCCGGCGGAAGCTCGAAATCGAAATCTGAAAGATGTTGTTCTTGCATGGCTTTACTGGCCACAAAGCGGATAAAAAAACAAAAGAGCCGGCATTCTAACGGAGTTCGCAGCGTTCCATGTCGTTATCATTGTGAGTTCTCTTGAAGACGAGGTCCTTATGCGCCCCAACCAGATTGAAGACGACGAAGAAGAAGAGTTCCGCGGCCCATCCAAATCGCACTTGAAGCGTGTGCAGAACGAGCTCCAGGAGCTTGGCCGCGTCATGACCGGCATGGGCGACGAAACGCTCAAGAAAATTGGACTCCCGGAAGCTGTCTACGACGAAATCATCGAATACCGCCGTATGCGTAATTTCGGTGCTCAGCGTCGTCAGCTTCAGCTGATCGGCAAGAAAATGCGCGACATGGATCCGGCCGCCGTACGTGAAGCCATTGCGCGAGCAACCGGCGAATCCCGCGCAGCAGTAGCACTCCAGCATCGCTGTGAAGCGCTCCGAGACCGCTTCCTCGCTGACGACGAAGCCGTCAAAAACTTTATTGACGAACATACCGACATCGATATTCGGCGGCTGCGCGAACTCGTGCGCAGCGCCCGCCGTGAACGCGAGCAGGCTAAGCCCCCAAAGAGTGCTCGCGAACTTTATCGTCTGCTCTATGCCTATTTCGATGAACCGCTCGACCTGATGATGGCCGAAGAAATTGAAGTCGAAGAAAACTGATTTCCAAATTTTATTTTTGTGAGGTCTTTGATGAAGCCACCGCGCAGTGCTGACAACGAACTCATCCTTGGCCTCGTTTCGGTCTCGGACCGAGCGAGTCAGGGCATTTATGAAGACAAGGGCATCCCGGCTCTCGAGGCATGGTGCCGCAAAGCCGTCAAAACGCCTGTCAAGATCCATAAGCGTCTCATTGCCGATGAACGTTTTGACATCGAAAAGACGCTGCGCGAACTCGTCGACATCGTCGGTTGCGACCTCATCCTGACGACGGGCGGCACGGGACCGGCTCGACGCGACGTCACGCCCGAAGCGACCCTCGCGGTTGCTACCCGCGAAATGCCTGGCTTTGGCGAACAAATGCGCGCCATTTCCGGTCACTTTGTTCCGACGGCAATTCTTTCGCGCCAAGTCGGCGTCCTTCGCGAAACACCCGATCATGCAGCACTGATTCTCAACCTTCCCGGCCAGCCCAAAGCGATTGCAGAAACGCTCGAAGGTCTGAAGGACGAATCCGGAAAAAGTCTCGTCAACGGCATCTTTGCTGCCGTTCCCTACTGCATTGATCTGATCGGCGGTCCTTACATTGAAACCAATGAAGACGTCGTAAAAGCCTTCCGGCCGAAGAGCGCCCGTCGTACGGTCTCTCAGTCAGCCGACTCCGTCAAAGAGGCCGCTGCGGCTGCACCTGAAACGGAGCCAAAGGCTGAACACAAGCCGGCAACCGCTGCCGCGCCTCAGTTTGCACCTCAACCTGCGCCCCAGCCGCAGCCCAAAGCGCCTGCTTTTGCGCCGAAAGACATTCTGACTGTAATGCCGCGCTCGGGGGCTCGTCCGCGCCTCACCTGCGTCTGGCTTCACGGCATGGGGGTTGACAACAGTGACTTTGCGCCTTTTGCCGACGAAATCGAGCATGTCGGCGGTCCTGCCTGCCGCTTTGTACTCCCCAATGCTCCGATGCGCACGCTCTCTCGCAGTCCTGACTATCCGCCGTTGCGTGCCTGGTACGATATTCCCGGCCGAAACATCGACGATGCCGAGGATGAGTTCGGCATTCGTGCGTCCTCCGCTCGTGTTGCACAATTGATTGACGAACTGGAGGCGGAAGGTGTGCCTCGCCATACTATTGTGCTCGGCGGCTTCTCCCAAGGCGCAGCGATCTCACTCTTTACGGGACTGCGGCTGGCCAGACCCATCGGCGGCATTTGTGCGCTCTCGGGTTACCTGCCGCTTGCCGGCCGGCTCTTCTCCGAAGCTGCCCCGGCAGCTCGCCGCACGCCGATCTTCATTGCGCACGGCGACTTCGACTCCGTGGTGCCGGCCGTCATGGCTGAACGCAGTGCTGAAGTCATTGCGCAAATCGACCCCACGCTCATAACGCGCACTTATCCCATGGATCATGAAGTCTGTGCGAATGAAATGCGCGATATCGCGGCATTCCTTAATTCGATTGCGCAGCACGCATAAAGCATCGCCGAACAAACGAAAGCCCGAAGGAGTGTGCATACCTTCGGGCTTTCGCCTTTTATACGGCAATCGAACGAACTACTGGCGAGCGTAGTAAGCGTTGTATTCCTCGAGCACCTCACCCGAAGCAACGGGCACTTTGAGCGACTGCAGCTCATCGGCATTCAAGGCACGAAGCTCGGCAAAAATCGGCGATAACGCGGGCAGCTTCACCTGCGTGTAGAAGAAGCCGACGACTTCAATATCAACGATCTCACCGCCAGAACCGCACCAGACATGAAGTTCCCGCTTTACCGTCGGCGTACAGGAGCTCCGTTTATCTTTGTCTGCGAGAAAACTCGGACGAACGCCAACCCACTCCCAGACAAACCCCTTTTGCGACGGGCGAGTATTGCTCTTCATCGTGCGTTCGGGATCGCCATAAACCTGAATGGCTTCTCGAGCGGTTCGGCACTTTGCCAAATACCGTCTGGCACCCTCGGGCGTAAAAGCTTCGGCGGGCATATCCGTGTCCGCCCGTGTCTGTGCTGCACAGCCGGCGAGCGAAAGTACTGCCGTCGCCAAAGCAGCCGTCATGAATGTACGTCGCTGCATGAGTTATTCCTTGTCAGCGGCAGCTTCTTCCGTCGGATCCGCAAGACCGTCGAGCTCTTCCTGTGTGAGCGGGCGCATGCTGTGCGTGGAATTCGAACCGATCAGCGGCTTACGGTAAACATAAAAGACGCCTGAATATTCATGCTTCACAACGCGATCGTTGTCATCGATCCAAACGCGCAGGCTTTTCTTGGTCGTCGGGAATTCATCAATCGGATTAAGCGGAATGAAGTTCTTGGCCGAAGGACGCGAACGAACCCAAGTATATTCAAGCACTTTGGTGCCGTCGGCTTCCTGCTGCGTGGTATTCGGTTCACCAAGCAGTGCCACGACGTCCTGACGATTCGTCTGGGTATCCACAATTTGCTCAGCAATCTGCTGAGAGTTCAAATTGCGAAGTCGATCATTCCCGGCGGCGCAGCCAGCAAGAATGGCCACAGCAGCAACGGCCGCAAAAATTACGCGAATTTGCATGAGAAAGTCCCTTTGGTTTGATTTTTTCCCTGTTGACACGTCAACAGTCTGCCAATCATAGGTGAAAACACACTTTGTTTTGGCAAATCGAGATTTCTCGTATTCCGCCAATAACTAAAAATCGACGATTTTTACTGTGCGTCAGTCAAAGAGCGGTAATCTTCAAATAAAAGGGCTATATGGAATCATGTTGTATACGTACAACAATTCATTCCTCCCGGCATTTAGCTCTTGACTGCACCGCCTTCGGGCGTCGGTCTTAGCCATGCGCCAGCGGTCGCAAAGGGCGTCTGGTTCTGCATTCTTTCCAGTTTTTTTAGTACCTCGCGGAACGAAATAAGCACACATCAACAAAAAAGGACTCATGAGCGTACTCACCAAGAGCGCAAGCAGGCGAACTCATACGAACTCCCGTAAACGAAGTTCTCATCTAAATCCTTGAAATGTAAAAAATCCCGAGCCGTCAAAAACAGCTCGGGATCATCATTTGGTCCCCAGGGCGAGACTCGAACTCGCACGGTTTTACCCGGCGGATTTTGAATCCGCTGCGTCTACCATTCCGCCACCCGGGGAGGAGAGAAAGTATGCCACAAGTTAGGAAATTTTGCGGATGTGTTGAGTGGAATCTTTACGGATGACCTGCTCAATAAGTTCTGCAATGGGAAGGCCGGCAGGACTCCGCCAGTTTGGTTCAATTTCAGCGAGCGGCACCAGCACAAAGAGCCGCTCATTCATCCGGGGATGCGGAAGCGTGAGCCCGTCAGTCGATCGTACCTCACCCTCATAGGCGAGCAGATCCAAATCGAGCGTTCGCGGTGCATTGCGTACGCCCGCAGGCCGAACGCGGCCATGAGCATATTCAATGCGCTGCAAAAGCTTCAGAAGTGCCTCGGGCGAACAATTCGTGTCCACTGCTGCCGCGGCATTCACGTAGTCCGGTCCGGAGGAATCCACCGGGGAAGTGCTGTAAAAGCTCGAGAGCCTCAGATGAGCAATGCCTTCGCTCTGCTCAAGTGCTTTGGCCGCAGCGGTCAGTGTTGCTTGGGGGCGACCGAGATTCGCGCCAAGACTGATCCAGGCACGAGGCATTATTCAGAACTCCCGCTGCCGACATGGTCCACAGGACGACGGCTTCGCGAACGACGAGGACGACGACGCGGTCGACGGCGTTCTCGCTCCTCACCTGCCGGGGCATCACTGCCGGCCTGCAGCGCGGCACGGCGGCCGCGGCGAGCATCCTCTCCGGTCTGACGAGCTTCAATCTGGGCGGCCTTTACCATTTCAGCGCGTTCGTCGCTGTCGGCCTGCACAAAATGATCCCACCACGCCGGAAGCGCCTCAGGCACCTCTCCCATCTGCGCGCGCAAAAGCAGAAAATCGTAGCCCGCGCGGTAGCGCGGATGATTGATAACAGAATAGGGAGACTTGCCTGTACGTCTTTCAAGACGCGCCTGCAGAACCCACAGGTCATGCATGTCGCTCTGAAAACGACGCTGAATCGCGAGCGAATGAGATTCCGTTTCGAGCACTTCGACGGCTGCGTCGTGGAGTGCAGCCAGCCGAGGCAGTCCCCGCACCTCTTCGTTATGCTGCCAGCGCAGTCGTACCTGAGGCCAGAGCAGCGTCGCGAAAAGGAAAAAAGGTGAAATCCGCTTTCCAATGGCCAGGCGCTCGTCGGTACGACGAAGCGCGAGCATCAGGAAAGCCTCTCCGTCCGGCGTCGCTAAAAGTCGGTTGAGCGTCGGCAGCACGGCTTCGGCGAGCCCTTCCTTACGCAAGCGCGACACGCATTCAACAGCATGTCCGCAGGTCAGAAGCTTAAGCGCCTCATCGACCAGTCTCGCTGAAGGCACATTTGAAAGAAGCTTTGCCATCCGAGCAATGGGACGTTCAGTAGCCGGTTCAATGGCAAAGCCCAGTTTTGCCGAAATACGCACGGCGCGAATCATACGAACGGGATCTTCGCGGTAGCGTTCTTCGGGATTGCCGATCATACGGAGCCGCTTCTTGCCGAGATCCTCAAAACCATGGTGGTAATCATAGATCTCTTCGGTGGCGGGATCATAGTAAAGCGCATTAATCGTGAAGTCGCGGCGAGCCGCATCCTCCCACATTTCGCCGAAGACGTTGTCGGAAATCACTCTGCCGCTGCTGTCTTTGCGTACCCCCGCGCCTTCGAGCGCTCGAAAGGTCGAGCACTCAATGATTTCCTGCCCGAAAATCACATGCACGAGACGAAAGCGTCGGCCGATGATAATGGCGCGCTTTTGCGCACGTTTAACTTCTTCCGGGGTGGCATCGGTGGCCACATCAAAGTCTTTCGGCGCCACGCCGAGAAGCAAGTCACGCACTGCTCCGCCCACAATGTAGGCGCGGTAACCGCGCCGCTGCAGCGCTTCACAGCAGCGTTTGGCCTGCCAGGCAACGAGTTCCGGATCAATCCCATGAACTTCCTTAGGGATGATGCGCGGTTCGCGCTGCGGCTCCACGTTGGCCGAAGTACCTAAAAAAGAGCGGACGCGGCTAACGATTGAATCAAACATGGGGATTCCTTTTTTCTTATTTTCGAAACACCGAAGCCACCTCCCATCCGCGCTCCAGCGCCAAACGCGCGAGCTGCGGATCAGGATTTGCGGCAACGGCCCGGCCGTGCGGCTGAAAGCCCGCGGCGAATTCTAAAAGAGGCTTGTCGTTGATGGAATCACTCCATCCTTCAAATGCCTCAAAACCGCCGCTCGGCGCATGGCTCGCCATCCAGTTTTTGATCAGCGCAAGTTTGCCTTCGCCATAGCTGTCGAGCCCCACGAGTTCACCCGTGAATTCACCGTCAGAGCCAATCTCCGGTGTTGCGGCAATAAGATGCTGAATGCCAAAGAGCGCTGCAATAGGCGCCGTAACGAAACGATGTGTTCCGGTAGCGAGCACCACCTCATATCCTGCCAGTCGCCGCTGAGCAACAAGTTGCACCGCTTCCGGACGCACTGCGGGACGAATCACTTCGTCAATAAAGGATGCCCGCCAGACTTCCAAATCTTGGCGCTTTTGTGCGGCAAGCAGCCCAAACTGAAATCGAATGAAGCTCAGCGGAACAAAATGGCCCGTTCGATACGCTTGCGCATAAGCCTCAATCTGAGCACCAATCTTCTCTTCATCCAGACCGGCTTTCCGCACCAGCCAATGCGACCAGGCATCGCCGGAATCAATCGGCAAAAGCGTATGGTCCAAATCAAAAACAGCGAGCTTCATTACGTCATCAATGACCTGTACCGAGGAGCGCAGTCGGCGCTTCACCCTGCTGCGCAGTGCCTTCATCCTCAGCCATACCGGCCGCCCGGGCAGCTTCCCGGATCACCTGCAGCGTCACCTTGCGCTGTGCATGCAGTGCAATCTGATTGGCAACATCCATTACTCGGGTGAGAGAACGCATATCGCGCGGCAGATGCGCACAAATCCACTGCCCGATGTCGGGCGTGAGCAATATGCCGCGAAGCGCCGCTTGTCGAGCCAGCTCCCGAATGCGGTCTTCCTCATTGAGCGGCTCAACCGCATAGCAGAGGCCGCCCAAAAGACGGTTGATGACGCCGGCGGGAAGCTTAAGCTCCTTCGGAGGCAGCCTGCCGGCACAAACCAGACGTGCGTCAGGATCAACGTAGACAGCGTTTTGCAGCTGCAGCAGCTGCCGCGCATAGCCTTCGTCTAAGGCGTCAATGTCGTCCACTGCATAACGTTTTACGCCCGGCTGGTAAATCGGCACGGGATAGAGCGCCGCGGCCGTTCCCGGCAGATAGGCCTCCAGGAGATGCGAAAGTCCAGCGCCGCGAGGGCCGTACAGATACAGGAACTTCGGTCCCTCATCAGCCGCCATGCGTGCGAGCGCAGCAGCAGCTTCGCTGTTGCTGCCGACCACGAAGTTTTCGAAGGTCGGCCGATCCCGTCCCTGCAGTTCCGGCAGATCGAGAAGGTATTGATCGGGATTTTGAGCGATCGGTTGCACGAGTGAAGAAAACGCGTCAGCTGATGAGTAAAGGGGCGGGGGAAATTCGGGGCGGATGGAAGTTTAATGTTTTTCGTCCGCATTCTCGAGCCGTTCGCCGGTTTCAATGCATTCATATCTTTGTGCGTCAGCGCAACTTCATAAGGCTTCTGATAGGTATTCAAGAAGGCGCTTGTCTTATACTCACGCCCAACGTTTTTCACCTGCTCCTGCGCCCTTCGTTTCCCCGGAGCCTGCAGTGCTTTTCGGCCTCCCGGCCGACCTGCTTTGCGCACGAGCGTTTTTCCTTTTGGATGAGCCCTCATGAGCCAACTCTCCTACGCGGCTGCCGGCGTTTCAATCGACGCTGGCGATGAACTCGTTGAACGCATCAAGCCCGCTGCCAAACGCACGCTGATCCCCGGCGTGCTCGGATCGATCGGCGGCTTCGGCGCCCTTTTCGAAGTAAGCCGTGACTTCCGCAACCCGGTTCTCGTCACCGGCACCGACGGCGTCGGCACGAAGCTCATGCTCGCCTTTCAACTTGGCCGTCACGACACTGTCGGTCAGGACCTCGTAGCAATGAGCGTAAATGACATTCTCGTGCAGGGTGCCAAGAGCCTCTTCTTCCTCGACTACTATGCCTGCGGCAAGCTCGACGTGGATGTCGCCGAACGAGTCGTCAAAGGTGTGGCCAAGGGCTGCGAACTCGCGGGATGCGCACTGATCGGCGGCGAAACTGCCGAAATGCCGGGCATGTATCCCGAAGGCGAATACGATCTCGCCGGCTTTGCGGTGGGCGTTGTTGAAAAGGACGAAATCATCGACGGCACGACGATTAAACCGGGCGACGTTGTGCTCGGTCTTGCTTCAAGCGGCCCGCACAGCAACGGCTTCTCGCTGCTGCGCAAGGTCGTGGAAGTTGCCGGAGCCGACTGGTCGATGCCCTTTGACGGTGCGACCCTTGCCGACCGTGCGATGGAACCCACCCGCATCTACGTCAAGCAAGTGCTCTCTGTCATGAAGAAGGTGCAAATTAAGGGCATGGCCCACATCACCGGCGGCGGCCTGATTGAAAACGTGCCCCGTGTTCTTCCTGAAGGCGTTCAGTGCCGCATTGACGGTAGCTCTTGGACCCGCCCGGCGATCTTCGAGTGGCTTGAAGAAAAAGGTCAGATTGACAGTCACGAGATGTACCGCGTCTTCAATAACGGCATCGGTCTCGTCGTCATCGTTTCCGCTGAAGACGCTGACCGCGCTATGGAAGCCTTCAAAGCCGAAGGTGAAAAGGTATTCCGCATCGGTGAAATCTCGACGCTTCCGGCGGGCGAAGCCCCCTGCGTCGTGCTCTGATCGGCCGCACCTCTGACCGGCATTCGTTTGCAAAAGCGCTCCGACCTTTACAGTCGGAGCGCTTTTTGTTTGATGAGCGGTCAGCCTGTCGGCACCAGCGGTTGCGCGAGCTTTAGGAGCGTCTCAAAAGCGTCCGGTGCAAAGGGTTCAATTTTGATGACGTCGGGCATTGAACGCAGCCAAGTCAGCTGGCGCTTAGCCAGCTGACGCGTAGCGGCGATGCCGGCCAAACGAAATGCCGCATAGTTCGTGCGGCCTTCCAAAAACTCAACAGCCTGTCGGTACCCCACAGCCCGCATGGCAGGGGAATTGGCATCAAACCCCGGCTCCGCCATCAGCTGCCTGACTTCATCGAGCAGTCCTGCGGCGAGCATTGCGTCAAACCGCTCTTCAATGCGCTCATGCAGCGCAGCCCGATCTTCAGGCACCAATGCCGCAGTAAGCATCGGGAATGCGGGATGCGGCGCTTTGCGATGAAAGTGTGAAAGGGGCTTCCCTGTCATGCGAAAGACTTCCAAAGCGCGGCCGATCCGCTGTTTATCATTTGGAGCCAATCGTTCTGCAGCGGCCGGATCAATCTTGGCGAGCTCCGCGTGCATCGCAGGCCACCCCTTGGCAGCACCTTCTGCAGCGACGGCGCTGCGAACCTCTGGAGAGGTAGACGGCATTTCGTCAATACCCTCACGAATGGCCTTGGCGTAGAGCATTGTGCCGCCCACAATCAGCGGCAATCGGCCGCGAGCACGAATTTCACGAACAAGCCGGGAAGCATCCGCCACAAAATCTGCGGCGCTGTAAGGTTCGTTGATTGCGCGAATATCGATCAAATGGTGCGGCGCGGCTTGAAGCTCTGCGGATGTCGGCTTTGCACTCCCAATATCCATGCCCCGATAAACCAGCGCAGAATCGATTGAAATGATTTCCACCGGGAGCAAACGGGCAAGTTGAAGTGCGAGCGCGGACTTCCCCGAAGCCGTCGGCCCCAAAAGCAAGAGTGCCTGGGGCGCAGCTGCTTGACCCATGTTCATTGGCTGATCAGTCATCAGCGGCCCCGCATAAACAGTCGATCGAGATCCGTCATGGAAAGCGTTGTCCATGTCGGCCTGCCGTGATTGCATTGATCTGCGCGCTCCGTTTTTTCCATGTCGCGCAAAAGCGCGTCCATTTCCGGCAGCGAAAGTTTGCGGTTGGCCCGGAAAGCATTGTGACAAGCCATGGTGGAGAGAATGCGGTTTTTCAGTACATCCATCGCTTCTGAAGCACCAAATTCTGCGAGATCGTCGAGTACCTCTCGAAGGAGTGCTTCCAGTTCGCCCAACGGTGCCTCAGCGATCATGGCCGGCACGCCGCGAAGCGCCACAGCACCTTCATCTGCGCCCGTGCAGATAAGGCCCAGAGCCGGAAAAACTTCTCCCTTTTCAAATTCCTCAAATGCCGCGTACTGTGCCGGCGTCACCCGCACAACCAGCGGCATCAGCAGCTCCTGTACCGCCAGCTTTGACTCCGCCATGGCCCGCTTCATTCGTTCATAAAGCACGCGTTCGGCAGCCGCATGCATGTCCACGATGACAAGACCAGAAGCATTTTCGGCCAAGATATAAACACCGGCTACCTGCGCCAATGCACGCCCAAGGAATCCCCTGCCGTCAGACTGTGCCTGAAGCGGCGTAAAAAGCGCTGGATGCTCCTCCTGCTCCATTTGCGGCAGTTTCCGGGGCTCCAAAGATTTCGGTTCGCCCGCTTCCCCTGAAGACGAATTGGGGTCATAAAACTTCATGGCCGCCGCTACGGCAACGGGCGAAGGTGCTTTAGGACGCTCTCCATAAGCGGCGGGAAAGCGCTGCAGCACCGGTTTGCCGGAAGCGGCCGACGCCGGACGCTCAGAATCAGCACGCTCAAATCCCGTGCCGGTTGGAGGAGCACCCCAAAGCGCATTGGGATGGTCCGCAGGTACTTTTGCCGCAATGGCTTCTTGCGGTTTGGCGAGTGAGGAACGGCCAAAAAGCGCTGCTTCACGGCGCGCTGGGACAGAGCCCAGAGACGCATCGGCGAGCGGGACAACGGCTGCCCCGCCGGCCGCCTGTGCGAGGGGCGGTGCAAGCGCCGCCTCAACCGCATGCAGAATGAAGCTGTGCACGCGGCTCGAATCTCGAAAGCGCACCTCTGTCTTCGTCGGATGCACGTTTGAATCCACCTCTTCGGGCGGGAGGGTCAGAAAAAGGCAGTAAAGCGGCTGAGCCTGACCATGAAGCACATCAGCATAGGCTGCCCGCACCGCATGGTTCATCACTCGATCGCGAATGAAGCGGCCGTTGACAAATAGGTATTGACCGTCTGCACGCGTACGAGAAATGGTGGGAAGCCCCACCAATCCCGTGAGCTTCCAACCGTCCGACTCAGCCGATACCGGACGACAGGCCTCTTTGAAATCCTTGGGCATCAGCGCCTTGATGCGGTCTTCCGCAGACTCGGCCTCAAGCTGCATGGCTCGTCGCCCATTGGCATAAAGCGAAAAAGCGGCCTGCGGATTGGCTAGCGCGATGCGTTCCATCTGCGCCGTCACATGCGCCGTTTCCGTACTTTCAGACTTCATGAATTTGCGCCGCGCAGGGGTCTTGTAAAAAAGATCCGTCACTTCTACACGCGTTCCGCCGGTCATCCCGCCGGCCGGCTCGACAGCTCCGCGCTGAATGCGCCAGGCTTCGCCCGCACCCGCGGCTTTGGACTCAATGATGAGTTCCGCAACGGAGTCGACCGATGCCAGTGCTTCCCCGCGAAAACCCAGCGTCGTTGCTGCTTCCAGATCAGCGAGTGTGGCCACTTTGCTCGTCGCGTGACGTTTCACCGCCAGCGGCAATTCCGCTTTAGGAATACCGCAGCCGTTGTCGCTCACCAGAATCCGTGAAAGCCCGCCCCCGTCGATGCGCACTTCAATGCGATCTGCTCCGGCGTCCACTGCATTTTCAACAAGTTCCTTGACGACGGACGCTGGCCGTTCAATCACCTCACCCGCGGCGATTTGACTGATGAGCTGACTCGAAAGTTCTGCAATTGGACGATTAGGCTGCATGAGAAAAACGTATGCAAGTATTGCCGTCTTGGTCAGAACGGCAGAAGTCTGCGATATTCAAAGAGACGTCAGCCTATCAGAGTTAGTTGAAGCAAACGGCTATCATTGTCTCCCTGCTTCTGATCTGCTCGAATCGCTGCGGTTCAACTCCTTTAAGCCGCCTCCGCAGACAGCATCGAGTCCCTTCGACTCTTTCGCATAAAACAAAATTGTACTTTCAAGATCATGGACCGCTTCGGACTCATCGTCGAGCTCTTTACCAACGCCGACCACTTTCTAGTGTCAATCGCCACTGACTACGGCACGCTTATCTACATCGCAATGTTCGTGATCTTTTTCCTGGAGACCGGCATCGTTGTCATGTCGTTTCTGCCGGGAGATTCGCTTCTTTTTGTGGCAGGCACCGTTGCGGCAGCCGGCACAGCCAGCCCATGGCTCATCATGCTGGCAGTGATTCTGGGAGCAATTTTCGGGAATTCCTTGGGTTATGCGACCGGCAAATGGCTCGGCAACCGAATTTATGACGGCAGTATTCACTGGATTGATGCCAAGAAGCTCGAGCACGCCCACAGCTTCTATCTCTCACACGGCGGGAAAACAGTCGTTCTTGCCCGATTCGTACCCATCGTGCGCGCTTTCGCGCCGCTCGTGGCCGGCGCAGCCCGCATGGATGGTCTGCGCTTTGAACTCTTCAGCGGCTTCGGCGCCATTCTCTGGGCGGTATCGATCGTTGGCGCAGGCTACCTTTTCGGCAACATCCCTTTCATTCAGCAGAATCTTTCAAAAATCCTCATTCTCGGAGTCGTTGCTGCCGCTATGGGCCCCATTCTTGTGGGCTACGTCTGGAAGACGTATCAGAAGATGCACGAAAAGCGCGAACAAAAATTCTGAGACACTGACCTCACCGATCTTCAAAAGCCGTCATGGGAGCGCTCTTAGCGCTCCCATGTGCTTATTAGGCAAAGCGTTTTAGGACGCCTTTCATCCCTCTCGAACGCACAGCCCGGTCTTCTCAGGATGTGTCAGAGACTGCAGGTTCATCGTTTTGAAATGGTGCGCGCTTAGAATAGATGAGACCTGCTTTCATTTTCGGTGAAAACATTCGATGTCAGACAAACCAACCCTTAGCCGCAAAGCCGCTTCCGCACTCCAGACCGAGGGTGCAGAAACCGCAGTCAAAGAGTCGACCGCAAAGACCGACAAGCCCGCAGCTGTCCAGCCCGCAGGAATAGACGCCAAGCCTGCTGAAGCTGAAGTGAAAAGCGAACTCGCTGCAGTCAAAAAAACCGCAGTCCGCCGCAGCACGGCGTCTAAAAAGACGATCACGAAGACGGTCAAAAGCGCGAAAAGCGTAAAAACTGTCAAAGCGGTCAAAGTTTCCGCTTCCAGTACGGCTTCGCTCGAATCTGCGCCGCCGCCGCTCCCGCCCGTAGAAGGCGTGCCAGACCTCTCCGATCCGCTGCTCTACATTAACCGCGAGCTCAATTGGATTGAATTCGACCGCAAGGTGCTCGAAGAAGCCTGCGATCTGAGCGTGCCGCTGCTTGAACAGCTCAAGTTCCTCGCCATTTTCCACAACAATCTTGACGAATTCTTCATGGTCCGCGTGGCCAACATTATTCGTCAGTACAAGATGGGAGCGGCGTCGACTTCGGCTGACGGCCTGCCGCCCGTGAAGCAGCTCGCCGAAATTCGGCGCCGCGTGCTCGGAATGCTCGCGAGAGCGCAGAACCACTGGAAAAACAAGCTTGCGCCAGAGCTTGCTAAAAAAGACATCGCCATCCGGCGTTGGAAGAATCTCTCGGCAAAGCAGAAGACCTTCCTTGAAGGGTACTTTGACAACGAGATTTATCCCATTCTCACGCCGCAGGCCATCGATGCGGGACATCCGTTCCCGACCATTTCCAATCTGTCGCTCAACTTTATTGTTGAGCTCGAAGCCGCTGACGGCAGCATGCGTTATGCGCGCCTCAAGTGTCCCAACAACATGCCGCGCTTCATCTTCGTGCCCCGCACGAAAGAATCTGCCTATGCTGAACTGGGCTTCAATTCCTCCGGGCGCGATGACGACATCATCCTGCTCGAAGATTTAATTCGCGAACATCTCGGCAAGCTCTTCCCCGGGCACAAAGTCGTCAAGTCGGGCGTTTTCCGCATCACCCGCAATACCGACATCGAAATTGAAGAGGATGAAGCTGACGACCTCTTAGCCGCCGTCAAGGACTTCGTTGACCAACGCCGCTTCGGCGACGTGATCCGTCTTGAAATTGAAGCCGGCACCGATGCTGCGCTGACCAACTTCCTGATGGATAAGCTCGAACTTTTGCCTTTCCAGCTCTTTCGCATCAAAGGCCCAATGGCCATGTCGGAATTCATGGCTTTGAGCGGCCTCGATCGCCCTGCCCTGAAGGATGCGCCGTATAAGGGACTTGAACCGCTGCTCTTTTCCGAGGGCGACATCTTCGGCACCATCAAAACCCGAGACGTGTTCCTCTACCATCCCTATGAAAGCTTCAGCGGCGTACTCGACTTTATTCGTCGCGCCGCTGCGGATCCTCAGGTGGTCGCCATCAAGCAGACGCTGTATCGATGCGACAGCAACAGTCCGATTGTCGCCGCACTGATCGATGCACGACGCCGCGGCAAACAAGTGACGGCCGTCGTTGAACTCAAAGCCCGCTTTGACGAAGAACGCAACATCAACTGGGCCGAGGAAATGGAAAAGGCCGGCGTCAACATCGTCTACGGCTTTGCCGGCCTCAAGATTCACGCCAAACTCTGCCTTGTCGTGCGCCGCGAGGCCGACGGCATGACTCGGTACGTTCACATCTCAACGGGCAACTACAACCCTTCCACCGCGAAGATTTATACAGACTATGCGCTCTTTACGGCCAATGCGGCCATCTGTGCTGACGTCTCCGACCTCTTCAACGTAATGACGGGCTACTCAGATCAGACGACATACCGCCGTCTAGTCGTTTCACCCCACAGTACCCGCAGCTCCATTATTGCTGCGATTGAGCGCGAGGCGGCAGAACACCAGAAAACCGGCAAGGGCGAAATCATCTTTAAGTGCAATCAGCTCGTTGACCGCGCCGTCATTCAGGCGCTCTATGCAGCAAGTCAAGCCGGCGTGAAGATTTCTCTGATCGTCCGCGGCATCTGCTGCCTGCGCCCCAATATTCCGGGCATCAGCGACAATATTCAAGTCGTCAGCATCGTCGGGCGCTTCTTGGAGCATGCTCGAGCTTACTGGTTCCGCAACAACGATGATCCGTTCCTGCTCATCGGCTCAGCCGACCTGATGCCGCGCAATCTCGACGGCCGCATTGAAGTGCTCGTACCGGTGCTCGATCCCGCCATCCGCAGCCGCATCAAGGCCACACTTGACCTGCAGCTTGCCGACAATGTGCAGAGCTGGAAGCTCCAGAGTGACGGCACCTATGTGCGGCTCGCTCCGCCCAGACGCGGAAAAGCTGTGGACTCGCAGGAAGTGCTTGCCAAGCACTACGGACGAGTGGAATAGCGCGTCATAAAAAACACAGCGGGCGGCCTGAGCAAATCAAGCCGCCCGTTCTTTTGAAGCGAAACGGTCAATTACTTCGTCACGCCAGCGGCGAGTTCAACAAGCCTCAGTGTCACCGCAAGGCTCTTCAGCCACGAAGACATGGGCATGAACTCACAGGCACTGTGGAAATTGTGTGCGCCCGTGAAGTAATTCGGTGTCGGAATACCCTGCGTGGAAATGAAGGAACCATCCGTGCCTCCGCGCATGGCAATGTCCTTTACCGTCACATGTTCAATTTCCATCGCGCGGCGCAGCATGTCAATGCATGCACTGTTCTCGGGTTTGATAGCGTCGGCAATGTTGCCGTAGACATCCTCGATCGTCAGATTGATCTTCGCGCGCGGATAGCGCACGCGCAGGCAGTCGACGATGGCGCGGATAAGCGTCTTTTTTTCTTCATAGCGCTTGAGGCTGTGATCTCGGAGCTTAAGCGACACGCGGCATTTGGCGGGACCGCCCTGAATGCCGTTCACCCATACAAACCCTTCAGTTTTCTCAGTAAATTCCGGCGTCTGACCGCGGTCAAGCATGCCGATGAAGTCGTGCGCGACCAGAATCGGATTCAAAAGCTGTCCCTTCGAAGACATCGGATGTGCGGTAATGCCCTGAATATCCACCCAGGCACTGCCGGCATTGAAGGTCTGCCAAACGATTTCACCGAGTTCGCAGCTGTCAATCGTGTAGGCAAAATCGACCGGGAACTTTGAAAAGTCAATTTTCTTCGCGCCGCAAAGACCAATTTCTTCATCCGGCACAAAAGCAACATAAATATCACCGTGAAGACGACCTTCCTCAACGAGGATGTGCAGTGCCGTCATGATGTTGGCAATGGCAGACTTATTGTCTGCGCCGAGCACTGACGTGCCGTCGGAAAGAAGCAGATCGTCGCCTACGTAGCGTTCCACTTCAGGATGTTCAGCCACGCGAAGCCAAAGGTTCTTCTCTGCATTAAGGCAGATGTCACCCCCTTGATAGTTCTTCACAACCTGCGGATGAATGTCCGGGGAAAGTCCGGCGTCGACCGTATCCAGATGTGCGCACCAACCCACCTTAGGCGCTTGGGCCCCTGCGGGAAGATTGGAGGGCAGCCGACCGGTGACAACAGCATATTCGGAAACTTCGACATCCGAGAGCCCGAGCGCTTTAAGTTCTTCGGCAAGCATCTGTGCTAGCACGCGCTGTCCCGCCGTGCTCGGCACAGTTTTTGCACCCGCTTCGCTCTGGGTTGTAACGGCTGCGTAGCGCATAAAGCGCTCGAGCAATTCATTTGCACGATTAATCATAGGGTCCTCACTTCTGCTGTTGGTCCTGCACATTTTTTCTGCCGCATCAACAACCCGCTTCCCAGCTCCGGAGCCTCGTCAAACCCGCCAATGGTTTGTCTTGGCATCAAGGGGAGTCGGAGCTGAGCAGCGGAGCGTCCAGCGAATTATTGGTCTGCTCGTTCTTCGAGAACGGCGATGGCCGGGAGCGTCTTGCCTTCCAGGAACTCGAGGAAAGCACCGCCGCCCGTGGAAATATAGGAAATGCGGTCTTCCACACCGAAGGCGTTGACGGCCGAGACCGTATCACCGCCGCCAGCGATGGAGAAGGCTCCCTTATCGGTCGCCTCGGCAATCGCATAGGCCAGCGCTTCCGTTCCCTTGGCAAAGGGCTTCATCTCAAAGACACCCACCGGACCATTCCAAACGATCGTTCCGGCAGAGCGCAGTTCGTGTGCGAGATGTTCTGCGGTCTTCGGACCCACATCCAGGATCATCTCGTCATCGGCCACTTCATCAACACTGCAAACGCGGGACGGAGCATCAGCCGCAAAAGCCTTGGCCGCCACGACATCGACGGGCATCGGCAGCTTTGCACCCTTCTTTTCAAGAATCTCGAGCACCTTGCGGCATTCGTCCACCAGATCCGGTTCAGCGAGCGACTTGCCGATCGGACGGCCAGCTGCGAGCAAGAACGTATTGAGGATGCCGCCGCCCACGATAAGGCGATCCACTTTCTCGGCGAGATTCGAGAGAATCGTGAGCTTGGTCGACACCTTTGAGCCGGCAACAATCGCGGCGAGCGGGCGAGAGGGGCTGCCGAGCGCCTTGGAGAGTGCTTCGATTTCCTTGGCCATCAAGGGACCCGCACAAGCAATCGGAGCGTACTTCGCCACGCCGACCGTTGTCGCCTCTGCGCGGTGAGCCGTACCGAAGGCATCATTGACATAAACGTCACAAAGCGCAGCGTATTTCTTTGAAAGCGCCTCATCGCACTTCTTTTCACCCACATTGCAGCGGCAGTTTTCCAGCACCACCAGCTCACCGGGCTTCACCTCAACGCCGTCGACCCAATCCTGAACAACTGGTACTTCTCGGCCAAGCAGTTCCCCCAAGCGATCGGCAACGACCTGCAGAGAATCTTCCGGGCGCAAAACGCCTTCCTTAGGACGGCCCAGATGACTCGTCACCATCACGGCCGCACCCGCGAGCAGCGCGGTCTTAATGGCCGGAAGACTCGCCACAATGCGAGCGTCATTGGTGATCGCGCCTTCATCATTGCGGGGCACATTCAGATCACTGCGGATCAGAACACGCTTATCCTTCAAAACGCCCGAGGCGGCCAGGGAATCCAGAGTCTTCACTTGCATGGAAACTGCTCCTTTGCATTAAAAATACGTTGGATCTTCTTTAGACCGTAAGTCCAAAGAAAAAACCGCCTCGCGGGAGCATCCGGCATTCGGACGCTTCCGCGGGCGGCAGATATTGCTTCAGCCAATGAAATTGGGCTTCACTTTACGTCTGATTTTTCAGAGCTTACTTGGCGGCCATCATCGCGCAAGCCGTGTCGAGCATTCGGCAGGAGAAGCCCCACTCATTGTCGTACCAGGCCATAACCTTGACGAGGCGGTCGCCAGACATCTTCGTGAGCGTCGAATCGTAGATAGAGCTGCGCGGATCATGGTTGAAATCAATCGACACCAGCGGCTCATCGTTGTAGCCGAGAATGCCCTTGAGTTCGCCCTCGCTCGCCTCTTTCAGGATCGCATTGATTTCTTCGATCGAGGTCGCGCGTTCTGCCATGAACGTCAGGTCGACAAAGCTCACATTAATCGTCGGAACGCGGACCGCAAAGCCGTCCAGACGGCCCTTCAGCTGCGGCAGCACCAGTCCCACGGCCTTGGCTGCGCCCGTCTTCGTCGGGATCATCGAGTGCGTCGCAGCGCGGGCTCGGCGCAGATCCTTATGGTAGACGTCGGTGAGCACCTGGTCGTTCGTGTACGAATGAATCGTCGTCATCAAACCGTGCTCGATGCCAATTTTGTCCTGCAGGGGCTTGACGAGCGGCGCCAAACCGTTGGTCGTGCAGGAGGCGTTCGACACCACGAGATCTGTGGCCTTAAGCACATCCTGATTAACGCCGTAGACCACCGTCGCGTCCGCGGTCTTGCCAGGGGCCGAAAGCAGCACTTTCTTCGCACCAGATTCGATATGCACCATCGAGGCTTCTTTCGAATTGAAGGCTCCCGTGCACTCCATCACCAGATCGACACCGAGGTCGGCCCAGGGCAGTTCACGGGGATCTCGCGTCTTGAAGACGTGAATGCGATCCCCGCCGACAATCATGTCTTTGCCGTCCGTTTCAACGGGCGTAGTGAAGCGGCCGTGCACCGTGTCGTACTTCAGGAGATGGGCGTTCACTGCAAGGTCGCCCGGAGAATTGATGGCGACGATTTCAACGTCGTGCTGCTTGGCATACTCGTAATGAGCGCGGAGCACGTTGCGGCCGATGCGGCCGAACCCATTGATGGCAACACGGATGGTCATGTCGGAAACTTCCTAGATATTGAAGAAAGGGATGGGTAAAAAAACAAAGGGATTTACTGGAGGAGCGCCTCAACCTTGGAGACGACATTGTCGACCGTAAAGCCGAACTTGATCCAAAGATCCTTGGCCGGCGCGCTCTCACCGAAGCTGTCGACGCCAAGCACGTCGCCGCGCCCCGTAAAGTACTTCCACCAAAGATCAGTCTTTGATGCTTCAATGGCGAGCACCGGCAGTCCCGGCGGGAGCACCGACTGACGATACTCCGTCGACTGGCGGTCAAAACGGTTCGTGCAAGGCATCGATACCACACGGGCATTGATGTTGAGCGCAGCGAGTTTAGCGCGCGCATCCATCGCAAGCCCCACCTCCGTACCGGTCGCGAGCAGCACGACCTGCGCTTCTCCTTCACCCAAGGGAGCTTCGGCGACGACATAGCCGCCCATAGCGATCGCATCCGCATCTACTTCGTCACGGTCGATGAAGGTTGCGTTCTGACGCGAGAAAATCAGGCAGGAAGCGCCGTCTCGGCGCTCGATGGCACTCGCCCAAGCCACAACGGCCTCAACCGTATCGCAGGGACGCCAGACATCCATGCCCGGGATAAGACGCAGCGAGGGAATGTGTTCAACCGACTGATGTGTCGGACCGTCTTCACCGAGCCCGATGGAATCGTGCGTGAAAACGTTGATGGCGCGCAGATTCATCAGCGCGGACATGCGCAGGGCATTGCGCGAATAATCCGAGAAAGTAAGGAACGTCGCGCCGTAGGGAATGAATCCGCCGTAAAGCGCAATGCCGTTCAGAATGGCCGACATGCCAAATTCGCGCACGCCGTAGCTGATGTGACGTGCATGGAAGTCGCCCGTATTCAGGCTCGTCGAGCCCGACCAGTTGGTCAGGTTTGACCCGGTCAAATCAGCCGAACCGCCAAGGAGCTCCGGAAGGACAGGGGCCAGCGCATTAAGCGCCTTTTGACTGGCCTTGCGGGTGGCCACCGTTTCGGCCGCCTCTGCAGCCTGACAAACAGCATCCATGACTGCGGCATCCCATTGGTCAGGAAGATCGCCCGCCAGCCGGCGCTCGAGTTCCTTGGCCAGTTCCGGGTAAGCGGCTTTATAACCCGCATACATCTGCTGCCATTCTTTTTCGACCTTCGCCCCTTCAGCGCGATGATCCCATGCAGCATAAACATCCTGCGGAATCTCAAAAGGACCGTAAGTCCAGCCGAGAGCGGCCTTCGTCGCGGCGATCTCTTCGTCACCGAGCGCTTCGCCATGCACCTTGGCCGTGCCTTGACGGTTGGGAGAACCCTTGCCGATTGTCGTGCGGCAGATGATAAGCGTCGGTTTCTCTGCGGATTCCTTCGCTTGAGCGATCGCCTGATCAACGGCGTTGATGTCGTGTCCGTCGACCGGACCAATCACATTCCAGCCATAGGCCTCGAATCGGCCGCGGGTGTCATCGCGGAACCAGCCGCGTACATCACCGTCAATCGAAATACCATTGTCATCGTAAAGCGCGATGAGCTTATTGAGCTTCCAGACGCCCGCCAGTGAGCAGACCTCATGGCTGATGCCTTCCATCAGGCAGCCGTCGCCCAAAAACACATACGTACGATTGTCGACGACCGGGAAGCCATCTCGATTGAATTCAGCGGCCAACAGTTTCTCTGCGAGCGCCATGCCGACACCGTTGGCGATACCTTGCCCGAGCGGGCCGGTCGTCGTTTCCACCCCCGGCGTGATATCCACTTCCGGATGCCCCGGCGTGCGGCTGCCGAGCTGGCGGAAAGCTTTCAGATCATCCATTGACAGATCAAAGCCCGTCAGATGAAGCAGTGCGTACTGCAGCATCGAACCGTGGCCGTTGGACAAAATAAAGCGGTCGCGGCCCGACCACTTGGGATCCTGCGGATTGAAGCGCAGATGACGCGTCCAGAGCGCCGTGGCGATGTCTGCCATGCCCATCGGCATGCCGGGGTGGCCGGACTTCGCTTTTTGAACAGCATCCATCGCGAGCGCGCGGATCGCGTTCGCCATCGTCTGGGGGGAGACCTGTGACATGTGTCTTGCTTTTGCGGAAGAGAGAAGGTGAGAGCTTGAGCGGGGAATACTCCGTCTTTAAGGAGCCCCTGCTGAAACTAAAGATTTTATCATTTAAGGGTGGTCGATTCGATGCTTAAAACAAACATGACGACCGAAGCCAATCCGGCTCAAACCATCTGACTCCGTGTCGGACCGTCCATTTCCCCCGTTCCTTCCGCTGTACTCCCCCATGCCGACGCCGCGCTTTTTCATCGACGCCCCTACTGACGCCTTCCAACTGGGCGGACACTTTGAACTGCCTCCCAAAACCGCTCGTCATGCCGGTCGATCGCTCAGACTGGCCGCGGGTGAGATCGTTGAACTCTTTAACGGTACGGGAGCTGCCTGGTCGGGGCCCGTCGGTTTTTCGGACGCCTCGGCCTGGGTGGAGCTAGAGCACCGCACGGACCGCACAGCAGAGTCTCCTCTGGCGATAACGCTCCTTCAAAGCCTCGTTGCACCGGAAAAAGCGGACTGGATCGTCGAAAAAGCTGTTGAAGCCGGCATCTCTGAAATTGTCTTCATGCCGGCCGAACGCAGCGTGACGAAGCTTGCCGGGGAACGCTTGGAAAAACGTCTGGCCCGTCTCACCGACATTGCCCGCTCGGCGGCTGAACAGTGCGGCCGCAATGTCGTGCCCCTCGTTCGGGCAGTTCCCTCTCTTGAAGCCGGCTTTAAGACTGTTTCTGGAGGCGTCAAATTTGTTCTGGCGCCCGGTGCCGATGCCTCTGCGGCTTCGAGCATGCTGCCGGGGCTCCTCTCCGTCGCCTTTGCCGTCGGACCCGAGGGAGGGTTCTCTGCTCGCGAAATCGAGCTCGCCGCCGCTCACGGCTGGCGGCCTCAGCTTCTGGGGCCGCGTGTTCTGCGCACGGAAACCGCAGGACTGGCCGCGGCTATTTGGGCTCAGACACTTGTCGGTGATCTTCCTCGTGCCTGCTGAGGCCCATCAGGAAAAAAGAGCGCCGCATTCTGCTGCAGACACGCTCTTCTTCGTTTCAATATCAGCCGATAAAAGCTTAGCTTTCAGTACTGCTGCCGTCAGCTGAATCTGACGACCGGCGGTTTTCCGCCACTGCATCGCTCTCGGGCGCGAGGCGTTTCACACTGCCGCCCTGCTGCGCACGCGTTTCCAAGAGCTGCATCCATTCACCGTAGCCAAGATTGCGGGGACGATGTTTCGCGTTGTATGCGGGCCCCGTCCGATTGGCTCGCGAGAGCTCCACCGCACGGTCCGAGTCACCGGCTGCAGCGACCTGCAGACGGCTGCGTTCTTTAAACACCTTAGCGGCGTAACCGTTGTCGCTCGACTGATTGCCCGCGCCGTAGTAATGCTTGAGGCCCTGCGAAACGCTGCCTGTTCGGTCAATGAGACGCGCGAGAATGGAAGCGCCCACCACCATGTTGGGATAGGGTTCCATTGCGGCCTTTGCACCGCCGAAGGCTTTGAATTTCTCTGTATGCACGCTGGTCATGACCTGCATGAGCCCTTCTGCGCCAGAGCCGTTTTTGGCCTTAGGATTAAAACTCGATTCGGTAGCCGCTACCGAAAGAATAAGCAGCGGATCAACATCAAAGCCCTGTCCGATTTCCAACGCCCATGCTGTCAGCTGTCTGGCCTCTTCGAGCGGAACGCGGTAGCTGCGGTTGATATAAGCCGCCACGGACTCCTCTGAAGCATCGCCCGCCTCACTCAAGCTCGCCTCCGAAGCTGGAGACTTGCGTTCCCAATCCTCAACCAACGCTACAGCGTTCGCTTCTTTCTCTTCCAAAAACCGATTGAGCGACTCATGTACATCGGCCTCTTCAATCGCGACAATTTCTGTCTGCGTAGCCGCTTGGACGCCGGCCGGCCCCGCCAAACCAGCAGCAGTAAGCCACACTGCAGCAGCCACTGCAGCCGTGCCCACTGCACCCATGGGCCAGAATCTCCCGTTTGTAATGCTTGCAAGAAGCTTCCCGGGAGTCTTTGAAGGCGTCAGGGGCGATACGGTAGGGGCAGAAATATCGACGTCTTGAAGATGCATTGAAACGAGCACAAGCCGTCCCGAAATCAAACAAGCCCTGCTAGGGTTGTCTGAGCTGCTGCTGCGGCTGTAATTTAAAATTTGATGTTTTCTGGACCGACAGCGTTAAAGCTTTAGGGTTAACGCGCACATTCGGCTATTGATTGGTTTGCAGATTAACAGATCTTCCACCAGGATGCGAGTACCCGCTCATTGCGAAAACGCTTGAAGACAATAAAATTTTGCTTTTGTTTTTGCTTTGTTTCAAAAAAATTGCAGTGAAACCATCTCACTATTGCGTCAGTATTCAACTCAGCCGACCTCTTGGCCACGTTTGTTAAATGCAATCTGTCCGCCATCGCGATAGGTAGAATCTAACCATCATTTGTCGTGCGCCTAGTTCCGCCGGCAACTTTCTAAAAAATCATCTTCAGAACGCTGTTGAAGCTTTAAAAAGAGGCATTCAGATGAAGCGCATTCCTATCCACCGCGGCGGCATCACTTCCGCCGGCTATGACCGCACCCGCCGCTGGCTTGATGTGGAGTTCGACACCAAACGGGTGCTGCGTGCCGAAAATGTGGGGTCAGAAATTGCGGACCGTTTTCTTCATTCCAGTGCGCCGCACGAATACTGGAAAGAAGAAATCGAAGATGTCTACACCGTGCGTGAAATTTCCGCCAAGGAAAGCGACGAGGAGAAGCCCGCGGCCAAGAAATCTATTGACGACCTGAAGCGTCTCTTTGGTGATCTTTAGCCGTCGCTAACCGCACCGATCAGATGGAATAAGGCCGCCCGGTGAACACGGGCGGTCTTTTTTTCCCTCATCAGCGGAAGAAAATGGTCGCGAGCCCGAGGAAGATCAGGAACCCGCCCGAATCGGTCGTAAAGGTCAGCAGCACAGAACCGCCCATGGCTGGATCGCGCCCCATCTTATTCAGAATGAGCGGCACAGCAAGTCCGACAGCCGCTCCCTGGACGATGTTGAGGAACATCGCAAGCGCCATGACCAGACCGAGCGTATGCCCCTGCGGCGAATCCCAATAAAGCGCCCAAGCACAGAGGCCGGCAATGGCGCCCCAGAGAAGGCCGTTGACAACCGCTACGGCAAGTTCCTTCTTCCAAATATCGATAGTATTGGCCAGCGTCACCTGTCCGGTGGCAAGCGAGCGCACCAAAAGCGTCAGCGTTTGATTGCCGGAATTGCCGGCCATGCCCGCTACGATGGGCATCAAAGCCGCAAGTGCCACCACGCGCTCAATGGTGCCGTCAAAAGCTGAAATCACGCGTGAAGCAAAGAAAGCCGTACAGAGGTTGACGCCCAGCCAGAGCCAGCGGCTTTTGGCCGCTCCCCAAACGCTGCCGAACAAGTCCTGTTCGTCATCCAGACCCACTGCACTGAAAGCGTCTTCGTCGCTTTCCTCTCGAATGACGTCAACCACTTCATTGACTGTCAGACGGCCCACTAATCGACCAGCCTCATCAACGACTGCCGCACTCACCAAGTCGTAGCGCTCGAAGGCCTGTGCCGCATCACTCGCATCATCGAGCGGGTTGAGCGTGAAGGTCTCGGTCTGCATGATGCGCCGCACCTGTTTGGCTGGATCGGACGTCAGAATCTGAGCGACAGCAAGCGCACCCTTTAAACGGCCCAGTCGATCAACGACAAAGATCTGGTCCATATGATCAGGGAGCTCTTTGAAGCGGCGCAGGTATCTGAGCACCATGTCGATCGTCACTTCCTCGCGGATCGACACCATTTCAAAGTCCATGCGCGCACCGACCGAGTCTTCGGGGTACGACATGGCCGCGCGCAGCTGAGCGCGCTCTTCATGCGAAAGGCCTTCCTGAACCTCCGCCATCACATCTGGCGGCAGGTCATCGACCAAGTCAGCGATCTGGTCGGTATCGAGCGTTTCAACCGCGTCGACGAGTTCGTCGCGGTCCATCGCTTCGATCAGGGTCTCACGAACGCCCTCGTTGACTTCGAGCAGAATATCGCCGTCAGACTCACTCTGGACTTGATTCCAGACAGCAAGACGGTCGTCAAGCGGCAGGGCTTCGAGTACCCAAGCAATGTCGGCAGGATGGAGCGGCTCGAGAATGTCACGCAGCTGCTGCGCGGCTTCCGGCGTCAGCGGACGCGCTTCGTCATCCTTGTCGTCCTCATCGGGCTTTTCACTGCCCCCCGATTTTGCGCGAGCGGCTTTTTCGGCCTTTTCACGAGCTTTTTCCAAAGCTCGAGCCCGATCCTCATCGGAATCGAGAACCTGCTGCACCCGCGCAAGCGCGCGGCTGGCTTCGTCCGAATCGAGCGTCGGAGCGCCTGCGATCTCCTCGTTGGGCGCTTCTGTTTGGTCCTCGCGGTTCACGGCGCAGTACCTCTCTCAGCTCAAGGATTGGACGGGACAGAAGGAAAAAAATTCCTCCCGGACGAAGCTCTGCGGCTGCTGCAAATAAAAACCTTCAGCCGCAATCGCCCGTGAGGCTAGCACGATTTAAGACCGTCCGCTTCTTCTAGAGTGCCGGATCAGGAAAAGAAGCGGCAGCGAACATCCCAAACATGCGGTCGATTTCGCCCAAGCGAATCGACCTTTTCCCATGTTTGACGTTTTTAAATTAATTGGACGCACTCAGAACTTGAGCAGCATCGGCCTGTGCGGCATGTTCAGCCGCTTTGGCCTCCTTCACCTCTTCGGCTGCCTCCGCAGCTTCAGACGCTTCGTTGAGGGACTCTTCAAGCGCGGCTTCCTCTTCGGGCGTAATCGCCTCGTCAAGCACCTTAACGAGTCTTGCATCCATGACAAGATCGACGAGGTCGCACCCCAGAATACGGAGCTCCACTTTGCGTCCGCGCGGAAGATCTTCGGTGAGTCCCGGCACCCGCTGCATGAAAGGCAGTCCGTCGATGCGAACGAGATCGCCCTTGACGACAATCGCCTCAATGGACGTGAGTTTTTCCTGCAGAATCCAGCGCAGCGACCAGTAACGCTCCATTCGAGTCTGGAAGTCGGAATAGAGACCGTAAATCGCTTCAAACTGACTCACAATCGTGAAAAGGTCGACATCGGTGCGGCCATAAGGCGCAGTTTCACCGCGAAGCACCGCAATCATCTGACGCTGATTCACGAGGTCCACATAACGGCGCAGCGGCGACGTGCTCCAGGCATAGCGCTCCACACCCAAACCATCATGCGGTCCCGGTGACGTACTCATGCGCACACGCCCCATGCGCTGCGAACGATAAATGCCCGGGGTGCCATGCTCTTCGAGCCAAAGGCCCCAAGTGCTGTTGGCGAAAATCATCAGTTCAGCAACCAGCAGATCGAGCGGCGCGCCGCGGCGGCGGCCTTTGACGTGAATAACCGCATCCTCGCCTTCGCCCTCAAGCGCAAAATACCAATCCACGCGTCCCGTCGGTTCGGGACGTCCGCGCACCTCCTCTCGGCCGTGCTGCAGACGTTTGGCAAAATGCCACAGCCAAGCGATTTCGTGCGCGTACGGGATGGTGAGCGCATCGGCCGCAATCGCTTCCTCGGTGACCAGATCATCGATTTTGTCGTAGCGCAGATTTGCCTTCAGTGTGATCCGCTCCAGACGTGTCTCAGTGCGCTCGACGGCAAATGTATCGTCCTTTACCCACACATAAAGTGAAATGCAGGGTACGAGGTGCCCTTCATCGAGCGACGAAGCTTTAATCCAGTTTTCCGGCAGCATCGTCGTCTTCAGACCCGGGGCATAAACCGTGCTCATGCGCGTCTTGGCTACCGTGTCGAGCGGCGAATCCTTCTGGATCATCAGCGCCGGTGCGGCAATGTGGATGCCTACGCGGGTGATGCCGCCCTCGAGATGCTCGATGCTCGCCGCATCGTCAACTTCCGTCGTCGTTGAATCGTCAATCGAGAAGGCGTCAACGTCGGCAATGGGGAGCTCCTCCCACGTGTCAGCCGGGGGCTCCGGGAGGCCGGCAGGGAAACCGCGGCCATGCGGGAAATTCGCCGTATAGAAGCTGTCAACATGCCAGCGCCAAGGCGAAGCAATGCCGCCCAATGCGAGCATCAGACGCAGCGGCGTCTGCCGCGTTTCCGCAGCAGCATCCGAGAGCGCCTTCCATTCGATTCCGTTCTTATCGGGCGAAAGCAGAAGCGTCAGGGCCTGACGGCCGATCGCCTCAGGGAGCTTCCCTTCAACCATTTCAGCCGTCCAGACCTTCTTTTGCTCTTCCATGCGGCGCTTGCGCTCAAGCGCTTCCAGCGCTTTGGAGAGGATTTCCGCCGGCGCTTTGCGGTAAACGCCTCGGCCTTTGCGGTAGAAGTAAACCGGATTGGCATGCAGTACCGTCAGCAGTGCCGCGAGCTCTACGGGCGAAGGCTTCTCACCCCAGTATTCCTGGGCGAGATCCTTAAAGGAAAATTCCTCTGCCGGCGCGGCTTCCCAGAGAAAAGCCGGATCAAGCTCTGCAGCAGCCTCCGGAATGCGCGCGATAAGTTCTGAAGCGCTCGGTGTCTCAAAGGGAAAAAAGACATGAGAGGCCTTGATTTTGCTCCGCCGCCCCGTAGTCAGCTCTACCTGATAGGCGCTCCCAGCCTGCGAAAGCACTGTTCCCGCCTTGAAGGCTCCGTCGTCTTCGAAATATAGATACATCGCGTTCTGCTTCAACTGCGTTCGCGCAAAGCGCGAACTGTCCGATGGTTGTTCGGTGTTTTCCTCAAGGCCGCTATTTTGCACTATCGCGCGTCGAATGCAGGCACAATCTTGCGCCGCATAAAAAATCCGCGTACGGCGGGCAAGCACTCAGCAAAGCGCTGCATTCGATGATCATCCTCGGTGGAAAGCACTTTGGGTGAGTCGCGCAGCGCTCGATCCGCAATATGCCAGTCAAGCGTTTCGTCTGCCGTTGAAAGCAGCACCAACGCATCAGCGGGATCCAGCGGTGCTGCCGGCATTTCGGCAGCAAGTTCGCGAAATTCGTCGGCAAACCCAGGCTTCACCATAATCGTTCGATTGGTGCCAAAAATAGTTTGAAGTCCCACTTGCTGCGGCACAAAATCCCAAGGCATCAGGCAGGGGTTGACGACCGTCGTCGGACAGCCGTATGCCCGCGCCGCACGAAGTGCGTAAAAGCCGCCCAGACTTGACCCCACCAGAAGCGTGCACCGTCGTGCTTGGGCTGAAAGCGGCGAGAGCAGACTGCCTACGAGCGCATCGGCTTCCCGCGGCGAAAGGTTCAGATCCGGCGCAGAAAAATCGGCATTCCATTCTGCTGCGGCCGCAGCGAGCTCGCGGCCTTTTGCCGAAGCCGGAGAGGAACGAAAGCCGTGCAGGTAAACGACACGGTCAACAGCGGATCGCTCCATGTTTAAGCTCCCGCACGGGACTCAGCCTTGGCCTTGAGTCCGGCTAAGAGCTTCCCATGAATGCCGCCGAACCCCCCGTTGCTCATGCAGAGGATAACGTCACCCGGGCGAGCAGCATTCACGACCTGCGTCACCAAAGCATCAAAGTCGTGCGTTGCCCAAGCGTGACTGCCCAGAGCCTTCAGAGCCTCTTCGGGCGACCAGGCAACGCCCGGGCCGGCATAACAAAAGACCGCATCGGCATCAGCCAGTGCGCCGGCCAGCCGATCCTTCATCGTGCCGAGCTTCATCGTATTGCTGCGCGGTTCAAGCACCGCCAGCAGCCGACGTCCCGGCCAGCGGCCGCGCACGCCGTCGATCGTTTCATGAATGGCCGTGGGGTGATGCGCAAAATCGTCAATGACGAGGCACCCGTCGGCTTCGCCTTTCACTTCCTGCCGACGATGAACGCCGGGGAAACTTTCGAGCGCCTTCAGAGCTGCCTGAGGAAGGACGCCCGCCGCACGCGCAGCGGCAACCGCTGCCAGAGCATTGAGCTCGTTGTAGCGTCCAGGCATATGAATCTTTACCGCACCGAAGACCTCTGCGCCGAGCGATGCCGAACCGTCTTCGGCAAGCGTCCATCCGTCCGGCGTGCCAAAGGGCGTGTCAAATCGCTCAAGCTTTGACCAACAGCCGCGTGCCAACACACGGTCCAGCGCCGGCGCTTTGGCATTGGCGATGATGGTTCCTTCCGAAGGCATCGTCCGCACAAGATGGTGAAACTGTGTTTCTATGGCCTGGAGATTTTCAAAAATATCCGCGTGGTCGTACTCTAGATTATTCAAAATCGCGATGCGCGGACGATAGTGGACAAACTTACTGCGCTTATCGAAAAACGCGGTGTCATATTCGTCAGCTTCAATCACAAAAGGCGCCTGAGGATCGCCCAAAGCAGCCGACTGCTCCCCCCAACAAGGGACGCCGCCGATCAGAAATCCAGGATGGAGTCCAGCTTCGCGCAGGATCCAAGTGAGCATGGAAGTAGTGGTCGTCTTGCCGTGCGTTCCTGCAACAGCAAGCACCGTCCGAGCCTTCTTTCCGGTAAGAATGTTTTCACTCAGCCATTGCGGGCCCGAAGTATAAGGAAGGCCGGCATTGAGAATGGCCTCCAAAAGCGGATTGCCGCGGGAGACGGCATTGCCGATCACCCAAAGATCAGGAGCGACAGCAAGCTGCTCGGCACCGTACCCTTCAGTGATGGTTATACCGTTGGCGCGCAGCGCATCGCTCATCGGGGGATAGACGTTTTTGTCACACCCGGTCACCTGGTGGCCGGCTTCGCGGGCGATCTGAGCGATGCCGCCCATGAAAGTGCCGCAGATGCCGAGAATATGGATATGCATCGAAAGATTCCTCGCATTGGGTAGGAGCCCCAGGAGCGCATCGCGGCGCTTGGGATTTCATTGACCGAAATTGTCGCAAAACTGCTGACATCTCGGCCGCTCTAGAATTCTTCAGATGCATTTTTCTTCTCTGGGAGGCGCAGCATGCGCGAGTACACACGACAGGAACAAGAAGCCGCCGCCGTCGCCGCCAAGCTGATCGCCGCCGAAGGCCGCACTTGGGCACGCGCCTTTCGCGATGCCCAGCGCTCGGTGGGGATCCGCCCCGACCACAATCTCACTGCGAGTGAGATTCGCCGGTGGTTTGCACTCTTTGCGCCTCATGAACATCAGGCGCTGCTCGCGGCCAAACGGCATGCTGCACTCCACGTTATGCGCAGCGTCCCGGAACTCAACTGCCGCCTGATCGGCGTTGTCCTGTCCGGCGCGGCTGTCGAGACTTCCCCGGCAGAACTTGTCGCCATCGGCACGGGTGAAAAAGAAGCCTTTCTTGCGCTGCTCAATGCCGGGTTTTTGCCCGAACCGCTCGATGCTCCCTACCCCACCGCCTTTGCCCGCCGCGTCGGCGAAAAATGTTTGGACTCTCTGCTGCTTGACGTGCGCGGCGAACCCGTTCTTGTGCGAATCGTTCCCGAGCACACGCCGCTCCCTGCACTCACCCGGCCCGACGAATTTCAAGCCGAGTGGGAAGCGGCCGGGGCACTCCCTTCGGATGCACTCGCCCAAGTTCTCTCAGACACCCCCTAAACCGCAGCCATAACCAGCATCATCCGTCTGCCGTATTGGGCTACCCCGTTGAGGGCATACCGAGGGCATCGGCTGCTCTCTACACTCTGCAGTTTATTTGCAATGGCCTTCAGAGCGTCGTTTTATGCCGATACTTAGGGAATACCCTAGTGTTGAAGCAGATTTTCTTTGACAAGAAATAGGCAGAATGCGCAAAATTGCGCTGAGTTATCTGCTTTTCAGTGCTCTTTTAAAGAAAATGACGCTCCTAAGCAGCCTTTGCGGCTCTCTGTGCCGTCCGCGCCGTGCGGCTCCCCTGCACCTGCGGCCCAGACGTCAGGAGCCCACTTTGACACATTCATTGCTGAAACAAAATGGACCTTCGCAAACTCAAGACATTGATCGACCTCGTGAGCGAAAGCGGCGTTGCCGAACTTGAAATCACGGAAGGCGAAGACCACGTTCGCATCGTCAACCGCCCGACCGTTTCTGCAGCCCCCGTCGTGCAAGCGCCCGCTGCGGTAACCGTTGCGGCCGTGCCGCAGGCAGTGCCTGCTCCGGCAGCCGCACCCGCGGCGGCCCCGGCTCCCGCTCAGGATGCTGCTCAGGCCGCCCTGCCAACCATCACGAGCCCGATGGTGGGCACTTTTTACCGTGCGCCGTCGCCCGGCGCAGCGCCTTTCATTGAGGTGGGCGACACCGTGAAGAAAGGGCAGGTGATCGGCATTATCGAAGCCATGAAGCTCCTCAACGAAGTTGAAGCTGACAAGGACGGCGTCGTTCAGGCCTTTGCCGCGGAAAACGGCCAGCCCGTCGAATACGGTCAGCCGCTCGTCATTCTTGGTTGAGCCCAACTCAGGAACCTTCATGTTCGGAAAAGTCCTCATCGCCAACCGAGGCGAAATTGCACTGCGCATTCAGCGCGCCTGCCGCGAACTCGGCATTAAAACAGTGGTCGTGCATTCCACGGCGGACGCCGATGCTAAGTACGTGCGTCTGGCCGATGAAAGCGTGTGCATTGGGCCTGCCGCCTCGTCTCACTCCTACCTCAATATTCCAGCCATCATTTCAGCTGCGGAAGTAACGGATGCTGAAGCGATTCACCCGGGCTACGGCTTCCTTTCGGAAAATGCCGATTTTGCCGAACAGGTGGAAAGCTCGGGCTTCGCCTTCATTGGGCCGCGCCCCGAGAGCATCCGTCTGATGGGCGACAAAGTGAGCGCCAAGCAGGCCATGCGCGACGCGGGCGTCCCTTGCGTGCCCGGCTCTGACGGAGCACTCTCCGAAGACCCGCAGGAAATCATCCAGACAGCCCGTAAGATCGGCTACCCGATTATCATCAAAGCTTCCGGCGGCGGCGGCGGCCGCGGCATGCGTGTGGTACGCACCGAAGCGGCGCTCCTCACGTCTGTCAATATGACCCGTGAAGAAGCGCGCGTTGCCTTTGGCAATCCGACCGTCTACATGGAGAAGTTCCTCGAGAACCCGCGGCACATTGAAATTCAGGTGCTCTCCGACAACTTCCAGAATGCGGTGTATTTGGGCGAGCGTGACTGCTCGATGCAGCGCCGCAATCAGAAAGTCATTGAAGAGGCCCCGGCTTTCGGCATTCCGCGCCGAGCCATTGAGAAGCTTGGCAGCCGCTGCGTGGAAGCGTGCCGCCGAATCGGCTACCGCGGTGCCGGCACGTTCGAATTCCTCTACGAAAACGGTGAGTTCTACTTCATTGAAATGAACACCCGCGTACAGGTCGAGCATCCGGTGACAGAATTCATCACCGGGGTTGATATCGTGGCCGAACAGATCCGCATCGCGGCCGGCGAGCGTCTTTCCTTCAAGCAGCGCGATATCGAAATCCGCGGTCATGCCATTGAATGCCGCATCAATGCAGAGGATCCCTTCACCTTTGTGCCTTGTCCGGGCAAAGTGACTGCTTGGCATCTGCCGGGCGGCCCCGGCATCCGCATCGATTCGCACGTCTTTGCGGGCTATACGGTTCCGCCCTATTACGACAGTATGATCGGCAAGCTCATCGCCTACGGTGATACACGCGAACAGGCACTTGCACGCATGCGCGTAGCGCTTACTGAATTCGCCTGCGAAGGCATCAAGACTAACGTCAAACTCCATCGCCTGCTTCTCTCTGATGAGCGGTTCGCACGCGGCGGCACGAGCATTCACTACCTTGAGGAAAAGCTCCATTCGCATTCATCCTCGGGTGTGAACTAATCAAGCTCCTCCCAACAGCTACAATCCACAGGAAGCGGAACTCAAAAACGGAGTCCCGCTTCTTCTTTTTTCTCTACCTTTTCCTTTTTGCTGCCACCATGCGTGAATACCGAATCCTCGCCGACGAACGCAGTGCTGAAGATCTAAGCGATCTCTTCCTCGAGAAGGGAGCGCTTGCTGCCTCTCTTGAAGATGCCGATGCCGACAGTACCGACGAAGCACCGCTTTACGGCGAACCGGGATTGGAACCCGAAACCTGCGCCTGGCCGCGTTCCATCATCTCGGTACTCACCGCCGACGACTGTCACTTCAAAAACCTGCTTGATGATTGCGTCAAAGAACTGGGCTGCGAAGCGCCAGAATTGCTTTCGGTGAGCGACGTTGAAGATCAGGACTGGGTACGCATCACGCAGGCGCAGTTCCAGCCTTCGCATGTCTCGCCCCGGCTCTGGATTGTGCCGTCATGGAGTGAACCCCCTGTGGCCGACGCCTTGAATGTTCGCCTGGATCCGGGCGTAGCCTTCGGCACGGGTTCTCATCCCACTACGCGCTTATGCCTCAATTGGCTTGACGAAAACATCAAGTCCGCCGATCGCGTTCTCGATTACGGGTGCGGCACCGGCATTCTGGCCATCGGAGCCAAGAAGCTCGGTGCAGCTGAAGTCTGCGGCACCGACATTGACCCTCAGGCCGTTGAGGCGGCCCGCGACAACGCCATTCGAAATGATGTCGAAGCTCAGTTCTGGCTGCCGGCCGACATGCCTGAGGGCACATTCTCAATCGTGGTCGCCAACATTCTGGCCAATCCGCTGAAGCTTTTGGCGCCTGCGCTGCTCGGCCGCGTAGCGGCGCACGGCGCATTGGTGCTCTCAGGGGTGCTTGCCCGTCAAGCCGACGAAGTGATCGCCGTCTATAAGGCCGCCGATCCGACGCTTGTACTCTCGGTCTGGCGTGAAGAGGACGGCTGGGTGTGCCTGGCCGGCCGCCGCGCCTGATGTTTCGTATTCCACAACAATCTGCCCAAAGGACTGATCACCATGGCCCGCATTATTCGCTGTCCCAGCTGCGGGGCGCTCTGGCGCCTTGAGGGAGCTGCTGAAGAAAATTATCTCTGCAGCGCCTGCGGCCGCGAATTCTCCGCCGCTTCAGCGCAAACCGTAGAGGTCGACGACCAAGCGCTTGACGCCACTCTTGCAGAATTGAAGGCGAAAAAGTCTGAGGCCGCGCAGGCAGCTCCTCGGCAGCCGATGACTGAACCGCGCTTTGCTACCAAAGTCGCCCAGGAGCTCAATACCCCGACAACGGCTGAAAAAAACGAACCGCCCGCACAATTTGATGAAAAAGAAGCTGGCCGAGGCGCTCCGATGCCGGCCATCTACCGCACGAAGAAGTCTGGCTTAGGGAGCTTCCTCCTCTTTGTCTGCATTCTGCTCTGTGCTGCGGTCGGCGCCGCCTGTGCATTCCTGATGATGCATCAGTTTGTGCTCTCTCAGGCCCCCTACGTTCGCCCTGTCTATGAAAAGGTCTGCCGCAGTCTCCCATGTCCGGGCTTTGTCTGGACAGATGCTTCGGCCTTCAAGGCAAAGGCAACGCTTGCGCCTGATGAGACTTTGGGGCTGGCCAAGCCCACGGCAGTTGTTGAACTCACCAATACGTCCGAGTACCCGCAGATGCTTCCCGTGATCGAACTCAAGTATCTTGATCCGGCGGGCAGCACGCTCCTGCAGCGCGTATTGGAACCTGCCGACTACGGCTTCCCGCAAAAACCGGCCGTACTGCCGGCTGGTGAATCGCTTACCGCTCAAATCAAGATGGAAGGAACGCTCTCCTTTGCCGCCACGGCTGCACAGGTTAAACCTGTTGTAGATGCCGGCCGCTAAGACGAGCCTCACCTGCCGCCAGCCCGAAGCGTTCGCCAGAAGCTTCGGGCTTTTTCTTAAATTTCGGCTTCAAACCCCAAAAAACCAACCCCATGAGTGTTCTCATCACCGGCTCCATCGCCTACGACGCAGTCTTCTCCTTCGCCGGAGCCTTCGGCGAGCAAATAACGCGCCCTGTTGAGCCAGGGTTCAACACCACATTTCTCACACGCGCCATGCGCCGAGATTTCGGCGGCTGTGCCGGCAACATCGCCGTCGCCATGAAGCGCATGGGCGGTGAACCGCTGATTTGGGGCGCTGTCGGCCGCGACGGCGGCGATTACCTTGAGCATTTCGGCAGAGAAGGCATTCGCACCGACGGCATCGGTGTTTTCAGTAATGCTTATACCGCACAGTGTCTGATCATCACGGATCACACGGGAGCTCAAATTGCAGCCTTTCATCCCGGAGCGGCTGAGCGTACGCCGGAGGTCCGCTGGCCCACAGATGCGGATGGAAAAGAAGCACAGCCCGCCATCGCGATCCTTTCGCCCGGCGGACGCGAAACGACGCTTTTTGCAGCTCAAGCCTGCAGGGCTCGCGAAATACCCTATTTCTTCGACGTCGGTCAGGAGCTTCCGCTCTTTTCGGCTGAAGAACTCCTTGACCTTGCGCACCATGCCGTCGGGATCATCTATTCAGACTCTGAGGCAGAGGCTTTTGAGCAAAAAACCCAACAAAGTGATGCCGACCTCGCCGAGAGCGGACTCATCGTCGTCCGTACGCTCGGAAGCCGCGGTGCACGAGTCTGGCTCCCCGGCGAGCGTCATGCGGCTTTCGTGCCGACCGTGCCGATTCAAAAGGTTCGCAGCCCCGTCGGAGCGGGAGACGCCTTCCGCGGCGGCTTTCTTTATGCACTTGAGCGCGGTTTTTCACCCGTTGAAGCCGCGCAATGGGGGGCTGTAGCTGCCGGCCGAAAAGTGGCCGGCGCAGGCGCTCAGGACTACGAACTCACACCGCAGGCTGCTCAGCTCGATTTTGATCAATGGTTTGGGAAACAATCGCGAAAATAACGCGTTTGCTCACAAAATGATGAATCCTCGCGAGAAAGGCACAATGACGATGAGCAGAAGATTCGTGATCAGAATCAGCACCAACGGCGAAAAATCAATGCCTCGGAATGTAGGCAGCACACGGCGGATGGGGCGCATAAACGGATCCAGAAGCACTGCGAGCGTATAAGTCATAGGACTCTCGCGATTCACCCAGGAAAGCACGGCCCAGATGATGGCGCCCCAAGAAATCATTTCAAGCGCCCAACGGGCCATCATTGCAAAGGGAGCAATGATGAGGCCAATCGGGGTCGCCGGCAGATGCCCGATCGTGCGATGCACCAAGACGGCCACAACTGCGACGGCCAGAGCGGAAAGCAGCGCCGACCAATGTACACCGCCCCTCGTGGGAACGACGCGGCTGATGGGGACGACCAGCCAATCGGTTATGCGGCGCACGAACTCACACAAGGGATGCCGGGGCGAAAGCGCCCAATAGTGCAGCCAAGCCCGCAAAAGCAGGATGGCCCCAAAGCAGCTGAAGATGATCCCAAGAATGTATTGCAGAAGATGGAGCATGAGCGGCCTCAAAAATATCTGCGCTCATTATGCCAACCTCATGCGTCTGCGTCTCGCCTCTCTTTACGTTTGAGGCGTTCCGGTTCGTTTCAGTTGGAGTGTTCCGCCATTCGGCGAGCGAGCGCTTCACGGTCGCAGTCGGTTTCATCAATGGCTAAAGCAACACCGGCCGGCAGCAGCTGCGCGGTACGGCCCCAATCAAAGAAAGGACCCGGATCACTTTTTCGTCCAGGCGCAATAAATTCGTGCCCTGTCACCCACTTCACCGGATGCCGACGGCAGATGGCCGGGAGAAGCTCGCCCAACGCTTGGTACTGTACCGCTGTAAACGGCACCTCACCGGTTCCTTCGAGTTCAATCCCGACCGAAAAATCATTGCAGGCGTTGCGTCCGCGGAAGTTTGAAAGTCCCGCGTGCCATGCCCGTTTCACCGTCGGAACATACTGAATCACCTCACCGTTGCGGCGAATAAAGAAATGGGTAGAAACGTGCAGCCCCTTGAGCGTTTTTAAGGGCTCCCAAGCAGGATCTTGAGGCCAATCTCGGCGATCGGGATCGAGCGTGCCCATAAAGAGCCGATCGACGGCGTCGCCGCCGAATGTTCCGGCAGGGAGCGAAATAAAGTGCAGCACAATCAGGTCTACCGGATCTCCGGCGGCACCCGACTTCGTCAACTGCGGCCGCTCATCCCAATACGGACTCGGGTGAAAGGACGACGAATAAAGAGGCGAAGAAGGGACGCCCTTCAGACGTCCCTCCTGCGTGATGAAAGTGTCTTCGCTCACGATTTGTCTGCATCTCGGCATTCGGCCGAACAGTATGACTTTCCGCCCCGATGCACAGCATCGCGCTTAGGGAAATACGTCCCGCAGTGTGCGCAGCGCTCCATCGGCTCTCCCACCGCAGCGGGCGTGCGCCCTTTTTGTGTGCGGCGAAGCTCCTCGAGTTCGTCGCGCTCTTTAATGGTGAGTTCAGACCGTCGGCGGCTGATTGACCAAGCCACCGCAATGACGATGAATATGCCGAGAAAGAAAAGAATGCGGCTCATCGAAAGGCCTCAAAACACTTCAAGAACGAAGCTGTAGACAAAATAGGCAACCGCAAAGACAACAAATCCCGCCCAGAAAAGACGCAGAGCCGTCTTGGCGCGCCAGCCCCAAACCGTACGGCCGAGGAGCAAAACACCGAACACCAGCCAAGAAATCCAGGTGAGGACTGCTTTGTGGTCGAAAAGGAAGTAGACGCCCTGAAGCTCCTTCGTGACGACCGCCCCCAGAATCAGCACCAGCGTCAGGCAGAAAAAACCCGTAGCAACAATGCGGAAAAAGACGCGCTCCATCACGACCAAGCCGGGGAGCGAATCGAGCAAGTCGTCATTGGCCGAAAGCCCCTTGGCTCGCAGACGCGTATTCTGCAGCATCATCAAAACAGCCTGCACAAAGGCAATCATCATGAAGCTGTAGGCGGCCAGCGCGAAGACAAGATGCCAGCGGAAGGCAAGCGTCCAGTCGGCGGCCGGCACCACTTGTCCCTGGAAGAAAACCGGAAAAAGAGCGCCAAAGGCTGCGGCAATCAGGATGATGCCGAAAAGGGCATGAATGCGGTGCACCCAAGATTCAATCAAGAGTGTCACGACCGCAAAGAAGAACATCACGGAGACGGCATACCCGAACCCGAAGTGCACGGCTTCGGCCGTGAACATCTCCTGTCCGACGGCATACCCGTGAAGAACGAGACCGAGAAGCACGGGCCAGCGCAGAAGGCTAGAAGCCTTGGCTTCCGCCCCCTTCTTCATCGCGCTCATGATGGCGATGCCGCTCACAAGGTAGAGGAGCGCAGCAAATCCGGTGGAGATGAGGAGAACTGACATTGGAAATGGACGCCCGAGACTGGCTTCTTCTTTGGAGAAACTATCCCGGCAACGGCTTTGGTTAAAATAATGGATTCACGTCCGCAGTCTGCAGCCGCACTTCTCTGTTGAAGCGATGCTTCAACGAGAAATCCGGCCGGCCATTTCCGCGGCCGTCGTGAATCTCATTGTATAGTCGCGCCTTCTTACTAGGTGCTGAACAACCCGAACCCGCTGCCTCTGGTCCGCATCGACGGACGCCCGCGCCAAGCCGGTTCCTCAGGCTCATAGCTCATGCTCGACAATCTCAGCCAGCGTCTCTCGAAAATCGTCAAGACCATGCGCGGCCAAGCGCGCCTCACGGAAGCCAACACCAAGGAGATGCTGCGCGAAGTGCGCCTTGCGCTTCTGGAAGCCGACGTTGCACTTCCCGTAGTGAAAGAGGTCCTCAGCCGCATCAAGGAAAAAGCGATGGGCGAGGAAGTGGTCGGGAATCTCAACCCCGGTCAGGCGCTCGTCGGTGTGGTGCAGCGCGAACTCACCGCTATCATCGGCGGCGACTTGACCCCTGAAGAGCGCAGCCTCAATTTCCGTGTGCAGCCTCCGGCAGTGATTCTGCTTGCCGGTCTGCAGGGCGCCGGCAAAACAACCACTGCCGGCAAACTCGCCCGCTGGCTGGTCCACGACGAAAAAAAGAAAGTACTTACCGTTTCCTGCGACGTGTACCGTCCGGCGGCTATTGATCAGCTCAAAGCCGTCACCGAACAGGCCGGCGCGGATTGGTTTCCCAGTCATACTGGCGAAAAGCCGCTTGACATCGCTGCCGCCGCAGTGAGCGAAGCTCGTCGTCGTTTTTATGATGTGCTGATCGTCGACACGGCCGGTCGTCTTGCCATCGACGAAGTGATGATGCAGGAAGTTGCCGACCTTAACACCTTCCTCAAGCCCGCCGAAACACTCTTCGTGATTGACGCGATGCTCGGTCAGGATGCGGTCAATACGGCCAAAGCTTTCAACGATCGGCTGCCGCTTACCGGCATTGTGCTCACCAAAGCCGATGGCGACAGCCGAGGCGGCGCATCGCTCTCGGTTCGCTATGTGACAGGCAAGCCGATCAAATTCATCGGTACGGGTGAAAAACTGGGCGGCTTTGAGCCCTTTGATCCCGAAGCCATGGCTTCGCGCATTCTCGGCATGGGCGACATTGTCGGCCTAGTGAAGGACGTCACGAAGTCCATCGACATGGCCGAAGCGGCCAAGCTCGCTGAAAAAATCCGTACCGGGGACAAATTCGACTTGACGGACTTCCGAGCACAGCTTCAGCAGATGGCCGGCTTTGGGAGCTTCTCCTCGCTCATGGAAAAAATGCCCGCACAGCTTCAGCAAGCTGCGAGCAAAGTGAGCGACGAGGACGTGCAGAAGAATCTGCGCCGCACGCTGGGCATCATCGATTCGATGACGCTGCAGGAACGCCGCAAGCCTGAGCTCATTAAAGCGAGCCGCAAAAAACGCATCGCCGCCGGTGCGGGCGTACCTGTGCAGGAGGTCAACCGTCTGCTCAAACAGTTTGAACAGACGCAGGACATGATGAAGCGCATGAAGCGCGGCGGCCTCTCCAAGATGATGCGCATGCTCGGTGGCATGAAGCTTCCTGGCATGGGCGGCGGCTTTCCGGGCGGCTTCCCCCCGGGCGGTTTCCCCGGCATGCCTCGCTGATTCAACCGACTGAAGGTTTTGGCAACGCATGGCTGCCGCAGTGCGCATTCTCGGACTCGACCCCGGTCTCAATCACACCGGCTGGGGCATCATTGACACGACGGGCGCCAAATCCATTTGGGTTGCGTCGGGCGTCTTTGACATCCCCAAGGGTGAGACTGCAGCGAGATTGGCGCATATCGCCCGCGAAATCGAAGCGGTCATCAAGACACATCTGCCAACAGTTGCCGCCTGCGAGCGTGTGTTTGTGAATGTCAACCCTCAAAGCACATTGCTTCTTGGACACGCCCGAGGCGCTGCAATCTGCGCGGCCAGTCTCGCCGGTCTTGCGGTTGAAGAATTTACGCCAAGCGAAATCAAACAGGCCGTTACGGGATCGGGCAGCGCCGACAAAAAAATGATCCAAGCCATGGTGGAGCGGCTCCTTCCCATGCCGCATCATCCGCGTACTGACGAGGCTGATGCTCTCGCCTGTGCACTTTGTCTGGCCAGTTCCTTAAAACTCCGGGCGCTGGAAAAGTCCGGCGGCACGAACCGAACCTACGCCACGGCAAGACGCGGCCTCGGCAGTTACGGCCGAGGGGCTCGAAGCGCCTGGACAGCCTTGGTTGAAAAAAAGGATCCTAAAAAATGATCGGACGACTGCACGGCAAACTGCTTGAAAAAAATCCGCCGCAAATTCTGATTGACGTTTCCGGCGTCGGCTACGAAGTCGACGTCCCAATGTCAACATTTTGCAATCTCCCGGAAGTCGGCGGAGAGCTCACGCTCCACACGCACTTCGTCGTGCGTGAAGATGCTCAGCTTCTTTACGGCTTTGCCACACTCGCCGAACGCGCTGTGTTCCGTGCGCTCATCAAGATTTCCGGCGTCGGTCCAAAAATTGCGCTGGCACTCCTTTCGGGCATCACGGTCGATCAGCTTAAAGACGCTGTCGATCGGGGAGAGACCGGACTCCTTACCAAAGTCCCCGGCATCGGCAAAAAGACTGCAGAACGATTGGTGTTGGAGCTCAAAGATAAGCTCGCAGGCACCGGCGCAGCGACAGCGGCAGTGCCGACCTCTGGCGCACGTGCCGACGTTGCGGCCGCGCTCATCGCCTTGGGGTATTCCGAACGCGAAGCCGCTGCCGCGACGAAGAAGCTCCCCGAGGACTGCACGGTGAACGACGGCCTGCGTCTGGCACTCAAGTCACTCACGCATTAAGTCTTACCGGAGTAAGTGCACCGCGCCGCTGCGCTATGCTCATCCTCACGACAGCATTTTCATTTTCTCCAAGATGTCCGAAGACTCCTCCGACCGCCTGATTGCCGGCGGCTGCGCCAATCCCAATGAAGAGAACGTCGACCGCGCACTGCGGCCGACGCGGCTTGCCGACTATGTCGGGCAAAAAGCGGTGCGCGAACAGCTGCAGATCTTCATTGAAGCTGCGCGGCGCCGAGGCGATCCGCTCGACCATCTGCTCCTTTTCGGGCCGCCCGGTTTAGGCAAAACCACGCTCGCGCACATCGTCGCAGAGGAAATGGGCGTGAACCTGCGTCAAACCTCGGGCCCTGTACTGGAGCGCCCGGGGGACCTCGCTGCCATCCTGACGAATCTCGAAAAGAACGACGTGCTCTTCATCGATGAAATTCACCGGCTTTCGCCCGTCGTGGAAGAGATTCTTTACCCGGCGCTCGAGGACTATCAGATCGACATCATGATCGGTGAGGGTCCGGCAGCGCGCTCCATCAAGCTTGATCTGCCGCCCTTCACACTCATCGGCGCGACTACGCGAGCGGGTTCCCTAACCAACCCGCTGCGCGCCCGCTTTGGCATCGTCAATCAGCTCCAGTTCTACACCACGGAGGAGCTGATCACGATCGTGCGCCGTTCGGCCAGACTGCTCGGCGTCTCCATCGATCCCGAAGGCGCAGCAGAAATTGCGAGCAGAAGCCGGGGCACGCCTCGCGTGGCCAACCGACTGCTGCGACGCGTACGCGACTATGCAGAAGTTCGCCACGACGGCACCATTACCCGGGAAGTTGCCTCCGCCGCATTAACCATGCTTGACGTAGACCCTGTCGGTCTCGATTTCATCGACCGGCGCTTTCTGCTCACCATCCTTGAAAAATTTTCCGGCGGGCCTGTCGGCATTGACAATCTGGCCGCCGCTATTGGTGAAGACCGAGACACGCTCGAGGACGTAGTGGAGCCCTACCTCATTCAGCAAGGATTCCTGCAGCGCACACCGCGCGGCCGCATGGCTGCGCACCGTGCCTGGGAGCATTTCAAGCTCACGCCGCCGGCGAATCAAGGCGGCGCAGTCATGCGCGACGCCACACTCTTTTAAGCAGCATCGCTCAAGCATGAGCTCCGTCAGACGTTTGCGTTTTTAATCGTCTGCGAAGCTTTGCTTCATCTGCTCCAAGGACAAGCGGTCCACAACGTTCCCCGCTATGCGGATGGTCTGGATTTTTGCTAAGCGTCTCTATCGCGTTTAAGGGCGATTGGAAGCTCTAAATCATCCTGCTTTTCTTGCGGCCGCGCGGCGTTTTTGCCTTGATGCACATTCCTTCGGCCAATAGTGACCTTTCGTCACATGATGGCTATCAAGAAGCATACGATCAAGAGCAAGGTAATCGCTAAATCCCCAATCGTTCCATCGATTGTCTGCTTCACAATTGTGAAGCAGATCTAAACCCATAAGCGCCACACTGCCGATGCATGGGTGAATCGCGCCATAACGAAAAAAACGCGAGATGCTCGCGCTGCTTAGCTTGGGAAATTCATCCCGGATGCTGGAAAGTTAGGGATCAGTTATCTGAGAGTATTGACGTCAACCTCTGACACGCGGTGGGCATTGTTCGCCAATTAAGAAAAAGCCTTCCCTCACTTTGAGAGCAAGAGAAGGCTACTTCTTGGAGAGAGAAGAAAATTAGTATTGGTCGAACATGCGCTGGATGTCAGCGTCGTTATCTGTCTCCGTCAGCGCCATCATTAGAAGGATGCGAGCCTTCTGCGGATTGTGCAGCATTGCACTTTGGAAGCCTTCGCGCGTGAACTTGCCTACAGGCGTGATCATGCCAGTCGGAACGCGCGAAGCAATCACTACCTTGATGCCTGCTTTCTTTGCTTCCTTCAAGGCCTCCATCACATCATCAGGAACATTCCCGTGACCAAGACCAGCACTTACGATGCCTTTAACGCCCATCTTGATCATGGAGCGAATGAGACTGCCGTCTTGGCCGAGTGAGGCGTAGTTGATTTCAACGCGTGGAAGCGCATTTAACTTCGAGATATCAAACTCACTATTGGTTGTATGGCGCTTCGTGTTGATGTTGAAGAAGAACGGCTTGTTGTTCTGCATGATGCCCAAGCATCCGGTATCCGGGCACTGGAATGTGGCAACGTTGGTCGTATTGGTTTTCGTCACGCCAAACGCCGACCCGATCTTGTCGTTCATGCTGACCATAACGCCCTTGCCCTTCGCTTCGGGCGAAGCCGCCAAGGCGACGGCATTGACAAGATTAAGCGGACCATCAGCGCTGAGACCTGTAGCGGGACGCATAGAGCCAACCAGTACAACGGGCTTGTCGCTTTTGACAACCAGATTTAAGAAATAGGCTGTTTCCTCAAGCGTATCGGTGCCGTGCGTGACGACAATGCCGTCCACGTCTTTCTTTGCCAGAAATTCATTGATTCGCTTTGCGAGCGTCAGTTCGTTAGCGACCGAAAGCTTAGAACTCCCGACGTTGAAGATCTGCTCGCCAGTGATGTTGGCGAAATTTTTGATTTCCGGTACGGCGTCCGTCAGAACTTCAATACCGACTGGTTTGTGGCCGGAACCAACACCATAATCCGTAAGCGAAAGCGAGCCGGAACCGCGGCTCGCGATCGTACCGCCGGTAGCTAGAATCGCAATATTGGGGAGCGACTTGACTTGTTCTGCCTTAACGGGCGCATCAGCCGCAACAGCAGGGAGAGCCGTAAGGCTGGCGCCTGCACCCAAAAGAATACTTGTCGCAAAGGCAATAGCGGTCTTCTTAATCATAGTTTCCTCCATTTGGGTGGATTACTGCGGCAGAATGACCTTGCCAACACCATTCTCAATTTCAATGGTTGTGCCGAGATCAGCAGAGAGCTGTTTCAGGTGCTCAAGCGTCTCTACACTCTGGGAAAGCTTGGGCGAGCCACGATGCGGACGCGGATTTTTCTGACCCAAGTCGATTGGATAAAGCTTCACTTCGGTGAGCTTCCCGTCTTCGATCGTCCATGAAGGCAGAACAGCGCGCCAGATTTCAGGGTTAACGACGTCGCCCTTCGTACCGTTCTTGCTGCGGAAATCCATATAAGCACCGACGTTCATTTCCTGCGGCAGGTTCTTGCCATCAAAAGCGTCATAGGGCTGGCGTGCGACAGTTTCAGCTTGAAAGATGAAGTTTCCAAGAGAGTAGAAGATTACGCCGCCCTTCCAGCATTCAATACCGCGAAGCTGATGCGGACCATGACCGATCACAACGCTCGCACCCGCGTCAATGCAGGCTTTGCTGAAGGTTTCAATGAATTCAGGTGACTTCATCGTGTCGCCGCCGCGCATTTCGTGATGGTGGACTGAGACGATGACAATGTCAGCCTGCCGGCGAGCTTCAGCAATTTCATCGAGTGTCCGCTTTAAATCCTTCTTGTTGGGCGCTGTTTCATTGCGTTCCGGGCCATCAGTGAGGACAAAATTCATGCTGCCGAGCGGCAGTGTGCCTTCAGGGAACGGCAGACGGTAGCCGCGGGAAATTAGATTGAACGTGCGGGCATTGATCTCCGTGATGTCGGAAAGCTCCTTTGCCATATCGAAGTGCTTTTGATTCACATGATGGACAGTACGGAAACGAAGCGGATTCAAACCCGGACGTCCCTTCATGGTGAAACCTTGTCCGCCAGCGGCAGCAGCCGGATCAAGCGTAGACGTAATGCCGATCATGGCAACGCGGGCATGCTTAGTTTCGAGGTATGCCGCGCCAGAGGCTTCCTGAAGCGTCATGCCGGTGCCAGCAAAAATCATGCCGCGCTCTTTGAGATGCTTGATTGTGGCAACAATCCCGCCCTGTCCAAAGTCGCCGGAGTGATTGTTCGCCGTATTAAAGAGATTGAAACCATAGCGGTTCATATCGTCGAGGAGAACAGGGTCGCTCATTGCCCACGTACCGCCCGATGTCGCCGCCGGGGCGCCTTCTTGGTCATGAAAAGTAGATTCAAGGTTGGCAAAGCGAACATCATGAGCCTCAATCAAGCACTTCAGTTCGTCGAAACCTTCATAGCCATCATTTGGAATGCGGCGGGTAATGAAGCTGTCGCCCGACGCAATGAATGTCGTCTTCATAGGAAATCTCCCTTTTTTTGGTTCTCCAAGCTGCAAGCTCGAGCCCCGTGCGCTTCCACCGCCTGGAGAGAGAAGAAGCGCACGGAACCCTGAAACTTAGCCTCTTGTGCCCTTAGCTTTTTCATAGGTGCGGTGAATGATTTCTGCAGCCACTTGGCCACCCTTGAAGAGATCAGTCATATAGATCTGTTCGGCATTGGTGTGGTTCTTGCTGTAGCCCAAGGCAAGACCAATCGCCTGGATGCCGTTCCAGTTGAAGTGATTGCCGTCCATTCCGCCACCGCCGCGTTCACACCAACCTTCAACTCCCACAGTCTTCAATGCGTCCATTGCTGTCGAAACGATTTCAGACTGCAGATCGACAAAGAACGTGTGGTAAAGCGTCTTGATATTCACGTCGATCGGGGTGTTCCAGCGCTTCGCCGTCTCGGCGAAAGTCGCCTTGAAACCTTCGAGATACTTTTCAAGCGCGGTATCGTCGGTGCTTCGAGCCTCAGCTGTCATTTCGCAGAGATCCGGAACAACATTGGTACCGGTTCCTCCCTTGATGACGCCAATATTCGAAACTACCGTGGGCGTGATGCGGCCTTCCTGAAGATGCATAATCGCGTCTGCAGCAACACGGATGGCAGAGAGTCCCTTCTCTGGCTCATTACCGGCATGGGCCTTGATGCCGTGAACCTTGATCTCGATCTTGCACTTGGTCGGCGCTTGATTGATGATGCGGCCTATGCGGCCAGGCGCGTCAAAGACGAAAGCCTGCTTGCTTTTAAGCTTAGAAAAGTCAAGCTGACCAGAGCCTTGAACACCGATCTCTTCACAGACCGAGAAAACCACTTCTACGGGGCCGTGAGGCTTTCCGCTTTCTTTGACACGACGAAGTCCGTCCAGAACGGCACATAGGCCAGACACATCGTCGGCAGCAAGAATTGATGTTCCGTCACTCTTAATCAAGTCCTCGGCTTCATTCACAACAGGATGAATGGCCCCGGGATTCCTCACGCGGTCCAAATGGGCAGAGAGAAGAATTGAAGGCACATCCGGGGCACCGGCAAGGCGACCAATCAAATTGCCAGTATTGCCGCCAAGCTTTTCACCTGCGTTGTCTTCTTCAACTGTCAGCCCGAGATCAAGGAGCTTCTGCTTGACGACGTGGGCAATTTTGCGTTCGTCCCGGCTCTGGACTGGGATTTGGACAAGTTCCAAAAATTCCTTAAGCATGGATGCTTCAGACATAACGTTCTCCTTTTCTTTTGTGGATTAGAAGACGTAGAGCATCAGCGTCACGAAGATGAGTGCGCCAGACATCGGGATGATCTGGAACTTCGCCACCGTCATCGGCGAAACCTTCGCGATCCCGGCGCAGATAATCATGGCACCGGCTACAGGCGAGATTGAACGACCAATGCCACCCGAGAGCACCGTCATGGCACCCATATTCATGATGTCAAGGCCAAATTGCGGAGCGTGCGCGCTCACAGCATTGTTGAAGGCGATTGAAGCAGCTTCGCCTGAACCGCAGAGCACAGCGATAACAAACGGACCAACAATCGAAGCACCCTTTGCAATGACAGGCGACGAACTCATAAACTCGATCAGGGCCTGGATCAGACCTACGCTCTTCATGCCGGCCACGAAGATATTGGCCGCAACGATGATGCCGAAGATGTTCCCAAAGCTGTCACCCATGCCCTTGAAGAAGGTCTTGACGAACGTGCCAGGATTCGGACGAACGGCAACCAATGCCACAACTGCACCGATGATCATGGCGTGTGAGACCGGCATCTTGAGCGCCGACACGATGCCGAAGTTCCCAAGGAGCAAGATGATGAGCGGAAGAAGCGGAATGATGGAATAGAGGTAGTTAATCTTGAAATCGGGCGGGATGCCTTCACCGTCAGCTTCTAGCTTCACTTCATCAGGACGCCAGCCACGCTTCTTCATATAGAAGGCTATCAAGACCATCAGTGCGGACGAAATCACTACCGAGCCCAGAATCGGACCAGCAACCATCTGGACGAATTCGATCGAAGGACGCTGTGCAAGGTCGGCGACGATCGTCGGATGCACGTGGCCCGGATTCAAATTACCGCCATAGAGGCCGGCCATCACAGCCGCGGCCGCGAGCGGCGCTGGAACACCTGCAGAAAGAAGCAGCGGAATGAAGATCGTACCCACAGCGGCGGACGTACCAGCCGCAGACGGGATGGCGCTGTTCACGATGGTCGTCGCGAGCGATACGCCAATGATGACAAACGGGCCGGCCTTCTTCAGCAACTTCAGGAAGACAGCAATCAAATGGGTATGAAGACCTGTCATCTTGACCACAGCTGCAAAACCCATCGAAGCGATGATGACTTCAAAGACATTCGCCTGCTTCATCGACTTCGAGAAGGACACGAGGGGTGCAAGCGGGTCGCCTGCCATGCAAGCGAGAATCAAGCCGCCTGCGATAAGCACCAGTCGGGTCTCGTACTTTTTAACGAGCGCCCAGCACATCGCCAGAATGACGACCGCCGAGAGGATCATTGTCATGGTTGTCTCCTTTTTTCCTGCTAGAGGTAGTCTTAGGAATCCAGATGGAATTAATGCCAAACGGCTCTCATACGCTCGCGAACCATTGCGGATGCTTGACGCAGTGGCGCATGCAGACGTCGTTCTGGAAGCTTTTCGGCTTTGGCAAACCGAATGCCTTTCAAGATAGCTGCACGAGCCTTTTTCACATCGTCAGTTGCGGGTAGATCAGGATCGGAAATGTCAAGAAGCTCACTCAAAATCCCGAGCTGCGAGAAATGTCTTACGTCATATGCCATAGGCGGAATCTCGGATGCGAAATGATCTAGTGCTTCAACGGTTCTTAGCGTGATGCGGGCAGCTGATTCCCTGCTCATCGCATGAACCATAACTTCCGGATCGTTGAGTGCAATCAGGTAGTCGGCTTGGTAGCCAAAAGCAAGAAATGCACCCGACATCGCCTTGCCGACAATGAAACCCACAACAGGATGTCCGACTTCGCGCGCTTTAATGAAAGCGGCAGAAGATGCTGCAAGCGCCTGGTGAATGCCGAACGCCTCTTCCCGCCTGCCATAGGCCTGACTCGCAACATCAATGACGAGCACAAGCGGCGTCTTTTCTTCTTGGCTGGACTCGGCTTGGACGAAATCCAAAACGGACTTCGCAACAGCCCAACCTTCGAGAAGACCTACTTCACCTTTCCGAGCGCGTGGATAACGATTCTTAGGATCCGGAAGTACGGCCATGAAGCGAACAGCCCTACCATCGATTTCGCCGTCAGCCGCGGCAACGCTCGGGATCAACTCCCCCAAAAGCTTGGCCTCCGGATCGAGCGCCTTGAGCCAAACAGCACCCCTGCTCGCAGCCGCGAGGCTCTTCGTCGTTTCAACGCGATTCATTTGCGATCTCCTTGGGAGAAAAGGGCTTTGGTAATTTCGGGAAACACCTGCTGAGAAGCATCAAAACCGGCAAGTCTCGGAAGGTAGAAGCCCACACGGTCTGTGCGAAAAGATTCTGGGCTGCCTTGAGCAAAGCATTTGGCAATTGCCGTTCGAACGGCATCTACGTCATCGACTGCAAGCTCATCGGCAAATCCGGTCTCATAGCGGATTTCTCCACCCGTCATCGACCAAATAAAAGGCTTATCTTTGGAGTCATATTCTGTGATGCCCGCCTCCTGCTCAATCACCTGCGGACCATTGAGGCCCAGACGAGCTTCTTTAGTCACGACCAAGTAGGAGCAAAGCCCTGTAGCAATCGACATGCCGCCGAAGCAACCAACCGTTCCCGTGATGAGGCCAACAACTGGCGTATGACGGCGCAGCTTGGCAATGGCTGAATGAATATCGGCAATGGCTGCCAGCCCAAGATTTGCTTCCTGAAGACGCACACCACCCGTTTCGAGGCAAAGGATCACAAGAGGCGGATTCCCTGCCTCAGCGTCTTCGAGGGCAAACTCAAGCATCGCCGCCATCTTGGCGCCTGACACTTCACCCATGCTTCCGCCCTGGAAAGCCCCTTCAATGGCAGCCACACAGCAAGCTTTACCGCCGAAAGTCCCCTTAGCAATCACCATGCCGTCATCGGCCTGTGGAACGATGTTCTGTTTTTCAAGCCACGGAGACTCAATGAAGTCAAAAGGTCCCAAGAGCTCGCGGAAGCTTCCGCTGTCAAGAAGCGCCTTTGCGCGTTCACGAGCACGCAGTTCAATGAAGCTCTTTTTAATCAGCATGACTACGCCTCCTGTTCTTTTGCGGCTTCAATGGCCTGTTCAATCCGGATGCGTGCAACACCTGGCGTTGCGCCGAAGTCATGAATGACCATGATCCCGGCAGGCAAACCATGCATCACCGACAAGCGTTCAAAAATGGCGCTCCATCGAGCTGCGCTGTTGTCCACAGATGAAGTGATCTTGACGGTGAGATCCCTCTTGTCACTCACACCGTCGTAGAGCACTTCCATGTCACCCGATGCAACCACGCCCATCTGGACTTGAGCGTCCTTGATCGGTTGGCCAGCCGGTATCTTTAATTCAAGCGATTCCATAAATTTCTCCAATGAGTGATTTCTTTCTTCGACCCAGAAAGCCAATAAACGGTCCAAGAAAAGCGTCGCAGCGAGAAGATCGGCGGAGCCACCCGGTGAGAGCTTTTGTTCCTCCATTTGGCGGCACAGTGCCTCATATGCCGCACTGCCCTCAGGAAGGCCGACACCTCCAAGGTCAAGCACCTGTTTTGCACCGCTCTGTACTGCTTGGAGTCCAGCGAGTCCGCCGCGATGGGCGATGCAGGTATCCGGAAGGGTTGCCATGAGCGCAAGCAACGCATTGATCTGAGAAGCGGCTTCAGAGAGCCCAGCCTTGCGGGACTTCAGGAGCGCAGGGAGCGCAAATAAGCGGACATGCTCAAAACCGCTTTGCGCCTCTTCCCTGGCTCCAGGAAGTCCTAAGCGCTTTCGGACGACAAGACCGTGGCTTGTTGCGGGTGCCTCGAACCCCGGGTCCGGAATCGAAGCAATGTGGCCCGCAAGTGCTGCAACACGCTCTGCAGCTAGAGCGCTTCGCTCCTCAGCAAGCCCTGCTGCCACAGTCAACAGCCCTTGCGCATAAATTGCGCCACGGTGCGTATTAACGCCGCCCGTTGCCTTGAGCATTGCGACCTCCGCCGCACGCCCAATAGCGCCGACTGTCATTCGAAGTGCTGAGAGAGACTCCGGATTATTTCGATCGGCTTTCTTCGCTGCATCGGCCATTGCCTTGAAACTCGAGCTAATGGCGTCCACGGACGCATGCATCATCTCGATCGTCATGTCCGTATGCGACCCGGAACTGCGCCAATTAACAAGCCCCGGTTTTGGGAAGAGATTCGCCTCATCCTTCAAGCTTGCGGTTGCAAGGAGCGCCAGTTCTTCCGCCGTTGGAAGACGCTCAAGCGACTCATCAAAGCGAACGGCACGACACATGGCTACCAGCTCCGGAACTTCGCTGGAGGGTTGTAGAGACCGCCTGACCATTCGACGAGATCGGCAATACTCTTAGCGGCAAGAAGCGAACGATTTGCCTTTGCCGGATTGATCTCAAGGTCTTCCGGGCGAAGAAGCTTCTTTTCGAATCGCAACTTCTTCACTACTGCAGGATCTGCGGCCATGCCGATGTCCGTAATCCCCGCTACGGATGCCACAAGTGCTTTTCGCTCTTCCAAGGATTCTGCACGATAGAGGCACGCGATACCTTCTTCGGTCACAACGTGCGTCACATCGTCGCCGTAGATCATTACGGGCGCGAGCGGTAAACCAGCCTTCTGGGCAACTGGCACTGCATCGAGCGTTTCAACGAACGTAGGCTTCGGACCTGCCTGAAAGGTTTCCACCATTTGAACCACGAGCTTCTTGCCGCGAGCAACCGGATCGGGCTTCGGGATCATTTCAAGCCAGGCTTTCGTTGGGTGCCGACGGCCATGCGGGTCGTGCCCCATGTTGGGAGCTCCGCCGAAGCCAGCCAAGCGGCCGCGCGTAACGGTTGATGAATTGCCAAGCGGATCCATCTGGAGAGTTGAGCCCACGAACATGTCAACGGCGTATTGCCCTGCCATTTGGCAGAAAGCGCGGTTCGAACGCATGGAACCGTCCGGCCCCGTAAAGAACACGTCCGGGCGCGCAGCAATGTAGTCTTCCATCCCCAATTCACCGCCAAAGCAGTGAACACTTTTGACCCAACCCGATTCAATGGCGGGGATCAGCGTCGGATGCGGATTCAAACACCAATGACGGCATACCTTGCCTTTGATGCCGAGCTCTTCGCCGAATGTTGGAAGAAGCAATTCGACGGCAGCAGTGTTGAAGCCGATGCCGTGATTCAAAGATTCGACTTCGTGCGGTGCGTAGATCCCCTTCAAAGCCATCATGGCCATCAGGATGTGTGCGTCCTTGATCTGGCGCGGATCGCGCGTAAAGAGCGGTTCGATAAAGAACGGCCGGTCAGCCTTTACAACGTAATCCACCCAGGAACCAGGAATATCAACACGCTTTAGATCTTTCGGATCGTCAACAATCTCGTTTACCTGTGCGATCACGACACCGTCATGGAACGCGGCGGCCTCGAGAAGCGCTGGTGTATCTTCCGTGCTTGGACCCGTATAAAGGTTCCCTTCTCGGTCCGCCGCATATGCGGCAACGAGCACGACGTTCGGAATCAAATCAACGTAGAGCCGTGAGTAAAGCTCAACGTAGGTGTGAATCGCACCTATTTCGAGCTGGCCGTCTTCAAGGAGCTGTGCAATGCGCAAGCTTTGCGATCCCGCGTACGAAAAATCGAGGCGTTTGGCAATCCCTTTTTCGAAAAGATCCATGTGCTCTGGGAGGCTCACACTTGGCATGATCATATGCAAGTCGTGAATCCTTTCGGAATCAACATTCACAAGCGCACGCGAAAGAAAATCCGCCTGCTTCTGGTTGTTCCCTTCGAGCACAACACGGTCGCCCGGCATAACCAGAGTGTCGATTGCCATTCCGATTTTGTTCGTTGGGATCACCTTCCCAGATAAACCAAGCGCCTTCCTTGTTCCCTCGAGTCGGGCATGCTTTGCTCTTCGCCGGACATCCCACCGGCGAGTGCTTGAGCCTACTACCATAAGGCTTTCTCCTTAATTTCGACCTGCCGCAACTTGATGCGGTCGAAGCATTTGTCAGCACTAAGTTTGTTCACTTAAACCGATCGGATCAATCACATTTTCCGTACGTTCATTACTAATACCGAAATGGTTTGCTAAGTACTCCTTCTCTTATGCTTCCCCTTAAGGATTGCAAGTCCCTCTTCCTTATTGAAACTGAAGCGACATGGTCATTCGTCCTCACGATCTTCTATTCCTGATCGGTAAGGCGTCTTTACGAGACAGCCTTGCCCCTTTAATTGACGGCTTTTGGCAACCTGCCTCCATGCCCGTGGTTGTAAGGCGTGATGCGCACAATGCTGATTGGATACCGATTGGCCTTCGCGGTCCGAACCGACAGGACAGACAAGCAAATTGGGCGAAAAAAGGAGATGTGCTGCGTGTACTAACACCTGAAGATCTGGCGTCCAGCTCCATCCTCGAAAATGCGCCTTTACGGGATTGGCCTGCCGTTCAAACAGCCCTGAAGCTCCTGCTTCGCCCTGCTCCGGCCAAATGGGGGATCACGGGAAGCTGTGGGTTTTCGCTCGCATGGGGTTGCTCTGTCATGCGGGCGTCAAGCGATTTGGACTTGGTTGTGAATGCGTCCTTACCCTTGGACAAAGACGAAATGCGTGATTGGCTTCAAAGCTTCAGGAACCTCTTGGTGGGGATAGACGTTCAGATTTCAACGCCATCAGGCGGATTTGCACTTCGCGAATGGCTTCTGCGGGACGCCGTGCTTCTAAAAACCAATTCCGGTCCCGTACTGACTGATAAACCCTGGGGGGACTTGTCATGAGAGTCTTCTTTGCATTTCCGGGCCAGGGTACTCAACGTCCCGGCATACTTCACGGCTTAAACACTTTTGGGCTAAGCGTCCTTGAAGAAATGAGCAATGCCATCGGCTTGGATCTCCTGACGCTCGATTCTGCTGAAGCGTTCGAACGCACAGAAAACGTACAGCTCGCACTTCTCTGTGCGGGAATTGGGAAATGCCGAGAGCTAGAAGCCGCCGGTATTCAGCCTTCACTCGTTGCAGGACTCTCGATCGGAGCTTTCGGTGCTGCAGTCGCGGCTCACGCCTTGTCGCTTACGGATGCTGCTCGTTTGGTGCTACTTCGCGGCCGCTTGATGCAGGGTGCCTATCCTTCGGGATATGGCATGATGGCAATCGGCGGATTGAACCTCAATACAGCGGAAGACATAACGAATGCCGTTGACGACATCTATGTTTCCAATATCAACTCCGAACAGCAAATTGTTCTATCCGGACCATTATCGTCTTTGGACATTGCGGCAAAGCGTGCAAAGGACCGCGGCGCCCTTTACGCAAAGCGCATTCAAGTTACTGTTCCTTCCCACTGCCCGCTTCTCATGTGTCCAGCCAAGGTATTAATGGAAGCATTCCAAAAAGTTGAGGTCAAGCGCCCGAAAGTGCCTTATCTTTCCGTCAACTCGGGCCGTGTGATTTGGGACGCTACCAAGCTTGTAGACGATCTGGCCTTTAACATGGCTAGGCGCACCTCTTGGCTTGATGCCGCACAAGCCGCTAAAGAACGAGGCATCGATGTCCTTATTGAAATGCCGCCCGGCGGCATCCTCGGCTCACTGGCAAAAACAACTTTTGCGGACGGCCTCGTCATCTCGTCATCGACAACGCCCGCAGAAGAAATCATTGAGAGAATTGGAAGACTTCAATGAGGTAGCGGCAAAGGCAACGGCGTACCGAACCGGCTGCGGCCGTACATGCGAGCTTCTGCGGCAAGCGCAAGGAAATTGGCTTCGTGCTCATGCGTCTTTTTGAAGACAATCCCAATAGTCTGCCGGATTCGATAGGGTTCTGCCAACGTAATGAGTTTGACGGTTGACTCAAAGACCGGTTGCATCCGGCCTGGCAACAAGGCAAAACCGAGGCCCGCCTGAACGAAGCTCACCATTGAGAAAATATCGTTCACCTTCGCCACAATCTCCGGCGTCTTTCCAGTCTGCCGAAATGCATCAACAAAGCCGTCGAGCGTTGCAAAGCCTTCCTGCAGCGTGACCCATTTAGCAAAATGGAGATCCTTTAGATCTGCATCTTTCTTGCATCCCTTGTAGTCCGATGGCGCGGCCAAGAAAAGATCATCATCAAAGAGTTTGATGACAATGTTCTTTCGCTCGTCAATCTCCTCTCCGCTCGTCGCAATCACGATAGCGTCAAGCTTGTTCTCTTCAAGTTTCGCTAAAAGTGACTTGTTGCTTCCCATCACAAGCTCAAATTCAAGCTCTGGCCTACGGTACTTCATGCCGAGAATGAGGTTCGGCACGGTGCGGACCGAAAGCGAGTAAAGACTTCCGAGACGCATGCGCTTTTGTTCAAAACCGCCGACGCGCCTCGTCTCTTCCACGGCCTCGTGCATTCTCGCGATTAAATCTTGAGCATATTTTGCAAACTCTCTTGCGGTGGGCAACGGCTGAAGCTGTCGTCCTTTGCGTGTAAAAAGCGGACATTGAATCGTTTCTTCAAGCGTATGAAGCGCCCTATGGACGCTCACCGCCGCAGTTCCCAGGTCTTCTGCCGTCTTCGCAATATTTTCAGTACGCAAGAAAGCCAGAAACACTTCCAGCTTTCGCAATGAAAGTCGATCGTCGAACATACTTTTTTACCCGCGCCAGAGATCGGACTTTTCGGAAAGGGTCCAATCATCATTTTCAATACTTTAAAGCCCAGAACTAAAGAGAAAATCAAGCAAAAATCCCTGAAGCTTGCGCCGAACGCCACCTCGATAGTGACCGACGCTTACGGGCTCCACACGTCAATCTGTGCCGACCGACAGAATTGTATGGTCGCTAGAGCCTCGGCACACTCGCCAGCAGCCGCTTCGTATAAGCCGCCTTGGGGTGCGTCAGCACCGCTGCCGCAGCGCCTTCTTCAACGATTCGTCCGCCCTGCATAACCGCCACGCGGTGGGCAGCATGCTCCACCACGGCAAAGTTATGCGTGATGAGCAAATAAGCCAAACCGCGCTCGCGCTGCAGACTGCCGAGCAAATTGAGAATTTGCGCCTGTACGGAAACGTCCAAAGCGGAAGTCGGTTCATCGAGCACAATCACTTCAGGCTCAACCGAGAGTGCTCGGGCAATGGCAATGCGCTGACGCTGACCGCCCGAAAATTCATGCGGCAGACGCTCCAGACTTTCGGAATCGAGTCCAGTCTCCTTCAAAAGCGCCTGCATGCGGAGAAGTCGCTCTGCCGGTGTTAATTCCGGTCTAAGCGAAACGAGCGCCTCTTCCAAAATCTGCCCCACAGTCATGCGCGGATCAAGCGAAGAAAAGGGATCCTGAAAAACAATCTGTACCTTTCTTCTGAAAGCCGGGCTGCGAGGCCCTGCAACCGGCATTGAAATACCGCCGCAGCGCACAGTACCCTCTGCGAGCAGTCCGTTTCCTAAAAGCCCTAAAGCGGTCAAGGCGGCCGTCGTCTTGCCGCTTCCCGATTCACCGACAAGCGCAAGGGTCTCTGCGCGATGAAGCGCGAGCGTGCAGTCGGGCAAAATAGTGCGTCCGACCGCGCGGCCGACAAAAGCCGCGAGCGACTGCGTAAAACCTTTGGGTGCCGTACGCACTGCCGCATGTTGGAGTTCCAGCACGGGCTCTCGTTCGTCTATGGTCACAGCTTCGGGCGCAGCAAACGCCCTGCATTCGGCGACCGTCTTTTCGCCGGCGAAGATGCACCGCACAGTACCGAGCCCATCGCGCCGAGACTGAGGAGCAGGCGCATGTTCAAAGCACTTTGGCTTGGCCCGTGCACAGCGCGGCGCAAAAGCGCAGCCCTTAAGCGGCCCCCAAAGATTCGGCACCGAGCCCTCCACCGGCTGGAGCGGAGCACCGTCCGGCCGCGGCAGCGCACCCAGGAGCGCCTGCGCATAAGGATGCTCCGGATGGGCAAGAAATGCTTCTGTCGGCGCCATTTCGACAATTTCACCCGCATACATCAGTGCAACGCGATCAGCGATCCCTGGCAGCAGCGCAAGGTCATGAGTGATGAAAATGAGCGTCAAACCACGTTCGCGCTTCAAGTCATTGAGAAGCTCTAGAACCTGACGCGCTACAGTGACATCCAAAGCCGTGGTCGGCTCATCCGCCACCACCACTTTGGGATCTGCCGAGAGTGCCATGGCGATCATCGCGCGCTGCTTCAGACCGCCCGACAACTCATGCGGATAAGCGTCATAGGCTTCTTCCGGGCGAGGAATGCCGACTCGGCGCAGCCACTCAACGGCACGCGCTCTTGCCTCCGTGCGTCCGCACGTCGAATGCGTGCGGATCATTTCCGCCACCTGATCGCCCACCATCATCACGGGGTTAAAGCTCGTTGCCGGTTCCTGAAAAATCACGGCAATGCCTGCCCCGCGCACGCACTCCATTTCTTTCTCGGTGAGTGACAAGAGCTCTCGTCCCGCGAGCGTCACCGTCCCCGAAGGCACTTGAGCATCCTCGGGCAACAGCCGCATCAGCGCCATCGCAGTAAGGCTTTTGCCGCAGCCCGATTCCCCCACAAGCGCCAGCGCTTCACCGCGGCGTACGGTGAAACTCACGTCGCGTACAGGGTGAAGCACGCCGCCCGAGAGCGGCAGATCTATCGTCAGACGGTCGACCGATAAAAGCGACGGTTCACTTTGGATATTCATCAGCACCCCTCCATCAAGCGCGGCCACGGCCCGCGGCACGAGGATCAAAGGCATCTCGAACGGCAGAAGCAAAAATATTGGCCGAGAGCACCAGCGTCACAAGGAAGAGAAAGCTGGCGAGAAGATTCCACCAAATCATGGGAGAGCGCGAAAGTTCGCTGCGGGCTGAATTAATCATGGTGCCGAAGGAGTGCATGGTGGGATCCACCCCGACGCCGACATAAGAAAGCACGGCCTCATAGAGCACAATGCCGGAAAAGTCGAGCACCGTAACGATCAGGACGATGTGCATCACATTGGGCAGAATATGGCGCCGCATCACCGCAAAGGGCTTCACACCCAGGGCTTTAGCCGCTGACACGAAGTCGAGCGTGGAGAGTTTCATCGTTTCAGCCCGCAAAAGCCGCGCGAGCGTAGCCCAGCCAGTCATGCCGATGATGACCGCGAGCAGCATCAGCCGCAGATCCGCGCGTTCAAGACTGGTTTGATAGAGCTCTGGGTGCTTATCGAGGAACACCTGCACCATCAGTACGGATGCCGCGATGAGGAGCACGCTTGGAATAGAGGAAATCGTCGTATAAACATACTGAATGACATCGTCCACCCACCCGCGAAAATAGCCTGCGGCAATTCCGAGCGTCAGCGCAAACGGCAGCGTCGCGAGCGTTGCGAGCGAACCGATCACCACCGCCGTTCGAACACTTTTGACCGCTTCATAAAGCACGTCGTTGCCAACTGCATCCGTACCGAAAACATGCCAGTTGGGCCAAATCAGGATAAGCCAGACCATCAGCAGCCAAGCGACTGTAAAGACAAGCATGGCCGGTCTCCACGGGAAACGCCCGTCTCGGTTTCGCATCACCATGAGCGTCTGCGTGAAGGTCGCGTTTCGCCGGCGGGCTATCGTCAAAGCTGTGAAAATCCACGCGAGAAAGGCTGTAACACCGCCCGCGATTGCGGCAATCAGCGTTCCCTTCACCAATTCAAATGTCCTTGTACGGTGCCCAAAGAGTTTCCCCGCATTTTTGAGCGGCTGGAAATCACGTACGGCATGTCCGTCTTTAAAAACCGTCGTCTTGTCGAATTCGCGAAGCGCAAAAGGCATGGAATAGCTGCGCTCATCCCCTGCCGCTTTAAGGCGCTCCAGTATCACAACATCCAAAAGGGACTTCACCTCCGGAGAGTACGCCTGCACGGCACTTGCGGCGTCTGAGGCATCCGCCGGCGGCAGTGCGTCGCGCCAATGAATGGAGTCCATGAGCGCCGTCAGCAGAAAAATCGCCAGTACGGCAGCCGAGGCTGCTGCAGAAGGCCTCGCAAAAACCATGCGCCAGCGGCGAGCCAATTCCGGCGATCGGCGAACATGACGGACGGCCAATATGAGGAGGACGAAAAGCCCCCACGCAACAAAGTCAGTCGGAAGGAAAACAGGAAGCATGACGAATTGAGCGGTGTTCTGACGAGTCCTGAGAGAGCCTTGAGCGCATCAAGCGAGTCGGATGCGCGGATCCACCCAGGCATAAACAATATCGGTAGCAATCAAGCCGATGATGTAGGCGAAGGTGCCGAGAAAAACCATCGTGCGTACGACGGAAAAGTCCTGTGCCCCCAAAGCGTCGATCGTATAGCTCCCCAGCCCGGGAATGCCGAAGAAGCTTTCCATAATGAGGCTTCCCATAAAAAGCATTGGAATCACCGCTACCGACGAGGTGATGATGGGAAGCGCAGCATTTCGGAGCACATGACGCCGCAGTACTGCGCCTTCAGATAACCCCTTGGCGCGTGCCGTACGAACATAGTCGCGGCCGACTTCCTCGAGAAACATCGCTCGATAAAGGAGCGTATCGCTTCCCAAACGCGAAAAGAGCGCAATCAGCACCGGCAGCACCAGGAACGCCGTGCATCCCCAGCCATCCGCCCATCCTGAAATGGGGAAAAGCCGCATCAGCTTTGAAAAGAGCCACTGGCCCACAATGATGTAAAAGAGCGAGGAAATGGACATCAGAAAGACAGAGAGCCCAATGGCTGCCGCCTCCACCCTCGTTCGGCGAAAAAGCACCACCAAAAGCGACCAGGCTACCATCACGATGAGGCCGAGCAGAAAAGTCGGTACGGCGAGCGCCAGAGAGGGCCACATGCGGGTTGAAATTTCGTAGCCGATATCGCGGCCCGAGTCGCTGCGGCCGAAATCAAAGAAGAGGAGCGGCACGCTTCGCTCAAAGAAAACCGTGTCCGTTATTTTTTGCACACCCTCGGCCGCTGTATTGATGAAGAGCGGTTTGTCGAGACCGCGCGCCGCTTTCCAAGCCTCTATGGCATCAGCCGTCACGCGGCGGCCGCCCAAATTGAGCCGCGCCATGTCGTCGGGCGTATTAACGGCAAAAAAGAGCACGAACGTGATGAGATTGACGCCAAGCAGAATCAAAATGCCGTAGACCACGCGGCGAAGCAAATAGTTGATCATCAGCGGCTCCTTCCATTCGACTTCAGCGGCCGCAGGCGCCTGGCCTGTCGGCGAGCGAGCACTGCAAGAGCTCCCCAAACGAGGAGTCCGATCCCAAGCGCAATAACAGCAAGCGGCCAAAGCACAGGACGATTCCATTCCCGAATTTTCGCCAGCCGAAGATCTGCATCGACGTCGTAGTACTGCAGCGCGTTCTGCACTAATCCGGAAGGCTTGGCATTTTCAACCCAGGACTGATAAGCCGCTGCGGCCGGCGGGAAATAGCCAAAGAGAATGGGGGCATCCTGCTGCAGAATCTCTACCATTCGGTCGATGAGCGCAGCCTTCTGCGGCCCGTCTTCTAAGAGCCGCATTTCACGGAAAGCCTGGTCAAATGCCGGATTCTCATAGTTGGCCGCATTCTCTCCCTCATGCGCCACCTTGCCATTGGGACCGTAAAAGAGAAAAAGGAAATTTTCCGCATCCGGATAATCGGCGTTCCATCCCCAGAAGAAGATTTGCGCGGCCCCCTTGCTCATTTTTTCTTGGAAGCGGTTGTAATCGGTGGCACGGATCTCAAGCTGAATCCCGAGTTTTTTAAACTGCCGCTGGTACCACTCCAGATAGGCGCTCGACCCCTGCGCGGCATTCTGATAGTCAAAAAAGAGCACTAAAGGCTCACCCGTCTGAGCATTGCGCCCGTCAGGCCACCCGGCTTTGGCAAGCAGCTCTTTGGCCCGTTCAATCGGCTTTCTGATCACCTGCTGATTGTGTTTTTCATACACCACAGGATTAAAAGCTTCCGGACCGTCAGCCCGCCAGCCAAAGAGACCGGGCGGAATCGGTCCATGTGCCGGCATGCCTTGGTTTTTCTGGAAGATGGCAATATTTTCCTCCCAATCGACCGCGATAGAAATCGCCTGGCGCAGCGCGCGATGCCGCTCAGCTTCTTCCAGGGTTGATCCGCCGCCCACAACGGGATCGAGCCAATTAAATCCCAGATACCAAAGTCCTGCCATCACGGTTTTAGGAAACTGCAGTCCGCGGCCGCCGTAAAGCGCCGCCTTATCCGGATCGTCATCCATTGCGACCAAATAGCCGAGCCCCGTATCGACTCGATCGATAAACGGACTGTCGTAATACCCCGCCAAAAATTTCGACTGCAGCGGCATGGCTTCTTTTTCCACTTCAAAAACCACGCGGTCAACGAGCGGCAGAGGCTTGCCGCAGTCCTTTAGGAGGCCTTTTTTCTCATCGTCGGGCTCACCCGTGCAGGGATAAAAACCGTGCTTATAAAGCGGATTGCGTTCGAGCACATGCAGGCGATTTTCGCGGAAGGTCTGCATACGAAAGGCTCCGGTACCGACAGGCCAGGTATCGAGCGATACGTTGTTGGCTCGCAATCCCGCCTGTGCATAAAAGCGTTCTGCTTCCTGCGGCATCGGTGCGAAAAAGGTCATCGCGAGCCAATAGGCAAATTGGGGGTCTTTGCCGTGAATGCGGATTTCCAACGCATGGTCGTCAATAACTCGAACTCCCTCAAGGGGCTCTGCCATCAGATCAAAAAATGTCTCTTCAGAGGCGCCGGCATCACGCATGGCCCGCCACTTGGCGTCAAGCCGCTTTTTAAAATCGGGAAAACCCACAATGCGTGAACTCATCGTGCCGTAAATCGGGCTCACCACCTGAGGGCTTGCAATACGGCGAATGCCGTTGGCGTAGTCTGCAGCCGTGAGCTCTCGTGTGCCCGCTTCAGGCAGATCAAAAGGACTGCGCACGCGGGCTGCCAAGTCCGCATCCAGATGGTGGTAGCGAAAAGCGCCCTGCTCATCTTTGGCAAAGGCCGGATGCGGCGCATAAAAAATGCCTCGGCGGATCTTAAGCACATAGCGGGACTCCGCCACCGCTTCCGGATCGGCATCCGCCGGCAGCTCCTTTCCGCTTTTGTCGAAGTACTTTGGCTCGGCCACCTTTTCAACCGTGCGGGGCTCGAGCTCATAGGGCCGCTTCAGATAGGCGTACTGGTAAGGCGGCTCATAGATGGAATAGGTATAGGCCGTTTCATCACTCGAATATGACCGCTGCGGATCAAGCGTCCGCGGACTTCTGCCGCCAAACGCTGTAAAAAGCGTCTTTTCGCCGTACTCGGCAAGCGGCCGCGGATTGTTGGTAACATCCGGAAGCGTAAAAAGCAACGCCGCAAACACGAGCACTGCGGCAGCTGCCGCCCAAACGGCTCGGCGACTGAAAAGACTGTGCGCAGGATCGGTCTTAGCCGTCAACGCGGACGCATAATCGCTTATCGATCTCCGGCCTTGGGTCAATTTGTGTTCTCCTATCCATCTGAAACAGACTTTCGCAGACCTGCTTCAGTACAGCAATCTTTTGCGATTTTTTGCCGTCGACGCTCCTACAGGTCAACAGCTGCTGAAGAGCACCTATACTACGGGATCACTCGAACGACGGCGGGATAAATGCACTGTGGAACACGATTTGAAGCGCTTCCGCTGATGCTGCTCGTATGGTCTTCGAATCCAAATTTTCCGCTCCAGCAGTCCGAATGCCCGCAAAAGCCTTCTGCCAGACTGGAGCCTTCGAAACGCATTTCTCCTCATGCCAGAATTCACAGCCGAATTCCCTGTTGAGGTTTACTGGGAAGACACCGATGCCGGCGGCATCGTCTATCACAGCAACTACCTCAAATTCATGGAGCGCGCCCGCTCGAACCTCCTCAAGGAGCTCAAAGTCGCGCAGGCGAATTCGCTCACCGATCCCGACGGCGTCCTTTTTGTTGCCGTAAGCGTAGCCATCCGCTACCGTCGAGCCGCCAAGCTCGAAGACCACCTGACCGTGCGCACGCGCATCAAGACACTGCGGCGCGCCTCAATCGTCTTTGAGCAAAATGTTTATCGAGGCAGCGAACTCATTACTGAAGGCGAAGTGCGCGTCGGCGCTGTGAGCCGCCGCACGATGGCGCCGGCTGCAATGCCGGAGTCGCTCTACGAAAAAATCCGCGCGCTGCTCGACCTTGCCGACTAAATTCCAGTTCATTCATTCCGACAAAGCTTTCCATTATGAACACCACTGCCGATCTTTCGATCCTCACGCTCATCGCCAACGCGAGTCTGGTCGTGAAGGCCGTTCTCGCTATTCTGATCGTGCTTTCGCTTGCCAGCTGGACGGTCATCTTCCAGAAATTCTTCGTCGTGCGCCGCGCCATGCGTCAAACCGACGATTTCGAGTCGCGTTTTTGGAGCGGCACGGAACTCACGAAACTGCTCGACACGGCCAACCGCTCCCGCGACACTTCCGGCATGGAAGAGCGCATCTTTGCCGCCGGCATGAACGAATTCATGAAGCAGCGCCAAACGGCCGGAGCTGCCGATACGGTCAACAGCGTCTCCCGCGCTATGCGGGCAGTCTTTACCCGTGAGATGGACCGGCTTGAAAACGGTCTGCCGATGCTTGCCTCCATCGGTTCCACTTCACCCTACATCGGTCTTTTCGGCACGGTTTGGGGCATCATGAACGCTTTCACGGGGCTCTCGAGCCTTGAAAACGCGAGTCTCGCCGTTGTTGCGCCGGGCATTGCCGAGGCGCTGGTAGCCACTGCCATCGGCCTCTTTGCCGCCATTCCTGCAGTCGCCGCCTACAACTACTACAACAACCGCGTTGGCCGTCTCTCCAACCGCGTTGACGGCTTCAGCGAAGAATTCCTCAACATTCTCGAGCGCCAATCGCGCTGATTCCGGAGGAACTCTCAATGGCTCTCAGCAGCAAAAGCCGCCGCCGCGGCCTGATGGCCGAGATCAACGTCGTTCCCTACATCGACGTGATGCTCGTGCTCGTCGTCATCCTGATGGTTGCCGCCCCCTTTGTGAATCCGAGCGTCGTCAACCTGCCATCCGTCAACAAAGCGTCGAAAGCACCTGAAAAAGTGGTCGAAGTCGTCGTTTATCCCGACGGCCGTCTGTCGCTTCGCGCAGGCAAGGAAATGCAGCCGACTGACATGCCTGGACTGGTTGCCGCCGTTCGTTCTGCGCAGGCCGGGGATGCAAAAGTTCCCGTGGTGATTGCCGCCGATAAGGATGTGCGGTACGAAGATGTCGTGAACGTCATGAAACTTTTGCAGAGCGCAGAAGTTGAGCGCGTCGGACTTTCGCTCAAGGTTGAGCGGCCTACGGCCGCCCGCTGATGCCCATTGAAGGATCTTTTCTATGAGCATCAAGCCACCCATCAGCGGTTTTAATCGAGAGCATCAGGCGGATCGCCGGGACATGTTTCCCGCCGCACTCCTTTCGGTTGCCGTGCACGGCGCGCTCTTTGTGGGTCTCTTTACTGCGTTCCAATGGAATACGTCCGAGGAGGCCGTTTATGCGGAACTTTGGGCGCCGGAAGAAATTTCCGGCGGCAACGATCCGTCCGGCGTAGCTGAAAAGCTTCCGGAAGTTAAGAGCAAAGACACCGAAGAGCAGCAGGAGGAGAAAGCTGCGGCTCCAGAACCCAACCCGCCCGCAGAGCCTCCGCCCGCGGCCCAGCCCGAACCCGCCCAGCCCACTCCTGAAGACATCGCTCGCGAGAAAGCCCAAGAAGCTCAGCGCATTGAAGAGGAGCAGATCGCCCGCGCAGCTCAGGAGGAACTTGAAGCTCGCCGCCAAGAAGCCGAACGTATTGCGCAGGAGCGCGCCCGCGCCGAAGAGATTGAGCGCATGCGTCAGGAAGCTATCGAGGCCGAGCAGCGCCGTCTAGCCGAAGAGGCTCGCCGGGAAGAAGAAGAGCGCATCGCTCAGGAACGTCTTGCCGAGCAGGCAAAACGAGCGGAAGAGGAACGTCAGGCCGAAGAAGCCCGTCGTCAGGAAGCCGCGCGTCTGGCCGAAGAAGCACGTAAAGCTGAGGAAGCCAAAAAGGCCGAAGAAGAGCGCCTTGCCGCTGAAGCCGAAGCGAAGCGAATCGCTGAAGAGTTAAAGCGCGAAGAAGCCGAACGCCAAGCACAGGAAGCCGCTCAAAAGGCTGCGGCGGAACGTCAGGCTCGAGAAGCCGAACAAGCCAAACGCCGCATTGCTCAGCAAGCGCGTGAACGCGAACTCGCTCGTCTTGCAGCCAAGATTGACCCGAATGCGCAGCGCTCGGGCACCACTCGAGGTGATCAGCGCAACTTCCGCCGAAGCCTCACCGGCTCCGCACTGGCCACCTGGTCTAACAGAGTGCGTGCCTGCATCCGCCCGAACATCTTGTTCGACGTTCCGGTCAATACGCCTCGCGGACGTTATGTCGCGGAATATCAAGTGCGCCTGCAATCCGACGGCAAACAAATCGGCTCGCCCGAACTCAAAAAGAGCTCTGGGCTCTCCGCTTACGATACCAATGTCCTGCGTGCCATTCGCTTGTGTAATCCGTTCCCGCAGCCCACTGGCGGCGAAGCTATTCCAAGCGTGCTGACCATTACGTTCGATCCGGTGGACGATACTGCCGGCAAGTGACGGCTGCCCGTTTGCTGCGCCTAAAAATAAATCGGCCTGCAGAATCCAAATCTGCAGGCCGATTTATCCTGAACTCCCGGATAGCTGATCCATATTTATATTGATCAGCATCAATTTTGG